>Ga0214927_100004_pt1 | contig 447487 bp, 383 predicted proteins | sample Stichaenrichm16X_FD_168612 | JGI IMG/M metagenome (GOLD analysis project Ga0214927, IMG submission 168612) | Xylose enriched microbial communities from anaerobic bioreactor in Madison, Wisconsin, United States - 16X | ecosystem: Engineered > Bioreactor > Anaerobic > Unclassified | place: USA... | reverse complement strand
GTACTTCTCGGGAATCAACCAGAGGGCGGCATAGGGAAGGGCAAGAACAGCTAAGCTGGGAACACCATCAGGCAAGGGCTTTCGGTAGAAAACGCTAATTCGTGTCGAACAGACTCAGCCAGTTCAGAGTGTATAAGTTAGGTCGGAGATTATACTCAAAACTTGTCCAATTCTTAGGGGGGTCTGGTCTTTTCGATGATACACCAGGGGAACGAACAAACGAGTGTATCATGAATAACATCGCTTTGCCGCGTTATTTGGTTGGGGGAGCAATTGAACTATCCTAGCGTAGCTGTTGTGATGTCTACCTACAATGGAGAACAATATGTTAGCGAACAGCTTGATAGCGTACTTTCACAGGACATACCTGCTCTTTCAGTAGTCGTGCGCGATGACGGTTCGAAGGATGGTACACTGCGGGTTCTGAAACAGTATGAGGAACGTAATGACATTACACTGATATGTGGCGAAAACGAAGGATATGTCAGGTCTTTTTTTGACGCGCTGTCCGCGGCTGGTGATTTTGACTACTATTGTTTCGCCGATCAAGATGATATTTGGCTGCCTGGCAAGCTCTCGTCTGCTATAAGGTTAATAGGGGAATCGTCCTCAGACGGTCCAGTCCTGTATTGTTCGGAACTGTTCTATTGCGACGAGTTCTGCAAGAATCCGCAGCGCTCAAGACTTAATCGCATCGGTTTAGATGGCCAGAGAATGGTTTATGAGGACATTTGTTCTGGAAATACCATGGTATTTAATCGTCAGCTAAAGGACCTTGCCACTATTGGAGGATCAGCTGATGTCTTTGCACATGACTGGTGGTTCGGTCTTGTGGCTAGTGCCTTCGGCACTATCGTTTGGGACGAGACACCTCATCTCCTATATCGACGTACGGGCAACAATGCGAGTCCCTCGGGTATGAGTCCGGCACAGCTTGCCAAGTATCGCGTGCAGAAAATCTTCGGGAATGGCAAGCTTCCGAAAATCAAACAGCAGATTCGACGGTTTTACGCACTTTACGGAAATCAACTTAATCCTAGGCTACGGGAAGTCGTTAAGAATGCTGCAGAAGGTAGCCGTTTTCAAAAGGCTTTCGCTTCCGGTCGATATCGCCAGAAGAAAAGCGATGAGGTGCTTTTACGCCTGACTCTACTTGCCGGCTTGCTGTGATTTGGACTAGACACCGAATCCTCATGATAGGTAGTAAACGAGACTTCATGCCAACTACTGAGAGAACGGCTTCATTTGTCCCGGAGCTCCTGGCGCCCGCCGGGGGCCCGGGACCCTTCAGGGCGGCGCTCGCCGCCGGGGCAGACGCGATCTTCTGTGGCCTGGGAAGCGACTTCAACGCGCGTCGCGGCGCGGACAACTTCACGTACCAGACGTTTGCCGAGGCGTGCCGCGAGGCTCACCTGGCCGGCGCGCGCGTGTACGTGACGCAGAACGTCGTGATCAAGACCGACGAGATGCCCAAGGCGCTGGCGCTGGTGCGCAAGGCGTGGCTTCTGGGCGCGGACGGCTTCATCATCCAGGACTGGGGCCTGCTCGCGGAGGTGCGCAGGCTGTGGCCGCAGATCGAGTGCCACATATCCACGCAGGCCAACGTGCACGACGCGCGTGCCGTGCGCTGGTGCGGCGAGCTGGGCGCGGAGCGCGTGACGCTCTCGCGCGAGCTCAGCGTGGCGGAGATCGCGACCATCGCGCGCGAGGGCGTGGAGCTCGAGGGCTTTGGCCACGGCGCGCTGTGCTTCTGCTACTCCGGCGTGTGCATGCTGAGCTCGCTCAGCGGCGCCAGGAGCGCAAACCGCGGCCTCTGCGCGCAGCCCTGCCGCCTGCCGTACGACCTGGTGGACGAGAAGGGCAACGTCGTGGGTGACGCCGCGGGCGTGCGGCCGCTGTGTCCCAAGGACTTCTGCACCATTGATGACCTGCGCCGCCTGCGTGACGCGGGCTTGGGCTCGCTCAAGGTTGAGGGCCGCATGAAGGCCCCGGACTACGTGTACTCCGTCATATCCGCCTACCGCGCGCAGCTGGACGACCTGGCCGCGGGCCGCGAGCCGGGCGCCGCGGACGAGGCGGCGCGCCACCGCACGCTGCGGCGCGCCTTCAACCGCGACTTCACCAACAGCTACCTGGACGGCCGCTCCGACAGCGACATGATGAGCTACGACCGCTCCAACAACCGCGGCGAGCTGGTGGGCACCGTGGTGGCGAGCCGCGACCTGGGCAGCGCCAAGGTCCGCCGCGGCGGCGGCAGGGGAGGGCGCGACCGCTTCCGCACCGTCACGATGGCGGAGGTGGACGTGCGCCTGAACGCCCCGGTGGGCGCGGGCGACCTGCTTGAGGTGCGCCCCACGGACGACCCCTCGCAGTTCCTCACGTCCCACGCGCGCGAGGACGCCCGCCCCGGCAGCGTGATCACGCTCGACTGCGCGCGCCCGATGGCGCCCGGCTGCCCGGTGCGCGTGATCCGCTCCAAGGCCGCCATGGACGTGGCGGAGCGCGCTGCCAAGGGCGACCTGCGCCGCCGCCTCCCCGTGAGGGTGACGGTCGAGGCGCGCCTGGGCCGGCCGTTTGCCGTGACGCTCGCGACCGCGGCGGCGCTCCCCGGTGGCGAGGCCAGCGTCCGCGCGGAGGGCTTTGTGGTGGAGCCCGCCCGCACCAGGCCCGTGACCAGCGAGGACCTTGCGGAGCACGTGGGCCGCATGGGCACGAGCCCCTTCGAGCCGGCCTCGATCGAGGTCAACCTCGACGAGGGCGTGGGCATGTCCTTCTCGTCCGTGCACAAGGTCCGCGCGCAGGCGTGCGAGCTCCTTGAGCAGGCGATTCTTGAGCCGACGGGCGAGAAGGTCCGCGGCCTTGGCCTGACGCGCGTGCCGGATGCGGCGGCGCTCGCAGGTGCGCTGGGGGAGGCGCGCTCGCGCGTGCGTGCCGAGCTGGCGCGGGAGGCCGCGGCCGGCCGCGTGGACGCGGCCGCGCCGGAGGGCGAGGTGTGCGCCCTGGTGCCGACGCCCGAGGTGGCTGCCGCCGCGCTCGCGGCCGGCGCCACGAGGCTGTACGCCACGCCCGAGGCGCTCGACGTTGCGGCCGCGGCCGGCAAGGCGTGGCCGGGCGGGCGCGAGCCCATCGCCTGGCTGGACGAGGTCTGCCGCGAGATCGACCACGACCGCCTGGACCCGCGCGTGGAGGCGGGCAAGCCGTGCGGCGTGGGCAACGTGTCCGAGCTGGTGCTCGCGCGCGAGCGCGGCGCCCTTGCCGAGGTCAGGCCCTGCATTCCCGTGCACAACCCCAGCTGCCTCGCGGCGCTGGAGGAGGCTGGCGCCCGCGGCGTGTGGCTGTCCCCGGAGCTCACGCTCGAGGAGGCCTGCGAGCTGGCGCGCCACGCCGACGTGCCGGTTGGCCTGGTGGTGAGCGGCCGCACGCGCGCCATGACCAGCGAGCACTGCGTGCTCCAGGTGGCCGACCGCTGCATCCACGACTGCGCCCGCTGCGCGCTGCGCCGCAGGCGGCTGTCACTCCGCACGCGCGACGGGTCGCTGCTGCCCGTGCGCACGGACCTCACCGGTCGCAGCCACATCTACGCCGCGCGCCCGCTGGACGCCACGCCGCAGGTGCCCGAGCTCCTGCGCGCAGGCATCGCGCGCCTCATGGTCGACTGCACGCTCATGACTCCCGCCGAGGCATCCGCCCAGGTCAAGCGGGCCGTGGCCGCGCTTGCGGCCGCCCGTGCCGGCCGCACTCCCGCGCCGCGCGCGAAGGGCGCCACGTCCGGCCATCTGTTCCAGGGCGTGGAGTAGCGCCGTCGCCGCGGGGTGCGTTCCCGCGGCGCGGCTCCTGCCGCCTGGCCCTGGCGCACCCGCCGCGCCCTCACGAAAAGACTTTGTGCAGGGATGGTATTCGCGCGACACAATGGGTAGACTTGTCACAATTGCAAGTAGCGTGGTGGGAATTAAACTGCCGGCAGGCGCCGGCCCGCCGCGGCAGGAAGGGAAGTGCCAGATGGCAGAGAACACTGACGAGAAGAACACCCAGGCGGGCGCCGACGCCGCCCCGGAGCAGGAGCAGAAGGGCCCCAACCGCGAGCTGCTGGAGGCCACGATCGACGTGATCCGCCAGAGCCTGCAGGCTGACGGCGGCGACGTCGTGCTCGTGAACTGCACCGACGACGGTGTCGTCACGCTCGAGATGCAGGGCGCCTGTGCGGGCTGCCCGCTTTCGACCTACGACATGAGCGAGGGCATCGAGCGCATCCTGAAGGAGCACGTGCCCGGCGTCACCAAGGTCGAGCCCGCGATGGCGTGGTAGTCCTTCTCGCCCAAGGGCCCTTGGCCTTGGCCAAAGGCATATGCTAGACAGGAACGTTTTGTGTGGCGCGACCCTGGCGCGAGGCGTTGGGGTCGCGCGTTTGTGGAAGCGGCCAGAAGGAAGATCGCATGTGGCTTAACGAGCTGTATCACCACCTCAATCCGATCGCGCTGCAGATTGGGCCCCTCGCCATCCGCTGGTACGGGCTCGCGTACTTCTTTGGGCTGCTGCTCGCGGCCGTGGTGATCCACCGCGTGGCGCGGCACTGGGACATCGAGCTTTCCGTGGACGACCTCACGACCGTGATGGTGGGCATCGCCTTTGGCCTCATCCTGGGCGCGCGCCTCTTTTACGTGGTGTTCTACGGCGACGGCTACTACCTTGCGCACCCCATCAAGATCCTGGCGTTTAACGAGGGAGGCATGAGCTTTCACGGCGGGCTGGTCGGCGCGATCGTGGGCGGCTCGCTCACCTGCAGAAAGCTGGGGATCTCCGTCCTCACCATGTGCGACCTCGCCGCGATCGGCGCGCCCATCGGCCTCTTCTTTGGCCGCTGCGCCAACTTTGTGAACGGCGAGCTGTGGGGCAAGCCCACCAATCTGCCGTGGGGCGTCATGTTTGACAAGACGGGCGGCGGCGCCGTGTACCGCCACCCCTCGCAGCTGTACGAGGCCCTGCTCGAGGGCGTCGTGCTGTTCATCATCCTGTTCGCGCTTTCGCGCAAGAACAACCCGCCGCGCCCACAGGGCACGTTCATCGGCACGTTTCTGGCGTGCTACGGCGTTTTCCGCTTCCTGATAGAGTTCGTGCGCCTGCCGGACGTGCAGGTGGGCTACCTTCTGGGGACCAACTGGCTCACCATGGGGCAGTGCCTGTCGCTTCCCGCGTTCGCGGCCGGCGTCATAGTGCTGGTGCTTTCGCACCGCGCGCAGCGGCCGCAGGTGGGCAAGGTGGACGCCGTGGGGTAGGCTGCCGGCGGAACGGTGGGTGGCCAACGTTGGCCAATCGCCTTGCGGCATCGCACAAATTGCACGTCAGAATCCACGTTTAGGTAAAACTACGCCAGATGTCACGGTTACGTGCCCAAAAGGGCTGCTAAACGTGACATCTGGCGTAGTAGTCCGATAACCGTGGAATCCAGCGTGAAATTTTCCGTAAACGTGACGTCTGACGAGCGATTTGCCGGCACCCATCTCCCAGTGCGTTGCGTAACGGTAAAACCACCGCCATCCACACGCAAGTTTCACGAGTACAAAAGAACCTGCTGGTAGAATCAAAGGCACCTAAATAACCTGAGGGCATGGTCAAAGCTCATAAGCCTAGGCAAAAGGATTCCGGTTCGACCCCGGATCAGCACGAACTATGCTCACACAGTGGCTGCAGGCGGCGCCGGCGGACAGCGGGCGCGGCATGCCGGCGCGGGCGGGTGGTTCCGTCGCGCGGCACGGTGCCGGCAGCCAGATGGGATGCCTTCCTGGCTTCCAATCCTGCGTGCCCTCTCGAAGCGGAAAGAGGGCAGCATGCTTTTCTCACATGGCCCCAAGGGGGACGCCGAGGCCCGGCGTAACGGGGGCCTCACGCTCAGACATCTGGCAGGCAGGCGCGCGCTCGCGCTGATCCTGGGCTTCGCGATGGTCGCGAGCGAGGTGCCCACCACGGCCCTCGCCGAGGCGGTCGACTCCGCGTCCGCCGGCTCCACCGTCCAGTCCGTCCAACAGGAGCAGGGCGAGAAGAACGGCAACTCCGGCTCGGGCGCCCAGTCAGGAACCGCGGCCAGCCAGACCGAGGCCGGCACCTCCGCCGGCAAGTCCACCGGCACCGACGAGACCGGCACGGCTGCCAGCAGCTCTGGCTCTAAGTCTGGCGTGGCCGGCACTGCCGCGACGACCTCAGGCTCCACGTCTACGTCGTCCTCCGCGGGCAAGTCCTCCGCGGCGGGCGCGGCGGGCACCACGTCCACCTCGGCTCCTGCCGCCAAGACCAACGCCGTCGCGACGACCTCCGCTAAGGCACCCGCAAAGGCCACGGCCACGGCAGCCGCTGCCGCCACGGTCGTGCCTGACACGGCCCACGTGACGGACGCCAACGGCAAGGAGCTCTACACCTCTAGCAAGGTTTCCGTCGGCGCGACCGTCTCCGTCAAGGCGTACACCTCGGAGGAGGACGAGTGGGGCGAGGACGACGAGGAGGCCGTCGCCGAGTCCGCCTACGCCGGCTACACGTTCCAGTGGTACCGCGGCGGCAAGTCCTCCTACACGCCCGGCTCGGCTGGCTACCAGGCAATCGACGGTGCCACGTCGCGCACCTACGTCGCAACGGCCGCCGACGCCCACAGCTACCTGGCATGCAAGATCAGCTTCGCCAAGCCTGACGGCACTAAGGGCGAGGTCTGGAGCACGTCCACCGGCGAGGTGACGGACGGCAAGACCAAGCTCGACAGCGTCAAGGTCTCCGGCCAGGCAAAGGCCGGCCAGACCCTTTCCGCAAAGACGTACGTAAAGACCAGCTGGGGCACGGACGAGGCCGGCGCGGACGTCTCTGTCGCGTACCAGTGGCTCGCGGCCGACCTCGCAGACGGCAGCTACACCAAGATCGACGGCGCCACCAACCCCACGCTCGCACTGACCGACGCGCTCGTGGGCAAGTTCGTAAAGCTCAGCGCAACCTCGAGCAACGAGGTCCTCTCCAACGTCCTGGGCCCGGTCGCGGCGCAGGGCAGCGCGGAGGACGAGGACGTCCTCACAAAGGCGGTCGCAGCGCTCGAGTCCGACGGCTTCAGCGGCTATGCACCCTCGCCCTCCTACGGCAAGGACTCCAACGTGAACGACATGGTTCGCGCGGAGCTCGCCAAGCTGGACGAGAAGTACGCGGGCATCCAGGTCGTGACGGAGTCCGTGGAGCGCACGGCCGAGGCCGACCCCAGCCAGAAGGGCGGCATCTCCACCGACGCGGCAGACAACGGCAAGGTCACGTTCTTCTCGCTCAGTCCCGCCAAGAAGACCGTCAGCACCTCGACGACGACGCTCAGGCAGCTGCGTCCCACGTTCAGGCTCACGTACGGCAGCGCGACGGCTTGGTACACCCCCTCCAAGTACGTGCTGCTCGACTGGGACCAGCAGGCGATGTCCGCCGAGCTGGACGCCGCGGCGCAGAGCCTCGCGCCCACGTACGCCGAGGGCGACTCCGCGGATTCCGTCACGCAGGGCGTGACGCTGCCCAACAAGATCGGCTCCGGCGTAAGCGTGAGCTGGGAGAGCTCGGACACCGACGCGCTCAAGCTCGACGGCTACTCCTGGGACGACAGCCTGACCGCGACCCCCAGCAGGGGCGCGCAGGACAAGCACGTCACCCTCACGGCAAAGGTGAGCTTCTCCGGCTCCGACGCGCCGTCCGGCAGCGTTACGCGCACGTTCGACGTCACCGTCAAGGGCGACCTGGACCTCACGAAGCGCGAGCTTGCCGAGGCGCAGCAGAAGCTGGACGACAACTTCACGCTCGAGAAGCTCTCCTATATATCTAGCGCGGACGGCAAGTTTGACCCCGAGGCCGTGGTGGGCGACATCCAGCTGCCCACCACGCGCACGCTGGGCACCAGGCGCCTCGACTTCGACGTGACCGTCAAGTACACCGCGACCAACCAGACGCTTTCGGTCAACGGCTACCGCGCCAACGTGGTGCGCCCCGTCGAGGGCGCCAGCGACGCGAGCGTGGGCATCACCTGCACGCTCACGCTCAAGGACGACCCGACGCAGTCCGTCTCCAAGACAATCACGGTCAAGGTCAAGCCGCTCGAGTCCAGCGCCATCGACGACGAGGTGGCCCTTCTCGACCGCGTGAGCCAGCAGTTTGGCACTAGGCTGCTGGGCGGCCAGGACGCCAACGCCGTGACGAGCGACCTCAAGCTGTTCATGGAGGCCTACGAGGACGCGTCGGGCAACCTGGCCTGGGCCGACAACGTGACCGAGGCCGACGGCGTCCACGGCATCGTGGCGTCCGAGCTGCCCGGCTACGATCCCATGGGCTCGAGCGACCAGGGCCGTACCTTTGCCTCGAGCAACTCCGGCGTCGTGAGCAACGAGACGCTTCGCGTGACCAAGCCCGAGTACAACACCAAGGTGAAGATAACCGCAAACCTCGCGAGCGAGAAGTACGGGGCGTACTACGCGCGTTACAAGGACGACGCGGGAGTCTCTGCCGAGCTCAAGGCGAAGCTCGCCAAGCTCGCCGGCACGCAGGTGAGCACCACCGTCACCGTGAGCGGCACCACGGGGCAGGACGCCCCCATGCAGGTCACGGGCACGGTCATCGGGCCGGACGCGTTTGGCACGACCGAGACCTGGGCCACCTCCACCGTCAAGATGGACGGCGGCTCCACGGCGTGGGACCTCTCCAAGAGTCTGTTCAAGAGCGCCGGCCTCACGTATGACGCGCAGGACAGCAGCTACGGCGTCTACCTCAACACCATCACGTCGCCCACCACGGGCAAGGCCTACGGGTACGACCAGACGACCGGCCGCTACTGGCAGCTGTTCGTGAACGGCGAGGCCGCCAGCGAGGGCGCCAGCTCCATCAAGCTTTCCGACGGCGACAGCGTCGTCTGGTACTACTCCGCCTACGGCGACAAGCTCCCCACGAGCGACCAGACCAACGTGACGGCCTCCGTCAAGGTGGTGGGTCCCAACGCCGAGGGCAAGAGCGCGAGCTGGGTGAGCCAGACCGAGGCCAGCGTGGCCTCCGGCACCACGGCCGCGCAGCTTACCAAGACGATCCTCGAGCGCAACAACATGACCTGCGACGATGGGATGTACACCATCAGCGCGGTCACGGGCGTGCTGCCCAACGGCCAGAAGTCCCTGGGCAGCTCGCAGGACGCGGATGGCAACTGGTACTGGTGGCAGTTCTTCGTCAACGGCAAGCTCAGCAACGAGTATGCCGCCAAGTACATGCTGCAGCCGGGCGACCAGATCGAGTGGTTCTTCGGCAAGTACGGCGAGGACCTTCCCGAGCAGGACGTCCCCGTCACGCCAGACGCGACGCGTCCCGACTACACGGCCGAGTGGGGTGCCTACAAGGGTACGGACGGCACGGGCACGAGCACGGCCGACACCGCTACCACGGGCTCCAAGCTCCAGTGGATGCAGGACCTGGGCACCGCGGGCCAGACGTTCCAGAGCGACCCGATCATCGTGAACGGCCAGGTCTACATCGCCGTCAAGAATCAGCTCCAGGTTCGTGACGCGGCGACCGGCACGGTCCTGCGCCATGCCGCGCTTGCGGAGCGCGTGGAGTCCACCTGCCGCCTTGCCTATGCAAACGGCATCATCGTGGTGCCGCTGCACGACGGCCGCGTCCAGGCGCTCACGGCCGATACGCTCGCCACGGTGTGGCTGACGGACAGGCTGCCGCAGTCGCAGGGCGTGTCGCAGCAGTCCATCGCGACCCCGCTTATCAGCAATGGCTACCTCTACCTGGGGACGGACGCTCCCAAGTCCGGCTTCAGCGGCGGCTCGCTCGGCGGCTACCTGATGGCCATCAGCCTCAAGGACGGCTCCATCCGCTGGCAGTACGAGGACTCCGGCACCGGCTACTACTGGTCGGGCGCCCAGTCCACGGTCGCGGGCATCCTCGTGGCCGACGACGCCGGCAACCTCACGCTCCACGACGCGTCCACGGGCAAGGTGCTCGCGTCCCTCTCGCTCGGAACGTCCTCGCGCGCGGGCATCGTCGTGGCCGAGGGTAGCACCGTGGCCTACGCCGTGACCAAGGACGGCGTGCTGCACCGCGTCAAGGTTTCCACGGACGGCAAGCTCACGGCGGACGGCACGTGCAAGTTCGACGAGTACAGCACGTCCACGCCCACGCTCAGCAACGGAAAGATATACGTGGGCGGCGGCAACAAGAGCATGAACGGCGTCGGCAGCATGAACGTGATCGACGCGTCCACGCTCAAGCTCCTGAGCCATGTGACCACGACGACCGCGGGCGAGAAGAACGGCGCCGTCGCTGGCGACGTCAAGAGCGCGCCGCTGGTGGTCACCAAGGCAGATGGCACCTACGTCTACTTCACGAGCAACGGCAACCCGGGCGGCGTCTTTATGTACAAGCTGGGCGATAAGAACGTCACCCTCCTGTACAAGCCGGACAAGGCCCAGCAGAACTACAACCTCGCGAGCGTCATCGCGGGTGCGGATGGCAGCCTGTACTTTGTGAACGACTCCGGCTACCTGTTCAAGATCGGCAACCAGAGCGTCGGCGGCACGCTTCCCAGCCAGGTGACGGGCAAGAGCGCGGTCGAGAAGAACGACAAGCCCACCCCTACGCCCAAGCCAATTCCCAAGCCCGTTCCGACCCCCAGCCCCAAGCCAAAGCCCAACCCCAAGCCAAAACCTGGTGCTGGTAACGGTGGCGGCAAGACCGTGCAGGGCAGCAAGCAGGCCAGTTCGGTCAAGACCACCAAGACCGTCAAGGGCAAGGCCTCCCCGGCAGACAGCAGCAAGACGACATCGGGCCCGCTGGCGCTCCTCAAGGGCGTCGCGTCCAGCGTGATCTCCATCACGATCGAGGACGGGGCGGACGCCTCCGGCAACGCCACGGGAACCACATCCAGCAAGGGCTCTGGCACCAAGCTGGGGAGCTCCGCCGGCAAGTCCGCGCAGGCGGCCGGCCAGGGCGCGCTCGGAACGAGTGGCCTTCCCATCTGGCCGATCATCGGCATGGCACTGGGCGCGGTGGCGTTCATCCTGGCGGTGCTGTGGCGCAGGAATGACGACAACAAGACCGATGCGGGGGCAAGGTAAATGGCAGATCTCGACTACAAGTCCGCAAGCACCGCCGCAGCAGGCGGCAGCGGGGCAGGCAAGCCAAAGGACCCGCGTACTCCAAACCCCGGCACGCAGGGCGGGGGTGACCCCAAGCGCAAGGTGAGCCCGGCCCGCGTTGTCGTCGCGGTGCTAGCCGCTGCGCTCGTGGCATTCTGCGCCTGGTCCATGAGCCAGTACGCGCAGGGGAGGGACCCCCTCGCCTTCGCGTCCGGCTCCGTGGAAGAGAGCGGCAAGTCCGCGCTGCTCTCGGCCGGTAAGACCGATTCGAGCTCCTCCTCGGCAAAGGCATCCGACAAGGACGCCGCCAAGGCCAAACAGATTGACAAGGACACCGTCACCAAGGCACTCGCGAGCCTCAAGCTTGGGAAGACCGACCTTGCCGTCACCAAGGACGTGACCGTCGTCGTCACCAAGGACGGCATCTGGGTCGAGCACGTGTCCTCCGCAACGGGCGAAGGCCTCGTGACGGACACGTCCCGCCGGGCGCTCGCGCTCGCAAAGTGGGTCGCGCGCCAGGGAGGCAACGCAAAGGTAACGTGGGTCGAGGAGGACTCAACGGGCGTGGTCCGCATGTCCGTGACGATCAGCTCCAAGGCCGCGGCGGGCGTGAGCAAGAAGGACGCCGCCACGATCCTTTCCGCCGCGAGCGGCTACGCAATCGACAAGGACACGTACTCGCAGCTCAAGCAGCCGTCCTTCTCGGCAGAGAAGGGCAAGGCGACGCTTCCCGGCGGCGGCACGATCACCGTGGGCAGCGAGGCTACGTCCAAGGCCGAGGCGACCTCGTCCAGTAGCTCCAGCGCGAGCGGCTCCAACAACGGCACGTCCAACGGGTCCAACTCGGGCTCCGGCTCAAACTCCAGCTCGGGCAACACGACGGGCGAGAAGAACAACGGTACCAACTCCACGTCCGGCGGCCAGAATTCTGCAAAGCCGACAGCGGGCAAGATGACCGTGTCCGTCTCCATCAACGGCTCGTCGAGCCGGGTGAGCCTCTCGCAGGGCGCGACCGCCTACGACGCGCTGCTCGCGACTGGCGCCTCCGTCAGCTCAGGCGCGTACCCCGGCGGCGGCACGTGGGTCACGGCCATCAACGGGCTGGGCGAGGACGCCTCGCACGGCTGGACCTACAAGGTAAACGGAAGCATGCCCAACATGATGAGCGACCTGTACACGGTGCATGACGGCGACACCGTCGTGTGGACCTACGTGACCGTTGGGGACTAGCGTGGACGAGGCGGGCCGCAGGGGTGCGCTCGCGTTCGAGACCTGCCATCCGGTGGTGCCCGCGGTGTACTTCGCGGGCGTCATCGGCATCGGCATCTTTACGCTGCAGCCCGTGTTCGCGGCGATATCCGTCGTGGGCGCGCTCTGCTTTGCGGTCTGCTGCACGGGCTGGCGCAGGGCGCTCGCGCAGCTGCGCTGGCAGCTGCCCATGGTCGCGCTCGTCTGCCTGGCAAACCCGCTCTTCTCGCAGTCGGGCCTGACGGTCCTGGCCACGCTGGGGCCCGTCACGGTGCGACTCGAGGCGCTCGCGTACGGCCTGTGCATGGGCGCCAGCCTGGTATGCATGCTGCAGTGGGTGGCCAACGCGGCGCACGTGCTTACGGAGGATCGCCTGCTCGAGCTTTCCGGCACAAGGCTTCCCGTGGTGACCACCATGGTGAGCATGGCTATCCAGCTGGTGCCGCAGCTGCGGCGCCGCTTTGGCGTGGTCGAGTCCGCGCGCGGCGCCTGCACGTCCGCCCAAGCCCCGCGCAAGGGCGGGCGCGTGCATGCATCGACCGTGCTTATGGCATGGGCTATGGAGGACTCGCTCGAGCGAGCGGACTCCATGCGCGCCCGCGGCTGGGAGCTGGGCGGCCGCCGCACCGGCTACCGCCTGGAGCCGCTGCGCGGGAGCGACGTGGCTGCCGCCGTGGCGGTGGGGCTCCTCGCGTTTGCGGCGGCGCTTGCGGCGTACGTGGCGCAGGCGGAGTGGAGCTTCTATCCCACCATGCCGGCGCTTCGCCCGTGGTGGGGCTACGTGCCGTTTGCGCTGCTGGCGCTCCTGCCCACGGCGCTTACACTTGTCTTGCGGCTCAAAGAGGGGAGGCTGGGCAGTGTCGAAAACCGATGAGACCGATGAGGCTACGGGTGCGGGCGAGAAGGGCGTGCGCCCAACGTCCGAGCCCGCCCTCGGGCTGAGGGGCGTGTCCTTCTCGTACGCGAGGCCCGAGGGCGAGCCCGAGCTCGCCGCTGGCGCGCCGCTTGTGCTGGACCACGCGGACCTGAGCGTGCCGCAGGGTGCGTTTGCGCTGCTCGTGGGCGGCACCGGCTCCGGAAAGACGACGCTGCTGCGCCTGTGCAAGCCGGAGATTCGCCCCGAGGGGGAGCTTTCCGGCATGGTCAGCATCCTCGGCCGCGACGTGCGCGGGCTCTCGCCGCGCGAGTCCGCAGGACTCGTCGGCTACGTGTTCCAGAGCCCGGACAGCCAGATCGTATGCGACAGCGTGTGGCACGAGCTTGCGTTTGGCTTGGAGAACCTGGGCGTCCCGCAGGACCAGATGCGCCGCCGCGTGGCCGAGACCTGCTACTTCTTTGGGATGGAGCCCTGGTTCCACAAGCGCTGCGCAAGCCTTTCCGGCGGGCAGCGCCAACTCTTGGCCTTGGCTTCCGTACTCTGCATGCGCCCGCGGCTGCTCCTGCTGGACGAGCCAACGTCCATGCTCGACCCCGTGGCCGAGAAGAGCTTCCTTTCGCTTCTCTTTAGGGTCAACCGCGAGCTCGGCTGCACCGTGGTCGTGGCGACGCACAACCCCGGCCCCATGCTCGACTATGCGAGCGTGGCGTTTGCGATGGAGGGCGGCCGTCCCTACCAGGTGCCGCTCGGGTCGCTGGCGGGGGAGCCCGATCTCCTGACCCAGGGCGATGCCACTGCGCCGCAGACAACTGCAAGCCCTCCGCGGGCGTCGCGCGTCGTGCGCGCGTCCGGCGCGTGGCTGCGCTACGAGCGCGAGGCCCCGTGGGTGCTGCGCGGCTGCGACCTGGAGCTTCGCAGTGGAGAGGTGCGTGCGCTCGTGGGCGGCAACGGCTCCGGCAAGTCCACGCTCATCATGGCCGTGGCCGGCATGCTGCGCCTGCAGCGTGGCCACGTGTCCAACGCGCTTTCCGGCTCGCAAGCGCTGCTGCCGCAGTCGCCCAAGGCGCTGCTGTCGCAGCCAAGTGCGAGCGAGGAGCTGATGGAGTGGAGCTCGAGCGCGGGCTACACGCGCGAGCAGATGCTCGCGCTCGCGGAGTCGTTTGGCCTTACGGACGCGCTCGACCGGCACCCGTACGACCTCTCCGGCGGCCAGCAGCAGCTGCTCGCGTTCGCAAAGCTGCTGCTCACGCGCCCAAAGCTGCTGCTTCTGGACGAGCCCACCAAGGGGCTCGACAACGCGGCCCGCAGCCTCGTGGCCACGCACGTGCGGCAGGCGGCGGCACGGGGTGCCACCGTCCTTCTCTCCACGCACGACGTGGCGTTTGCCAGCGCGGTTGCAGATACCTGCTCGCTCCTGTTTGACGGGCAGGTTGCGCTCACGCAGCCTGCGGGGCAGTTCTTTAGCGAGTCTTGGGTGTGGCACGCATGAGCCGGCCGTCCGTGCAACAGCCGCCCGCGGCCCAGCAGCCGCAGGCACCCGCCCCCGCATCCGCCCCGACCCCCACGCCCAGCACCCTCGCACGCGTCCTGCGCGCGCTCGAGGTCCCGGCGCTCGTCGCGGTGCCGGCGGTGGCCGGACTTTGCGCCTACCTGGGGCTTTCCGCCACCGGAGGGCTCGTTCTTCTCGTCACGCTGCTCTGCCTTGCGCTCTTCTTTGCGAGCTTCGAGGCCTCAAAGCCGGCGCTGCGGCAGATCATGCCCACGGCAACACTCGGGGCAGTCGCGGCGGCGGGGCGCATCCTCTTCGCGCCCGTGCCGGACGTCAAGCCCGTCTCCGCCATCGCCATCGTGGCGGGGGCCACGCTGGGCCGGCAGAGCGGCTTCATGGTGGGGGCGATTGCGGCGCTGGTGTCCAACTTCTTCTTTGGGCAGGGTGCCTGGACTCCCATGCAGATGTACTCGTGGGGACTTGTGGGATACCTTGCGGGCGTGCTGGCGGATGTGGGCGCATTCCGCCACGGGTGGGTGCTGTACGCGTATGGCTTTGCCTCGGGCCTGCTGTACGGGCTGCTGCTCAACGGCTGGTACGTGCTGGGCTACGTGCGTCCGCTCACGTGGGGGCCGATCCTGACGGCCTTTGCGCTGGGCCTCCCGCTCGACGTGACGCATTCCATCGCGACGGTGGGCTTCCTTGCGGCCATCTGGCTGCCGTGGGGAAGGGCCATTCGGCGCGTCGTGGCAAAGTACGGCCTTCGCTAGCGGATGCCTGCCATGGCGGTCCGCCGCAACGCCCCCGCGGGCACTCCCGCACGGCCCTGCCGCCAATGCCTGCTAGAATCGTGCGATAGCATCGCGACGGAGGGAAGGTCCGCAAGTGGCCAAGCACATGGGGCAAAAGAGCGTGGAGCCGGGCAAGGCGCGCGGCCATGGGGCCAGACCCCAGTCGGCCACGGCGTACGGCCAGCATCCCGTGAGGCGCACCATCGTCACGCTTGCGGTGGCGCTCGGCGTCTGCGTGCTGATCGTGGGCCTGGGCGAGCTGGGCATCCTCCACTACCCGGAGCAGCCCAAGCAGGAGCCCGTCGCAAGCAGCAAGGCCAAGCCGGACACCCTGGACAACGACGGCGCGGGCGAGAAGGACAACTCCGCCGCCGCGACGCCCGCCATAAAGGACGGCTCCTCCTCCGCGGACGGCTCAAGCTCCGGGCAGGCAGCCGCAAGCCCCATCGTGAGCGACAAGCTCGAGGACATGTTTGAGGAGGGCCAGGTGCACTCCATCCGCGTCATAGGCGACAGCATCACCGCAGGCTACGGCTGCGACGGCTACGGCACCGTATCCGATACCGACGTCACGGTATACAGCGGGCAGGAGGGTGCCTACAAGGAGACGGCCACCACCGTGGGCTGCTGGACCAACGACTTCCGCGCATACGCGCTGCAGCACGGCGTGACGGACTTCGTGAACGCGGGCGTCTCCGGCTTCAGGATGCAGTACCTGGCCGAGGACCCGTCCTCGTGGCTGGGCGACGGCGCGGACGTGATCGTGGTCATGCTGGGCACCAACGACGCCTCGCGCCGCACGGAGGCGGAGTTCTCCGCGGACGCGGAGATCGGCCTCGCCGCGGCGGCAGCCAAGTGCAAGCTTCTGATCGTGGTGTCCCCGCCCAACAACGCCCGCACGGACGCGACAAACAACTTCAGCATGCAGCGCGTTGACCAGGTCCTGACGTCGCTCTGCAAGCTCAAGCACTACGTGCACGCATCCTTCCTCAACACGCTCGCGCTCTACACGGCCGACTACAACTCCGACCAGTGCCATCCCACGTCGGAGGGTTCGCACAAGCTGTGGGCAGCCTTCAGGGAGCAGCTCGCGCTGTAGCGGAAGTAGTATAGTTTGCCATCGGTTTTTGACCGTATTCCCAAGGATGAGCCCCGCGGGCTTCTGGTTGCCTGCATCCAGGCAAGGGCCGCAAAACGGGGTGAGGGGAGAAGGACGTGGGCAAGCTAATTGCACAGTTCGCCAAGTTCGGCGTGGTGGGCGTCATCGCGACGCTGATCGACTTTGGGGTCCTGGTGCTCCTGCACGAGACCCTGGGCATGGACCCGACGGTCGCGGCGGCCATATCGTTCTGCGTGAGCACCGTCTTCAACTACGTCGCGAGCATGCGCTTCGTCTTCACGCACCGCGACGACCTCAGCAAGTCGCGTGAGTTCGCGATCTTCGTGGTGCTGAGCCTCATTGGCCTGGGCATCAACGAGCTCTGCATGGTCGCGGGCCAGGTCGCGTTCACGAGCGCGGGCGTCGACTACGCCCACGGCCCGTACTACCTGCTGGTCAAGGTCCTCGCGACCGCGATCGTCATGTTCTGGAACTTCTTCAGCAGGAAGAAGTGGCTGGACGCGGGGGAGTAACGCATCGCGCCGCATCTTGCGTACGTTTGAGATGACGAAGTATTTGCCCGGTGGCCTCGGCCGGCGGGCTGTTTTCATACAAGCGATTGGTGCCGCGATGAAGCATTCTTTACAATAAATGTAGGAATCAGATTGAATTGCGTTGTTGCTGGCAGATATCTTATTTCTGCAGATTTCAAATATATTAACGTGTGTCCTTAAGGGTCCTTTAGCGCACTGGTTGAGATTGGATTGGGGTAGCAGTTGCAATTACGTAATACGAAATTATAATAGAGGGGAAGAGAGATGGTGAAGGTCCATGATCGTGTTACGAAGAGACATCCGGAACTATCGGTGGCAGGGATTCGGAGAGCTTGGGATAACCGCGTGGCTATGGCCTTGAGGGAGACGTCTGAACAGGACTTTTATATCGCTATCGGTTTTGACGACCGGGGGCGGGAACTTGAGATGGTCTCTGTGGTGGAAGACGACGGAACGATATTGATTTTTCACGCTATGACACCACCCAGCAAGAAGACACTTTTCGAACTTGGCATACGAGGAGGCTCACGATGAGGGACAAGAGCGGTAGACCGATAGACGACGCCCGGCTCGACGAGTGGGCGGATGCGTTCGAGAGGGGCGAGTGGCCCGAGGGCAAGACCACGCAGGTAGGTCGGCCCGCACTTTCCGATGGGGAGACGAAGATCCTCTCGTTCAGGATCCCGGCATCCAAGGCGGAGGCCTTTGCGCAAAAGGCGAAGCGGGAGGGCAAGACGAAGTCCGAGGCCTTCCGCGACCTCGTGGACAGGTATCTGGAAGCCTAGCGTTGCGCCTGCGTCGAGCGCTCCAATCCTCAAGCTTCGTCCTTCTCGCCCGTGCATTCCGATGCAGGACGCATCCATCGTGTCTGAAACGACGTCCAGGCGTCTGACCCCGGGGCTAAAATGATGTGGAACCAGAACCATTTTTCGAGCCACGGATGGCGCGCCGCTCCACCCGTGGCAAAACGCGATTGGACCGCAATGAGACCATCGACTTTCTTTAGGGGCGCTGCCGCGTCGATCATCCTTTCCGCCACGCTGTGTGCGGCTCCCTTGCCCGCGCTCGCGGCGGAGTCTGCTGGCGCGTCGACCGCGACCGAAGCCGCGACCGCGACCCAGGCCGCGTCCTCGACCGAGCAGACAACCGCAAGCTCCGCAACCCAGCAGTCCGATTCGCAGCAGACAACTGCAACGTCGGACACCCAGACGGGCGAGAAGAGCGACGCCTCGGCCACCGCAACCACCACGCCCACGACGACCGTGTCCGCCACCACGCCCACGACGGGCGAAACCGCAGGCAGCGGCTCCACGGACGCGACGTCCACCACGTCCACCACGCAGGACACCAGCAGCTCCGCGACGGCTGACACCAGCAGCTCCGCGACGGCGGACACCAGCTCCTCCACCACGACGGACAGCAGCTCCTCCTCGCAGACGGACGCAAGCCAGACGCACCCCGCGACCATCGCCACCACGGCGCACGTGCAGGGCACGGGCTGGCAGCCCGAGTCCGCCCAGGGCACCGTCGCGGGCACCACGGGCCAGGGCAAGCGCCTTGAGGCGGTAAAGATCTCCGTCAAGGCGCCGGACGGCACCACCTACGCGGATTCGGACGTCCGCTACCGCGCGCACGTCCAGAACGTGGGCTGGCAGCAGTGGGTGAGCGGCGGCCAGGTCGCGGGCACCACGGGCAGGTCGCTCAGGCTGGAGGCGCTCCAGATCGAGCTTCGCGACGGCTCCGACCTCGCGCGCGACTACGAGGTGTGGTACCGCGCGCACGTGCAGAACGTGGGTTGGATGGCGTGGACCAACCAGGGTCCGGTGGGCAGCACGGGACGCGGCCTCAGGCTCGAGGCCATCGAGGTCATGCTCGTCCGCAGGGGAGAAGATCATCCCACCTCGGACGGCACCGCGTTTTTGGACGGGACGTACGTCTCCATCGCGGGGCACGTGCAGAATACCGGCTGGACCGCTGCCACCTCGGCAAACGGCCAGACGGTGGGCACCACGGGCAAGGGCCTCAGGCTCGAGGCGCTGCGTGCGCACGTGGGCAACGCGTACCTCTCGGGCGACGTCCAGATCCAGGCGCACGTCCAGAACCAGGGCTGGCAGGGCTGGACGTCTGGCGGCGGCACCGCTGGCACCACGGGCAAGGGCCTCAGGATCGAGGCCGTGCGCATCCAGCTGACGGGCGACCTCCAGCAGCACTACGACGTGTGGTACCGCGCCCATGTGCAGACGCTGGGCTGGATGGGCTGGACCAAGAACGGCGACGTCTGCGGCACGACGGGCCTCGCGGGCCGCATGGAGGGCCTGCAGGTCGTGCTGACGCCCAAGGGTGCGGCGGCGCCCTCGGCCGCAGGTCAGGCGGTGTCCTTCTCGCACCTTGACGCGCAGCAGGTCGAGTACGCGGTCTCCCCGGTCAACGGCCAGTGGGAGTCCAACGTGCAGAACGGCAACCTCGCGGGCAGCACGGGGCAGGGCAAGGCGCTCCGGGCGTTCCGCGTCCAGAGGGCGGGGGACACCTCCACGCTCGCGGGCGACGTACAGTACCGCGCGTTTGTGCAGAACAAGCGCTGGCTCGGCTGGATGAGCGACGACGCGGAGGCCGGCACCTCCGGCCAGGGCCTCAGGCTCGAGGCCGTGCAGATGCGCCTCACCGGCGAGCTTGCCAAGTACTTTGACGTCTACTACCAGGCGCACTCGAGCGACTACGGCTGGCTCGACTGGGCCAAGGACGGCCAGACCGCCGGCACCGCGGGCTACTCCAAGGCGATCGAAACGCTGCGGGTCAAGCTCGTCCTCAAGGGCACGGATACTTCCGACAGGACGGCGCGCCCGGCCGTGGTGAAGACGTCCGTCAGGAAGGACGGCAACACCTGGAAGGTCTACGGCGAGGACGGCTCCGTCTACAACCTGGGCACCATCGCCATGAACACCCGCTACATCAACCAGGTGTCCGAGGGCGCGATCGAGGGCTGCGAGGCCGCCTCGCTCCTCATGGCGCTCTGGTCCAAGGGCTACCTCACCAACGTCTCGTACAAGACGTTCCTCACGTGGATGCCCTATGCGTCGGACGGCAACCCCAACCACGGCTTTGTGGGCACGCCGTACGTCAACGGTCCGCAGATCGACACCATGATGATGCCCGCGGTCACGAGCTGGGGCGCCCGCTACGCCCACACCAAGAACATGACGGGCTGCTCCGACGAGGACCTCATCAACGAGCTGGTGCAGGGGCATCCCGTGGTCGTGTGGACGTCGGTCTTCTTCAGGCCCAGCAAGCTCGTGCATTACTGGTGGGGCAACTACAAGACGCAGAACCACGTCATGACCCTGCTCGGCTTCAACCCGCACACCAACCAGTTCTACGTGGCGGACCCGTACATGGCCGGCAAGGAGTGGGTTTCGTGGAACACGTTCATGCAGACGTGGCACGTGCTCAGGGGCGCGGTCTCCGTCTGGTAGCGGCCGCGGCACCCCGGGCGGGCGAGAAGAGCGTGCCCTCGTCCTTCTCGCCCGTGCCAGTTTGCAGCCTTTGCGAACGCGAGCGGTCCCGCCCGCGCGGCGCTTGCCCATGTGCACCGTTTTGAGTATCATTCTTGTGTTTTTGTCATCACCAGAAGGAGTCGTGTATGTCCGGACACTCTAAGTGGGCCACCACCAAGCACAAGAAGGCCGCGATCGACGCCAAGCGTTCCGCGCTCTTCTCGAAGCACTCGCGTAACATCACCGTCGCAGCTCGTACCGGTGGCGATCCCAACCCGGATAACAACGCCTCCCTCGCGGCCGCCATCGCCCGCGCGCGCATGGTCTCCATGCCCAACGCCAAGATCAAGGCAGCCATCGACAAGGCCTTTGGCTCCGGCGCCGACGCCGCGGTCTACAAGGAGGTCACCTACGAGGGATACGGCCCCGCAGGCGTCGCGTTCTACGTCGAGTGCCTGACCGACAACCTCAACCGCACCGCTGCCGACGTCCGCTCCGCCTTCACGCACGCGGGCGGCAACCTGGGCACCGCGGGCTCCGTCGCGTTCCAGTTCACCCGCAAGGGCTCCATCGCAGTGGACAAGGTCATCGTGTCCGACGAGAAGAAGGTTCCCGACAAGGAGAACGCCGTCGACGAGGACGAGTTCATGATGGCCGTGGCCGAGGCCGGCGGCGAGGACTACGAGGACGCGGGCGACAAGTGGATCGTCTACACCCCGTACGACAAGATGCAGGACGTGCAGAAGGGCCTGGAGGCCCAGGGCATCGAGGTCAAGGGTTCCGAGCTCACGATGGTTCCCAGCACCCCCACGCAGCTTGACCTTGCCGACGCCAAGAAGGTCCAGCGCCTGATCGACCACCTGGAGGAGCTCGACGACGTGCAGAACGTCTACACCTCCATGGAGGTCTCCGACGAGGTCGCGGAGCAGCTCGACGAGGACTAGCGGGTCCTCCTGCAACAGAACCAAATGGCGCGGCGGCCCTCGGGTCGCCGCGTTTTGTGAGTGGCGGCACCAACCGAAGGGTGGGGAAGCGTGAGGAAGCAGGACATGACGCAGGCGCAGGCCGAGAAGATCCTCGACCTGCCCGAGCGCTACACCAAGGCGGACCTGCGCAAGCGCTTCATGGCGCTCGCGCGGCGCTACCACCCGGACAACGCGGCCACCAACGGCATCAGCCCGGAGGTGGCCCAGCGCAAGATGACGGAGGTCAACCGCGCGTACGCCCTGCTCAAGCCCCTGTTTGAGGAGGACTCCGCCGCAACGATCCAGCGCGACCTGGTGGGAGGCGACCCAGGCCGCTACGGCGTGGGCGTGCACTTTGACCCCGCGGGCAGGCACGCGCGCGAGACGGCGGTGGACGACTCCCTCTTTTGGGACGAGCACGGTAACCCGCGCTCCGCGGTGGCGGAGAAGGCCGCAAACGACGCGGTCGACGCCGCGCCGGGGACGCATCGGCTCCGTCGCTTCCTGCTGGGCCCGGTGTTCCTGCGGCTGGTGTTCGTGGCACTTCTCGCCCTGCTGTGGTGGAACACGTTTCCCTTCGTGAACGGGCATGACGGCCTGGCGCAGATCGCGCACTTCCATACGCTGCGCGACTGGCTGCCGCTCATCTGCGCCACGATCTATCCCACGTACCTGCTCGTGTACGAGCTGTTCACGGGTCATATCTCCGGCGTGGTGCGCGAGGGCCTCAACGGCATCGTGACGATAGCGACGGGCGTGCACGTGGAGGTGCGCCGCAGCGGCTCGTACACCTCCGAGCTCACGAGCCTGATCCAGAAGCAGTGGTACGGGCCCCTCATCCTGCCGCTGGGCGCGCTGCTCGCGAGCATGGGCCTTGCGCAGCCCGCGGGCTGGCAGCGCTACGTGCTGCTGGCACTGGGCGCGCTCGTGGTGCTTGACGCGCTCCTCTCCACCTTTGGCATGGGCCTGGCGGACAGCATCGCGCGCCGCATGGGCAACGCCGCGGAGGAGTGGTACGTGCAGGCGCGCATGGACATGCTCAAGCGCTGCGGCCAGTGGGGGAGCGGCCCCGCCGCGGGTACCGCAGGCGGCCGCCACGCAAGGTAGCCCGTCCTTCTCGCCCGTGTGTCCAGGTGGCATCTGGGGTGAATCTCTGTACTTTGGGGCCATTCGCCCCGCTGGGATACCATGTCACTAGTAGAGTCTTGACTCTGGGGCGTGCCTGACCCCATGACCATATGATGTGGAGGATCGAATGCTCGACGACGCCAGCTCCCTGGTCTCCGTGATCGTGCCTATCTACAACGCGCAGAAGTTCCTGCGCCAGTGCCTTGACAGCATCTGCAACCAGACGCACAAGGGGCTGGAGATCATCCTGATCGACGACGGTTGCACGGACGACTCGCCCGCGATCATCGACGAGTACGCCGCACGCGACCCGCGCATCAAGGCGGTCCACAAGGAGAATGGCGGCTATGGCGCAGGCTGCAACCGCGGCCTCCAGATGGCCACGGGCCGCTGGGTCTCCATCGTGGAGCCGGACGACTACCTCGACCTCCCCATGTACCAGGAGATGCTCGACTTCGCCTCCACCTTTGACCAGAAGATCGACGTCATCAAGTGCCCCTGGACCGAGGTCTCGCTCTGGGACGACCCCGAAACCACGCTCACGGCGCCGTGCCCGCTCGCATCGCGCATGATCACGAGCGAGAAGCCCTTCACCCTCAAGGACCGCCCCACGCTCATCGCGACGCACCCCTCCATCTGGTCGGCCATCTACCGTCGCGACTTCCTCAACGAGAAGGGCATCCGCTTCATTGAGTACCCTGGTGCCGGCTGGGCGGACAACCCCTTCCTCATCGAGACGATGTGCCAGGCGGAGTCCATCATCTACCTCAACAACTGCTACTACAACTACCGCATCGACCTGCCGGACAGCACGCGTCACCACAAGACCAAGGACCTCGTGACCCGCCCGTTCGACCGCTGGGTCACCATGCTCGACATCATGAAGCGCATCGGCGTCAAGGACGAGGGCATCATCGCAGCGCACTACGACCGCGGCTTCACCTATGCGTACGGCGCCGAGTACGACGACGGCGTGGACAACCCGCTCGTGGTGGAGAACGAGAAGCGTATCTTTGGCATGATGGACCCCAGGATCGTGGAGCGCATGTCCGAGCTGCCGCTCGTGCGCCTGCGCCGCTACTGCGAGCTCATGGGCAGGCCCATGCCTAGGCACGCGGTCCTCGCCAGGAGCGCCTACCTGCTGGGCAGCGCCAAGGCCACCGTCGACGCCTTTGGCGTCGGCAAGGTTGCCGGGCTCACCGTCCGCCACGGCGTCATGACCGTGCGCGACAAGATGGTCCACAACAAACAGTAGGAGGGCACGGGGCGCAGCTCGCCTGTCGCCGGGTGGCATTTTCGCCGCTCGTGCAGTCGTATCTGCCCTAGAATGCACAGGTGTGTGATTCCCTTACAATCCAAGCAATATGAGATTTTGCTGGGAGGGAGTCTTCTCGTGCGAGACTAGGCGAGAAGTGCGCCTCCCGGTAAAAGGTACGTCCGAACGGTTCCACATGACTTTCTACTTCACCTATGCAATAGCGGCCCTGCTCCTCGTGATTCCCGGCTACCTCATGCTCCGGAGCGTGGGGTTTGCCCGCGCGTGGTCGGTCGCGCTGTCGCCGCTCGTGACGGCAAGCGTCCTCGTGGTGCTGGGCTGCGTGTTGGCGCGCGTGGGAATCTTCTCCAACGCGATGTCGCTCCTCTCGGCCTTCCTCGCGATCGACGTCGTACTGCTCCTCGTCATGCGTACGTGGCGCAAGGGGCAGAGGTGCACCAAGGATCTCCAGCTGCCCGCTATCGACTGGAAGATCCTGATTGCCTATGTTTTCGTGGGACTGGTGCTCGGCTACTACGTCTTTTATCGCTGCATCGATGGTCCGAGCTCCTTCTCTCAGGCCTGGGATGTCGGGCATCACATCAACGCGACCCGCGCGATGATGGATTCGGGCAGGTTCTCCATCTTTGGTATCGATGCGTACATGACGGCCAAAGACGTTGCCATTGCACCCTTCGGCGTGGGGCGCGGTTTTTATCCGACGGGTGTCTACACCCTGTACGCCCTCGTGTGCGAGGTCTCCGGTTCTGCACTTGCGGTGTGCATCAATGCGGTCAACCTCGTGTTTTGCTGCTTCGTCTTTCCCCTTGGGGCGGCGGCTGTCATCTCCGTGCTCTTCCCAGAAGACCAGAGAATGTTCGCGGTGGGCGCCGTGGCATGCCTGTGCCTCGTGGGCTGCCCATGGAACTTTTTAACGTGGGGCCCGCTGTTTCCAAATCTTGCGGGAATATGCTGCGTGCCCGCCTTCCTCATGTTTTTTGCGTTCCTCGTGTCTCCGCACTTCAGGGGCATTGCCTTCAGGCTTTGGCAACTCGTCATCTTCCTGTTGGTTACCTTTGGCATCGGCTGCCTGCATCCAAACAGCCTGTTTAGTGCGGCAATCCTCCTGATTCCTTACCTCTTCCATCGCATCTGGACCTTGGGGAGCGTCAAGCTCGCAGGCTCCCGCTATCTCTCGAGTCGCTTCTTAGCATTCTGCTTCGCGGCGCTCTGCGTGGTGCTCTGGTGCGCCGCCTATAAGGTCCTTTCCATAGTGTCTCCGGGCGTGGTGACTTTCGACTGGCCACCCTTTGCGGGCAAGTGGCAGGAAATCATCAATATCCTTACCCAGTCGTACCTTGGTGGGTTTAATGGGTTCGACCCGGATATTGTGGTCTCTAACTTTATTCCTGCGATTCTCGCCATTGTTGGTGCATACAAGATCGCACGGGATGGGGAGAAGAGATGGGTGCTCTTCTCGTACCTCCTTGCTTGCTTCATCTGCTTTGTGGGCGCGACGACAGACGGCACCCTCAAGCACATCGTCGCGGGCTTCTGGTACACAGATCCGGTGCGACTTGCTGCCACGGCGTCCATGGCTGCAATCCCGCTGGTCGTCGTAGGTGGTAAGTGGCTCGTGGACCTCGTCAAGCGCTTGGTCTGCAAGTGGCGTGGGAATTCGGTCCATTCGGATCTCAGGTACGAGGGCGTCATTCTCCTCGTCATCGTCGCCATCGTCTACATGCCGTCGCTCACGCTGCCAGGCTTCAATCCGTTCCGGACGGCGTTCGGTGGTTTACGCCAGTGCGTGCACGACTGGTATCACATTGAGTCTCCGCTCAGCAGGTCGGAGGCCGACTTCCTCACGCAGGCACAACAGGTTACGGGTGACTCGCTGGTCATCAACAACCCGTGGGATGGTAGCCACATCGCCTATGGCCTTACGGGCATGCGAACCTACTATCGTGGCTTTGCTGGCTACGGCTCGGACGGGGAGAGCGTCGACAGTAGGCTGATTCGCGAGCACCTCGACGAGTACGCAGACAGGCGGGATGTGAGGGACGCGGTAAAGAAGATTGGTGCTAAGTATGTCATGACGCTCAATAAGCCCTCCGAGCTCGGCTCGTACGTCATGATCGGCATTCCCGACCCCAACCTCTTCGAGGGTGTCAGGAGTACGGGCACGTGGAGCTCGGCCTTCAAGGAGGTCCTCACGAGCGAGGACGGCACCTGTCACCTCTACAAGATCGTGGAGTAGTCATCACGGCTCCAATCGAGTTGGCGTTTTTACGTGGGCCTTTGCCTCGGGGGTTTGTGCTCGGGCGGGTTTCCAATCATACTGTTTCGAGTGGAACCCTATGTTTTGAGGCAACTTGAACCAGCGCGGCCAAGGTCGCGGGAAGTCGAGGTATAGATGAAGCAGGTCAAGATCGCCAACGTCCTCCTGGAGGGCACGAGGCAGTTCTTTATGGTGCCCCAGCTCTACGTTCGCGCCGATGCGCCCGTGAGGGAGAAGGGCGACTCCTGGCTGCTGGATGGCCCGGGTACGTTCGACTTCACCACATTCTTCAACGCGCTGTCGGTCCAGAAGTACGACCGCTACACCACGGCGGCGTCCTACACCTTGCACCTCGAGCTCAACGGCGACGTGAAGGCCCTCTACCAGACGCACGCGGAGGCGTTCGACTACTCATCCCGCACGCTCGAGCAGAACTTCGCGCCCGAGGGCGAGGGCTGGCACGCCATCGACCTTCCCATCCAGTACAGCGAGTCCGACGTGATCTGCGGCTTCCTGATCGAGGCCGCGGGTCCCGTGAGGATCAGGAACTCCTACTACGCGGCGTCCGTGCCTGATGACAGCATCCGCGACGTTGAGCTCGCGCTCTCCACGACGACCTTCAAGAAGGAGTCGTACATCACCCACAATATCGAGCTCGTGCGCGAGAAGGTCCTCGGTTCCAACGATGATATTGCTGGCCACTTCCGTATGTTCGTAATTGACAACGGCAGCACGCTCGATGCCGAGGCGCTTTCCGGCAACGGTGTCACGGTGTTCCCAAACCGCAACGTTGGTGGATCGGGCGGCTTCGCATATGGCATGATCAAGGCGCTCGATGCAGGTGATGTTACCAACATTCTCCTCATGGACGACGACGTCGAGGTATCACCCGAGAGCATCAAGCGCACCTACCAGCTGCTGAGGATTCTCAACAATGAGTACGGGGAAGCTTTCATCAGTGGCGCCATGATGAACCACGATGACCCGGATGTCCACTGGGAGGACGTCGGTTACATGACCGAAGAGGGCATCTACCGCCCCTACAAGCCGATGCTCCACATGAGCGTGCTGCACGACTGTGTCGTGAGCGAGAGCTTCCATCCTGCGACAGACGTGTACCAGGACCTCAAGCAGAAGTACGCGGCATGGTGGTACTGCTGCATCCCTGTCTCCATGATCAAGAAGAACGGCATGCCTTTGCCCTTCTTCGTGCGATTTGACGATGCCGAGTACGGACTGCGCTGCAAGCCCAGGTTCGTGACGCTCAACGGCATCTGCATCTGGCACGACGCCTTCAACATGAGGTACAACGCCGGCGTCGAGCGCTACCAGACGGTCAGGAACGGCATCCTCGGCCAGGCGATCACCAAGGTTGCGCCCAGCACGGACTTCCTTAACGAAATTACCAAGAACATCAAGCTCGAGCTCGTGAAGTTCAACTACAAGGACGCAGAGCTCGTCTGTCAGGGCTTCGAGGACTTCCTCAGGGGACCGGAGCTCTTCCTGCAGAAGGACTTCTCCGAGATGGCGTTCATGGCGGCCAACAAGAACAAGGAGCGCCAGGTTCCTCTGGCAAAGCTCAGGCAGCAGGCACTCGACGAGCTGGGTATCGACGTCAACAGACTCTGCGACGACGATGTCCAGCGTGACATCCCACTTGGCGGGTACGAGCACGGCAAGGTGTACAACGTGTACCACACGCAGCTCTTCGAGCGCACGCTCAACGGCCAGCTCTACGGCGACCTGACGCCGACCATGGGACAGGTGCAGATTATCGAGGGTGTCGGCTGGTCCTACCAGCCCGGCAAGCTCTACGGTGCCAACACGCTCCTGGTCATCAACGTCCAGTCGAAGACTGGCATCATTCGTCATCGTGACAACGAACGCTGCAAGGAGATCTGGCAGCGTTTCAAGAATGATGTTGAGGCCTACAAGAAGAACAAGATACAGCTCGAGAGCGACTTCGAGGCGTGCCGTAGCAAGGTCACCTCGGTCGACTACTGGAAGGACTACCTCGATCTAAACTAGCTTGTCTGCAATTTGCAACAACATTCTCTATTGTGTTGCTCGACTTATATGTGACACCTCAGGCAAAAGTTAAGTTGCCCCGGTCCCGGTTCTCTCGGGGTCGGGGCGAATTGCCATGTCCTCTGGTGTCTCGCTGCTCGCTCTGGCACGTCTGACTCGACGTGCGACTGAAAACCTGATTGATGTCCGTACATTTGCTAGCGTATTACGATGCCTTCGCCGGCATCGAGTGTGGAACTCACTAGCCATGCCGCGTTGCATGGACACTCGGGACCCTTCAAGCGGGTTACAGGTAGTCTCATGTGGTGCTAGAGAGAGGGAGTAAAGGTTGGGAGAGCCCCCTCTCATTCGCGGCACTTCTTCGAGTGGTGAGTTACTGCTTACTATCACGTCTGCCGTCTAGCAGCTGAGGCAGGCTCGTTTCGTCTCTCTCGAGCGCTATGGTCACGAGGCGCAGTGCTACAAGTAGCAGCGTGAGGTAGCCAATCATTCGCGGTCGTGCTCCACTGGCGTATACGGTGGGGGAGAAGCCCATCATCCACATGGTTGCAAGGCCGCCAAAGTACAGCAAGAAGCCAGGTACCTCCAGGTGTTCGGGAAACGCGACTAGTATACTCGTACCCAATGCTACGTAAGCCATGAAGTGTAGCGCGCTTGCTGCCAAGCGAGGCCAACTGGGTAGGAAGGTCGTGGTATCAGGGCTTATGAATGTGAGTGCCTTGGTCAGTAGCGTTTGGTTGCCCGTTGCGGCTTGACCCTCGCGGGCAATCAGTACCAGTACGAAGTATGCGCAGGTGAAAGCCGTCAGTACTACCGTCCAAGTGCGATGAGGGTGGTGTCGCATTTCCACAACCAATACCAGCAGCGAGAGCAGCAACGGCAGCGCAGGGACGTCCGTCTCTATGCCCTCAATCACGTACCACAGACCAAGTACCGCCTTGTCTACCAGCGAGTACATGCCGAAATTTTGCATCCGCCCCAGGGTTTCAACGTAGGAGCGGGTGGCGTTGCCCGGTAGGCTGACGAAAAACGCCGTCGCGGCCACGGCAAACGCGGCGAGTACAATTACTGAAGCCCGCAAGCGGTGCTGTGACAAGAGTTCGTAGGCAACGAGCGCGACCATGATTCCTGCCATGAGTGCTCCCGACTGTTCGAAGCCAGCGGCGTAGAGCGTACATGGAAAGGCGACGGCGATCTCGGCAAGCGAGGGTGCCGCGCAGCGCCAGACGTCCAGAACCGGTCTGAGTGCAACGAGAGCAGATGCGGTGCCCCAAAGGTACAAAACGTTTGCGCACTTCCAGAAGACGGTGCCTGAGAGCACAGTCACGGGGACCAGTGTGAAGAGCGCCACGGGGAGGCCCAGGAACACGGCAGCGTTCCCCAGACGGCGCTCGGGGTCCAGGTCTAGCTGCGCATACCGCAGCAGCACCACCCATGCGAGTGCATCCAGTATATGGAACACGATGTTGGGCATCTGTAGCACCACCACCAGCACGCCTTGCGGCAGCGTACGGCCGCCCCAGTTTGCGGAGAACCACGTGGCCCATCCCCACAGGCTGCCATAGCGATTGAGGGCGTCCTGAAACACCAAGTCGTCTAGACGGCTGGCGATGAAGAGGTCGAGCAGCAGGAACGCGACGAATGTGACGCCCATAATCAGGGCGTCTTTCTTCCTGGAAGTCATTTTGTATCTCCCTTCCAGCTGAGAGGGTAGAAGGTAACGTCTCCGTCCGGATTAGTGATTGCCATGACCAGCTGGTTAGAGTCGAGGGAGCTTGACCACTTTGCTGGCACCAGTGCATGGAAGCCGCAGTAACGGTAATCGGTTCCATCGGCAAGTGCTGCGGTGACGTCGGGGCGTAGCTCCAGCTTGGTGGGAAATACAGTTAGGCTGCCGTCGTCGTTCTTCACGGCAAGCCGCATATAGTCGTATACGCCAGTCTTGTGTTCATCATTGCCGTAGTTGTAGTAGGGGTAGGTTACACCTGGCAGCACGAACCAGCCCTTGACTTCCGTTGATCAATCTGGTCGCGCGTTACGCTCCTCGAGCTGGTACCTCGCGCTTGCGGCGGAGCCAGCAGAATAGCCACTTTGTGCGAGGACCTTCACGTGGGTGTCTTCCAGACGCAGCGCAACCAATAGTGTGGCTACGGCGATGAGTGCTATCACCAATACAACGATGGCTGCCGTGCGCTGGGTACGTTCGGACACGGAGGAGGGCTTGGGGTCGTTGCCGGTTGCGTGTTCTTTTTGATTTGCATGTAACGAGATGGGCGTACTGGTACTCGCGACGTCCACCTCGTCTTGCGAGGTAGTGAGGCGCTCGTGCGGGATGATCAAATGTGTGCCTTTCTGGACTTGGATGGTGCGCTGCATAGCGCGTACTTTAGGAGAGAGAAGTGACGCAGTTTCGTTTGCGGCACATAATCATGGTAGCGGGCATCGGGGTCGAACGGTGGCATGATTTCAGCTGTCGTTAAACAGTGGTTGGCCAGAGCGGTGCGGCCGTCGTCCTGTGTGCGAACTCGTGGCGTTGCGGGTTCGCGGAGGGGACGGCGGCCGCAAGCTGTATCATACCGACGTGACGCAAGGAAAGATTCAGCAACCAGAGCGCGCGGCGCACGGACGCCGCCCGCAGATGATGACGGCCTGGAGGACCATGGACACCAGCAGGCACCTCAACGCAATCCCACCCCAACCCCGCGACCACGTACCGATGCTCTGCATCGTGGTCCCCTGCTACAACGAGGAGGAGGTGCTCCCGCAGTCGAGCGCCATCCTCGCGGACACCCTGAGGGGCCTCGTGGAGAGGGGCGAGGTGTCCCCGGACAGCCGCATCCTCTTCGTGGACGATGGCTCCAAGGACTCGACGTGGGGGATAATCTCGGGCCTCCACGAGTCCGACCGCGTCTTCACGGGCATCAAGCTCGCCCACAACGAGGGGCACCAGAGGGCGGTCTACGCGGGCCTCATGGACGCGCTGGACCGCGGCTGCGACATCTCGATCTCCATCGACGCCGACCTTCAGGACGACGTAGACGTCATCGGCGAGATGGTCGAGAAGTACGCCGCCGGGGCCGAGGTCGTCTACGGCGTGCGGAACAACCGCGACACCGACACGGGCTTCAAGCGCGACACGGCGCAGGCCTACTACAGGCTCATGAGGAGGCTCGGCACGGAGGTCGTGTACAACAGCGCGGACTTCCGCCTCATGGGCAGGCGGGCGCTCGAGGCGCTGTCCCAGTACCGCGAGGCCAACCTCTTCCTCCGCGGGATCGTGCCCGCCCTGGGGTTCAGGACCGACCGGGTCTTCTACGGCCGCAGGGAGCGCATGGCGGGGGAGTCCAAGTACCCGCTCTCGAAGATGCTCGCGCTCGCGGCCGACGGCGTCACGTCCTTCTCCATCGAGCCCATGCACGTGATGACCGCCGTCGGCATCGTCGCGATCCTCATCGCCGTCGTCATGCTGGTCTACACAATCGCGAGCTGGGCCACCGGGCACGCCGTGGCCGGCTGGGGCAGCGTCATGGTGTCGATATGGCTCGTCGGCGGCCTCATCATCACGTCCCTGGGCGTCACCGGCGAGTACGTGGGCAAGGCCTACCTCGAGACCAAGGGGCGCCCGCGCTACATAGTCGACGTCGAGCTCGACTGACGCGTAGTGCTGTCTGTCAACAGGCAAGGTCGCTCCAGGTCGTGAGCCGCCTCAGTGGGCGCGACGGTCTAGGCGACGGCGTCGATATCGAGTGCGTGACAGGAAGATTACGTCGCGGCTTTCGGCCTTGATCATGTTGCCAGTGACTCCGGGCACCTTCGAGGCGGAGCCAATCATACACTCGATGCCAGCGTCCTTGAGCCTCCTTCGCAGTCTGAAGCTGGATAGCACGAGTACGCGTTGAACGCGCTCGCTGACTTAGGTGGTCATAGGTGTGATCTCATGCGGATGCGGCACGCCGACTGCCGACGTCAAACCCAAATTGCCGCTCCGAGACCTCCTGTTTCACGAGTGAGTTGCCAACTGCCTCGCTGCATATCGTCTATTCCAGCCGAAGAGCCTTTTGTTGGCGAGCAAATGGATTGCCTTTCTGCGACCACTTCACTTAACAGGCTAGAAGGGCGCCAGCTGAAAAAGCTACATCCGCTGATTGCCAATCAACTGGTTCCGTGGCGAACGGCCCGTGAACTGCCTGCGCCAACGACGGTAGTTTATGATTGCTATCATCAATGGGTGGATTGTGCGACCTGACAATGTGTGGAGGCGTCAATTGAAGGGAATCATCCTCGCGGGAGGCAGCGGCACGCGCCTGTACCCGCTGACTACGGTCACGAGCAAGCAGCTCCTTCCCGTGTACGACAAGCCGATGATCTACTATCCGCTGTCGACGCTTATGCTCGCGGGCATCAGGGACGTCCTCATCATCAGCACGCCCAAGGACCTGCCCAACTTCGAGCGCCTGCTCGGCGACGGGTCTGACTTCGGCCTGTCGCTCTCCTACGCGGAGCAGCCCGAGCCCAACGGCCTCGCCCAGGCGTTCGTGATCGGCGCGGACTTCGTGGCGGGGGAGGCCTGCGCCCTCGTGCTCGGCGACAACATCTTCTACGGCAACGGCTTCTCGCGTCACCTGCGTCGCGCCGTCGCGTCTGCGGAGAAGGGCCGCGCCACGGTCTTCGGCTACCGTGTGGACGACCCCGAGCGCTTTGGCGTCGTGGAGTTCGACAAGGACTACAACGCCGTCTCCATCGAGGAGAAGCCTGCCCATCCCAAGAGCAACTACGCGGTGACGGGCCTGTACTTCTATGACGCCCGCGTCACGGAGCTCGCGGCAAAGGTCCGCCCCTCCGCCCGCGGCGAGTACGAGATCACGGATCTCAATCGCATGTACCTCGAGGACGGCTCCCTTGACGTCATCACGCTCGGACGTGGCTACGCGTGGCTCGATACTGGCACGATGGAGTCGCTCTACGAGGCATCGCAGTTCGTGCGCACGGTGGAGAAGGCGCAGGACCTTCCCGTGTCCGTTCCAGAGGAGATTGCCTTCGAGAACGGTTGGATCTCTCGAGCCCGCCTGCTCGACTGCGCGGACCGCTACGGCAAGAGTGACTACGGCAAGCACCTGCGCGTCGTGGCGGAGGGCAAGATCGTCCCCGGCCGCAGGTACGACGACTAGACGGAGGCTACAGAGCAAATGGAATTCGAGAAGGACCTGTCCGTTACCGAGACTGGCATCGCGGGGCTCAAGGTCGTCGAGCTTTCGGTCCATGGGGACAACCGCGGCTGGTTCAAGGAGAACTTTCAGCGCGCCAAGATGTGCGCCCTGGGCATCCCGGACATCCGCTACGTCCAGAACAACGTGAGCTTCAACGCTAAGCGCGGCGTCACGCGTGGCATCCACGCGGAGCCGTGGGACAAGTTCATCTCCGTGGCCACGGGCTCCGTCTTCGGTGCATGGGTCGATCTGCGCGAGGGGAGCAAGACCTTTGGCAAGGTCTTCACGACCACGCTCGACCCCTCCAGGGCCATCTTCGTCCCTCGCGGCGTTGGCAACTCCTTCCAGGCGCTGGAGGACGGCACGGCTTACACGTACCTCGTCAACAGGCACTGGTCCGCGGAGCTCAAGAAGACCTACACCTTCGTCAACCTCGCGGATCCCACGCTCGATATCCAGTGGCCCATCCCGCTGTCCCAGGCTGAGCTCTCGGAGGCCGATAAGCACCACCCCATGCTCAAGGACGTCGTCCCGATGAAGGCGCCACGCACGCTCGTGACCGGCTGTAACGGTCAGCTCGGCCGTGCCGTGCGGGCGCTCGCGGAGCAGACGGGCGTGATCGACACCTTCGACTTCTGCGACATCGACACGTTTGACCTCTCCAACCCCAAGGACTACGCCAAGTACGACTGGGACCTCTACGGTACGGTCATCAACTGCGGTGCCTACACGGCCGTGGACAAGGCCGAGACCCCCGAGGGTCGCAAGGTCTGCTGGGCGGCCAACGCCACGGGCCCCGCGCTCATGGCACGCACGTGCGCGGAGCACGGCATCACGATGGTACACATCAGCTCGGACTATGTGTTTGATGGGACGCAGCAGCCGCACACGGAGGACGAGGGCCTCGCGCCGCTCTCCGTCTACGGCCAGTCCAAGGCTGCAGGCGATCTCGCTGTCGAGGCGTGTCCGCGTCACTACATCGCCCGCTCCTCGTGGGTGATCGGCGACGGCCACAACTTCGTCAAGACCATGGCCAAGCTCTCGGACCGCGTCGCGGACCCCAACGATTCGCTCAACGTCGTGACGGTCGTGGACGACCAGTCCGGCCGCCTCACGTTCACGGACCAGATGGCCAAGGGCATCTTCCACCTCCTGGGCTACCGCGACGGCTCGGCATCCGCCGACCCCGCCCCGTACGGCACGTACGACCTCACGGGTTCTGGTGCCACCAAGAGCTGGTACCAGATTGCCGCCAAGGTGTTCGAGCTTCGTAATGGCAACACGGATGCGGTCAAACCCGTCTCCACGCAGGAGTACTACGCAAGCGCCGCCGGCCCCATCGCGCCGCGCCCGCGCTACTCGACCCTGGCGCTCGACAAGATCGCTACGACCGGCTTCACCCCCAGGGACTGGGAGCAGCAGCTCGCGGAGTACGTCGCGACCCTGGCCAAGTAGGAACCAAGACAACTGACAAGGAGCCCTTGATGGCTGAAGAAACGTTCGAGCCGCACAACATCATCGTCACCGGTGGCTGCGGCTTCATCGGCAGCAACTTCGTGCGCTGGGTGGCGCGCAACCACCCGGAGTGCCACGTGACGGTGCTCGACAAGCTCACGTATGCGGGCAACCCCAAGAACATCGAGGGCCTTCCCGAGGGCAGCGTCGACCTGGTCGTCGGCGACGTGTGCGACGAGAAGCTCCTCGACGAGCTCGTTCCCGGCCACGACGCGATCGTCCACTATGCGGCCGAGTCCCACAACGACAACAGCATCCTCAACCCGGAGCCGTTCATCCAGACCAACGTCGTCGGCACGTACCGGCTCCTGCAGGCGGCGCGCAAGTACGACGTCCGCTACCATCACATCTCGACCGACGAGGTCTACGGCGACCTCGCGCTGGACGAGCCCCGCCGCTTCCGTCCAGACGACCCCTACAAGCCCTCGAGCCCGTATAGCTCCTCCAAAGCCTCGAGCGACCTGCTCGTCCGCGCCTGGCACCGTACGTACGGCGTTCGCGCAACCATCTCCAACTGCTCTAACAACTATGGCCCCTACCAGCACGTGGAGAAGTTCATCCCCCGTCAGATCACCAACATCATCTGCGGCATCCGTCCCAAGCTCTACGGCGACGGAAAGAACGTCCGCGACTGGATCCACACCGAGGACCACTCGCGCGCCGTCTGGGACATCCTCACCAGGGGCCGTATCGGCGAGACCTACCTCATCGGTGCAAATGGCGAGAAGGACAACATCCACGTGCTGCAGGCCATCCTTGAGCGCATGGGCCAGCCTGCCGACGCGTTCGACTGGGTCCGCGACCGTCCCGGCCACGACCGCCGTTACGCCATCGACCCCACCAAGCTGGAGACCGAGCTCGGCTGGAAGCCCATCCACACGGACTTCTCCGAGGGCCTCGACCAGACCATCGCGTGGTACCGCGTGCATGAGGACTGGTGGCGTCCCGCCAAGGAGGCAACCGAGGCGAAGTACGCCAAGCAGGGCCAGTAGGCTCGGTTTCATGCTCTCGCTGTGATGTTTCGTTGGCGAGGACATGGGGGATTGAGCTGCGACAACAGACGTACGAAGGTGCTGGAATCAGGTAGCTTATACTTGGTTCCGGCATTTTTCTACCGTTAGCTAATGACGCGCTTGCGCGTCGTGATGATGTAAGGACTGGAACGTGAGCGAAAGACCACGCGTCCTCGTAATGATGGCGACCTATCGCGGCGAGCGTTGGGTTGGCGAGCAGATTGAGTCGATCCTGGCACAGGAGGGCGTCGACGTCACCCTTCGCATCTGCGACGACCAGTCGCCCGATGGCACGCTTACAGTGTGCGAGTCCTATGCCAAGAGCCATCCCAACGTCATCGTGACGCGTAATGCCAAGAACTTCGGCGTCGGGGACAACTTCATGCAGATGCTCTACGAGGATGGGGCCGATAGCTACGACTACTACGCGTTCTCCGACCAGGACGATGTGTGGATGCCAAACAAGCTCAGGGCTGGAGTGGACGCTATCCAAGCTCAGCACAACGACAAGGAGCCCATTCTCTACTACTCCGACCTCATTAACGTCGAAGGTGACAAGGAGACGAGGGAGCTCTATCAGTTTGCCGAGTGCGAGAACCACCCTGGTACGGTTCTGCTGAGGAACTATATCAATGGCTGCGTCATGGTCTTCAACAGGGCCCTTGTCCAGGTGGTTCGCTCGTACCGTCCGGAGCACTTCCCCCGCATACACGATGTCTGGATTCATATGGTTGGCAGGTTCTGTGGAACCGTAATCGCGGACACCGAGCATGCGTACATGAAGAGACGCATTACCGGGCAGAACGTGGTCGGCAAGACCACACTCAATCCCAAGTCGCCAAGTGAAGTGATGAAGCTTCTCAAGCTTGCCGTCAAACCGCATGAGCGCGTGAATTCAACAGCAACCCAACTCTTTCTCAAGGGGTACGAGGACTATGTGAAGCCCGAGTACCTAGAAATGCTCGGGTCGTTCTCACATTATTACGAATCGCTCGATTCGCGAATCAGATTCTCTGGTAGTGACTGCTACTGGCTGCCTTCTCCAGAGGCCTTGCTGAGGATAAAAGTCGGCCTACTGATGGGGTTCTATTAATCACTGAACGAATTATTCGACGTCAACAAAGAGCGTCTTTACAGTCCAAAAGACTTAGTGCGCATGAGTGGGGAGAAAAGCTTGGAAAGTCAGAAGGTATCGATTGTCTGCTGCTACACCAGCAAGGCCAAGCTCCGTTACCTCGATTGCTCACTTGACGAGCAGGACATGGCTGTCGAGAAGGTATTTATCGACAATTCGCAAGGGCGATTCGGCAGTGCGGCTAGTGCACTGAACTATGGTGCAAATATGAGCTCGGGAGATTTGATACTCTTCTGCCATCAAGATATTAGATTTAAGCATTCCGATAGCCTGTCCAGATTGGTAAAGGCTGCCAGTTCGACACTCAAACCTGGCGATGTCGGTGGTGTCGCGGGTGCCATTAATAAAAAGCTGTATATGACAATAACTCATGGAGAACACGAGGCAGCTTATTCTCCTGCTTATTTGTTCAACGGCGATTCCGTTGAAGTGGAAACCGTGGATGAATGCGTGATCATTCTTCCTCGCGAAACCTGGCTGGGACACCACTTCGATGAGGTGGTTTGCGATAACTGGCACTTCTACGGAGTCGAGCAGTGCCTATATGCTCTCGCTCATAATCACAACGTATATGTCCTCTCCGCGGACGTGAACCACCTTTCCTCAAGGGGAAAAATCAATGATACGTATTACCGAGCGCTGAGACGATTAATGAGGGCTTACGAGAATAAGTTTGATTACGTTTCTACTACGGTCGGCTATTGGCCACGTAGGCACCTCGAGAGCGCCATTGCGAAGCGTAGGATATTTGAGTGCACTAGGGCCATTGCGGTGCGACTGGGAATCAGGGACGCCTAGATGCCTCGCTAATAATGGAGCAGGCGTAGCAATGGCGGATGCGTTACCAAATCGTATTTGGTTTTCGCATGGTTTGACAATAGGCTGACGAAAACTCGATGCCAGTGTAATTCTTCATCATGAGGGGCTAAATTGACGAGCAGCTGCGATTACGGATCAATCGATATTTTGATGGCCACATATAATGGCGAAAAGTACGTGCGCGAGCAAATCGAGTCGGTTAAGAGCCAATCGTACCGTAATTGGAGGATGCTCGTTTCCGATGACGGCTCTTCTGACCGCACGAGGGATATCGTTAGCTCGGAAATGAACGATGATGCTCGTGTCCAATGGGCTGATAATCGTGGCGGACATGGTGGTAGTTACGAGAACTTTATGTGTCTGCTGCGGCAAAGTGACTCGGATTATTCCATGTTTTGCGATCAGGATGATGTATGGCTGCCTAACAAGGTGGAAGTAACCTTAGAAAAAATGAGGGAGCTTGAGGCGGAATTTCCTGACGCACCACTGATGGTGTTCACTGATCTGGAAGTTGTGGATGAATCCCTAAATGTCATCTCTGAGTCATTTGATCGCATGGTAGAAATCGATCCGACTCGAGTTAAGCTTACGGACCTACTGGTCTCTGCGGTTGCACCTGGATGCACGATTATGCTCAATAAGAGACTTCGAGTCCTTGTCAATAAGTATCGAAATAATGGTGGGGTCCGAGTGCATGACTGGTGGGTTTCTTTGGTAGCGGCTGGCACAGGTCATATTGGCTATGTGCCACTCGCGACTATCAGATATAGACAGCACTCCAACAATCAAATAGGGGCAAGCAAGATTTCGTTGGTGAAGTCAATTTTGACGACCAGTGTGAAATCAGCCAAAACGAGCGTGCTGGATATGATGAAGAGAGCCGATGCCTGTAATGGTGCGTTCGGTTCCGAGTTGTCAGATGATGATCGAGAGTCACTTCAGGCGTTTCTGGCCATTCCGAACTCCGCTTGGCCTCGGAGGGTTGCCCTATTGATGCGGGCTGGAGTTTGGAAGAGTGGGTTGTTGAGGAAGGCCGGCCAGTTCATCACGGTCTTGGCGATGAAGTTCCCAGAGGAACTCATGCAAAAGGGCCAGCCGGAATAACTTGAAGTTCTGCTCGTCCATTTTGTGTCTCACCTCGTGTTGCAGGTGACTCTGTATCTTGGAACTGCGTTATTGCCCTGCTGAGATCTGACGGGTAGCTTTATTAGGATTCGCTTCACGATGGTAGACGGCCGCACAGTATGGGCGCAATCGGCTGAAACGATTGGTTAGGGAGATAATGAACGCACGCTTCGTAATAAAGAACATGTCGATTGCATTTCTTGCTCAAGGCGTGTCTCTTGTCATGGGCGTTATCCAATCGCTGCTTATTCCTAAGCTTCTAGGTGTAACGCAATACGGATACTGGCAGCTCTTCATTTTCTACTCGGGGTATGTAGGGTTCTTCCACTTGGGCCTGAACGATGGCGTCTACCTGATCAACGGCGGCAAGGCGAGAGACGAGATAGACAAGAGCCTTATCTATTCTCAGTTCATTGTTTCAGTGGTGTTTGAAACGCTGGTGGCCATCGCAGTCTCCTGCTTTGCGGCTGCATCAGGCTTTGGCGCCGCAAGGGTGTTTGTCCTAATCTGCACCGCCATCTTCATGGTTGTCCAAAATGCAGCGTCATACGTTATGTATGTCCTGCAGGCAATGAACGAGACGAAGCTATCGTCTTATTCGACCATGGTTGAGAGGGGCGTTTTCCTTGTGCCCCTCGTTCTGCTTCTCGCCCTTCGCGTGAAGACTTTCGAACCTTATGTCATCGCCTTCATATTCTCTAGCACGGTGCAGCTGATATATTGCTGCTACCAAGTCAGAGAGTTCCCTAAATCTGGTTTTGAAGGTTGGCCCATCGCGTTGCGCGAGAGCATCGCCAGCGTGCGTGTCGGCTCAAAGCTCATGATTGCGAACATCGCATCCGGACTGATCGTGGGTGTCTGCCGGTTCGCAATCGACGCAAAGTGGGGAATCAAGACGTTCGGTGAGCTGTCGTTTGCTCTCTCGCTGCTGTCGCTCTATACAGCATTCGTGTCTCAGGCCAGCATGGTTCTGTTCCCCTCGCTCAAGCAAAGCAAGTACTCCGAGATTAAGAAGTTCTATGTACATGCCAGGGACACGCTGAGCCTTATGTTTCCTGCAGTATATGCCCTATATTTCCCAATGATGTGGCTGCTTCTTTTATGGCTGCCACAGTATGCGAAGAGCATGTCATTCTTCGTGTTCGTTCTCCCGATATGCGTCTTTGACAGCAAGATGGATATCACCTGTACGACCATGTTTAAGGTGATGAGAGAGGAGTCGAGACTTCTCTACATTAACCTTGTGACTGTCGCGTTCAGTGCTTGTGGGGTGCTTTTTGGCACTTACGTCCTTCAGTCTGTGTACGTGGCAATCTCTGCCGCGGTCATTGCCATTATCGGCAGAAGCATCTATTCAGAGCACTTCATTTCGAAAAGATTCGAAGTCGGTGAGTCGTCAATCGCCATTTCTGAAGTTGTCCTCACGATAGTCTTCATCTGTATGACCGAAGTCCTGCCCGGCGTCATCGCATTTCTCGGTTACTGCGCAGCGTACGCCTGCTACCTCTTCGCCTATAAAAAGCGCGTGCGGGAGATTGCGGGGATGCTGAGGAAGATATAAGTGAAGTCAGGGGTTATGATTTCTACTTTGGTTAAGACCTGACTATAAAGCGTACGAATGTCCGCGCCAGTTGGCGTTGATGTCCTGGTGTTGAAAGGATAATAGTGAGCAGTGCTTCCACTTGTGTCGATGTCTTGATGTCGATATATCGTCCTGAGAAAGACTTCTTTGAGCAGCAGCTCCGCTCTATCGCAAAGCAGAAGAGCGATGCCTCGCTACGTCTAATCGTGCGCAATGACGATCCCTCGGACATCGACCGTGAACAACAGATTCGCGACTGCATAGATGGTGTCCCACTCAAATACATTCACGGTAGCCAGAACCTTGGATATGTTAAGTCGTTTGAGGAACTGGTAAGGCAGGCAAATTCCGAGTACATCTTTCTGAGCGACCAAGATGACGTTTGGCTGCCCAACAGGGTAGAGGAGACCCTTTCGACGTTTCGCGAAGAGAACTCGGTGCTCTGCATTTGCGATCGATCGATTATCGACCAAGACAACAATGTTATTTGCGAAAGCTACAGGCACGCTCATTCTTCAGAGGCTGAGGTGAACTGGAACTCCGGCGATGATATAACGGTTCGTGCGGCTTCGTCTTGTTACGGTATCGGTATGGCGCTTGCAATTCGTACGGATGTTGCGAAAAAGCTCGTTCCTTTCCCCTCGCATACCGCTCATGATCTTTGGCTTACGCTGGGGGCAAGTGAGCTTGGTCGTTGCAGCTTTATTGACAAACCTCTCGTTCAGTATCGCCGGCATGGATCAAATGTCTCTGGCGCCATGACGCACATTACTTGCAAGGAAGACTGGTATCGAATACGGGTCGCTTCGAGGGTCGAGACGGCCAAGGCGTTCAAGGCCCTTTTCCCGGACTCGGCGCATGCAGCAACCATCTGGGAGTTTGCGCAGGCCAGGTCTACGAAGTCCGTTCGCAAGCTGTACAAGCTCCGGAATTGCTCGCCAACAATCGCTCGGTACGAGATTCTATTGAGATTCTGCCCCGACTGGGCTTTCCGACTTGCGCTCAGGCTGTTGGCTGCGCGTAGGAAATAGCTGCCGTCTACTAGCCGAATGAAATAGCCCGTGGTTGATGCCACGGGCTATTGTGAACTCAATATCGATGATGCTTATCGGTAGCGATACGAGAATTCAGAAGGCGGTGCTTATTGGCGAGAAGAGTCTTGGCGACTCTTCTCGTTCAGCGCGACCTCCTGCGACATGCTTTCCAGTTTGTTCTGAAGCCTTGAGACTTGACCTGACAGGGTGAAGAGCTTGATGAGCATGAGCATGATGATGAGGCAGAAGACGAAGTTGGAGGGGGAGAGGAACCCGAGGAGCCTAGCGAAGAAGAAGGCAATCCCTGGGAAGGCCGCAAAGATGACGAGTAATACGGCACATACGACCCAATAGACTGAGTCTGCAACGGTCATGCGGCACTTCCGTACGGAGCGAATGACTATTGCGAGTGCGATGACTGCGCCAACGATAAGCACTAGACGAAGAACTGGACTCATTATTGACTTCCTATCGGAACCAGAGGAACAGCAGCAGGGATAGGCACGTACGTGCCATGTAGGAGATTGAGCTGAAGAACCTCAGGTAGCTCGTGCCGCCCTGGCGCTCCCTCATCTGGGCGGGTACCTCGACGACCTTCGCGCCGCCACGCATGAGCAGGGCGATGGAGTCTGGCTCGGGGGCAAGGTCGAAGCTCTTGGCATAGGTCTCGATCATTCGGCGGTCATACATGCGCATGCCGGACGTGGGGTCGGTAATCGTCTGACCAGTTCCGGCCTTGATCAGTTTGGTGATGAGCTTGGCGCCCACGCCTCTGGCACCAACGGCGCCACCTCCCGCAAGCCCGCGAGATGCGATGACGATGTCGGCCTTCTGGGCCCGCATCGCCTTTGCCATCGGACCGATGTACTGGGGCATGTGCTGGCCGTCGGAGTCGAACTGCACCACTGCATCGTAACCGTTGCGATACGCATACTTGCAGCCGCACTTGAAACCGGACGTGAGACCGCAATTCACAGGAAGGTCTACGTGGTTGAAGTGCATGCGGTCGCAAATCTCTCCGGTCGAGTCCTTCGAGCCATCGTTTATAACGAGGTAATCGATGTCGGGGCAGACGCTCGTGAGTTCGTTCACGGTGTCTGCCAGGCATTCCTCCTCGTTGTAGGCGGGAATCACTGCGAGTATCTTCAAAGCGTTGCTCCTCGGATGTGCGATATACCCGTCCTATCTTATATGAGTAGGAGCAAATATCGGTTGAAATGACGTTGCATGCACCGTGAAGACATGCTTGAAGCAACTATGCAAGACGTCTGTTGCCCATCCAACCCCATCGAGGCTGAACTGTCGACCCATAGTACGCAATCCAATCCTTCACGCTGATTTGACGAACGTAGCCGTAGACACTGTCCCGCATGAGGCCGTTGCCGATGTAGATGCCAACGTGACCATAGATAGATCCCGCACGCGTGTGGGGATGGCTGCTGACGGCAATAATCATTCCGACCTTGAGTTGCTTGCGATCTGCGGAGTGGCAGTAGCTGCGATAAAGGTCGCAGGCATTGCCAGAGTAATAACCATATCCGGCGTTGGCGACGACGTTGGTGACCCAGAGCGCGCAATAGCCGCCAGGCGTGGCCGGGGTTTTGAAGGCCGAGTTGCGAACGCGCGCCTGAGCACCGTTCATGGTCGCGACAGGCTGACCATAGTAACTGTTCTGGTCTACGAAGGACATCGTGGTGCTGCCGGGTGCGGCGTTGCCCTTGGGAACAAGGGTAATTTCGAACGCCTCGGCGGGAAGGCCCAAGCCGGTGGTTCCAGCTGAGCTTCCGTCGCGCGTCCACCCCATCCAGCCGATGTTATGGGTGTGCACGTGGTAGTACACGTCGAAGAAGCGTCCCAAGGTGCCGCCGAGCGAGATCCTGATGCCCTGGATGTTGTTTGCGGCCTGGGATCTGCCTGCATTGGCTCCGTCCGATTGCGATGCCACCCAGCCTACGTTGGCAAGGTGGACCTGGTAGGAGATGACTCCCGTGAGGCCGTCGCTTCCCGATGCAAGTGCTGCCCTCATTGCGACAAGGGGAATTCCCCTTCCAGTCGACCCTGCGACGCTGCCGTTTGCGGCTGTCGCCCACGTGCCATTCGATTCCTGGCCGGCATAGGAGACACCTGCGGAGGATACGTAGCCGATTCCCTTTTTAGGCTTTTGCTGCGATTCCTTCTTGTACATGTAGAGCTGGATGGCCTCGATTCGCTTCGAGAGGCCAGTGGTGCCGGCGATGGAGTCCTGCCCGGTTCCCGCGAGCACCCAGTCGAGCCAGCCATAGTTGGCCACGTGGACACGGTAATAGAGGTCGTAGGACTTTGCGATGTCGCCTTGCAGCTCAAACTGCACCGCCTCGACCCTCAGGCCCTTTCCGGTCGTACCAGAGACTGCCCCATTTGCTACCCAGCTGCCCCAGCCGCTGTTTTGGATGTAGGTACGGTACTGGATGCCACCGTCGATGTCGTAGCCACTGCCAATCCTGGCAGTGATTGCCTCGATGCGCTCGCCCTTGCCGGTCGTGCCGGACGTCTGGCCGTTTGTGGTCGCCGCTCCCTGCCAGCCGACGTTCTGCACATGGCTCGCAATCGAGATGCCGGAGTTGTCGAGAAACGCACCATCGCCCGCGGTGGGGGAGTCGGAGGCGTTCTTCAGCCTCAGAAGAATCTGGAGAGCCTCGATCCGCTTGCCTAGACCCACGGATCCGGCGGCGTCACCATTGCATGTCCAGTCGAGCCAGCCGCGATCCTGGATGTGGACGCGGTAGAAGATGTCGTAGAGCTGGGCGTATTGGTCAATAAGGCGGATCTTGAGCGCCTCTATTGCGCGAGACTTCCCCGTGGTGCCCACGGTCTCGCCGTCGCGTGTCCACGTCTTGTCCCAGCCCTGGTTCGCGACGTGTGCCTTATATTCGACTGCATTCTCGAGCTTGTTGCCGTCGCTGTCGGCAATCGAGACCCTTACGGCTTCGACGCGCTTGCTCTCACCGGTGGTGCCCGCGGTTGCGGCGTCATTTTGTGAGGCGTCGGTCGAGACCTCCTCCTGCCAGCCCTTGTCCTGTACGTGAGCCTGGTAATGGACCGATGCCGCGGCCGCTGAGGTCTGCTCTTCTCCCTTGGTCTGGTCGGTCGTCGTCTTGGTGCTGGATGAGTCTGCTGCCTGGGAGGAAGTGTCCTGGCCTGTGGATTCACTTGACGTTGACGCGCTCTGGCTTGAGTCCTGTGAAGAGTCAGACGTATCGCCGTTGGCTTGGGTGGAGGAGTCGCCGCTCGTGCTGCTTTGCTTAGACGTAGTGGTGGGCTGGCTCTCCTGCTGGGCCTGGGAGGTCGTGGTCGTATCGGTATTGGCGACAACAGGCGTCGCCGTATCCGTATCCTGTGCCAACGCGATGGTAGCACCAGAGAGGGTCGTGAGCGCAAACGTCAGTCCTGCCGTAACCGCAAGCGCGGAGAGCCCCGTCGCGACGTGCATCGACGGTATTTGTGATTGAGCCTCCTTCGCGAGGTGCTTCGGCACGTACTTGTAATCTTTGTTGCGCATGTTGCAAACTCCCGGTCGTCGGAAAGCGTCCGATATTTGGATGAGGGGTACAGCGCGTCCACACGCTGCTCATTCGTGACCAAAGGTCACAACGCCGCTATTGGCGAAGTTTTAACCTCAGGCTTCAAGCGACATCCTAGCATTTAAGCTAAGATTGTGAAGATGTAGAGGACTTGAATACTTTGTCAAATGTCCGTATGGAGGTACACATGCGTACTCGAATCCAGGGCATGCTGGCGGCGCTGACGTCCGTCGCGATGTGCGCGGCGCTGATTCCCACGCCGGCCCTTGCGGAGGCTCTCAACGCCACCCCGAATGTCAACGCTACGACCGAGCAGGGGACGACCACGTCGGGAACGGACCAGAGCACCTCCGAGCAGGGTGTATCTGGTACCAGCTCGTCCACGAGCTCAGACACGATGGGGCAGGAGTCCTCTACGGGGACTGATACGAGCAGCTCCAGCCAGGACAGTGGCTCGTCCTCCGAGCAGACGCCGTCGACCTCTGGTCAGGACGACGCCTCGACCTCCGATGCGACCAGCGCCGACTCCCAGAGCAGCACCAGCACGGACGAGCAGACGCAGGAGCCCGAGCTCGCCTATGCGGCCCACGTTCAGAACATCGGCTGGCAGGCGAACGTCTCTGCCGGTGGCGTCGCGGGAACCACGGGCAGGGGCCTGCGCGTGGAGGCACTGCGCCTCTCCCTTGGCAACATGACCGATGGCTCGTCCATCAGCGTGAGCGCGCACGTCCAGAATGTGGGCTGGCAGGATTGGTCGAGCAGCGCCGACAGTGAGAACGGCTATGCCCAGGCGGGTACCACGGGCAAGGGGCTGCGCGTCGAGGCAGTCAAGATAAAGCTCGACGGTCCCGTCGCGTCCCGCTACGACGTGTGGTACCGCGTCCACGTGCAGGACAAGGGTTGGATGGGTTGGACCAAGGACGGCTCGATGGCCGGCACCACCGGCATGGGCAAGCGCGTCGAGGCCATCCAGGTGACGCTAGTGGAGAAGGGCGCGGATGCCCCGGGCTCGACCAGCGGATCCTCCGAGACGGGTACTGAGCAGCAGGCTGCGGTCTCGTATCGCGCACACGTCCAGAACATTGGCTGGCAGGGCTGGTTCAGCGACGGCAAGACCGCCGGCACCACGGGCATGGGCCTTGCCGTCGAGGCACTTGACGTGCGGCTCTCTGGTGTCGAGGGCGCGATTCAGGTCAACTCCCATGTACAGGACCTCGGCTGGCAGGGCTACAGGCAGACAAGCGATAGCAACGTGTCCGGTACGACTGGCCGCTCCAAGAGGGTCGAGGCCATCAGGGCAAAGCTCACGGGCGAGGCTGCCCAGACGCACGACCTGTGGTATCGCGTCCACGTGCAGAACCTTGGCTGGCTCGGCTGGGCAAAGGCTGGGGACGACTCGTCCGAGGGTGCAATTGCGGGTACGACTGGCTGTGGCCTGCGCGTCGAGGCGGTCCAGTTCAAGCTGACGGAGAAGAACGCTGCCGCGCCTGGTGACACCAACCGTCCGTACGTTTCCGCGCCGACAGTTACGTATCAGGCCCACGTCCAGAACATCGGCTGGCAGAACTGGGTCGGCTCCGGTGCCGTTGCCGGCACGACGGGTAGGGGGCTCAGGGTCGAGGCGCTTCGCGTCAAGGCGTCCGGCGTCGGACAGACCGGCGAGGTCCAGGTCAGTGCCCACGTCGAGGGCATCGGCTGGCAGGGTTGGAAGTCCCAGGGCGCCGTTGCCGGCACGGTCGGCCAGGGCAGGCGCGTCGAGGCGATCCGCGTGCGCCTGACGGGCAGCATGGCCCAGACCTGCGACGTGTGGTATCGCGTCCACGTCCAGAAGCTCGGTTGGATGGGCTGGACCAGGAACGGCGGATACGCCGGCACGACCGGCTGTGCCGCCCGCGTCGAGGCCGTCCAGATCGTCGTGAGGCCCAGGGGCTCCGCTGCCCCTGGCGCGACGTGGCGCTCGTACACCACCGATAAGGGCCTCTTCATGGCGGACTCGGACATGTACTATCGCGCGCAGCGCTACGGCAGCAGGACCAACTGGCTGCTCATGGTCAACTACGGCGCGTGCAGGGTCGGCGTGTTCAACCGCTCCGCAAGCGGCTGGAACCTGTACGACTACATCGTGTGCTCTGACGGCCAGTACAGCACGCCCACTGTCCACGGCGTCTTCACCGTCGGCGCAAAGGGCTATTCGTTCAGCGGCGGTGACCACACGTGTTACTACTACACGCAGTTTCACGGTAACTACCTGTTCCACTCTGTGCTGTATCATCGTGGCACCTTCGGCATCCTTGATGGCAGGCTCGGCATGCACATCTCTCAGGGTTGTGTGCGCCTGAACATCAACAAGGCCAAATGGATTTACGACAACATCCCGACGGGAACGACCGTCGTCGTCTACAACTAGCTGCTTGACAGGGCGCGCGACTGTGCGCCCTGTTTGCATGGCGTCATCACGATGGATGGTGAGGAGCGCATCAAATGAGGAAGTACTTGGCAAGCGTCGCCTGTGGCGTGCTTCTGGTCCTGAGTCTAGGCCAGGTGTCGGCGTTCGCCGTGGATTCGACCGCGACGCAAAACACTGCAGGCTCAAGCTCGGTGACGAGCAGCTCTACCACTGACGACAGCTCGAGCTCCACGGCATTGTCTGCAAGCACGGGGGAGAGGGACACGTCTACCTCAGCGGAGGATGCGGGTACCAAGGGCAAGGACGAGTCCCAGCCCACAGGCTCTGACAAGACCGTCTCCACGAGTGAATCGACGACGGAGTCCACCCAGACCGAGTCCTCGGATGCCATCCAAGACGAGGGCCTCGTCAACTACCGTGCACACGTCCAGAACGTCGGCTGGCAGGACTGGACCAAGGACGGCGCCATCGCCGGCACGACGGGCAAGGCCCTGCGTGTCGAAGCGCTGCAGCTCAAGCTGAGGAGCGATTTCTCCGGCTCCATCGAGTACCGTGCCCACGTGCAGAACGTGGGCTGGCAGGCATGGGCCAAGGACGGTGAAGTCGCTGGAACCTCGGGCAAGGCGCTGCGGGTTGAGGCGCTCTGCATCCGCCTCACGGGCGATGTCGCGAAGCGGTACGACATCCGCTATCGCGTGCACGTGCAGAATGAGGGCTGGACCGAATGGATCTACAACGGTGACATCGCCGGTACGGTGGGCAAAGCCCTGCGTATCGAAGCCGTTGAGGTCGAGCTTGTGCAGAAGCAGGAGGCTTCCGTCACGGGCACCGCACACGTTCAGGACTATGGCTGGACCAAGACAGACAGGGACGTTGCGCAACTGGGCGTCACGGGCAAGGGCAAGAGGCTCGAGGCCTTCAACCTCCAGCTTGCGGGCACCATGAATCCCGATGCCGACGGCAGCCACATCGAGTACTGCGCGCACGTGCAGAACGTGGGCTGGCAGTCCTACGTTGCTGATGGCGCCAACGCGGGCACGACGGGCAAGTCCCTCCGAGTCGAGGCTGTCAAGATTCGCCTCTCTGGTCCCATTGCCCAGAAGTACGACGTCTGGTATCGCGTCCACGTGCAGAACTATGGCTGGCTCGCCTGGGCAAAGGACGACGCGGTAGCAGGCACCACCAAGCTCGGCCTTCGTGTCGAAGCCATGCAGGTGGTCCTGCGTGCCAAGGACGTGGGCGCACCCTCGGCAAACGACAAGTGGTCCGTCCCGTCCTTCAGCGCTGCCACTGTGAGCTACGCCACTCACGTGCAGAACGTCGGCTGGCAGGCTTGGCAGTCCAACGGAGCCCTGAGCGGCACCACGGGCAAGGGACTCCGCATCGAAGCGCTCAAGGCGACCGTAAAGTCCGATGGAATTACAGGCGGCATCAGCTACTCCACGCACGTGGAGGGCAAGGGCTGGACGGCTGCCGTCGCCGATGGCACCAACTCGGGCACCGTCGGCGCCGCGAAACGCGTAGAGGCCCTCAAGGTCACGCTCACGGGTGACATGGCCAAGTACTACGACGTCTGGTACCGCGCCTACGTGCAGGACTACGGCTGGCTCGGCTGGACCAAGAACGGCGCCATCGCCGGGTCGACCGGCATCAGTTACAGGGTCGAGGCGCTCGAGATGCAGGTGCTCGCCAAGGGTTCTGCCGCGCCTGGTTCGACGGCGAGCCCCTATGTGACCAAGGCCAAGGCACGCGTGCACTTCCACAACATCCACGCCGTGGGCCAGCCCAACGGCTTCTTCTGCGGCCCCACCTCCGGCTACATGGTCCTGAGCAACGTGGGCGCGTGGCACTCCAAGTCCGGTACGGCGCTCTCGATCGAGAACGTGGCCTCCTACATGCACACCAGGCAGTACGGCTACACGAGCTTCGCGAACCGCATGTTCGAGAAGGGCATGAACGCCTGGCTCGGCAGGAACGTCTACACCACGTATCACACCCCGAACTACGCCACGGTGAGGTCGTCCGTCCTCAAGTCCTACTCCACGGGCTACGCGACGTGCGTGGACGAGCAGGAGCGCAGGGGCGGGCCGCACTTCAACGGCCACGGCAACACGACCTTCTCGCACATCATGGTCATCGACGGCTACAACGAGGCCACGGACCAGGTCTACTTTGCCGACCCCGCCTGCTCGCTCTACGCAGGCGCGTCGCCGCACTTCTGGTACCCGAGCCTGCGCACCTTCACCAACACCTACCTCGCGAACGAGTACATCCGCGACGGCAAGCAGCACATCGGCATCTATACCTCCAGGTAGGCGGCTCGCATGGCTAACCACTTCAAGAGCGACGGGGACGTACGCGCCGATCAGGCTGATAAGGACGACGCGACTCGTTCTGGCGCCACCTCGCCCAGGGGGAGAAGGACGAAAGTCATCGTTGGCGTGGGCCTCGCAGTTGCAGCCTGTGCCGTGGGCCTCGGCATCTGGCACTTTGCTGCCGGCGGCCGTGGTACTGCGGCGCAGGACGACGGTGCGGCGAAGGTTGTGACCGTGGGCAAGGCCTCCGACGACGGCAGCTCGTCGGCGTCGGGCCAGCGCAAGAACGTGAGCCTGCCGTTTGGCGTGGCGGGCGTTGACTCAAGCGCCCGCGTCGTGAAGGTGGGGGAGGGCAAGACCGAGGTCACCCTCGCAGATGAGTGGGAGTTCGGGGGCGACTACCGTGAGATAGGGTCGTTCCCGATAGACGGTTCGACCGTGTTTGGCTCCGCGACGGACGACCCAGACAACCTGCTCTCGTACCAGGCGAGCCTCATCAAGAGCTCAAGCACCAAGGGACTTGGCGCGGCGCCTTCCGCAGATGACTACTACGAGCCGCAGGACGGGACGGGCAACGCCAGCCGCATCGTGTGGCGCTCCGCCCGCGTGAACGACTCCAACGTGTTTGGCGTGGATGACTGGCAGGTCAGCTGCTGGGAGGCAAAGTCCAACAAGGTCCGCGTGCTCGCGAGTGCGGAGGACCTCAACGGTCGCGGCGACACCCCGAGCATCGTGGGCGAGGTCGTTCCCACGGCTGACGACTCGTACGCGTACTTCAGCTCCAACGTGGCGAAGGGCGAGGCGTCTTGGGAGTGCGACGTGCTGGCGATGCCACTTGACGGTGGAAGCGTCCAGAACCTGGGCGAGGGCAGCTTCCCGGCGGCGCTTTCGGATGGCGTCGCGTATGCCACGGGCGTCCTTTCCGACGGGCACTACGCCAAGGTCTGCACGGCGCCGGACGCGTCGCTCGCGTCTGCCAAGACGCGGCTCACCGTGCAAAGCGGCAGCACCACCTGGGGTGTGACGGGCGTGTGGGCGTCCCACAAGTACCGGGCCGTGTCCTTCTCGCCCACGGGCGATGCCGCCCAGACGTACGTTGGTCTGTGGTCTGGCGACTTCAAGAAGAATGTCATTTGGCTGCAGATTCCCTCAGGAAGCGTCGTCGCGTCGATGAACGACAACTGGTTTGTGTGGGGCAGTGGCTCGCAGGGAAGCAACGCGGGCATGTATGCGTATCGCTGGTCGGACGGCAAGACGCTCTATCTGGGGACGGCGAAGGGCTACTCGCGTCCTTCGGTCGCGCAGGACAGCGATACGGTCATGGTTCCAAAGACAGACGGTAACAATGCCGCAAGCTTTCGTGTGGGAAGGCTAGACTGACACAATGATGGTGCCGATTGTGTGGTGCCATGCGTATCTGATAGGCGCGAGAAGGGCATCACATGTTCTCGAAGACAACGGGGCGCCGTGCGGCGCTCTGCCTTGTTGCGGCGGTTGCCGCCTGCTTGGTCGTTTTGGGTGGCGCGCTCCATGCGGGGCGCGCCTTTGGTGTCGAGGCGGTTGCCTCCGCCGGGTCGACGTCGCTCGACGTGACGTATAGCCTGAACAGGAATAAGGCCAGTTCGGAGGCCGCGAGCGCGACGGACGCGAGCTCGTCTGACGCCAGCACGTCGGATGCGAGTGCGTCGGATACCAGTACGTCGAATGCGCGGGCAGACGATGCTGCGACTGCCAAGGCCCGTACGGTCGCACTGGTGACCGACGTTTCTACGCTCGGGACTGACGACGCAACCGTCGAGGAAGGCGGCACGTCCTTCTCGTCCATTACGTTTGGTGGGACCGACGCCGCAAAGGTGCAGGTTCGCTACAAGAGGGGGAGCGCGGACTGGACCGACTGGGCCGCGGGCGACGCCAATCAGGTGGACGCGACCGACAGCGTGAGCTGCGTCCAGTTGAAGCTCGATTCCGAGACCGCGAAGAAGTACTCGATCGTGTACAGGGTGCACGTGGCAGACGCGGGCTGGCTGGGCTGGACCGCCGACGGCGAGACCGCGGGAAGCGAGAAGGACGACGCCGTGGTGGACGACGTCGAGGTCGTGCTGGTCGCAAAGGAGAACTCCGAGGCGCTGACGTCGTTCCTGGGCTCGCAGGAGACGAAGGCCCATGTAGAGGCTGATGACTCCAAGAGTGACGATACCAAGGCCAGCACCTCGGCAGATGAGAAGAGCGAGGGCGCGTCCTCCAAGGCAAAGGTGCACACATTCGCGCTGACAAGCACCACGAGCGATGCGAAGGCTTCCGTCAGCTATCGCGCCCACGTGCAGAACATTGGCTGGCAGGCAAGCGTCTCTGATGGCGCGACCGCGGGTACGACGGGCAAGTCCCTCAGGGTCGAGGCGCTCTCCATGAGCCTGAGCGGCGTGAGTGGCGGCATCCGCTACCGTGCCCACGTGCAGAACGTGGGCTGGCAGGATTGGAAGTCCGACGGCCAGACGAGCGGCACTACCGGCAGGTCGCTTCGCGTCGAGGCGGTGCAGATCGAGCTGACGGGTGACGTCGCCTCGAGCTATGACGTCTACTACCGCACCCACGTTCAGGGCAAGGGCTGGGGCGCATGGGTCAAGAACGGCGCCACGTCCGGTACGACGGGCCAGTCGCTGCGGGTCGAGGCCGTGCAGGTGCTCCTGGTCAAGCGCGGGCAGGCCATCCCCACGGGTGATGGCGCGGACTACACCAAGCGCGCGACCACCACGTATACGAGCCCGACCATCCTTTACCAGTCGCACGTGCAGAACGTGGGGTGGCAGACCGAGGTCTCCAACGGCACGACCGCGGGCACGACGGGCAAGTCACTCAGGCTCGAGGCGCTCAAGATCGCCGTCGCCGGCGTGAGCGGCGGCGTGCAGTACAAAGCGCACGTGCAGAACGTGGGCTGGCAGGACTGGCAGTCCGACGGAGCCATTGCCGGCACCGAGGGCAGCGGGCTCAGGCTCGAGGCAATACAGGTGCAGCTCACGGGCGACGTCGCCTCGAGCTACGACGTGTACTACCGCGTGCACGTGTCCGACATCGGCTGGATGGCGTGGGCCAAGGATGGTGAGACCGCAGGCACCGTGGGCCTTGGCAAGCGCGTCGAGGCGGTGCAGATGGTCCTCGTGAAGAAGGGTTCCGCAGCTCCCTCCAGCAGCGACCAGAAGGTCAGCTATCCCTCCGTGGAGACGCCCACGGTCTCCTATGCGACGTGTGCGCTCAATGGTGACTGGCAGACGGCTGTGAGCAACGGTGCCACCTCGGGCACCACGGGCAAGTCGCTCTCGGTGGAAAGGTTCCGCGCGCAACTCAGCTCCGTATCAAGCTTTGGCGGCATCAAGTACCAGGTGTCAACTGATGGGGAGAACTGGTCGAGCGCAGCCACCAATGGCGCGGACGCCGGTACCAAGGGCACCGCGCTCAAGGCGGTCCGCCTATCTCTAACAGGCGACGCGGAGAAGTACTACGACGTCTGGTATCGCGTCCATGTCTCCAACGTCGGCTGGCTCGGCTGGACGAGGAACGGTTCAGACGCCGGCACCAACGTGAGCTCCAACTCCATCGAGGCTGTTGAGGTCATCGTCAAGCTCAAGGGGTCCGACGCCCCGGGTTCGACGGTGAGGCCCTTCGCATACGTCGACCAGCTCAACGGATATGACATCTCCTCCCACCAGGCGGGCATCGACGTCTCCAAGGTCTCGGGCGACTTCGTCTTCATCAAGGCCACGCAGGGCACTTGGTACAGGAACCAACTCTCCTCCAAGGGCTACGACTACGCGGCGTGGGCGGATAAGGCCCTCGCGAGCGGTAAGCTCGTCGGTTTCTATCACTACGCGGAGGGTGGTGACCCCATCAAGGAGGCTGACTACTTCTACGATGCCATTAAGGCGTACAAGGGTCGTGCCGTGGTCGCACTCGATTGGGAGCAGACGAGCAACAAGCTCTTCGGCACGGGCTTCGACGTGCAGTGGTGCAAGAAGTTTCTTGACAGGATTGCCACGCTTATGGACGCGAGGCCCCTCATCTACATGAGCAAGAGCGTCACGCGCAAGTACGACTGGAGCACCGTTGCCACCAGCTATCCCCTGTGGGTGGCGCAATACGCAAACAACAAGACAACGGGCTACAACTCGAACCCGTGGACCGACAGCTACTCCTACGGTGCCTGGGCGAGTCCGACAATCTTCCAGTACTCCGAGAACGGACGAGTGGATGGTTACAGCGCAGACCTGGACCTCGACCTGTTCTACGGTACGAGGAGCGCCTGGATTTCGCTCCAGTAGCCATACCTGTCGACACGCCGCCTTCGCACTTGGCCTGCGGAGGCGGCGTCTTTTTCGCCTTTAGTGTTAGGCTAGTTGAGTATTGGCTTCAATTAACTTGCGCAGCGGAGGGTCGCTCATGGAAGAGAACAGAACCGTCGACGCACTCATCTTTGCCGGCGGCGTGGGCAGGCGCATGGGCGCCGGCTCGAGGCCCAAGCAGTTCCTCGAGCTGGGCGGCAAACCCATCATCGCCTACACGCTCGACCACTTCGAAGAGTGCCAGAGGGTGACGGGCATCACCGTGGCGTGCCTGCCGGACTGGATCGACTATCTCAAAGAGATCGTCCGCAGGCAGGGCTACAAGACGCCCATCACGATCGTCCCGGGTGGCAAGACCGGCTTCGACAGCCGCCTCAACGCGCTCGAGGAGATCCACTCGCACCATCCCGAGGACGACGAGGCAATCGTCCTCGTGCACGACGGCGTCCGACCGCTCATCAACACGGAAACGATCTCCGACTGCATCGACGCGACAATCGAGCACCACTGCGTCGCGACCACGGCGCCGTGCGTCGAGACGGTCATCGTGCAGGACGAGGACGGCAAGGTCGTGAAGGTCGAGGACCGCTCGCGCTGCTTCCTCGCGCGCGCCCCGCAGGGCTTCTTCACCAACGAGCTCTACGCGGCGCACCTCAAGGCACGCGACGAGGGCCGCGACTTCGTGGACTCCATCAGCCTGATGTCCCACTACGGCTACGACGTCTTCACGGTCCTCGGACCCGCAGAGAACATCAAGGTCACGACGCCAACCGACTACTTCGCGTTCAAGTCCTTCGTCGACGAGAGGGACATGCGCATGCTCTGGGAGGGAAGGAACCAATGACGGTCGAGAAGAACGCGCCGCTCTGGCAGGGAGCCGTTTGGGTGGCAAAGCAGGACGACGTCCCCTGGCACGAACTCGAGGGGAAGACGGTCGCCATTACGGGGGCGACGGGCCTGATCGGCAAGACGCTCGTCTACTCCCTCCTGGCGCACAACGAGCTCGTGGATGATCCCGCCAGGCACGTCAGGGTGCTCGCGCTCGTCCGCAACGTGGAGCGCGCCAAGTCCCTGTTCGGTGAGGGCGGCGACGTCACCTTCCTGCACTGGGACGCGTCCGATCCCAGCGCGGAGGGCCATCCCAGCGCGGACTTCGTCGTCCACTGCGCAAACATGACCGACAGCGCATCCTTCATCGAGCGCCCGGTCGAGGTAATCGAGACCACCACCAACGGCGCCCGCTCGATGCTCGAGTACGCCCGCCGCGTCGGCGCGCGGGTGCTCGTGCTCTCCACCATGGAGGTCTACGGCCAGTACAAGTCCGAGGACCCCATCGCGGAGGACCAGGGCGGCTTCCTCGATGCCATGAGCGTGAGGAACTCCTACCCTGAGGCCAAGCGTCTGGACGAGGCCCTCGTGGCGGCATACGCATCCGAGTTCGGCACCCCCGCCGTGGTCGCGCGCCTCGCACAGACCTTCGGCCCCGGCGTCGCGTACGACGACAGGCGCGTCTTCGCGGAGTTCGCGCGCGACTGCGTGGAGGGCAAGGACATCACCCTGCTCACGACGGGCAAGAAGAGAAACATGTACCTCTCGACCAGCGATGCGGCGACGGGGCTTCTCACCGTGCTCGCGAAGGGCGTGCCCGGCAGGGCCTACAACGTCGCCAACGACGATACGATCTGCTCCATCAGGGAGATGGCCCAGCAGGTCGCGGACCGCTTTGGCGATGGCCGCACGCACGTCGAGGTCAAGGTCGACGCGGAGGCCGCCAAGCGCTTCCGCAAGGGCGACCTGCTCAGGCTCGACACCACCGCGGTCCGCTCGCTCGGCTGGTTGCCCAAGGTCGGTCTGATGGACATGTATGCCAGCATGATCGACCAGTGGAAGCATGACGGAAAGGGTTGCTGATGGACGAGCCTCGCAGGCGGACGATAGCGATCTTCTCCGCGCAGTACCTGCCCCACATGGGCGGGGTGGAGAACTTCACCAAGGGCCTCTCGTCCGCGTTGGAGCGGAAGGGCGTGCACGCCATCGTGGTCACGTCTGCCTATGGCGACGCGCCCGAGCACGAGGACGAGTCCAACGGCGTGGAGGTGTTCCGGCTCCCCTCCGCCCAGCTGCTGGACGGGAGGCTCCCCATCGTCAGGAACGGCGGCCGTACGCGTGAGCTCCTTGACGAGGTGAAGCGGCGCATGCCGGACGGCGTGTTCGTGAACACGAGGTTCTACGGCCTTTCCCTCATGGGCGCGCGCTTTGCCCGCGAGCTGGGCATCACGCCCGTCGTCCTGGACCACGGCTCCTCCTACATCGGGTTCGGGGTGCCGGTGCTGGACTCCGTCGTCCATGCGTACGAGCGGGCCATGACCAGGAAGATCCGCTCGTGCTCGCCGAGGTTCTTTGGCGTGTCCGAGAAGAGCGCCGAGTGGCTGAGGACCTTTGGCATCACGCCCTCGGGCGTGATCCACAACGCGATCGACGCGGAGGGGTTCCGCGAGCAGGCGTCGGGCAGGGACTTCAGGACGGAGCTTGGGATCGGGAAGGACGTCCTTCTCGTCTGCTTTGTGGGACGTATTCTCAAGGAGAAGGGCGTCGACACGCTGCTGGGCGTTGCAAGGATTCTGGAAGAGAAGGACCTTCCCGTTGCATTCGCCGTTGCGGGCGATGGTCCTGACATGGCCCTTCTGCAGGATGACACGCCGAACAACCTTCATGTCCTTGGAAGATTGGGACGGACGGACGTTGCCGCCTTGTTTGGTGCCAGCAACCTCCACTTCTTTCCGAGTCGCTATCCGGAGGGCTTGCCAACATCGATTCTTGAGTCCGCTGCGGTCGGCATCCCGTCATTGGTGTCCGACGTTGCTGGTGCTCGGGAGGCGATACCGAGCGACGAGTATGGCATCGTCCTCGAGGATGCAACGGCACCCGTCTGCGCCGAGGTCATCTCGTGGTATCTGGATAATCCGGATGTGCTTGAGACCCAGGGCAAGAATGCAAGAAAATGGGTGGAGAGCGCATTCTCATGGGATAATACGGCGCGGCAAGCCATCGAGGCTTGTGGTGTCTGAGCTGCCTATACTTACTTGTGCTGCTCATACTTGTACGGAGGGCATTTCTCAAGATGCCGAGACAACTATTCGATTGGAAAGCGCAAATGTCTGGAAGACCGTATCCTAACGGCGTCCTGGAGAGACTCCAGGACGAGGAGCGCGGGATCCTCAAGGTGATTGACGGGCTCTGCAGGAAGCATAGGCTCACGTACTTTATCGACGCGGGCACGACGCTGGGCGCCGTGCGTCACGGCGGCTTCATCCCGTGGGACGACGATATCGACGTGGGCATGCCATACGACGACTTCAACAAGTTTTGTGAGATTGCCAAGACTGAGCTTCCAGACGGCTATTCGCTTCGCGACTGGAGCAACACTCCTGGATATTACTCCCTGTGGCCCAAGGTCTACCGCGATGGCACGAGGTTCGTGGACGAGCTTGCCCAACAGGCCGGACTCGACCAGTGCATCTTTGTGGACGTCTTCCCCTACAGGGTGCTGGACGAAAACCCGAAGATTGCCCAGTCGCAGCGCCGCGAGGCGACGCGCTGGGAGCGCATGATGTACCTCCACTACCTCCAGAACCCCAAGGTCCCCAAGGGCCCCCTGCACGACGTGTTCGCGCTGGGCTGCAAGCTCGCCCACAAGACTGTGGCTCAGCTGTGGACGCCCAGCATGATGAAGCGCTACTTCGACCGCGCGCTCGACACCTCGCACCCGGGGGACGAGTGGGTGGACGCCTGCTACGCGACGCGCGTCAAGTACAAGACGGACGTGCTGTTCCCGGTGCAGGACATCCAGTTTGACGGGATGACGGTCATGGCCCCGCACGACTGCGACGCCTACCTCACCAACCTCTACGGCGACTACATGAAGCTCCCTCCCGAGGACGAGCGCTATACCCACCTGCCGGTGACCCTGGACTTTGGTGACGGCGTCAACGTGATGGAACAATAGGCACGGGTTGCCGTACGAGCTGCCGTATTTTTAGTTACGAAAGGTGTGTATGTCCGAACTAGCACAGAGTGACATCAGGCGCGAGCGCATCAACTCGCTCTCCGGCCTCAAGGTGGTCGCGCTTGCCGTGATTTTCTGCTGGCATCTCAAGATCCTTACACGACCTGACCTGGGCGGCAGGATGGTCGAGTTCTTCTTCGCTTGCTCGGGCATCCTCGAGGCAATCCGCCACTTTGGCACGTACAGCTACACGCTGCAGGAGACGTACGAGAACTTCAAGCGCAAGCTGCGGAAGATGTACCCCGTGCACATCGTCACGTTTGTGCTGGCAATCGTCCTGGGGGAGCTTGGCGTCACGGGCTGGGTACTGAGTCAGAACAAGGTTGCGGGAATACTTTCTCTCTTTATGCTACAGGTGTGGGACGCCAAGACCATGTTCGCGTTCAACGGCGTGTCGTGGTTCCTGTGCGACCTCCTTGTGTGCTACGCCTTCACGCCGTTCATGTCCTACGTGGTGCAGCGCGCAAGGGAGAAGAGCAATGGCGGCTGGCGGAGGGTCTGGCTGCTGCTCGCGCTCACCATCGTCCTCAGGGCGCTGATCGACCTCGCCGTTGGCCACGGGACGGTCGCGATTGCGGTCCACACCTTCCCGCCCGTGCGCCTGCTGGACTACTTTATGGCATATGTCTGCGGCTGCCTGCTGCTGGCCTGGCGTCAGGGCCGCGGGCCCGTTGCCGCCGGCAAGCCTGTGCAGACCGCGGTCGAGGTGGCCGCGCTTCTCCTCTACGTGTGGCTCATCAACGTGACGGCGCCGCTGCTCATCTGCAGGACGCTTGGCATGGCCTTTGCGACGGGGCTCGTGCTCGTGTTTGTGCTGAGTCGCGGCTGGGTGAGTGCGTTCTTCTCCGCTGTTCCCTTTAGGAAGCTTGCCGGCATCGAGCTCGAGTTCTACATGGTGCACGAGCTCTGCGTACAGACGTGCGATTTCTTTATTCATGGACAGGAACGCTGGGTCGTAGTGCTGTGCGCGCTCGCGCTGGCCTTGGTGATGACCTTTGTGGTGAGGCTTGCCGTGCGCGGAATCAACGCGCTGGTCGCGAGGCTTGCGTAAGCCTTTGCAGCGCGGCGCCCGGTGGCGCCATGTGGTCGCGTGGGTGGTTGTGGCGCATCCCATTGGGGTATCCTACATAGAAGCGGCCCGACGGCTGGGGGCCGTACGGTCGGAAGGTGTCTTATGGGATTCTTCAAGCGGCTCTGCCTGTTCGTGTTTGGCCTGGGCGGGCTCCTGGCGCTGGCGGCGCTGGTCCTGCCGTGGTACGGCCCGTGGACCACGGAGGCCACGGCGCTGTTGGGCGTGGACGAGTACTACATGGCTGTCGAGGTCCTGGTGCTGATCACCGGGGTGGGCTGCCTGATCTGCCTGCTGCGCTCCATCTTCAAGCGCAACCGCAAGGTGGTCATCGTTTCGCAGCAGGGCGGCGACCAGATCACCGTGGCGCGCGACGCGATATCCTCGCAGGCAACGCACGTGATCGAGGAGGACGGCGCGTTTAGGGCCAAGCGCGTGCGCGTGTGGGCCAAGAAGCGCGGCCACGTTCGCGTGTACGCGCGCGTGCAGCCGCAGATGACGGTGGACACGGTCCGTGCGGGCGAGGAGCTGCACGACAAACTGGTCGCGGGCCTCACCACCGTGTGCGGCGACAACGTTGACAGCGTTGACCTGGAGTTCACGAACGCGGCGGAGTACACGCCGGCGTCGGACGCCTCGTACACGTACGACTATGACTACAGCATGCCCGCGACACCCGCGACGACGGACGCCGCGGCTTCCGAGCCTGCGCCTGCAACGAACGAGGACGCGGGAGAGAAGGACGAGGGCGACGCGGCTGTGACGGGCACTGGTGCCGCGGACAATGCCACGACCGACGCCCCTGCAGCCGATACTGACGCTGGCGCGGCGCCGGCCGAGCCCGCGGACGACGCACTCGCAAAGGAGGACGTGGCTCCTGCAGCGGAGGCCGATCCTTCCGCCGCGGCAGGCGATGCCGAGGGCGAGCGCGAGGAGGGTTCCGAGATCACGGTTCCCATGGGCCGCTACGCCGGCAAGGGCAGCGAGCCGACGGGGGAGGAGTAGGCGATGCCGGACAACAAGCCAAAGCTCACGATAGAGTCGGACGCGGAGGAGCCCAGGGGCGCGGCTGGTGGCACTGCCGCGGACCAGCACGAGGGCCCGGCCAAGGCGGGAAGCGCCTTCTCGCACGCCAGGAGCGCGACCACGCACTGGCTTTCCAGCAACTTCCCCGGCCACGAGAACGCCGTGTTCGGCGGAATCTGCGGCCTGGTGGTGGCACTTTTGATCTTCATCATCGGGTTCTGGAAGGCGCTCTTCGTGGTCATCTGCGTGCTGGTGGGCGTGGCCATCGGCCAGTACATGGACGGCAACCAAACCGTGGTGAAGGCGTTCCGCAGGTTCTTTGGCAACGGGGGAGACTAGCCCCGGCGCGCGCGGCCGCGACGCCGTGCGCATGACGTGATTTCCCGAAGATTCCCGAGAGGAGTTTGCGATGTCGAACAAGAGGAATGGCAGGAGGCCCTGGGCCCACACGGACAGCGACAACGCGGCAGCCACCGCGACTGACGCGACCGCCGAGGACGCCGCCCTGAACACGGTGGACGAGCCAGCGGCTGACGACGCCCAGTCCGTTGAGGAGATCGTGGCGAGTGTGGAAGCCACGGACGAGGCCGAGAAGGACGAGGCCCCTGCCACGGACGCCGAGGTCGAGGCTGCGGCCGATGCGGACGCCGCCGACGAGGTGTCCGACGCGCAGGCAGACGCGGACGCCGAGGAGGACCTGGACGGCGAGGACTCCCTCACCTTCAGCAACGGCGTGATCGAGAAGATCGTGGCCATCGCCATGCGCGACGTGCCGGGCGTGATCGGCATGAAGGGCGGCTGGCTCAACCGCGTGCAGGACGTGATCGGCGTGAGCGACTCGCGCAAGGGCGTGACCGTGGAGGTCACCCCGGACGCGTCCGTGCGCGTGAACATCAGCGTGCTGATCGAGTACGGCGCCTACGCCCCGCAAGTCTTTGAGGACGTGAAGAAGGCCGTCGTGAAGAACGTCACGGGCATGACGGGGCTTTCCGTCGCGGGCGTCAACCTGCGCATCGAGGACGTGCTCACGGCCGACGAGGTCGCCGCGCGCAACAAGGCCGAGAAGGTCGCGGAGGACAAGGCCCTGGCCGAGGCGGCTGCCGCGAGCGTCGACGCAGACGGGACGGCGGAGTAGCGTGGGCGTGAGGTCAGCCCTGGCCGTAGGCGCGGGAAGGCTCTCGCACTGGGGGCTGCACAGCGTGCTGCACCGCAGCGCCTCGCAGCTGCCGGGGCGCGTTGCCCTGGGAATCGACCCCAACCTGATGGGCGAGCTTGCGGGCAAGCTCCGCAAGGGCTCCATCGTGGTGTGCGGCACCAACGGCAAGACGACGACAAACAACGTGCTGGCCTCGGCCATCGAGGCGGCGGGCAACACGGTGCTGTGCAACCGCGCTGGCGCCAACATGGCCGCCGGCGTGACGAGCGCGCTTCTGCCTGGGAGGTCCGCGGACTGGGCCGTGATGGAGGCCGACGAGCTCTCCACGGTGCACATCCTGCCAAACCTCAAGCCAAAATACCTCGTCCTTCTCAACCTCTTTAGGGACCAGCTGGACCGCGCGGGCGAGATCGACCACGTGCAGGACACCATCGTGCACGCGCTGCAGAGCTCGCCCGAGACCACGCTCCTAGTCTGCGGGGACGACCCGCTGAGCATGGGCGTGGCGCGCCGCGCCGCCCAGAACGGCACCAAGGTGCTGGCGTTTGGCGTGGACGAGGACCTGCACCTTCCGGCTGACCGCGTGCCTGAGGCGCGCTTCTGCCAGGTGTGCGGCGCGGAGCTGGACTACGACTGGCGCACGTACGCACAGCTGGGCAAGTTCCGTTGCCCCAACGGCGACTTTGCGCGACCGGGCCTGGATTTTGCCGCGACCGGCGTCAAAGTTGACCGCACGGGCGTGAGCTTTGACGTGCGCGGCAAGGGAATCGACGGCACGGTGCGCCTGCACGCGGGCTTTGGCGGCGTGTACATGGTGTACAACCTGCTGGCGGCCTTTGCGGCGGCGTCGCTCGCGGGCGTCACGGGCGAGCAGTTCCAGCGCACCCTCGACGGCTACCATCCCGAGAACGGCCGCCTGCAGCACTTCCGCGTGGGCGGGCGCGAGGTGGTGCTGAACCTCGCCAAGAACCCCACGGGCTTCAACCAGAACATATCGCTGCTGCTTGCGGACGAGCGTCCCAAGGCGGCGTACTTCGTGATAAATGACGACTTCAACGACGGCAAGGACATCAGCTGGATCTGGGACGTGGACTTTGAGCGGCTGGCCGCGGAGCACATGCGCGTGATCTGCGGCGGGCACCGCGCCAACGACGTGCAGGTGCGCCTCAAGTACGCGGGCATCAGGGCCGACATCGCGGGCAGCGTGGGCGAGGCCCTGGGCCGCTTGGGCAACACGGACCTGGCCGAGCCGCTGTACGTGCTCACGAACTACAGCGCGCTCTGGCCCGCGAAGGCCGAGCTCGAGAGGATGGGTGAGCGCCATGACTAACGCGTTCGCTGGCACGGACGGCACGACCGGCACGGGCAGGAGCCTGCGCATCGCGCACCTGTACCCCGAGCTCCTCAACCTCTACGGCGACTCGGGCAACATCCTCGTGCTCAAGAAGCGCATGGCCTGGCGCGGCATAGAGCCGCGGGTGCTGGAGGTCCACGTGGACGACCGCCCGTCCTTCTCCAACGTGGACATCGCCTTCATCGGCGGCGGGTCCGACCGCGAGCAGAAGATCGTGTGCGACAAGCTGCTGGCCGAGCAGGAGGAGCTGCGCTCCTTTGTGGAGGACGGCGGCGTGCTTGCGGCCGTCTGCGGCGGCTACCAGCTGCTGGGCCACAGCTACCTCATGGGGGACGAGAAGGTCGAGGGCCTCGGGCTGGTGGACCTCTACACGGACCGAGGCGAGCCGCGCATCATAGGCAACATCGCGGTGGAGAGCCGCATCAGCCCGCAGCCCATCGTGGGCTACGAGAACCACGGCGGGCGCACGCACCTGGGTGACGGCGTGGAGCCCATGGGCAAGGTCCTGTACGGCCACGGCAACGACGGCGAGTCCGGCTACGAGGGCTGCCTGTACAAGAACGTGGTGGGCACCTACGTGCACGGGCCGCTCCTGCCCAAGAACCCGGGCGTTGCGGATTACCTGATAGCGCGCGCCTTGGAAAGGAAGTATGGTAGTGCTGACCTCGAGCCCCTGGACGATGCCGAGGAGCTTGCGGCCAACAAGGTCATGTTTGACCGCCTGATGGCGGGCGAGGTGGAGGAGTAACCATGGAGAAGGTCGTCGTCTTCGGTAGCTTGAGCATGGACATGTCCGTGAGGTGCCGCGCCATCCCGCACAGGGGCGAGACGGCGTTTGGCTCCGACTTCCTGACCACGCCTGGCGGCATGGGCGGCAACCAGGCCGTCATGTGCTCGCGCATGGGTGCGGACACCTTTATGGTGGGCAAGGTGGGTGACGACGCCTACGGACGCGAGCTCATGGCGTCGCTCGCGCGCCACGGCGTGGTCTGCTCCAACGTGAGCATCTCCGAGGACGAGCACACGGGCATCGGCCTGGTGCTGCGCGGCGAGGGCGACAACCGCGCCGTGTACGACCCGGGCGCCAACGCCACCATCACCTACCAGGAGGTCCGTGCGGCCATCCACGGCCTGGCGGGCCACGGCAACGTGTTCCTGTGCCAGCTGGGCTGCGACCTGGAGGCCACGATGGAGTCCATCCTGTGCGCCAAGCGCAACGGGCTCTTCACGATCCTCAACGCGACGCCGGCCCGCAGCATCCCCGAGGACGTCTACAAGGCGCTCGACGTGCTGTGCATCAACGAGGGCGAGTGCGAGTTCCTGAGCGGCATCAGCCCGCTGGACGACGCCTCGCGCGAGAAGGCGCTGCGCTTTTTCGAGCGTCGCGGCGTCAAGAGCACCATCATCACGCTGGGACGCCGCGGCTCCGTCACGCTGGTGGACGGCCAGCCGGTCAAGGTGCCGTGCTTCTCCGTGGAGACGGTGGACACCACCGGCGCGGGCGATGCCTACGTGGGCGAGCTTGCCGCGCACATTGCCTTTGGCGGCGACATCCGCGAGAGCATGGTGTACGCCTCCGCCGCGGCGGCGCTCTGCGTCACCAAGGTGGGCGCGCAGGCCGCGATGCCCACGTTTGCGGACGTGGAGAAGTTCCTGGCCGCCCACAAGGCGGAGTAGCCGTCCTTCTCGCCCGCGAGGGCACGCGACGCAACGGGGACTGGCTTGACGGAACACGGGAAAATCTACTGCTTTGAGTGGGCGAGGGTGCTTGGCGCCCTCGCCATCGTCGCGCTGCACGCCATGCGCGTGACGGAGCTTGCCCCAGGGTTGGCCGCCGCGCACGCGCGGCTCTTTGGGGTCGAGGCTGTGCTGCAGATTCCGCTGGCACGCTGGGCCGTGCCAGTGTTCCTCATGGTGTCGGGCGCGCTGCTGCTTGACCCAGGGCGAGAAATGCCGCCCCGCAAGATTGGCCGCCACGTGTGGCGCATGGCCTTTGTGCTCCTGACCGTGGGGCTCGCGTTCTGCGTGATGGAGCAGGTGGCGGACGTGCGCGCGCAGACGGGTGCGATCACGCTCACGTGGGGCATGCTCGGGCGCGCGCTGCTCAACCTGCTGGAGGGCAACTCCTGGGACCATCTGTGGTACGTGTACGCGCTGATCGGGCTGTACCTGCTCACGCCGTTCATTCGCGGCTTCCAGGCGCACGCAACGCGCCGACAGATTGGGCTGGCCGTGGTGCTGGCGTGGGCGCTGCTCTGCCTTGTGCCGCTCGCGAACCTGCTGCTCAACGTCAACCTGTACCAGTTTGTGGACCTGAGCGGCGCGGTGGTCTACTACATGCTGGGCCGCTACGCCTACGAGTACCTTGAGCTTGACTGGCGCATCGTGGCGGCGGGAGTGGCGTCGCTCGCACTTTGCTGCCTGAGCGCGGGGCTGGGGCTGCGCTCGGCTGCGGGCGCTGAGGTGGCCGGTGCCGTGGCGCTGCCGCAATACGGGCTGGTCATGCCCTTCTCGCTCATGGTGTTTTTGGCGTTCAAGCGGTTTGCGAATCGCCCGCAGCGCGAGCGCGGCATCGCGGCGGGCCTCGCGCGCGACAGCTTTGGCATCTACCTCTTCCACCCGCTCTTTGGGCACCTTGCCATCTGGTTCACCAACTACGGAGCCATTCCCGTGCCCGCGCTGCAGCTGGGCATCTTTGTAGTGGGAGTGCTGGGTTCGGTCGCGATCACGCGGCTGCTCAGGCTTCTGCCTGGCTTTAGGGACAAGATCTAGCGGTGCCTACCTGGGACGCATGATGAGGGCGAGGGCGGAAAGGCCGATCATGACGCCGGGTAGGGCACCCTGCATGAAGCTGGCAAAGTCGCCGCCCATGGCGAGCGCGACGTAGCCGATTGCGCCGCACGCCACGCCCAGTATGCCTATCGCGGCCTGCACGCCGCCGGGGTTGCCGCCGCTCATGAGGCACGCTCCCTGGGGAAGTCGTCGCGCCGCCTGGCCAGGATGATGGCCCGGGCGCTGTTGGTGACGGAGAAGGAGACGACCTCGTAGCCGTCCCTCGCGACCTCGTTGGCCTTTTGCTCCACGAGCTCGGCCATGCGGTCTGCTGCCGGGCTGTACGCCACGACGAACGCCTTGTACATGGGTGCCTCCTCTGCCGAGGGAACCGTGCACGTGCCTTGACCCGATGATATGGGGTGCGTGCGCGGGAGGGGTTCGCAGTGTGTAAGGGCTGCGTCAGGGCTCGTGCCACGCCGTTGCCGCTGCGTTGGGGCGTGGGCTCAGTGGTCCGCGTCCTTTTCGCTCGTGGCCTGCCTGGTATCCGCCGCGGGTTCCTTCTTGCGGCTGCCTGTGAGCCCGTCCACAGACTCCGCGATCGTGAGGAAGAGCCGCAGGGCGACCTCCGTCACGAAGGGCGCGAACATGAACCTGATGCCGATGGCGCCGTAGACGGGCACAAGCGAGCCGACCTCCAGGCACGAGGCGATGGCGCTCAGGATGGATGGTACCGCCAGGTACGCGAAGATCAGGAGCGCCAGCGCGCAGGCTGCGGGGTGCCTGCGGAAGTTGCTCCTGGCGGTGCTGATCGAGGCGTCCGCGAAGGCGACCCAGATCACCCAGAAGAGCAGCATCAGCCCAAAGATCGCGAACTTCTCCCCAAGGTCGATGTCACCCGCGCCGCCCCTACGCCAGGGGGAGAAACGCGTGCACGTAGCGGTGGAAGCCGTCGTCCTCGTGCGAGCGATAACGTGGATTGCGCCACAATATGCGTGACGATGGGAGGACCGATGGAGAAGAACGCAACGCTCGATCTTGGAGGCATTCCGCACGGCGTCAAATTGCCAGCTGTTCCGCGCGTGATTGACGCGTCAGCCATGAGCGATGACGAGCTTGCCTCGCTCCTGCGTGGTCGCATCGACGAGGCGGAGTCCTGCCCTGGCATCTCAATCCGGCAGGTACGTGACGAGCTGCTGTAACGACGGCGACCGCACGTAAGAAAAAATGCCGGGGGACAACCCCCGGCTCCTGGAGGCCCTCCCGCTGGGAAGACCGTGTTCAGTTTCTCAATTTTCTGGTGATATTGCAATTGCGAAGCGCGAGCAAATCACGCGGCCCTTGCTACCCGCGCTTGCGCCCAAGCCGCACCGTGACGGTGACCATCGCGGCGGCCACGAGCGCGAGCACCGCGCCCACGAGGCCGATGGAGCGGATCCCGGGGCCGGACACCACGGCACCGCCCACGAGCGTGCCGAACGAGATGCCGATGTTGAACGAGAGCGGCTCGAGCGAGCTTGCGAGCGTGAGGGCCTTGGGGTGCCTCTCGCGCGAGACGCGCATGAAGTTGGACACGCTGGGGATGGACACGAGGTACATCAGAAGCGCAATCACCATCACGAAGACGAGCGCCGCCGGCATGGCGGAGCCCACCACGAACAGGCCCGCGAGCGCCACCGCCTGCGCCAGGAACGTGAAGAACAGAGACCTCAGGCCAAAGCGCGCGTCAAGCCAGCCGCTCATCAGGTTCGAGACGAACGTGATCGCGCCGTAGACCAGCAGCGTCTCGCTCACGCGCACGGTGCCCATGTCCAGCACCTGCTCGAGGTAGGGGGTCACGTAGCCGTAGAACGTGTACACGGAGCTGATGCCAAAGACAAACACAAGAATCCCCGTGAGGACGCTCGGCTCCTTGAGCAGGCTCGCCTGCTCCGCGACGGTGGCGGGCTCGTCCGTCTGCCCCGTGCGCGGCATGACGAGGGCGAGAAGGACACTCGTCACGACCGAGAACGCGAGCGTGCCGTACATCGCCGCGTGCCAGCCCACGGTGCTTGCCAGGATCTTTCCCACGCTGGTGCTGACGATGAGCGCCACGGAGTAGCTCGAGTACACCAAGGTAAGTGCGAGCGACGACTTGCGCGGGCCCGCGAGCTCCGGGATGAACGTGACGCCCACGGCCAGGAGCGCGCCGGATATGGAGCCCAGCAGCATGCGCGCGGCCAGCAGCACGCCAAAGCTCGTGGCAAAGGCGGACATGACGTTGCCCACGCAGAAGAGCGCAAGGTAGACGAGCATGAGCGAGTAGCGGCGGAACCGCCCGGTGGAGAGCGCCAGCACGGGCGTCATGATGGCGTAGAGCAGCGCGAACAGGCTGACGAGCTGCCCCGTCTGGGCGATGCTCACGCCCAGGCCGTGCGCGAGGTTGGTCTGGATGCCGATGACGATGAACTCCGCGCAGCCAAGCGAGAAGCCCATGAGCACGAGCAGCGCCAGCCGCAGGATCGTGAGTCCCCTCCCGCCGCGTGCGCTTCCTACCATCGCTACCTCTGCCTGTGCCATCGTGCCGCTGCCTCCGTTTCCGTCGTCCGTTGTCCGACGGTGTAGGGTAGCACGCGGGGGAGCGCGCCCAGCCGCGGGCGGCGGGATTCCAGAGGAGGGCCGCAGTTGGGCAGTGCCGCCACATGGCTTGCGCCCGTCAGATCTGTCCCGCGTCACGCGAAATGCTCGACCGATTCTGTGCCAAGCTACTGGTGGCATGCACTCCGGAGGGGGGAGGACCCGTGGCAGACAACGGCAAGTTCGAGGCGTTCAAGCGCGACCTGGTTGAGAAGAACGAGCGCACGTACGGCGCGGAGGTCCGGGACCGATGGGGCAACGCGGCCGCGGACGCCGCCAACGCACGCGTGATGGGGCTTTCCCAGGCGGAGTACGAGCGCGCCCAGAAGCTTGAGGCTGAGGTCAGGGCCGAGGTGCTGGCCGGTCTTGCGGACGGCGACCCGGACGGGGCCCACGCGGCGCCCGCGGCCCGCGCTCATGCCGGCTGGCTGCAGGCGTTCTGGCCCAAGGGCACGTACACGCCCGAGGCGCACGTCCTTCTCGCCCGCTCGTACCTTGCGGACGAGCGCTTCCGCGCGTACTACGAGGCCTGGGCACCCGGCGCCGCGGAGTTCCTGGTCCGTGCGATCGAGGCGGCCGGCGTCTAGCGCTAGATCGAGGTGAGGCTCGAGCGGAAGCTCTCCATCTGGTCCTCCGCGAGGTCCGCGATCGCCTTGTCCAGGTAGGTGAGCATCTGCTGGGCCTGGTTTGGCAGCGTCCCCTGCAGGCGCACGACGTTTGAGACGTGGTAGCCCAAGAGGTAGGCCTGCTTGGGGTACGTCGCCACGAACTCGCGCAGCTCCTGCAGGTCCGCCTCCACCTCCTCCCGCGGGGAGACGCGAAAGCCGTTCCGGTACATGTTGCAGAACCGGCAGCGGTTGTGCGAGCAGCCGGAGGCCACCAGCAGCAGCTCCATGTTGGTCTCGAACAGCGGGCGCCAGAAGGCGCCGTCCGCGTAGTGCATACTTCTCCTCAGAACGTGACTGGCCGGACGGCGGCACCGCCTGGCCCCTTGCGATTCCAAGGCTATTGCAGTAACGCGGCCACAACCAGTAACCACGGGGAGGATGAGTCGCTCATGTTCCCCTGAGCTTGCGGCTACCTTTCGCCCTCGGAGCGGACGGCCGCCTTGATGGAGGGCACGACCCTCACGACGACCCAGGCGCCTGCCGCGACCAGCGCCGCCGCGATCACCACGACGGTTGCGGAGTTGATGGCGTTGGACGCGTTGGCAGCTGCCTGGCTCCAGGCGGAGCCGGCAAAGTAGCCCACGCTGCACAGGACCGCGTTCCACACCAGCGAGCCCAGCACCGTGTAGAGGCTGAACTTGCCGATGCCCATGCCCGAGGTACCCGCGGGGATCGATATCAGGCTGCGCACGATGGGCACGCAGCGGCATACCAGCACGGTGATGGCGCCGTGGTTGCGGAACCAGCCCACGGCAGTCTGGACGTCGTCCTCCCTAAAGCCGAGCGTGCGCATGGGCCTGGAGCCCATCAGCCTGCGCAGGCGCTCCTCGCTCAGCAGCCTGCCCACGCCAAACAGCGCGTACGCTCCCACGAGCGAGCCTACCGTGGCCGCCACGATGGCGCCGGGCAGGGTCATGGTGCCAATGCTCGCGAAGAAGCCCGCGGCCGGCAGGATCACTTCGCTCGGGATGGGCGGGAACACGTTCTCCAGAAACACGAGCGCCGCCAACGCGGCGTAGCCAAACCTTCCGATCAGCGCGAGCATGGTTGCCTGCATGTTGTGCTCCAATCACGTGGGATTGCGTCGGCCACCCCTGTGGCGGCCCGTCTGCCTGACGATGCGTATCCTCCAATGCGGCCCTAAACCGCACCGTACGGCTTCCTAAACAGTGGGTTAACTGCCGCCGCGCACCTTTATCTTGCGTTTAGCTTGCCGTTACCCCAGCTACAGGGGCCGGTGCGAGCATGGCGACCGTCAGATAACGGCGGTGCAGGCACGTCGCACAACACGGGGAGGCAGCAATGGCAACGGATCGGGCGAGAAGAACGGCAGCAGCGGGTGGCGGCATGGACCTTGTGGTGGGCATCGCGTGCGGGCTGGGGTTCGTGGCGCTGGCGGCGCTCGTGTGCGGCGGCGCGACGGCCCAGGCGGACGGGGCCGCCCTGGCGCTGGTCGCATCCGCCAGGACGGCGTGGCTCACGCGCGCGTTCCTGCTCGTGACCAACGCCCTCAGCCCGATGGTCCTCGTGGCCGTCGCGGTCATGGCCACGCTCGCGCTCGCGCTCTTTAGGGGGCGCGTTCTTCTCAATCTGATCGCCCTCGGCGGGGCCTGCGCGCTCGACGTGGTGCTCAAGGCGGCGTTCTGCCGCCCGCGCCCGGAGGCCTTCATGCTGGTGGCGGAGTCGGGCTACTCGTTCCCGTCCGGCCACGCCATGGTCTGCACAACGGTCGCCGCGCTGGCGTGGCTCGCGCTGCGTCCGCGTCTGGGCGCCCGCGGACGCGCGATCCTTGCGGCTGCCTGCACGGCGTCGGTGGTGCTGGTGTGTGCCAGCCGCGTGTACCTGGGCGCGCACTATCTCTCCGACGTGGCGGCCGGGGTGCTGGCCGCGCTCGCCTGGGTCGCGCTCGCGCACCGCCTGGTGGGACGCGCCGGCCGCATGGCGCTGCCCGCCCGTGGCACCCGGCCCGCGGACGCACGATAATGGGAGCCAGTCATCCAACGCCGTCGCACGCGGGAGGTCACATGGGTCAGGCTCAGTCGGGCGGTTCCACGGGTAGCTCCACGGGCGGGACCACCATCAGGCACCGCCTCATGGTCTCCAACATCCTCATGATCGTGGTGCCCGTCGCCATCGCGGCCCTGGTGGGCGTCGCCTGCCTGGCCGTCATCTACAACACCATGCACGAGGGCAGCGGCGTCGGACTGGGTGACGAGGGCGACTTCTATTGGACGGGCCAGGCCGCGGCGGAGCTGGTGGAGAAGGGCATGGGCTCCGGCTCAAGCGCCTCCTCGCTCGACGGCGTGGCGGACGTGCTCGCCAAGGGCGGCCTCACGTTCGCCGTGCTGCAGGACGGCGGTGCCACGGTCACGTACCGCTCGGACGGCGCCACCAACGCCGAGCTCTCCCTCGCGCGGACGGCCATCTCCGCGGGCGGCCTGCCCTCGGTCCTGCGCACGTCCTCGACCTCCGTCTTCGTGATTGGCAGGCAGGGCTCGGGTGCCAACAGCTACGTCGCCGTGTTCGGCAGGGTGCGCGAGGTCGCAAACGGCACGCTCAAGGGGGCGGCCATCGCAAGCGGCGTCGCACTTCTTATTGCGGTGGTCGCGGCGGTCGCGCTCATGAACCGCTTCTGCCGCCGCTACGTGTACGACCGCATCACCGGCCCCATCGGGCAGCTGGAGCGAGGCGTCGAGCACGTGGCCGCGGGCGACCTCTCGTACCGGGTCGACTACCGCGGCGACGACGAGTTTGCCCCCATCGCGCGGTCGTTCGACCAGATGGCGCAGGGCCTGCAGGACGCGGCCGCGCGCGAGGAGCACGAGCAGCGCGCCCGCCAGGAGCTGATCGCCTACATCTCGCACGACCTGCGCTCGCCGCTCACGTCCATCCGCGGCTACGCGGAGGGCCTGCTCGACGGCATCGTCACCACGCCGGAGCGCCAGCGGCGCTACGCCTCACGCATCGTGGCCAAGACGGAGCAGATGAGCGAGCTCGTTTCGCAGCTCTTCCTCTTCTCCAAGCTCGACCTGGGCGACTTTCCGCACCAGGAGCGCCGCTGCGACCTTGCGGACCTCGCGCGCAGGCTGGTGGAGAAGAGCGGGGACGACTACGCCCAGCGCGGCATCCGCCTGCGGCTTGGCACGTGCGAGCCCGCCCCCGCCATGGTCGACGCGTCGCTTCTGGAGCGCGCCGCGGGCAACGTGCTCGAAAACGCCGTGCGCTATGCCCCCGGCTGCACCGTCACGCTTGCCGTGAGCAGCGGCGCGGACGGGTCGCGGCTCACGCTCGCGGACGACGGCCCCGGCGTGCCTCAGGACGCGCTGCCGCACCTGTTTGAGCTCTTCTATCGCGACGACCCCGCGCGCAGCGCCCAGAAGGGCGGAAGCGGGCTGGGCCTTGCCATCGTGCAGCGGGCCATGGCCGCGATGGGCGGCACGGCGCTCGCGAGCCGCACGCCGGGCGGCGGGCTTACCATCGAGCTGAGCTTCCCGCCCGTCGACGCACAGCCTGCAGGCGAGCCGCCCGCCAGCGGCCAGCCCGCAGACGAGCAGCCAACCAACAAGAAGGGGGAGGTGTCCGCGCGATGACCGCATACCAGGTGCAGGCTCCCGCAAGGATCCTCGTGATTGAGGACGACCAGGACATCGCGGAGCTCGAGCGCGACTACCTTGAGGCATCGGGCTACGTGGTGACCCTGGCGGCCGATGGCCCCAAGGGTCTGGCGCTGGGCCTTTCCGGCGGCTTCGACCTCGCGATACTGGACGTGATGCTGCCGGGCATGGACGGGCTCTCCGTCTGCCGCCAGCTCCGCGAGCGCACCAGCATGCCCGTCATCATGGTGACGGCCCGTGGCGAGGATGTCGACGTGATCCGCGGCCTGGGCGTCGGCGCCGACGACTACGTGACCAAGCCCTTCTCGCCCAGCGTGTTGGTCGCTCGCGTGAGGGCCCGACTCGCGGAGGTGCAGCGCCTCAGGGGAGAAGAGCGCACGGCCGGTCAGGAGCCGCTGCGGATGGGGCACGTCGTGTTGAACCCGGCGTCGCACGAGGTGAGCACCCACGGCAGGCCCGTCACGCTGACCAACCGCGAGTACGAGCTGCTGGCCTTCCTCATGCGCCATCCCAACGTGGTGTTCAGCCGGCAGGCGCTGTACGAGCGCGTCTGGCGCGAGGACGCCGTGGGCGACGGCGCTACGGTGACGGTCCACGTGAACCGCCTGCGCGAGAAGCTGGAGGACGACCCCTCACATCCCGAGCTGCTGCAGACGGTGCGCGGCGCCGGCTACGTCCTGCGCGCGCCCGAGCGCGGGTAGCGCTCGCGACTTGGGTATAAACCCGGACATGGCAACGCCGTCGATGGAGGCCGCGCGATGAAGGAATCCGAGTGCCCGCCGGAATACAAGAACCCCAGGAACCCATACTTCAGGAGCCTCGTCAAGCAGGGCAGGCTCTGCCCCTCGTGCGGCCATCCCATGTGGTTCAGGGTGTCCAGGGGCTCCGCCGACTTTGGCTGGTGGCGGTGTGACAGTTGCGGGCGCCTCGATCGCGAGATTGCGCCCGAGGGCATGCGCGTCGGCGGCACGCAGTGCGAGGAGCCCGATGACGACTTGGATGCTGACATTGAGCAGCCCGACGGCTGGGATGACGCGCGGTCTGACAACGAGCAGCCTGGCGTACGGACCGACGCCGGCGGCGCCAAGGTGCTGCAGTTCCGCCCGAGGGGTGGGCGCGGCAGGCGCTAGGTCCCTGCCGCGGCTACTCGATCTTCTCGAACACCATGGTCGCCTGGATGCGGTCGCCGCCGCCCAGGCCCTTGCTCCCGCCGTTTGCGGTCGAGATGGTGTGCAGCCGGTAGCCCTTGGCCGCCTGGCGGTTGATCACGTCCTCCAGCTCCGTGAGGTTGCCCGAGCCCGTGCCAAAGAACTTCTCCTTGAGCGTTACCTGCAGCACCACGTAGTGGTAGCTGTTTCCGGACGCGGTGGAGAAGGACGACTCCTTCTTCATGTCATCGATGAATCCCATGTGGGTCCCTTCGTTGTCGGCGATTGTTGCGAGTCGAGATGATACTCGCCTGAGCGTTTTGCGCCCACTTGGCCCAAGGAGTACGTCGGATTCCACGTTTAGAAATTGGACCGCTGGATTCCACGTTTACATTGGATTAGTACGCCAGTTTCCATGTTTAAAGGACTTCCACGCTGGATTACACATTTAAGGCCTCTGACAGTGGGTTAACCGTGGAATCCAGCGTGGTATTTGGTAAACGTGGAAAATGGCGAGCAAGTTTGGCTAAACGTGGCAGTCTGCGCTGAAGTTTGGCCGGTCGCCAACCATCCCGGGGTCGACCATGGCACCCTGCGCAACGTTTGGCATAAACGTGGCATTTTGCGTGGTGGTTTGCCCAGCTGGCCGTCGCGCGTAGTAAGGTGCCTCACGTCAGGTGGGGGCGGGCCGCTCGTGGCGCGCCGGGATGCGAGGGAGTTGACGATGCCGGGAAGACGAATGCGAGCGGCCGTACGCAGGCTCAAGGAGAGGATCGCGCTCAACCGGCGGACCTTCGTCCTGTACTCCGTGCTGCGCGTGCTCGTGATCGTGACGCTGGTGCGCTGCATCATGACGCAGCGCTGGGAGGGCGTCGCGATCTGCGCCCTCGTGCTGGTGCTCTTCCTGGTGCCCGCGCTGATCGAGGACCGCGGCCAGCTCGAGATCCCGCCGCTCTTCCAGAACATCATCTACATCTTCATCTTCGCGGCCGAGATCCTGGGCGAGGTCGACCACTACTACGTGCTCGTCCCCGGCTGGGACACGGTGCTCCACACCATCAACGGCTTCCTGTGCGCGGCCGTGGGCTTCTCGCTCGTCGACCTCCTCAACCGCTCCAGCAAAAAGGTCAGCCTGTCGCCCGTGTACGTGACGCTCGTGGCGTTCTGCTTCTCCATGACGGTCGGCGTGCTGTGGGAGTTCGTGGAGTTCGGCTTCGACACCACGCTCGGCCTGGACATGCAGAAGGACACCGTGGTCACGTCCATATCCTCGGTCTCGCTCGACCCCACGGACACCGGCCAGCGCGTTCACATCGATAACATCAAGGACACGGCCATCACCACCGCGTCCGGCAAGACCACGCACATCCGTGGCGGATACCTCGACATCGGCCTCATCGACACCATGAAGGACCTGCTGGTCAACTTCGTGGGTGCGGTCGCGTTCTCCGTCATCGGCTACCGCCACCTCAGCCGCGGCGAGCCCGCCGGTTGGACGGAGGGCCTGTACGTCACGCCCGTCACCCCCGCGGAGGACCGCGAGGAAGAGCAACAGATCGACCGCATGGAGCGGGAGCGCGAGGCGGGCCGCCCGCGCTAGGAGTGCCCGCCTCGCGCCGTGGCGCGACTACAGCGTGGCGAGCGCCTGGTCCAGGTCGGCCAGGATGTCGTCCGCGTCCTCGAGCCCGCACGAGAGGCGGACCATCGCGGGACTGATGCCCGCGGCCACCAGCTCGTCGTCGGTCATCTGGCGGTGCGTGGAGCTCGCCGGGTGCAGGCAGCAGGTGTGCGAGTCGGCCACGTGCGTCTCGATGTTGCAGATCTTGAGCGCGGCCATGAACTTCTCCGCCGCCGCGCGACCGCCGGCAACGTCAAAGCTCACGACGCCGCAGCTGCCGTTGGGGAGGTACTTCTCCGCCAGCTCGTGGTACGGGTCGCCGGGGAGGCCGGGGTAGCGCACGGAGGCCACCTTGGGGTGCTTGCTCAGGAACTCGGCCGCGGCCTGGCCGTTGGCGCAGTGGCGCGGCATGCGCACGTGCAGGCTCTCCAGGCCCATGTTGAGGTAGAACGCGTTCTGTGGGCTCTGGATGGAGCCAAAGTCGCGCATGAGCTGGCTCGTGGCCTTGGTGATGAAGGCGCCTGCCTGGCCAAACTTTTCCGCGTACACGATGCCGTGGTACGACTCGTCCGGCGTGGTGAGGCCGGGGAACTTGTCCGCGTGGGCCATCCAGTCAAAGTTGCCGGAATCGACGATGGCGCCGCCCACGTGCACCGCGTGACCGTCCATGTACTTGGTGGTGGAATGCGTCACGATGTCCGCGCCCCACTCGATCGGGCGGCAGTTCACGGGCGTGGGGAAGGTGTTGTCCACGATCAGCGGCACGCCGTGCGCGTGCGCCGCCTTGGCGAAGCGCTCGATGTCGAACACGGCCAGCGCCGGGTTGGCGATCGTCTCGCCGAACACTGCCTTGGTGTTGGGGCGGAAGGCGGCCTCGAGCTCTTCGTCCGAGCACAGGGGAGAGACGAAGGTGGTCTGGACCCCCATCTTGGCCATGGTGTGCGCCAGCAGGTTGAACGTGCCGCCATAGATGGCCGAGCTCGCCACGATGTGGTCGCCGGCCTCCGCGATGTTGAAGCACGCGAAGAAGTTCGCGGCCTGGCCGGAGCTGGTCAGCATGCCGGCGGTGCCGCCCTCGAGCGCCGCGATCTTGGCCGCGACGGCGTCGTTGGTCGGGTTCTGCAGGCGCGTGTAGAAGTAGCCGGAATCCTCGAGGTCGAACAGGCGGCCCATGGCGTCCGACGTGTCGTACTTGAAGGTCGTGCTCTGCACGATGGGCACCTGGCGCGGCTCGCCGTTCTTGGGCGTGTAGCCTCCCTGCACGCAGGTGGTGCCAAGGCCGTGGCGATCGTTCTTCTCGCTCATATGCGCTCCTGTCCGTAGGTTTGGTATTGCTGAGGCAAAGCTGAGGATACGTTAGCATTACGCGGCCTCGCCGTGTGGCGGCGGGGCGGCAAGCCGTTCGTGAGCTTGGGTTCGGATGAGGATGACCCGTCGCTGCCAGGTGAGGTTCTCTACTGGGACGACGAGGGAACCATCTGCCGCTGCTGGAACTGGCGCGACACCCGGCGTGTGACGATATCCGGCCTGACGTGCGACACGACCGAGTCGAATCAAAATGGACGTAAATTAGTAACATATATTGCCGCGACTCCTCCGGATGCTACCCTAGAGTTAGCAACGGTTAACTTACTGCATCACGGAGGAGGCACGAATCATGCAGGAGGCAGGACACACCTTTTTGGCGAGGCTCGGGAAGACCAAGCTGCGCCCCGGCGGGATCGACGCGACGGAGTGGCTGATTGGCCAGGCGAACATCGGCCCGGATACCAAAGTCCTCGAGGTCGCGTGCAACATGGGAACCACGATGGTCATGCTGGCGCAGCGCTACGGGTGCAGCGTGACGGGAATCGACCTGGATGAGCGGGCCCTCGACAAGGCGCGTGCTAACATCGGCAAGAACCGCCTGGAGGATAGCCTGACCGTTGTCCATGGCAGTGCGTTCGAGCTTCCCTTTGAGGACCAGAGCTTCGACATCGTGATCAACGAGGCCATGCTCACCATGCTTCCCGGCAAAAACAAGGATCGGGCGCTTGCGGAGTACGCGCGCATCCTCAAGCCCGGCGGCCTGCTGCTGACGCAGGACGTGTGCTTCAGGACGGACGACGTGGACCAGCAGAGGGAGCTGCGCCGGGGCCTCAGCCGCGCCATCAACGTGAGCGTCGAGCCGCTTGACCGCGAGGGCTGGAAGAGCAGGATCGAGTCCCATGGGTTTGTGACCGAGCAGAAGTCCGGGGACATGACGCTGCTTGACCCGCAGGGTATGGTTCACGACGAGGGGACCGACGGCGCGCTCAAGATCATGTTCAACGCGATGAAGCAGGAGAACTTCGAGATGTTCACGAGGATGTTCCGCTTCTTCAACGGCCACAAGGACGACCTGGGATACGTGGCCAATTTCAGCTGCCGCACTGCGGGCGCGACGGCGTAGCGAGCCCGCAGCTCGACCTGGCTTCAGCCCGACGAAGGCCAGCTGACATTGCGTGTTCTGCGTGGGACGATGCGCCGGTACGTGGACGGTGCATCGCCCCAAGGCGCTTGGTTTCGATTGCCGCTGGCACCAACCGGTAGGCCATCCCAGGTTTTTTCGGGCCGCGTGCAACGCAAAGGGATTTGAGGGTGTTTTTGACTCCGTGCGTAAGGTTGCAGGGCTCGTGTAGACGTACGAAAGACCACCTGAGAGTTACGAAGTAGGATTCTGTGCGCATCGACGTACCAGATTGGACGCCTGACAGCTGATTCAATCAGCTTTAAAACTATAAAACACCCTCAAACCCCCTTCGGGTGCAAGCCTGCCAAAAAAAGTTCATTGCGGAGCGCTTCCGTGGGACGGGAGGGATGGAGTGGCGAGGCGCCCGGTTCGCCCACCGTCCCATTCGTCTCATCTGGGCAATCGCGCTGGCAGGCCGGCGCGCATGGTGCACAATGTAAGGCGTCGGAGGGAGAGGCCCTCCGGCAGACGCTCGGTCTACTGACTGGCCCACATACGGCCTACGGAAATGGGGGAGGGAACATGGGCGAGCACTCGTTGCGCTTCTCGTCCGCGGCGCTCGCGGCGCCGGCGGACATGAGCGAGAGCATATCCATCCGCGTCGGCAAGGCGGTGGCAGGTCTGCTCGTGCAGCACGAGCCCGTGTCCTTCTACTCCGTGGCCGAGCGCTCGGCCGTGTCTCGCAGCACGCTTTACCGCCGGGACGACCTTCGGCGCCTCGTGTGCGCCGCACGCGAGGGGGCGACCGGCGTGGCCGGCACGCGCTCGCGGGACGCGGCGGCCGAGATTGCACGCCTCGAGCTCGAGAACGCGCGGCTTCGCGCGGAGCTCGCGGCGGCTCGGGCGGGGCATGGCCTCGCGACGGGCGAGAAGTGCGCCCAATATTCCCAGTGCGCCCAGCGGCGCCAGGGGCATGGCCTGCGACAGTTACGACTGTTGCGGCAGGGCGGGCAGGTTCCTGCCCCCATGCTGATTGCGGCCTAGGCAGACCACACACAAACGATTCCCGTTAGTTCAACGGCAGAACTCCTGGTTCTGGTCCAGGCGATCCGTGTTCGAATCGCGGACGGGAAGCCAGCTTCCAAACGGGGCGTGGCGAAATTGGCAGACGCGCGGGCCTCAGGTGCCCGTGGATTTAAGACCATGCGGGTTCGAGTCCCGCCGCCCCGACCATAACAATCATGCGCGTCGAGCGCTGCAGAGCGGGGTGGCAGACAAGTGCCTGCCACCCCGCATGTCCGTGCTATGTGTCGGACCTTGCGATTGGCTTTGCGACCTACCTCGTGGTGGCGCTCCTGCACATGCGCCGCATCGGCAGGGTGCTGCTCTCGCTTGTGCTCAAGGCGCAGGAGTAGGCGCCCCGGCAGGCTTAGCGGCGGGGCGCGAGTGCGCGCAAACGACGCGTCTGCCTGCGCAAATGCAAGGCCCTTGCACGCGGCAGGCGCGCGCCGGGCACGCGCCGGGGGCGGGATGTATCATGCGGGTGAGGGGCCTTGGGCTTCTCTCCCGCGCATCACTTTGGCCGCAATTGGAGCGACATGCCACTTACCTTGGTCCGTCAGGACATAACCCGCATGCGGGTGGACGCGATAGTCAACGCCGCCAACGAGTGCCTGTCCATGGGCGGCGGCGTGTGCGGCGCCATCTTTCGCGCGGCCGGCGAGCGCCGCATGAAGGCTGCGTGCCGGGCGATCGGCCACGTGGGTTGCGGGGACGCCGTGGCCACGCCTGGCTTTGACCTGCCTGCGCGCTGGGTCATCCACACGGCCGGCCCGCGCTGGGACGGCGCCCCCGCGGAAGACGCGCGCCGCCGCGCCCGGCTGGCCAGCTGCTACGCACGCTCGCTCGACGTGGCTCGCGGCCTGGGAGCCGCGTCCGTCGCGTTCCCGCTCGTGTCCTCCGGTGCGTTTGACTGCCCCAAAGACGTGGCCATGGACGTCGCGACCACGGCGATCCGCGGCTGGCTGTGCGGCGGGCCGGACGTTGCGCCGGGCAAGAAGCGCGTGGCGGGCGAGAAGGACGACCCCCGTGACATGGACGTCTACCTTGTGGTGTTCGATCGCGACGCCACGGCGGCCGCCCGCGCGACGGCCCGCGGGCTCGACGCGGAGCTGGAGGAGTACATCGACCAGGCCTACGTGGACGAGTGCGAGCGCCGCCACCCACGGGGCGCCCGCGACCTGGCGCGGGAGCTGGGGCTAGGGGAGGCCTCCGCGGCGCCTGAGCCTGCCGCGGAATATGGGTCCGCCCCGGTGCCAGGGCCGGCCTCCGGTGGCGCGGACTTTGCCCTGTCTGCCGCGGCGCCCATGCAGCTGGGAGACGCCCCCGAGGCGGAGCTGGACGATCTTCTCCGCAACCTTGACGCCTCCTTTCCGGACACGCTGCTCTCCATGATTGACGCGCGCGGCCTCACGGACGCGCAGGTCTACAACCGCGCCAACCTGACGCGGCAGTACTTCAGCAAGCTGCGGTCGGGCAAGATCCATCCCAGCAAGCGCGTGGTGCTGGCGCTCGCCGTGGCGCTGGGGCTCGACCTTGGGCAGACGCGGCTGCTGCTTGGCCGCGCGGGCTACTCGCTCGCGCACAACAGCAAGTTCGACGTGATCGTGGAGTTCTACATCGGCCGCGGCGTGCACGACGTGGACGCGATCAACCTCGCGCTCTTCCGGCACGACCAGCAGCTGCTCGGCGTGTCGTAGGCGCCGAGGCCGCAGCCAGGCGCAAGTCCGCGCTGCCGTCCGGCTCCCGCGATGTAGCCTCGCAGTTTACCCAGAGGCCCGCCGCGGCCCCTAGACTCGTGGCAACACGAGGTCAAGGGCGGTGCGACCGCCCGGAAGGGAGCGCGCGATGGCAGGCTACGAGCAAAAGAGAAGCGCAAGGTACGGCAGGGGAGAAGGACGCGGGGGAGAAGACCGCGACGTCCTGAGGCTGCACGGCGGCACCCGCCGCGGGCTGACGGAGCTGGTCTTCGTGGTGGACGAGAGCGGGTCCATGTACGAGCTCGCCGGCGACACCGTGGGCGGCTTCAACGCAACGCTCGAGAGAAACCGCAGGTTGGACGGGGAGGCAAACGTCTCCGTCGTGTTCTTTAACGACCGCCCGCACGTTGCCGTGGACCGCAGGCCGATCGAGGACGTGCGCCCGCTCGGGCGGCGCGACTACCAGCCCGGCGGCTGCACCGCGCTGCTGGACGCGCTGGGCGGCGCCATCAGCCACACGGCAAAGGTGCAGGCCTGCCAGCCGGACGGCTATCGCGCGGAGCACGTGGTCTTTGTGGTCATAACCGACGGGCTGGAAAACGCCAGCCACCGCTACGGCTACGGCCGCGTGCGCCGCATGGTCGAGGGCTACCGGCGCCAGGGCTGGGAGTTTGTGTTCCTGGGCGCCAACATCGACGCCGTGGCCGAGGCGGGCCAGCTCGGGATCGGCCGCGACCACGTGGCCCAGTACGTGAGCGACTCCGACGGCATGGCCCTTGCCTACGACGCCGTGGCCGAGGCCACGTGTGCTGCCCGTGACCTGGGCTGCGTGCCGACCGGCTGGAACGATCGGGTCAACGCGGACGCGCGTCGCCGCGGGTAGGGGGTGGTGACGGGTGCCCGCCAGCGCCTGCCGCCCCTACTTGCGCGCCCTGCCCTGGTGGAAGCGGTCCAGCATCTGCTGGTACGCGGAGACCCGGTGGCGCAGCGCCACGGTGAACACGACGGTGAGGATGGCCAGAACTGCCAGATAGCTGACCGTGAACCCCGCCAGAGCGTAGGGGTTGCCCGCGGGCAGCCACGCGCCCAGCGTGGCGCAGGCCAGGAGCACCGCGTAGTACGTGACGCCAAATCCCGCGATGCGGCGCGGGTAGCTCATCCTAAAGGCAGGCGCAAAGTTGAACCACAGCTGCTGCAGGATGCCGCCCGCCAGCATGGCGATCGCGATGCTCAGCACCATGCCCGTGGTGGCGTCCAGCCCGCCGCGCGCGATGCCGGTCGCCACGGCCCAGCAGCCGATTCCCGCCACGGCCCAGGAGCTGCCCACAAACACCCCCATGCTGACGGCGCCGCCCGCCGTGGGGTGCACGTCCGGATTGAACGTGCCGTAAACGAGGCCGTTCTTCTCGCCCGCGATGTTCTTGCCCATGGTCTTCCCCTTTCTGATGGTTTAGGACTTGATGCCGATGGCGCGCTTGACCGCCGGCGCGTACGTGCGCGAGCGTACGTGCGCGAGACCAGCGCCTGGTGCCCGCCGGCGAGCCCCAGCAGCAGGCGGCTGCCAAACTCGGGGCGGATGGTGAGCGCGTTGTCCAGGTTCACGATCTCTTGGCGAGAAACCCTTACAAACGCGCTGGTAGCCGGCTCGTTTGCCGTGACATCGCCCTCGGGTGCGCCGCCTGCGAGCGCCGCCTCCAGCTCGCCCAGGCGCGAGGCGCTCTGCAGCGTGGTGCCGTCCGCGAGCAGGAGCTCCGCGTGGTCGCCGGCGGTGCGCACGCTGCAGACATCTGCAAGCGCGACCACCCGGCGCCGCGCGCTCGAAGCGCTCTCGTACCCGCTGATGCGCCCGCCGCACAGGCGGATGGCCGCAAGCAGCCGCGGCACGCGCGGGTCGCGGGGCGGCGCGATGACCGCGACCTCGATCCCGCGCTGCCCGTCGCGCTCTTCCAAACTGACCTTCATCGGTCGGCCTCCTCTCCTCGTGTCAAGACGAATGTACACGAGGGAGGCGCGCCGGACCGCGGCGCCCAACCCAGTTGCAACAACGCGGGCCTGGGTTGCACGCGGCCGCTACCGCTTGACTGCCCGCATGCGTATGCGCACGTAGTCCGCGTACCACGTGCCGTCCCGCAGCAGCCGCGGGCGCAGCGCCTCTACCGCGCGCCGCTTGATGCCCTCCGCCGTCGCGGCGTCCACGCCCGCAAACGGTGCCTTCACAAACATGTCGATCCAGTCGCGCAGGCCGTCGGGCCCGCTGAGCTCCGTCGGCCGCTCGAACAGCGTCGCGTGCGTGACGGTGAGCCCGGCCGCCTCAACCAGGGGCGCGTACTCGCCGATGGTGGGGAAGTAGAACGGCATGCGGTACGCGAGCCCCGCCTCAGCAAACGCGCTGGCCAGCGCCCCGTGGATGAGCGCGTTGTTGCCCGCGCCGCCAAACTCGAACACGAGCTGTCCGCCCGGGGCCAAAGTCCACCAGCCCGAGCACGCCCTCGCCGTAGGCACTTACGTACGAGAAGTCCCGCGCGTACTTCTCCGCATCCCAATCCACGTTCACGATGTTGCCGCCTTTCTTGCCCCGCCGTTGCGAGATTGCCGCGCGAAGTGGCCGGGGTCCCGGTACCCGCAGCGTGCCGCGACCTCCGCCGCCATCAGGTCCGTGCTGGTCAGGAGCTCGCAGGCCCTTGGCGGCCTCACCACGCCAACGTAGCGCATGGGCGTCGAGCCCGCAAGCGTTCGAAAGCAGCGCAGGCACTCGCTCGCGCTTACGCGCGCGCTGGCCGCAAGCGCAGAAACCGAAAATCGCATGAGCGCAGAAATCGGTTCCTGCGCTTGGAGTGCCGGGCCCGCTGGACCTCGCGACGGTTCCTGCGCGTTCAAGCACGGGAACCGCGGGGCGCACGGGGTCGTGCGACGGGCGACGCACGGGAACCGACCCCTGCGCTTGGCCGTTCGACGGAATCTGCGCTTGCGCTTACGGCGGTGACGGGGGAGCCGTCCTCCCCGCGTCGGCCACCTTCGGTTCCCATGCGTCGCGCATGGGAACCGCGCCGCGCCGGGGCCTCGTCTGGTATCAACCTCCGACCCGTCCGCTCGTGCGCCGCAATGACTGGTCTGGCGCCGTATGGGATACCGTCCGGTAGGCAACAACCCAACGCACGGACAAGCAGGTCGAACGGCGGGCTGGTCTCGCCCTGCCGCTCAACGCAAAGCTCGGCTGCGGCATGTGGCATACAAGTGTCAGCCCCGTCGGCGTGGAAAAGTTAATCGCAAGGTATTTCAGCAGGTAGATGTGGGTATCAGGCCATCATCCCAACGGCACCTTTGTGCTGGCGGCGTCTCCCTGCTACATACGGAGGCACAGCCTATGGGACTTGTGATCGCGCTCGTCAACCTGGCCACCGCGGTGGTCGGGCTAGTCAGCAAAGTCGCCAAGCCCACGTCCAAAGCTCGAAGGAGGCGACACAGAAGGCGCCGGTAGCGGCAACTACCGGCGTTAACGTAATCGGCGCCGCCTGATCCACACCGAAGGCACGCCGTTGGGTACATGATACCCCGCGTTAGGGCTCTTGATACCGACGACGGAGGGACCTTCGTTTTCTACGGCGCCCTGCCCCTCTTGTGAAACGCCATCGGGGTCACGCTCCAGTTCCTCTTGAACATCCTCGCAAAGTGGCCGGGGTTCTGGTAGCCGCAGCGGGCCGCGACCTCCGCCACCGTCAGGAGCTCGCGGGCCTTTGACAGCCTCACCTCGCCAACGTAGCGCATGGGCGTCGAGCCCGCGAGCGTGCGGAAGCAGCGCAGGCACTCGCTGGTGCTGATGTGCGCGCTGGCCGCAAGCGCAGAAATCGATTCCTGCGCCTGGCCGTTTGACGGTATCTGCGCCTGTGCCCTTGGCAACGCGGGGCGACCGCCTTCCTCGTATCGGCCATCTACGGTTCCCATGCGCCGCGCATGGGAACCGTCGTTTTGGCAAGCAAGGATTCCGTTTGCCATGCGTTTGCAAGGGCGGAATCCTTGCGTTTGGCCCGAAATGGGCCGGTCTGGGGCCGGTTCCCATGCACCACGCAAGGGAACCGTTCGCCCGAACGCATGGGAAACGGAATCCTTGCGTCGCGTTCTCACGGTATCCATGCGTGGTGCATGGGAACCGAGCTGTGTCGCGTGCCTAGTCTGGCCCCAGCGCCACCGATCCGCCCAGATCGCGCGCCACGGACCCGCAATGCGCCCGAACCCGGGAGCGTTGGTATGGAAAAGTTAACTGCAAGGCATTATCGCAGGTAGATATGGGTATCAGGCCATCATCCCAACGGCACCTTCGTGCTGGCGGCGCCTCCCTGCAACATAAGGAGGCACAGTCTATGGAACTTGTGATCGCGCTCGTCAACCTGGCCACCGCGGTGGTCGGACTGCTCAGCAAGGTCGTAAGGCCCAGGTCCAAAGCTCGAAGGAGGCGACACAAAAGGCGCCGGTAGCGGCAACTACCGGCGTTAGAGTAAACGGCGCCGCCTAGCCCACATCGAAGGCACGCCGTTGGGTACATGATACCCCGCGTTAGGGTGTTTGATACCGATGGCGAAGAAGCCATTTGTTTTCTACAGCAGGTGCGGGACGCCCGTCACCAGGCGTTCGAAGTCGTCCGCGTGGCGGCGGTTCACGTGTACGAGCCTGGGGAGCAAGACCCCGGGGCCGGCCCTCAGCGGGAGCTACGGAGCCTTGCCCCGCCGTTGCGAAACTGCACCGGCGTCATACCCCTGCCCTTGCGGAACTGCCGCGCAAAGTAGCCGGGGTCCCGGTAGCCGCAGCGGGCCGCGACCTCCGTCACCGTCAGGTCCGTGCCGGTCAGGAGCTCGCAGGCCTTTGACAGCCTCACCTCGCCAACGTAGCGCATGGGCGTCGAGCCCGTGAGCGTGCGAAAGCAGCGCAGGCACTCGCTGGTGCTTATGTGCGCGCTGGCCGCGATGTCCTCCAGCCTGATGGGGTCCATGTAGTGCGCCTCCACAAAGGCGAGCATCTGCCTCAGGCGGAGCTCCTCGCGATGCGTCCGCTTGGAGGCGTCCGCCGCCACCGTCGCGGGGGCGCTCTCCAGCAGGTACAGGAGGACGTCCGTGTAGTCGTCGCGGACCGTGACCTCGTGGTGCCTGGCGTTGGAGGCGCCCGCGTCCCAGGCGCGCTCGATGCGACGGATGGCGTCCTTCTCGCCCTCGCCCCGCGGACGGATGACGCAGCCGGGGAGGTCGCCCCTGGCCATCAGTGGCAGCACGTAGCGCTGGTAGATGGCGGAGTCCTCGCCGGCGATCAGCCTGGCGTTGAACACGCACGCCTTCTGGATGGCGCCGCGGCAGAGCGGCTCGGCGGAGTGCATGACGGAGGCGTTCACAAAGTAGGCGTCCCCGCCAGACACGTCAAAGCTGGCGCCGCCGGCCCGCACGCGGAGCGAGCCCCGCACCATGTAGGTGAGCTCGAACTCCTCGTGCCAGTGCCACGGCACGGTGACCACGTCCAGGTCGTCGTAGAAGAATGCCGCCGGGAACTCGCGGGTCCCGTATTCCAGCCGCTCCCTGCCGCGCTCGTCCGTCTGGTCGGTCGACTGTTGCAACATGGCGATATTCTCCCATTGACATGAGGATTACGTCCTAATAATACTCGGTTTGTGACGATATAATCCGTGGAGAAGAACAACCGCCTTGATTGAAGGGAAAGCGGAATGAAGGCTGACTACCACCTGCACAGCGAGTTTTCGGACGACTCCACGGAGCCGATGGAGAACCAGGTCGAGCGCGCCATCGAGATCGGCCTCGACGAGCTGTGCTTTACCGACCACGTGGACTACGGCATCAAGCGCGACTGGGACGACCCCAGGGGCATCATGTACCGGGGCGGCGACGGCGTGAACTCCTCCGCGGACGACCGGGAGCCGCTGGCCAACGTGGACTACCCGAAGTACTTCGCAAAGGCCAAGCGCATGCGCGAGGAGTATGCGGGCAGGGTCAGCGTCAAGGCCGGCCTCGAGTTTGGCATCCAGACCGGCACCCTCGGCAAGTACCGCACGCTCTTCTCCACGTATCGCGACGATTTGGACTTCGTCCTGCTCTCCATGCACCAGGTGGACAACCAGGAGTTCTGGAACGGCGAGTACTTCAAGGGCCGCACGCAGCAGGAGTACAACGACGCCTACTACGACGAGATCTACCGCGTCCAGCAGCAGTTCAAGGACTACTCCGTGCTGGCGCACCTCGACCTTCTGGCACGCTACGACCCGGCGGGCCCCTATCCGTTCGACAAGGTGAGGGACCAGGTTGCCGAGATCCTGAAGCTGTCCATCCGCGACGGCAAGGGAATCGAGATCAACACGTCCTCCTGGCACTACGGGCTGGCGGACACGCAGCCGTCGAGGAAGATACTCGCGCTCTACAAGGACCTGGGCGGCAAGGTCTTCACCTTTGGCTCCGACGCCCACAAGACGGCGTTCTTGGGCGACCACTTTGCCGACGCCCGCAGGATCGTGCGCGACGAGATCGGTCTGACCGAGTTCTGCACCTTCGACCACATGGAGCCGGTGTTCCACAAGATCGAGGACTAAGGGGTCCAATGATTTCGCTCTTGCTTGCAGTCATATACGTGTCGTTCATATCGCTGGGCCTGCCGGACTCCCTCCTGGGAAGCGCGTGGCCCGTGATGTACGAGGGCATGCATGCCACGGTCTCGGACGCGGGCACGCTGGCCATGATCATCAGCATCTGCACCATCGTCTCGTCACTGCTGTCCGACCGGCTGATCCGCGCGTTCGGCACCGGGAAGGTGACCGCCGTCTCCGTCCTGACGACGGCGGTCGCCCTGTTCGGCTTCTCCATCAGCGGCGCGTATTGGCACCTGGTCCTGTGGTGCATCCCGTACGGGCTGGGTGCGGGGGCCGTGGACGCCGCGCTCAACAACTACGTGAGCCTTCACTTCAAGGCGCGGCACATGTCGTGGCTGCACTGCATGTGGGGCATCGGCGCCAGCACCGGCCCCGTCATCATGGGCGCCGCCATACGGCACGCCTCCTGGCATGCGGGGTACCGCGCCATCGGCGTCATCCAGGTCGTGCTGAGCGCCGTGATCTTCCTGTCCCTGCCGCTCTGGAAGGGCGAGAAGGACGCGCATGCTCAGGAGACGCGCAACGTCGTGCCGCTGAAGGACGCCGTCAGGCTTCCCGGCGCCGCCTCCATCCTCGTGGCCTTCTTCTGCTACTGCGCGCTGGAGTCCTCCACGGGGCTTTGGGCCGCCAGCTGGATGGTCGCGGAGCGCTCGGTTGCGGCCCAGACGGCGGCGTCGCTGGCCTCGCTCTTCTACCTTGGCATCACGGTGGGAAGGGCCATCTCGGGCTTCGTCTCGGAGAGGCTTGGCGACCAGAACATGATTCGCCTGGGGGAGGGCATAGCCCTTCTCGGCATCCTGTGCCTGGTCCCGCGGATCGAGGCCCTCTCGTTCCTCGGCCTCGTGGCCATCGGCCTTGGCTGCGCCCCGATATACCCGTCCATCATCCACTCCACGCCGGCGCGCTTCGGCGCAGAGAACTCCCAGTCCCTCACGGGCATCGAGATGGCCTGCGCGTACGTGGGAAGCACGCTTGGGCCGAAGGTCCTCGGCATGCTATCCGACGTCCTGAGCCTGCGGATTTACCCCATCTACCTGCTTGTCTTTGTGGTCGTGATGTCCCTCATGACCGAGAGGTCGGGCAAAAGCCTGGCGAAAGCATAAGGAGGGGAGAAGAGCCGCCCTCATGCCAGCCCTGTCTTTCCGGGCTGGATGTCGCCCGAGGCGATGGCCTCTTTCCTTAATGTTTTGATGCAGTCCGCGAGGGTGATCGATTGGAGGGCCCCTTCGGTTGCCGAATCGATTATCGTGTACGTTTCCCCGAGCGTCTGCTGGATGTGTCTGCCGACGATGCACTCGTCCGAGGGGTTGCAGTGCACGTCGAACACGTGGACCTCGTCCGCGTCGCAGGCCGCGCGGTAGACGTCGAGCAGCGTGAGCTGCCTGGGGTCCACCTCGAGCGTGAATCCGGTGACGCCCCTCCTGCCGGAGATGATGCCGCCCTTGTGCAGGGACGAGGCGAGCCGCCTCACCGCCGCCGCGCTCGTTCCGATGCTGGTCGCGATCTGTGCCGAGGACATTGGTGCTTCCGCCTCGGATACGAGGATGAGCATGTGGATTGCGGAGGAGAGCCTTGTGTCGTGCATTGTCGTCCCTTTCATGTATCAATGACTGTCACAATATAAGGAATGGGAAGTCCGATGTCAACGGTGCGATCTCGCCTTTACCCTTAAGGGGAGTCCCCGCGCCTCCTGGCAGAGTGCCGCGGCAAGCTCCACAAACCACAACCTGGGCGGAAGACCGCCCACCCGCGTATGCGATCGACAAAGCGTTCGAACTCCGGCATCAGCGTCTCGACGTCCGGGCGGGGACGCTTCCTTGCTAGTCGCCGCAATCCTCGGAGTCCGCTCGCATCCTGTTGCGCAGTCCGGCAAGGCGGCGCAGGATCTCGTCCGCGCAGGCAACGTAGCCTTCGCGCGGTCCGCCCATGGGGTCCGCAAGCCCCCAGTCCTCGCGGTGCGCGCAGGGAAGCGAGGGGCAGCTGACGCCGCAACCCATGGTCACCAGCCAGTCGACGTGCCCGGGCAGCTCGGAGAGGCGCTTCGGGCGCAGCTCCACGAGGATTTTCCGTGGCACGCTGCGGCGCCCGAGCTCCTCCAGGGCGCCCGCGTCAACGCCGCAGGCAGGATTGGTTCCGGCGGAGAAGAACGCGGCCTCCCCGGGCATGACCCGCTCGGCCAGCGCCTGTGCCATCTGGCTGCGGCACGCGTTGTGCGTGCAGACGAACGCGACGGTCGGCATTCCCATCTACCGCACGCCCTCCACGGCGATCCACGTAGTGCCGTCCTTGAGGTGCGCCTTCGCGGCTGAGAAACCCGCCTCCCTCAGCAGCTGCTCGTACTCTTCCGGCGTGAGCACCGTCAGGTCGTAGCGCTCGATGTTCTGGAGCACGTCCTCCGCGAGGTCGGGGCGGCGGTAGACGTCCGCCACCAGAAGGAAGCGCCCGCCCGGCCTCACCACGCGTGCGACCTCCGCGAGGCAGCGCTCGGGGTCGGGCCAGAAGTAGAAGCTCTCGACCGTGGTGACTATGTCGAAGCTCCCGTCGGCAAACGGGAGCGACTCCACGGAGGCCTGGGTCACGTCCATCCTGCCGGCGCGAATCGCCTCCTCGTTGTTGCGGCGTGAGGTCTCGCAGGACACCGTGGATATGTCGACGCCGCTCACGTGTCCCATGCCGCCCGCGGCCTCGATGCAGCTCGCGAGGCGTCCCATGGTGGCGCCCCCTCCGCAGCCGATGTCGAGCGCGCGGTCACCGGCCTTGAATTCCAGCTGGTCAAGCGCCCAGTTGGTGACCTCGGCGTGGCTCCGGTTCATGCGCTCGAGCATCTGCTCGCCAAACTCGCCGTGCGGGTTGCCGGGGTTTCCCGCCTGTGTGACCGCGAGCTCGTCCATCGTGCCGTCGGTGTCTGCCATGGAGTCCTCCTTGCGTGAAAAAGCCTCGCCGCCCGCGCGCGACGTGTGCCCGAACGACGAGACGATTCTAAGCCAATGGTGGCGTGGCGGCGTCCTGCCGGTAGTCGCTACTTGCGGACCACGGAGATGCGCTGCCGGATGTGGTCGCCCTTCTCCACCTCGTCGACCATGGCCAGCGCGTAGTCGGCGTAGCTGATGACGGACTCGCCACGATCGTTCAGGGTGAGCTCCTCGCCAGCCAGGATGTACGTGCCGGTGCGCTCGCCGTCGGCCTGGAAGTCGCCGGCGGGGGAGACGAAGGTCCACTTCACGTCGTCACGCTTTCGCAGCTCGGCAAGCTCGTCGGCCTGGGCGGACGCCGTGGGGACGTAGGCCTCGGGGAAGTCCGGGGTCTGGTAGAGCTGCGTGGTGTGCTCGGGATCAACGTAGAGCGAGCCGGCGCCGCCCACGATCAGCAGGCGCGTGTCGGTGCCGCTGAGCACGTCCGCCAGGTGCTGCGAGGTCGTGGTGTGCAGCGGCAGGGTCTCGGGCGTCCAGGCGCCAAAGGCGTCCACAACCGCCTCGAAGCCGGCCAGGTCCTCGGCGGTGATGTCCATGATGTCCTTCTGGACAAAGTGCTGCGCGGCGGACTTGTTGGCGCTGCGGGCAAAGCCGGTCACGTCGAAGCCGCGGTCCACGGCCTCCTTCACGATGAGCTGGCCCGTACGGCCGTTGGACGCGACGACTGCGATCTTCCTTGCTTCGGTCATTTCGATCTCCTTCTTTTTTGGGCGAGAAGTGCGGCCACGGTGGCCGTCCTTCTCACATAACTGCGGTTTGGCTGGTGGTTGCTGGTGTCAGTCCAGCACGGTAAGCGTGCCCTTGTGCAATAGCTCCGCGCGCCTGCCGCGGGCGCTGTCGTCCGGCCAGGTCATGAACGCGAAGACCTTGCCGTTGGCAAAGTCCGCCACCTGCGACACGACGAGCCCCGACTCCTCGATCCAGTTGACCATGTAGCGATCGTCGCCCAGCTCCAGGCTGGAGTACGGCTCGGTCTCGTGATTGGGCGCGCCCTCGGCGGTCTTGGAGAGTGCCGTCCAGGCGAGCTCGCCCTCGCTCAGGTACTCGATCACAAAGTGGTAGCCGGTCTCGTAGTCGACGTCGACCCTCTTGCCCCTGGTCCTTTCATAGATGCTCATGGCGGTTCCTCCCGTCGTGTGGCAATGTCCCGATGTCATTTCAAGTTCTGGACTAAATCAGAAACTTGAACTAACATCAGAATACGGAACGCAAACGGAGCGTCAACTAGGATTTTTCTGGTTACCAGGTCACTTTTACATGACTCGTCCGTCGGGGTGGCGCACGTCCGCCACGCTGGCAGGCTTGAAGGGGGAGAGAAGAACATGGACATCGGGCAGGCGCGGGAAACCGTCAGAAAGCAGGGCAAGGAGCTCTTTGGCATCTGCCCCTACGTCACGACGCAGACCGTGCTGCAGGGCAAGTGGGCCATCATCATCCTCTACCAGCTCTCGGGCGGGCCGCTTCGCTTCAACGAGCTCATGCGCAGGATCGAGATCGCGCAGGGCACGCTCTCCAACCAGCTCAAATACCTCGAGAAGGAGGGCATGATCAGCCGCCACGTGAGCACGGAGGGCACGCTGCGCGTGGAGTACGAGCTCACGCCCATCGGCCGCAGGTTCAAGAGGGTGCTCGACGCCATCGAGGAGTGGGGCGACGAGTACATCGACTACCTCAGGGATGCCAGGGGAGAAGATCGGGCTCCCGCGCTGCGCGGCTGACCTTGGGCGCTAGAGCCAGTCGCCCTCGGCCACGACGCGGACGCCGCCGCCGACCTCTACCGAATACGCGTCTGGCCCATCCCCGAGCGAGCGCTGGACGGACGCGCGCACGCGGAGCACGCTGCGCCTGCCCATGTCCTCGCCCTGGACAACGTTGTAGCTGACGTCGTCCGAGCCAAGGCAGTCGTGATGCAGCAGGTAGGCGGCCAAGTCTCCGTTGGCACTGCCCGTTGCCGGGTCCTCCACGAGGTCCTCCATCAGGCACCGCGCGCTGAGGCGGCCGTCGCCGTCGGGTACGTAGAACAGGTGGTTGCAGTAGCAGGCGGGGAGCTCGCGGGTGTAGGCGGAAAACGCGTCGCGGTCCCAGTCGGCGCGTGCGAGCGCCTTGCGGCTGGCGAGTGGGACGATCACGGCCTCGAGCCCGGTCGAGACCCACTGGACGGGCATGTCCGCGCGGATGTCGGCGGGGGAGAGGCCGAAGGCGCCCGCGATAATCGCCGGGTCAATCGTGGGGCCAAACTCCGGCTGGTTCTGGGTCATGTACAGGACGTCGTCGCGCACGCGAACGGGAATCTGGCCCACGGCGAGGTTGAGCGTCACCTGGTCCGCGCTGCCGCCCTCGAGCACCTCGCGGATCACGTGCGCCGTGCCCAGCGTGGGATGCCCGGCAAAGGGGACCTCGCGGTGCGGCGTCCAGATGCGCACGTCGTACCCGCCGTTGGGCCGCCTACCGCCAAACACGAACGCGGTCTCGGAGAAGTTGATCTCGCGGGCGATGGCCTGCTGCTCGCGGTCGCTCACGGGCCGATCCGCAAGAAGGACCAGCAGCTCGTTGCCCTCGTACTTCTCCTCCGCAAAGCAATCAACTATGAAGAACCTCATGTGTGCCTCTTTCTTTATGGCGGCGCTGCGGGGCGTTATCTCTTGCTCCTCACGCGTTGTGGAAGCGCCTGACTGGCTCGTGCGCGTCCCAAGTCCGTCAGATAGGGGTCCGTCGCATCGACCACCGCGTCGAGGGTTTGAAGCGTACGACATGCGTTGAGGAACGTCTCGAGGCTGACGGATGGGTCGCCGTTTTCCAAACGCGAGATTGTTGCGCGGGAAACGTTGGCCTTGTCCGCAAGCTCCTGCGAGGTCAGGCCGTATAGCTTGCGCCATGCAGCGATGTTCTCGCCGATGCTCTTGGCTGCCAGCCTCGTTTTTGCAGACCTAGGTCGCTTCATACCGTCACATGTCGTATATAGAAGACGCAATTTGATATTACGTATCATATAATTGACGTTAATGTCTCGTCAACCAACTACTGGCAGAGCACCAATTATACGAACAAATGTTTGCATTTACGTACGCCAGCTGCTAAGATTGACCAACATCAGGTAACTCGACGCGAAGGCGGCAATGCACGACATCTGGAATCCCTGGCACGGCTGTACCAAGATCAGCGAAGGGTGTGCGCGATGCTACATGTTCCACCTGGACAAGACCCGCGGGCTGAACGGCGGCGTGGTGCGGCGCAACAAGACCACGTTCGACTACCCGCTGCAGCGCGACCGTTCTGGCGCGTACAAGGTGAAGAGCGGCGAGCTCATCCGCGTATGCATGAACTCGGACTTCTTCGTGCCAGAGGCGGACCCGTGGCGCGACGAGGCGTGGAGCATCATCCACGCGCGCCCGGACGTCAAGTTCTACCTGCTGACCAAGCGACCGGAGCGCATGGCGCAGTGCCTGCCTGCGGACTGGGGCGACGGCTGGGACAATGTGATGCTCAACGTCACGTGCGAGAACCAGCGCCGCGCGGACGAGCGCATACCGATCCTATTGGCAACGCCTGCCGCCCACAAGGGCATCATGTGCGCGCCGTACATCGGCCCCGTGGACATCGAGCGCTACCTGCAGGCCTCCGATCAGGCCAAGGAGGCCAACGCCGCTGGCCAGCCTTACCGGACTGCCGACGGCCTGACGGTGCGGCGCCGTGGCATAGAGCAGGTCATTTGCGGGGGCGAGAATTACGAGGATCCTCGACCGTGCCACTTCCGTTGGGTGCAGAGGCTGTCCCGGCAGTGTCGCGCGCACGACGTGACGTTCGCCTTCATCGAGACGGGGAGCCGCTTCGTCGTTGGGGAGCGCGAGTACCACATCCCCAGGAAGGACGTGCAGGCGCAGCAGGCGTACCGCTCCGGCGTCGAGCACGTGGGCGCGCCGCTCGAGTGGCACCTGACCGACCCGCTGGGCCTGCCGCTGCCACCCGAGTGCCTGTACCAACCGCGCTACCGCACGCGCTGCATGTCGTGCGGCAGCCACCTCATCTGCAACGGCTGCTGCAACTGCGGCCTCTGCGGCGAGCCTTCCGAGGAGCTGCGCCTCTGGTGCGGCACCCAGTCAACGAGCAGACGTTTGGAGAATAACTGAGGACTTAGGCCGAGAACCTCTCACTACTCAACCAAGCATTGTGAGGCTCATTCCTCGGATTGCCGCCAAAGAAGGTGTCGGAGATGACTACGTTGGTATCGATTACTATCCTCATGCGCGCCTCTTTGCCCTGACGGTTTTGATGACGTCGCTCACGTCAGACTTCTGGTAGCCGACCGACTTGGCCCATTCCCGTGCTTCGTCCAGTCTGGTGCGGAACTCCTCGGCGGTAGGCATTTGAATCTTTTTGAGCATGATGACGTCACCAGATGCGTAGACGGCAAGCTTGTCTCCGCTCTGAATCGCGAGTTCCTTACGCAGCTTTGCGGGTAGCATAACCTGACCTTTGGAAGAGACGGTAAGAACATCTGCACTCATGTAAACTCCTCAGACCGGCCGCGTTCGCATCAGGGCAGCTGACGGCCTGCCGCCAGATAGAGCCGATACCAGTCCTCGCGGCTCAGGTCGACGTCCGCGCCCGAGGCCAGGTCAGCCAGGTGCTGCGGATTCATCGTGCCCACGATGGCCTGCACCTTTGCGGGGTAGCGCAGGTTCCACGCCACGCAGAGCGCCGCCTTGGAGACGCCGTACTTTGGCGCCAGCTCGTCCAGGGTGTCGTTAAGCTGCTGGTAGCGGGGGTTGTTCAGGAACGTCCCCTCAAAGTAGCCGTACTGGAACGTGGACCACGTCTGGATGACCTGGTCGTTCAGGGCGGCGTACTCGAAGATTCCGCCGTCGCGCATGCAGGCGGCCTGGTTCTCCATGTTCGCGTTGACGACGGCCTCGTACGCGGGCGCGAACGCGATGGAGAGCTGTACCTGGTTGGCGCACAGCGGCAGGGGGAGCGCCGACTGCAGGCGCCTCATGGTGGCGGGGTTCTGGTTGCTCACGCCAAAGTCGCGCACCAGCCCCTGGGCGTGGAGCTCCTGGAACGCGCCCGCAACCTCGGAGGGCTCCATCAGGATGTCGGGGCGGTGCAGCAGCAGCGAGTCCACGTAGGGGAGGCCCAGACGCTCGAGCGACGCCTTGGTGGCGCTCACGATGTAGTCGTGCGAGAAGTCGAAGTACGTGAGCTTCTCCGTGCGGTGAATCCCCACCTTTGTCTGCAGGAAGAACTTCTCTCTCAGTCCCGGCTCCGCGGAAAAGACCTCTCCCAGCAGCCGCTCCGACTTGCCTCCGGCATATATGTCCGCAGTGTCAAGGGCGTTTATCCCCAGGTCGAGGGCGGTGTGCAGGAAGCTGGAAAGCCTCTTCGCGTCGACGTCGTCCACGCGCATGAGGCCCAGCATCACGGTGGAGACCTTGCGGCGGTCCGGTCCAAAGGCTACGTAGCGCATGATGCTCCTTTCATCGATAGTGCAATTATAAGAATTGCAACGCTAGAATGGAGGGCATGAGCTAGGGCTCGCGCAGTCAGCCAGTCAAGCGAGCCCTGCTGACCCAGCAAGATGTGCCTGCTGCCACAAGGGAAGTGAGGTCTCCGTGACGCTGCCAAACAGGCTCGGCATAACCGATGACGTGGAACTCGCCCATGAGGAGGAGCGCATCTCGAAGCTGGCGGCGCTCTCCCTCTACCGCGACGGGACGCTCGACGGGCTGGAGCCCGGCACGTTCGAGACCCTGCGGCAGATCCACGTCGCCCTGTTTGGCTCCATCTACGGGTTCGCGGGCCAGGTGCGCACAGCCGACCTCGTCAAGGGCAGCTGCCGCTTTGTCTCCACGTTGTACCTGGGCTCCGCCCTGGATGCCATCAAGGCCATGCCCCAGGACACCTTCGACCACATAGTGGAGAAGTACGTGGAGATGAACGTCGCGCACCCCTTCCGGGAGGGCAACGGCCGCTCTGGTCGCATCTGGCTCGACCACATGCTCCGCCACGAGCTTGGCCTGACCGTGGACTGGGGTCGCGTTGGGCGCGAGGACTACCTCCTGGCTATGGAGCGCAGCCCCGTGCGTGACGTTGAGATCAAGGCGCTGCTGCGGGAGGCTCTCTCTGATCAGCTAGACAGCTTCGTTCTTCTCGCCCGTGGGGTTGACGCCTCCTACGCCTACGAGGGATACGCCGCCTACCGCGCGGAGGACCTGGCGCGGGAGGACCTCGCGTGTGGCGACTGACGTGCCACGCCGTAATACCTTCGGGAGCGAAACGGAGGAGGTTGCGGCAGACGCTGGGTGCAGATCGAGGCAATGGAGCCAAGCCCTGGGCTCGGGGAGATTGGTCTCTGGACGGCAGGCTCGTTGCGACGGCAATCTGCAAATGTGGGCAGATCGGCGTTGCGGAACTTTTTGCCGACTGCTTGCAGCCAAAGGGGGTTTGTGTGTGATTCTGTAGTTCAGATGCTTATGAAATCTGTCCTCAGTTGCCCCATAGGCTCCCGTAAAGCGCACACAAGCCCCCTCGCGTTGCATACGAGCCAAATAAACTTTGGATGAGCTCTGCGGTGGTGCCGCGGGTGCCGTGTCTCGCTCGCGTGAGGCTTACGCAATGCTGCTCAGGTTCCCCCACACGTGCGCGAGGTGAACCGCGAGGAACGCGACGCCTACGATTGCCAGGGTCGGGTTGTGCCGCTAGAGTCCGATAGCCGCGTAGTACAGCGGCGGCATGGCGACCAGGAACAGCATCATCACGAGCCTGCTCTGGTGGCCGGTGAAGTACAGCCCCCAGCCAAGGTAGTTTGCCGCCAAGGTCAGCGCCACGAGCGCGAGGCAGGCCTTCTCCCATGTGTCTGATGCCGAGAAGAGCATGGCATCCCCGCGGACGACGAACACCATCAGCACGATGCACGCGACCCCAAGGGCCTTCTCGAGCAGGTCGAGGGTTGGCGACGTCTCGGGCATGTTCATGATCGGGTTCGATTGCAGGTGAAACAGGGGCATCAGCAGGTAGGGCACTTCCTGGAGAGCGAACAGCAGGATTCCCGGAGCCCAGAGGCCAAGGTACTGGTCCCCTAACAGTCTTGCCCAGTGCAGCATGGCGCCTCGCTTTCACGCTGGCTACGCAAATGGCCGAACTCTAATCCCCCGAAGGAATAAAAGCCCGGCCAAGGCAATTGTAGCGTAGCGGGGTCGGAAGGTCACTGCGTAGCGTACGGCTGTCCCGTCAGCCACGCGCAAGGGAGGAGCCCGTCGCCACGTGGCGGCGGGCTCCTTCGCTAGCTGGGAGTGTGTTCCGGCTGATGCGTCTGGTCCTTCTCGCCTAGAGGCGGCGCGCCTACGCGGCCTGCTGGCGGAGCATCCAGAGCGTCTTGGAGAGGCTCGCTACGTACTCGTCCATCTTGGCGCTCACCAGGTGGTTGGACTCGGCGTCCGCGGCCTCCTTGATGGCGGTCACCTGGTCGAGGAGCGCCTGGTAGTCGGAGCGGACGTTAGCGAACGCGTCGGCGCTGGAGAGCGGCTCGTCCGCGCGCTCGGCGATGGTGGCCTGCTGCAGGACCTCCGCCAGCGAGGCGATGGGCCTGCCGCCCAGCGTCAGGATCAGCTCCGCGACGTCGTCGACCGCGGGGAGGAGCCCGTCGTACAGCGACTCGAGCTGCGCGTGCGCCTGGAAGAAGTCGGGCCCGGAAACGTACCAGTGCTGGTTCTGGAGCTTGTGGTACTCGACGGCGAGGTTGGCGAGAAGTGCGTTGAGCTTGGCGTTCATGGTTCGTTCCCTTCTGTCAGGTCCTAACGTGTTCTTGCGTTTCTCTTATTAGGACTCTTTCTTGTTAGTGGAACTATACACGATGCAACGCCTTTTCTTAACAAGAATCTATCCTAATAGTGTCTCCACACGTCCTCCACAGGTCGCAGGCCAGGGCATCGCTAGCGGCCGCCCGCCTCGCCCTTCTTCTGCAGCATGATGCGCAGGATCTGCTCGTCCACGTCCGCCATGCCAACGTTTGCGACCTGCGCGACGTTGGCGATGCACTGCTCCGGCGTGTCCGCGCAGATGCCGTCGCTCACGCGCAGGACGGAGCCGCCCACGGCCATCCGCGCGGAAAGGTATGCGGCAGAGGTCGCCATGGCCAGCTTCATGGCGCAGCCGGTCTTGCCGCCGTCGCATATCATTCCTGAAACCGTTCCCGTCATGTTGCGGATGGCGAGGCCCATCTGCTCCTCCGAGCCGCCCCACAGCTTGACCAGCGCGGCCGAGGCCGCCGTGGACGCGGCGGTGGCGCAGGTGCACACGGCGGAGAGCTTCCCGACCACCGCGTTGATGTAGCTGTTGACCAGGTGCCCAAAGGCCAGCGCGCGGGCAAGCTCCAGGGGAGAAGAGCCCGCATGCCGCGCCGCCACGCCCAGCGGGATCGTGAGCGCCAGCCCCTTGCTGCCCGCCCCGGCGCTGCTCGTGACGGAGCGCGGGCAGCCGTCCAGCCGGGACTCGATCGCCGCGCCCACGGCGCGCATCATCTGGTCGGCCTCACTGGTACCCAGGTCCGTCTGCAGGGTGGACGCGATGCCCACGGGGCTGGGGTGCTCCGTGCCGTACTCGGCCACGGCGTCGTTTACGCCGATCCCCTCCAGGAGCCAGTCCAGCTCCTCGAGCCCCATGCCGTCCACCAGGCGGCTGATCTGCGCGATGGTCATCCGTTGCAGGTCCGCGGTGGGGTCCGCGGCGCCGGCAGCGCCGTCCTTCTCCCCCTGGAAGCGAATCGTGCCGTTGTGGCTCACCATCACCACGTTTGTGTGGGCGCCCTGGATCACGGCCTCGGCAACCTCGCCATCGGAGGTCACCTCGCACCGGGCGTAGATGCCCCTCTGCCCGCGGTCAACGTCCACGCGGACGCGCCCGGAGTCCACAAGCCCGCGCGCCCGCTCCGCGACCTCCGGCGTGATGCCCTCAAATATCTGCAGCTCGGCGGCCGTGGAACCGATGAGCGCGCCAAGCGCGGCGGCGTAGTCCATCCCCACGCAGTCGAAGCCGGGGATGGCGACGGACATCCCGTTCTTGTACAGGCCGGGGTTGACGGTCAGCGCGACGCCGCGGACGTCCCCGCGCAGCTCCTGGGCGGCGGCCGCGGCGCACAGCGCGGCGCAGGCGGGCTCCGTGCAGCCAAGCGACGGCTTTACCGTGCTGCGCAAAAAGGCCAGGGCCTCGTCCTTGTTCATGCGTGCCATCCCCAACGGTTAAGTTTGTATGATTACGAGTAGTATAATCGTATGCATACAAACGCAAATCCGCTGGTAAACGCGTTGAAACGCGTTGGGCGAGAAGAACGTGGCCCCTTTGTTGCCGCCGTCGGCGGCGAGGGCGCGTTCTTCTCGCCCTTAATTCGCTTGGGCTTGGTGCCTTTGTGGTCTACAGCTCGAGCGTGCCCTGGGGCCTTTCGAGCACGGTGCCCACCGGGAAGGCGCGGCGGAACAGGTAGCGGCTGGCGGGGCCCGCGACCAGCAGGTTCCAGGGCAGCGCCATCACGAGGTTCCTGGGGATGTTGGCAAGCCACATCAGGGGCACCATCCTCAGGTTGGCGAGCACGCCGCCGGCCATGTGGGTGCTGACCTCGACCGCGCCGTAGAGCGACATGACGACGACCATCACCACGGCCATGCAGGAGCTGATGGCCAGGATCATGGCGCGGGGCGAGCTCTTGCCCGGCGTGACCAGGTGCCTGAAGGCAAAGCCCTTGGCCAGCGGGCTCGCCACGAACCAGTCGCACAGCATGGCGAACACGTAGGCCAGCGGGAAGCCGAGCCACGCGGCGGACACCACCTGACCGTTGAGGCCGCCGTGCTGCAGCGCCACGTTGTAGATGCTCATCCAGAGCACCATGCAGAAGCACATGATGACGGTGAAGACCAGGGACTCTCGCTTGTTGGTTGGCATGGGGGCGTTCATTCCTTTCCGTTTGGTCGCGGCGCAAAAAAGGCGGGCGAGGCAAACCCTAGAGTTCGTCTCGCCCGCCTTGCGCATGCATTTACGTCTGCGACTACTTATGTGGTGAACCCACCCTAGCACGAAGCGCGGCCCGCGCGTAAGCGCAAAGTTTGTGGAGAAGAACAAGGCAACTGCCTCGCGCACCGTCTCGTGGGCGGCAGGCCCCTCGTGCCCTCCTCCCCGCGAGCGCCCTCCGCAGAGCCTCCACGCATCGGGTCCCGCCACGGCCCTCGCTACAATGGCTCCAGGCGAGAAGAACGCGCCCCGCGGGAAGGAGCTTTGGCCTTGAAACAGCGGCAATGCGACAGGCGGATCATCGTGGCCAGCTACGGCACCACGTACGCCGACGCCCGCGCGCACGACATCGGCGCCGTCGAGCGCGCGGTCCAGGTCGCGTACCCCAGGTGGGCCGTGCGTCGCGCGTTCACGTCGCAGCCCATCATCAATCGCATCCAGGCCCACGGGGGCGAGAAGGTCGACAACCTCGGGCAGGCGCTCCAACGTGCCGCGGACGAGGGCGTGCGGACGCTCGTCATCCTGCCGACGCACCTGCTACGCGGGGCGGAGTACGAGCGGCTCGTCGCGACAGCGAGCCAGTTCCGCAACGCGATGGCCATCGCCATTGCCGAGCCGCTCCTGGGCATGGCGGCCTCCAACGCCGGCTCCGTCAACCCTAACCTGCGAGCCGTTGCCGATGCGGTTGCGATCGCGACCGCGGCAGACGCCGGCTACGGCAGCGTAGCGACCGCGGCGCAGGACGGCTGTGCCGTCGTGCTCGTGGGTCACGGGTCCGCGCACGAGGCCAGTGCGGTGTATACCAGATGCAGGCCGAGGCAGCGCGGCTTGGTTACGGCAACGTCTTTGTCGGCACGATAGAGGGCGAGCCTGCCGATACCAGCTGTGAGGCAGTTATCCGCAAGGTGCTGGCAGCCGGCTACGCGAAGGCCCAGCTCAGACCCCTCATGCTCGTGGCAGGCGCCCATGCCAACAAGGACATGGTAGGCAGCGCGCCCGAATCCTGGAAGAGCCGGTTCGAGGCTGCTGGCATAACGGCAACCGCCCAGGCCAAGGGCCTGGGGCAGATTGCTGCTGTGCAGCAGATCTACGTGCGCCACGTTGCCGACGCGATGCGGAGTGTTATTGCAAGCCGGGAGGTTTGACGATGAGGGCGTACATTCACAGTATGCGTGGCGAACCGTGGAACGAGGAGTGTGCCACGGCGCAGCGCGGCTTTGAGGAGCTTGGGATCCAATGCGTGCCCTTCTCCAGCAATGACGTTCTTGAACAGGGCAGGCGTGAGGACGTAGTCATCGGTGGGCTTCTTGTCACGGGGCACGCCCTCGCGATGCGCGGCGTCAAGCCGCCCTCGATCGACTATCCCAAGTCGCTGTCGCGCTTCCTGGGCCGGCGGGTGCGGAACACTACGGTTGGCAAGATCAAGCCTGCGGACCTTCCTGTGTTCATAAAGCCGTTGGAGGAGAAGGAACTCCCCGGGACCGTGGTCCGGGACATGTCTGACCTTGGCGACTACCTCGCGCGCGGCGAGGACTACCCCGCGCTCTGCAGCGAGCCCGTCAGGTTCGTGTCCGAGAAGCGCCTCTTCATCCGCTACGGTGAGCTTGCAGGCGTGCGTCACTACCGCGGCGATCCTGACGTCCAATGCGATAGCGCCGTCGTGAACGACATCGTGGCCGCCTACGCTGCCGACCCCAGCGAGCCCGCTGGATGCTCCATAGACCTTGGTGTGACGGATGACAGGCGGACGCTCCTCGTAGAGGTAAACGACGGCTATGCCCTGGGATGCTATGGCGTGGACTGCGTTGCCTACGCGCTTCTCCTTGCGGCGCGCTGGGCAGAGCTCGTTGGTGTGGAGGACGAACTCGCAGGGCTCGACCTGCACGGCCTCCCGCGGGAGCGCAAGATCACGCTTGGCAACGCGCGACTTTCAAGGCTGTTGGGGGCTTTACCAGGGGCTACGCCGGGTTTTGCAAGCTATGCCCACGCAGTCGCGGAATGGCAAGGTGCCGAGAAGGACCTCATGGTCCTGCTGGAGGCTGGCCACGCTAGCACCAAAGAGGTGTGGCGATGGCTGGCCAAGTGCCAAGGTTCTGCTGAGGAGGTCGGTCCTGACGGAGGGAGCTATCTGTTCCTTCGTGCGGCATGGACGCGCGTTGCTGTGAGGCTGGGAGTCGCGGAGCCAGTGGGTGTCTGCAGTCTGAAGCGATACGACCTGCACAGCGGCGTTGTGATTCCCTGGTCTGAGGAGCTGCGCACGGCTGATGCCACCTCGACTTGGCTGTTCAAGACACTAGCGAGCTGCTGTGAACGCGATGCAAAGGAGTCTGGCCTGGAGAGCGTCATCGTACTTGTGGATGACTCTGACGAGTTTCCCGACGAGGACTTCTACAGATGTATGGGCTATGCAAGGGCTGCCAACAAGGACGGTGACGCCCTTGCGCGTGCCCTAGGCGCCAACGTTTCCTACGGCTTCACCATGGAGAAGCGGCTGCGCTAGGCTGCATCACTCTTTGGACCGCCCTTGAATTCAATCTGCCTCGAGCTTTGCACCAGACAGATGACGTCCGCGCGTGGCGCCGCATCGTCCCGCCTGGTTGGGTACGTTCACTACACGCAACTCGACAGGGGAGGCGATCCAGATGCTACTGCTCATTATCGTTTTCGCACTGCTGCTCGTGGTGGGACTCCAGCTCGTGCGCGGCCTCCTCTTCCGCGGCATGGGCGGATGGGGATGGGGACGCCCCCTGTGGGGCGGTTGGTATCGCCCGTGGGGCTGGGGCCCTGGTTGGAGAGGCTATGGCATGCGCGGCTACAGCTGGCCCCCGGATGGCCCCCGCGGTCCCCGCTATGCCTGCCCGCGCGGGGGATTCGACGGCCTCGGTGGTCCCGATGGCCGCGGAGGTCCCGGCGCACACGGCATGCGCCCCTGACCTGGGGTCAGGCCCAACGGCATGAAGTAGCGGCAACACTTGCGCGGATTGGAGGACACGATGAGCATGATGGCGCCCGAGGTCTTTATCGACGAGCTTGACGGCATGACGTACCAACAGATGATGGCGACGCGCGAGGGCCTCGTCCGCGAGCTGCGGCGCCTGGAGGGCGAGTTCTCCAGCTCGGACGCCGGCGCGGGCACCGCCGGTCGCTCCGACCCGTCCCCGGCCCTCGTCTACCGCATGGACCTCATCTACCTGTCCGAGCTGCTGCAGCTCATGGAGGTCCGCGTGCAGGAGGCCATGGGGGCCGTCGCACAGGCGTAGCGGTAGGGGAGAAGAACAGCTTCCGCAGCGGCGGCATAGATTTGAAGTTTGATTCTCGTTTACATGATGCTGGCTTGCATGGCCAGGTACGGCCAGGGCGCCTCGGAGGATTTCCTCCGAGGCGCCTTTTCATGTTCCGATGGGGGAGAAGAACGCGCGCCCACTCCCCGGATGTCGTTACGTGACTGCAATCGCAGCCGAGCCCGTACGCCTCGTCCTTCTCGCCCGCAGTAGCATCCCAAACGGCGCGCCGCAAGCGTCGTCCGGCGAGTGGTATTCCCTCGTAGTGCACGTTGTCATTCGGGCATCATTTTGCACGATTAAGACACATTCGTGGTACCTGAACAACCACACATGAATATTCGTGATACGTTCAGCTTGTGGCAAGGTTTCGACGGAAGGGGAATGATGAGCAGCACTAATATTCACAAGCTGACGGGCAAGGTTTGCAATTCCCACAAGCGCGCGCTGGCCTACGTTGCGGCGACGGCGCTTGCGACGGCCGCGATTTCGGTACCTGTCACGGCCCTTGCGGAGGAGGCGCCGGCGACTCCCGCGACCGACGACGCAAAGCAGGCCACTACCAACACCCAGCAGCAGGCTCCCACCGACTCCTACAAGGTGACCCAGACCGTGGAGAAGGACGAGAAGACCTTCGACACGCAGGCCGACGCCCAGAAGTACCTGTACGACGCCACGCAGAAGGCCGCCGACATGGGCAAGTCCGACACCAAGTCCACGTACGACATCAAGACCACTGGCCCCACCCAGGTCACGAAGGACACGACTCACGAGGTGACCTCGGTCGTGGATAAGGGCGAGAAGACCTTTAACAACGAGGCCGACGCCAACAAGTACGTTGCGGACAAGACCTCCGGCTACAAGGACACCACCGACACGAAGTACACCACCACCGGCACCGTGACCCAGAACGAGGCCGGCTCCAAGGTTCAGACGACCGAGGGTGCTCATAGCGGCTCGCAGGACGGCTTCGCAACCCAGAAGGACGCCGAGGACTGGGTCAAGGACCAGACGAAGGGCTACAAGGACACGGACGACACCTCCTACACGGTGCATCCCAGCTACCAGAACAATCCTACGACCGAGAAAGACGGCGATCCGGTTCAGGTCGACTCTAAGACGACCACCTCGCAGGAGTTTGACAGCAAGGCAGACGCCGAGGCCGCGCTCCAGAAGGATAAGGACGCGGATCCCAGCACTGACCTGCACAAGGTCAGCTTCTCCGACGTGGAGGAGAAGACAACGGTCGTAAAGCCCGAAAGCACACAGACCGACACCTACCAGAGTGACGACTACATGACGGCAAAGAAACCGCGACGCCGCCATGAAGTACGAGATCAAGAAGCTCGAGGCCGATGGCTGGACGGTCATCGCGACCACATCTGACACGGATCCTTCTGCCACCATCGGCAGGTGCTTCACCAAGATCGATCACTCTTGGTCCAAATATCGGATTCCTGCCAGTACGTACGTCATCGTAAAGCAGGCGACTTGGTACGCGCTGTGGACACCTCAGCAAGTCAGCGAGGACGTCACGAACCAGATTAAGGATCTTATCAACTGGGGCGACCCCAGCACGAGGGGTAAGTCCTTCCACTCTGGCAACTACGGCTTCGACTCTTACTTCCAGAACATCGGGACCCAGGGTGCAGGCAGCTACTGGGTGCACGACAACGGAGACGGTACCTACACCGTTCATGCCTCGTGCGCCAAGATCTCCCACCTGGACTACGGCTGCATCCAGTACCAGCCCGGCGAGTACTCCTTCAAGCTGGACCTCACTCGTACGGTGCCTGCGGTTACGAAGACCACGTATCACTATACGAAGACCGTCGCGGACTACACCCAGCCCACGAAGACCGTGGACCACTGGAAGGCCTCGTACTCTGTGGACGAGACCAACGTGGTGCCCGTGTACGAGTACGTTGTCAGCTATAAGGTCAGCCAGACCAAGACCGTGCATGACACTGGCTGGAAGGCTGGCTACGAGATCACGAAGACGACCGAGTACGCCCCGAAGCCGGACAATCCGACTCCGGTGACCCCCACGCCTGACAAGCCGACGCCTGAGACCCCCAAGACCCCGGAGACTCCGGCCACCAAGGCTTCCGCCGAGACGCCCAAGGCAACTCCGGCCGCACCGGCAACCGTGAAGACCGCCGCGGTCAAGAAGTCTGTTCCGGCGAAGTCCGAGGCCAAGAGCGCCCTGCCCAAGACAGGCGACTCTTCCGCCAGCACCGTCGCGGCCGTCGCCGCTATGGGCGCTGCCATTGCGGCCCTGGGCCTGAGCCTGCGCCGCAAGGGGCAGAGGAACTAGCGACTGAGCGCTGCAAGTTGACGCTTGCGCCCTCGTGCTAGACAGCAACAAGTCTCATTTCACACAGGCGGGCCTCCGACGATCGCATCGGAGGCCCACCTTGCTGTGTTCTCATATAAAATGTCGTAACAATACGACGCAACGGGAACGGAGGGCGCGATGGCAACTGCACAGGGCGCGGCGCACGCGGGCGAGAAGAACTACGACCTCGAGCCCGAGTTCCGCGTGCCAGGGTTCGACGGACGCCCGCGCCCCCGGGCGAGAAGATCACCTACGTGCAGGCATCCGTCCGCAACTAGGCAACCAGTAAGGGCGAGAGGGCGAGAAGGACGAGCCACAACCAAGGCGGCTCGTCCTTCTCCGCTAGTTACGCTGCGTCCTGACTGTGCCTACGCAAGCTGCCTAGCCGCGTCCTCGAGGATGCGAATCTGCGCGATGGTCTCCTCGGGCTTCACGAGCGGCTCCGCGCCGTTGACCAGCGTCTCGTACAGGGCGTCGTACCACTGGCTGTAGGTGCTGCGCACCGTCTCGACCCGCTCCTCGTGCATGTGGCCGGCGTCGTCCTGCCAGCGCAGCTGCCCCCACTGCTCCTGCGAGTCCAGGCCAAAGTCGTCGTGCCCCTTGGGAAGGTAGAAGTGCTTGAGGTCGCGCTCCTGCTGGTCCTTGTCAAACTTGACGAAGGAACCTCTGTCCCCATAGACCTCGAAGCTGGGGCGGAGGTAGGCGCTCATGTAGTTGGCGTGCGCCGTGGCCTTGAGGTTGCGGTCGTCGTAGTACAGGTCAAAGTCAAAGTAGTCGTTCGCCATGCCCCTGCCCTGGAGCTGCCGCAGCTCCCCGTGGACGCGGTCGGGAATGCCAAGCCAGCTGATCAGCTGGTCAAGGCAGTGGGTCGCGTGTCCGTAGCCTATGCCGTCAATCGGCCTGTTCTGCTCCAGCGTCTTGCCGGCCATCATCCAGGGACGCCAGTAGTCGTAGCTCGTCACGATCTCGAAGACGTGCCCGAGCCTGCCCGAGGCCACGACCTTCTGCGCGGTCAAGAAGTCGGAGTCAAAGCGCCTGTTCTGGTAGCACTCGATGGTCAGGCCCCGCTCGGCCGCAAGGTCAAACAGCTCGCGGGCCTCCCGCTCCGTTGCGCAGAACGGCTTGTCGACCACGGCATTCTTGCCGGCAAGGAGGACCTGTCTGGCCTGCTCAAAGTGCAGGGCCGAGGGCGTCGTGATCTCCACCACATCGACCTCGGGGTCACCCAGGACGTCGTCAAGGTTCGTCGTGTAGCAAACGCCGGGAATCTGGGCCCACGTATCATGGCCGATGTGGCGGGCATACATGGTCTTGATGCGGAACTTCTTGGGACGCGCTAGCACGAAGGGCGCGTGGTATCGGTTTGCGCTCTTGCCATTGCCGATGTAGGCAACGTTGAGGATGCGGTCAGACATGTGTGCCTCCAGCCCTCGGACTTGGTGCTTGCCAAGCAAAGTATACGAGCGCGGGCGAGAAAAACGCCAGTGCGTGCCGCGACGGCATGCCTACCGTCTGCCCCTTGGGCGCCCTTGAGGATACCTGAGTGGCGGACAATGCTTGCAATGGGTCGGATGCCCCAATGGGTCGGATGCCCCGGCGGCATCCGCATCGTCCACACTGGAGGCCACTACATGAAGCTGACGGACGACGAGCTTGACTGGATGCTGGGCGAGGCTGACCTCGAACTAGCGCAGCCTTACGCCAAGAACGGAAAGTATCGCAAGGACGAGTACCTCCTCACGCGCTGCAAGATATGTGGTACCGTCGCACACTACCGCCTCAAGTACATCCTCGACAAGAACGAGGTGGGGGAACGGGTCTGCCGTGCATGCTACTGGTCGCAGTGGTACGGCGACACACGTGCGCTCGCGCATTCCGCGATCAAGCACCTGCTCGACAAGGGTGCCAACCTCGACGACCTCGTGGACCAAGGCGTCGTCACCGCACGGGAGGCCACGTCCTTCTCCGATGCCAAGCGCCTTGCCAACGAGCATGGCTACGAGCTTGTGGACCTGCTGACGGGCGAGCGCCCCGGCGAGGAGCTCCTGGTCGTGCGGTGCAAGGCGTGCGGAAGGCAGACGGTCGAGCGGCCGGAAGACGTCACGTTTGGCTGCAGCTGCAGAGGTAAAGCAAAGGGCGTCCTGTTTGGGGAGGAGAAGGTCAAGGTCCAGAGAAGCGCGACTCCCGTGGCTTCGGGGCGCTACCAGGACGGAACCGAGCGGCTGCTCGTGCGCTCTGGCGCAGAGTGCCTGGGTTGGTGGGACATCGAGGCCAACGGCGAGGTGCCGCAGGACCTGACGTGTCTTTCCCGCCGTGAGTACCAGTGGAAGTGCCCGGAGTGCGGCTGTCGCTTCAGGGCGCCCGTGTACATTGCCTACTCGCACCTGTTCTGCCCCAACTGCGTTGCATGGAGCATCGCGGAGTCCGACGCCGCTTGGGAGATTCTCTCGCGCATGACTGCCGTGGACTTTCCGGACTTGCTTGCGGCGTGGGATGACGTGCGCGATCCAAGGACGGTGCCACTGACCAGCGACCGAATCGTCCACCTGCGATGCCCCGAGGGCCATCACACCGCACAGACGCTCTATAGCTACCTCACGCGCGGCTGCGGAATATGCGAGGGCCTTGCGACCAGGCAGCTGCGCGACAAGGACAGGCAGTACCTCGCCACGACGGACCCGGAGCTCGCGGCGGAGTGGGTCCGGCCCCGGGACGGCGGCAACTGGACGCCGCAGAACGTGAGGGACGGCAGCAAGCGGACCATCGTGTGGCGCTGCATCACCTGCGGCCATATGTGGGAGGCCACCGTGCACGCAAGGCAGCTGCGCATGAACAACCGCTGCCCCGCCTGCGGCAAGGTTATGGGCTCGCTCGCCTGGAAGTACCCGCAGCTAGCCGCGGAGTGGAGCCCAAACAACCCAATCAGCCCATGGAACATCAAGCCCTTCAACAAGCTCGACTTCACGCCGGAATGGGTCTGCTCCAAGAACCCGGAGCATGTCTGGCGCATGACGACGAACACCAGGATCAACAAGGGTCGCGGCTGCCCATTCTGCGAGAAGGAGAAGAACGGGCAGTCCTGATTAGGTACCAAAATTTATCTGCCTGCTTCTGCCAACGCCTGGCGGCAAACGGAGCGAAGTGGGCGAGAAGGACGAGCCACAGCCAAGGTGACTCGTCCTTCTCCGCTAGTGACGCTGTGTCCTACCAGCGCTTACTCCACTACATTCCCGTTGGCGTCGTACTTGTAGAAGCCCTCGCCCGCGGCGATGCCGGTCTTGCCCGCGTCTACGTAGCGCCGCAGCAGCGCGACCTCCTTGCCCGTGGGGGTCGAGGGGTCGTCCGCGCCGGGCATCATGGACGTGATCTTGAGCGCCAGCGGCAGGCCCACCTTGTCGATCTTGCGGAACGGCGTCTGGTCGGGGCGGGCGCCGGTGTCCAGGATCCAGCACTCGTCGACGGTGGCGGGGTCGGTCACGCCGTTGGCCACCAGGTACATGGCCGCCTGGAACCAGGGGATGAGCAGCGTGTTGAGGATGTAGCCCGGCTGCTCCTTGTTGAGCTTGAGCGGCACCATGCCGATGGCGCGCGAGAACTTCTCCGCCAGGGCAAAGGACTCGTCGCTCGTGCGGTCGTGGCGCATGAGCTCCGTCAGGTTGTTGCGCCAGATCTGGTTGGCGAAGTGCAGCGTCATGTAGCGGTCGGGCCGGCCGGTCGCGTCCGCAAAGGTGCTGGGCAGGAACGTGGAGGAGTCGGTGAGAAGAACGGTCCTCTGGGGCATGCGGTCCGCTACCTTCTGGTAGAACGCGCGCTTCTGGTCGGGGTCCTCGTTGATGCACTCGATCACCACGTCGGCGTCGCCAAAGGCCTCGTCCAGGTCCGTGGTCAGGCGGATGTTCGAAAGGCGCTCGGACGCCTGGGCCTTGAGCTGCTCGATCTGCTCGGCGGAAAGGTCGCGGTCGTCAGAGAGCCCGCGGCAGTACTCCGCCGGGTCCTTCTCCCACGCGTCGAGCGCCGCCAGGATCTGCTTGCGGACGGTCTCGAGCCGCGGCTTGGCGCGCCCGATCGAGCCCTCGCTGCGCAGCCAGACCGTGGTCTGGAAGCCCTTGTACGCGACCATCGACGATATCTGGCTGCCCTCGGTCCCGCAGCCCGCGATGGTTACCTTCCGCACGTCCTCGATGTCCATTGGAGTCGCATCCTTTCGTGCCTCGCTACTGGCATGTGCCCTGGCTGCACTATAGGTCGGCATGAGATAGCCATTCTCACGAAATGACGCGGCGGCACGATGCTCTCGGTCAGTGCGAGGGGCGGAATCTCTATGGCAGAATTCAAATACGAGGAGAAGAACAGGCACCAACCGATTGGGGACCACCATGCTTGCAGACTACCACGTGCACTCCGGCTACTCGGACGACTCCGACTATCCGATGGAGCAGGTCGTCCGTGATGCCATCCGCCTCAACCTGGACGAGCTCTGCTTCACCGAGCACGTCGACTACGGCGTCAAACCCGACTGGGACAAGCCAGCAACGGCCCGCTTCGAGAACGGCCACCCCGTCACCAACTGCCCGTACCCCGCGTACTTCGCGGAGCTCGAGCGCATGCGCGAAGCCTACGGCAGCCAGATTCGCATCGCTCGCGGACTTGAGTTTGGCGTGCAACATCACACCATGGGTGCCTTCAACCGCGTGTACGAGGCCTACGCCGACCGGCTCGACTTCATTCTCCTCTCCATCCACCAGGTGGGGGACAAGGAGTTCTGGACCGGCGACTTCCAGCGCGGCCACACCCAGCGGGAGTTCACGCTCGCCTACTACGAGGAGCTCCTGCGCGTCGCGCGCGACTTCGACCATTGGTCGGTCATCGCGCACCTGGACCTCATCCGTCGCTACGACCCCACGCCGACGGGCCCCGTGCCCTTCGGGGACGTGCGCGACATCACGGCGGAGATCCTCAAGGTTGCCATCTCGCGCGGCCGCGGCATTGAGGTCAACACCTCAGGTTGGCGGTACGGCCTGGGCGGCCCCCAGCCCACCGAAGACGTCCTCAGGCTCTACCGAGACCTCGGCGGCACCGTCGTGACCATCGGCTCCGACTCGCACAAGCCCTCGCACCTGGGCTCGTACCTGCGTGTTGCCAAGGACCTCCTACGATCTGTCGGCTTCGAGCGCTTCTGCACCTACGAGCTCATGGAGCCCCGCTTCCACGAGCTGTAGTCGGCTCCACCTTATTGTTCTGTGTGTATTGGCGCCCGCCTGGCTAGCCCAGCAGGCGTCGATACATTTACTCATGTACCAATGTCTTCATTCCAACAGGCAAAATAAGACAGGGGAGAAGAGCATACTCATAGTTTCTGAGACGCCTTGCTCGCCTCAGCCCAAAGAGGTCTCTCGTGAGCTATGGGAATCCGTGTCTGTCGTACTTCATGCTCAGACATTCGATGGCGAAAAGAGCTTCCTTCGATGGTGCTGCCGTCGTCAAATGCTCCCGCATCGCATTAAGTCAAGCCAGTGAGTGCCGCGTGCCATCGTACCATTTCGAATCGTGGCGTATTTGTACGATGTGCACTTTGGCTTCAGCTTCAATGTGATCATCCAGTTACGCGAATGGCACGCGATAGCAAATGACTTATGACTTGAGACCAGCTCCCGCATCATTTTGATAAGAGAGGCGTGTTGGATGTTGCTTCTGCATCGGTCAAGTCACAATCGCGAAGAACATTGGCAGCAGCGCAGGCTCCGAGGCGCGACTGGGTTCTCGATGTGCTTGACGACGAGGGAATCGACTACGTCGACCGTCGCGCGGATGGTGGTTGCCTCTGGGTGCCTGGGGGTAGCAATCTTGAAAGACGCCTTTGCACTGTAATGAAGCGGGGCGCGGGCTTCAGGTACAGCAAGATGGGTGGTAGGGCCACGCACGGCAGGCCCGCTTGGTGGCTCAAGGGTTATCCCGAGGAACGAGATGCTAAGCCAGAGAGTCTGCTCGTATCCAAAAGCGGAGCTCGATGCTCTCGACGTGGGTGACGCCGTGTTCCACAAGGCGTTCGGCTACGGAGAGGTCGTCGACCTGAGCGACAAGTACGTGATGGTGTCTTTTGAGAACGACAACCACAAAAAGAGGCCATTCCGACAGTTCGGATTCCCAGGTGCTTTCTATCAAGGATTGCTACGAATCGTCTGAGCGGTGACGGATATTGAGCTCTTGACGGTTGATTTCTTAGATGGATTGCTGAATTATCCCGGACTGACGGGTAGCCCCTAATAGATGACTGCTCTAGAATTTGCCGCTCACGGGTCTCCGCGATTTCAAATATCAGTCCATTGGCTCTAATTATCCTTAAAATGATTCGAGTCCACTGAAAGAACTTCAGTGCCTGGTTGGAATCGGATGAGAATCGGATTCAGCTCCCACCTGAGCCAAGTGCTTGGTGGGGACTGTTGCATCTGTGGAGCTCTGAGCTGTTGATGCCTGGCATTTCAAAAGAAGATATCGGAAAAATAGAGAAGCTTCTGGAGCAATACGATCGACTATCACGAAAGATTAAGCGTCTAAAGGTGCCGACAACAATAGATCAGAGGCATAAGGTTGCATCTGAAGTTGACGAATTGCGCCGTCAGGTGACACTCGACATCATGCGGGGAATACCCGTACAGGCTCTTTCGCCTACCGATATCACTGCTTCCGAGCTCCAAGAGGTGGAGGACCTTCACCTGGATAACCTGGCACAAGTAGTTGAGTGGGACCCTGAGGAAGGTAGTCCTCGAGGCACCCGGCATGCGCGACACCTGGCACAAACAGTTGAAAAGGACTCCGAGAAAGGACCTGAGACCGCTCTTTCTCAGTCCGTAATGCAGGTATCGAAAGGCGTCTTTTCTAATATTAAGAAGCTAGTTGGAGTCCACGTCGACGAAGTCGGTAAGCCTAGGCTGCAAGGTCAGATGCTATATGACCTTTGTCTAATCGACATGGCAGCTCCGTTCCAACCTCGCCTTAAGAGCGTAAAAGATAGATTCGAGGACCTAAAGGATCTCGAGAATGAATTGCGGCAAGTCCCAACGGGAATAGGCCGTATTTTCATTGGACGCAAGCGGCGAGAAAAGATAACAAACAACATAGCCTTGCTAAGCAAGGGAATCAATTCAATAAACTATAGTCTAAGCATCATTGACGATAACGTGCTGGCTGCGCTGTCCTTCTCCCTTCAAGATGCCTGGCAAGAGTACTCCCGAAATAAAGAAGAGTTTGAATCGGCCATCAAAGAGATTTCGGGTGTCGGCGTCACGGATACGCTGCCAGTTAGCTCATATAACCTAGCGCTGACCGCGCGTCTTTTTTTAGGACGGATAGACGCCGTAAAGGCAGATTCCAGCTCACTCGACATACCCGACGACGAGAAGTATAGACAAGAAGCCTTTGCCGCAATAAACAGGCTTCGCGATTTAGAGGTACAGAAGCGACTGGAGAAACTAGATATCGACGTCCTTGCGCAAGGTGGCGCAAGGATTGGGAGCCTCAAGTCAGCGGGATTCCATAGTGTCGGCGATCTTGTGGGGCTATCGGCTTACAACCTGTCGCGCTATTCAAGAGTGAGCTTTGATACTGCTCAGATGGTTAGCATTGCGGTGAGCAACATCAGTGCCAGTCTGCGGAAATCGACCAGTGTACACTTCTACATCGACTCTAGGTCCGTTGAACAGACAGAGCTGCTTCGATTGCTGTACGGATGGAATAGATGGCCCGAGCTAAGGGCGAAGGCGGCGAGCATACGGTCTGATGCTGCCCATTTGGAAAAGGCGACATCTGATTTGCGCGTGGTCAAGACTGGTTGGCTGGACTCGCTGGCAATGCTTCCCAGCCAGTTGGAAAAGCTGAACAATCTTATTTGCAGTAATGATTACCTCCTGTCATCTCTTGAGGAGCGGCAGGCGAATCTTGCTGAGGAATGCGACAAAGTCGCTACGGTAACGGACGATGACGTTTGGAATGACTTCAGTCATCACGTGGCCGATTACTACACGCTTCTTGAACAGCTAGGCGGCATGGCGACAGAGCTGCCGGCTGGCGAGCTGCCTAAGGAGCTGGTCGAGCAGGTCGTATCGCTCGATCTTGACCTCTCGCGAATGAAGAAACCGATACGTCCTTACCAGAAATTTGGAGCACAGTACGCTCTGCATCAAAGGATGTCCTTAATCGGCGACGAGATGGGTCTTGGCAAGACCGTAGAGACTATTACGGCAATGGCACATCTCAGCGCAAAGGGGGAGAAGTGCTTCGCTGTCATTTGTCCTCTATCGGTATTGGTTAATTGGACTAGGGAGATTGCGCAATTCTCAACACTGCGCTCGGTCGTTCTCCATGGCAACGACAGGGATTCGGCAATGCTTGAATGGATCCATAGAGGAGGGGTTGGTGTAACGACTTTCGGGACCGTATCCAAGTTGCCTTGGCATCTGCTCAATGGACGGGCAATCGGACTGCTTGCCGTGGACGAGGCACAAAATATCAAGAACCCAAATGCCATACGGACTCAGGCATTGACACATATGGTAATGCCCCACGCAAAAGACGTGGTCCTTCTCTCCGGAACGCCTCTGGAAAACCGGGTTCAAGAAATGAACACGCTCGTATCGTATCTGAACCCGACCGTTGCGAACGAGGTCAGCTCTGATGAGGTGCTAATGAACCCAATCGAATACCGAAAGAGACTGGCACCTGTATATCTGCGCAGAAAGCGCGAGGATGTGCTTCATGATCTTCCTGACAAGATTGAGAAGGAAGATTGGTGCACCATGACCGACGTGGACGAGCGGGATTATCTTGTTGCCCTCAGACAAGGCAGCTTCTCTGCCATGCGGCGAGTTGGATGGCGACATACCGACATCGATCACTCCGCCAAGGCTGCCCGCTTGTTAGAGATATGTGATGAGGCACGCGAAAATGGCGACAAGATTCTCGTCTTTTCCTTCTATCTAGATACGATCAATAAGGTTGCTAGGTTAGTTGGCGACCAGTGTGCTGGCGTGATTAATGGAGGTGTAGCTGGTCCGGAGCGTCAGAGGATTGTCGATGAGTTCTCGTCTTCTGACAAGTCTGTTTTGGTGGCGCAGGTAATTGCTGGAGGCGTTGGACTCAACATACAGGCGGCAAACGTGGTCGTCTTCTGTGAGCCACAGATAAAGCCCTCGATAGAGGATCAGGCTATCAGTCGTGCCTATCGCATGGGTCAACCAAAAGCAGTGATGGTACATCGCCTGTATATGGATCAGACGGTTGACGAGAAAATCAGAGAGATACTTGCTAGGAAGCGTCGAGACTTTGATATGTATGCCGACAAGTCTGAGATAGGGCGACAGTCGCTCAAGGTCATTGACACGGATGCGATTATGCAAATCATCCAGGAGGAGCGTAAACGTCATGGTATTGATCCGAGCCTGCCGGTGAACGCGAAGGACTCTGCAAAGAGTGACACGTAAGCCGAGTGATGATTGCGTTTCTCATTTGTCTATCAATTGATTTACTTTGCGCGGATGGTGGAGCATCTTGACTGTTCGTCATGAGGCTGCGCTCGTGCTAAAGTGTTCCTGAAGAAACGGGGGCTGGCGCACGCCGGCTGAGAATGGGTCCATCGCGACCCTGACCGTAAACCTGATCCGGGTAATGCCGGCGTAGGGACCAGGGCAGACGTTCGGGCACCTACGGAAGCGTGGGTGCCTTTTTTGGTGCCCGGAAGGGAGGGCGCATGAACTGTTCCGTTGCGATACAGTTTCTGCCCATGGACGCGCAGACCGACGACGAGGTCTGCCGCGTGGTCGACGCGGTAATCGCCTACATCGATTCCACGGGGGTCGACTACTTTGTGGGCCCGTTCGAGACCGCCATCGAGGCCGACTACGACACCTGCATGGAGATCGTGAAGAACTGCCAGCTGGTGGGCGCCAAGGCGGGCTGCAAGAAGATGGCCACGTACGTGAAGATCGACTACCGCCCCGACGGCGACGTCATGTCCACGGACCACAAGATCGGCAAGTACCACCCCACGGACAGCGAGTTTGCCCACAAGAAGGGCCAGGTGGCCTAGGTGGCAACCGAGCCAACGGGGGAGAAGGACGGCGCGTCGCAGGTTGGGACGCCGGCGGAGGTGCGGCCAACGGAGGCGCAGCCAACGGCAGGGCACGCGGGGCAGGAGGACCGTTCTTCTCGCCGTAAAGCGGCACTCAGGCGCGCGAAGCGGCGCCGGGTCGTGGTGCCGCTGCTGACTGCCGCCGTGATCATTGGCGTGTGGCAGGCCGTGGTGGCGTTTGGCATCGTGCCCAACTTTTTGCTGCCGAGCCCCGTGCAGGTGGTGTACGCGCTGGTGGCGGACGCGTCCCTTTTGGCCATGCACAGCGTGGCCACGCTGACGGAGGCGGCGCTGGGCCTGGTCATCGGCACGGCCGTGGGCTTTGTGGTTGCCGTCTTGATGGACCGGTTTGAGACCGTGAGCCTGGCGCTGGACCCCATCGTGACCGTGAGCCAGACCATCCCGACCGTGGCCATCGCGCCGCTCCTGGTGCTGTGGTTTGGCTATGGCCTGGCGCCCAAGGTGGTGCTGGTGGTGATCTCCACGTTCTTCCCGATTACGGTGAGCCTGGTGAGCGGGTTCCGCAGCGTGGACCCGGACCTGATCGACCTCATGCGCACCATGAACGCCACCCGTTGGCAGATCTTCTGGAAGGTGAAGCTGCCCGCCGCGCTGGACCAGTTCTTTAGCGGCCTGCGCATCAGCGCGACCTACGCCATCGTGGGCGCGGTCATCGCGGAGTGGCTGGGCGGCTTCAGCGGGCTGGGCGTGTACATGACGCGCGTCCGCAAGTCTTTTGCATACGACCGCATGTTTGCGGTCATCATACTGATCTCCGTTCTGTCCCTGGCCCTGATGGGGCTGGTGGACTGGTTCCAGCGCATCGCGATGCCCTGGAAGCGTGCGGAAAGAAAGGAAGGCCGTTGATGGCTGGCAAGTTTGGTTTTGGCTCTTCTCGTCCGTATACCATGGCGGAGCACAGGGCCGCCTTCGAGCGCGACATGAGCCGTCGCGGGTTTGTGAAGGCGGCCGGCGTCCTGGCCGCGACGGCGGCGCTGGCTGGCTGCGGCGCGTACAGCAACAAGGGCGCGGACTCAAGCGCGAGCGGGTCTGCCTCCACCGCGGACAAGAAGGTGTCCGGATCGGCGGCCAAGATCACGTTCTGCCTGGACTACACGCCCAACACCAACCACACGGGCCTGTACGTGGCGCAGGAGAAGGGCTACTTCAAGGACGAGGGGCTCACGGTCAAGATCGTGCAGCCGGCCGACGGCACGGCCGAGGCCATGATCGGCTCTGGCCAGGCGCAGCTGGGCGTGAGCTACCAGGACTACATCGCCAACGCGCTGAGCTCCAAGAACCCCGTGGCCATCGAGGCCGTGGCGGCCATCATCCAGCACAACACGAGCGGCATCATGAGCCGCAAGGCTGACGGCATCACCAGCGCCAAGAAGATGGAGGGCCACACCTACGCCACGTGGAACATGCCCGTGGAGCAGGCCACCATCAAGCAGGTGATGGAATCCGACGGCGGCGACTACTCCAAGCTCAAGCAGGTGCCGTACGAGGTGGACGACGAGGTCGCGGGCCTGAAGGCCAACATGTTCGACTGCGTGTGGGTGTACGAGGGCTGGGCCGTGCAGAACGCGAAGGTCCAGAACTACCCCGTCAACTACTTCAGCTTTGTGAGCATGGACAAGGTGTTCGACTTCTACACGCCGGTCATCGCGGCCAACGACGCCTTTGCCAAGAAGCACCCGGAGGTCGTGAAGGCCTTCGTTCGCGCGGCCAAGCGCGGCTACGAGTACGCCATCAAGCACCCCGCCGACGCCGGCAAGATCCTGGTGAAGGAGGCGCCCGAGCTTAGTGACAAGCTGGTGCAGGCATCCGCGAAGTACCTGGCAAAGCAGTACCAGTCCGACGCCAAGACCTGGGGCGTTATCGACAAGTCGCGCTGGGCGCGCTACTTTGAGTGGCTGAACGACAAGAACCTGGTCGAGAACAAGCTGGACGTGAACTCCGGCTGGACCATGGACTACCTGGAGGCTTAGCGCGCATGGCTGACGCGGGGGAGAAGGACGTGGACGCCGTGGCTGGCGCCGGTGCGGGCGCTGGCGGCGCCGCGGTGCCGGCGCTGGAGGCGCGGGGGTTCACCCTGAGCTGGGACGAGGGCGAGCACATCGTGGTGGAGGACGTGTCGCTCACGCTGGGTGCCGGCGAGGTGGTGTGCCTCGTCGGCCGCTCCGGCTGCGGCAAGACGACCATCCTCCACGCGCTGTCCGGACTCACCACGCCGCTGAGGGGACGCGTCCTTCTCCACGGCACGGACGTGACGGGCCAGCCGGGGCACGTGAGTTACATGCTCCAGAAGGACCTGCTGCTGCCCAACAAGCGGATCGTGGACAACGTGTGCCTGCCGCTGGTGCTGGCGGGCATGCCGGCGGCGGACGCCCGCGCCAAGGCCGAGCCGCTGTTCGAGCGCTTTGGCCTGGCCGGGACGGAGCGCATGTGGCCGAGCGAGCTTTCCGGCGGCATGCGCCAGCGCGCGGCGTTCCTTCGCACGTACCTGATGGGGAACGACGTGACGCTTCTGGACGAGCCGTTCAGCGCGCTGGACGCCCTGACCCGCACGGACATGCGCAGCTGGTACTGCCAGATGTCGCGTGAGCTGGGCATGGCGACGCTGGCCATCACGCACGACGTGGACGAGGCCGTCACCATGGCGGACCGCATCTACGTGCTGCAGGGCGATCCCCGCGCGGGCGTCCCCAGCCGCGTGGAGGCCGAGCTGGCCGTGCCGCGCCCGAGCGACGGGACCTCCCCGGCGGACTTTGCGCTGACGCCGGCGTTTTTGGACTGCAAGCGCAAGGTGCTGGAGCTGCTGGGGTAGGGCGCGGCGCGCGGCACGGGCGAGGTTCGACGCGCTTGAGATTTGCACGCAGGATGGCACGGTTAGGCCTGGTTTGAGGGGCTTAACCGTGCCGTTTTGCGTAGTAGTGGGGCGCGGGGCGTGACGGGCGCGTCACCGTACCTGCGCATTACGCGGCCGGCGGTCGGGCGGCCACCCGCAAGTGCTAGCATGCATTCGTTTGCAACGGGGATTCAGGAGGCTCCAATGCAGCTAGACAAGGCGGATTCGGCCAGCGCGCGCAAGGCGCCGGGCCAGCGGTTCGCGCAGGTGATGAACAACCTGGCCGTGGTGCTGGGCGCGATTGTGGTGGCGCTGCTGGCCTTTGCGTCCCTGGTGACGTCGTACCGAGTGGGCAACACGCGTGCGGAGCTCGTGCGAAACTTCCCGATGGCTGCGCTCGCCTCGGGCGTGTGCGCGGTCGCGGTTGTCGCGCTGATCGCATATGTGGGGCGCAGGCGCGCCAGTGCCAAGGCTGAGCCCGCGCCCGAGCCGACGGCGGCCCGCGCGTCCCGCTCCGAGCGCTGGTACGACGGCGTGCTCTTCCTCGTGGTCACGGCGCTGGGGCTCCTGTGGGTGGCGCTCATGTACGCGCCTGCGCGCGGGGACTCCGGCACCATCGTGGGCCTTGCGGACGACATGGCGAGCGGCCGGGCCCTACGCAACCTCACCTACCTGCAGCGATACCCTCACCAGATTGGCTACACGCTCTACGCGGCGGCGTTCTATCGCGTGCTTGGCGGAAAGCTTGCCGTCGTGGGCGTCCGAGTGGTCAACGCCCTCATGTGCGGCGGCATCGCGGTGCTGGTGCGCCGCTTCTGCTCGCGAATCTTTGCGGGGGCGCGCACGTCTCGCGTCTGCGCGGCCCTGCTTGTCGTCTTTCTGCCGTTGCCCGTGTACGCGGGCTTTGCCTACGGCACCGTCCCGAGCCTCTTTCTGGCGCTCCTTGGCATCTACCTGCTGCTGTATGACGCCCCTGCGGCGGGGGAGAAGGACGCGGCCCCCGCGGCCGCAGCCGAGACGGCGCCGCGCGTCGCACGGCTGGCCCTGGGCTTTGTGGCCATGTTCTTCTCGCTCGTGGTCAAGCTCAACTCGCTCATCTTTGTGCTGGGGGTCGTGGCCGTGTGCGTGGTGCGCGCGTTTGCCGGGCGCGGGGCACACGCCAAGGCGCTTCGGCTGATGCCGGCGGTGGCGTGCGTAGTGGCATACGCGCTGGCGGCCAAGGTCCCGACAGCGGTGCTGGAGGCCCGGCAGGGCGTGACGATTGGCGAGGGCACGCCCAAGGTGGCGTGGATCGCCATGGGCATGCACGGCGACTCGTCGCGCGCGCCCGGCTGGTACGACGGCTACGTGCGCGACCTGTACCTGCGCGAACACGGCAGTCAGCGAGCCATGACCGTGGCCGCCCAGCGCGACGCGCGGCAGAGCGCCCATGCGCTGTGGTCCAGCCCGGCCCGTGCGGCACGCTTCTATGCGGGCAAGGTAGCGTCACAGTGGGCCGAGCCCACGTTCGAGGCGTTCTGGACCACGCTGGACTTTGGCGCTGGCAACCTGGGGTCCCATCCCGGGGAGACCAAGGCCCAGCTTCACGAGCGCGCGCTCGCGTCCGTGCGCGAGGGTGCGGCGCGCCATCCTCTGGTTGCGGGCATGTACCACGGCGCGGCGTCGGACGTGGTCTACTTTTTGCTGGATGTGTACCAGTCTGTCATCTACCTTGCGGCCGTGGTGGGTATCTGGGCACTGTGGGGCGATGGCGACACGCGGAAGCTGACTCTGCTGGTTATCTTCCTGGGCGGGTTCCTGTTCCACCTGGTGTGGGAGGCAAAGTCGCAGTACACGTTCGTGTATTTCATCCTGCTGCTGCCGTACGCGGCGCGTGGGCTGGGTGCGATTGCGGGCGCGCGTGGCGGAAGCGACGGCATCGGGCGGTAACGGCTGTGGCGGTCGCCGGGCTGGGTTGCCGCAAGCTTGCACTTATCTGCGCACAAGAGCGGGCGCGCCGGGTTCAACGCCCAGCGCGCCCGCTGCCTAGCTTGCACATTTCTGCCGAGGGGAGCCGTTCTTCTCGCCCGCGTGCGCGGGATGGGCCGAGCCTAGCGCTCCTGGTCCACGATGTAGACGGGGCGCTGCTTGACCTCGCCCATGACCTTGCCCACGTACTTGCCCACGACGCCCGTGAACTCCAGGTTGAGGCCGCCCGCAAACAGGATGAGCATGCCCAGCGCGGTGTGGCCGGTGTGCGCCACGGGGCCCAGCACGATCCAGCGCACGATCAGGAAGATGATTCCCAAGAACGCGAGGAGCGAGAGCACCAGGCCCACCGTGAACGCCATGTCCAGCGGCGCGGTTGAGAAGTTGATGATCCCCTCGAACGAGTATTGCACCAGGCTGCGCAGGTTCCAGCTGGAGGTGCCGGCCACGCGCTCGCGGTTGTGGTAGGGGATGTACATTGTCTTGAAGCCGACCCAGCTGAAGAGGCCCTTGCTAAAGCGGTTGCGCTCTGACATCTGCAGCACCGCGTCGACCATACGGCGGGTCATCAGGCGGAAGTCGCGCGCGCCATCCACTATCTCTGTCTCGGATATCTTGTTGATGAGCTTGTAGAACTGGCGGCTCAGGAACGAGCGCAGCGGCGGCTCGCCGGAGCGGTCCGAGCGGCGCGTGCCCACGCAGTCGTACCCCTGGTCGATGTACTCGAACATCTTGGGCAGAAGGTCGGGCGGGTCCTGCAGGTCCGCGTCCATCACGGTGACGTAGTCGCCCGTGGCGCGCTGCAGGCCGCAGTACATTGCGGCTTCCTTCCCAAAGTTGCGCGAGAAGGACACGTAGTGCACGTGCTGGGGATCACGCTCCTGCAACTTCTGCATCTGGAACAGCGTGCCGTCCGTGGAGCCGTCGTTCACGAACCAATATTCCAGCTCGATTCCCTTGAGCTGCGGCGCCACGGCCTGCATGGCCTCGTAGAACTTGGGGACGCACTCCTGCTCAAAATAGCACGGCACGATGACGGAAAGGACCTTGCACATGGTTTGACTCTCCTCAGTTCGGCGTCTGGTTGTGGCACCAGGCTTGGGTGTGCGGGGCCGCGGCCGCTACGCACGATTACGAATAGACATACGGCTTTTAAGCAACCGTATGGTAGCGTCAATGGCGAGCGCGACCCACGCGACTATAGAAATCACAAGCAACGCGCACGTTGCCGCGCTGGGTTGGAAGCGCAGGACCAGCGTGTTGGTGCCCTTGCGGCCCCGCACCGTGGGCATGCCGATGCGGTCAACCTTGAGCTTGTCTGCCGCGACGCGCCTCCCGTTTACGGTGACCTGGCTCTGTGTGTACGTGATGACGGGCACGCGCACGCGCGCGTCGCCATCCTGCCTCCACGTGAGCTCGAGCCCGCCATCGGCCAGAACCCTGTGGCCAAACGCGCCCGTCACGTGCGCGCCCAGGACCTCCACCTGGTACTGGGCGGAAAGGCCGTGGGCGTCCGTCAGGTTGTGGTTGGGCAGGTAGTCGGGCGTGCGCTTGGATATCATGCCCATGAGCCGGCCCGGCTCGCCCGTGGCGGCCGCGCGCTTGAGGTCCGCCACGGAGGCGTCCGTCAGGTACATGACATTCTGGGCGTACGAGAAGTCCTCGTGGAACGCGCGCGACATCCACGCCACGCAGCCCGCCTGCGCCACCACCGCGGCAAAGGCAAGCGCAAGCGACGCCGCGAGCGCGAGGCGCGGGCGCGTGAGGTGGGGGAGAAGCGCGGGACGCGCGGGCTTCTCGCCCGCGGCGGGCTGTGCCGGCGTGGCCTCGGGCTGCGTCGCCAGGCTGCCCAGTGCCACGGCGAGCGCCGCAAACAGCAGCGGGTACGCCATGGCCGTGAGCCTCACGGGGAACTGGATCGTGTGCGTGAGCGCGGGCGCGGCCAGGCCGATGGCATCCCACGGCACGAGCCGGCTGGAAACCAGCAGGAATGCGGCGCCCACGGCCGCGAGCGGCAGCGCCACGGCGTCGTGGCGGCGCCACGCCCACGCGAGGGCGACGGCCAGCAGCGCAAGCGGCAGGATTCCGATGGTCAGTTTGGAGAAGAGCCCCAGGTCAAGGCCGAGGGCGCCCGCCCCCAGCATCATGCCCACGGGCTGAGCCGTGTGGTTCTTGAGCATGAGTTCCGCCAGGCCGGCCCACACGTCCGCCGTGAGCACCAGGGCCACGCCCGCCGCAGCCAGCGTGCGCAGGAGCATGTCGCGGCGCTCGCCGGGGCGCGTGGCGCGCACCATGCCCAGCACCCAGAACGGCACAAGCACCAGCAGGAACATGGCGCAGCTCATCAGGTGGATCTGCGCCATGACCGCCACCACCAGCGCGAGGCTCAGCACGCCCACGCGCGGGCGGGTGCCCGTGTGGCGCCCGCTGGCCGGAACGTCGCGGCGGCGCGTGCCGGGCACCAGCATCCTCACGCAGACAAGCCCAAGGTAGGGGGCCAGGATCGCTCCCCAGGCGCCCATGTTGGAGTTGGTCTGCCAGCGGGCCTCCCAGCCCACGCACATGTAGGCGATGGCGACGGCGCACGCCACGGTGCGTCGCACGGACACCGCGCGCGGGGCGAGGGGGCCGTCCTTCTCGCCCGCGTATGACATGCCGCGCGTCGCGCAGGCAGATGCAAGGCTCGCCTCCTGGGCGCGCCGGCAGAAGGCGTACATGCCGAGACCGCAGAGCAGGTAGGCGGCTGCGTTGACCACGATCTGGAAGCGCAGCCACGTGCCGGACGCCAGAAGCACAGCGCCCATCAGGTACGCGAAGAGCGGGCCGTACACGGCGTTGACCACGCGGCCGCACTGCTGGAAGCCGAAGTTGGTCTGGAACCAGCTGAACCTGCCCGTGCGCAGCTGCATGTACGCGTCGTAGAAGCGCTGGAAGTGAAAGGTGGTGTCCGTGCCAATGAGCACGCTCTTCTCGCCCGCCTGGATGCCCACCATGAGCGCGGTCACCGCCACGATGGCGAGGCACGGCGCGATTCGGGGGAGGAGCCGGGGGAGAAGATCGCCCCTAACGGCGCGGGCCGCCCCCCGCACGCGCTTCTGCATGCGGGGGGCGGCCTTGCGTTGCGTGTCCGTTGTGGACGTCATCTTGCGTCTGTCTTTAGGCGGCTGTGGTGGCTAGTGCTTGACCTTGGAGCCAAACTCCAGGTACTGCACCATGTCGAGGTCGCGGTAGGCCTTGGCTGCGTCGGAGCTGCCGCTCACGGTGGCCTCCGTGAGGTCCGTGGAGGTCTCCTTCCAGTTGCCGTTGGTGTCAGAGTAGCCCATGAGCGTGAGCTCCGGCATCTTGAGCGCGGTCTGCAGGTTGGCCTTCTGGTGGTTGGTCAGCGGCGCGCCGATCAGCTCCATCATGTAGCTGCTCAGGTAGCTGAGGCTAATCTCCTTGTTGGTGCTGGTGGCGGGGGTGCCGGCCACGTCGTAGTTTGCCCAGATGAGGTACTGGGTCTTGAACGTGCGCAGCTGATGGGAAAGCGAGCTGGAGTCCTCGTTGGGGTACACGGCGTCGTTAAGGTAGTTGGAGCTGATGTTGGGCTGGTGGTCGCCGTAGAACACGAGCACGACGGGCTTGTCCAGCTGGCGCAGCTCCTGCATGAAGACCTTCAGGTCCTCGTCGGACGCCTTGATGCAGCTCACGTACTCGTTGAACTCAGCGTTCTCGTACGCGTTGACGTTCTTGAGCTGGTAGTTGGTCAGGCGGTCCGCCGGGATGTTGCCGGTGTCGTAGCCGGTGTGGTTCTGCATCGTGATGTCGGTCAGGAAGAGCGGCTTGTCGGATGCCTTTATGAGGTCGAGCATCTTCTGGTACGTGGAGAGGTCGGTCACGCCGTTGTGGAACACGGGCGCGCCCTCGAAGTCGCTGATGCTCAGGAACTGGTCAAAGCCCAGTTGCGGGTACACCTTGTCGCGGTTCCAGTTGCTGGGGACGTTTGGATGGATGGCGATGGTGCCGTAGCCCAGCGCCTTGAACTGCTTGGCGAGGCTGTTCACGTTGGAGAAGTTGTACAGGTTGTACGGGTACTTGCCGGTGCCCACGTACGCCATGGAGTTGCCGGTCAGGAACTCGAACTCGGAGTTGCAGGTGCCGCCGCCCACAACGGACACGTCGAGCGTGCCGCGCGCGAGCGCGTCGCTGATGGAGTTGAAGTACTCCGGGCCGGTGTAGCCGGTGTAGCCCAGGTCATAAAACTTCGACAGGTCCGAGAACGTCTCGTTCTGCACGAAGATGACGGTTGGCTTTACCTGGTTGAACTGCTTGCTGGCCGTCTTGTACGTCTTCGCGGCGTCGGAGCTGTCGTACTCCTTGGCGAGCGTCTTCTCGATCTTCTTGGCCTTGGCCGTGGTGTAGCCCTTGGGGACCTCGATCGGCATGCCGTACCACATGCTGAAGAAGCTGGTCAAAAAGCCGTGGTCGGAGTACGCGATGACCGGCTGCCAGAACTTGGTGCCCAGAAGCTGCGTCCACGCGTACGCCAGGTGCGTGGACCCCCACGCGCCCGTCGCGCACACCACGGCGAGAAGTACGTTGATGGCCACGCGCGCGACCCTTCGGGGCTTGCGGGCGGCCTTGGGCTTGCTGCCCGTGGCGCCGGCCGCGGCGTCCTGGCTGGCAGATGCCTGCTGCGACGGGGCCGCGTTCTTCTCGCCCGTGGCCTCGCTTGCGGCGGCCTTTGTGCTGGCATAGGTGTCGGGCTCGACCTCCTTGGCGGAGTCGAGGCCGGCCGCCGCGTTGCTCACGCGCGGGCTGATGCGGCCGAGCGCGAGGAGCGACAGGTCGAGCGCCGCGGCGCCCAGGAGCACCGTGCCGCCAAAGTCGAAGCGCAGGCCGTCCGAGACCGCAGCCGCCGTGCCCAGTGCGTAGATGTCGCCCGCCTGGATGACGGAGCCCTTGAGCACCACGACGAAGTACTCGACAACGCCCAGGACAAAGCACGCGACGGCCACCGCGACGGCGCCCCAGCTGCGACGCTGGAAGAGGAAGTACAGCGCGGTCATCGCGAACAGGATCATGGCCCAGTCGATCAGGCGGCTCAGGAAGTTCATGGTAAGAAGGTTGATGTGCCAGCAGATCTCGAGCGAGATGAAGGCAAACAGCGCCGCCACGCACAGGCGCACGAAGTCGGTCTTGGCCCACGGCGCGAGCGTCTGGTGCGCCCACGTGGAGAGGCGGCTGGGCTGCTTGCCCGCGGCCGCCGCGGCCTCGGCCTTCTTGCGCTTGGCTTCCGCGCGGGCCTCGCGGCGCTCGCGGTGCTTTGCGGAGCGCTTGGACATGAACTTGGGAGCCTTGGGCCAGTGCGGCCTGCTTCCCCTGGGGGCGTACGCGCCCACAAAGTCGCGCACCGTGCGCAGGAACGTCTTGCCGTTCTCGCGGTGAAGCGTGCCCATCACGCACACGAACACGGCCGCCGCTAGCAAAAACGGCGCGAGCGGGCTTCCCTTGTAGTAGCCCATCAGGCACAGGACGCCCAGCGCGATGGGAAGTATTGCATAGGAGAGGGCCCAGACATAGGTACTAGCGGAGAGCCTCCGATACCCCTCCGTGGCACTTAGACGCCGCCAGCGTATGCACAGACAGATCACTGCGATGGCGGTTGCGAACGAGACCACCGCAAACAGAACGCTTGATGCAGACATGATTCTCCTAGACGACTCGAAACATACAGGTTGCAGTATAGATACGGCCAAGTTTGGGTTCATGCGGAGCGCTAATATCAACAGACAAACGATACGAAACTGTGGCCCAACTACGCAGGATTGGGCTTCTCGCCCGCGAGGTCCTGCGCATTCAGGAACGGGGGATATGCACATGAGCACCAAGGACACCACCACAAGCGAGGCGTCGCGCACGGCCGGCGCGCCCGCGCCGCGCATTCGCGAGGGCTACGTGCCGTTTGCCGGCTACCAGACCTATTACCGGATCGTGGGCGAGTGCGAGCCGGGCAAGCTGCCGCTGCTCGCGATCCACGGTGGCCCCGGCGCGGCGCACTATTACATAACGTCGCTCGATGGCATTGCGGAGAAGTACGGGCGCGCCGTCATCTACTACGACGCGCTGGGCTGCGGAAAGTCGCCGTGCCCGCCGCTGTACGACAAGTGGAGCGCGGAGTTTGCGGAGGAGGAGCTCGTCTGCGTGCGCGAGGCGCTGGGGCTCGACCACGTGCACCTGCTTGGGCAGTCGTGGGGCGGCATGCTCGCAATGCAGTACGCGACCCACCTGCCGGCGGGCGTCGCGAGCATGGTCGTAGCGTCGGGACCGGCGTCGCTCGACCTGTGGCTGGAGGAGGCGATCCGTCTGCGTAGCTACCTGCCCAAGGAGATGCGCGAGGCCCTGGAGCAAGCCGACCGCGACGGCGACTACACGCGCCCCGAGGTGGTCGCGGCGTCCAACGAGTACTACCGCCGCCACGTGCAGAAGCAGCTCGACAGCGAGCTCGACCCCAAGTACGTGCGCCCCGCGGACGAGCCTGGCGACGAGCTCTACCACTTCATGCAGGGCAAGAGCGAATTCGTGGTCACCGGCAAGCTCAGCCACTGGGACATAACGGACGACCTCTACAAGATCGAGATCCCGACGCTCTACACCTCCGGCGGCGCGGACGAGTGCACGCCCTACATCGCGAAGCAGGTGGTGGACCGCATCCCCAACTGCGAGTGGGAGCTCTTCAAGGGTGCGACGCACAACGCCCACGTCGAGTGCAAGGACGAGTACAACGCGTGCGTGGAGCGCTTCATGGAGCAGCACGAGTAGGCGGCGACGCCGGCGGCCGCGGCGCCAGCGGCTGCGGCGCGACCGCAAGTGCACAGAACCCAACGAAATGCCGAGCACGCTGGCCTAGCGCTGCGGCTCGTGCACAGAACCCAACGTTCGTTACGGCACCGGGCAACGAACTGTGGGATCTGTGCCAGCGCGCTCACGACGTCCGCGAAAGTCCGCACAGAACCCAACGATTCCTGCCACATCGCGTAGGAAGCCTTGGGTTCTGTGTCACCCTGACTGACCCGTTGCCAGTCGAGACGGGTTCTGTACCACCTTGTTGCAAGGACGCGAGGGTTCTGTGCCAGGCTATATGGTTGAGAAACATATGATCGCTGGTGAGGCGGCTGCCCCAAAGGACATCGCGACTGCCGAATGGTACAGAACCCCTCCGAAGCCGCAATGGGCCGTCTCGGCGCGTACAGAACCCTCCGCTCTTTGCGACGAGTTGAAACGTGGGGTGGGTTCTGTGCACGGCTCCCAGGGAATGGTGCACAGAACCCGGCGATCCTTGCTGCGCCACGCGAGGATTCCTGGGTTCTGTGCCATCTCGGAGACCCATCCTCCAAAAGCGGACAGTTCTGTACCACCGCTCTGCAAGGTCACTGGGGTTCTGTGCCAGGCCTTGTGGTTGAGAAACGTATGATCGCAGGTGGGGCGGGCGTGTCTGAAGCCGCTACGACCGACACCTGGTACAGAACCCTCCCAAACCCGCATCGGGCCCCTCGGTCCCGCACAGAACCCCGTGCTCATTGCTACGACTTGCAAGGAGTCAGGGGTTCTGTATCAGGTGGTCTTGCAGTGTTGTACAGAACCAGGAGTTCCTTGCGGGCCCTCGCGAGATTCGTTGGGTTCTGTGCCGCCTGGGGTGATGCCCTGCCAGGACCAGGCGGTTCTGTACCACGCGCTCGCAATGAAGCCCGGTTTCTGTGTCAGGTCGAAGTCGCCAATCAACAAGAAATGCCAGGTAGGGGGCTTACCTCAAATTCGGCCGGTCGTGACGTCTGGTACAGAACCCTTCCAAACCCGCATCGGGCCCCTCGGTCCCGCACAGAACCCCGCGTTCGTTGCGGCCCTTCGTAACGAGCCAGGGGTTCTGTGCCGCATCCCCAGGACCAGCCGGCAGCGCTCGCCCGCCCCAAACGGAAAGGCGCGCGACCCCGTCGGGAGGCCGCGCGCCACAAACTTGCAACTATGTCGGACTAGAATCCGCAGCTAGTCTAGCTGCAGGAACGCCTTGTACCCGCGGTACGCCTCGTACACGTCGGCCTTGCTCGTGGCCTCCCACGGCGCGTGCATCGACAGCACCGGCACGCCGCAGTCAATCACGTCCATGCCGTACTTCGCCAGGATGTAGGCGATGGTTCCGCCGCCGCCCGCGTCGACCTTGCCCAGCTCGGCGGTCTGGAAGTGCACGCCCGCATCGTCCATGCAACGGCGGATCAGCGCCACGTACTCGGCATTCGCGTCGTTGGAGCCGGACTTGCCGCGGCTGCCCGTGTACTTGTTGAACGTGAGGCCGTGCCCCAGGTAGCAGGAGTTCTTTGGTTCGAAGACTGATGCGTAGCTCGGGTCGTACGCCGCGCTCACGTCGGAGCTCAGCATGCGCGACCTGCGCAGGCAGCGACGCAGCGCCAGCTCGCCGCCCTCGCCGGCCAGCTCCATGACCTCGGCAATCGCGTCCTCAAAGAACCTGCTGGTCATGCCCGTGGCACCCACGGAGCCGATCTCCTCCTTGTCCACCAGGATCGTGACGGCCGTGCGCCGCGGCGCCTCGCACTCGAGCTGCGCCACGAGGCTGGGGTAGGCGCACGAGCTGTCGTCCTGCCCGTAGCCCAGGATGAGCGAGCGGTCAAGCCCCAGGTCGCGCGCGGGGCCGGCCGGCACGACCTCGAGCTCGGCGGAAAGGAAGTCCTCCTCGCTCACGCCCAGTTCGCGGGCGAGAAGATCGAGCACTCCCGCCTTCACGGCCTCCTTTGCGGCTGCCTTTCCGTCGGCGGAGCCGTCCTTCTCGGCCGCGGCATCGTCGGTGCCCGCGCCGGCCGCGGGCTTGTTCACCTTGACGGGGCGGTTGCCTACGATCACGTCGAGCAGCTCGCCCTCGATCACGTCCGCGGCGGTCTTGGCAAGCTGCTCCTTGGAGAGGTGAATCAGCAGGTCAGACACGCAGAACACGGGGTCGTCCGGCGCCTCGCCCACGCACACGGGCACGGTCGTGCCGTCCTTCTTGCAGATGACGCCGTGGATTGCCAGCGGGATGGTGACCCACTGATACTTCTTGATGCCGCCGTAGTAGTGCGTGTCCAGCGTGGCTAGCTCGCTCTTCTCTTCCAGCGGGTTCTGCTTCACGTCCAGGCGCGGCGAGTCGATGTGCGCGCCCAGGATGTTGAGGCCGCGCGCGAGCGGCTCCGTTCCCAGCTCGATCAGGAGCAGGCCCTTGCCGTGGTTGGAGCAGTAGATCCTGTCACCTGGCTTTAGCGCCGTGCCCTGCTCCACGAGCTCCGACAGGTCGTGATAGCCGGCCTCGCGGGCCTGGGCCACGGCGGCCGCGCAGAACTCCCGCTCCGTCTTGTTTGCGCTGATGAAGCCCTTGTATCCGTCGCAGATGCGCGTCAGGTCGTCCAGCTGCGCGTCCGTGTAGTCGAGCCATGCGTTGGGTCGTTCCATGTGGGGTCCTTTCGTTCGCGTGCGGTTGGGGCGTCTGTCTTGCGGTTGCCTGCGCCGCGCCGGCCGCCGGCGCGTGCGGGGGAGAAGAACTAGTTCGTGCTCGAGGTCGTGCTCGTGGTGCCGGTGGACTTGGCGGAGTTGCCGCTCGTGCTGGTTCCGGAGTTGGACGTGGTGCTCGAGTCGCTGTCGCTGGAGCCGGAGTTGGTGCCGGTGCCTGAGCTGGTGTTGCCGCTGTCCGTGGAGCCGGAGTTGCCGGAGTTGGAGCTGGTGCCAGAGCCCGAGGTGGAGTTGGAGCCGGTGCCGCTGCCGCTGGTCGAGCTGGTGCCGGAGGTGGAGCTCGTGCCGCTGCCGCTGGTGGAGCTGGTGCCAGAGTTGGATGACGCGCCGGTGCCGGAGTCCGTGCTGCTCGTGCCAGAGGTGCCGTTGGAGGACTTGGAGTCGCCCTTCTCGTCCTTCTGCTTGTTAGCGTCAGACTTGGCGTTGGCGTCCGTACTCTTCTGGTTGTCTGCCGTGGAGTCGGTCTGGCTGCTGTCCGTGGACTGCGTCTGGGACGTGGTTGCGGTGGTGGTGGGGCCGATGCCCTGGCCGGCCGTCGCGAGGTTCACGACGAGCGCGTACACGAGCACGGCGGCAATCGCGGCGGCCGCCAGCACGATGGCGGTGCGGCGCTTGACGACCTTGCCGTGCCTGGTCTGGGCCGCGCTGCGCATGCTCTGCGGCGCGATGGGCGTGCCGGATTCCGCCACGCCCTCGGTCTGGGCCGCGTCGTCAAGCGAGACGGGCGTGGCCCACGCCTGCGTGGTGCCCGCGTCGGAGCGCAGGTTCTGCGTGAGGCTGTCCGCGTCGTCGGCGGGGGAGTCGTTGGAGAGTCCCTTGAGCTTCTCTGCGGAGGCGCTCAGCATGCCCTTGTAGACCTGCGACGCGATGGTCGTCGCTGCGGCGGCCACGCCCACGCCGATGAGCGAGCCGGCGAGGCCGATCTTGGACTGCAGCGCAAAGGACGTGACGGACGCGAGCGCACTCGCGATGACCGCCGAGCCGGAAAACTCGGACAGGATGCCCTTCTTGCCGTCTTGCGGCTGGCTGCCGTCGCCCTCGCCTTGCGCCGCGGGCGCCACCTGCGTGCGGTCCGCCTGGTAGGCGTCGCGATACGCGCTGCCGTACGCGTCGCGCGGGGTCGCCGTCGTCCTGCCGGGGCGCCGGCCCGCCTGGCCCGCCGGGGCCACCGTCGTCTTGTCTGCCGCATAGCTTTGCTGGCGCGTCTGGTAGCCGTAGCCCTGCGGCTGGTAGGTACCACCCGCCTGGCCCGTCTGCCGTGCGCCGCCCGCCTGGTACGAGCCCCTGGGCTGCACGGTCGTCTTGTCCGCCGAAGCCGCGTCGTACTGGCGATTCATCTGGTCGAAAGCCAATCGAAAGACCAACCCTTCCTGTGTTTGGCCCCGCCGCGCGGAGCCGCGCCCGCCACGCGGCGGGCATCCCTCAAGAATTGCTTACCCGACTATAGGCATCGGCCCCCGCGGCGCCACAACTTCATGAAGTCAATGTAAGCCGTAACGGACGCTGCAGTGCGCCGCCAGCGCCGCCCGCGTCCCGAAGGGGCCGCGACCTGGGGTGCCGTCCTTCTCGCCCGCGGCACCCGCGCGGCAAATGCATACAAATCGGGGACAAGTGGACGAGAAGGGCAAAATTCCGCATAAGCTTTCGCCCCGGGGATTAGGCGGGAAATTTCGCGGTAATATATCTGAAGTGAGAACGTCCATCACGTCAAATGGAGGTACACATGCTCGTTAACGCTGCTCACATGCTTCAGGCGGCAAAGGCTGGCCATTACGGAATCGCAGCCTTCAACACCAACGACCTCGAGTGGACCCGCTCCATCCTCACCGCGGCCGAGGAGACCCAGTCCCCGGTCATCATCCAGTGCACGTCCGGCGCAGCCAAGTGGCAGAAGGGCTTCAAGACCGTCGCCGACGTCGTCCGTGACATGCTTGACTCCATGAACATTACCGTCCCCGTCGCGCTGCACCTCGACCACGGCTCCTATGAGGACTGCTTCAAGTGCATCGACGCCGGCTTCACCTCCATCATGTACGACGGCTCCCACGAGGCCGAGTTCCAGACCAACATCGACCACACCAAGGAGCTCGTGAAGCTCGCCCACTCCAAGGGCCTGTCCATCGAGGCTGAGGTCGGCGGCATCGGCGGCACCGAGGACGGCGTCACCGCCGAGGGCGAGCTGGCCGATCCCGAGCAGTGCGCTGCCATCGCCGAGCTGGGCGTCGACTTCCTGGCCTGCGGCATCGGCAACATCCACGGCCCCTATCCCGCAAACTGGAAGGGCCTGAACTTCGACCGTCTGGCCGCCATCCAGGCCAAGACCGGCGACCTGCCGCTCGTCCTCCACGGTGGCTCCGGCATCCCCAAGGAGCAGGTGCTCAAGGCCGTCAGCCTCGGCGTCGCCAAGATCAACATCAACACCGAGCTGCAGCTTGCCTTCCACGCCGCGATGCGCAAGTACGTCGAGAGCGGCAAGGACCTCGAGGGCAAGAACTACGATCCTCGCAAGTTCCTGAAGCCGGGCTTCGATGCCATCGTCGACACCGCCGAGGGCCTCATCAAGGACTTCGGCTCCGACGGCAAGGGCTGGGCATAAGCCTCACCTCCCGTTAGGGGTTCGATAGGGGAGAAGATCTTCTCCCTTGCTTTAGAGCGTTTAGGGGCTGGCCGCGAGGCTGGCCCCTTTCTTGTTGGCGCGAGGTTGCGGCGGGTGCGGCGGGTTGGCTGCAGAGACCGCGCGCCGAATGCGACGCAACGCCGGCGCGCCGCTGGGTCATACTTCTTGCAAAGGACCTGAAAGTCGCTGCGGGTGTGGTCCGCCCGCGTGACGCATGCGGAGGGCAAGATGTTCTGTCCCAACTGCGGCAGCGAGCTGCCAGACGACACGAAGTTCTGCACGCAATGCGGGTTCGACCTGAGCGAGGCGCGGTCGCGTGCTGGCGATGCCGCGGATGCCTTGGACGACGGGGCGGCGGCGAGTCCCGTGCCGCCGACCAGCGCGGATGCGGCGGAGGTGCCAGCCAGCGGAGACGGCGACCATGGCGGCAAGCCGAAGGGCTCGGTTCCCAAGTGGCTGGTCGTGACGGCGATCGTGCTTGCCGTCGTGGTAGCCGGCCTGGGTGTGTATGCGATTGCGACGTCCACGACGGGCAGGGGGCAGACTGCGGCGCAGAAGGTCGTAAAGAAGCCGAAGGCGAAGGGGAAGTCCGGCAAGTCCGCGGGCGACGCGAAGGCAAACGACTCGGACAAGTCGGATTCCGATGGGGCCGCAGACAAGTCGAACCAGACGAATGGAACCTCGAACACCACGAACGGATCGAACGACTCGGGCGGTGGGTCTGCGACGACGAGCGACTCGGCCTACGTGGTGGAGGCGGAGCACTTCAGGTGCACGCTGCCTTCCTACTGGCGCGACAAGGTGGACGTCGTGAAGGTCGCTGACGGCCTCGTCATTTATGCCAAGGGATACGAGAACGCCTCCGCGTCCTACAAGGGCGAGCTGGCCGAGCTGTACTACATGGACGGCACGGAGCCGGACGTGGCGGGAGACGTCGGCTACGCCATGATGTACAGCCAGGCGATAGGCGACCACCATGTCGAGGTCTGGGCTCCCAACTGGCCGTGGCTCGTGGCGGACGCCAATGCGAACGGCAGTCTGGACAGCTTTGGGGTTTCCACGCAAGGGCTGAGGGCGTTGATCGACCTTTCCACTGGCGGGAAGATTGGTTACGACCAGGTCCTGCAACTGGGTGAGGATGACGAGCAGGTCTCGATGGCGTGCTACAACTTCATCAGCAACCATGCCTGGGACGTTCAGGCTGTGGAGGAGTAGGGGCTGTGGCGGCTGGGTGTGCTGCCTGAGGCGCCTGGCCGAACGGCGCGGTTTGAGCCTGTCCATTCCCGAGAGCTGTCTGCGGAAGGAATTTCCGACTGCGTTGCACGCGGCCGGGGTTTGAGGGTGCTTTGGCGGGCGGAATTTGGAGCTCGAGACCCAATTTGGGCGACTGATGGTGACTTGCTCCGCGGCATCTGGTACGAATGACTAATTGACATGACTGAACGTCGGTTGTCCCGTATTGGCTTGGTGTCTGGGGCGGGCAAAAGTACCCTCAAACCCCCTTCAAGTGCACGAGGTCCAAAAATTCTTGTCGGGGGGCTTCAGACGCTCGCCCAGCCCGTGGCGCTAGATAGGAAAGGGGGTCGCCATGCCGTGTGACATGGCGACCCCTTGCTGGTGCGTCGTTCTTGTTGGCGCACGGTGCGTTCGCTAGTGCGCAGGGCTCGCAGGCTCCTCCGCAGCGCCGTCCGCGCGCTCGTGCATCTGGTCCACTATGTCCTGGAGCGTCTTGCTGTCCAGGTACGATGCCGTCACCTTGCCTAGGTCACGCCACATCGTGACCGTGGGACAGGTCTCGAACTGCGGACAGATGTGGTCGTTGGTGCAGTCCAGGCAGTCGACCGGAGCCAGGGAACCCTCCGCCGCGCGCAGGATCGCGCCAAGCGTGTACTCGCGAGGCTCGCGCGTGAGCCGGTAGCCGCCGCCCTTGCCGCGCAGGCTCTCCACGAAGCCCGCCTTGTGCATGAGCGAGACGACCTGCTCCAGGTACTTGCGCGAGATGCCCTGGCGCTTCGCGACGTCGCCGAGCGACACCCAACCGGGGTGAGTGGCCAGGTCGCCCATGATCCTGAGGGCGTAGCGCCCCTTTGTGGAGAACATGGAAGCCATGGTGCCTACTCCTGCCCGTCGTGGGTGTGAGGCGGCATCGTGCAGCTGGCGGTCGCGGTGGAGCCAGGCTCGCCGGAGCCGTTCTCGAGCATCTCCTCGAGGGTGCGCCACGCAAGCTCCGCGCACTTCACGCGCGCGGGCATGTGGCTCACGTCCTTGAGGGACGCGGCCTCGTCGAGGGCCGCGAGCTTTGAATCGTCCGTCTCTTCTCCCCTGACCATGCGGCCGAAGAGCTTGCAGAGCTCGATGGCCTCCTGGGGGGTCTTGTCCACCATGAGGTCGCTCATCATGTCGGCCGAGGCCTGGCTCACGGCACAGCCGTGGCCCTGGTAGGCGGCCTCCTCGATGCGGCCGTCGTCCCCGATCTTGACGGAGAACGTGAGCTCGTCCCCACAGGAGGGGTTGACGCCGTAGTGGGTGTAGGTGGGGTCGTCCATCTGGTACTTGTAGTCGGGGTGGGCGACGTGGTCCATGAACTGCGCGTTGTACAGGCTTGCCGGTGTGGAGCGGTCCATGCTACGCCTCCTTCGTGTCGACGGCGCCGCCAAAGATGGACCAGACCTTGTCCAGCCCCTCGACCAGGCGGTCGATGTCGGCCTTGTCGTTATAGAACGCCACGCTCGCGCGGCAGGTGGCGCGGTTCTCCACCTCGAGGTAGTTGAGCAGCGGCTGCGCGCAGTGGTGGCCGGCGCGGATGCAGACGTTGGACATGTCCAGGATCGAGGCCACGTCGTGCGGGTGCACGCCGCGCACGTTGAACGCGACCGCGCTCACGTGCCTGCTGCCGTCCTTGGGGCCGATGACGTCCACGTAGGGGAGGTCGTTCAGGCGGTCGGTAAGGTAGGTGGCAAGCTCGCGCTCGCGCGCCTCGAGCTTGGCCATGTCCTTGCTTGCGAGGTAGTCGATGGCGGCCTTGGTCGCGAAGGAGCCGGCGGCGTCCTGCGTGCCGGCCTCGAACTTCTGCGGCACGGGCGCCCAGACGGCGTCCGTCTCCGTCACGGAGTCGATCATCTCGCCACCCGTGAGGAACGGTGGCATGGCGTCGAGCACCTCGCTCTTTCCCCACAGCACGCCGATGCCCATCGGGCCGCCCAGCTTGTGGGCCGAGAAGGCCATGAGGTCGCAGTCGAGGTCCCGCACGTTGACTGGGACGTGGGGCACGGACTGCGCGCCGTCGACCACCATGTAGGCGCCGACCTCGTGCGCGCGCTGCGCGATGGCCTTGACGTCGTTCTGGACGCCCAGGACGTTGCTGACCTGCGTGACGGACACGATCTTGGTGTGCGGGCCGATCTTGGCGGCGACCTCCTCCGGCGTGATGCGGAAGTCATCGTCCAGGCGCAGGTACGTGAGCTTGGCGCCCGTGGCACGGCAGAGCTGCTGCCACGGGATCAGGTTGGAGTGGTGCTCCATGATGCTGATGACGACCTCGTCGTCCGGGCCGAGCACGACCTTGGGTCCCAGCGTGCGCGCCACGAGGTTGAGCGACTCGGAGGCGTTGCGGGTGAAGACGATCTGGTTGCCCTGGGGGTCGCCCTTCTCGTCCACCGCGCCGATGAAGCGCGCGATGGTCTTGCGGGCCTCGTCGATGGCCTCGGTCGCCTCGACGGAGAGGCGGTACAGGCCGCGCAGGGGGTTGGCGTTCATCGTGGTGTAGAACGTGCGCTCCGCGTCGAGCACGACCTCCGGGCGCTGCGCCGTGGCGGCGCTGTCCAGGAACGTGAGGTCGGGGTTCTGTGCGAGCAGCGGGAAGTCCGCCTTGTAGGGGTTCTGCTCGATGTCTGCAAGCTGTTGGGTGGTTAGCATCAGTCCGCGCTCTCCTTCGTGGCCGTTGCGGTTGCCTGTGCGTCCGCGTCCTTCTCGCCCGCGTCTGCCGCGAGCTCGAGGCCCAGGGTGTCGAGAAGATTCTGGGCGACCTCGGCCCCGAGCACCTGCTGGGCGCGCTCGAAGACGGCCTTGCGGGCCAGGGGCTGGTCCGCCTCGATGAGGGCGTCGTCGAACAGCGCGCGCACGAAGAGGTTGGTGGCCTCGTCGCGGGACAGGCCGCGGTCCATGAGGTAGTCGATCTGCTCGGGCTCGACGGAGCCGATCGTGGCACCGTGGTTGCCCTGGACGTCGTCCTCGTCGCAGAGGATGACCGGCATGGTCTTGTTGACGACGCCGTCGCCGTTGACGAGCACGGTCTCGGCCTCGTTGCCCTTGGAGCCGGAGCCGCCGTGGATCAGGTCGATCGTGGCGCGCAGCGACTTGCGGGCGCTGTCGTTGAGGATGCCGTTCTCGTGCACCTCGGCGCGGCCGTTCTTGCCGGCCATGCGCACGACGTGGTTGATGTCGAGCGTCTGCTCGTGCTCGCCCAGGTAGTGGGTCTGCAGGCTGACGCGGCCGTTGTCGCCGGCGAGCGTCGCGCACGTGCCGAGCGCCGTGACGCCCGCACCGAGCAGGAACTGGCGGATGTCGAGCGTGGCGCCCGCGTCCGCGTGGATGCCGACGGACTCGAGGTGATGGTGCGCGTCCGTGGTGGCGACGACCTCCACGAGCGAGAGGTGCGCGCCCTCCTCCACGATGATCCTCACGAGCGCGGCGGACGTCTGGGGCTCCGCGGAGGTGCCGTGGGCGACCACGACGACCGTGGCGCTCGCGCCCTGGCGGACGAGGACGCCCGCGTCCTGCACGGTGCCCGCGTTGGAGTCAACGTCCACGACGATGGGGGCATGGTTCTTCTCGCCCGCCTTTACCTCGACGTACGTGGAGTCAGCGGCCTGGGAGGTGACCCAGTCGGTAACCTTTTGGCCCATGCCCGTCTCGACCTTGTCGAAGAGGCGGGGAAGCGCGAAGTAGACGTCTCCCTTGCGCGAGAGCTTGGGGACGGTGAGCGTTATGTCGTTTGTCTTGAGGTAGTTCCAGGTCTGCGCGGGCGGCGTGTTGACGCGCTCGAGGGTGACCGTGGGCTCCTCGGCGGTGTAGCTTGCCATTAGCCGATCGCCCCTTCCATCTCGATCTTGATCAGGTTGTTCATCTCGACGGCGTACTCGAGCGGGAGCTCCTTGGAGACCGGGTCTGCGAAGCCGTTGACGACCATGGTCCTGGCCTCGGCCTCGGAGCAGCCGCGGCTCATGAGGTAGAGGATCGTGTCGTCGGAGATGCGGCCGATGGTGGCCTCGTGGCCGACCTGCGCCGTGTTGTTGCGGATGTCCATCTGGGGGATGGTGTCGGAGCGGCTGATGTCGTCGAGCATGAGCGACGAGCAGCTGACCGTGGCGCGGGCGTTGGTGGCGTCCTTGCCGACGAAGACCGACGAGCGGAACGTGTTGACGCCGCCGTCCTTGCTGATGGACTTGGCGTCCGCGGAGACGTTGGTGTCCTTGCCGAGCAGGATGAACTTGCAGCCCGTGTCGAGGTCCTGCGTGGCGCCGGAGAACGTGATGCCCGTGTACTCGCAGCTCGCGCGGTCGCCCTTGAGGATCGTGGTGGGGTAGAGGTAGCTGACGTGGCTGCCGAAGCTGCCCGAGACCCACTCCATCTTGGAGTCCTCGCCGACCGTGGCGCGCTTGGTGTTGAGGTTGTACATGTTCTTGGACCAGTTCTCGATCGTGGAGTAGCGCAGGCGCGCGTGGTCCTTCACGAAGAGCTCCACGGCGCCGGCGTGGAGGTTAGCCTCGTAGTACTTGGGGGCGGAGCAGCCCTCGATGAAGTGCAGGTCAGCGCCGGGCTCGACGATGATGAGCGTGTGCTCGAACTGGCCGGCGCCCTGCGCGTTGAGGCGGAAGTAGCTCTGCAGCGGGTAGTCGAGGTGCACGCCCTCGGGCACGTAGACGAACGAGCCGCCGGACCACACCGCGTAGTGCAGTGCCGCGAACTTGTGGTCCGTGGGCGGGATGAGCGTGCCGAAGTACTCGCGCACGACGGGCTCCCACTTTGGGTCGTGGATGGCGTCCTCGATCGTGGTGTAGACGACGCCCTGCTTGGCGACCTCCTCGCGCATGTTGTGGTAGACGATCTCGGAGTCGTACTGGGCGCCGACGCCGGCGAGGCTCTCACGCTCGGCCTCGGGGATGCCGAGGCGCTCGAACGTGTCCTTGATGTCCTTGGGGACGTCGTTCCAGTCCTTGGCCTGCTTGGTCTTGGGACTCACATACGTGGAGATGTGGTCCATGTCGAGGCCCGCGATGCTGGGGCCCCAGTTGGAGGCCATCTGCTTGTCCTGGTAGATCTCGAGCGCCTTCAGGCGGAGGTCGAGCATCCACTGGGGCTCGTCCTTCTTGGCGCTGATGGCGCGGACGATGTCGGGCGTGAGGCCGTCGGCGTAGCGCTCGTAACCCTCCTCCGACTTCACGAAGTCATAGAGGGAGCGGTCGACGTCCTCGACCTGGGTCCTCTTGCTCTTCTCGGCCATTGCTACGCCTCAGCCTTCTGGGCGGCCGCGCCGTCCTGCTCGAAGCGCGCGAAGCCGTTCTGGTCGATGTCGTCGATCAGGGACGCGGGGCCCTCGGCCACGAGGCGGCCCTTGACCATGACGTGGGTGCGGTCGACGTCGAGCTTCTCGAGGATGCGCGTGTTGTGCGTGATCATGAGGAGCGCGCCGTCGCACTCGCGGCGGTAGGCCTCGATGCCGCGGCTGACGACGGAGAGGGCGTCGACGTCGAGGCCGGAGTCGGTCTCGTCGAGGATGGCCAGCTTGGGCTTGAGGAGCAGGAGCTGGAGCATCTCGACCTTCTTCTTCTCGCCGCCGGAGAAGCCGACGTTGAGCTCGCGGGTGAGGAAGCCCTGGCCCATGTCGAGCTGGTCGCAGATCTCGCCGACGCGCTGGCGGAACTTGCGCGCGGTCATCTTGAGCTCGGGGCGCATCTGGGTGATGGTGCGCAGGAAGCTGTACAGGGGCACGCCGGGGACCTCGACGGGGGCCTGGTAGGAGAGGAAGATTCCCGCAAGCGAGCGCTTGTCGGGGGTCTTGTCCGTGATGTCCTGGCCGTCGAACGTGATGGTGCCGCCGGAGACCTTGTACACGGGGTCACCCATGATGACGTGGCCGAGCGTGGACTTGCCCGCGCCGTTGGGGCCCATGAGGACGTGGGTCTCGCCCGCGCCCACGGAAAGGTTCATGTCATGGAGGATGGGTTTCTCCTCCGTGCCTGCCGAAAGACCGGAGATGTTGAGTAGCTGTGACATGGCGCCTCTCTCTTTGCCGGGACTCGCGATGGGCGGGTCCCTGGTCACTCGTGCCGGGGTGGCAGCGCGTCTGGCGCGTCGCCCTGACGTAAATCCTACTTACGAAGGGGGATTTTACTCCGACATGTGCGATGTTTTCAATCTTCCAGGGAGGATTTTCTGCCGTCACAGGCAATTCATAGTTGGGCGGTGGCAATTTGGGGTGGGAGGTGGCTGGCGCGAGGTGCGGGTTCTGTGTGGGGCGGAGGGGCGGCGTGCACAGAACCCGCAGGAGGTTTGCGGGGTGGTGGATGTGGGTGGGGTTCTGTGTGGCGAGCTTGAGGGGGCCGGCACAGAACCAGGCTGAGGTTGCAACGCATGGCAAGGTGGCGGGGGATCTGTGTGGCGGCCGCCTTGAGCCCGGTACAAATCTCCGTTCACTTTGCGAGCCTACGTAAGAAGACTGGGAAACTGTGCCATCCCTGGGTGGTCGCTTACGGGTGAGGTGGGTTCTGTACCATCCGTGCGGTAGGACCAGCGGGTTCTGTGCGAGGCGTGGTCGTTCAAAAACGTATAGCTGCAGGTAACAGCCTACATCAAGTCTGCAACTAGAATCTTTGTTGGTACAGAACACCGTTGAATTGGAAGCCACGATAGCCAGGGCACACAGAAGCCGCTCATTGTTGCGCGGCTGTGCAACGTCCAGTGGGTTCTGTGCCAGCTTGTCCGAAGTAGCCGGCACAGAACCTGAGGATTCTTGCGTTGTAGCAAGGTCGTTGGGGTTCTGTACGCGCGGCGCCAACGTTGGCAGGGCGATTGGGCTGGCTGGGACGGGGGTTCTCCGCAGTGTTTCAGCCGAAAAGCGCGCGCCGCCCTCTGATGGTTGGCGCGCTAGATACTAATAAAGCTGTTTGTGCCGTGAGCGGTCCGCGGCGGAACCGCGGCGTTGGCAGATTCGCCCACCGCCAGTCGAGCTAGGTTGCGAGCTCTGGCGGGAGTGCCCACGCCGGCTTCTCCCACGTGACGCTTCCGTCCGGGGAGATCTGCGACGGGTGGGGGAGGATTCGGTTCAGCAGGTCGTTGCGGCGCTCGCGGATGCGCGGCGTCCCCTTCCTGAGGCGATAGCCGATCTCGTGCGCGATGTCGCCAACAAGTTGGTTCCTCAGGTCGCTTCGGACGATTTGGCTGATCGTGACGTCGACCACGGGGCATCCCGCCCGCTTGAGCAGCAGTTCGCGGGTGATGTCGCGCGCGACGTCCTTGTGATAGGCGCGCCCCAGGTACTCGATGGCGACGCCGCTGGGCTTGCCGGCCCGCTGGTAGAAGAGGTCCACCGTGAAGTGGCCCGTGCCAGCAGCGGCGGCGACGTCCCCGGGAAGCTCGACGCGGTGGTTGAGCTGCGGCTTTGGGAGGCCGTACCCACCTTGGCGCCTGCTCATCGAGAGAAGCATCGCCGTCGTGGTCTCCATGGGTGACCGCGCGTGGTCGTGGGCGCATCGCAGGGCCCGCCGCGCCTTCGTGACGTTCCTCGTTCCGCGCAGCTTTGCCAGGAAGCCGTCAATCCGCTCGATCGAGGTGAGCGGTTGCCGGTCAACAAAGCCCCTCTCGTCCGCGCTGGGGAAGTACCCACCGCATAGGCTGCACGCGAGTTGCGCCAGCTCGATCACGTCGAGGTACTCCGCCATCTGCAGAAACGACAGCTCGGGGGATGCGACCGCCACCCCGTCGCAGAGGCTCAGCAGCGCACCCTCGGGAAGCGGGCGCGTCCAGGCGTGCGGGTATGCCAGCTGCGTCTTGCGCCGGTTCGTGCTCGGCCGGACCAGGATGTCGATTGCCCTGCAACCAGCGGCGTTCCAACCTAGCACCTTGCAAATGTTTGGCAGGCGGTCCGCAAGCTCGCGCGGCGTGCCCAGCGTCACGACCCCGCGACAGGCGCCAAGCGCCGCGCGCAGCCGTGGGCTGCACAGGATCCAGGGCGCCGTGGTATGTGAGATGAGCACCGTCATTGCCGCATCATGGCACGGGCGGCTTGCACTTGGCTCGCGCATGCCTTGCCCCAGTCTTTTATATGCGTCGCGTTCGGCCACGGGGCGCGGTCCGCGCAGGCACCGCGGGCGGGCGAGAAGAGCCGCCCATCAATCCCGCATTCATCCCTCCAGGCGCGGTTCATCCCTTCTCCACAGATTCGCGCCTGCGCGCCGGCCGTCACCCGTCATCTGCGTAGTCGGCGGCGTCTGCTACGATTGACCGCACGGGTGCGGTCGGCTGTGGCTGACAGTCAGCGGCTGGCAGCGGCCGACAGCCGGCGGCCAGCCGGCATGCGGCGCCCGCGTGAGGGGGAGAAGAGCATCGTGACCACGTGGCAGGCGTTTGGTAGGTTCATCGGGGCGCACATGGCGCCCATCGCCATCGGCTGCGTCGTGGCGGCGTGCGTCTTCCCGGCGCAGCTGTCGTGCCTGAAGCCAGCGGTGCCGTGGCTGTTCGCGCTCGTGTCGTTCCAGGGGGCGCTCACCAACGGGCTGCACAACCTGGTTCATGCCGTGCGCCACCCGCTGCCCATGGTCGCGACCATCATCCTGGCGTCCGTCGTGATGCCAGTCGTGGCGTTTGTGCTGGCAGAGGCCCTGTTTGGAAGCAGTCCCAACCTCGTGACGGGCCTTGTGCTGGAGTACAGCGTGCCCGTGGCGGCCATATCCACCATGTGGGTCGCGATGTACGGCGGCGACGTTGCCCAGGGCCTCGCGACGCTCATGGTGTCGTCGCTCCTGGCGCCGGCGACCATCCCGGCCACGCTGCAGATTCTGCTGGGACACGCCGTCCACGTGGACGCCGGCCCCATGATGCTTTCGGTCGTGATGACCGTCGCGCTGCCGGCCCTGTGCGGGATGCTGCTCAACGACCTCACCCGCGGCTGGGCGGGCTCGTCCCTCTCGCCCGTCGTCATGCCGGCGGCGCGCGTGGCCATCGTGCTCGTGATCGCGTCCAACGCCACGGGGGCCGCGCCGTACCTCACGCACCTGACGCCACAGCTCGTGGGCGTGCTCGCGTTCATCCTGGTGTTCGCGTCCACGGGGTACCTGGCCGGGCTCGCGCTGGCGAGGCGCATGGGGCAGAGCGTGCCGTCCACCGTCGCGATGGTGTTCCAGTGCGGCATGCGCAACATATCCTGCGGGGCAGTCATCGCGGCGCAGTTCTTTCCCGCGCAGGTCATGTTCCCCGTGGTGGCGGGCACGCTGTTTCAGCAGGTGCTCGCGGCCACGTACGGAAAGCTGATGGGCCGGCTCCTCGGCGTGGCGCCCGACGCCCCGGTGCGGTCATGACGGCGGGCAAGAGGGACGCGGCGGGCGAGAAGAACGCCCGCTCCGGAGCCGCGGCCCGGATCGTGGCCGCGAGCTTCTTCATGCAGCTCGGCTTCCAGGCTACGTACTTCGTGGGGATCATCGGGTGCGCCACGTACGTGCTCGACGCGGACGCGTTCGCCGTGTCCGGCATGGTGCTCGTCCTCAACATGGCGCTCGTGGTCGCGGGGCTAGCCGCGGGCCCGCTGATAGACGCCGTGGGACCGCGACGGACGCTGCTCTTCTCCCTTGCGCTCATGTCCGCGGCGGGCCTCGCGGGATGGCTCCTGCCCGTCAGCTACCCGCTGCTCTACGTGGTCGCGGCACTGCTGGGTTCGCTGTTTGGCCTGTCCACCACGGCCATGGACGCGTACCCGCGCTTCGTCAGCGCCGACGACCGGTTCCTGCTGCGTGCCAACAGCCTCGTGAGCTCGGCCGCGAGCGTCGCCGTCGTCGCGGGGCCGGCGCTCGGCGGGCTTATCGTGTCCGCCTTTCCAACGCAGGCGGACTTCGCGGTGCTCGCGTTTGCCCCGCTGCCCGCGCTGGCGCTCGTGCGTGCCACGGGCGAGAAGGTCGTGCCCAACCGCTCGCAGGCTGCTGCCAACGGCGATCCCGATGCGGCTCCCGGCGCCCCCGCCGCGGGCGAGGCGGACGGCGCCCCCGCACTCGCATCCGCCGGCTTCTGGTCGTCCCTTGCCGAGGGCGTGCGCGCCACGTTTGCCAACAAGAGCCTCAGGCTGCTCTTCCTGGTGGGCTTCCTGGGATTCTTCGCGTACGGCGCGTTCGACTCGCTCGAGTCGCTCTTCTATCGCGACGTGCTGCACGCGAGCGCGCAGTGGATGGGCTGGCTCTCGGCCATCGTGGGCGTGGGCGGCACGGCGGGGTCGCTTCTGGCCATGCGCGTGCCGGCCAAGCGGCTCAGCGTCACGCTGCTTTCCGCGATGCTCCTGGTCACGGGCGTGGGCTCCATGATCTACGTGGGAACGGGCTCCATCGCGTGGGCGTGCGTGGGGCAGCTGGTCACGGGCCTGGGCTTTGGCGCCATGGGGCCCATCCGCACCACGCTCACGCAGCGCTATGCCAGCTTCGAGCAGGTGGGCCGCGTCATTTCCGTCATGCGCGTCGGCATGAACAGCGCCGGCACGCTGCCGCTTTTGGTGGCGCCCTTTTTGGCAGACGCCTTCGGCGTGCAGGCCGTGCTCTTCTCGGCCTCCGCCATGGTCGCGGTCATCGCGGCGGGCTTTGTGGTCGGCACGAGCCGCGGGCGGCACTCGGGCGACGGCGTCCCGACCGGCCGCGGCTAGCGTCCGTACCGACCGCCGCTAGCCCCGCAACGTAACGGTGCGGTTGCGCGAGCGCCTGCGCGCCCTCCCGCGCGGGCCGCGTTTGCGTATGATGGGTCGCATGCAAACCGCAAGCGTGCGCCCGACGCACGCCAACCGCATGCAACCGCAAGCAAGCCGCAAGCAAGCCGCAAGCAAGCCGCAAGCAAGCCGCAAGGAGGGCTGCCATGGCACTGTCCCAGGACGACGTGGCGCAGATCGCGGACTACGCGCGCATAGCGCTCACGCCCTCGGAGCTCGAGCAGATGACGACGTACATGAACGAGGCCGTCGATCTTCTCGAACCAATCACCCACTATGACCTCGACGGCGTCGAGCCAACGTTCCATCCCATCGGAGACCTGTCCAACGTGATGGGCGAGGACGTGGTTGACGATTCCGTCCGCGCGCTGCCCATCGACGTCGCGCTCCACAACGCCGGCTCCACGCACGACCGCTACTTCCGCGTGCCCTCCATCCTGGGCGACTCAGAGGAGGACTTCTGATGGCTAGCCTCGACTCACTCTCTGCGGCGCAGATCGCCGCGGGCGTCGCGCAGGGCGACTTTACGGCCACGGAGGTGGCCCAGGCCGCGCTCGACGCAATAGATTCGCGCGAGAAGGACGTCCAGGCCTTCCTGCAGGTATCCGCGGACCTGGCGCTCGAAGCGGCCAAGCGCACGGACGCGCGCCGCGCGGCGGGCGAGAAGCTCGGCCCCCTGGCCGGCGTGCCCGTGGCCTTTAAGGACAACATGCACCTGGTAGGCACGCGCACGACCTGCGCGTCCAAGATGCTCGCAAACTACGACTCCGTGTTCACGGCCACGTGCGTGCAGCGCCTGCTGGACGCCGGCGCCACGCCCGTGGGCAAGACCAACATGGACGAGTTCGCCTTTGGCAGCACCACGGAGTCCAGCGCGTTCCACCGCACCAACAACCCGTGGGACACGGGCCGCGTGCCCGGCGGCTCCTCGGGCGGTTCCGCCGCAGCGGTCGCCGCGGGCGAGGCCACGCTCGCGCTCGGGTCGGACACGGGCGGGTCGATCCGCCAGCCGGCCAGCTTCTGCGGCGTCGTGGGCATGAAGCCCACCTACGGGGCGGTCAGCCGCTACGGCGTGGTCGCGTTTGGCTCGTCGCTCGACCAGGTGGGGCCCTTTGGCCGCCGGGTCGAGGACGTGGCCCTGGCCATGAACGCCCTCACGGCCGAGGGGGCCGATCCTCTCGACAGCACGTCCCAGAACTGCGCGGTTGACTTCCTGGAGCACCTGGACGATCCCGTGGAGGGCCTCACGGTGGGCGTGGTTCCGCAGCTCATGGAGGCAAAGGGCCTCTCGCAGGAGGTGCGCGACGCACTGACGGCGGCCGTGGCCTCGCTCGCGTCGCAGGGCGCGCGCGTGGTCGAGGTCGAGCTCCCCAACATCGCCTCCGCCATCGCGGCGTACTACGTGATCGCCCCGTGCGAGGCCTTCAGCAACCTCGCGCGCTTTGACGGCGTGCGCTACGGCTACCAGGAGCCCGACTGCCAGACGCTGGCCGAGCAGACCTCGCTCAGCCGCGCGCACGGCTTTGGCGAGGAGGCCAAGCGCCGCCAGATGCTCGGCGCGTACCTGCTCTCCAGCGGCGTGTACGAGAAGTACTACTATCCGGCGCAGCAGGTCCGCACCCTCATCACGCAGGACTACGCCCGCGCGTACCAGAAGTGCGACGTCATCCTGCTGCCGAGCGCGCCCACCACGGCGTGGCGCTTTGGCGACGTGAGCGACCCCACGCAGATGTACGCCTCGGACATGTTCACCATCAGCAACAACATCTGCGGCAACGGCGGCATCTCCGTCCCGCTGGGCCTCGCGACGCAATCGCACATGCCCGTCTCCGCGCAGCTGCAGGGCCCCGCCTTTAGCGACCGCAGGCTGCTGCGCTTTGCCCGTGCCATCGAGCGCGGCGTGGACCAGGGCCTGGGCCTGGGCGGCGGCGCCCCCGTCGCGCCCGACTTTGCCGGAAGGGGAGGTGACCTGTAGTGAAGAAGCTCCAGGAGGTCCTTAGGGACTGGGAGGCCGTCATCGGCCTGGAGGTCCACACCGAGCTCACCACGCTCGACACCAAGATGTTCTGCAACTGCCGCCTCTCCCACGACGACCCGCCCAACACCAACGTGTGCCCCGTGTGCCTGGGCATGCCGGGGGCGCTGCCCGTGCCCAACCGCAAGGCCATCCAGTCCATCGTGATGGCGGGCCTGGCCACGAACTGCCAGATCATGAAGCACTCCATGTTCTACCGCAAGCACTACTTCTATCCGGACATGGCCAAGAACTTCCAGACCACGCAGGGTCCGGTCGCGTTCTGCATGCACGGCCACCTCGACCTCTCCGTGGAGGGCGAGGGCGCCGCGGAGCGCCCGGAGTGGGAGTCCACCGCCGGCGACGGCACGCCCGTGGAGCGCGCGGCCGACGGCTCCTACACCGTGCCCATCAGGATCCTGCGCATCCACATGGAGGAGGACGCCGCCAAGATGGTCCACTCCGGCGGAACGGAGGGCCGCATCACCGGCGCGTCGGAATCCTTTATCGACTACAACCGCTGTGGCACGCCGCTGATCGAGCTCGTGACGGAGCCCGACCTGCGCACGCCCGAGGAGGCCCGCCTCTTCATGGAGGACCTGCAGCAGACGTTCCGCACGCTGGGCATTAGCGACTGCTCGCTCGAGAGCGGCTCCATGCGCTGCGACGGCAACATCAGCCTGCGCCGCCGCGGCGAGACCCGCCTGGGCACCAAGGCCGAGATGAAGAACATCAACTCTTTCAAGAGCCTGCACGACGCCCTGGAGTACGAGATCTGCCGCCAGGCCGAGGTGCTGGAGGAGGGCGGCATCATCTACCAGGAGACCCGCCACTGGGAGCCCAGCCACCACCGCACCGTGGTCATGCGCGTCAAGGAGACCGAGGACGACTACCGGCTCTTCCCGGACCCGGACCTCGCGCCCTTCGACCTGACGGACGACTTCATCAACGAGGCCCGCGCCCGCATCCCGGAGCTGCCGCACGCGAAGCGCGACCGCTACGTGCGCGACTTTGGCCTCAAGCCCGCCGACGCGCGCCAGCTCGCCGGCGACCCCGCAACGGCGGCGCTCTTCGAGTCCGCCGTGGCGCTCGTCAAGCCGGGCGAGAAGGACGCGGCAAAGGTCCAGGCGACCGTCGCCAACGTGATGGTCAACCTGCTGCCCGGACACGAAGGCGTCTCCGCCGAGCAGGTCTTCTCGCTCGCGAGGCTCCTCGCCACGGACGCGATCACGTTTGCCCAGGCACGCGAGGTGCTCGAGGCCGTGGACGGCACGGACGACGACCCGGAGCGCGTGGTGGACGAGCGCGGCATGCGTCAGGTGAGCGACACGTCGGCCCTCGCGCCCATTGTGGAGGAGGTGCTCGCGCGCTGCCAGGACCAGGTGAACCAGTACCACGACGGCAACAAGAAGGTCGTGGGCTACCTGGTGGGCCAGTGCATGAAGGCGAGCAAGGGCAAGGGCAACCCCAAGCTCTTCAACCAGATGCTGCGCGAGGCCCTGGAGGCGTAGCCAGGGTCCGGGCCGTGGGTGGCCCAAGGCCCGGGCTGAGGCCCGGTCTCGACGCGTGGGGGAGTCCTTCTCGCCCGGCCGATCCGCCCTTGCGGACGGCCCGCGGAGGGGCTCCCCGTTTGCGTCGCGTGGCGCTACTTGAGGGTAACGTGAGGGTTTAGCTGCGGATTCGTGAGGACCTGCCCATGATTTCTGCAAATTCACACTTCTGCCACGTGACCAAACGGGACGTTTAGGAAGCCAAAACGCCCTTGCCATCTGCAGAAAGTCCGCTGGCACACGGGAAGGACATCTGGGACAGCCCTGCCTGGCGGCGCCCGAACGGGGGCAATTTGGCCCGTTGGGTCCGTACGATGCTAGAATTGTCGGGACATGTTGTCCACGACGAAGTAGGAAAGAGGCGGGTTTTGAAGCATAATAAAGCCCAAAAAGCCATTGCTGCCGCGCTCTCCGCGACGCTCGTTTTTTCTGGCGCGACCGTTCCCGCGCTAGCGACTCCGTCCAGCTCCGAGCTCAAGAGCGAGCTCGCGACGGCACAGTCCAAGCTTGATAGCCTGTACTCCAAGGCCGAGCAGGCCTCCGAGGACCTGAACCAGACCCAGGTCGAGCTCGACCAGACCAACTCCAAGATCGACTCCCTCAACTCGGACATCACCAAGACGCAGTCCGAGCTGAAGGAGAAGCAGGCCGTGCTGAGCAAGCGCGTTGCCGCCAACTACAAGGACGGCGACACCGACCTGCTGAGCATCCTCCTCGGCTCCGACTCCTTCGAGACGCTCACGAGCAACATCACGTACGCCAACAAGGTGAGCGAGAAGGACACCCAGGCGATCAACGAGGTCAAGACCCTGCAGACCCAGCTGTCCGACCAGAAGTCCCAGCTCGAGAAGCAGAAGGCCTCCCAGGAGAAGCTCGTTGCCGACAAGAAGGCCCAGAGCGAGTCTCTGAACGAGCAGTCCAAGAAGGCCCAGGAGTACGTCAACAGCCTGAGCTCTGAGGTGCAGAAGGCACTGCAGGAGGAGCAGGCCGCGGCCCAGGAGAAGGCACGCCAGGAGGCTGCCGCGCAGCAGGCCAAGGCTGCCCAGAACGGCGGCAACTACATCGCCGCTGACAACGGCGCCACGAGCACCAACTCCAGCAGCACCAGCACCAACACGAACAGCAACTCCAGCTCGAAGAGCACCACGAACTCCAGCTCCAGCTCGACCAAGACCAACACGTCCACCAACGGTGGTTCCAAGTCGAACTCCAGCTCCAACTCGAACAAGGGCAACTCGAGCTCCAACAACAGCTCGAACTCCGGCAGCAAGACGTCCGTCTCTGGCAACTGGCGCAACACCGTCATCGCTGCTGCCACCTCCATGGTCGGCGGCAACTACGTGTGGGCCGCCTGCAGCCCCTCCACGCGCACGTTCGACTGCTCTGGCCTGACGTCGTATGCCTACTCGGTCGCGGGCATCAGCATCAACCACAGCTCCGCCTCCCAGGCGTCGTTCTGCACCAAGCCCATCTCCCAGGCGCAGCCTGGCGATGTGGTCTGGCGTCCGGGTCACGTGGGCATCTACATCGGCGGTGGCGTCACCATCGAGGCGTTCTCCCCGAGCCAGGGCATCGGCTATGGCTCCGTGAGCAGCTTCTCCAGGTGCGGCTCTCCCGTCTAGCCACAGAGACAGAATCCGCTCATATGGACTATCAAGCGCGCGTCCCAACTGGGGCGCGCGTTTTTTTGTCTGGAACGCAAACGATCCAGCGGGTCGTGGCAACCAGAGGGGCTCGGGCCGCCAAGGGCGGTACAGAACTCCTCGATGTTCGTAGGCGCCAAGGCGGCCCGCTGCGATAACGAGCCGCCCACTGGTACAGAAGCCTCGTGACGTTACGGCGATGTGAGAAAGGGTGGGCTCTGTACCGGCCATGCAGCGCAGGGCGGCACAGAACCCAGAGGTTCTTGCTCCATCACGCAAGAAGCCCTTGGTTCTGTGCCACCTGGAACGACTGCTCTCCAGCTCTGCGGGGTTCTGTACCAAGGCGGCGATCTCGGGAAAAATGAGGCACGTCTTATACCTCTGGTTATATGTGATTGAACTAAATCGGTGCCACACAGAACCCTTCAATTCTTGCAAAACGTGGTACAGAACCCTTCGCACTCGGTTTCGGCTGTGCTCGGATGGTACATAACCCGGCGTTGCTTGCGACCTCGGGTTAGGTGGGGCGGGTTCTGTGCGTGGCCTTGGCGAGCTCGGCACAGTTCTCGCTCGAGTTTGCGAGCATTCAGAAAGTGCAGTGGGTTCTGTGCCAGGGCCACATGTCGATTCGTAACAGATCCCACGTCAGTCGCCGGGACCTGCGCGGAACGTTGGGTTCTGTGCCGGAGCCTCCTGTTGTTGGCCCCGCGTCGTGCGCTCGACTAGGCCCGATGCGCCTTCGTGGCCAGACCAAGCTATGCGCCACGGCGAGTCAGCTGGCGTCGCTTGCTACTAAGGCCGGATCGCTCGTATTAGCAATCTTGCGAATTCTTCCGCAAATCCCCAGCAACGCGATATCCGTTGGGCGAGAAGAGCGTCATTTTCTGAATCGCGCCAGGCGTATTGGGTAACAATGGGTCTGGCGTCCGCGGGGCGGGCGCCCCTCATCGGCACGTAAACTTCGACAAGAAGGAGTATGGCATGGCTGAGCGTTTTGTCCTCAACGGCATCTCGTACCACGGCTCTGGTGCGATCAAGGAGATCCCGGGCGAGCTGTCCCGCCGCGGGTACGACCACGTCTTCGTGAGCTCCGACCCCGACCTCGTCAAGTTCAAGGTCACGAACAAGGTCACCGACCTGCTCGACCAGGCCGGCATCAAGTGGGACCTCTACGACGAGGTCAAGCCCAACCCGACCATCCAGAACGTGCAGGACGGTGTCAAGGCGTTCAAGGCCTCCGGCGCCAACGCGATCGTCGCCATCGGTGGCGGCTCCGCGATGGACACGGCCAAGGCCATCGGCATCATCGCCAACAACCCCGAGTTCGCGGACGTCAGGTCCCTCGAGGGAGTGGCCCCCACCAAGGAGCACGCCGTCTTCACCATCGCCGTCCCCACGACGGCCGGAACCGCGGCCGAAGTCACGATCAACTACGTGATCACCGACCCCGAGAAGCAGCGCAAGTTCGTCTGCGTCGACACCAACGACATCCCCGAGGTCGCCGTCGTCGACCCCGACATGATGGCCTCCATGCCCGTCGGCCTCACCGCCGCGACCGGCATGGACGCGCTCACGCACGCCATCGAGGGCTACACCACCAAGGGCGCCTGGGAGCTCTCCGACATGTTCCACTACAAGGCCATCGAGATCATCTCGCACAACCTGCGCGACGCCGTCGCGGAGGCCAAGTCCGGCGAGCCCGGCACCGGCCGCAAGGAGATGGCGCTCGGCCAGTACGTCGCCGGCATGGGCTTCTCCAACGTCGGCCTCGGCATCGACCACTCCATGGCGCACACGCTCTCCGCGCACTACGACACGCCGCACGGCGTCGCCTGCGCCATGCTGCTCCCGATCTCCATGGAGTTCAACAAGCCGGTCGCCGCGCACAAGCAGGCGCAGATCGCCGTCGCCATGGGCGTCGACACCAAGGGCATGTCCGACGAGGAGGCCGCGGACGCCGCGATCGCCGCGGTCCGCAAGCTCGGTGAGGACGTGGGCATCCCCAAGACCTGCAAGGGCCTCGTGGAGGAGGACCTCGACCAGCTCGCCAAGGACGCCCTCGCGGACGCCTGCTACCCCGGCAACCCGCGCGAGGCCACGCCCGAGCAGGTGAAGGACATGTTCCGCCAGATCATGGCCTAGCCAGAGCGGCTTAGCTTACCTAGTCAGGCGGTGTTCTTCTCGCCCAAAGCGGGCGATGCCCATGCGGGCGAGAAGAACGTGCCGCCTTCGTTGGCCCTCCCTCGTCACGGCGGGGGAGGGCCTTCGCGTATCATGTCCACAATGGCGATGTCGGCCGACCGCGGCGGCGCGCGGTGGCCAGGAGTGACGGGGGAGAGATGGCAGCTGGCGACGGAATCGGGAACCTCACGGACTACCTCTTGTGGCGCGGGGACATGAGCCTGCGCGAGCGGCCGCTCACGGAGGCCGACGCGCTCGTGCTCGCGACGCTGAGCTACGTGGACCTCGCGGGCATCGTGCCAAGCGAGGCGGAGGGCGGCAGCGTGACCGTGGCGCAGGCGCTGGGGAACCTGCTCGAGCAGTCGGGCGGCGACGTGGCGCCGTACGTGCGCTCGCTCGCCACTATAGATGCCGGATACCTGCGCGCGCTTGCGGACTCGCGGCGCTTTGGCGAGCTTGTCGTCGGCTCGTACGTGGACGTGATGGATACCGAGCGCTCCGTGCAGTTTGCCGCGCTCGAGGTGGCACTGCCCGCGGGCTGCCTTGGCGGGTGGCAGAAGTGCGTGCGCTACGTGTCGTACCGCGGCACGGACCTCACGCTCGCCGGCTGGCGCGAGGACTTCATGCTGAGCTTCGAGGTCACGGGCGCGCAGCTACTCGCAAGGGACTACCTGGAGCGCGCGCTGACGCGAGCCGCCCGCGCGGATGCCGCCGTGCTCGTGGGCGGCCACTCCAAGGGCGGAAACCTCGCATCGTACGCCGTGGCCAACGTGGCACCGGAGCTCGCGGCGCGCGTCCTGCGCTGCTACGCCTTCGACGCGCCCAGCGTGGACGCACGCGTGGCCAGCCGCGACGCCTGCGACGTCCTTGGCCCAAGCTACGTGCGCATTCAGCCGGAATACAGCGTGATCGGCCAGCTGTTCGACCGCCCGGACGAGCCCCGCTCCTACGTGCGGAGCTTCGGGACCGGCCTCATGCAGCACGACCCGCTCTCGTGGCAGGTAACCGCAAGCGGCTTCGTCCGCGCGGCCGGGCTCGACCCCGACGCACGCACCTTTGACGAGGCGCTTGACGACTGGATGTCGCCCGTTGGCCCCAAGGACCGCGAGAGCTTCATCCGGGAACTGTTCGACATACTCGGCGCGGGCGGCCCTCTGCTCTCGGACGTCACGTCGCGCGAGGGGCTCCCCAAGGTTGTGGCGGCGGCAAACGCCGCGAGCGAGAAGAACAAGCGCCTTGCCCTCAACCTCGTCGGGTCAATCGTGTCAAAGCAGGTTGACAGGACGCAGGCCGTGGTGCGCGGCGCGTACGCCGATGCAGTGAAGGCCGCGCGCCAGGCGGCAGCCGGCGCCGCGGAGACCATAGCGAGCGCGCTGCCCCGCCGGCGCGAGGGCGACGCGCGCTCCGCGGAGAGTCGCGACTCCGGCTGAGGCGCCCCGCGCAATTGCCCCTTCCGTAACACAACGGATGCTTTATTGCGGTAAAGTATCTGCCAGAACGGAAGGGCGGCCGCAGGGGGGCGACCATGGACGAGGCGCAGCAACAGAGACTTCGCGCGGAGGAGGAGAGGCTCTTCTCGGCCTTTGGGACCATCCGCAACGCGGACGAGGCGCGAGCCTTCCTGCTGGACGTCTGCAGCCCCAAGGAGATCGCGGACCTCGCGCAGCGGCTGCAGGTCGCGACGCTTCTGGCCGGCGGCGCGTCGTACGTGGCGGTGTCGCGGCAGACGGGCGCGTCATCCACCACGGTCAGCCGCGTGTCCAAGTGCCTCAACGGGTGCGCGGGCGGCTACCGGATGGTGCTCGGCCGCATCGGTGACGGGGACGTCAACGCGGACGGCGACGGCAATTCCGGCGGTGGCACCGCCCCGGGCGCGGTGTCCGAGTAGCCTCGCGGGCCCCGCGAGCTTTGCGCGCGCGTGTTCCAAACGTTACGTGCTTGTAGCATTTTTTATGGGGACGCGCCCGTGAGCAGCGGCTTCCCTTAATATAAGGTTTGGTAAAGGCGGGCGTCGCGCCACGCGCGTGCCCCGCCCAAGCGCCCGTCGCGCAGCGCGACCGGGGCGCGATGCCAAGTCACATACCCGTCAGAACGTGTTGCAAGCCGGCGCGCGTCCAGCCCGCGGGCAAGGTCCGCACGGCGCGCCCAAGAAAGGATCCGATGCCATGCCCAACATGATCGACATCGTGCACCTCGACAAGTACTTTGGCGACCTGCACGTGCTCAAGGACGTGAACCTCTCCGTAAAGGAGGGCGAGAAGGTCGTGCTCATCGGACCGTCGGGCTCCGGCAAGTCCACGCTCATCCGCTCCATCAACTGGCTGGAGGAGCCCTCGGGCGGCGAGGTCCGCATCAACGGCGAGCTCATGACCAAGAAGAACCACCTCGAGCTCACGCGCAAGTACACCTCCATGGTGTTCCAGCAGTTCAACCTCTATCCCAACATGACGGTCATGGGCAACCTCACGCTCGCGCCCATCAAGCTGCAGAAGGTGAGCCGCGAGGAGGCGGAGGAGACCGCGCTCGCGAGCCTCAGGCGCGTCGGCCTGGCGCACAAGGCGGACGAGTACCCGCAGAACCTCTCCGGCGGCCAGCAGCAGCGCGTCGCCATCGCGCGCGCCCTCTGCACCAAGCAGCCCATCATGCTGCTGGACGAGCCCACCTCCGCCCTCGACCCCGAGATGGTGAGCGAGGTCCTCAACGTCATGATCGAGCTCGCGCAGGAGAACATCACCATGATCTGCGTCACGCACGAGATGGGCTTCGCGCGCCAGGTGGCCGACCGCGTCGTCTTCATGGAGGACGGCCAGATTCTGGAGCAGGGCACGCCGGAGCACTTCTTCACGCACCCCGACAACCCGAGGTGCCAGGCGTTTCTCGACAAGATCCTGTAGGAGTGGGTATGAGAAGAACGCACATTCCCGCGTCCGACGCCAGCCTTGCGCGCGGCACCGCCGTCGCGGGCGGCGCCACAGCCCCGGGCGGCCGTGGCATCACGAGGCGCGGCTTCGTGTCGCTGGCGGGCGCCCTCGCGCTGGGCGCCGCGGCATCGTCCACGCTCGCGCTCGCGGGCTGCTCGGGCTCCGGCTCCTCGTCGGGGCAGGGCCTCAAGGCCATCAAGAGCCGCGGCTACCTCAACTGCGGCGTCAAGACCGACGTCATGGGCTACGGCTACCAGGACACCGCGACCGGCAAGTTCACCGGTATGGAGATCGACATCTGCTACGCCATCGCGGCCAAGGTGTTTGGCGTGAGCTCCGCCACGGCGCGCAGGCGCGACCTGGTCAAGTTCACGGGCGTGACCGCCAAGACGCGCGGCCCGCTGGTCGATTCCGGCCAGGTGGACCTGGTATGCGCCACCTACACGATCACGCCCGAGCGCAAGCAGTCGTGGAACTTCTCGGACCCGTACTACACGGACTCCATCGGCATGCTCGTGCTCAAGAGCTCGGGCATAAAGAGCGTGGCCGACCTTGACGGCAAGATCGTGGGCGTGGGCGAGGGGGCGGACACCAAGGCGCAGGTGCAGGCCATGCTCAAGAGCCAGGGCCACGGCGACTTCAAGGTGAGCTACCCGCAGTACCTGGACTATCCCACGCTCGCGGCGGCGCTCGCGTCGGGCAACATCGACGTCTTCGCCATCGACCGCTCGATCATCCGCACGTACGTGAACGACTCCAACGAGCTGCTCGAGCCAAAGCTCGTGTTTGGCAAGCAGCAGTACGGCGTGTGCACGGCAAAGTCGTCAACCGAGCTCACGAGGCTCGTCAACGGCGTCGTGGGCACGCTCGTCTCGTCCGGCGACATCGCGCGCTGGGCCAAGAAGTACAAGCTCCTGTAGGAGGTCGCATGGAACTCTTCGATCCTGGGCGCTGGGCCCAGACGCTTTCCAACTCGGACCTGCTCTGGCAGGGCTTCTTCTTCACGATCCAGGTCTCGCTCGCGGGGCTTCTGGTCTCGCTCGTCATGGGCACGCTGCTGGGCGTGTTCTCCACCACGCGCTCGCGCGTGCTGCGCGCAATCGCCCGCGTCTACGTGGAGTTCTTCCAGAACACGCCCATCGTGGTGCAGGTCTTCTTTGTCTACACGGCGGGCCCCATGCTGCTGCAGGCCATCACGGGCGCGTCGCACGTGGTGAGGATCGCGCCCTTCGTGCTCGTGGTCATCTGCGTGGGCCTCTACCACGGCGCGTACGTGGCCGAGGTCATCCGCACCGGCATCGAGGCCATCCCGCGCGGCCAGATGGAGGCCACGCAGTCGCAGGGCTTCACCCGCGTGCAGGGCTATCGCTACGTGATCCTGCCGCAGACGTTCAGGATCATCCTGCCTCCGCTGGCCAACCAGGCGCTCAACCTGGTCAAGAACACCTCGGTCCTCGCGCTCATCGCGGGCGGCGACCTCATGTACCAGGCCGACATCATCGTGGCCGACAGCGGCTACCTGCAGGGCTACATCGTGTGCTGCGCCATGTACTTCCTGATCTGCTTCCCGCTCGCCATGCTCGTCACCTGGCTCGAGAAGCGCTCCAAGGCGCCCCGCAAGGCAAAGGCCACTCACGCCGTGCCCGCCGCGACCGCGGACGGGGAGGTGTAGCGCATGCAGGTCTTCACCCCAAGCAACGTCGCCTTCATGATGCAGGGCTTCCTCAACACCATCATCATCTCCGCGGCGTCCATCGTGCTCTCCATCATCTTCGGCACGCTGCTGGCGCTCGCCAAGTCGTACTGCCGCGGCCGCTGGGCCTGGCTCAAGTGGCTCGTGACCGCCTACATCGAGCTCTTCCGCTGCACGCCCAACCTGCTGTGGATCCTCATCTTCCGCTTCACGGTGCAGGGCGACAACATCCTCGTGTCGATCCTCACGTTCACGGTCTTCACGTCGGCCGTCATGGCCGAGATCGTCCGCGGCGGCCTGAACGCCCTGCCCAAGGGCCAGTTCGAGGCGGCGCAGTCCCAGGGCTTCGGCTTTGTGGACACGATGCGCCTCGTGGTGCTGCCGCAGGCGTTCAAGATGATCGTGCCGGCGCTGTTCAGCCAGTGCACCACGGTCATCAAGGACACCTCCTACCTGCGCGGCATCGACGTCCACGAGTTCATGCGCAACTCCGCCGTCGTCATGGGCCAGGCCTCCACGCTGGCACAGATCCTGCTGCTCTATGGGTTCGTCCTTCTCACCTACTTCGTGCTGAACTTCGCGATCTCCCTCATGGTTAGGGCATACCAGCGCAAGACCGCCGCGGCGTAGCGGCCGTGACCGCCGCGGCGCAGCGGCCGGCGGCACACCAAGCGGCCGAGAAGGGCTACCCTGTGAGGGGACGGCCCTTCTCGGCCGCGGCAAAACCACTATCGACACGATCGAAAGGCAAGCATGCCAACCACGAACGCATACGACGCCAGGCACAGCGCGGACGTCGCCGGCTCAGCCAACCCCGCCAACCAGGAGCCCATCGTCATCTCCATCGCGCGCGACTACGGCGCGGAGGGGCACGAGGTGGGCAAGCTCCTCAGCGTGATGCTGGGGATTCCCCTGTACGACAACGAGCTGCTGGTCCGCTCCGCGGCGCGTACCGGGGTCGACGTCGACCAGCTCGCCGCGGTGGACGAGCGACCGCAGCACGGGCCGCTCGCGTTCCTGCCCGACAGCATGGACCAGCGCTCGGGCGCGGACCGGGCGTTCCAGGCGATCCGCCAGGTCATCCTGGACCTGGGCAGCACGCGCCCGTGCATCATCGAGGGCCGGCTTTCCGACTACATCCTGCGGCGCAACCCCAACCTCATATCCGTGCTGGTCACGGCGCCGCTCGACGTGCGCGTGGAGATCGTGCGCGCAAAGCACGGCATGACCACGCACGACGCGAGCGCCTTCGTGCGCAAGCGCCAGCACGAGCGCGAGCGCTTCTACACGCGATACAGCAACGGCAAGTGGGACATGTACACGGACAAAGACCTGGTGGTGGACCGCTCCGTGTTCGGGCGCGAGGGCGCGGCCAAAATCATCGCCGCGGCGTACCGCCTCAAGGAGGAGCAGCTCGGCAGGGCGTAGCGGGCGGCAACGATAACACAGCTTTGGACTGATGGCCGGGCTCTGTGCCGGAGACGCTGGCACAGAACCCGGGCTTTTTGGGTGCAGCCTGGCAGCGGGGCTGGGTCCTGTGCCACGACGCGGCCGACCCCTGCACAGAACCCACTGGACCTTGCCCGGCCGAGCAATAACGACTGGGTTCTGTGTCATGTCCGGACGGCCGATGCGAGTTGTGGCCGGTTCTGTACCAAGCCATAAACTTCTTTACATATGGTGCGAGGCGTCTACCTCTGATCATGTGTTTCTTAAGCAGTCGGCTTTGCACAGAACCCTGAGTATCTTGCTGCGGGGTGGTACAGAACCCAAGGCTTTCGGTCGGGGACAGGTCGAAGCCGCACAGATCCCAATGGATTTCACCGGGCCGCGCAAAGTGAGCGGGGTTCTGTACCAAGGGCCGATGACGAAGCGCACAGAACCCTGTGAACCTTGCACTGGGGCGCAAGGACGTTGGGGTTCTGTGTCGCTGCCGGGATGCGCGTGCCAGTATTGGGCGGTTCTGTGCCCGTCATAAGCACCTTAATTTGTGTCGCGGGATCGCTACCTTGAGACATATGTTTTTGAATCGGATGCCGCCGCACAGAACCCTACCGATTTTGCGGATTGGTGGTACAGAACCCCGTCCTTGCAATCTGGGGCGTCTCCCCACCGCACAGAACCCTCTCGAGTCTCACAAGCCGCGCCAACAGGTTGGGGTTCTGTGCCGCTATCGCCTGGGCACGTGGTACAGAACCGAGGCGACCTTGCGGGCGCTGCGGGCAACGGCGGATTCTGTGCCACGCTGGGGTTCGCGTATGGTACAGAACCCAGTCGGCCTTTGTGGCTCACGCAAGGTGGGGAGGGTTCTGTGCGGTGCCGATGGTACAGAACCCGTCCGGTTGGGCAACGGGCGAGAAGGGCGGGTCCTGTGCCAGCCGCCTGCCACGGCCCGGCGGCGTTCGCATCGAGCGCAATTTGCGTCCGCGTCCCGCGCTACGATAGATGCCGTCAATCGAAGGGGAGGACTCATGCCGCTCAACATCGTCACCACGGAGGACCAGAGGCTCGTTGGCGCGCCCGCGCTGGCGGCGTTGCGAAGGGCCGTGGGCGAGAAGGGCCGCGCGACGCTGCTGGTGCCGGACTTTGACAGGCAGCTCGACGCCTGCCGGGAGCTCGCGGCGCAGGGCCTCTCGCTTGGCGTGACTGTGACCACGCCCGGTGCCTGGGTGCGCGAGCGTTGGCAGGTGTGGGGCGACGGCACCAACGTCGTGGAGCCGCTCGCGCGCACCGTCGCGCTGCAGTCGTCGCTGGCCGCCGCGGCGCGCGAGGGCACCCCCGACGCGCCCGCCTACAACGCCGGCACGGTCCGCGTGCTCTCGACGCTCGCGTCCGCCGCGCTGCCCTGGGTCCCCCTCCGCGAGGACGGCACCGTGGATGCGGACGCGCTCCTCGAACTGGGCCTCACGCGGGCGGAGGCAAACGTCGTCCGCGTGCTCGACCGCTACGTGGCGCTGCTGCGCGAGTCCTCCTACACGGAGGAGTCCGTCGCCATGGCGAGCGTGGTCGAGCGCGTGTGCGCGGCCGGCGCGCAGGCGTCGCTCTGGCCCACGGCGTTCGTTGGCTTCGACGAGCTGTCCAAGCCGCAGCGCGAGCTCGCGCTGTCCCTCGCCGCGCACACGGACGTGACTGCGGTCTTCCTTTCGGCAAACGAGGCCGCGGCCGCGGGGGCATCCCGCGCGGCGGCGTCCCTTGAGGATGCCTGCGCCAAGCGGGGCATCCCGTGCACGCAAACGGGCGAGAAGGGCGACGCCCCGGGGTCGGGTCACGCTCTGGAGCCCGGCCCCATCCCGGTACCGGACCGCGTCCCGGAGCTGTGGCACCTGCTCGAGGCCCTGTTCCGGGGCGACGAGCGCGTCGCGGCGGAGGGCGCCGTGTCTCTCGCCCTGCCCGCCGGCCCGCTGGCGGAGGCGGAGGCCGTCACGCAGGAGGTGCTCTCGCTCGCGGCGGACAGCTGCCGCAGCGTGGTCGTGGTGGCGCCGGACACCGTGCGCGCCTGGCGCGAGCTCGTGCCCAAGCTCGTCGCGCGCGGCTGCAGCGTGCGCGGGCGGGTCTCCGTGCCCGCCGCGAGCCTCGAGGCCCTGCGCGCGTACCTGGAGTTCGCGAGCTCCGTCGCCGTGCTGGCGGAGCTTGACGCCACGTGGCCCGAGCCCGAGCGCACGGAGGAGGGCACCATCGTCCACCTGGGCGACATGAGCTGGTGGCCGCCGCGGCACGTGACGGACTTCCTGCTGTGCGACGTGGCGCACGTCCCCACGGCTCGCGCGTGGAACCTCGACCGCGCGTGGCGCGCAAACCGCCTGCTCACGCCCGCGGACGTGCTGCGGACGCTGCAGAACCCCGGTGCGACCTCACCCGAGGTTGCCGCGGCCACGCGCGAGCTGCTGCGCGGCCGGCTCGGATCGGCGGCGTCCAAGCTGTTGCAGCCGTACGTCGCGCGGCTGGCGCCGGTGTCTTCCGCCGCGGCGGGGGAGAAGGACGGCGGTCCCGCCGGCAGCGCCAACCCCGCCGGCACTCGTGCCGCCGCCAGCGCGCGCCCGGTCGACTACGTGACCGACGACGACGGCAACGTCGCCGTCACGTGGACGCGCGAGGACGACCCGATGGCGGACGTCTGCGCCATGGGTTCGCTGCTGGCCGTGCTCAACGTGGCAGGCACCCTCAAGGAACTGCACTTCTCCGCGGATCCCAAGGCGGAGGACCGCGTGTCGCTGGCAGACCTGGTGCAGCGCTCGCGGGAGGCGCTCGCGGGCGTGTCTGTGCGGCTGCGTCCGGGTGTGGAGGCCAAGGGTGCATCGCCCGTCGCAAACGTGCAGGTCATGGGACCTGCGGATGTGGCTCGGCTGGCGGTCGGCTCCGTGGATGCGGTCATCGTGTGCGGGCAGAGCGCGGCGGAGTCGCCCGTGGAGCCCGCGGACGACGTGGCGAGCGCCCTGACCGAGGCCATCTGCCGCGAGCCCGCGCCCGACACCATGGCGCAGGCACGCGCAAGGTTCTGGCGCCAGATCGCCGCGGCGCGCCGGCACGTGACGCTCGAGCGCAGCGGCAACGACGCCGCGTCCAAGCCGCGCTACCCCTCCGTCATGCTGACGGAGCTGCTCGCGTGCTACGACGCCGCGGACGACGGCACGTCCAAGAGCGAGAAGGACGAGCATGACGACACCAAGCCCAAGCGGGTCCTGGCCTGCCGCGCGCAGGCGGAGACCGAGGCCGTCGCCAACCTCAACCCGAGCGGCACGGCGCCTGCTGAACCGGTCGCGCGCGAGGGCGTGGCGCCGGCCGGGCGCGTGACGGACGCGGCGGCGCGGGCGCTCGTCAACGTGCCGGTCGAAGGCAAGCCCGAGCTGTTGGACGGCAGGCCGTACCTCTCGGCCTCGCAGATCGAGTCCTACCTGGAGTGCCCGTACAAGTGGTTCAGCCTGCGGCGGCTGCGCCTGCGCGACTCGGACGCGGGCTTTGGCCCGATGGAGATGGGCACGTTCGCGCACCACGTGATGGAGGTCACGCACCGCACGCTGCTGGAGGAAGGCCTGGCCGCCATGGAGGCGCGCGGCGAGGTCGTGCCGGACGTGGCCCAGGACCTGACGACGCCCGTGCCCGGTTCGCGCGTGAGCCTGGACGACCCGGCGGGGCTCGAGCACGCCAAGGAGCTCTTGCACCAGATGCTGGCCGCGGACCTGCGCGCGCAGTTCATCAGCACCGGGCGCCACGACCGCAGCCAGGCCTTCGTGCCGCACACCGCACAGGACGAGGGCCAGCTCCGCACGCTCGAGCGCGACCTCTGTACCGCGCTCGACTACGAGGCGGGGCTGCTCGACGGCTTCGAGCCGCGGCTCTTCGAGTGGGACTTCGGCCACAAGGGCGACCTGGTGGAGTACGCGGGCGCCTGGCTCAACGGCACGGTCGACCGCGTGGACGTGGACGCCCACGGCGGCGCCGTCGTGATCGACTACAAGCACAAGGGGTTCAACGGCTTCGCGCGGGAGTACGCCGCGTTTGCCGGCGCGGACGGCGAGGACGGCGGCGCGCCCTTCTCGCCCCCACGGCGCGTGCAGGCGCTCATCTACGCGCAGGTGGTGCGCCGGCACTTCCCCAACCTGGCCATCCGCGGCGCGACGTACCTCAACACCCGCGGACAGGACCACGTGCTGGCGGGCGCGGTGGACGAGGGCCAGATGGAGCGCGTGTTTGGCGTGCACCAGCCCAAGAAGGCCGCGGCAAAGGCCATGGCGGTGGAGAGGAACGCGGGCTTTGGCACGGAGCACGCCCGGGGCATGGACGCCCTGCTCGACGCGACGGAGGAGGCCATCCGCGCCGCCGTGGCGCGCATGATGGAGGGCGACATCGAGGCGGCGCCCGTGGACGCGAGCGCCTGCGAGCACTGCCCGGTCATGAACTGCGAGAGGAAGATCACCAAGTGAGCGGCTTCGACCTTGAAGGACTGAACGACGAGCAGCGCAAGATCGTGACGACCCTGGAGGAGCCGCTGTTTGTGGAGGCGGGCGCGGGGTCCGGCAAGACCTTCACCCTCACGCGGAGGGTGGCGTGGGCGCTCTCGCCCGGCTCCGGCACGGACGGCAGGCCTTTTCTGGACGACCTGTCGCAGGTGCTCGTGATCACGTTCACGGACGCCGCCGCGCAGGAGATCCGCGAGCGCGTGCGCTCCACGCTGCGCGAGTGCGGCATGCGCGAGCAGACGCTCCAGGTGGACTCCGCCTGGATCAGCACCATCCACGGCATGTGCGGGCGCATCCTCAGGCGCCACGCCTTCGAGCTGGGGCTCGACCCGCAGTTCAAGATCGTGGAGGGAAACGACGCCAGCGCCATCGAGGCGACGGCCCTGGAGCAGGTGGTGGGCGGCGCCTACCACGACGCGCGCGGCGCGCGGGAGGGCTCGCCCCTGCGCGAGGCCTTTGCGGAGTACACGCTCGGCACGGCCTCGGCCGATGGCTGCACGGGGCTCATGGGCGTGGTGCAGGACGTGCGCGCCGCGGCCCGCTCCGTGCCGGATGGCTACAAGGGCCTGACGTTTCCGCAGGCAGACAGCGTGTCTGAGGTCATGGCGCGCCTCGCGGAGGAGCTGGAGTCCCTTGCGGCGCAAAAGCTCTCGGACGCGGCGGAAAGGAAGGTCAAGCCCTCCCTGGACGCCGTGAGGGGGTTCATGGAGCTCGCGCCGGGCAGGCGCACGGCGGCCGCGGCGCGCGACACGCTCGCGGCGGTGACGCTGCCGGCGCGCGGGGGCAAGGCCTTCCAGGAGCAGTTGGACGCGGCCAAGGGCGCGCTCGCCGAGGCGAGGGCGTGCGTCCTTCTCGCCCGTCCGCGCGCGTGGGTGGATGACATCGTGGCGCTGGCGCAGCAGGTGGACGAGCGCGTGGCAGAGCTCGAGCGAGAGGCCGGAGTGCTTTCCAACGACGAGGTCGTGAGCCTGGCGCTTAGGGCCGTGCGCGACAACGACACGGTGCGGAGCGACTACGCGGGCCGCTTTAAGCTCGTGATGGTGGACGAGTTCCAGGACACGGACGCCACGCAGCTCGAGCTCATCGGCCTGCTGGCAGGAAAGGATGCCCAGCACCTGGCCACCGTGGGCGACGCCCAGCAGTCGATCTACCGCTTCCGCGGTGCGGACGTGGGCGTGTTCCACGGCAGGGGAGAAGAGCTGCCCCCGTCGCAGCACGTGCGCCTTGCCGTCAACTACCGCAGCCACCGCGACGTGCTGAGGCTGGTGGACAGGGTCTGCGGCGGGCAGAACGGCGTGCTCAAGGGCTTCATGCACTTGGACGCCAACCCCAAGCGCGACGACAAGTACCGCGCCCGCGACCTGCCGCGCATCGACGTGGAGGTCACGCGCGGCTCGGGCACGCGCGGCCAGGTGAGCGCCACGCAGGCGGGCGTGGCCGCGGCCGCCATCGCGGACAGGCTCGCGGAGTACGCGGCCCACGGCGAGCGGCCGGGCGACATGGCGCTCCTCTTGGGCACCACGACCAAGGCCGCGGACTACATCGACGCCATCCGCGCGCGCGGACTCGAGTGCGTGGTCACGGGCGGCTCTACGTTCACGAGGGCGCCCGAGGTCAAGGTCATGGCGAAGCTCCTGCACGTGCTCGCGAACCCCAAGGACACGAAGGCGGGGCTCTTCCCGCTGCTCACGAGCGAGATGTTCGAGCTCGACGCGAGCGACCTCGTACAGCTGGGCACGCGCGCGCAGCGCGAGCTGGATGCGCCTACGATGCGCTCGATCGACCGTGGGCTCGAGACCATGTCGTTCTTCCATGATGCCACGCCGTCCGCGCGGCTCTCCCACGCGCACGACGTGCTCGCGCGGGCGCGCCTCGCCCTCAGGACCAGGCCCGTGGCGGACGTGTGCCTGCAGGTCGCCCGCGAGTCCGGCTGGCTCTCGCGCCTCGAGGCGGAGGGTGCGGCAGGCGTCGCGCGCGAGGCAAACGTGCTCGCGGCGGTGGACCACATCCGCGACCTCACGCAGTCCATGGGGCTCGGGCCCGCGCGCGCCGCGGCGGAGTTCGACCTCTGGCTCCAGGTCTCCAAGGTCGCGCCCGCGTCGCTTTCCGGCGGACCGGACAGCTCCGTCCGCGTGATGACGATCCACGCGTCCAAGGGCCTGGAGTTCCCAGTCACGGCAGTGGCGGAGTGCTGGGCCACCCGTCCCGAGGGCGGCAAGCTGCGCCGACTCTCCACCGGGCGCGGCAGCGCGTGCGTCCTCATGCCGCAGCAGTCCCTTGCGAGCGACCTCAAGCGCGTCGAGGCCACGGACGACCCGTCCACGCTCGCGGAGTGGGCGCGCTACATCAAGGATGCAAACGACGAGGCCGCGGCGGCCGAGAAGACCAGGCTCCTCTACGTGGCGCTCACCCGCGCCCGCGAGGCTCTCATCGTGGGCTGCAACGTGTCCACGAGCAAGGGCGCGGAGACGAAGCCCGAGCTCGCAGCGGGCTTCCTGAACGCCCTGGTGCCCTCGGGCGTCGGGGCGCCGGGGGAGCGCCGCCTGCACCTCGACGTGGGCGACGGCCCGGACGACCCGCTCGACGTTGCGCTGCGCGTGATCGACGTGAGCAAGGAGGACGGCACGTTCACGGTGGACTCCGCGGGCTCGCTCGAGGGCGTGGACGGCACCATTGACGCCGCGGCCGACGACCAGCAGGATGCGCCCGACGGCCCCGGCGCCGCCGACGCGCCCGCGACCTACGACATCTACGCGAGCGAGCCCGACCCCTCCACGGCGCACGTCGAGTTCTGGAAGCCGCGCGAGGGCGTGTACAGCTTCTCGAGCGCGCATGAGCTCATGCGCGAGCGCTTTGCGGAGGGCGCCCCCATGGGCGAGAAGGACGCGGCCCCGTCCGAGGGCGCCAACCTGGGGAGGCCCGTCGCCGTGCGGGTCCCGACCCGCGCCGAGCGCGACGCGGAGCAGGAGGGTGCGCCCGTGACGGACGACGAGGACCGTGCCACGAACTTTGGCTCGGCCTTCCACGAGCTGGCGCAGTGCCTGGTGGAGCTGGGCAACGGCCTCGACGACCCGCTCGCCGTGCGCCTGCCCGACGCCCGCATCGAGGCGACGGCGGACCTCTGGCGGCTCTCGCCCAGGAACCGCACCCGCCTGAGGCAAGCGCTCGAGCGGTGGAGCGGCTCGGCTGTGCGTGCGGAGGCGCTCGGGCACAGGGTCGTCCGCGCCGAGGTCCCGTTCTTCTCAGCCGCGGACTCGGAGTTCGGCTCGTACGTGGAGGGCGCGATCGACCTTTTGGCCACGGACCCCGGCTCGCGCGAGGCGTTCCTCGTGGACTACAAGACGGGCGACCGCGGGCTCACGGCCGCGCAGATCCACGCGCGCCACGAGATGCAGGCCAACTTCTACGCGTCCGTGCTGATGGCGCAGGGGTTCGAGGCGGTGGAGTGCCGGTTCGTGTGCGTGGAGCTTGAGGACGCGGACGCCCCCGGCGAGCCGTTCTGCGCGCGATACCGCTTCGACGCGGGGCGTCGCCCTCGCATATAGCTGCGGCCTGGCCGCCTGCGACTTGTGGACGGAATCTGGAGCGACGCCACATTCTGCGTGCCCCCGCTGACCTGCGGATACGTACCGCGGGGCAGCGGGGGTGCAGCTCAGGGGGCGTGTCCGAGGATAGAACACGTGTTCTTCTCGCCCGCGCGGGCCCGCTGCGTGGGGTATGATGGTGCCCTAAAACGAGGACTTGCCAACGGAGGTTGCACATGGCTTTCGTCCACCTTCACAACCACTCGGACTTCTCCATCCTGGACGGCGCGACGCGCATCCCGGACATGGTCAAGCGCGCCGTGGACCTGGGGATGCCCGCCGTCTCCATAACGGACCACGGTTACATGTTTGGCGTGCCGGAGCTCGACCTGGAGTGCCGCAAGTACAACGACGGCCAGAAGAACATGAAGCAGTGGCGCCACGACGTCGAGTGCTTCAAGAAGGAGTGGAAGCTCGAGGAGCCGGACCCGGACGCGGACGACGCGGACTACTTCGACCGCGTGCACGACCAGTGGGCCTCGGATGTGGACGTGTGGGAGAAGAGCGGGCATGACCTCTCGGCGGTCGAGGCCAACCGGCCGCGCCTCAAGATCAAGCCGATCTTTGGCTGCGAGGCGTACTTCATTCCCGGCGACCACGTGGAGCGCGGCCACCGCGAGAAGCGCTACCACCTCATCCTGCTGGCCAAGAACTCGACCGGCTACCACAACCTGATCAAGTGCATGTCGGAGGCCGCCGGCCACGAGATGATGTACTACGGCAAGCCGCACACGGTCTTCAGCATGCTCGAGCGCTACCACGAGGGCATCATCTGCCAGAGCGCCTGCGTGCAGGGCATCATCCAGCAGTGCGTGCTCGACGGGCAGTTCGACGAGGCGCGCGACTGGACGCGCAAGTTCCACGGCCTGTTTGGCGACGACTTCTACATGGAGATCCAGGACCACGGGCTCACGTTCCGCAACGGCTGGGACGACCGCAAGCTCGACGAGTACCTGGTCAAGCTCGCGCACGAGGAGGGCATCAAGGTCGTCTGCACCAACGACTTCCACTACCTCACGCGCGACGACGCGCCCACGCAGGACATCCTCTCGTGCATCGGCAAGGCGACCACGCTTGATGACCCCAATCGCATGCGCATGGAGGGCACCGAGTTCTACATGAAGAGCGAGGAGGAGATGCGCGAGCTCTTCTCGTGGTGCCCCGAGGCCGCGGACACGACGCTCGAGATCGCGGACAAGTGCAACTTCGAGCTCGATTGGTCGAGCATGTACCTGCCCGAGTACCCTGGCCTCCGTCCCGGCGAGACGGCCGAGCAGCGCTTCCGCGAGGAGTGCGAGAAGGGCCTCGCGCGCCGCTACGGCGAGGACTGGCGCAACGTCACCATCGGCGACTGGAACGTCAAGGACCGCTTCGAGCACGAGTACAAGATCATCACGGAGAAGGGCTTCGCGAACTACTTCCTGATCGTCCAGGACTACGTGCAGTGGGCCAAGGACAACGGCATCGGCGTCGGCCCGGGCCGTGGCTCCGCGGCGGGCGCCATCGTCGCGTACGCCATGAACATCACGAACTTCGACCCGCTCGAGAACGGGCTCATGTTCGAGAGGTTCCTCTCGCCCCAGCGTACCGAGATGCCCGATATCGACATGGACTTCGACGACGAGCACCTGCAGGACGTCCTGCAGCACGTGCGCGACGTCTACGGCGAGGACCACGTCTGCAAGGTCATCACGTACTCGACCATCAAGGCGAAGCAGGCCATCAACGACGCGAACCGCGTGCTGGGCTTCCCGGTCTTCATGGGTCAGAAGCTCTCGAAGATGCTGTCGAACGACCCCAAGCTCACGCTGCCCAACGCCCTGCACAAGAACGAGAAGAAGCCCGACCAGTACTCCCCGGACTTCGAGGAGGCCTACAACAAGGACCCCGACGCGCACCGCATCATCGATGCGGCCATGTCCATCGAGGGCTTCATGCGCGGCGAGGGCGTCCACGCGTGCGCGACGCTCATCGCGCCGACACCCGTCACGGACCACGTGCCCACCAAGCTCGACACCAAGGGCAACGTCACCATCACGCAGTACGAGGGCCACTCGGTCGCGGACATGGGCCTGCTCAAGATGGACTTCCTGGGCCTGCGCACGCTGACGGTCATCAACAAGGCCCTTGCCAACATCAAGCGCAGGTACCCCACGACCGCGGACATCGACCGCGTGCCGGAGTCGGTGCGCCGCTGCATCAAGGACGGGGCCACCTGCGTCGACATCGACGTGGACAAGATCGACTTCTCGGACCCGAAGATCTACGAGCTCCTGGGCTCGGGCCAGACGGCCGGCGTGTTCCAGGTCGAGTCCGGCGGCATGACCGCGACCATCAAGAACATGCAGCCCAACCAGTACAAGCAGATCGTCGCTCTCATCGCGCTCTACCGCCCGGGCCCGCTCGGCGCCGGCATGGTCGACAGCTACATCAAGCGCATGCACGGCGAGGAGAAGATCTCGTACTACGATGACCGCCTCAAGCCGATCCTGGAGGAGACCTACGGCACCATGGTCTACCAGGAGCAGGTCATGCAGATCTCCATGAAGATGTCCGGCTTCACGCCCGGTGAGTCCGACTCCCGCATGCGCAAGCCGGTCGCCAAGAAGAAGATCAAGATGCTGACCGACCAGATCTTCCACTGGGAGAAGACCGGCGCGGACGAGACGATCTACGACCACTGGATGAACGGCGCCGTCGCCAACGGCTACAAGCGCGAGATCGCGCAGGAGATCTGGGACAACGTCCTCGAGTTCGCGTCCTACGCGTTCAACAAGTCGCACTCCGCCGGCTACGCCATCCTGGTCATGCAGACGGCCTGGCTGAAGGCCTACTTCCCCAAGGAGTACATGGCCTCCGTCCTCACGTCCTACATGGGCAAGACGGACAAGATCGTCCACTACGTCACGGCGTGCAACCACGACGGCACCAAGGTCCTCCCGCCAGACATCAACGAGTCCGGCAAGGACTTCACGGCCACCGACGAGGGCATCCGCTTCGGCTTCGCCGGCATCCGCGGCGTGGGCGAGGGTCCCGCCGAGGCCATCATGGCGGAGCGCTCCGCGAACGGACCGTTCAAGAGCCTGCACGACTTCTGCGAGCGCGTCGACACGACCCAGGCAAACCGCCGCGTGGTCGAGGCGCTCATCAAGGCAGGCGCGTTCGACTCGACGGGCTACCCGCGCAAGCAGCTCATGGAGTTCGTGGACAAGAACAACCCCGCGAACATCATCGACGCCGCCGCGAAGAGGCAGAAGGACAAGGCCTGCGGACAGGTCTCCATGTTCGACATGTTCGCGGACGTCCAGGGCTCCGGCTTTGCGGAGGACATCCCCGCGCCGAACCCGGACGACGAATGGGACCGCCACATCAAGCTGCAGCAGGAGCACGACGTCCTGGGCCTCTACGTCTCGGACCACCCGCTCAGGCCGTTCGAGTACGCCCTCTCAAAGGCGAGGGACTGCACCATCAGCGAGGCCATGGCCTCCGAGGACTACGTGGACCCCGTGACGGGCGCCACGTCCCAGCGCTTCAAGGTCGAGGACGGCAAGACCATCCGCCTCGCGGGCATGGTGCCCACGGGCGGCGTCGCCAAGAAGGTCACCAAGAAGGGTGACCAGATGGCCATCGTGACGCTCGAGGACATGGAGGGCGAGATCTCGCTCGTGGTCTTCCCGAAGACCTACAAGGAGTGCGCCCCGGCCCTCGAGGGTGAGGTCGACCCCGACACGGGCGAGCGCATCGGCGACGTCTTCATCCAGGCGACGGGCAAGATCGAGCACGGCGACCGTGGCGACCAGCTCATCTGCTCGCACATCGAGGCGCTCGAGCTGAACGAGAAGACCAACCGTCCCAAGGTCGTGGAGGTCTACATCCCCTCCAAGATGCTCTCGATGGACAGGATGGAGACCCTGCAGTCGATCTTCGACCGCTACGACGGCCTCGACCGCATCGAGCTCATGGTCGAGAGCTCGTGCGGCGACATGATGAGGATGGAGCTCCCGACGAAGGTCGATGCCAAGAACATGGTCCTTCTCGCCGAGGTGAAGGACTTCGTGGGCCGCGAGGGCCACGTGCAGATAGCCTAGTTACCCAGGCGGCCTTGGGCGGCGGCCTTGCGGGACGCTAGATTCCCGCGAGGTGCGTCCGCTCGAGGTCGCGGGCGATCAGGGGGCTCTTGGCGGAGTAGTCGGCCACGAGCGTCTCGATGCCACCCACGAGGTGCGCGAGGTCGCTCGGGTCGAGGAAGCGCGCGACCATGCCGACGAAGCCCACGTAGTCGACCGCGTCGTCGATTCCGACACGGGCGTCGTACAGGCGCTCGCCGTGGGCGCAGAGGTTGCGGACGTCGACGATCGCCTCGAGGTCGCGCTCGAGCTCGCGCGGCGTGAGGGTGCCCTTGGGGCCCGCCTGCGAGATGCGGGCGAGGCCGTCGCACACGCAGAGCTGCTCGTCCCGCCTGAGCAGCGCGAAGAGGTACTTGAGGTTGCCGAAGGTGAGCTCGTCCACGAGGACCCAGAGGGGCACGGTGTCGTGCTTGTCCTGGAAGTGGGCGACGCGGACGTCACGGCCGGGGCCGCGTGGGTCGCGCTCGCGCGAGCGCGCGTGGTGCTCCAGCGTGTCGATCATCCACCTGAGGTCGCCCTCGTACTCGTCCTCGCCGCGGATGTAGTCGCGGCGCTGCGTGAAGTTGTTGGGGTCGAGGTATGCCTCGGGCTTGGGGTGGCGCGAGCAGAACGCGTAGCTGGTGAGCGAGCGGAGCGTGGCCTCGACCATCATGAGGTGGCGAAACGTGAGGGCGCGCAGGCCGCGGTCGAAGCGGAAGAGCGCGTACACGTCCGAGAAGGACGTGCCCTCGAGGTAGCGGTCCTCTCCCTCGAAGGAGGTCGCCGCGACGTCGAGGAACGGCCGCTTGTAGCCGTTGACGACGGCGTAGTAGCCCTCGCGCAGGAGCGTGAGCTCGGTATCCCGGTCGCAGCGCATGCCGCGGGACTCGAGGAGCCTGACCTGCTCGTCGATGGTGAGGAAGCGCTTCTCCATGTTGCCTCCGGGCGGTGGTGTTGGGACTGCACGACGTGACTCTACCACGCGGCGCTGCCCGCGGCTGGCGGATGGCCGGGTTCTGCCGTTTGCGGCGGGAGGGGAATAGAGCGCCGCGAGGCGGGAACAATAGACCAGAAGGGCGCCCACGCGACGCCCGAGGCGTGGTTTGAGAGGACCCACTTACAAGGAGGAAAGCGTATGGCAGAGCTTACGTTCTATCGTTGCAACAAGTGCGGGAACCTGGTCATGGTGCTTGACAAGGGCGCATGCACGCCTATGTGCTGCGGCGAGCCCATGGAGAAGCTCGAGGCCGGTTCGACCGACGCCGCCGCCGAGAAGCACGTGCCCGTGGTCGAGTTTGACGACAAGCACATGACCGTCAAGGTCGGCGAGGTCGCGCACCCCATGACCGAGGAGCACTACATCGAGTGGATCGTCGTCGCGGCAGAGGGCAAGACGGTCATCAAGCACCTGAAGCCGGGCGAGGAGCCCCAGAGGACGTTCTGCAAGAAGTTTGCGGAGCACGGCACCGTGTACGCCTACTGCAACCTGCATGGACTCTGGAAGGCAGAGTTCTAGACCCAGTTTGACGGACGGGTTGCCCCGCGGGGCGACCCGAGGGCATCTCCCTCCGTCGGGCGTCGACCCCATGGTGGGCGTGCCCGACGGAGGGATTTCTTTCACATGAGGATAGGCATCGCACAGATCGACACGCGCGCGGGCGACTTCGAGGCCACGGCGGGGAGGATGATCGGGCTCTCCGCGCGGGCGGCGCGAGAGGGGGCCGACCTTCTCGTCTTCCCGATGACGTCGCTCACGGGACCGACCCCCGTTCGCGAGAGCGAGGAGGACGACTTCCTGGTGGACGCCATGGAGGCGCTGGTCAGGATGTCCGAGGAGGTCTCGTGTCCCTGCATCGTGCCCGTGGTTGGCTCGGTCGACGGTGAGCCGACGCCCGAGGCGGTGCTCATGGGCGAGGGCAAGCTCGTGCCGCTCAAGATGCGGGCGTACGCCGACTCCGTGTCGCGTGGCGTGACCGCCGACGAGGACGGACCGGCGCCCGACCTGCCGACCGTGGAGATCGCAGGCATGAGGCTGGGCGTCGCCTTTACCTCCGACGACCTGGACGACTACGACGACTTCGACATTCCCGTGGATGCGGTGGCCTACATCGCGGGCTACGGCTACGCCATGGACGACCCGGACTCGGCCCTGGGCGCGAACCTCGCGGAGGGACGCTATGTGTCTGACGCGCGCACGACGGGCGCCTGGATCGTGGGCGTGGGTTCGCTCGGCGGCTACGGGACGTCCGTGCACACAGGGTCGAGCTTTGTGCTATCGCCCAAGGGCGACCTCATGTGCTCGCTTCCCTCCTTTGAGGAGGACCTGCAGGTGTGCGAGCTGGCGGATGACGATGACGCGGCGCCGCTCACGCCCGAGGTGTGGAACGGCCCGCTCTACACCTGGCAGGCCCTGGTGCTGGGGCTTGGCGACTACCTGCGCAAGCTCGACAAGCGGCAGGCGGTGCTCGCGCTTGACGGCAGCGTGGGCTCCATGGTGGTCGCGGCGCTCGCGACGGACGCGCTCGGCCCGACAAACGTGCACGCCATCGTGGACGTGCCGGGCGACGTGGCGCGCGAGGCGTGCTGCCAGCGCCTGGCCAGAAACCTCAGGATCGACGTGCGCGACGCACAGGACATGCGTGCGGCGCAGGTGGTGACCGACGCGCGCGACGCGACGCTGCGCCGGGGCATCGTGGGCGCCTACCTGGCCGCCTGGGCCGAGGAGCTGGACGCCCTGGTGCTTTCCGGCGCGGACAAGACGGCGCTCGCGCTGGGCGAGAGGCGCTTTGTCCCGGAGGCGGACGCCCTGAAGCCAGTGGGCGACGTCTACCGCTCCGACCTGCTGGAGCTCATGCGGATGAGGAACACCATGAGCCCGGTGTTCCCTGCGGTGCGGCTGTGGGAGCGCGAGGTCCCCATGGCGGGGGAGCGCGACGAGTCCGTTGCGGAGGAGTCCTGGTGCCAGCAGGTCGACCAGGTGCTGGCGGACCACATCGAGTACGGGCGCAGCGTGACGGAGGTCGCGGCAGCGGCGGGCGACGGCGACCTCGCGCAGCGCGTCCTGCGACGCCTGGACCAGAGCGAGCCGTGGCGCATCGGGCGTGGGCTCTACCTCATGGTCTCGAGCGTGACGCTCTTCGACGCGCGGAGGCCCCTCGGCATGGCGTGGGAGAACCGCGTCCGCACGGAGGCGGAGCTCGACCACAGCCGCGAGGTGGAGCGGCTGGCCTCGCGCATGGACAGGACGCTCGGCATGGCGGCGCTGCAGGCACGCGGCACGGGGGACGGCGACTCGTCCCTCTCGCCCGCGGAGCGCGCCGCATCCGCCGAAGGGGGCGAGAAGGGCGGCACGTCTCGGCAGGGTGACGACCGCAAGATGCGGGAGGCGTTGTCCTTCCTGCGGGACTTCTCGTACTTTGGCGGGTTCAAGCCCAAGGGCGACGGGACGTCCGGGAGCGAGGGGGCCGGAGGCGGCCAGGGAGGCTTCGAGGGCTCCGACGGTCGCAAGTGGCCGAGCCCGTTTTCCGAGAACTGACACACGGCCTGCGGGGCACTGTGATACTATAGAACGAACGTTCTATAGTTCGACACTGCTTTGGGGACGACGTGATCATTCTTGGCATTGACCCGGGACTGGCGCACACCGGGTGGGGCATCGTGGAGACGCGCGGGCCGGTCTGCCGCGCCCGCGCCTACGGCTGCGTCACCACGAAGGCGTCCGAGCCCATCGACCAGCGCCTGGGAAGGATCTTCGACGACCTGACGGAGGTCATCGCGCGCTACCAGCCCTCCCAGCTCTCGATCGAGAAGATCTTCTTTGGCGAGAACACGCGCTCGGCCATTGCGACGGCGCACGCGCGCGGGGCCGCCATCGTGGCATGCTCCAACGCGGGCCTCGCGGTGGGCGAGTTCACGCCCATGCAGATAAAGCAGGCCGTCGTGGGCACGGGGTCGGCGGACAAGCGCCAGGTGATCTACATGGTGCGCAACATACTGGACCTCGACCACGACCCAAAGCCCGACCACGCGGCGGACGCCCTTGCGGCGGCCGTGTGCTACGCGAACCTCAACAGGACCAAGAGCATCACGCGCAGGGTCGCGGCCGAGCAGGTGCGCGAGCAGGAGGCCGCCCAGCGCGTGGCCGACGCCGCCGCGGCGAGGCAGGTTACCGCCGCCGCGACCGCCGCGAACGTGGCGCGCGCCCACGGCAGGCAGGACCAGCTCTTCTCGACACGGACGAGCAGAAGGAGCAGCAAATGATCGTACGGCTTACGGGAACGCTGGTGGAGGCGCTGCCCACGCGTGTCGTGCTCGACGTCGGCGGCGTGGGCTACGAGCTCGGCGTGTCCGCCAACACCGCCGCGGCGCTGCCTGCCGTGGGCGAGGCGGGCGTCACCCTGCTCACGAGGCTCATCGTGCGCGAGGACGCCATGGAGCTGTACGGCTTCAGCAGTCGTGAGGAGCGCGCACTGTTCGACAGGCTCGTCGCGATATCGGGCGTGGGTCCCAAGCTCGCGCTCTCCGTGCTGTCGACGTTCACGCCGCAGGCGCTCGCCACCGTCGTGGCGACGCAGGACGTGAGTCGCATGAGCCAGGTGCCGGGTGTGGGCAAGAAGAAGGCGCAGCGGCTGCTCGTGGACTTGGAGGGCGTCTTCCAGAAGGACGCGGAGCTCAGGAGCCTCGTGGGACTGACCGGCCCCACGGACGGGACCGTGTCCGTAAAGGCTGCCGGCGTCGCCCCCGCAGTTTCGGTCGAGGCCGAGGCGACGGATGCGCTCCTCTCCATGGGATTCACGTCGCAGGAGGTGGAGCTCGCGCTCGATGGCTTCGAGGAGGCGGGCGCCAACACGATCCAGAAGGTGCTGTCGTACGCGCTCAAGCGTCTGGGAAGCGGGGCCTAGCCTATGTGGGAAGCTGACAAGGACGACCTCTTTGGGGATGCGGCGGAAGGCCGAGCGGCTCACACCGCGGGGCCTCGCTCGGTGACGGGCGAGCTCACGGCCGACGACCTCGAGGTCGACCGCACGCTCCGCCCCAAGACTCTGGACGACTACTGCGGCCAGGAGCGCGTGCGCGAGAACCTGCGCGTGCTCATCCAGGCTGCGAAGGAGAGGAACGAGCCCCTCGACCACGTGATCTTCTCGGGTCCCCCGGGCCTGGGCAAGACGACGCTCGCGGGCATCGTCGCGAACGAGATGGGGGCGAAGCTCCACACCACGTCCGGCCCTGCCATCGAGCGTACGGGTGACCTCGCGGCCATCCTCACGAACCTCGAGGAGGGCGACGTCCTCTTTGTGGACGAGATCCACCGCCTGAACCACCAGGTGGAGGAGGTGCTCTATCCGGCGATGGAGGACTTCTTCCTCGACATCGTCATCGGCAAGGGACCCGCCGCCAGGTCGATCAGGCTCGACGTGCCGAGGTTCACGCTCATCGGCGCGACCACGAGGACGGGACTCCTCACGGGGCCGCTGCGCGACCGCTTTGGCATCAGCTACCGACTCGACTACTACTCGGTCGAGGAGCTCGCGCGCATCGTGACACGCTCGGCGGGCATCCTGGGCGTCGACATCGACGAGCAGGGCGCCCTCGAGATCGCGTCGCGGTCGAGGGGCACGCCGCGCCTCGCGAACCGCCTGCTCAAACGCGTGCGCGACTATGCCCAGGTCAAAGCCGAGGGAAGCATCACCTGGGACGTCGCGGCCGAGGCGCTGGGGTTCTTCGAGATTGACGAGATGGGTCTCGACTGGATGGACGTCAAGATCCTGACGGCGCTTGCGAAGACGTTCCGCGGGCGCCCGGTTGGCCTTACCACGATTGCGAGCGCCGTGGGCGAGGACCCCTCGACCCTCGAGGACGTGTACGAGCCCTACCTGCTGCAGAAGGGCCTCATCATCAGGACGCCCCAGGGCAGGCAGGCGACGCCGCTTGCCTTCGAGCACCTTGGCATCGTCCCGCCGCCTACGAAGTGACGGGGGCCAAGGCCGCCGTACTTCTCCCCTGGGGAGTATGCTTCTATCGTTTGACGGACACGCGGCAGGCGTGCCCAGAGTGATGCCCTTGGGCGGGAGGTTCTGATGCTTCAGCATGACTATCTGCTAGAGATCATCGGCAGGTTCGTGGAGTCCGTGAGCGACGCGCTCACGTGCATGCTCCGGGACGGCGACATGAGCCGCGCGGGCGAGGTCGAGGACGCCATCGGCGAGCTGCTCGACCTGGACGCGCACACGGCGATGGCGCTGTCGCCGCAGTCGCTCGTGACGATGATGACGTTGAGCGGCGTGGGGGAGTCCGTCGCGGGGTACGTGTCCTACGCGCTCGACAAGCTAGCGAGGGCGTACGAGAAGGACGGGGACGAGCGGGTCGCAGCCGTTAGGAAGGCCCAGGCCCAGGCGATAGCCCAGGCGTTCCATTCTGGCGGAGAGGTGCCTCCGGAGTTCGAGACCCTCGAGGAGACGCTCTCCTAGCCGACTTTGGGGGAGCCTCCCATCGGAATCGGCTCGGGGACTAATTTTGTCCGCAAGCGGTTTGTTGGACAGACGCGTTCCCCAATGGGGTAACATATCCCTCGTGACGCGCCCGAGGGCAACTCACGACTTGTATCGCGCGAAAGCGCAGCGTTTATGTCCCCAACCGGGGGCAAGAAAGAAAGGCACGACATGGCTCAGGGTACTGTGAAGTGGTTCAACGCCGACAAGGGCTACGGCTTCATCTCTCGCGAGGATGGCGACGACCTGTTCGTCCACTACTCCGAGATTCAGATGGACGGCTACAAGACTCTTGACGAGGGTCAGGCTGTCGAGTTCGACATCACCACTGGCCAGAACGGCAAGCTCCAGGCTTCCAACGTCCGCAAGCTCTAGTTCTAGAATCGCTCAGGCGCAGGCTTCTGCCTGCAGGTGATTCCGCGGCCCGTCGTGCAGTGCACGGTGGGCCGCGGTTTTGTATGTCCGAGGGCCGTGGCTGGCCCAGGCGCGCCCGTGCGCCACGGGCGGCGCTACGTGTACCATGGGATGCGATACCGAACTCAGACGATTGGGGGACCCGTGTCAGACGAGGAACTGAAGCGCGAGGCGGACGCGTACGTGGACGAGGTGTGGGAGGACGTCGTGGCGGACATCCGCACCCTGGTGAGGATTCCGTCCGTGAGGGACCGCGAGGGCGCCAAGCCGGGCATGCCCTGGGGCAAGGCGAGCCACGACGCGCTGGTGGCGGCGCTCGGCATCGCGTCGCGCCTGGGGCTCGACGCGCACGAGTGCGAGGGCTACATCGGCTACGCGGACCTCAAGGGCGCGTCGGACACCCAGATCGCGACCATCGCGCACACGGACGTGGTGCCCGAGGGCCTGGGCTGGACCGTCGACCCCTTTGACGTGACGCGTCGCGAGGGCTACCTCCTCGGCCGCGGCGTGCTGGACGACAAGGGCCCGCTCGTGCTGTCGCTCTACGCGGCCAACTTCTTCAGGCGCAAGGTCGAGGCGACGGGCAAGCCCCTGCCGTACACGCTGCGCTGCCTCGTGGGCAACGAGGAGGAGTGCGAGATGGGCGACCTCAAGTGGTACCTCAAGCACTATCCCGAGCCTGCCTTCTGCTTCACGCCCGACGCCGACTTCCCGCTCATCTGCGGCGAGAAGGGCGTCTTCCACGGCCACTTCACGACCGGCAGGCTCGCGGACGAGCCGGGCGCCAGGATCGTGAGCCTGGATGCGGGCACCGTCGCCAACGCGATCCCCGGCCAGGCGGAGGCCGTCGTGCGCTCGGGCGCCGGCGAGCTCAAACCGCGCGAGGGCGTCGAGGTGGAGGAGAAGGGCGACGGCACGTTCCTGGTGCGTGCCCACGGCATCGGCGGCCACGCGTCGCTTCCCGCGGGGACGCGCAACGCCATCGGCATGCTGGCCGACTACCTGCTCGACAACGGCGTCTGCAACGAGCCCGAGCGCTCGTTCCTCTCGCTCGAGCATCTGCTCTGCGCTGCGTCGACGGACGGCTCGAGCCTGGGCATCGCATCCGCGGACGAGAAGTTCGGCCCCCTCACGTGCATCGGCGGCACGGTGCGCACCGTGGATGGCGGCTTTGTGCAGACGATGGACGCCCGCTATCCCACGTCCATCACGGACGGGCAGATCGAGGAGGTGCTCTCCAGACTCGCGGCCGAGCACGGCTGCGCGTTCGACGTGGACGGCGTGAAGGTGCCGTTCTACATCGACCCGTCCTCCGCGCCCATCAAGATGCTGCTCGACACGTACGCCGAGTACTCCGGCCAGCCCGCCGAGGCCCAGGTCATCGGCGGCGGCACGTACGCGCGCAACTTCACGTGCGCCTGCGCGTTTGGCGCGAACGACCCCACGGCCAAGCTGCCCAGCTGGGTCGGCCCCGAGCACGGCCCCGACGAGGGCATTGCGGAGGACACGCTCAAGCAGGCGCTCAGGATCTACATCGTGTCCATTGCGAGGCTCATGCGCCTCAAGTTCTAATCGCGGGAGGGGCCCGGGCGGCCGCGCCAGCGTTGCCGGCCGTCAGCAGCCCCGCCTGTCACGACAGGCGGATGTCCCGCCAGTCCCACAGGAGGAGGTCCGCCGCGGCGCGGACCTCCTTCACGTCCTGTGTGGGATCGTTCGACACGACGCCGCAGGTCAGCATGCCCGCACCGGACGCGCTGCGGATGCCGGCCACCAGGTCCTCGAACACGATGCACTCCCGCGGCGCCACGCCCACCCTGCGCGCCGCCTCGAGGTAGATGTCCGGCTTGGTCTTGGGCACGGGCACGTCCTTCCCGTGCACGCGCACGTCAAACAGGCTGTCCATGTCGATCCCGCGCATGGAGTTCAGCACGTCGGGGTCGTTCGTGGTCGCGAGCGCGATGCGCACGCCGCGATCGCGCAGCGCCTGGACGTACTCGCGCACGCCGGGAAGCAGCCTCGCCTCGTCGCGGTACAGCGCGCGGCCCATGGCGTTCCACTCGTCGCAGATCTCCTGCACGCTGTCGTGCAGGCCAAAGCGCTCGATCGTGTAGCGCGCTCCCGCCTCGAACCCCAGGGTCGACATCTTGCGCGCGTAGTCCTCGGGCACGGCGTGGCCGCGCGAGCCCAAAAAGGCCTCGTCTACGCGCTGCCAAAGGCTCGCCGTGTCGGATATGGTGCCGTCGAAGTCGAATATCGCGGCCTTGAAGCGCGGCGGCCACAGCTCCGCGGGCGCCTCGTGTTCCGGAACGTACCCTGCCGTGCCCTGCACCATATCCCTCCCGACGTCATGGGTCCCCGCGCGGGCGCGCGGGCGGCCGTCGATATGCTAGTCTAACCAACGCGCGGCGCACAGGGCGCCGGCCGAGCAGTTCGGGTCCTAAATCCTGCTCGTAAAACCTAAAACCAAGGGAGAAGAACACATGCTCAAGAAGACGCTCGAGGACTACCGGCTGCTCTTGCGAAGCGTGCCCAGCACCAACGTCGCGCTGTTCACGCTCAGCGTCGTCCTCATGAACCTGCTCGCCAACAAGGAGCTCGTATCGCTCCCGTACCTCGCACTCGACTGCGGCATCACGCTGAGCTGGGTGTCGTTCCTGTGCATGGACATGATCACCAAGCGCTTTGGCGCGCGCGCCTCGATCATGGTATCGGTCTTCGCGCTCGTCACCAACCTCGCCGTGGCCGTCCTCCTCTGGCTCGTGAGCCTCGCGCCCGGCCACTGGGGTGCCTACTACACCTCGGGCCTCTCGGCCGTGGACCAGGGCCTCAACGCCACCATCGCGGGCAGCTGGTTCGTGGTGTTTGGCAGCTCGGTGTCCATGCTCTTCTCGTCCGCCACAAACTCCCTGCTCAACCAGTTCATCGGCCGCAGGCTCGCCAGCAACGAGGGCTTTGGCTCCTTTGCCAAGCGCGTGTACGCGTCCACGCTCGTGGGGCAGCTGGTCGACAACCTCACGTTCGCCATCATCGTGAGCCACACGTTCTTTGGCTGGACGTGGGCGCAGGTCGTCAGCTGCTCCATCACGGGCGCCCTGGTCGAGCTCCTGTGCGAGGTCGTGCTGAGCCCCGTGGGCTACCGCGCGGTCCGCGCGTGGGAGCGCGACGGCGTGGGTGCCGCCTGGCTCGCCGCGCACCCCACGGAGGGCGACGGCGCCCAGTCCAGGTCCGCCTCGACGGTGGGGGAGGCCTAGCATGAGCGTGCTGGTCACGGGCGCGTCGGGCGGCATCGGCCGCGCCATCGCGGATGTCTTCCTCGAGCGCGGGCACGAGGTGGACGGCATCGACGTGCGCGAGGCCCCGTTCGAGCGCGCGGGCTACTGCCACCACGTGGCGGACGTGCGCGATGCCGCGGCGCTGCCCCAGCTCCCCGCTCCCGCCGTCATCGTCAACTGCGCGGGCGTGCAGGACACCGCGGATGACATCGACGTCAACCTCAAGGGGACCATCAACGTGTGCGAGCGCTACGGCTTCGCGAGCATGTCGCAGCCCACGCCGGAGCTCCGCTCCATCGTGAACGTTGGTTCTTCCTCCGGCCACAACGGCTCGGAGTTCCCGCAGTACGCGGCCAGCAAGGGCGGCGTCATCGCGTACACCAAGAACCTGGCGCTCCGCGTGGCGCCGCAGGCCATCGCCAACAGCGTCGACCCCGGCGGCGTCCTGACCGAGCTCAACCGTCCCGTCATGGAGGACGAGGCCCTCTGGTCGCGCATCATGTCGCTCACGCCGCTGCGCCGCTGGGCCACGCCGCAGGAGATTGCGGAGTGGGTCTACTTCGTGGGCGTGACCAACCGCTTCATGACCGGCCAGAGCCTCCTCATCGACGGGGGAGAGGCGGGCAACGCGGAGTTCGTCTGGCCCGACGTCACGGTCGGCACCAAGCACGCGGAGTAGCCACGGGCGGGCGCGGCTGGTCGCCCCTGCCGTCGGTCGCGCACGCGGCCGCCCCGCATACCGTATGCGGAGGCGTTCGTGCCAAATGTTGCCAGAATGTTACACTACACAGGTGTTGCAATCCAACCATACGTACGCATCCGGAGGTCGCCATGACAGACGAGGAACTGAAGGCCCGCGCAAAGGAGTTCGCGGAGAAGAACTGGGACGCCATCGTCGAGGACATCGACACGCTCGTGCAGGTCAACTCGGTCGAGGACCTGGACCACGCCGAGCCGGGCAAGCCCTACGGCCCCGCCCCCTACGAGGCGCTCTCCCGCGCGCTCGGCATCGCGTCGCGCCTCGGGCTCGACGCGCACGACTGCGACGGCCACATCGGCTACGCGGACGTGCCCGGCGCCTCGGCCAAGCAGATCGCGACCATCGGCCACACGGACGTCGTCCCGGCCGGCACGGGCTGGCGCTACGACCCGTTCAAGGTGACGCGCAAGGACGGCTACCTCATCGGCCGCGGCGTGCTGGATGACAAGGGCCCGACCACGCTCTCGCTCTGGGCCGCCAAGTTCTTCGCGGACCTCGCGCGCGAGACCGGCGAGCAGCTGCCGTACACCCTGCGCTGCATCATCGGCAACAACGAGGAGACCAACATGGCCGACGTCGAGTGGTACCTCGACCACTACGACCAGCCCGAGTTCCTCTTCTCGCCCGATGCGGACTTCCCCCTCATCTACGGCGAGAAGGGCGGCTGGTCCGCGACGGTCATCTCCTCGGACGTGGCGGACGCCATCGTGGACATCCAGGGCGGCACCGTGGGCAACGCCGTCGCCGGCGAGGCGACCGCGCTCGTGAGGCCGGGCGCGCACAAGCTCGAGCCCGCGGAGCGCATCGACGTGGAGTACGCGGAGGACGGCCTGGTCAGGCTCACGGCCCACGGCATCGGCGCGCACGCGTCCACGCCGCAGGGCTCGATCAACGCCATCGGTCTTCTTGTCAACTACCTGCTGGACAACGACGTGTGCCAGGGCGCGGAGCGCGAGTTCCTGGAGTTCGAGCGCATCGTGTTTGCCTCCACGGACGGCTCGAGCCTGGGCATCGCGTGCCAGGACGAGTACTTTGACCCCCTGACCTGCATCGGCGGCACCATCGCCAAGGTGGGGGAGCACTTCGAGCAGACGCTCGACAGCCGCTATCCCACCTGCATCACCGGGGACGAGATCACGCGCCGCGTGGGCGAGCTCGCGGCCAAGTACGGCTGCACCGTGCGCGTCGACCTCGACATGGTGCCGTTCCTGACCGACCCCAAGACGCCCGCCATGCAGACGCTCGTGCGGACGTACAACGAGTACACCGGCCGCGACGCCCAGGGCTTCTGCATCGGCGGCGGCACGTACGCGCGCCACTTCAAGGCGGGCGGCTCGTTTGGTCCCAACGACCCGGCGTTCCCCATGCCGGACTGGGTGGGCGCGGAGCACTCCGCGGACGAGGGCTTCAGCGAGGAGCAGTTCAAGCGCGCGCTGCAGATCTACATCGTGTCGATCGCGCGCCTGATGCGGCTCGACTTCTAACCACAGACAACTGCAAGCCGTCGGCGTCGCGTGCGCAGGCGGTGGACGAGAAGGGCGGCGCGCCGGCTTGTGGCCGGTACGCCGCCCCTTTGCATGGCGATGGGTCGTGACCCCGCTGGCCCGTGGCCCGCGGTGGCCGCGTGCGCCTACTGGTCCGGCTCGCTTCCCAGCGAGTCCATCACGTCGAGCGTGACGTCGTCCTGGTCAAACGCCGCGAGCACGTTCACGAAGTTGCGGGCCACGGGGAAGACCTCCGCGTCGACCGAGGCGCGCGTGCACTCCATGACGGTCTGGGAGACCTGCGGCGTGGGCGCGACGGGGATGTCGTGGTAGCCGAGCGTGGCCTCGATCTCCTCCTGCGAGAGGGGCTGCGTGAGCGGCCTGATGGCGCCCTGCTGGGCCGGGCTGCCCAGCACCTGCGCGGACTGCGCGTCCGCGGGGGCCTGCGCGTCGGGGGCGTCGTCCTTCTCGCCTGCGTCGCCCGAGGCGTCATCGGCGGGGGATTGGGCGTCCTGGGCGTCCTGGGCGTCCGTGCCGGCGACCTGCGTGACCTGCGGCTGCTGCAAGCCCGCGACCTCCATCACCACGATGGGCGTGATGGAGGGCATGAAGCTTATGGCGCTCTGGTAGCACGCCTGCGCGGCCAGGAGGTTGCCCTTGTTCCACATGAACGAGGCCATGCGGTAGTAGCCGAGGCCGATGGACTCCGGGTCGTGCGCGTCGCGCAGGAAGCCGGTCAGGACCTCCTGGGCCTCGTCCATGCTGCCGCACTCCTCCAGGCAGCGCACGAGTTGGAGCACCGCGTGGTTGTCGAGCGGCGCGAGCTCCACGAGCCTGCGCGCGTGCGTGAGGGCGCGCTGCGGGTGGTGCAACATGACCTGCGCCACGGACGCGTAGAAGAGCGCCGCAAAGTAGGAGTCGGGCGCGAGCAGGAGGGCGCGGCCGTCGGACGCGTACTTGCGGTTGTAGAGCGCGCGGTCCACGTAGCTGCCAAAGTAGCGCCACACCACGCCCTTGCCGTCCGCATAGGCGCCCGTCCTGTCCAGGTGGTCGAGCACGGGCTCCAGCACGGCGACGGCGCCCGCCGCGTCGCGCTTGGACAGGAGGTCGCGCCCGCGCTCCGCGGCGCGGCTCAGGGGGTCGCCAAACACGAGCTCGTGGCCGATGGCCTCGGGGTCCGTGGGGCTCGTGCCGCTCACCATGGACTTGACCAGGCGCTCGCCCGCGTCGCGGACGGTGGGGTCGGGGTCGTCCCGCGTGAAGTCGAGCACGGTGCGGACGTTCCTTTGGGTGGCGTCCTTCTCGCCCGCGTCCGCGAGGTGCAGCAGGATGTTGCCAGCCACGATCTGGCGGTCGCTCGCCTCCTCGATCCCCAGGCCGGACACGCTCTGCGTGCCGAGCGCGGCCGCGGCCTCCTTGGGGAGCCTGCGGGAGGAAAGCTCGACGGGCATGAAGCGCCACGCGGGGCTGAAGCGGGCCTCGTCCAGGTCCGCGGTCTGCTCCACAGGGCGCAGGATGCCGTCCTCGACGCGCATGTTGGGGACGAAGGGACGCATGGCGCGGCGCAGGTCGTCCACGTGGGCGAGGTCGAGCCGCGCAAAGCGCCAGCGGTCGAAGTCGACGCAGAGGTAGCAGCGGTGCGTGGTCGCGTTGTCCACGGTGCCCACGACCCACGCGTGCTTGATGCGGCGCGACGAGCGGAAGGCCGTCGCGGCAAGCAGGATGGCGAGGCGCTGCGCGTAGGCCGAGGCCACCTTGCGGCGCATCTCGCGCGAGCTGTGCACGAGGCCGATGCCGTCGACGTACATGGACGAGGGGAAGACCTGCTCGGGCGTGAGCGCCACCTGGAATACGACGTTGCCGTCCGCCACGTTGGTCCTGAAGTGCTGCTCGAGCCGGTAGGGAAGCTGCAGGGACTCGATCGCCGTGGCGATGGAGCGGCGCACGGCCCACTCGCCGTCGGGAACCTCGCCGGCCTCCAGGTCGAGCGGCTGGTCGATGGGGGCCGACTGCGCGCAGATGGAGTTGGCCAGGCTCTGCATGAGCCGGTAGCAGTCCTCCACCGTGGCCGACTGCGGGTCCTCGAAGTACGCGCACGCGCGCTGGGCCGCCGCGAGCGCCGCCTCGAGCTTGAGCACGCGCAACCGCGCGAGGTAGCTGAGCTGCTCGTCCTGCACGCGCAGCCTGAGCGTGCCCGTGCGCGACGAGCGCGTCACGGCGATGCGGGGGAGCTTGACGTCCTTCTCGAACAGACCCGCCTCCACGAGCACGCGCGCGAAGAAGCGCTCGATACCGCTGGGGGAAAGCGTCGCCTGCGCCTGCGAGCCGGACTCGCCGTCGACCTGCGCCATGCGCGTGCGGATGTCGCCCACCACGAGCTTGAGCTCGTCCATGGGGTCCGCGCTCGCCTGGAGGCGCTGCGCCACGGACTCGAAGTCGAGCTGCGACTCCGCGGGCGCCTGGGGCGAGGACTCTGCCGGGACGACCTCCACGGTCTGGGTGGCAGGCTCGGCCACGTCCGTGGCGTCGGCGGCTTCGGTTGCGTCCGCATTGTCATCCGGGTGAGAAGAACGGGGCGCCTGGGCCGCGAGCGCGTCGTTGGACTGGGCCTCCGCCTTGGCTGCGGCCGAGGGGGTCGCGTCCTTCTCGCCTGCGGGAGCCTGGTCCTTGCGCGTGGCCGCGGCTGTCTGCGCCGCCGTGACATCCGTTGCGCCTGACTGCTCCTCCTGCGACCCGGCGCCGAGCGTCGCCGCGAACACGCCCACCAGCGCCGCCGCCACGCAGGCCGCGATCGCCACGAGCGCCCACGCGACGCTGCCGAGCGTTAGCGCGCGGACGATGCCCACGACCGCGACGACCGCGAGGACGACGACCGACGATGTGAGAACCCGCCTTATGGGCGAACGGAACTGAGCCATGCGGAACCACCTAGGAGCCAAATCGGTACGGGCGACGCGCGCCCGGGACGTATCTTCCAGTCTTCTTACCCAATGGCGGCCCGTTTGACGCGGGGGTGGCCCTAGCAGCCCTCAATCTCCTTTATCTCGACCTCGTTTCCCCGCAGCAGGTAGGTCTGGTCGCTTCCGCAGTAGGGGCAGACGCGGCCGTACTCGACCGTGGGGTACGTCCTGCCGCAGTCGTTGCAGACGGTCACCGCGTCGACGCGCTCGATCTTGAGCTCGGAGTCGCGCAGGAGGTCGTTCTTCTTCTGGGCCCAGTGCCAGCAGTCCGCAAAGTAGTCCTCCAGGATGCCCGAGACCTCGCCCAGGCGCATCGTGACGCTGCTGATGCGCGTGAGCTCGTTCTCCTTCGCTATGTCGTCAAGCGTGTCCATGGCCGCGAACACGACTCCCAGCTCATGCATCTGCCTGCCCCCTCGCGCGACGCCGCGGCCCGACTAGGCCTTCCACTCCCGGACGGCCTCCCTCAGCCAGTCCAGCCACTCGTCCATGCCCTCGCCCGTCTTGGCGGAGAGGTAGATGATCCGCGCGTTGGGGTTGCGCAGGCGCACGTTGCGCTCGAGCTTCTGCTTGTCGAAGTCAAAGTAGGACAGGGTGTCGATCTTGCTGATGAGCACGAGGTCGCTCACCTCGAACATGAGCGGGTACTTGAGCGGCTTGTCGTCGCCCTCGGGGACGGAGAGGATCATGACCTTCTTGCCGGCGCCCGTGTCGAACTCCGCGGGGCAGATGAGGTTGCCCACGTTCTCGATCACGACGAGGTCCTGTCCCTCGAACCCGAGCTGCGCGAGCCCCTGCTCCGTCATCGCGGCGTCCAGGTGGCACATGCCGCCCGTGTGGAGCTGGATCGCCTTGGCGCCCGCCTCCTGCACGGTGTGGGCGTCCACGTCGGAATCGACGTCTGCCTCCATGATGGCGATGTTCATCTCGTCCGCGAGCGCGCGCGTCGTGGCGGAAAGCAGCGTCGTCTTGCCTGCGCCGGGCGAGCTCATGAGGTTGATCATCATCGTGCCTGCGTCGTGCATGCGCTGGCGCAGCGCCTCCGCCTCGCGGTCGTTGTTGCTGAAGACGCTTTCCTTTACCTCGATAACCTTGATCGGGTCCTGCATCTGGCTCCTCCTTTGGCATGGCTTTCTCAACCATGATACAGGAGCCGTCGCTGGCTGGCGCCCGCGGGTGAGGCGGCGTCCTTCTCGCCCGCCTGCGCGCGCAGGGGCCACGGCGGATCCCACCGCTCGCCGATGCCGCCCCATTCGCATAATAGTTTGATTTAAGAGACTGCCGTGAGGACGCGGCATCGCGCTATGTGACGCGATGAATAAACGGAATGCACGCACTTCTCACCTGCAGATTTGTTGGGCAAGAAACACGTGGAAACATACTTGAAACATAAATTTAGAGCGTGTATAACGAAGCCGTAAGGCACGCTGGCGCGTGCGGTCCAACCACATGTCTGGAGGGTCTATGGGAGCGTTCTCTGCGCAGACGGTACTGTTCATCACCTACACGATGCTCGGCTTCGTCGCGGCCTTGGCCGCGCTGATGGCGGTCGTGGGCATCGTCAGGTACGTGGTGCGAAAGGCACTTGGCAGGAAGGAGCCTGACCCCAATGCGACGACGTATCCGACCGAGGTCCCTCGCATCGCATAGGCGACGCGAGGCGGCAATGCCGACCGCGGACGAGGAAGTTACGTGACAGCCCCCGCAACCTGACGTGGTAGCGGGGGCTGTCCTTGTGTGGCGTGTCGTCGCGGGCGCTAGGCGTCGCCCAGCTCCGTTGGCCAGACGGTTCCCTCGGGCATCTTGGCGTTGCCGGACTGGATGGACGAGGGGATGGTGCTGTCGGACGCCATCAGCTCGTCGATGGTCACGAGGGTGTAGCCGTTCTTCTGGAGCGCCTCGATGATCTTGGGCAGCGCCTGGACGTCCTGGTCGCGGTTGCCGCCGCCGTCGTGCATGAGGATGATGTCGCCCGACTTAACGTTCAGCAGGGCATTGCTCACGATCTGGTCCACGCCGGGGAGCTTCCAGTCCTTGGAGTCCTGCGTCCACGTGATGGAGGCCGACGCGATGCCGGCGGACTTGACCCACGTGGTCTCGCGGAAGTCGCCGTAGGGCGGACGGAAGACCGTCGTCTCCACGCCCGTGGCGGACGATATCGCCTTGAAGCCGGAGCTCAGCTCGGACTGGACCTCCGCGGCGTCGAGCGTCGTGAGCTGCTTGTGGTCCTGCGTGTGGTTGGCGATCTGGGAGCCCTGCTTGACGATGGCCTTTGCGAGCTCGGGGTACTGCTGCACGTTCTTGCCCAGGCAGAAGAACGTCGCCTTGGCGTGGTACTTGTTGAGGATGTCCAGGTACTGCTGGGTGTACTTGTCGCTCGGGCCGTCGTCGAACGTGAGCGCCACGAGCTGCTTGCCGCCCTCTGGCACCGGCGTCCTGAGGTAGATCTCGGCGTCGGTGGCCTTCTTGGTCACGACCTCGGCCGTCTGCTTGGAGCGCTTGCCTTTGAGCACCTTGGCGCTGCCGGCCTTGCCGTAGTTTCTCACGTACGCGACGGGGCCAAAGCCGCCCTTCATCACGAGCTTGGGCGCCACGGACGTGGTCGAGGTCGTGTGGGGCTCCATGATGTTCTTGCCCTTGGCGAGCACGATGGTGTCGCCCTGGCTCACACGGTAGCGCTCGCCCTGCCTGCCGGGGAGGCTTTTGCCGTTGACGGTCGCCGTGAACGCGTAGCCGCCGCCCCGCTTGAGCACGTCGCCCTTCACGCTCACGAGGTTGCCGCGCCTGACCTTGAGGGAGAGGTCCCGTGCGGCGTCCTTGAGCGTGCTGTCGATCTTGACCTGGTAGCTGGAGCCGTTGATGGTCACGGGCACCTTGCGGTTGCTCCACAGGTGCCAGGCGACCCCTCCCAGCACCAGGATGAGCGCGAGCGCCAGCAGCGCGGGTACCTTGCTCCTGCTACTGCGCTCCTCCGTGGAGGCCGCCTTCTCGCGTCCGCCCTCGGCGCCGCTCACGCGCTGCGTGGTGGGGATGTAGTACACCCCGGTCGCGTTCTTCTCGTCCTGTTTTGCCTGCCTCTGCCCTGCCTTGTGGCGTGCCGGGTTCGAGTTCTGCTCTGCCATGGTCACTGGTCCGTTCCAAGCTTCGTTTCGTGTGCCGCCGAACTAGGATAGCCGCCTCAGTGGGCGGTGCGTGCAATCACAAAGTCTTCAGAGTCCGTTAAGCGTTGGGCCGCAAAGGTCCTCTTACTATACGGGCGGCGGCCGCGATCCTGACCAAGAATTTGGAAGTCTTTAAGGTTATTTCTGCCACGTTCTGGCATCCGCGGGCGAGAAGCGCCGCGACCCTGGCTGGGGCCGCGGCGTGCGTTAGCGCGCTATGGAGTTATCGCCTTCGTGCTAGCGGATCTTGCGGATGAAGAGCCCGCTCCTGAGCTTGGGCTCGAACCAGGTCGACTTGGGCGGCATCAGGAGCCCGGCGTCGGACACGGCCATGAGCTCGTCCACGGAGGTGGGGTACAGCCTGAAGGCCACGCCCTTCTCGCCCGCGTAGGACTCCAGCGCCTCGGGACCCTCTATGCCGCCCACAAAGCGGATGCGGGGGTTCGTGCGCGGGTCGTCGATGCCCAGGACAGGCGCGAGCACGCGGTCCTGCAGGATGGACACGTCGAGCGTGGCCACGGGGTCGTCCCCGAGCGCTGCCGCCTCGGGCGAGAGGGACATGGCGTGCCAGCCGTCGGCAAGGTAGAGGCCAAACTCGTGGCGGGCTGTGGGGGAGAAGGGCTCCTCCTGCGCGGGACCGACCTCGAAGCCGGCGTGGCGGATCTTCTCGATGAGCTCGTCCGCGGAAAGGCCGTTGGTGTCCGCCACGACGCGGTTGTATGCCATGACCTTGAGCTGGCTCGCGGGGAAGAGAACCGCGAGGAAGCCGTTGTAGGGGGCGTCCTCGGAGGACTCGCCGCGCTCGGCCGCCTGCGCGCGGAGCTCCTGGCTCACGCGCACGGCGGATGCGGCGCGATGGTGGCCGTCTGCGATGTAGGCGTGCTCCACGGTCGCGAACGTCGCCTGCAGCGCCTCCACGGCGGCCGGACGGGCCACGCGCCACACGCACTGGCGCACGCCGTACTCGTCCGTGAAGTCGTAGAGCGGCTCGGCCGTGGAGGCGAGGCCCACCAGGGTGTCGATGGCGAAGTTGTCCCTATACGTCAGGAAGATGGGGCCGGTCTGGGCGCCCGTCGCCCTGATGTGCTCCACGCGGTCCTGCTCCTTCTCGGGACGGGTGTTCTCGTGGCGGCGGATCGTGCCGTCAAGGTACTCGTCCACGGAGCAGGCGCACACCACGCCCGTCTGGGCGCGACCGTCCTGCTCCAGGCGGTACACGTAGTAGCAGGGCGTGTCGTCGCGCAGGAGCGTGCCGTCGCTGGCGGCCTTGCGGATGAGCTCGGCCGCCTTGGCGTACACGTCTGGGGCGTACATGTCGTGGTCGGGGGAGAAGGACGTCTCCGGCCGGTCGATGGCCAGAAACGACCCCGGGTGGGCCTTCACGTAGGAGGCCGCCTGCGCGCGGTCGAACACGTCATAGGGAAGCGACGCGAACGTGGCCGCCTTGTCCGGTGCCGGACGGAAGCAGCGTATGGGGTCTGCGCGCATGGGGTCTCCTTAGGTTGTGAGGTTGCGGCGAGCTACCTGGTGATCGCGGGGACGATCTGCCTGATGCGGTACACGCCGGGGATGGCGCGCAGCGCGGCCATGGTCTCGGCGTCCACCGGCTGGTCGGTATCGATAAGAGTATAGGCGCTGCCGTCCTGGGCCTCGTTGGACATGCGCTGGATGTTGGCGTTGGACTTGGCGAGGGCGCCCGAGATCTGGCCGATCATGTTGGGGACGTTCGCGTGCAGCGCCGCGATACGGCCGCCCGTGTGGCACGGGCCCATGTCGCAGTCGGGGTAGTTGACGGAGTTCCTGATGGTGCCCTGCTCCAGGTAGTCCTTCATCTCCCTCACGGCCATGGTGGCGCAGTTGGCCTCGGCCTCGGCTGTGCAGGCGCCCATGTGCGGGGTGATGATCGTGTTGGGCATCTTGGTGGTCATGGGCGTCGCGAAGTCGCACACGAAGCGGCAGAGCTTGCCGGAGCGCAGCGCCGCGTCCACGGCGGGCTCGTCCACGATGTCGGCACGCGCGTAGTTGAGCAGCATCGCGCCGTCGGACATGAGCGAGATCATCTCGGTGCCCATCATGTGGCGCGTGTCGTCCTTGGAGGGGACGTGCAGCGTCACGTAGTCGGCGTTGCGGCAGAGCTCCGCCATGGAGTCGACGCGCTTGATGTTGCGGTTGAGCTGCCAGGCGTGCTCGACGGACAGGTACGGGTCGTAGCCGTACACGTCCAGGCCCAGCGCCTCGAGGGCATTCGCGACCTTCGAGCCGACGGCGCCCAGGCCCACGACGCCGACCTTGCGCCCGATGGCCTCGCGTCCGACGAAGGCCTTCTTGTTCTTCTCGGCATCCTTCACGATCTGCGGGTCATCGGCGTTCTTCTGCACCCAGTTCATACCGTCGAGCGTGCCGCGGGAGTTCACGAGGATCATGCCCACGACGAGCTCCTTCACGGCGTTGGAGTTGCCGCCCGGCGTGTTGAAGACCACGATGCCCTGCTTGGCGCAGCGCTCGATGGGGATGTTGTTGTAGCCCGCGCCGGAACGCGAGATGCAGCGCACGTTGGGCCCAAAGTCCACGTCGCGGATGTCGGAGGCCCTCACCAGGACGGCGTCCGCCTTCTGCACGTCGTCGGTCTTCTCGTAGCCATCGCCCAGCTCGGCCACGCCGTCGCGGGTGATGGTCTTGGCGATGTTGTCATAAATCCTTACGTAACGCATGGTGTCTCCCTCTGCGTGTGTTCGCTTCTCTTTGGTTTGTCTTGCGCCTGGCGCGCCGGCGCGGCCGGCCCGCCCTTAGGCGTCCGTGCGGCAGTCCGCCCTGTGGGCCGCCTCGAAGGACTCCATGTACGCCAGCAGCGCCTCCACGGCCTCCTTGGGGACCGCGTTGTAGCAGCTCGCGCGCATGCCGCCCAGGACCCTGTGCCCGCCGACGTTCAGGATGTTGTGCTCCGCGGCGCCCGCCACGAACTCCTTATCCAGCTCCTTGGAGGGGCAGCGGAACGTGACGTTGGCGATGGAGCGCGAGTCCCTCTTTGCGATGGGCGAGAAGAGCCTGCTCTGGTCCAGGTAGTCGTACAGGAGGTTCACCTTGTCCCAGTTGCGGCGCTCCATGGCGTCCAGGCCGCCCGTGTCCTCCACCCAGTGGAAGATCTTGCCGCACATGTAGATGCCCCAGGTGTTGGGCGTGTTGAGCAGCGAGTCCTTGTCCGCCTGGACGCGGTAGCCCATGTAGGTGGGCACGACGTCGCCCAGAGCGGGGCCGTCGCCCAGCAGGTCGTCGCGGCAGATCAGCACCACGTTGCCCGCGGGGCCGGCGTTCTTCTGCACGCCGGCGTAGATCAGCCCGTAGCGCTCCACGGGCACGGGGCAGGATAGGAACATGCTCGACACGTCCGCCACGATGGGCACGTTGCCCGTCTGCGGGAGCTCGCGCGTCATGGTGCCGTAGACCGTCTCGTTCTGGCAGAGGTAGACGTAGTCCAGGTCCTGGTCGACGGGACCCTCGAGCGTCGCCGTGCGGTCGAAGCCCGTCGGCTCGCTCGTGGCCAGCACGTCGACCGTGCCGTACTTCTCGGCCTCCTTGGCCGCCTTCTTGGACCAGTTGCCGGACACGATGTAGCCCGCGTGGCGCGTGCGCATGAGGTTCATGGGCACGCCGGCAAACTGGAGCGTTGCGCCGCCCTGCAGGAACATAACGCGGTAGTTCTCGGGGATGCCCATCAGGCGCCTCAGCGTGGCCTCGGCGTCGTCGATGATCGACTGGAAGGCACTAGATCGATGGCTCATCTCCATTACGGACATTCCGGTGCCCTTGTAGTCGAGCATCTCGGCGGCGGCCTCCTTCAGGACGCTCTCGGGAATCGCCGAGGGCCCTGCGGAAAAGTTGTACGCGCGTGCCATCCAAACCTCCCAATCATCAAGCTGTGGGCCTTGCCCCGCCGCACCCCCATGGCGCGGCATTTCGCATCAGGTTACCCTCTTCGTGTTTCAGGTGTGGAAACTAATTCCCACCGCGTGTAAGGGATATGACCGACGCCCACAATGGTTGCCGACATCCGTACATTCCATACAGTATTCCAAACTTTTATCGGTCCCGCACGCGCGCGGGACCGGGAACGGGGGCAACGTGGGCGAGAAGGACAACTCCCAGGCGCGCGGCGCGGCCGTGGCGCCGCAGGCGCTGCGCGAGGCGGACCCGAGCGTGCGCGGCGTGGTCGTGTTCGACTTCGACGGGACCATCGCGGACAGCATGCCGAGCATCGTCGCCACGGCGACGCGCGTGCTGACGGACTGGGGGCTTCCCCGGGAGCGCATGGCCGACGTGCCCAAGCTCGTGGGCCCGCCCTTCCCGCAGGCGTTCAGCATGGTCTTCGGCATGTCCGACGCGGACGCGCGCGAGGTGACGCGGCGCTACCGCGAGGCGTACGAGAAGATCGGCGCCTCCGCGTGGCCGGCGTTCCCCGGCATGGCGGAGCTCCTCGACAACCTGCGCGCCGCCGGCAGGACGCTCGCCGTCGCAAGCTCCAAGCGCACGAGGCTCCTCAGGCGCGGCCTTTCCGACCAGGGGATCCTCGACCGCTTCGAGGTGGTGCTCGGCAAGGAGACCGACGCCCCGCAGACCAAGGCCCAGACGCTCGCGGAGGTGCTGCGCCGCCTTGGCGCCAGCCCGGACGACGCCGTCATGGTGGGCGACCGCCTCTACGACGTGAACGCGGCCACGGCCTGCGGCATGCCCTGCGTGGGCGTCACGTACGGGCACACGGCCCCGCGCTCGGAGCTCGATGACGCAGGCGCGTGCGCCGTGGCCAAAAGCGTCGGGGAGCTTGGCCGCGTCCTTCTCGGCCGCTAGGGTCGCTCACGCAGGGCATTCGCTTGGGACGCGCCTGCAATGCCGTTTGTGGAGCCGGGCGTTTAGCGCCTGCTCGCTTGGGGTAAAGCAAGGCTATAACCATGCGGGTCCCGCGGGGCCCGCCCATCGCGTTGAGAGGGGTCGGCATGTCTGGTTTTGACGATTTGGGCGAGGGCGTCCGCAAGCTCTTCCTGCTTGGCGTGGGCACCGTCGCGACCGGTGCGGAGAAGTCGACGGAGATCGTGAACAAGCTGGTCGAGAAGGGCGAGCTCACGGTCGCGCAGGGCAAGGCCGTGAACGAGGAGCTCAAGCACACGATCCATGACGCCGCGGACGGCTCGTCCGACGCCGTGCTGCGCGCGAAGCTCAAGTCCCTCACGCCCGAGCAGCGCGCCGCCTGGGTCAAGAACGCCCAGAAGATCGCCGAGGACCTGGACGCCGAGCCCGTCGAGGTCGAGGTAGAGGACGGCGACGAGAAGGACGAGCCCAAGAAGTAGGGAAGAGCCACTCACTTGTCAAACGACACGGGCCAGGACCCGCAGCGCGCGTCCGGGGGCTTCGACATCAATGACATAGACGACGTCGAGTACCTCGGCAAGTGGTACGAGGACGTCTCCAAGGTGCACACCCGGGATGCCGGAACCATCGGCATCCTGGGCGGGCGCAGTGCGGACACCGGACCGTACCGCATCACCCGTGCCAAGAAGGCGGCCCGCCTGCACGAGATCCTGCGCATCGCGAGCCACTACGACGTTCTGCACGGACTCACGCCGAAGACGCTGCGGAGCCTGCTCGAGGAGCTTGGCCCGACGTTCGTGAAGGCGGGACAGATCCTCTCCATGAGGTCCGAGATCCTGCCTCAGAGCTTTTGCGACGAGCTCACGAAGCTCCGGACCAACGTCGAGCCGATGGACCGCGACCTCGTCCTGGACACGCTCCGGATGGAGTACGACACGCCGATCGAGGAGATATTCGACGCGATAGACGACGTCCCCCTCGGCTCGGCCTCCGTGGCGCAGGTCCACAAGGCGCGCCTCGTGACGGGGGAGACCGTCGCCATCAAAGTGCAGCGCCCCCACGTGCAGGAGATCATGGCGCAGGACATATCCATCATGCGCTCGCTCGCGAAGCACAGCTCCGCCGTGATGGGCAACGAGCAGGTGCTGGACCTCCAGTCCGTGGTGGACGAGCTCTGGCAGTCGTTCCGCGAGGAGACGGACTTCCTGGTGGAGGCCCGCAGCCTCGAGGAGTTCAGGCGCAACAACGCGGACTGCAAGTTCGTGGACTGCCCTAAGCCATACCCGAGGCTCTGCACGGAGCACGTCGTGGTGATGGACTACGTCGAGGGCATCCCCATCGACAACACGAAGGCGCTCAAGGCGGCGGGCTACGACCTGTCCGAGATCGGCGAGAAGCTCGTCGACAACTACACCACCCAGATGCTGGACGACGGGTTCTTCCACGCGGACCCGCATCCGGGCAACCTCGTCATCCACGACGGCAAGATCGTCTACCTCGACCTGGGCATCATGGGGCGCCTCTCGTCCCACGACCGCAAGGCACTCACGGACATGGTGTCCGCCGTGGCCGCGCACGATGCCGTCGGCCTCAAGAACGGGCTCCTGAGGTTCTCCGTGTCCGAGCCCGAGCTCGTGGATCATCCCGGGCTCCTGGCCGACCTGGACGCAATCCTGGACGAGTACGGCGAGGCCGACCTGTCTGACCTGGACATCGGCGCGTTCCTGAATGCGCTCATTTCGATGGCGAGAAAGAACGGGATCGAGCTGCCCGGCACCGTCACGATGCTCGCGCGCTCCCTGGTGACGCTCGAGGGCGTGGTTGACGAGTTTCTCCCCGGCACCTCGATGATCGATATCGTGAGGGCGCACATCAAGTCGCACACGGACCCGGTGCAGCTTACGAAGAAGCAGCTCAGGCAGCTCGCGCGCGAGTCCGTGACCGCGACGCACGGCCTTTTGGACGCGGCGTCGCAGGCGTCGACCGCCATGAACATGCTGACGCGCGGGCAGCTTAGGATGAACCTCGGGCTCGACGGGTACCAGGACCCCATCGGCGACATGTCGAGGGCCGCGGACCGCCTCACCATGGGAATCATCATCGCGGGACTCTTCATCGGGTCGTCCGTCGTGTACTACGCACGCATCAAGCCCGTCGTCTTTGGCATACCCGTCATCGGGTTCTTTGGCTACATGCTCGCGCTGGTGCTGGGGCTCTGGGTCGTGCGCCAGGTTGTGCGCGAGGGGCGCCGCCGCAAGTAGCGTCGACGTCGGAAACGACGAGAATTTTGTGCGGTTTGCATGTGTTAACTTCCGTTGGCGTCTGCTGAATAACCGTCCGCCGAAAGTGGCAACATTGTTGTTGCAGGGGAAGCGCGGATGCGCGTCAGACGGCTAGCGATGGAGGTCGCGTCACATGGACCAGGATCCCAGGTTTCAGATCGCATGGAGGGTGCCGGGAGGAGGCCAGAGAACCACCTATGTGTCCCGGCAGGTTCCCACCTTCGGGCCGGACTGCCGCGACCTGGACGTGAGCGTCGAGCGCGACGGCGACGTCTGGCACGTGTGGGTGGACCCGGAGTACGACCTCACCGTCGAGAACGCCTCCGCGACCGTGTCTGTGGACCTCGAGCATGCGGACGCGCTGTACCTCAACGGGTACGACTCCAAGACCAACTCGTGGGAGTGCTCGCCGCGCGTGGGCATGCGCGGCCTGTGGGGCATCCCCGGCTTTGTGGCGGACCACTGGGCGCTGGACGCCGAGGGCGACTACCGCATCGCGAGGCAGGACCCGCGGCCCGGCAGGCAGCATGGCTCTGGATACGGCTACGTGAGGAACGGCCGCGCCGTGACGCTCTTTGGCGAGTGCCGGCCGGACACGGGCCTCACGTCGGTATACGAGGACCTGTCCACGGGCTCGGTCACGCTCACGAAGGAGGGTCCCGCGCGGAGGCTCGCGGCGGGGGAGCGCGTCGAGCTCCTCACGCTCCTGGTCACGACGGGCACGCTTCAGGAGGCGTTCGGGCGCCTCGCGTCCCTCATGGGGGTGGAGCGCCGCCCGGCGCTGCCGCTCGTGGGCTTCACGAGCTGGTTCCGCCATGGTGACGATATAGACGAGCCAACGCTCGAGAGGGACCTCGTGGGCGTGGCCGACGTACTTCTCGCCCAGCCGCTCGAGGACGTGCTGCCGGTGTTCGCGGTGGACTCCGGCTACGCGCGCATGGGCGACTGGCTCGCGCCGGATGAGAGGCGCTTCCCGAGGGGCATGGGTTCCCTCGCGACGTCCGTGCGGGCGGCCGGCCTCGTGCCGGGGCTGTGGCTCGCGCCCTTCGTGTGCGAGAGGGGCTCGCGCACCTATGCCGAGCACCCCGGCTGGCTGCTGCGCGACGCAGACGGACGGCCGGTCAAGGCCGGCTCGCAGGGGGGTGGCGTGTACGCCCTCGACACGAGGAACGACGAGGTGAGGGAGTACGTCAGGAGCGTCCTGGGCGTCGCGACCCATGACTGGGGCTATGGGCTGCTCAAGCTCGACTGGCTCTTTGCGGCGGCCATGCTGCCGCACGACGGGATGAACCGCGGACAGCTCATGGCCGACGCGCTCGACCTGCTGCGCTCCGCCGTGCCCGAGGGCACGCCGCTCGACTTCTGCGGGGTGCCCGTCGTGAGCGCGATGGGCCGCTGCGAGTACTGCCGCATCAGCTGCGACGTGAGCCCGGACTGGGACGGCAAGCCCCTCGAGCGCATGCTGGGACGCGAGCGCGTGAGCACCTGGAACAGCCTGCGCGACACGGAGGGACGCTCGCACCTGAACGGCGTGGCGTTCCTGAACGACCCGGGCGTCTACTACCTGCGCCGCGACGTGGCGATCACCAACTCCCAGCGCACGCGCCTGCTTTCCGCGGACGCGCTCCTGGGCGGGGCGCTCGTCACGTCCGACGACATGGGCGCGTGGGACCAGCGGCAGTGCTCCATCTTCCGGAACGCGCTCGAGACCTTTGTGCAGCGCAACAGGGAGCGTGGCCTGACGGAGGTCACGGTTCCCGGAAGCGAGGAGGAGCCGGCCCCGCTGGCGCTCCTGGCGCCAGAGGCCGTGGACGAGGCCGAGGGGGACCAGGGCGAGCCCGGGGCTGCCGAGGATGCGCCCGCGGCCGAGGCCGAGCGCGAGCCCGAGAACGTCATGCAGCTTGCAAAGAGCGAGGAGACCCAGGTCTGGGACGACTCCAACGTCACGAGCGTGGTGCCGGTTCCCGGCCCGGACGTGACGGTGGTCGACCGGCCGCTGATGGCCGCGATCGAGGCTGCCGGCATCGAGGTGCCGAAGGAGGCTGCCAAGGACGAGGCCGAGGAGCCGGGGGAGAAGGACGCCCCCGAGGCCGAGGGCGATGCCAAGTCCGAGGAAGAGCCTGCCGAGGACGCGAATGCCCAGGGCGACGCGGACGAGGCGCCCGACAAGGACGGTGCGGATGACGAGGACGAGAAGAGCGACCGTCCCGAGGGCGTGGACGAGCCCACGGTGCTGGCACCGCCGCTGGCTGCCGAGGTGGCCGACGCCGCCCAGGGGGAGACCGAGGTGTACGTGATGACGCCGGAGGACCTCGCGCCGGACGACCTGAGGTCCGCCTGCGCCGAGACCGTGGACGAGGGACCGACGGAGATCTGACACCTCGCGATGCCACAGCAAAGGGCCGATACGACAATGCGCCCGCCCCAGTCCGCCAACGTGGCGCGACCGAGGCGGGCGTTCTTCTCGCCCTTTGTGTTACGGGACTGCTAGTCGACCATCTTGATGCTGGTGATGACGGGCTGGTTGTCCTTCGCGACGGTGCCGTTGCTGTCTTCGACTGGCGTGTCGTCGCAGATGGCGTCCACGACCTCCATGCCCGAGGTGACCTTGCCGAAGGCGGCGTACTGGCCGTCGAGGTTGCTCGAGTCCTCCTGCATGATGAAGAACTGCGAGCTGGCGGAGTCGTAGTCGTTGGAGCGGGCCATGCTGATGACGCCGCGCTTGTGCTGGATGGCATTGGTGACGCCGTTGGCGCTGAACTCGCCCTTGATGCGCTGGTTGGAGCCGCCGGTACCGTCGCCGTTGGGGTCGCCGCCCTGGATCATGAAGCCCTTGATGACGCGGTGGAACGTGAGGCCGTCGTAGAAGCCCTCGTTGGCGAGGCGCGCGAAGTTGCTGACCGTGATGGGCGTGTTGGTGGCGTTGAGCTCGAGCGTGATCGTGCCCCTGCCCTTGACGGTGATGGTCGCGTGGTGGATGCCGGTGGAGTAGCCGTTCTTGAGCGGCTTTGTGAGGACCGACGTGCCGACGGAGCTCGAGGAGTCGTCGGTCTTTGAGGACGAGCCCGAGGACGATCTGTCTGTGCATGACGCGAGGATGAGGGACGCCGCGGCGGACGCGAAGGTCGCGAGGAAGCAGCGGCGGGTAATGTGGTCGTGGCTCATGGGTTCCTTTCCTTGGGGGAGGGCGGCTGGCCGCCACATGATCTGGTTAGCAAGCCCCCAAAGGTGCGGCTCGATGTGTCAACGGAGCCCATTTTACCAATTCTTTTAATAGTTTTCCAAGCGGCTTTGCGAACGGGGGAGCTGGCGGGCCGTGCGGCGCCTTGAATGTGCGAATAATGTGGCCGGAAGGGCCGCATTGCCGCGGCACGGGAAGGGCGCGCCGGCCTTGGTGGACCGACGCGCCCTGGCGGTGCGTATGTTGGAGAAGGGCGCTACTCGAGCTCGAAGGCGCCCGTGTAGAGCTGGTAGTACGTGCCCCTCTGGGCGATTAGCTCGTCGTGCGTGCCCTTCTCGATGATGCGACCGTGGTCGAGCACGATGATCACGTTCGAGTTGCGCACGGTGGAGAGCCTGTGCGCGATCACGAAGGTCGTGCGCCCGTACATGAGGGCGTCCATGCCCTTCTGGACGATCTGCTCGGTGCGCGTGTCGATGGAGGAGGTGGCCTCGTCCAGGATCATCGCAGGCGGGTCGGCCACGGCGGCGCGGGCGATGGAGAGGAGCTGGCGCTGGCCCTGCGAGAGCTGCGCGGCGTTGTCGGTCAGCATCGTGTCGTACCCCTCGGGAAGGCGCCTGATGAAGCTGTCGGCACCCGCGAGCTTGGCCGCGCCGATGCACTCCTCGTCCGTGGCATCCAGGCGCCCGTAGCGGATGTTGTCCATGACGGTGCCCGTGAACAGGTTCACGTCCTGGAGCACGATGCCGAGCGAGCGGCGCAGGTCGCCCTTCCTGATCTTGTTGATGTTGATGCCGTCGTAGCGGATCTTGCCGTCCGCAATGTCGTAGAAGCGGTTGATGAGGTTCGTGATCGTGGTCTTGCCGGCGCCCGTCGCGCCCACGAAGGCGACCTTCTGGCCGGGCTTCGCGAAGAGCGAGATGTCGTGCAGGACCATGTGGTCGGGGGTGTAGCCAAAGTCGACGTGCGAGAGGCGGATGTCCCCGGCGAGCGGGGTGTACGTGACGCTGCCGTCGTGGTGCGGGTGCTTCCATGCCCACATCTCGGTCCGCTCGGAGCACTCCTCGAGCTCGCCGTCGGCACCCTTGCGGACGTTCACCAGGGTGACGTAGCCGTCATCGGACTCGGGCTCCTCGTCGATGAGCGAGAAGATCCTCTCCGCGCCGGCGAGGCCCATGACCACGAAGTTGATCTGCTGCGACACCTGGCCGATGGAGCCGGCGAAGCGCTTCGTCATGTTCAGGAACGGGACGACGACGGCGATGGAGAGCGCCATGCCGCTGATGGAGGGGTTGGGGAAACCCGTGGTGAGAAACGCGACCCCCGCGAGCGCGACGATGACGTAGGCGAGGTTGCCCATGTTCATGAGGACGGGCATGAGCGTGTTGCCGTAGGTGTTGGCGGTTCGGGACGCCTCGTACAGGGCGTCGTTCACGGCGTCGAACTCCTCGATGGTCTTGGCCTCGTGCGTGAAGACCTTGATGACCTTCTCGCCGTTCATGGCCTCCTCGGCAAAGCCCTCGGTGCGGGCGAGCTGCACCTGCTGGTCCAGGAAGTAGTGGGCGCTCCTTCCGCCGAGCACGCGCGTGGCGTAGACCATGCACGCGACCATGGCGAGGACCACGAGGGAGAGGGGGATGGAGTACCAAAGCATGATGACGAGCACCGAGACCATGGCGAACAGCATCGTGAGGAGGTTGGGGAGCGACTGGCCGATCAGCTGACGCAGCGTGTCCACGTCGTTGGTGTAGTGGCTCATGATGTCGCCGTGCTTGTTGGTGTCGAAGTAGCGGATGGGCAGGCTCTCCATGTGGTCGAACATCTGGTCGCGGACCTTCATGAGCGTGCCCTGGCAGACGATGGCGCCAAGCTGCGTGTAGGCGATGTTGGCGGCAAGGGCGATGACGTAGCAGGTGATAAGCCCGAGCGCGATGCCGGCGATCTTGGGGCCGGCAGAGGCCCAGTCGCCCGTGGGGAACGCGTGCTGCACCACGTCGATTGCCTGCTGCAGGAAGATCGACGGGACGGACGCGAGCACGGACGAGACGATGATGCAGATCACCATGACCGTCGTGTGCACGGGGTAGTAGTGGAACACCATGCGGAGAATGCGCTTGAACGTGGCGCCGGGCCTCTGGGAGCCGCGGTGCCCGGAGGGAGCGCCCTCGCGTCCCGCCTGCGGCGTGGGCTCGGTGGTCGCGTTCTTCTCGGCGGAAGTGTCGTTGCTACTCATGGTCTGCCTCCTTCTTCTCTTCCTCGTCCAGCTCGCTCATCTTGGCGTCGTGGGACTGCTTGTTCTGGGTCGTGTAGGTCTCGCGGTAGATGTCGTTGGTGCGCAGGAGCTCGTCGTGCGTGCCGATAGCGTCGATCTGACCGTCCTTCATGACCACAATGCGGTCGCAGCCCTCGATGGAGCTGGTGCGCTGTGCGATGATGATCTTGGTCGTGTCGGGGATGTAGCTGCGGAAGCCCTGCTGGATGAGCTTGTCGGTCTTGGTGTCGACCGCCGACGTGGAGTCGTCCAGGATGAGGACCTTGGGCTTCTTGAGGAGGGCGCGCGCGATGCACAGGCGCTGCTTCTGGCCGCCGGAGACGTTGGTGCCGCCCTGCTCAATGTAGGTGTCGTACTTCTGGGGGAGGCGCTGGACGAACTCGTCCGCCTGGGCGAGCCTGCAGGCCTCGAGCATCTCGTCGTCGGTGGCCTGCTGGTTGCCCCAGCGCAGGTTGTCCTTGATGGTGCCGGAGAAGAGCACGTTGCGCTGCAGCACCACGGCCACCTGGTTGCGCAGGGTGTCGAGGTCGTAGTCGCGCACGTCGCGGCCGCCCACGCGGACCGTGCCCTGCGTCGCGTCGTACAGGCGGCTGATCAGCTGGATGAGCGTCGTCTTGGACGAGCCCGTGCCACCGAGGATGCCGATCGTCTCTCCGCTCTTGATGTGCAGGTCGATGTCCTTGAGGGCCATGCGCTCGGCCTTCTTGGAGTACTCGAAGCTCACGTGGTCGAAGTCGACGGAGCCGTCGGCAACGGTCGTCACGGGATCCTCGGGGTTCGTGATGTCGCTCTTCTCCATCAGCACCTCGCAGATGCGGCGTGCGCCCTCCTCGGCCATCGTGACCATCACGAAGACCATCGAGAGCATCATGAGGCTCATGAGCATGGAGAAGCCGTACGTGATGAGCGCGGACATCTGGCCGACGCCCATGGCCTGGGCGCGGCTGCTCACGATTGTCATGGAGCCGAAGTAGACGACGAAGAGGTAGATGACGTCGATCGAGACGGTCATGAGCGGCGTCATCCATGCGAGGATGCGCTCGACGTGGACAAAGTCATGGTAGAGCTCGCCGGAGGCGCGGTTGAACTTCTGCTTCTCGTACTCCTCGCGGACGAACGACTTGACGACGCGGATGCCGCTCACGTTCTCCTCCACGGAGTCGTTCAGGCGGTCGTACTTCTTGAAGATGCGCTTGAAGATGGGCATGACCACGAGGGAGATCTTGAAGACGGCATAGCCCAGCAGCACGGACACGACGACGAACGCCACTGCCATGGGGCCGCCCGTGACGAACGCCATGATGATGGAGAACAGGATCATGAGCGGGGCGCGCACGACGAGGCGGAGCAGCATCATGTACGCCTGCTGGACGTTGTTGACGTCGGTCGTGAGCCTCGTGACGAGCGAGCTCGTGCTGAAGCGGTCGATGTTGCTGAACGAGAAGCGCTGGATCTGCGCGAAGATGTCGTGGCGTAGGTTGCGCGCGAAGCCGGTGGACGCCTTTGCGCAGCAGACGCCCGCCATGGTGCCGCAGAAGAGCGACACGAGCGCCATGAGCACGAGCGTCACGGCGTAGGGCGCGATGTCCTGGAACCCGCCGCCGAGCGAGATCTTGTCGATCAGGCTCGCGGTCTGGAACGGGATGAGGCACTCGATGACGACCTCTCCCAGGACGAAGAGGGGCGACGCGATCGAGCTTCCCTTGAACTCGCGGATGCTTGCCCCGAGCGTCTTGAAGATCTGGCGGTACGTTAGCCCCTGTTGCTGTTGCTTCGGCATTCGGTCTCCCTTCCCATGTTCTCTCTTTCCTCCCAGTGCGCGCGGACGCGTTCGAGCAGACTCTGCAGCTCGCGCTTCTCGTCCTCGGTCAGGACGGAGAGCGAGTCTGCCTCGAAGCGCCGCTTGGTCTCGAGCATGTCCCTCGCGCACGCCTCTCCCTCCTGCGTGAGCACCACGTCGAGCTGGCGGCGGTCCTGTGCACTGCGCGTGCGCGCGATGAGCCCCTCCGATTCGAGCTTGGCGAGCACCTCTGACAGCGCGGCCGATGTGATGTGGGAGCGCTCGAGCACCTCTCTCTGCGGCAGCCTGCCACCGTTCAGGAGCAGGAGCACGAGGATCGCGTGCTTGCCGCCCCGACCCCCGGCATGCCAGTAGAGGTAGTGGCCAAAGAAGCCGAGGTCGCGAAGGACCTGGCGCTCCAGCGTGACGGGCGCGTCCGACCAGGGACCGCCCGTTCCAACGTCTCTTTCAGACAAAATGTGACCTCCAACGTTTTCCGGACGCAAGAATACTAGGTACCTAGCGAATTGCTTGCAAGGGGAAATCGCATATTGCAAGGTACCTTCATATTTGGTCCCGAAGGGACTGCCGCTGGCATGCCGCTGCCTTCTTGCCCTGCCGTTGTGACGTGGCAGCATGGCGTCCCAGATGGGCGAGAAGGACGAGCTCCCTCGGCGGCAACATCATCCAAGTGCGGAGTGGGCGTTTCTCACCTGCGACTTTACAAAGCGATGACCAAATGTAAGCCAAACGTAAGCAAGCATCACGAGCGGGTAAGTGCGGCCAAATCACGCGGAAAGGCACCTTCCAGGGCCATAGCATCCTAGTCGACACGAGCCGTACCGCGGCCAGACGGCGGCGGGCAGGCTCACAGCCAATTGGAAGGAAAGATATGTCTAAGAGCATCTCTCGTCGTAACTTCGTGACGCTCGCCGGCGCCTCCGTGGCCGCCTTCGCGGGCCTGGGCCTCGCCGCCTGCGGTGGCAGCTCCAGCTCCTCCGACAGCTCCAGCTCTTCTAGCTCCTCCAGCTCCTCTTCCAGCAAGGACGTCTCCGGCAACATCACCGCAGTCGGCTCCACCGCCCTCCAGCCCCTCGTCGAGGCCGCTGCCGAGCAGTTCATGAACGAGAACCCCGGCGTCCAGATCACCGTCCAGGGTGGCGGCTCCGGCCAGGGCATCACCCAGATCGCCCAGGGCGCCGTCCAGATCGGCGACTCCGACGTCTTCGCCGAGACCAAGCTCGACAACGCCGACGACGCCAAGAAGCTCATCGACAACAAGGTCGCCGTCGTCGGCATGGGCCCTGTCGTCAACTCCAAGGTCAGCGTCGACAACCTCACACTCGACCAGCTCAAGGGCATCTTCACCGGCAAGATTACCAACTGGAAGGACTGCGGCGGCGACGACGCCGACATCGTAGTCATCAACCGTGCCTCCGGCTCCGGCACCCGCGCGACCTTCGAGGACGCCGTACTCGGCGGCGACAAGGTCCCCGAGGACTTCAAGCCGCAGGAGCAGGACTCCTCGGGCACCGTCCAGAAGATGATCGCCGAGACCCCCAACTCCATCAGCTACCTCGCCTTCTCGTACTTCTCCGATGACATCAAGTCCCTCAAGGTCGAGGGCGTCGAGCCCAAGGACGCCAACGTCGAGACCAACAAGTGGACCATCTGGGCCTACGAGCACATGTACACCGCCAAGAAGCCGGATGCCGCGACCAAGGCGTTCATCAAGTACATGCTCGGTGACGAGGTCCAGGGCACGCTCGTCAAGAAGACCGGCTACATCTCGATGAAGGGCATGAAGGTCGAGAAGGACGCCTCCGGCAAGGTGACCAAGCTTTAATGACTGCAATTGGGGAGAAGACCGTGTCTAACAAGTCCGAGTCCACGGCCGAGGTCGTGGGCGTCTCCCCCAAGCGAGGCATCGAGCGCAGGGGCCAGATCATCACTGGCCTCTGCGTTACTCTTGTCGTCGTCTTGGTGGTGACACTTATCTTCATGGTGTGCTCGCGAGGGCTCGCCACGTTCACCAAGGACGGAATCCCCCTGGGGTCCTTCTTTGGCGGAACTACCTGGAACCCGCACCAGAACGGTGCAGACGGAGTGCCCCTGGTCGGTGCGCTGCCCATGATCGTGGGCTCGTTCTCCGTCACGCTGCTGTCCTGCCTGATCGCGCTCCCGTTTGCGCTCGGCGCCTCGATCTTCGTGGTCGAGATCGCCCCCGGCTTCGGCAGCAAGATCTTCCGTCCGCTCACCGAGGTCCTCGTCGGCATCCCGTCCGTCGTGTTCGGCCTCGTCGGCCTGGGCATCATCGTCCCGTGGATGCGCGGCCTCGTCGGCGGCACGGGCTACGGCATCCTGTCCGCGTCCATCGTGCTCGCGTTCATGATCCTGCCCACCATCACGTCGCTGTCCACCGACGCGCTCGCCGCGGTTCCCAACAGCTACCGCGACGGCTCGTACGGCCTGGGCTGCACCCGCTGGCAGACCATCGTCGGCGTCGTGCTTCCCTCCGCGCTGCCCGGCATCCTCACGGCCATCATCATGGGCATGAGCCGCGCCTTCGGCGAGGCGCTGGCCGTCCAGATGGTCATCGGCAACGCCGCACAGATGCCGCAGGGCCTCTTCACCCCCGCGTCCACGCTCACGTCGGTCCTGACCATGGGCATGGGCAACGAGGCAATGGGCACGCTCCCCAACGACGTGCTCTGGGCACTGGCCATGGTCCTTCTCATCATGTCCCTTGTGTTCATCCTGATCGTCCACCTCATCGGCAGGAAGGGGGCCGCAAAGAATGACTAGCGCACAGGAAACCGCTGTCGCGGGCGAGAAGAACGCGCCCAACCAGTCCATGCCCAATGCCGACTACACGGCCACCGCTCACAAGGCCCGCGTGCAGGACAAGGTCGCCACGGGCATCCTCGCCGCCATCGTCGGCGTCATCATCGTGGCCCTCGTCGCGATCATCGTCTACATCCTGGCGTCCGGCGCCTCCAAGCTCGTGGACGTCCACTTCCTGACGGCAAAGCCCGAGCAGTTCAAGGCGGGCGGCGGCATCGGCCCCGAGCTCTTCAACTCGTTCTACCTGCTCGTGCTCACGCTGCTCATCTCGGTCCCCATCTCGCTTGGCGCGGCCATCTTCCTCACGCAGTACGCGCCGCAGGGCAGGATCACCAACATCGCCAAGACGGCAATCGAGACACTGTCGAGCCTTCCCTCCATCGTCGTTGGCCTCTTCGGCATGCTAACCTTCGTCCTCACGCTGCACTGGGGCTTCTCCATCCTCTCCGGCGCCCTTGCGCTCACGATGTTCAACATCCCCATCCTCGTCCGCGTGATCCAGCAGGCGCTCGAGGCCGTCCCGCGCGACCAGCGCGACGCCGCCCTGGCGCTCGGCCTCACCCGCTGGGAGGCCACCATGCACGTGCTCGTGCCGGCAGCCATGCCCGCCATCGTCACGGGCGTCGTCCTCTCTGCAGGCCGCGTCTTCGGCGAGGCGGCAGCGCTCATCTACACTGCCGGCCAGTCCGCACCCGTGCTCAGCTGGTCCGCTCCCATCTGGAGCCTCTCCAACCCGCTGAACGTCTTCCGTCCGGCCGAGACCCTGGCCGTGCACATCTGGAAGATAAACTCCGAGGGCGTCGTGCCCGACCTCTCGGCAGTCTCCGCCGGCACCGCAGCCGTCCTGATGGTCTGCATCCTGGCATTCGACATCATCGCGCGTGTCGCCGGACGCGCGCTCGAGAGGAAGCTGACGGCAGAATGACAGACACCACGAAGCTCACCTCGAGCACGGTACAGAACCCGGTGCTCCACACGCACGACGTAACGGTCGACTACTCGGGCAAGCGCGCCCTCAACGAGACGAGCCTCTCGTTCGAGAGCGGCACCGTGACGGCACTCATCGGCCCCTCCGGCTGCGGCAAGTCCACGTTCCTGCGCTGCATCAACCTGATGAACCGCGAGATCCCGGGCTGCGTCGTCGGTGGCAAGATCGTCTACCACGACATCAACGTCAACACCAAGGGAATCGACACCCTGTGGCTGCGCAAGCGCGTCGGCATGGTGTTCCAGCAGCCCAACCCGTTCCGCAAGTCCATCTACGAGAACGTCGCGTTCGCCCTCAAGAGCCATGGCATGACCAAGAAGGAAGAGCTGGACGAGCGGGTGGAGAAGAGCCTGCGCGCCGCGGCGCTGTGGGACGAGGTAAAGGACAAGCTGCGCGACTCCGCCTACGCGCTCTCCGGCGGCCAGCAGCAGCGCCTCTGCATCGCCCGCACGCTCGCGCTCCAGCCGGACGTCGTCCTCATGGACGAGCCCTGCTCCGCGCTCGACCCCATCGCGACCTTCGCGATCGAGGAGACCATCTCCAGCATCGCGCGCAACGGCATCTGCGTCGTCATCGTCACGCACAACATGGAGCAGGCCACGCGCGTCTCCAACAAGACCGCGTTCTTCTACCTTGGCCACATGGTCGAGTTCGGCGACACCGCGCAGATCTTCGGCGCGCCGAAGGACCAGCGCCTCAACGACTATCTGAACGGGAGGTTCGGCTAATGGCAGAGAGCATGTCGGTCAAGGACCTCAACCTCTACTACGGCGACCACCAGGCACTCAAGGACATCACGCTCGACATGCCGGCGGGAAAGGTCACCGCGTTCATCGGTCCCTCCGGCTGCGGCAAGTCGACGCTCCTGCGCTGCCTCAACCGCATGAACGACCGCATCGAGGGCTGCCGCGTCGAGGGCACCGTGAAGCTGGGCGACACGGACGTCTACGAGAACTACGACGTCTACGAGCTCCGTCGCCGCGTGGGCATGGTCTTCCAGAAGCCCAACCCGTTCCCGCTGTCCATCTACGACAACGTGGCGTACGGTCCCAGGCACCACGGCAAGCCCAGCAAGGCGGAGCTCGACCAGATCGTCGAGACCACCCTCACGGACGTGGGCCTCTGGGACGAGGTGAAGGACAAGCTCGACCACTCGGGCCTCTCCCTCTCAGGCGGCCAGGCGCAGCGACTCTGCATCGCACGCGCCCTCGCCGTGAACCCGGGCGTCCTTCTCATGGACGAGCCCACCTCCGCGCTCGACCCCATCTCGACGGGGCTCGTGGAGGAGCTCGCCGTCAAGGTCGCCAAGGAGCACACGGTCATCATCGTCACGCACAACATGCAGCAGGCGACGCGCATCTCCTCCAAGTGCGCCTTCTTCTATCTGGGTGAGCTCGTGGAGGCGGCGCCCACGGCGCAGCTCTTCTCCACGCCCAAGGACAAGAGGACCGAGGACTACCTCACGGGAAGGTTTGGATAATGATCAAGACGAGAAGTGCCTACACCAAGCAGATCAAGCAACTCGACGGACACGTCTCCGTCATCGGCCAGGCGGTCGTCGAGGACATCGAGAACACCGCCAAGGCCATCGGCGACGGCAACAAGGACGCCGCGCAGGAGACCATCGACGGCCACGACTCCTTCGAGCGCCTGCACAGGAACGTCGAGGACACCTGCATGACCCTCATGCTCCTGCAGCAGCCCATGGCGAGCGACCTCCGCCTCGTCACCGCATCCTTCCGCGCGATCAGCGACCTCGCGCGCATCGACGAGATGGCGTACGAGACCGCCCTCCTCACCGAGGAGATCGACCTCACCGTCCCCAAGGAGCTTGCCGATTTGCTCGTCTCCATGGCGGACAAGGCAGCTACAATGGTGAGACAGGCAGTGGTCTCCTTCGGCAACGGCGACGTTACCGACGCAGAGAAGGTCTTCGAGGAGGACGACAGCCTCGACGCGCTGTACGAGCAGGTTCGCGTCAAGGTGATCGAGTACCTCAAGAACGGCACGGAGTCCGCGACGGCGGCGCCTGAGTTCCTTTCCGTCGCAAAGTACTTCGAGCGCATGGGCGACCACGCACAGAGCGTCGCGGATTGGTCCATCTTCCGCGCAACCGGTTCGTACCGCGGCCGCACCATGGGGGAGAATGACTGACGTGGTCTACTACGTCGAGGATGACACGAACATACGCGAGCTCACGGTCTACGCGCTCCGCCAGGCGGGCATCGAGTCCGAGGGCTTCTCGGACGACGCCGAGTTTCGTGTCGCGTGCGCAAAGCGCACCCCCGACGCAGTACTTCTCGACATCATGCTCCCGGACACGGACGGGCTCCAGATACTCAAGCGTATCAGGCGCACGCCAGGGTTGGAGAACGTCCCGGTCATGATGCTCACCGCAAAGGACACGGAGCTCGACACGGTCCGCGCCCTCGACAACGGTGCCGACGACTACCTCGCCAAGCCCTTCGGCATGATGGAGATGGTGAGTCGCGTGCGCGCGCTCCTGCGCCGCGCGGGCCGCTCCACCACGGGCGAGAAGAACGAGGTGCTCTCGCTGGGGCCGCTCACGCTCTGGCCAAAGCGCCGCGAGGTGACGCTCGAGGGAGTCGAGCTCAGCCTCACCCAGCGCGAGTTCGACCTGCTCGAGTTCCTCATGAGGTCTCCGGGCGAGGTGTTCAGCCGCGAGGAGCTGCTCCAGCGCGTCTGGGGCTGGGACTTCGACGGTGGCTCCCGCACGGTCGACGTGCACGTCCAGCAGCTACGCGCAAAGCTGGGCAAGCACTCGGACCTCATAGAGACGGTCCGTGGCGTAGGCTACAGGGCCAGGGGTTAGACAGGACGGGGTCGCGCGCCTCTTGGGGTGCGCGACCTCTTTCTTCGCCAGGAATGTAAGGACTCAACATGGCGGTTCCCATTACAGAAGGAAAGGCAATCGCGGGGCAGGCGCCGGGGGAGAAGCGCAGGGCCTCTCTCGCGAGGCGAATCTTTGCGGCGGTGGCGATCGTGGCCGTCGCGTCGTGCGTCCTCGTCTCCGTCGCATCCGCCTTCGTCTACCAGAAGTCCATCATCGAGGATGCGCAGACCGGCCTCGGCCATGAGTGTGCCCTTGTCTCGTCGATGCTCAACGCCACCGGCAATGGCAGCGCCGGCGAGGTGGCCGCGCTCAAGGAGACCGAGTTCGGCGACGTCCGCGTCACGCTCGCCGCAAAGAGCGGCAAGGTCCTCTATGACAGCCAGGTCGAGGCCTCGACCCTTCCCAACCACGCCTCGCGTCCGGAGATTGCCCAGGCGCTTCGCCATGGCACGGGCGAGTCCGAGCGCGACAGCACCACCGTCGGCTACCTCAGCGTGTACCACGCCGAGCGCCTCGAGTCCGGCAACGTGATCAGGCTCTCCGAGGACCGCGACGGCATCCTGCGTGTCATCGGAAGCGCGCTCTGGCCCATGGTCGGTATCGTCGCGCTCGTCGTGGCCGTGGCGTGGATCGTCGCGCAGCGCTTCTCCGACCTGCTCGTGAGGCCGATTCTCAAGATCGACACCTCCTCGGGCAACGCAGAGTCGCCCTACCAGGAGCTCGACCCGCTCGTGTCCCACCTCAACGAGCAGCAGGCGGAGCTGCAGAAGCGCATGAACGACATCGTGGACGCGGACGCCATGAGGCAGGAGTTCACCGCGAACGTGACGCACGAGCTCAAGACCCCCATCGCGGCGATCTCGGGTGCGTCGGAGCTGCTGCGCGACGGGCTCGTCCGTCCCGAGGACGTCCGGGAGTTCGCGAGCAGGATCTACGGTGACGCGCAGCGCCTCTCGAGCCTCGTGTCGGACATCCTCACACTCTCGAAGCTCGACGAGTCCGAGCGCGTGGGCGACCAGGCGCTCTTTGGCGAGCCCTCGCAGGTCGACCTCTACACCGTTGCGCAGGACGTGGCGGACCGCCTTGAGGAGAAGGCCGCCAAGGCCAACGTCTCGCTCAGGGTGCAGGGTGCCTCGGTCTTCGTGAACGGCTACCCGCGCCTCCTGGACGAGATGATCCGCAACCTTTGCGACAACGCCATCCGCTACAACCGCACGGGCGGCTCCGTCCACGTGTTCGTGCTGCCCGTCAACGGGCATCCCACGGTACGCGTGAGCGACACCGGCGTCGGCATCTCCAAGCAGGACCAGTCAAAGGTGTTCGAGCGCTTCTACCGCGTGGACAAGAGCAGGTCGCGCGAGACCGGAGGCACGGGCCTGGGACTCGCCATCGTCAAGCACGCGGCGGCCCTCCACAAGGCGACCATCGACCTCGAGAGCGAGCTCGGCCGCGGCACGGCCATCACGGTCACGTTCCCCGCCGAGTCGGAGTAGCCGTCCCGCCGACACATCGGTCGAATCTGTCGTTTTTCTCCCATGCCCCCACGCGGCGATGCGCTAAGAGCGTGAAGCCGCGCGTCCGATGCTATTCTTCTAAACAAGAGGAAAACGCGACGACTGGGAGCGCATGCGCGGGGACATCGTATCCATACGCGACGTGATCGCGGCAAACAATATGCTTGAGCAGCGGGGGAGCGGCCTTCGCGTCCACATGCATGACGCGTGCGGAGGGCAGAGCTTCTCGCTGCGTGGCGACGCGGGCGAGAAGGGCACGGATGTCGACAGGCAGGCAGTGCTCGACTGCATGCGCTCGCTCGGCCACACGATGGAGTTTGCCGAGGACGGCGTCAACTTCTGGGTGGCTCGCGCATGAGCGCCGGAGGCGACGTGACGGGCGAGAAGAGCGAGGGCCTCGTACAGAAGGTCAAGGGCATGCTGAGCGAGCGCTTCACGAAGTTCGTGGGGTCGTCGCTCATCAGCACGCTCGTGGACCAGGTCATGGCCTTCCTGCTCTTTGGGTGGCTGCGCCCCGTCTTTGCGAACTCGGACTTCCTGCGCATCTTCTCCGCGACGCTCATCGCGCGCGTGTGCTCCGTCACCGTGAACTACATCATCAACATGAAGCGCGTCTTCACGGACGACCGCCCCGACCACGCCAAGATCGAGGAGGCGCACGAGGAGCAGCTCAAGGCCGAGCCCGAGGTCGAGGACATCGACATCGACGAGGACGACGAGGCCGGCATCGACTTTGACGACATCGTCGAGGGCCCGGACGACGAGGTGCGCCTGGGACAGGTCGAGGTGCGCCCGATGCGCGAGAGCCTGCCGAGGTTCATCGCGCTGGCCGCCTTCGTGCTCTTTCTCTCGAGCGTGGGCGTCTACATTGGCCACACGATCCTGGGCGTCAACGAGAGCGTCGCGAAGATCGTGTGTGACCTGCTGCTGTTCTTCGTGAACTACTACTTCCAGCGCACCTGGGTCTTCGCGCGCCGCAAGCGCCACTCCCACAGGATCCGCATCCGCAGGCCGCACCGCCGCACGAACAGGTAACCGGTAGCCGGCACGCTGGCGCAGCCGACACGCGGACGGGGCGCGAGGCCCAGCCCCCGCGCGTGTGGGCGCGCGCTACGCCCGTCCCACGGTCTCCAGGGCGACGCGCGCCACCTCCTGTGGCGCCTCCTTGGGAAGCACGTGACCCGCACCCGGCACGATCACGAGCCTGGAGCCGGGTATCGAGGCGTGGATGAGGTCCGTCTCCTCGCGCTTGATCTCGTCGAACTCGCCCGCCATGACCGTGGTGGGGCAGGCTATCGCGGCAAGGCCCGCGGGGTCTATGTGCGGGTGGACGACCATCATGTGCAGGAGCTCGGCCGTCGTGCGCGCCTCTGCCGGCGTGGGCCTCACGAGGGCGGGGTCGACGTCGCGACGGGAGCCGTCGCCCTTCTCCCAGAAGTCTGCCCATGCAAGGAGGCTCTGCGCGGCCTGCTCCATCTGGAACGAGTCGTCCACGCCGTCGGGCGAGAGGTTGGCGCCGATGGAGAGGAGCGAGAGCACGATCTCCGGGTGGTCGCGCGCGATGATGAGCGCCTCGATCGCGCCGTCCGAGAACCCGAGCAGGTGCGCCTTGCCAAAGCCGAGCGCCGCAAGCGCGACCAGGGCGTCGTCGGCCATGAGTTCGTAGGTGAGCTCCGCCGTGCCGCGCGTGGACTTGCCCTGCGCGCGCGAATCGACGGCCACGACCGGCCGACCCGACGTGCAGACGGCGTCGATCACCTGGCCAAAGATGCCGTGCTCCTCTCCGTTGCCGTGGAGCATGAGTACCGGGTCCGGCATCTGGGCGGCGTCATCAAGGCCTGCATCCGCCGCGCGGGCAAACGTGTCCGGCACGTACGCGAAAGCGGCAATTTTTGCGCCGTCTGTCATGGGCACGAGGCGCGCCGCGGCAAGGCGTGCCGTCGGCAGGAGGTAGGGGCTGGGAAAGTGGAGCTGCGGACGCTCGGGCATGGTTGCCTCCTTCGTGTGTTTACACGATGGTAGCCCATGCGGCGTCGCGCGTCATGGCAGCCGTAGGGAGCTTCGGCAACGCGGGCTGCGGCAAGTCGCGGTCCGCAGCCAGCGGGGGAGAGGTGCACGGCGACTCGGGCATTTCTCATCTATTTATTGACTGTGTATTTACGTAAAAATATTTCCATAAGAGATAGCATGCATTGCAATACAAGATGAGGGCTACAGAAATTCAAGAAAGTTGGTCATCACAACACGAGATAACTCCATAAGTGACACTAATTGCTTCCTAAATAGCAGCTTATTAGCCTGTTATCAGATCTATTCCGTTTGGCGACAGCAACCTACCATTTAACAACTGATGTTAAAGATAGCTATATGTAACAAACCTGAAATACTAAGCTGTGACGCGTTGGCGTAACAATCTATTCATGCCTTGCATAGGCGTGGGAGAGGGGCTGCATGATGCCTGAGTCAAGGGAGAGGAAGCTCGGTCTTTTGGTGTTGGATGCGCGCGCTGTGGTGCGTCGCTTCTCGAAGTGCAGGACGCTCTGCGCCCTTGCCGGCATTGCCGTTGCGGCAGCACTTGTCTCCCCGGTGCAGGCGTATGCAACAGAGGCCGTTCCCACGGACGCTCCGCAGGGTGTGGCTGCGGAGCAGGTTGCTGCACCAGACGCATCGCTCCAGGCGACGGGGCAGGCGGACGTGACCGTCCAGGCTCCCAGCCAGGCAAAGGACCCCTCAAAGGCGGTTGCCGACTCCAGTGCGGAGGCTAGTGTGCCCGCAGAGCCTGCCGCGCCGCAGGCTGATGCGCCTTCGACAGAGGAGACGCCCGCATCTCAGGAGGCGGCACCGTCTGCGGAGGCTGGATCGGTGCAGGCGGACGCGGCCGTACCGCAGGCAAACCTTGCGCCCGTTGCACATGATGAGACCATGGGCAACAAAGATGACGTTGCCGCGGCTGATGAGAAGCAGGCGGATGCCGGGACTGCGCAGGCCGGTGCAACGGATGCCCAGAATGCCGCGCTGCATGACGCGGCGATGAAGGCCCTCTCGAAGGCGATTCGCTTCGACAAGTCCGGCACCACGATCATTTTGGACTTCAACGGTGACGGCAAGACCGACGACACGGATTGGGCGACCTACAAGGACTGGATCAAGACGTACCGCGTGTTCGACTTCAACGGAGACTTCTCGAGCGGCTACAACGGTGGCCTTCAGGTGACGGGCGGCACGCAGCTCGTCGCGAACGGCCACGACAAGGGCCCCGATGACCTCAACATCGGTATCGACGTCGACAAGATCAAGTCGTACTACCTCAACAACATCGGTCAGGCGACTTCGGTCAAGAACCAGTCTCCCTTTGGCAGCTGCTGGGCGTTCGGCGCTACGTCCGCGCTCGAGAGCGCGATCCTCAAGGCGATGGCAGGCGAGAAGGGCATGGCATACGACCCGGCGCTCCACCAGACGCCGAACCTCACCAACGTCGAGGACGGGGTTGACCTCTCGGAGCTTGAGCTTGCATGGCTGTGCTACTCCCTCCAGCCGGACGGTGACTACATCAAGGACACGCTTCCCGGGGACACCGATTCTGACCGCCTGAGCTGTGGCGGCTGGGGTGCGATGGCCGAGACGATGTATACCGCGTGGCAGGCCGTGGCCAACGAGGCGGACGACCCCTACTGGCCGCTCGACGTGCCGAAGACGTACGAGAACTTCAGGAAGCTTGGCAAGTTCGTCTGGGGTCTGACCGAGGGTACCAAGACGGCGATCGCCCACGTCCAGGGAGTCAACTATCTGCCCGACCCCGCCATTCTTCAGCTGGACAAGCAGGAACACATGGTCTACCAGGGCCTGAACCAGAACGCCATCAAGCTCATCAAGGAGGCGCTCGTCAAGTATGGCGCCGTCTCCATTGGCTACCAGGCCGACACCGCGCTTCCTGGCAAGCCGTCGGAGTCCGGCTACTTCAACTCCACGTACTGGGCACAGTACTGCGACGCGGTGAATGACATCACGGATACGCATGCGGTCTGCATCGTTGGTTGGGATGACAACTTCGACCACAACAAGTTCAAGGCCGAGAAGAACGACGTATCGAACCTGAAGGACGGCGCCTGGCTCGTGAAGAACAGCTGGGGCTCCTACGACTGGCTGAAAAAGAACTTCCCGGACGCCGATCCCTCGAAGGCCGGTAAGGCGGCGAACTGGGGCATTATGGATGCAGAGGGCAACCATACGGGATACTTCTGGCTCAGCTACTACGACCACTCCATCGTCACTCCGTCGTACTTCGAGGTTGACCTCGCCTCCGACGGCTTTGACTATGACAACAACTACAGCTACGACTATCTCATCAACGAGTCGCAGATACCGTTTGTGCTTCGCACGAAGGACACCGGGACCGAGGTCGCAAACGTCTTTACCGCAAAGGGTAAAGAGGACCTGGCCGCAGTCTCCGTCCACACGTTCGTGGCGGACTCCACCGTCCATGTTCGCGTGTTCCTGGTGAACGACGATGACCTGAGGGGCAACGACCCCACGAGTGGCAAATGCGTTGCGGACTTCACGAGCGACCAGCTGGTCTCCGGCTTCCATACCGTGAGGCTCCCCAAGGTCATTCGCCTTTCGAAGGGTCAGAAGTTTGCCGTTGTGGAAAACATCACGTCTGCCGACGCGAACGACGATGCTGGTGGTCGCGTTTCGTACATCGCGCTGGAGACGGGTCTGGCGAAGGATGCCCAGACCGACGACAACATGGGCTATCTCTTCTCGCATGCGAACGCGGACGCGGGTACGACGTACGTGAGAATCCTGACGGAGGATGGCTATAGGTGGATGACACCGCAGGAGCTTGCTGACAACTACGACGGAGGTCAGATCTTCGAGTTTGGCAACGCCATGGTGAAGGCGTTCACCGCGAACGCTCCGGAGGAGGCGGTGCCTCACTGCGATGTCGCGACGCCCGGCAACGCGCTGCCCACGACGCGTAATGTGCCAGCTCAAGCCCAGGCGGGCGGTATGGTTGCTCGTCAGGCGGTGGCGCGCGCGGCTGCCTCGGAAGCACTGCCTCGCACTGGTGACGCGAATGATGCCGCAACGGAGACGGCGCTCTTTGCAGCCGCCCTCGCCATCATTGGCGCGGGACTTGCGACTCGTCGCGCGAGGGGCTAACGACAGGGTAGGCGGGCTGCGGCAGGTCGTGGCCCGCGGCCAACGGGGGAAGGGCGCCCGGCGATTCTGGCGCTTCTCCTCAAAGGAAGGGCGCCCGTCGGATTGATGTCCGGCGGGCGCCCTTGTGCGTCTGGAACAGGTGGCGTTGTCTTGGGGCTACTTGCCCTTCTTCACCTGCGAGGGGTGCTTCTCGAAGAAGTCGAACCGCGGCGGCAGGGCCACGATCGCGTGCTCCCCGGGCTTCTCGCCCAGCTTCTGCGCGAGCTCGCCCGGCGTCGCGAAGGCGTTGTCCCAGCTGAAGAAGAGGTCGCGCGCAAAGCCCATGTGGTCGCAGATCTTCTCGCAGCCGGAGGGCACGGCGGGGTGCATGAGCAGCGTCACGCAGCGCAGCTCGGCAAAGGCGTCGGCCAGGGCCTGCTCGTAGGCGGCATCGTCGCCGTTCGCGGCCTTGGAGGCGTCGCCCCAGCGCTTGTTGGCGGCGCGGCAGAACTCCTCCGCCACCGCGAGGGCGCCGTGCGCGTCAAAGGCGTGCGCGCACTTCTCGAACTCGAGCGTCGCCTTGACGCAGCCCTCGACCACGTCAGCGTGCGGCTCGACGGAAGGCAGGTGCGAGTCGCAGACGTTGGCCGCGCCATAGAAGCAGCTGCGCGCCAGGCGGTTGAAGATGTTGGTGAGGAAGGCGCTCTCCTTGAGGGCGGGGTCGACCACGCGCGGGTCGTCCTTCACCAGGACCTCCTCGCCGGTCTTCTTGTCCTTGTGGCTGACGGACGTGTCAAACGGTTTGGGCGAGAAGGACACGGCCTTCTGGTCGAGGCCAAGGCTCAGCCAGTGGGCGCGCAGCTGCTCGGGCGTGTAGTAGTCCAGGAGCTCCGCGGCCATGGGCGGCTTGATGGCGCCCGAGCTGGAGGCCTTCTTGTTCATGAAGAGGATGTGGTAGTTGGCGACGGGGATGTCCTGCGTGAGTCCCCAATCGAGGGCCTCCCACATCGCGGGCTGCACCACGCAGTAGAAGTAGATGTTGTCCTGCCCGATGAACTGGTACACCTTGGCGTCCTTGGAGCACCACCAGTCGTGCCAGTCGTCGGTGGAGTAGCGGCCGCCGCCAGCCTTCGCGTCCGCGTCGAGCACGGTCTGCGTGAAGCTGATGGGCGCCCACAGGCTCTCGGGCCAGCACCAGACCGTGAGGTCGTGCGTGCCGTCCAGGTCGGGGGCGGGAACGCCCCACTCGATGTTGCCGGTGATGCGGAAGGGCAGCAGCGTCTTGCCCGTGCGGAAGCGCACGCCGCCGGCCTCGAGCACCTCGCGGGCCTCGTCGCGGTCTTCCCAGTTGTCGAAGGTTACCGAGAACGACGTCTGGCCCTTCTCGGCCTCGCGGAGCTCGTGCTTGGGGAGCCTGTCCGCCACGGCGTCGAAGGCCTCGCGGAACTTGCCCTGGATGTAGATCACGGGCTCGGCCAGGGACTCGCGTACCGTCTTGGTGACGATGGCGCGCACCTGCGGGTCCGCGTCCCACTCGTCCATGAGGTCCTCGAGCACCTGGTGGAAGCGCGGCAGGTCAAAGTACCAGTTGTCGACGGGGCGCAGCTCGGGCGTGGTGCCCGTGAGCTGGCTCACCGGGTTGATGAGCTCCTCGGGGTCAAACTGGTGGCCGAGGTCGCACTCGTCCGCGTAGGCCTTCTCGCTCTTGCAGCCGCGCACGGGGCAGTGGCCCTGCACCTGGCGACCGTTGAGGAAGGTCTTGGCCTTCACGTCGTAGAACTGGCGCGTGGTGCGCTTGACGAGCACGCCCTGCTCGTGCAGGCGGCGGATCAGCTTGTCGCTGAGAGCCGCGTGGAAGGGCTTGGCCGGTTCGAGGCCCGAGCCCGCAAAGATGTCGAGCGAGATCTGGTACGAGTCGAGCGCCTGCTTCTGCAGGTCGTGGTTGTGGCGCACGTAGTCCTCGATCGTGCCCTGGTAGCCCTCGCCCTCGACCTTCTTGCGGTAGCCCTCCATGATGGGCGATCCGTAGCAGTCCGTGCCGCTCACGAAGACCACGTTCTGGGCGCCGATGCGGTCGCGCAGGAACCGCGCGAAGAAGTCCGCCGGGACAAAGACGCCGCCGATGTGGCCAAAGTGCAGGTTCTTGTTGCCGTAGGGCATGCCGCCCGTGATGATGGCCCGCTTGGGGAAGGTTGGGCGCGCGGCCTCGGTCGCGCCGTCTAGCTCAAAAGACATGTGCAAATCCTCTGTCCTCTTGTGTGAGCCGCCCTGGGGCGGCCAGTACTCCGTCTGATTATCGCATAACGCCCGCCATGCGGCGGACGGCTATCCTTTTGAGTCGAATGCGACGCGCGTCCCATGGGGATGCCCGCGGGACGTCATATATGGGGTATATAGGGCGAGAAGGGCGTTAGGGGACGAGAAGGACGTGCATGCCATGAAGTACGGCGTCTTTACGGCGCAGCCGCTGCTGCTCAAGTCGGGAGGGTTCGCGCTCTTTGGGCCGGCCCACCTTGCGTGGCTCGTGGCCTGCGCCTGCGTCGTGAGGCTCGTGACGTGGGCCCACGGCCGCTGGGGGCTCCGCGCGCTCAGGGTGGCGTCCGTGGCCGCAATCTGCCTGCTCGTGTCCGATGACGCGCTCATGGTCGCCTCGCACACCTTCACGCCGGCGTGGTGGCCGCTCCACTTCTGCAACGCCGCCGAGTACCTCTGCGTCGCCTACGCCGTGCACCCAAGCCACGTGGTGCGCGAGCTCCTGCTAACGCTCGGGATCTGCGGCGGCCTCTGCGCGGTGCTCTTTCCCGGCTGGCTCGCGTGCCCGCCGTACACCTGGCCCGTGGTCTGCGGCTTCATGGAGCACTCCCTGATCCTCTCGACCTCGCTCTGCGCGGTGCGCGAGGGTAGGGCCTCCATCCGCATGCGCGACGTGCTCGTGAGCTACGCCTTCGTTGCGGCCTACGTGGTCTTCTTCAGGTGGTTCAACGCGGCCATGGGGACCAACTTCGGCTTCGTGAGCGGACCGGCGTACGGCACGCCCATCGAGGACTGGTATAACGCGCTGGGCGATCCGCTCTACCTGGTGCCCTACGCCGCGCTCTTTGTGGTGGGCGCGCTGCTCCTGCACGTGCTCGCCTGCTACGGGCCTGGCGGCCGCCAGAGGGGGCGCGACGCATGCGCGTGATAGCCAAGGTGGACGTCCTGGGCGACGCCGAGCTCCAGCAGCGCATGGTGCGCCTGTCCTGGTGGATCCTGGGCGTGGGGCTGCTCGCGGTCCTCGTGGCGTGGATCCTCTCGATTGCCGGCGTGGCGCCCCTGGTGGAGAAGGGCATCGGCCTCGCCTGGCTACTGGTGTTGGTGCTCGCGTCCGTGGTGGCGCTCCCGGTGCACGAGCTCGTGCATGCGGCGGCGTTTTTGCTCCTGGGCGGCGGCGACGTGCACGTGAGCTTTGGCTTCAAGGACTACATGCTCTACACCAGCGCCAACGGGGCCACGCTGCCGCGCCGGCGCTTCGAGGCGGTGCTGCTCGCGCCAACGGTCCTGCTGACGCTTGCCTTTGCCGCGATGGGCGTCGCCTTCCGCGTGCCGCTCCTGGCATGGGCCTGCGCCGTCATCCACCTTGCGGGATGCACGGGCGACCTCTGCATGGCGGCCGCAATCTGGCGCGAGCCTGCCTGTGCCTTTGTGCGCGACGCGCCCTTTGGGGCGGAACTCCTGGCGAGGTAGTTGACGTCCTCCGATTCTGGTACCCTCGTGGCAGCGCGACCCGGCGTCGCGTCCCGCGGCAGGCAGGAGGACCCATGCTCAACTGCAACTACCACACCCACACCGTGCTCTGCGACGGCTCGGACACGCCCGAGGACGTGGTGCTCGAGGCAATCGCCAAGGGCTTCTCGCACCTTGGGTTCTCGGGTCACATGGACCCGGACATCCACATGGACTGGCCCGCGTACGTCGCGGAGATCTCTCGCCTCAAGGAGAAGTACGCCGACCGGCTCGACATCCTCATGGGCGTGGAGCTGGATAACATATATGACCCAGCGTGCTGCCCGGGGGCGGAGTACGTCATCGGCTCCACGCACTTCCTGGACGTGGACTCGCCCACGCCCATGTCCGTGGACAGCAGCATGGACAACATGCGGGAGCTGTGCGACACCTACTTCGGCGGGGACTACTACGCGCTCAGCCGCGCCTACTACGAGCTCGAGGCCAAGGTATACGACCGCCTGCACTGCACGTGGGTGGGCCACTTCGACCTGGTGACGCGCTTCAACGACGACGCCCGCTTTCTGGACGAGGGCGACCCCCGCTACACAGGACCGGCCCTCGAGGCCATGGAGTACCTGGTGGGGGAGGGCGTCCCCTTCGAGGTCAACTGCGGTGCCGTCAACCGCGGCCGCAAGAGGGAGCTCTATCCGCGCCACGAGCTGCTGCGCGCCCTGCACGACTTTGGCGGAGAGATCCTCATCAGCGCGGACGCGCACCAGAAGGAGCTGCTGGACGGCGCCTTCGACGTGGCGGCGGCCACGGCTATCGACTGTGGCTTCACCCACGTCAACTACCTCGCGCACGACGAGCATGGCGCGGTGCAGATGCGCCAGGTCGCGCTCGACACCCTGTGACGGTCGCCGCCGCACGACCCCACTGACCCTTTACGCTAGGAGGAATCCATGATCGGAACCATCGTCCTTCTCGTCATCATCGTCGTGCTCGTGCTGTCGACCGGCTATGTGGTGCGGCAGCAGCACGTAGCCATCATCGAGCGGCTCGGGCGCTTCCACGGCTTTGCCGGGCCGGGCTTCCACGTCAAGGTGCCCTTCATCGACGTGACGCACGACGTGAGCCTCATGACCGAGGACGAGCACATGACGTTCGACGCCAAGACGAGCGACAACGTGACCATCGAGCTCGACGTGTCCATCCAGTACCACGTGGACGCGACGGACATGGGCGCGCGCCAGGACTCGGGCGTCTACAAGAGCTTCTACACGCTGCAGGACCCCGTGGGGCAGATGCAGGACTACCTTGCGGACGCGCTGCGCTCGCAGATTCCCGCGCGCACGCTGGACGAGGTCTTCAGCGAGAAGGACGCCATCGCACACGCGATCGACGAGGTGGTCGCCGCCAAGATGCGCGACTACGGCTACGTGCTGGTGACCACGCTCATCACGCGCATCAAGCTGCCGGGCGAGGTCCAGGAGTCCATGAACCACATCATCGCGTCCAAGAACAACCTGGAGTCAGCAAAGAACGACGCCGAGGCCGCCCGCGCCAAGACGGTCATCGCGGCGCAGGCCAAGGCGGAGGCCATGGCCGCCGAGGGCAAGGGCATCGCGGACCAGCGCATCGCCATCGCGCGCGGCATCAAGGAGTCAATCGACACCATCAAGGGCGCCGAGATGAACGAGGGCGAGGCGAACCGACTGTTCGAGTTCACGCAGTGGATCGACATGATGAACCAGTACGCCGCCAAGGGCCCCTCGACCGTGGTGCTCCCGAGCGACTTTGGCCAGACGTCGAGCATGTTCGACCAGGTTGTGGCCGCAAAGGACGCACCCGCTCCCACGGGCAGCGCCCAGCCTCCCGTGGACCCGTACCACCGCACGGGGTCCGAGGGATGGGGCGAGAAGGGCGGCCGCCACACCAGGTAGCGGCCGCTGGCTGCGCTACGAGCGGGCGGGCAGGTTGGCCTCGGCCCAGTCGATCACGTGGCCGCGCAGGACGTGCACGAGCTCGTTTGCCCAGAAGCCTTCGGCGAGCTGTGGCATCACGTCGAGCGCGTAGACCCTCAGCGTGTAGACGTGCGTGGCGTCGGGCGGCTGCGGGCCGTTGTAGCGGCAGGTCAGGAGCGGGTCGGAGCTTCCCACGAGCCTGCTGGCCGAGGAGTTCTTGCCCTGCACCATGCCAAAGGCGCCCGCGTTGGAGGCGTCCTCGGGGAAGGCGATCCTGCCGCCCTTGGCGTAGCACGCGTCGATGCCGGCCGCGACCCAGTGGATCCAGGTGAAGCCGCACACGGGGATGGAGTCGTAGTCCGTGAACGTGACCGCGAGCGAGCGTGCGTCCTGCGGCACGCCCTCGACCTCGAAGGGGAACGAGGTGGTGGGGCACCCCTGGTAGAGGTGGGCGGCGTCCGCGTACTTGGCGTACCTGTCCGGAACCATGCCCTTCTCGTCCAACGTGACCTTTATCTGCATGACGGGCCTCCTCGAGTCTGGACTTTTTTCCCATGTTACCTATAGTTCTTCCCGACGGGACGGCTGCGGGCGCGAACGGAGGCGGAATGGACGACATGGACGGCACATCGTTAGGCGCGGAGGGGCGCGTACCCCTGCTGCTGCACGCCTGCTGTGGACCGTGCTCGCTCGAGCCCGTCAAGTACCTGCGGTTGGAGGGCTTCGAGCCCACCATCTGCTGGACGAACCCCAACATCCAGCCTAAGGCCGAGCACGACCGGCGCCTGGACGTGCTGGAGGCGTGGGCGCGCGACGTCGCGCACGTGGACGTGATCGTCGCGGCGGACGACCGCGACGCATGGGAGAGGGGCGTGGCCCCCGCGGGCTTCGACCGCGAGCGCAGGTGCAGGGCGTGCTATGCCATCCGTCTTGCGGAGAGCTGCCGTGTGGCGCGGGAGCGGGGCTTTGACTACGTCTCGACCACGCTGGCGGTGTCGCCGTACCAGCTCTTCGACACGTGCCACGAGGTGCTGGAGGCCGTGGCCAAGGCGAACGGGCTCGTGGCGGTGTGGCGCGACTTCAGGCCGCACTATCCGGAGTCCGTGGAGGACTCGCGCGACCTTGGGATGTACCGGCAGAACTACTGCGGATGCCGGTTCTCCTCCGCGGAGGCCGCGATGGAGCGGCATGTCGCGCGCGACTGGCGCAAGGCCGCCAAGGTGGCGCGTCGCGAGGGCAGGGAGCTCCCGCCCAGGCCGGAGTACCTGCCGGGCTAGGGGAGCGGAGCGGGTGGCGCGCGCCTCCGAAGGCGGTGCCTCTGCCACGGGGCGCGCGTCCTTCTCCACCGTTCCTGTTCGCATTTTCTGGGCGTGGCGCCCGCGGTGCGTCGGTGCGCTATCATAGGCGGCTGTTGAGAAACGCTGGCGCGGCCGCTCGGATGGCCGCGCGCAAGGGACGTGGAGAGACGCATGCGCACTGACGACTTTGACTACGACCTTCCTGAGGAGCTCATCGCGCAGGAGCCTGCGGAGCCGAGGGACTCCTGCAGGCTGCTCGTGCTGCACCGCGACGACGGCAGCGTCGAGCACAGGCACTTCTACGACATCGTGGACTACCTCGAGCCGGGCGACCTCGTGGTCGCGAACAAGACCCGCGTGATGCCTGCGAGGCTCATGGGCCACAAGAAGGGCACGGGAGGCGTGAGCGAGACGCTGCTGCTCAAGTGCCGCGAGGATAAGGACCCGCTCGGCCACGTGTGGGAGTGCCTGGTCAAGCCCGGAAAGCGCCTGAAGCAGGGTGCGGTGATCGAGTACCGCGAGGGCGGCATCCACGCGCCGATGAGCTGGCCCGTCGTGCTGACCGGCGAGGTGATCGACTACCTGGAGGACAACCGCGGCGGCCGCCTGGTGCGCTTCACGCCGGCGGAGGGCCTCACGCTGGACGAGGCCATCCACAAGGCGGGCCACGTGCCCCTGCCGCCCTACATCACGGACTACCAGGGTGACGGCGAGAAGTACCAGACCGTCTACGCGATGCACGAGGAGCACTCCGCGGCGGCGCCGACGGCCGGCCTGCACTTCACGCCGGAGCTCATCCAGAAGATCCAGGACGCTGGCGTGCAGTGGAAGACCGTCGAGCTCGAGGTGGGCATCGACACGTTCCGCCTGGTGGAGGAGGACGACCCCACCAAGCACGTCATGCACACGGAGCGCTACCACGTGCCGCAGGACGTGGTGGACGCCGTGCACGCCACCAAGGCGGCGGGGCACCGCGTGGTCGCCATCGGCACCACCTCCGTGCGCTCGCTCGAGAGCGCCTTCGACCCCGAGGCGCCCGTGTCGGAGCAGCCCTGCGTTGCCAGGCGCTTCGAGCACGCGGCGGACTCCGCGCTCACGCTGGGCAAGGGCGACATCGTCGAGAGGCGTGACGCCACGACGAACCTCTACCTCATGCCGGGTTCGACCTACCACGTGGTGGACGCGATGGTCACGAACTTCCACGTGCCGCGCTCGACCCTGATGATGCTCGTTTCCGCCTTCGCGTCGCGCGAGCAGATCATGGCCGCCTATCAGGAGGCCATCAAGGAGCGCTACCGCTTCTTCAGCTTTGGCGACGCCATGCTGATGGTGTAGGGACGCAACCGGGAGCGACGCCTGAGAGATTGCGACAACGCGAACGGGCCTTGTGACGAAAGAGCCCCGCTACCTGCGAATCCGTGGGTAGCGGGGCTTCGTTTGCTCGGAGAGGTGCGACGTGCCGTGAGTCTTGATGGGCTTACGAGGTCCTGAGCACGAACCAGACCACGAACGCCACGATCAGGACGGCTAGCACGATGGCGCCAATAAAGAGGAAGCGCTGCTTGCGGGTGGTCTCGCGCAGGTGCTTCTCGTCCCGGGCGAGGCGCTGGGCGTTCTTCATGCGCTTCTGGAGCTCCTGCCTGCCCTGTTGGATGCTCGCGGCGAGGTCTGCCGTGACCTCGGGCGTCGAGTGAATGTCGTTCGCCTCGTCGAGGAGCCTCTGGGCCTCGTCGATCTTGGACTGCGCGTCCTTGAGCTCCTTGTCCGCCGTGGTCATGGCGCGGTCGCGCTTCGCGATCTCGTCAGAGACGCCCTTCTCCTCGGCCATCGCCTTGTTGTAGAGGCGCTCGTACTCCTCGCGCCGCTCGTCGGCCTCGCGCTTCGCGACGTCCGCGGCCGTCTCGGCGGTCTCCAGGGCATGGCGCTGGGCAAACAGGTTTGTCTGGGCGCTGTCGACCAGGCTCTTGCCCTCGCTCGTGGCGCGGTCCAGCTCGGCGCGGGCCGCGTCGAGGTGCGCGCGCTCGGCCACGATGTCGCTCTGCTTCTTCTGGACGACCGCCGGGGAGGCGCCGTCGTCGCTCCGCAGCGCGTCGAGCTCCGCCTCGGCCTTGCGCAGGCGCTCCTGCGAGTTGTCGACGGACCTGTTCGCGGAGGCGACGTTCTGCTCGCGGCGCTTCGTGGCGTCGCTCAGCTGCTGGTCGGCGGTCTTCACCTGGCGCTTTGCGTCCGCGAGGGTCTTTGCGGCGTCGTCGGCGCGGCCCTTGGTCGATTCCATCAGCTCGCGGTAGGGGCGGAGCTGCTCCTCGTGATCGTTCTTCATCTGGGCGAGGCTCTTCTCGAGCTCGGACTTCTGGGCGCCCTGCTCGCTTATGACGGACTCGGCGCGCGTGACGGCCTGCCCCTGCATGTCGAGCTGCCTCGACTGCTCGCTCACGATCTTCTGGTAGTTGGACTCGACCTGGTTGCGGTGGTCGAGCGTCTTCTGGCTTTTCTCGAGCTCGGTCTTGAGGCTCTTGACCTGCTCGCGCGCGCTGGCGTGGCGCTTGGACGCGGCGCGGACCTGGCGGATGGCGCCAAAGCCGCCCGTGAGGGGGTTGCCGGAGTCGGCCGAGCTGCCGCCCTTGCCGGCGCCCTTCTCGCCCGCGTCCTTGCCCTTTGCGTCGATGTCGTCCTGTGTGATGACGGGAAGGTCCTCCGCGCTGGCGGGCACGGCGCCGGGATACTCGAGGCCCGACTTCTTCGCCTCGCTGGTGCTCGCGGTCGTCGGTGTCTCTTGCTGGTCGCGCGCGTCAGACATTCGTTTCCCCTCGGTATCAACGCGATGCCCGTGGCCGTCGTGGCCCGCGGATGGCATCGCCCTCGCATCCCATATTCCATACCAAAGTTTAGAACACGGCCGGTCGGGTGCACGCCTCGCGATCGCAAAGGTCGTTTTTGGCATCCAATGACCATCCCCGTGTGTTTTTTGTTACTATAATCACCACGTAAGGCAATTTTGGGCCGGGGCCTGCCGCCTTGGCCGCAAAGGTCATTAAGGAGTGCGCCATGGTTTCCAAGCAAGTTTCCATCGTCAGCCCGACTGGTCTTCACGCTCGTCCCGCTTCCCAGTTCGTCCAGGTCGCCAAGCAGTACCAGAGCACCGTCACCATCAAGGACCTTGACAAGGGCTCTGCTCCCGTCAACGCCAAGTCCATCATGATGATCCTCGCCGCTGGCCTCGGCACCGGCACCAAGGTCGAGATTTCCTGCGACGGCGCGGACGAGAACGAGGCGCTCGGCGCCCTCCTCGGCATCAAGGACGGCGACTCCAACCTGTTCGAGTAGCGGCTGACAACACGTCGCGTCTAGGGAGCCCGGCGCTGGCACTGCCAGTCCGGGCTCCCTTTCGTATGCTAGGCTTGTCCCTTGCGCGGGCACACGTCCGCGCAGGCGAGAAGAACGAGGTACCCTTACCCATGAGCGACTACGCAAACCCAAGAAGCATGTGGTTCAAGTACGAGGTCGTAGCGGAGGATCCCACGACGCACGCGCGCGCCGGCGTGCTGCACACGCCCCACGGCGACGTGCCGACGCCCATCTTCATGCCCGTCGGCACCAAGGCCACGGTCAAGGGCATACTGCCCCCGCAGCTCGAGCAGCTCGGCGCCAAGATCGTGCTCGCGAACACCTACCACCTCTCCAACCGTCCCGGTGAGGACGTCGTTGCCGAGATGGGCGGCCTGCACGACTTCATGCAGTGGCACCACCCGATCCTCACGGACTCGGGCGGCTTCCAGGTCTTCAGCCACGGCGAGTTCACCAAGCTCACGGACGACGGCGTGGAGTTCCGCACCGTCGACTACGACGGCTCCCACGTGTTCTGGACGCCGGAGCGCAACATGGACATCGCCCAGAAGCTCGGCGCCGACATCGTGATGCAGCTCGACCAGTGCCCGGGATACCCGGCGAGCCGCTCCTTCGTGGAGCGCGCCGTGGAGCTGAGCGGCATGTGGGCCGAGCGCTGCTACAAGGCGCACACCCGCGAGGACCAGGCGCTCTTCAGCATCGTCCAGGGCGGCATGCACATGGACCTGCGCCTGAGGTCGCTTCGCCACCTCGAGGACTGCGGCGACTTCCCGGGCTACGGCATCGGCGGCTACTCCGTGGGCGAGGACCACGAGACCATGTTCGAGACGCTCGCCCCGCTTGCGAGCGAGTACATGCCGCGCGACAAGCCCCGCTACCTCATGGGCGTGGGCAACCCCACGACGCTCGTGCACGGCGTGGAGTGCGGGATCGACATGTTCGACTGCGTGCTGCCCACCAGGACGGCGCGCATGGGCTCCGCGTTCTCGAGCGAGGGGCGCCTCAACTTCAAGAACTCGCGCTTCACGCACGACGCGGGCCCCATCGACGCAGACTGCACCTGCCCCGTGTGCACGGGCGGCTACAGCCGCGCCTACATCCACCACCTGGTCAAGCAGAAGGAGATGGTCGGCTCCATCCTGCTGTCCCTCCACAACGTCTACTACCTGCTCGACCTCATGCGCCGCGCCCGCCAGGCCATCATCGAGCACCGTTACGGCGAGTTCGTGCGCGCCTGGGACGAGCTCCCCGCCGCCAGCGACTGGTAGCGGCCAGACGCGGCGCCGGGGCGCGCCGCGATGCGTTCGTCCAAGTGTTCTATCATTGGTCGAGTCAAACACCCGGGGCATGTGCCCCCAGACAGAAGGCAAAGGTTTATGGCTCGAGACAAGAAGTCCTCCGAGTCCCTGTCCGGCGTTGACCGCTGGAACGCCACGGAGTCCGCGGCCAAGAGGGACAAGGCGCCCAAGTCGCGCCGTAGGGGCAGGAGGCGCGATCCGCAAAAGAGGCGCTACGTGACCACGCTGGTGGTCCTTCTCGCCGTGCTCGTGGCGTGCGTCATCGGCTTTACCCCCGTGGGCGAGAAGATCACCCAGGGACTCGACATCCGCGGCGGCGTGTCGGTCGTCATGACCGCGAGCAAGTCCAACGGCAAGACGCCGTCCGCCGAGGACATGGCGACGGCCACGACCATCGTCCAGAACCGCGTCAACTCGCTCGGCGCGTCCGAGACGACGGTCCAGCAGCAGGGCAGCAAGTCAATCCTGATCCAGATCCCCGGCGCCACCAACGCGAACCAGGCCATCAAGACCATCGGCCAGACGGGCCTGCTCGAGTTCGTGCGCCTGGACGAGATCGGCGACGCCGACGCGCTCGCCAAGATCAACGCCGGGACCGAGAACGTGAAGCTCAAGAGCGGCACATACACCCCGTTCATGACCGGCTCGCACGTCAAGAGCGTCACGGTGGGGCAGTCGAGCAACTCGCTGTCCGGCTACTACTCCGTCAACGTCAAGCTCGACTCCGAGGGCACCAAGGACTTTGCCGAGGTCACCAAGGAGCTCGCGCCCACCAACGGCCGCATCGCCATCGTGCTCGACGGCGTGGTCAAGTCCGCGCCGGCCGTCCAGAGCGAGATCACGGGCGGCGAGGTGTCCATCACCGGCAAGTTCACGCTGAACGAGGCCAAGTCGCTCAAGACCGTGCTCGACTCCGGCTCGCTCCCCGTCACCCTCAAATACTCTGAGAGCCGCGTCGTCGGCCCGACCCTCGGCCAGGACTCGCTCAACCAGGGCGTGTTCGCCATCGGCATCGGCCTCGCCATCGTCATCGTGTACCTCTTCGTCTTCTACCGCGGCCTCGGCATCCTCACCATGGGCTCGCTCGCGGTGTTTGGCATCGTCTACCTTGGAATCCTCGCGCTTCTCTCGCACTTCGGGCTCTTCGCGCTCACGCTGCCGGGCCTCGCGGGCGTCGTGCTCACCACGGGTTCCGCGGCGGACTCCTCGATCCTCGTGCTCGAGCGCTTCCGCGAGGAGATCCGCATGGGCCGCTCCGTCAAGCAGGCGTCGGTCTCCGGCGCCAAGCACGGCATCATGACGTCGCTCGATGCCGACGCCGTGCAGCTCGTGTGCGCGCTCGCGCTGTTCTTCTTCGCGATCGGCTCGGTCAAGGGCTTCGGCCTCACGCTCGCGCTCGGCATCGTGTGCGACGTCATCACCATGTTCTGCTTCAAGGCGCCCGCGCTGCGCCTGCTCGCCCTGGGCACCATAGAGCGCCACCCCAAGTTCTGGGGCGTCGACCAGGACCTCGCGGAGGCGCGTCGCAAGGCAGACGAGAGGGACCAGAAGGGGGGTGCCCGCAATGCGTAGTCACTTCAGGCACGAGATTCCCTTCATCCAGCACAGGAGGCAGCTCCTCACGCTGTCCTGCGTGCTCGTGGTCCTGGCCGTCGTGGGCCTCGTCGTCCGCGGGCTCGTCTTTGGCATCGAGTTCAAGGGCGGAACCGAGATCGACTTCACGGACACGGGATCCATCACAATCTCGCAGATGCGCTCGGCGCTCGTGAAGGCGGGGGAGAAGGACCCCTCCGTGCAGACCACGGTGAGCGACGCCAAGAGGGGCTTCATCGTTCGGCTCGACACGACCGACCCCGCGACGGCCAACCGCCACGCGGCCGCGGCCGCCAAGACGCTCGGCCTCACGTCCGAGAACTACACCGCGACCACCATCGGCCCGGACTGGGGCGCCGACGTCACGCGCTCGTCCGCGCTGGCCTTCGTGATCGCCATCGCGCTCATCATCGCGTACGTATCCATCCGCTACGAGTTCAAGATGTCCATCACGGCCGTCGTCGCGCTGCTGCACGACCTCGTGATCACGCTCGGCGTCTACGCCTGGACCCAGACGCCCATCACGCCCAACGTGGTGGCCGCCCTTCTCACCATCATGGGCTACTCGCTCTACGACACGGTGGTCGAGTTCAACCGAGTGAACGAGAACGCCAAGCAGCTCAAGGACGGCGTGCACCGCACGTACCACCAGATCGCGAACTTCTCGATCAACGAGGTCATCGTCCGCACCATCAACACCACGATCACGACGGTCGTGCCCGTCATCTGCATGCTCGCGCTGGGCGGCTCCACGCTCAAGGACTTCGCGTTCGCAATCCTCGTGGGCGAGCTGCTGGGCACGTACTCCAGCTTCGGCGTCGCGAGCCCGCTGCTCTCCATCTGGAAGACGCGCGAGCCCAAGTGGAAGAAGCTGGAGGAGAAGTACGGGTGGGACGCGCCTGAGGCGTCCGTCCGTAAGGCCGACGCAGCCGGGGAAGCCGAGTAGCCATGCCCGGGCTCGCCGACAGCAGAAGGTGGGAGCTCCTGCCCCAGGACCCCGAGGCCGAGCGCAGGCTCGCCGAGGGGTGCCACGTTCCCGCCCTCGTGGCGAGGACGATGGCCGCGCGCGGCATCAGGACCGTGGAGGAGGCCAAGCGCTTCCTGTCGCCCTCGCTCGAGCGCGATTGGCAGGACCCGCTCGTCATCCCCGGCATGCGCGAGGCGGCCGACAGGGTCGACCGCGCCATCGCGGACGGCGAGTCCATCGCGATATTCGGCGACTTCGACGTGGACGGCATGTCCGCCACCTGCCTGCTTACGCTCGGCCTGCGCGAGCTTGGGGCCAAGGTGTCCCCGTACATCCCGCACCGCTTTGGCGAGGGCTACGGGCTCTCGAAGGACGCGCTCACGCGCGTGATCGAGGGCTGCCACCCCGACCTCATCGTGACGGTCGACAACGGCATCGCGTCCAAGGTCGAGGTCGCGTGGCTCAGGACCCAGGGCATCGACGTGGTGGTGACCGACCACCACGAGCCTGCGGAGCTCGTGCCCGAGGACGTCCCCGTGTGCGACCCAAAGCTGGAGGAGAAGAACCCCTCCCGCGAGCTCGCGGGCGCGGGCGTGGCCCTCAAGCTCGTGCAGGAGCTGGGACGCCGCCACGGTCGCGACGACCTGTGGCGCTCCTACACCGAGGTCGCGACGCTCGGCACCATCTCGGACATGATGCTCCTCACGGGCGAGAACCGCGCCCTCGTGGCGGACGGCATCTCGTGCATGCGCAGGACGCGCAGGCCCGGGCTTCTGGCGCTGGCCGCGACGGCCGGCGTCGACCTGCAGACCATCACCTCGGACGAGCTGCCCTTCTCGCTCATACCGCGCCTGAACGCGGCCGGCCGCATGGGGACGACGGACGTCGCCTTCGACCTGCTGCTCACCAACGACCCCGCCGAGGCGGCCGTGCTCGCCGGCAGGCTCGAGCAGACCAACACGGAGCGTCGCGAGATCGAGTCCCAGCTCACCGAGGAGGCCATGGCCAAGGTCGAGGCCACCTACGACGGCGGCCGCGTGGTCGTCGTCGGCGGCGAGGGCTGGCACGAGGGCGTGAAGGGCATCGTGGCGAGCCGCATCGCCAACCGCTACCACGTTCCCGCGATCCTGTTTTCCATATCCGACGGCATCGCGCGTGGCTCGGGCCGCTCCGTTGGCAGCGTCGACCTCTTCCACGCCGTCGACCAGTGCTCCGACCAGCTCGTCCGCTTTGGTGGGCACGCCGGCGCCGTGGGCGTGACCTGCGACGCCGCCAACCTCGACTCGTTCCGCGAGTCCCTGGAGGAGGCCATGGAGGCGCTCCCTGCGGAGGACTTCGAGGACCGCGGTGAGGTCACGGCCATCGTGGGGCTCGACGAGATGACGATTGCCAACATCGACGCGCTCGAGGTTATGCAGCCGTTTGGCCAGGGCAACAAGAAGCCGCTCTTTGGCGTGCGCGGCGTCACCATGCGCAACCGCGCCAAGGTGGGCGGCCAGGGCAACCACCTGCGCTTCGTGGCGACGGACGGCGTGAGCAGCGTCGCGGCCATCATGTTCCGCGCGCCGCAGATCGACCGCGCCGTGGACTGCGAGGGCGCCGTGGACCTCGTGTTCGAGCCCGTGAGCGAGACGTGGCAGGGTCGAACCAAGCCCAAGCTTATGGTGAAGGACATCGCCTACCGCGACGCGACCGCGCCCGACGACGGGCCCGACGGCCTGGCAGACGAGCTCTTCTCGCGCGCCGGCGAGATCCTCTCGCGCGACGAGTACGCCACCATCGCCGAGGCCGAGCGCTTCTCGACCAAGGTCGTGGGCGTGAGCTTCGACGGGCGGCAGGACGCGACGGAGGGCCTCGCCGGGGGAGAAGAGCTTGCCCTCGTGCGCGAGCCCAACAACGAGGCCGACGCAAACGCCATCGCCGTGAGGCGCTCCGACGGCCGCCCCCTGGGCTACCTGCGCCGCCAGATCGCGGCTGCGCTCGCGCCGCTCATGGACGCGGGCGCCACGTACACCGCGAGCGTGCTCGAGGTGACGGGCGGCGCCGGCGCCAAGCCCTCGCGCGGCGTCAACATCAGCGTCGAGCGCACGTGCGCGCCCGCGGGCGCCGAGGCCGCCGAGGAGACGGCCGGTGCCGTCCGCTCCTACCTGGCGACCCTTGGTCCCGACGAGCTGACGGACGAGCTCCGCCGCGCGCTCATAGGCGACCACCAGCTCCTGGAGGCGCAGCGCCTCGCCGTGGAGCAGCTGGGCCAGGGCAGGTCGACCCTGTGCGTCATGGCGACGGGCCGCGGCAAGTCGCTCATCTTCCACCTGCATGCCGCGCGCGAGGCCATCCTGGGCCACGGCGCGAGCGTCTTCGTGTACCCGCTGCGCGCGCTCGTAGCGGACCAGGCCTACCACCTGGAGGCCACGTTCGGCAAGCTCGGCATGCACGTGGAGGTCCTCACGGGGGAGACCCCGCTCGAGGAGCGCCGCCGCACGTTCGAGGCGCTTGCGGCGGGCGACGCGGACGTGATCCTCACGACGCCGGAGTTCCTCGCGATCCACCGTGACCAGTTTGCCAAGGCGGGACGCGTGTCCTTCGTGGTCGTGGACGAGGCGCACCACATGGCCGGCGCCCGCGGCGGCAACCGCTGCGCGTACGCCCAGATGCCGGAGGTGCTCGACGTCCTGGGTAACCCTACGGCGCTCGCCGTCACGGCGACGGCCGAGCCCAAGGTCGCGCGCGAGATCCTGAGCCTGCTGCCCATCGCGCCCGACGACGTGATCGTGGACGACTCCGTCCGCCAGAACCTGCACCTGCGCGACCTGCGCGAGGTGCGCGACCGCGAGGCGGTGCTCGTCAACGTGGTCTCCACGGGCCTCAAGACCGTGGTCTACGTCAACTCGCGCGAGCAGTCCGTCTCGCTCGCTCGCATGCTCAGGCAGAACATCCCGGAGCTCGCGCACCGCATCGCGTTCTATAACGCCGGCCTCTCGCGCGCGGACCGCCTGCGCGTCGAGGAGGCCTTCCGCTCCGGCGAGCTCTGCTGCATCGTGAGCACGAGCGCGTTTGGCGAGGGCGTGAACCTCCCTGACATCCGCAACGTCATGCTCTACCACATGCCCTTCGGCTCGATCGAGTTCAACCAGATGAGCGGCCGCGCGGGCCGCGACGGCGCCGACGCCCAGATCTACCTGCTCTTTGGCAGCCGTGACGCGCGCATCAACGAGCGCATCGTGTCCTCGGCCGCGCCTGCGCGCCAGGACCTAGTGCTGCTGTACCGATCGCTCAGGACGCTGGCTCAGCAGGCGGCCACGGAGGCGGACGACGCGTCCTTCTCGTCCTCCAACGCCGACATCGCGCAGCTCGCGCTCGAGATCGACCCCACGTCGAGGCTGGACGAGAAGAGCGTGTCCTGCGGCGTGTCGATCTTCCGCGAGCTCGGGTTCCTGGAGACCTCGGGCTACGGCTCCGCGCGGCGCATCCGCATGGTGGAGTCGCCCCGCCGGATGGAGCTGAACGAGTCGATCCGCTACCTCGAGGGGCTGCGCTCGCGCGACGCGTTTGACGCCTTCAGGGACTGGGTGCTCGCGGCGCCCACCGAGGAGCTGCTCGAGAGAATCACGAGGCCCATCACACCGGACTTCGGCCACGTGGTAGGCTAGTGGAATCTGATTGAAAGGGGTTCCCATGGGAGACACCACCCAAAACGCCGCGGACCCCGCGCGACGAAAGAACGTACCGCAGGCCGACAACTGGCGCGTGCTGAGGAGCACCTGCGCCTCCTACCTGGACGAGGCTGGCCTCGCCAAGGTGGAGCGTGCCTACGACTTTGCCGCCGTGAGCCATCGCGACCAGCGCCGCCGCTCCGGCGAGGCCTACATCAACCACCCCGTGGAGGTCGCGTACATCCTGGCCAAGGACCTGAGGATGGACGCCGACCCCATTTGCGCCGCCCTTCTCCACGACACCGTGGAGGACACCCCCGTGACGCTCGAGGAGCTGAGCGAGAAGTTCGGCCCCACGGTGGCGGAGCTCGTGGACGGCGTGACGAAGCTCACCTCCATCAACGTGAGCTCCATGGACGAGAAGCAGGCGCTCACGCTGCGCAAGATGTTCCTGGCGATGTCGAAGGACATCCGCGTGGTCATCATCAAGCTGGCCGACCGACTGCACAACATGAGGACGCTCGCCGCGCTGCCGGCGGACCGCCGCAAGTTCAAGGCGCGCGAGACGATGGACGTCTACGCGCCGCTGGCCGATCGTCTGGGCATCAGCTCCATCAAGTGGGAGCTCGAGGACCTGGCGTTCTTCTACCTCGAGCCCGAGGAGTACGAGCGCATCGCCCGCATGGTGCAGGAGACGCGCGCCCAGCGCGAGCAGAACACGCGCGAGGCCATCCGCGTACTCGACGCGGAGCTCAAGCGCGTGGGCCTTTCCGACTACCAGATAACCGGCAGGCCCAAGCACCTGTGGTCCATCTACCAGAAGATGACCCGCAAGAACAAGGAGTTCTCGGACATATACGACCTCATCGCGCTGCGCGTGCTCGCCAAGACGGTGGGGGACTGCTACTCCGCGCTCGGCGCGGTGCACACGCTCTGGCACCCGCTGCCCGGGCGCTTCAAGGACTACATCGCCATGCCCAAGCCCAACGGCTACCAGTCGCTGCACACGACGGTCATCGGCTCGGACGCGCGCCCCATCGAGATCCAGATCCGCACGTACGAGATGCACGACCGCGCGGAGTACGGCATCGCGGCCCACTGGCTGTACAAGAAGGCCGGCAACTCCGAGGGCAACATGTCGAACTCCGACAAGGACATCGACAGCCAGATCAACTGGATCCGCCGCAGCCTGGACTGGGCCACGGACGACGACATGGGCGACGCGACCGAGTACCTGAACAACCTCAGGGTCGACCTCTTCGAGGACGAGATCTTCGTCTTCACGCCCAAGGGCGACGTCATGAGCCTGCGCCGCGACTCCACCCCGCTCGACTTTGCCTACGCCGTGCACACCGAGGTCGGCAACCACTGCGTGGGCGCCAAGGTCAACGGCGCCGTGGTGCCGCTCACGTACCACCTGCAGAGCGGCGACCGCATCGAGGTCCTCACCAACAAGAACTCCAAGCCGAGCCGCGACTGGCTCAACATAGTGGCGACGCCCTCGGCCAAGGCCAAGATCCGCAAGTACTTCACGACCGCCAGCAAGAACGACGACGCGGAGATGGGCCGCAGCGACGTGGCGCACGAGCTGCGCAAGCGCGGCTACGGCATCAGCAACCCCCGTACGGTCAAGGCGATCGACGAGGTGGTGCAGCAGCTCGACTACGTTCGCGTAGACGACCTGTTTGCCGCCGTTGGCTCCAACAAGGTGAGCTCCAAGCAGATTGCGAACCGCATCGAGGCCGCGCTCGGCAAGGACAGCGCGGAGACGCAGGCACAGCGCGAGAAGGACGCGGCCAAGCAGAAGGCCATCGAGGACGACATGCCGCTGGCTCCGCTCGCGGGCAACAGCCGGTCGCTCAGGAAGCGCCGCCAGAACAACTGCGGCGTCGTCGTGAAGGGCGATCCGGACCTGCTGGTCCACCTCGCGCACTGCTGCAACCCCGTCGCCGGCGACGACATCGTGGGCTTCGTCACGCGCGGCCGCGGCGTGTCCGTGCACCGCGCGAGCTGCCCCAACGTGAAGGGCCTCATGGCGCATCCCGAGCGCATGATCGACGTCGAGTGGGACGCGACGGGCGCCACGGAGTTCCAGGTCGAGATCGTGGTCGAGGCCACGGACAGGATGGGACTCCTCAAGGACGTGACGATCGCGATCGGCGACTCGGGCGGCAACATTCTCTCCGCGGCCACGCAGACCGCGAAGTCGGGCACCGCGCGCCTGCGCTTCCTGATCGCGATATCCGACGCATCGCGCCTCGCGCCGCTGCTGGCCTCCGTGGGCAGGGTGCCCTCGGTCTACAGCGCGCGGCGCATCCTGCCCGGCGAGGGCGCCAACCAGATGAAGAGGAGGGTCTGATGGCCGACCACTGCGACGACCACGAGGGCTGCTGCTGCGGCGGCCACCACGACCACGAGCACGAGGGCGGCTGCTGCGGCAGCCACGGCCACGGCGGTGGCTGCTGTGGCGGCGGCTGCCACGACGACGGCCGCGACCAGATCGCTATGTTCGTCGTGGGCCCGATAGAGACCAACTGCTACGCGTACATATCGCAGGGCGAGTGCATGGTCGTGGACGCCGGCGACTCCGGCCAGGCCATCTACGAGCACCTGCCCGAGGACGTCCGCGTCAAGTGCATCGTCGCGACGCATGGCCACGGCGACCACGTGGGTGGCGTGAAGGCCCTCAAGGAGGCCACGGGCGCCACCTTCGCCATGAGCCCCAGGGACGCCGAGATGGCGAGCCACGCGGGCGAGAAGAACGAGCTCGGCCTCTCGTACGACGACGATGCCCCCGCACCCGACCTCGAGCTACGGGAGGGTGACACCCTCGAGGTGGGAACGGCGAGCTTCAGGGTGATCGAGGCGCCGGGGCACACCCCCGGAGGCCTCGTCCTTCTCGGCTCGGGAAGCGCCGACCACATCTGCTTCGTGGGTGACACGCTGTTCAAGGGCTCCGTCGGTCGCACGGACATCTCGGGCGGCGACCAGGCCGCGCTCGAGGAGACGCTTGTCCGCCTCAAGCGCGAGATCCCGCCCCACACCAACGTGTTCTGCGGGCATGGCGACCCCACGACCATGGAGGACGAGCTTGCGCAGAACCCGTACCTTCGCTAATTGTTGCGAGGCCATGGGGGAAGCTCTGCTATAGTTCAAGCACGCAAGTCTTCGTGACGCGCCCGAGTGGCGGAACTGGCAGACGCGGCAGACTCAAAATCTGCTGTCGGAAACGGCGTGTGGGTTCGAGTCCCACCTCGGGCACCAGGCTCAACCAGCGGAGAATGGGGTATCGGGTACTGCGGCGCGCCACTTGCGCGTTGGTTCCGACGGGAATGTCTGCAACTTGTGAAGCTGCGGATGTCCTCGGATGCCGCTTGCAATGGCGGCGGCCAACCGCTAGTATTCGATAAGTGTTTTGCAAAGCGGGGCTTACGCCCCCACCTACACGGCGCGAAAGCAGCTGTCTGGTCAGACAAAGATATCTTGTTCGCCACACTGGCGGCCCTTGTCTCCTGGATGCTGTTGGCCAGGAGTTTTTTTATGCGGCGCAACGCCGCGGGGAAGGGAAGGTGTCAAAGATAGCCAAGAATCAGGGTCCTCGTATCAACGACGAGATCACCGCACGTACTTGCCGTCTCATCGGTGTTGACGGTTCGCAGCTTGGCCTGTTCGGCATTCGCGACGCACAGCGCATTGCAGACGAGCAGAACCTTGACCTCGTGGAGATCGCTCCCAACGCGGAGCCTCCCGTCTGCAAGGTCATGGACTACCGCAAGTTCAAGTACGAGCAGGACCGCAAGGCCAAGGCCGCGCGCAAGAAGCAGGTCAAGGTCGAGGTCAAGGAAATGAAGTTCAGGCCCAAGATTGACGTGGGCGACTATACGACCAAGAAGAACCACGTCATGCGCTTCCTCAAGAAGGGCGCTCGAGTCAAGGTCACGATCATGTTCCGCGGTCGCGAGATGGCTCATCCAGAGCAGGGCCTCAACGTCCTGAATAGGCTTGCAGACGACCTGAAGCCGTATGCGACGGTCGAGTCCAAGCCTAAGATGGAAGGTCGGAACATGCACATGCTCGTCGCCCCCATCAAGGGTGCCTTTGACGAGAAGGCGCCGGAGGACGACACCGAGAGTGAGAAGGAGAACTAGCATGCCCAAGATGAAGACGCACAAGGGTTCGGCAAAGCGTTTCCGCCGCACCGGAACCGGCAAGATCATGCGCGCAAAGGCCTTCAAGAGCCACATCCTGACCAAGAAGTCCCAGAAGCGCATCCGCGGCTTCCGCAAGGAGACCGAGCTTGCCCCCGCGGACGTCAAGGTCGTTTCGCAGCGCATGGGCACGAAGTAGAGAGGCGCGCACGCGTCATTTAGAATCGCATTTCCAAGGAGTTGATTAGATATGGCACGAGTGAAGCGCGCTGTTGCCGGCCGCAAGAAGCGTCAGACCCTGGTGGAGCGCACCAAGGGCTACTATGGCACCTCCTCCCGCACCTTCCGCGGCATGAAGGAGCAGGCCCAGCACAGTGGCCAGTACCAGTACCGTGACCGTCGCAACAAGAAGCGTGACATCCGCGCTCTGTGGATCCAGCGCATCAACGCTGCCGCCCGCATGAACGACCTGTCCTACAGCAAGTTCATGCACGGCCTGAAGCTCGCCGGCGTCGAGCTCGACCGCAAGGTCCTCGCTCAGGTCGCCTACGAGGACGAGGCCGCCTTCGCGGACCTCGCCGAGGTCGCGAAGAAGGCCCTCGCCGACGCCGAGTAGTCGACGCAGACATTCGCATTTCTAGCGGGACCCATGGATGACATGGGCCCCGCTTTTGTATGGAGAGACACTACAGAGACAATGCGACCATCATTTGGGCACGGCTACGCAATGGAGAGGTCGTCGAGCGCACAGGCGAACTCCAATGGGCTCGCGAGGTCGTCCACAAGCTCGCCCTCACGGTCTTCCGCCTTGAGGGCGAGAAAGAGCTTCCGTACCTTGGATAGCGTCTCCTCCATGCCCTCGCGAGCGCCGTCCTCGCGCTCTCGCTCGAGAAGACCTTCCAGGAGGCCCCTATCGTCCAGCGTGGAGATGGTGTCCGGCATATGGAGCTCCCTCGCGGCAACCACGTCTGCCAGCCATGCCAGGTACGGCTCCGCCGCCTGGTCACAGGCGTATGGGTCTGGGACTGGATCGTCCTTTACCGGCATGCCATGCATGCACGATGGGCACGCGTCCGATCCACGCTGAGCATGGGAGCGGAACACTTCGGAGACGACGCGAGCCTCGAGGTCATGGGCGAGCATGGCGGAGAAGAGCCTCTCGTCTCGCTCGAGGACGTCGATTACCTCGTGGTTTGGGTGCGTGCTTGCATCTGATGACATCATGCGTGATCCCTTCGTCGCGGCGGATGGTGGAAGAAGGGTACGACATGGGCCTTGCAGGAGGCTTCCGTTGTCTATCACGAGGCTTTGGAGCGAGGTAAATAGCGACAAAACCGCTGGCAGAAAGCTCGGTTACGAGCGATGGTGAATCTTGTCGGGGTGGGACTCCTCGAACTTCTCCTTCTCTTGTTCAAATTCAGGGTCCTGGGGGCACACAAGCTCGTCCTGGCCGGTCGAGGGGTCGGTGTGGTGCAGGAGCACGGGACGGAAGAGGTGGAGTCTCGCCGCGATGACGGCGGAGATGATCAGCAGCACCGCGAAGATGCCGATGCGGGGGATGACGGAGACTTGGGTCATCGCGAACGTGCCGAGGCAGAGCAGGGCGGTCCAGGCGTACATGAGAAGGACGGCCTGGCGCTGGTTGAAGCCCTCGGCGATGAGGCGGTGGTGGATGTGGCCGCGGTCGGCCTGGCCGATGCTGACGTGGGCGCGCTTGCGGCGCACGATGGCCGAGAACGTGTCGATGATGGGGATGCCCGCGATCACGAGGGGCACGATGATGGTCGTGAGGCCGGCGACGCGCGTGACCGAGAGCATGGAGACGACGCCGAGCGTGTAGCCGAGCAAAAGCGAGCCAGAGTCGCCCAGGAAGATGCTTGCGGGGTTGAAGTTGTAACGGAGGAAACCGAGCGTTGAGCCGCTGAGCGCGATCGCGAGGGCGGCGGCGTCCGTGCGGCCGGACATGATGGAGAGCGCGAACATGGTGAAGCTCGCGATGCACGCGAGGCCCGAGGCGAGGCCGTCGAGGCCGTCGATCAGGTTGAAGATGTTCACGTATGCCACGAGGTAGATTACCGTGATGGGGTACGTCCATATTCCCAGGTAGAAGGCACCCTCGGTCGCGGGGTTGACGATCACGCCGATGACGACGCCCGAGGCGACGGCGATGAGCGCCGCGACGATCTGCCCCGCGAGCTTCTGCAGGGGCTTGAGCTGGAACACGTCGTCCAGAAGGCCGGTGACGAAGATAGCGACGAAGCCGAGTGCGAGGAGCCGGTAGTTGACGTTCTGGAGGTGCGGTGCCGGCGAGAGGATCATGGGCCAGTTCAGGAACTTGGTGCCAAGGTACTGGACGACGAAGGCGGCCACGATGCCCAGGAACACCGCGATGCCGCCCATCCTGGGTATGGGAACCTTGTTGATGCGACGCTTGTCCGGGTAGTCGACGGCGTTGACCTTCCAGGCTATGCGACGGGCGAGGGGAGTGGTGAGAAGTGCGGCGAACAGGGCTGCGAGGAAGAGACACAGGTATGGCACCCACGGCCTGTACATGTACGCCCCCTCCGAATGGTCCTCGTCCAACGTATTTACGTTCTAATGATACAGGAACGCATGGTTTCGGCACGTGAGCCGGGGCCGAATGTGGAAACGGCCCACCAAAATGGAAACGGCCCACCAGTTGGCGGGCCACATACACTTATGTTGGCAGGAAGGGCGGGCAAGTCAAGACTGTACTTTGGCGACGGGTCCCCTATAGTCATAAGTGTCGTTCCCCTGCGGAAACAACTGGGTGAACCGACAAGCGTTTTGAGGGAGCCCACATATCGTCCCCATTACAGGCATCCTCCGTTGTTGAGGAAGCTGGAAAAGGCGATGAGGGCACCCACCTTTTGAGAGGTGGGTTCATTTCGCAACCGCAGGGGACGACTTTTCCGTCATGTACGCGTGGGGCTCATGGCGTTGCGGGACGGCCGATTCTGGTCTCCAAAATATGTTCGAGATTTTGGGTTGACAGAGTCACGGCTTCTTGCAACAATACTTCTCGCGCGTTTTGCACTGGGGATGTAGCTCAGCTGGGAGAGCGCTGCCTTCGCAAGGCAGAGGCCGAGGGTTCGAATCCCTTCATCTCCACCATTTGTATCGTAGGCCCGGATGTTCTGCATCCGGGTTTTTTCGTATGCGGAGTCAGCATGGAAGTCGACTTTGGTCTGTACGATCGCTGCGAGCTCTGTCCCAGGAAGTGCGGCGCCCGTCGCTCCGACGGCAGGGCGGGCCTCTGCGGTGCCACGGCAACGCTTAGGGTCGCGAGGTCCGCGCTTCACTTCTGGGAGGAGCCGCCGATATCGGGAACGTCGGGCTCCGGCGCGATCTTCTTCACGGGATGCCCCCTCAGGTGCGTGTTCTGTCAGAACCACGAGATCTCGCAGGAGGGCTTTGGGCTCGAGGTCACGACCGAGCGCCTCGCCCAGATGATGCTTGAGCTGATGGAGAAGGGCGCTAACAACATCAACCTGGTCACGCCCCTGCACTATGCCCCGCACGTGCGCAAGGCGATCCTCGAGGCGCGCAAGGCGGGCATGGACCTGCCTATCGTGTGCAACACCTCGGGATACGAGCGCGCGGAGGTCATCCGCGCCATGTCGGACGTGGTTGACATCTGGCTGACGGACTTCAAGTACTCGTCCGACGCGGTCTCGGGCAGGCTCTCTGCGGTGCCCGATTACGCCGAGCGAGCCACCGAGGCGCTACGCGAGATGCTCGCCTCGCTCAGGCGGGCGGGTGGCAGGAGGCTCAACCGCGACGGCATCATGCAGCGTGGCATCATCGTGCGGCACCTCGTGCTGCCCGGACACGTGGACGACTCGCTGGCCGTGCTCGACCGCGTGTGGGACGTCTGCGGCAACGAGGCCGACCTTTCCGTCATGAACCAGTACACGCCCAACGCGGAGTGCAGGAGCCGTGGAGGCGACCTCGCGCGGTCCGTCACGAACGACGAGTACGAGACCGTGCTCGACCACGCGGACGACCTGGGCTTCGAGAACCTGTGGTGGCAGCAGGGCGGCACCGTCTCGGAGAGCTTCGTGCCAGCCTTCGACGCGACGGGCGTGAGGGGTCCGGAGCTGGAATGCTAGAGTTGGGTACCAGTTAACCGTAGACGGGGGACTGCACCCCGCAATGGCGCGCGTGCCGCGAAGGCCGGAAAGTGGGGAAGAGCATGGCAGATTCGACGAAGCCGCTGAGTGACGAGGAGCGCAAGGAGCTCGAGGAGCTCCGTGCCGAGAAGGCCCGCAGCGAGCGGGAGAGGCAGGCCCGCCGCGACCGTGCGGAGCTCGAGCACCTCAAGGCGGAACGCGAGCGCGCGAAGGCCGAGACGGAGCGCGACAGGCGCGTCCGCGAGATGAGCGAGAAGAACGCCCGCCTCATGGAGCCGGACGACGACCTCAACATGCCGAAGGGCCAGAAGGTCGTCCTCATCTGCCTCGCCGTGCTGGTCGTCGCAATCATCCTCGTGACGGTGTTGGGCCATTAGCCACGCCCTTCTCGCCCTGAGTGGTACCCTTCTGTTATTGGATAGCTTTACGCGATTTGGTCCAAGCAGAGGAGACTGCAATGGCATTGACCGACGCGACGAAACCCACCGACGTTTCGCTTAACACCGACCTGTACGAGCTGACCATGGCCCAGGGCTTCTGGGAGTCAGGACTTGTGGACGCTGAGGGGTGCTTCAACGTCTTCTTCCGCGAGGCGCCGTTTGGCGGCGGCTATGCCGTGGCGTGCGGCATGGGGCAGATTGCGGACCTGGTCGAGAACTTCGTGTTCGACGACGACTCCATCGCGTACCTCGCGAGCGTCCAGGCACCCAGCGGAGGCCCCATGTTCAAGAAGGGCTTCCTCGACTACCTGCGCGACTTCAGGATGAGGGTCTCGGTCTGGGCCGTGCCCGAGGGCGACCTCGTGTTCCCGCGCGAGCCCATGGTGAGGGTCGAGGGCCCGCTGATCGACTGCCAGCTGCTCGAGACCGCACTGCTGAACCTCGTCAACTTCCAGACGCTCGTCGCGACCAAGACGGCGCGTGTGGTGCACGCCGCCGAGGGGCACCCCGTCTCCGACTTTGGCCTGCGCCGCGCGCAGGGTCCCGACGGCGGCCTCGCGGTCGCGAGGGCCTCCTACATCGGCGGCGCCAGCTCCACCTCCAACGTGCTCGCGGGCAAGATCTACGGAATCCCCGTCTTCGGCACGCACGCGCACTCCTGGGTCATGGCGTTTCCCACGGAGCTCGACGCCTTCCGCGCGTTCGCGAAGAGCAGCCCCAAGAACTGCGTCCTTCTCCTCGACACCTATGACGTGCACCGGGGCATCAAGAACGCCATCACCGTCGCCAAGGAGATGGAGCAGGCGGGCGAGAGGCTTGCGGCCATCCGCATAGACTCCGGCGACCTCGCCAAGCTCTCCAAGGAGACGCGTGCCGCCTTCGACGCGGCGGGGCTCGACTATGTCAAGATCTCCGTGTCGAACGACCTCGACGAATACACCATCCAGTCGCTCTTTGCGCAGGGCGCACCCATCGACTCCTTTGGCGTGGGCACCAAGCTCGCCACCTGCGACCCGCAGCCGTCGCTCGGCGGCGTGTACAAGCTCTCCGCCACGCGCTCGTCTGCGGACGAGCCGTGGGACCCCGTCCTCAAGCTCTCCGAGATGGCCTACAAGCGCACGATCCCGGGCATCCAGCACATCACGCGCTTCTACGACGAGGCGGGCTGCCCCGTGGGCGACATGATCGTGGACGACTCCGTGAGGAGCGCCGACGGCGACACGAACATGGTCGACGTGCTGGACGAGCTCATGACCTACGACATGGGCGGCTACGAGTCTCGCGAGCTCATGGAGCAGGTGGTGGAGAAGGGCGAGCGCTCCAAGGAGCCGGACACCATCGAGCAGGCGAAGGCCCGCTGCCGCGAGGCGGTCATGAGGCTTGACCCCGCCGTCAGGCGCTTCCTCAACCCGCAGATCTACCCCGTGGGACTTGAGCCCGGCCTCGCCAAGCTGAGGAGCGACCTCACGCGCGCGGAGCGCAGGGACTCGGCGCGCCACTAGGGGCGTCGGATACGCGGCGTGACGTGGGGTTTGGCTCGGCGGTCTGCTAGACTGTCTGCAACTGTCTGCGTCACGCAGGAACATGCATCGTGTGGCAAGAGCTAAGGAGACAACATGCCCGAGACCATAGAGGACCTTGTAAAGCAAGCGATCGAGGCCGCACAGTCCGCTGGCGACCTTCCCGAGTTCGAGGTGAAGGAGTACGGCGTCGAGCGCCCGGCGGACACCAGCAACGGTGACTGGAGCTCCACGGTCGCCATGCGCTCCGCGCGCCTCGCACACATGGCCCCCGCGAAGATCGCCCAGGCGATCGTGGCCCACATGCCCAAGAGCAACGAGGTCGCGAAGGTCGAGGTCGCAGGCCCGGGCTTCATCAACTTCTACCTCAACGCGTCGGCCAACAACGAGGTCTTCCAGGAGGTGCGCGAGAAGGGCGCCGACTGGGGCCGCTCCGACGAGGGCAAGGGCCTCAAGATCAACTACGAGTTCATCTCCGCGAACCCCACCGGCCCGCTCCACGTCGGCCACGGCCGCTGGGCCGCGCTGGGCGACTCCATGTGCAACGTGCTCGACTTTGCCGGCTACCACGTGGACCGCGAGTACTACATCAACGACCACGGCTCCCAGATGGACGTCTTCGGCCGCTCCGTCCAGAGGCGCTACCTGCAGCTCGAGCAGATCATGAAGGATGACGGCTGCGACCTGGACGCCGCGCACGACAAGCTGATCGCGGACCGCGAGGCCTACGTCGCCGACGAGGACGACGAGCACCCCGAGACGCACCCGTTCATGGACACCTTCAACGAGGAGCTGGGCGGCAACTCCTACGGCGGCGACTACATCGTCGACATCGCCCGCGAGTTCGTGGAGAAGGACGGGGACAAGTGGGTCGACATTCCCGTCGAGGAGTCGCTCGACCAGTTCCGCGAGCGTGCCTACCAGTCGATGCTCGCGCGCATCAAGGCAACGTGCCACGAGGTGCGCTGCGACTTCGACCTGTGGTTCTCCGAGCGCTCCCTCTACGTGAAGGACGAGTCCGGTACCTCGCAGGTCGACCGTGCCTTCCAGAAGCTCGACAAGATGGGCTACCTCTACAAGACCGATGACGGCGCCCTGTGGTTCAAGTCGACTGCCTTTGGCGACGACAAGGACCGCGTCCTCATCAAGTCGAACGGCGAGTACACCTACTTCGCCTCCGATGTTGCCTACCACTGGAACAAGTTCCAGCGTGACGACTACTCCATCGACCTGTGGGGCGCCGACCACCACGGCTACATCGCCCGCGTCACCAACGTGTGCGACGCCCTGGGCTACCCCGGCAAGTTCGAGGTCGACCTCGGCCAGTTCGTGAACCTGCTCCGCAACGGCGAGCCCGTGCGCATGTCCAAGCGCAAGGGAACCATGATCACGTTCCAGGAGCTGATCGACGAGGTGGGCGTCGACGCGACGCGCTACACGCTCGTGTCCAAGTCCTCCAACCAGACCATCGACTTCGACATCGAGGCCGTCAAGCAGCGCAACAACACGAACCCCGTCTACTACGTGCAGTACGCCCACGCCCGCGTGTGCTCCATCCTGCGCAAGGCCGCAGGCGTCACCGAGGACGAGGCGCTCGAGATGGGCATGGAGAAGGTCGCGCAGAAGGCGATCGGCGACTCCGTCGACCTGTCGCTGCTGACCGACCCGACCGAGGCCGCGCTCGCCCGCAAGATCTCCGAGTTCCCGGACCTCGTGCTCGGCTGCGCCCGCGACCGTGCGCCGTTCCGCCTAACGCACTTCTGCGAGGAGCTCGCAGGTGCCTTCCACGGCTTCTATGCGAACTGCCAGGTGCTCCCCAGCGAGGGACGTCCCGTCGACGAGGCGCTCTCCAAGGCCCGCCTGTGCGCGTGCGACGCGGTCCGCATCAACCTGGAGGTCGCTCTCAAGCTGATCGGAGTGTCCGCACCGGACGTGATGTAGGCCTTTAAGCGTACGTTCTTCTCGCCCAAATCTTTCTACTTCGTAACGTTACGGGCGGGATTGAGCGCTCTGAGCCGTTTGCTTAATTCAATGTTGTATTGTGTCCGTAAGGCGGCACATGCAAATATAGGTGCGCCTATCGCGTGTAGCGGGGCGCACCTTGCATATGCATGCAGTGTGATACGCAACGATGAGAGCGGCGGTTTTTTATATGGACGCGAAGGAATACTTGTCGATCCGCAAGGCCTACAACCTCGTACGGCAGGGCGAGGACAAGGCCGAGAGGCTCTCCTTCTCGGAGTTCTCCATACTCTGCCGCCTGGCCAACTGCGAGGGCGGCATGAGGACCTCGGACATTGCGGACTACCAGCACGTGCTGCGCCCGACGATGACGCACAGGACGAAGCACCTCGCGGCGCAGGGACTCATCATCCGGGACCAGGGGAGTGCGGACAAGCGCAACATCTTCTGCTCCATATCGGAGCGGGGACTCGAGGTGGCGGACTCGCTGTGCGAGAAGACCCGCAGCTCCATCAAGCCGACCGAGCCGCTCTCGCGCACGACGGCGATGCGCGTCAGGGCGTACGTGGACGCGATGGGCTCCATATCGTGCGACGCGAGCGAGCTCATCCTGCTGGGCATCAAGTCCCTTGGCGGCGGCGCGCACACCATAAGCGAGCTGGTGGGAAGCCTGGGGCTCCTGCAGCCGACGGTGTCGATGTCGGTGTCCGCGCTCGAGGAGGAGGGCTACGTCGAGCGCCTGGGCAAGAGTCGCCACGGCTTCCGCGTGGGCCTCACCGAGCAGGGGCGCGAGATCGCGGATGACATCGAGTCCGAGATCAACGCGCTCGTCGTGAGGCGGAGGCGCCGCGGCGGCCAGGAGTAGCGACAAGGCAAGTGATGTAGAGTGCGGGCCACTGTGGCCCGCATTTTTCATGCGCGTGGCAACGGATTTCCGCCGCACTTGAGTTCTTGGGCCGTTGTGGGCCCGATATTTCCTGTTTTGCATTTGCACGCAAAATGGTATAGTGACGCTGTATTTGCGCATGGTCGCAGTTTTTATCGCATGTGAGCCCAATCTCCCACTCGGCATCCAAGAGCCCTGGTTGCAGAAAGCCACCAGATGGCGTGTGCATGGTGCCGGAATCGTCCCCGACGGGCCTGCGTGCTGCAAGACAGACATCAAGAAGGGTCTTGAATGGCAGAAGAGAACCAAGTCGCCGGCACGGGCGTGCCGGAGGGCGCGGACGCTGACGGTAATCCCTCGGAGGAGAAGCCCAAGCGCCGCAGGCGCGTGACGAGGCGCGCGGAGAAGATCGAGGCGGCATCGGCTGAGTCCGCGCAGGAAAGCGGCAGCTTGGACGACGCGGAGGCAAAGCCGCGCAGGACGCGCAGGCGCGCCGTAAGGAAGGCCGACGCGGCAGAGGGCGAGCCGCAGGCAACACAGGCCGAGCAGCCCGAGCAGGCTGGAGGCGAGGCGGAGGCCGAGCCCAAGCCCGCGAGGCGTCGCGGCAGGCCGCGCAAGAAGCAGGCGGACGACGCTGCCGACGAGCGCGGCGAGCAGGCTCCCGCGGAGGCGCAGGACGCCCAGCAGGAGCCGAAGCCCCGTCGCAGGGGCCGCAGGCCAAAGGCCAGCGCGGACGACGCGGCGCCCTCCACGGAGGACATGACGCACGCGACGCAGGAGGCCACGCACGCGACGGCCGAGGTCATGGCCGCGCCCGCAGCGACGCTCGCGGAGGCCGACGCAGCGGAGGCGGCCGCAAGGCAGCCCGAGCGTCACGAGCCCGACGCCGAGGCGCGCGAGGAGCACACCACCGGCGAGCAGGAGCGGGGCGAGAAGGGCGAGCGCACGTCGCAGGACGACGACCGCAACGACCGCCCCAACCACCGTCGCCGCCGCCACAACGGCCGGCAGGACAACGCCCAGGGCCAGAATGGCAAGCAGGGCAGGAACCAGCGCCGCCGCAACCGCAAGAACAACCAGCGCGAGCAGACCGTCGAGCCCACCCTTTCGCGCGACGAGGTCGCCCAGATGAAGGTCGCGGACCTGCGCAAGAAGGCCGCGGAGCTCGAGATCGAGTACGTGGGCATGCGCAAGAAGGAGCTGGCGGAGGCCGTGTACGAGGCCGCCGCGTACGCAGAGGGCTTCAGGCCCGTCGAGGGCGTGCTCGAGTTCCAGAACGAGGGCTACGCGTACGTCCGCACGGGCAACTACATGCGCGGCGACAACGACGCCTTCGTGCACCAGCAGATGATCAGACAGTACGGCCTGCGCCCGGGCGACAAGGTAAAGGGAAGCGTTTCTCCCGCAAAGGCAGGAAACAAGTACCCGCCGCTGCACACGATCGAGCTCATAAACGACCGCGCGCCCGAGGAGGCAAAGTCGCGCCCGCGCTTCCGTGACCTTACGCCCATCTATCCCAACGAGCGACTCGTCATGGAGCACGGCAAGGACTCCATCACGGGGCGCGCCATCGACCTGGTGGCGCCCATCGGCAAGGGCCAGCGCGGCCTCATCGTGTCGCCCCCCAAGGCGGGCAAGACCACGGTCCTCAAGAAGATCTGCCAGTCCATCGCGGCCAACAACCCCGAGGTGCACCTGTTCTGCCTGCTCGTGGACGAGCGTCCCGAGGAGGTCACGGACATGGAGCGCTCCATCAGGGGCGAGGTTGTGGCATCCACGTTCGACATGCCCGCATCCAACCACACGGCCGTGTCCGAGCTCGTGATCGAGCACGCAAAGCGCCTGGTCGAGATGGGCGAGGACGTCGTGGTCGTGCTCGACTCCATCACGCGTCTCGCCCGCGCGTACAACCTCGCGGCCCCCGCGTCCGGCAGGATCCTCTCGGGCGGAGTCGACTCCGCGGCGCTCTACCCGCCCAAGAAGTTCCTGGGCGCTGCGCGCAACATCGAGAACGGCGGCTCGCTCACGATCCTGGCGTCCGCGCTCGTCGACACGGGCTCCAAGATGGACGAGGTCATCTTCGAGGAGTTCAAGGGCACCGGCAACATGGAGCTCAAACTCGACCGCGAGCTGGCCGACCGCAGGATCTTCCCGGCCATCGACCCCGTCGCCTCCGGCACGAGGAACGAGGACCTGCTGATCGACCCCAGCATGCAGCCGTTCGTCTGGGGAATCCGCAGACTCCTGGCAAACATGAACAACACGGAGCGCGCCGCGCAGGCGCTGGTGCGTGGACTCAAGGCCACGAGGGACAACGAGGAGTTCCTCATCCGCTCCGCAAAGAAGGCGCAGCAGACGGAGTTCGCCGTCTAGCACGCGCTTGCATGGCACAAGGCAAGGCCGCCGAGAAGGACGACGCGTTCTTCTCGGCGGCATTTTGCTAGGTTCTGCCTTATGGTGCTTGGGCGCCCGCTAGCGCCTGTCTGCCGTGCGCATGGGCTCCCACATGCCCATGAACATGTCCTCGAGCTCCATGCTCACGTTTGAGGGTAGGAGCTTTGTGATGATGTGGGCGGCCCACATGTCCGCGGATGGTATGCAGAGCGCGCGGCCGAGTACGGCAGCATGGATGGCCTTGCGCACGACCTTGTCCACGGGACTGAAGCCGATGACGCACATCTTGCGCGCGACCTCGCTGTCGTTTGGCTTGTCCAGGAAGCCGGTGTGCATGAACTTGGGGCAGAGCGCCGTGATGTGGATGCCCGTGCCGTGGAGCTCGTGGTCGACCGTGCGCGAGAACTCGAGCACGAAGGACTTGGTGGCGCTGTAGACCGAGAGCCTGGGCTGGGGGATGACGCCCGCGATGGATGCAAGGTTGATGATCCTGGAGCCGGGGCCCATGTGGGGGAGGACGCGATAGCACGACTCGACCACGGCCAGGCAGTTGAGCTTCACCATGTCGCGCGTGTCCTTCTCGCCTATGGTGTTGAAGTCGCCGAACTTGCCAAAGCCCGCGCTGTTGACGAGCCACTGCACGCGCGGCTGCTCTCGGTCGAGCTCGGCGGAGATGGTCTCGAACGACGCCTCGTCCGTGAGGTCGAGCGCGAGCACGCGGGTCGCCGTCTTGCACGTGGCTGCGATGTCCTCTAGCACCTCGCGGCGGCGCGCGATGAGCCAGATCTCGTCCAGGGGACCGCCCGCGCCCTGGTCGAACTGCCTCACGAACTCGCGCCCCACGCCGGATGAGGCGCCCGTAACTATCGCGATGGATTTCGCCATGTTTGCCCCCTCTATTTGGCCCCGAGCCTTGAAAAACGGCTGGATTCGGCTAATATCGAACACAGTCTGAGGGATTTGCCCCGACTGCATAATACGACGGTAAACGAAGATAAGACGCACAACGCCGTTGTCTCTGCCAGTGGCCGCATCATTGGGGTCCAGCTGGCTGCCAAGCTTCGTTCCCGTCCCACGTGCGGGGGCCATGCGGGAGGAGCGACGCAATGTTCATGGCAAGGAGGAACCCGGCCGTCGTGGCGGGGCTTCTTGGCGCGCTTGGGATGTCCGTCCCCAGCGTCGCGGAAGCCGCGACGCCCCTCCAGGTGGCATCCGACCTCGGTCGCGACGCGATCGCTAACCCCGCCGTCACCTTTGCGCTTGGCTGCGTCACGGGCGCCGCCATCGTGGGCGTCTCGGTCGCCGCACGTCGCAAGGGCGAGAAGGACGCACGGTCCCAGGAGGTAGAGGAGGCGCCAACCCTCGTCCTCAACGTGACCACGCCCTCAAGCGACGCCCCTGCCGCGGCTGACCAGCAAGCCGACGTCCCCGCGCCTCAGACGTACCAGGCCCCGGAGCCGATGGCGGACGCGTCCAGCGACGCCCCCCATGCCGCACGCGCCATCAACCAGGAGATCGCCTCCCGCGTTCCCTCCGTTGACAGGGAGCTGGACGACACCAACGACTACGTCAACGTGGCCGAGAACTACGTCGAGAAGGAGACCTTGCGCGAGCGCATGGCCGCACGCGCGCGCGGCGTGGCTGACGTCCTCCAGGAGCGCCTCGGCGCGGACAAGTTCGAGGGCCTTCCCATCATCGAGCGCGCGGACGGTACCGTGGGCGACGTGGGCACCAGCTGGTGGGACGCGCGTCTGGGCGACTCCGTCCGCCACGTGGGCGAGAAGGACGTCATGGCGAGCCTCCCCACGGTCGAGGAGACCTCCAACGAGCTGAGCGTCCCCGCGTGGATGGGCGACGCGTCGCACGATGCCGCCCCCTCCGCGAGCGAGCGCCCGCTCACGCCCGCGATGGAGTTCTCGCGCTCCCGCGCGGCCCGCATCGCGCGGAGCGTGCCCGAGGTCGACCAGGGCAAGTATCCCGAGCACCGCGACGCCGAGGCCCTGGACCAGGAGGACCTCTGGAACGTCGCGCTCGAGGCGATGGACGAGAAGATCGACAACGGCCCCCGCAGCGCCGCGCCCTTCGTGGACGTGATCGGCGGCGCCGACACGATCGACGACCCGACGGGCCTCGAGGACCCCACGAACTTCATCCCGTTCAGGACGCCCGCCGGCCATCCCGAGGTCGTGGACACGGACTCCTACGTCGACTACCTGATAAACGACGAGTTCTCGCGCAACGAGTCCCAGGCCGCACGCCGTTCCTCCCGCGAGTACCTGCACGTCATCGAGGGCGGCAGCCAGAACCTCGGCAGCACCGCAAAGCTCCCCAAGCGCAACCGCTCCAAGCGCGGCGCGTACAAGCCGCGCCACATGGCCGCGATCGTCAGGGAGGCGTAGCCCTTGCAGGAGGGTGGCGGCAACCACATAAACAACGGCGAGGGGCAGCACACCGGACGCAAGGGCCACGCGGCTCTGTGGCTCGTGCTCGTCGTGGTCTGGCTCGCCTTCATCTGGGGACACTCGCTGGTTCCCGGCGCGGCGTCGCGCGGCGAGAGCTCGCGCGTGATGGTCGTCCTGCGTCCGGTCTTCCAGGCGGCAGGCGTCACCAGCACGCACACGATGACGTTCGTCATCCGCAAGACGGCGCACTTCCTCGAGTACCTCGTGCTCGGGCTCGTCTGCGGCAAGGCGCGCACGGAGCTCATGGGGCAGGGGAGAAGGTCGTGCTTTCCCGCCAGCAAGGCGCGCACTTGGCAGATGTCTTCAGGCGAGCTTCGCCTCGTCCTTCTCACCGTCGTCGTCGGCTGCGTCGCGCCCGTCGTGGACGAGACGATCCAGGTCTTCGTCCCGGGCCGCTCGAGACAGCTGCGCGACGTGATAATCGACCTCTGCGGCGTCCTGGTGGGAACGGTCATCGCGGCGGCGCTGCGAGGTGCTCGTGCCGGTCGCGACTCCTAACGTGCAGACTGCGACACATGCGTGCAAAAGTGTCTGGCTGCTCGCGTGACGGCGTTTCCGCAGGCAGTGCGCACTTCTCGCCCATTTCTGGCAAGTTGCATATGTTTCCAAACGAATTCTAATGTTGCAGGAACGATAACCATTCATCGTTCAGGCACATATCACGCGCTTGAAGGCTTAATTTCTTTTCAGGATAACTGCTGGTTGCAAGACCTTTAGTTACATGGGAGGAAAACAAATGTCTAACAACATCTCGAGGCGTGACCTCTTCAAGGTCAGCGGCGCCACCGCCGTTGGCATCAGCCTCAGCTCGCTGCTCGCCGCCTGCGGCGGCTCCAGCTCCGATTCCGCCATCTCCGGCAAGACCCTCAAGGTCGGCCTCATGGGCCCGTACTCCGGCGACGTCGCCCAGTACGGCCTCGCGGTCCGCAACGGCGCGAAGCTCTACTTCAAGCAGTTCAACAAGAAGGGCGGCACCTCCACCGGCAAGAAGATCTCCCTCATCGTCCAGGACGAGAAGGGCGACGCCACCGAGGCCGTCAACGTCTACCAGAAGATGGCCGAGAGCAACGTCGTGGCCGTCCTCGGCGACGTGACCTCCACGCCCTCCATCGCCGTCGCGCAGGAGGCCGTCAAGGACAACATGCCGCTCGTCTCAGCATCCGCGACCGCGGCCGACTTCATCAAGTACGGCAAGAACGCCTTCCGCGCCTGCTACACCGACCCCTACCAGGGCAAGCTCATGGCAGACTTCGCGGCCAAGAAGGGCTACAAGACGCTCTGCACCATCTACAACTCCGGCGGCGACTACGAGAAGGGCGTGAACGACGCCTTCGTCAAGGAGGCCAAGAAGAAGGGTCTCAAGATCGCCACGCAGGAGAGCTACTCCGCCGGTGACGTCGACTTCAAGGCGCAGCTCGCCAACATCATCGCCAAGAAGCCGGACGCCGTCCTGTCGCCCAACTACTATCAGGACGACGGCAAGATCGTGACCCAGGCTCGCCAGCTCGGCTACACCGGCGTCTTCCTGGGCGCCGACGGCTGGGCGAACATCGTTGGCGGCGACGAGGACTACGCCTCCGGCAAGGACCTCGAGGGCTGCTTCTACGACACCTCCTTCGTCTCCGCGAACACGGACAAGAGCGTCCAGCAGTTCATCAAGGACTACAAGGCCGAGTACAACGCTGACCCGACCAACTTCTGCGCGCTCGGCTACGACGCCGCGATGATCCTCTGTGACGCCATCAACAAGGTCGAGAAGGCTGGCAAGGCGAAGACCTACAAGGACTACAAGCAGGCTGTCATCGACGCCATCGCCAAGGGCACCGTCAAGGGCGTCACCGGCACCATCAAGTACGAGGGCACTGGCGACCCCGTCAAGTCCACGCTGATCATCGGCTTCAAGGACGGCAAGGAGTACATCGAGACCACCATGTAAGGTTCGGTTTCGACAGGAACTAACCACAGGGGCGCCGGGGGTTTCCCTCGGCGCCCCATGGGGATACGGGTGCCACGTTGCGCTTCTCTGCCTGACATGGCACCCTGTCTACGTACTGTTCAATGGCTTACGAGAGGAAGTGTTTGCCGTGACGTTTTTGACGCAGTTGCTGAACGGACTGCAGCTCGGCAGCATCTACGCGCTCGTCGCCCTGGGCTACACGATGGTGTATGGAATCATCCTGCTCCTCAACTTCGCCCATGGCGACATCATCATGGTTGGCGCGTACATTTCTTGGATCGTGATGGCAAAGCTGGGCATGAGCCCCGCGCTCGCCGTCGTTCTCTCGGTCGCGGGCTGCACGCTTCTTGGCGTCCTGATCGACAAGGTCGCATACGCACCGCTGAGAAACGCGCCCCGCCTTTCCATCCTGATCACCGCAATCGGCGTCTCCTACTTCCTTGAGAACGGGGCGCAGCTGGTCTTCGGCGCGGACGCGAAGGTCGTCCCCGCCTTCATCAGCACCTCGACCATCAAGGTCGGTGGCGTGAGCCTCTCGCTCAACGCCATCATCACCATCATCGTGACGGCGGTCTGCACGGTGGTCCTCCAGCTCCTCGTCCAGAAGACAAAGCTCGGCAAGGCGATGCGCGCCGTCTCCGAGGACATGGGCGCCGCACGACTCATGGGCATCAACGTCAACACGACGATCTCGTTCACGTTCGCCCTCGGCTCCGCGCTCGCGGGCATCGGCGCCGTGCTCTACAGCATGGCGTACTCGCAGGCGACGCCGACCATGGGCATCATGCTTGGCACCAAGGCCTTCGTCGCTGCCGTGCTCGGCGGCATCGGGTCGATCCCGGGCGCCGTCATCGGCGGCCTGCTCGTCGGCTTCGCCGAGGTGTTCGTCTCCGCCCTCGGACTCTCCGTCTGGAAGGACGCCGTCGTGTTCCTGCTCCTTATCATCGTGCTCGTCGTGAAGCCCACGGGCATCCTCGGCCGTACGATGAACGAGAAAGTGTAAGGAGGCAAACGTGGAAGAGGATATGGCAACCAAGGGCAAGCCGATAATCAGCACGGGCTCGCCCAAGGGTTCCAAGAAGCGCAAGACCATCTCAACGGGCAAGCGCTACATCATCAACACCGTTCTCACCGTGCTCGTCATCGTCATCGGCCAGATGATGATCGACAACGGCTCCATCTCGCGCTACCAGGGCTCCGTGCTCGAGCAGGTCGGCATCTACATCATCATGGCCGTCTCGCTCAACATCGCCACGGGCTACCTCGGCCAGCTGCCGCTCGGCCACGCGGGCTTCATGTCCGTGGGCGGCTACTCCTGCGCGATCTTCATCATGCGCATGATGGGCCCCATGCACGTGACGATGTACGACTTCATGACGGGCACCCCCGCCACGACGCTGCTCTTCGTGTGCGGCCTCATCTTCGGCGGCGTCTGCGCGGCGATCTGCGGCCTCATCATCGGCATCCCGGCGCTGCGCCTCAAGGGCGACTACCTCGCCATCATCACCCTCGGCTTCGCCGAGATCATCCGCGTCGTCATGCTCAACATCGACAGCGTCGTGGGCTTCCAGCTCACGGGCGGCGCAAAGGGCCTCACGGGCATCCCGTCCTACACCAACTTCACCAACACCTTCGTCGTGGTCGCGATCTCGCTCTTCCTGATCCACACCATGATGAAGTCCCGTCACGGCCGCGCGATCCTCGCCATCCGCGACAACGAGATCGCTGCCGAGGCCACCGGCGTCAACACCACATACTACAAGACGCTCGCCTTCGTCGTGTCCGCGTTCTTCGCGGGCGTCGGCGGTGGCCTGTACGCCGGCTGCATCGGCGTCATGGCGCCCGCCAAGTTCGGCTTCATGAAGTCGATCGAGATCCTGGTCATGGTCGTCCTCGGCGGCATGGGCTCCATGCTCGGCTCCGTCATCTCGGCCACGTTCCTCACGATCCTGCCCGAGGCGCTCCGTGCCTTCGCCGACTACCGCATGGTCGTCTACGCGATCGTCCTGATCCTCGTGATGATCTTCCGTCCGCAGGGCCTGCTGGGCGACTACGACTTCTCGATGGGCAACTTCCTGGAGAAGATCATCAACGGCGAGTTCCCGTGGAAGAAGAAGCAGGCGGAGGAGGTCGAGGCCGATGAGTAGCGAGACCAAGCAGAAGCGCCGTCCCGTCATCGTGCAGATGGAGAGCCCCAACCTCATCCCCGAGCGCGACCTCGGCCAGATCCCCGTGCTCGAGGCAAAGCACATCGGCATCGACTTCGGCGGCCTCACGGCAGTGGACGACTTCAACATCGCCATGGGCCGCACGGAGATCTCCGGCCTCATCGGCCCCAACGGCGCCGGCAAGACCACGATCTTCAACCTGCTCACCAACGTGTACAAGCCCACGCGCGGCACCATCCTCGTCGACGGCTACGACACGGCGGGCATGAGCATCACGCAGGTCAACAAGCTCGGCATCGCCCGCACGTTCCAGAACATCCGCCTCTTCAGCCAGATGACGGTCGCGCAGAACATCCTCGTGGGCTTCGGCAACTCCATGAGCACGCACCTCGTTACGGACATGCTGCGCTTCCCCAAGCACTGGAAGCAGGAGAGGGAGTACCGAGACAAGGCGATGGACCTTCTCGGCATCTTCGACATGCAGCGCTTCGCGGACACGAAGGCGGGCAACCTCCCGTACGGCGCCCAGCGCAGGCTCGAGATTCTGCGTGCGCTCGCGACGCATCCCAAGGTGCTGCTCCTCGACGAGCCCGCCGCGGGCATGAACCCGAACGAGACCGAGGAGCTGATGGATAACATCCTGAAGATTCGCGACGAGTTCCAGATCGCAATCCTCCTCATCGAGCACGACATGTCCCTCGTCATGGGCGTCTGCGAGGTCGTCGGCGTCCTCAACTACGGCAAGATCATCGCGAAGGGCACGCCGGAGGAAATCCAGCGGGACCCGAAGGTGATCGAGGCCTACCTCGGCAAGCAGGGGGTGAAGTAATGGCGCTTCTTTCCGTCAAGGACCTGCACGTCTCCTATGGTGCCATCAAGGCCGTGCAGGGCATCTCGTTCGACATCGAGCAGGGCGAGATCGTGACGCTCATCGGCGCGAACGGCGCCGGCAAGTCGACGACGCTCAACACCATCGCCGGCATCGTCAAGCCCGACTCCGGCTCGATCGAGTTCAAGGGCGAGAGCCTCGTGGGCGTGAAGGCCCACAAGATCGTGGAGAAGGGCCTGGCCCTCTGCCCCGAGGGCAGGCGCGTGTTCAGCCAGATGACCGTCGCGGAGAACCTGCAGATGGGCGGCTACACCCGCACCGACTCCGAGAACGCGGAGACCCTGCAGGTCGTGTACGAGCGCTTCCCGCGCCTGAAGGAGCGCATGAACCAGACGGCCGGCACGCTGTCCGGCGGCGAGCAGCAGATGCTCGCCATGGGCCGCGCCCTCATGAGCAAGCCCGAGCTGCTCATGCTCGACGAGCCGTCCATGGGACTCGCGCCCATCCTGGTCCAGGAGATCTTCGACATCATAGAGGAGCTCAACAAGCAGGGCACCACGATCCTGCTCGTGGAGCAGAACGCCTCCATGGCGCTCTCCATCGCGAACCGCGGCTACGTACTCGAGGTCGGCCACATCAGCAAGACCGGCACCGGCCAGGACCTGCTGCACGACGACGACGTGAGGAAGGCCTACCTGGGCGGCTAGCAGGCCATCAACCGCGCGTCGCACGCTGGTGCATCAACATCGCAACAAGAGAGGGGACGTCCCGGCCAATCGGGACGTCCCCTCGTCCATAGGGTGCCAACCTTGGTGGAGCTTGGGGCTGGCACAAAAAGGCGGGGGAGAAGGACGGACCTTCTCCCCCGTAGACTGGTGCTGGAGTGCGGGCGAACCGCCGCGGTGGCGCTAGAGCGCCTCGACCGTCGTGCCCACGCAGTTGGCGCCCAGCACGCGCACCCACAGCCCCTCGACCCTGTTCTCCACCATGTTCGTGACGGCGGAGGCCACGTGCTCGGCGGCCTCGCGGCCGTCCGCGATGGCGAGCATCGTGGAGCCGGAGCCGGATATGAGGTACGTCGCGGCGCCCGCGGCGAGCGCGGTGCGGCGCAGCGGCTCGTAGTCCGGTATGAGCTGGGAGCGGTACGGCTCGTGCAGCTTGTCCTGCGCGGCCGCGTGCAGGAGCTCCGCGTCGCCGCGCTGGAGCGCCTCCACCACCGCGACGCAGTGGCCGATCTGCCAGACGGCCGTCTCGATGGTGACGGTCTTGGGCATGACCTTGCGCGCGTCCGCGGTGCGGACCTCGTAAGGCGGGGCGATCGCGACAAAGGTCAGGTTGTCCGCGATGTCGAAGCGCAGCGACCGCGTGCGCCCCGTGTCCACAAACGAGCTCACGAGCCCGCCCATGAGCGCCGGCGCCACGTTGTCGGGATGGCCCTCGATCTTGGTGGCCATGTCGAGCGCGGCCTCGGGGTCGAACCCTCCGGCGTGCAGGACCTGCGCCGCGACGACGCCCGCGACGACGCAGGTGGAGCTGGAGCCCAGCCCGCCGGAGAGCGGCACGGGCGAGTCGATGGTGATGTGCAGCCTGACGGGAGGGGTGTACATCTCCCTGCAGGTGTCGAGGTAGCTCGTCCAGACAAGGTTGTCCTCGCCGCGGAAGCACTCGGGGCAGCCGTCGATTCTGAGGTCGTCCGCCACCTCGAAGGTGAAGTGGGCGAGAAGGTCGAGCGCCAGGCCCAGGCAGTCGTAGCCGACCCCGACGTTTGCCGAGGTCGCGGGCACGGTCACCCGGAACTTGCGGGGAGGCTGGTACGTGGTCTCTTGTGCCATGCGCTACCGTCCCTGCCCAAAGATCCTGTGGCAGGAGTCCTCCACGAAGCCCGCCATGCCGTCCATGTCGCAGACGTCCTGGTGCAGGAGCGCCGCGGAGCGGAGGTTGGAGAGCTGGGCTGGGGCCTGGACGCCCGTGAGCGCCTGGAGCTCGTCCATGCAGTCGAAGCCGCTCTTGCCGCTCACGTCCGTGCCGAGCGCGGCCAGCACGTCGGCCGAGAACTTGTACGGGTTCGCGGTGGAGAGGCAGACGCGCTGCCTGCCCTCGCGCGGCAGGGTGTCGAGCACGGTCTTGGCGACGGCCGTGTGCGTGTCGATGAGGACGTGGTCCTTCTCCCACGTGTCGCGGATGGTGGCGCGGGTCTGGTCGTCCGTGGCGTAGCCGCAGTCGAAGGTCTCGCGCAGCTTGGCGAGGAGGTCCGCCCCGATGCTGTAGCAGCCCTTGGTCGCGAGGTCGCCCATGAGGGACGCGACGCGCTCGCAGTCGCCGTCCGTGAGGTAGTAGAGCATGCGCTCGAGGTTGGACGACACGAGGATGTCCATGGAGGGCGAGATGGTCTTGACGAAGTCGCGACGGCGGTCGTAGGTGCCGGTGGTGAGGAAGTCCGTCAGGACCTTGTTGCTGTTGGACGCGACGACGAGCTTGCCGACGGGCAGGCCGAGGCGCTTGGCGAAGTAGCCCGCGAGCACGTCGCCAAAGTTGCCGGTGGGCACGCAAAAGTCCACGGCGTCGCCCACGTGGATGGCACCGTGCTGCACGAGCTGCGCGTAGGCCGAGAAGTAGTACGTGACCTGCGGCACGAGGCGGCCTACGTTAATGGAGTTGGCGCTCGAGAGCATGACGTTTTCCGCGTCGAGGCGGGCGGCGAGCTCGCGGTCCGCGAAGATGCGCTTGACGTTGGTCTGGGCGTCATCGAACGTGCCCCTGATGGCGCAGACCGCGACGTTGTCGCCGGCCTGGGTGACCATCTGCAGGTGCTGGATGTCGGACACCTTGCCCTCGGGGTAGAAGACCGTGACGCCCGTGCCGGGCACGTTGGCGAACCCTGCCAGGGCCGCCTTGCCGGTGTCGCCCGACGTGGCGGTCACGATCATGACGTCGCGTCCTTCTCCCTTGCGCGCGACGGACATGAGGCGCGGCAGCATCTGGAGCGCGACGTCCTTGAAGGCGCAGGTGGGGCCGTGGTAGAGCTCGAGCAGCCAGTCGTCGCCGAGCGGGGAGACCGGGGTGACGAGGGGCGTGTCGAAGTTGTCGGCATAGGCCTGGCTCACGCAGGAGGAGATCTCCTCGGGCGTGTAGTCCGGCAGGAGGGTCGACAGCACGCGGCGCGCGATGGGGTGATAGCCCTCCGCGCAGACCTCGGCGAGGTCAAGCTGCGTCTTGCCAAGCCCGTCGGACACGTAGAGCCCGCCGTCAGGTGCGATTCCTCTGAGAATTGCTTGCTTGCTTGTTACAGTTTGGTCATCGCTGCGCGTGCTGTGATAGAAAAGGTTCACCGTGGCGCTCCTTGCCTCGTAATGGCGGCTAAACACCTTGTATCATAGCCGCAGAGGGCAAGTGGCCTCTGCAACGTCACACAACAGAAAGATTGGATAGAGATGAAGATTGCTGTCCTGGGATACGGTACGGTCGGCAAGGGTGTCGATAGAATCATCCGCGAGCGCGTGAGCGGCGTGGAGGTTGCGCGCATCCTCGAGCTGCCCGACCGCCTGACCGACGAGCGCATGACCTCTAACTTCAAGGAGATTCTGGGCGACGACTCCATCGAGGTCGTCGTGGAGTGCATGGGCGGCCTCGAGCCCGCGCACACGTTCATCATGGATGCGCTCGCGGCCGGCAAGAGCGTCGTGACCTCCAACAAGGCGGTCGTGGCCGCCTACATCGACGAGTTCGTGCGCCAGGCCAACACCACGGGCGCGTGCCTGCTCGTGGAGGCCTCCGTCGGCGGCGGCATCCCCTGGATCGCCTCGGTCGAGAAGGTCCGCCGCATCGACGAGGTCAAGTCCTTCTACGGCATCATGAACGGCACCACCAACTACATCGTGGACGCCATGGTGAAGCAGGGCGCGGACTTCGACGACGTGCTGCGCGAGGCCCAGGAGCTTGGCTACGCCGAGCGCGACCCCTCCGCCGACATCGACGGCATCGACGTCCGCAACAAGACCATCATCTCTGTCGGCGTGGCGTTCAACACCGCGTGCGAGAAGGACATCCCCACGACCGGCATCCGCACGCTCACCAAGCGCGACCTCGACGTGCTGGGCGAGAAGGGCCTGAGCGTGAAGCTGCTGGGCCGCGGCGTGCAGGCGGACGGCGGCTATGCGGCCGCGGTCGAGCCCGTGGCGCTGCCCGTGCGCTCGCTCGAGGCGAACGTGCCCTCAAACTTCAACCTCATCTCGCTCGACGGCACGACGGTGGGCCCGCTCAAGTTCTACGGCCAGGGTGCCGGCATGCTCCCCACGGGCAACGCCATGGTGCAGGACGTGCTCGACTTTGCCGCCGGGCGCCGTCCCCACTACGACTTCTCGCGCGGCCTCGAGTGGCGCCCGGAGCTTTTGACCTCGGACTACGTCTACAGGACCACGGCCGAGGTCGAGGGCGCGGAGCCCTTTGCCGAGGGTATGGTCGTGCTCCGCGGGCTGACCGCCGTCCAGGCGCGCCAGACCTTTGAGCGCGCCCAGGAGGTCGACCCCAGCACGTTCATGGCAGCACTTTCCCAGGAGGACTAGATACATGATCAAGGTTTCGAAGTTCGGCGGCTCCAGCGTCGCGAGCGCCGAGCAGTTCAAGAAGGTCAAGGGGATCGTCAAGGCGGACCCCGACCGCAAGTTCGTCGTCGTGTCCGCCGCGGGCAAGCGCTTCAGCGGCGACAACAAGCTGACCGACCTTCTCCTCCTCGTCAACGCCCACATCGAGTACCACGTCGACTGCACGTCGCTCCTCAAGGACATCGAGCAGCGCTTCGTCGAGATCCGTGACGCGCTGAACCTCAAGTACCCCATTGAGGAGAAGTTCGAGGAGTTCTCCTCGGTCATCACGAGCCTGTCGCCCGAGTACATCGTTTCGAGGGGCGAGTGGTTTACCGGCCAGCTCATGGCCGAGTACCTGGGCATCCCGTTCGTGGACGCCGCGGACGTCGTCGTGTTCCACCACGACGGCTCCGTCGACATGGAGCGCACGGCAACGCGCGTGAAGGACGCGGCGCAGCGCCTGGGCGGCTTCCTGCTCCCGGGCTTCTACGGCTCGACGGTCGACGGCACCATCAAGCTCTTCCAGCGTGGCGGCGGCGACATCACGGGCGCCATCCTCGCGCGCTGTCTCGACGCCGGCGTGTACGAGAACTGGACCGACGTGTCCGGCTTCCTCGCGGCCGACCCGCGCATCGTGGACAACCCGCGCTCCATCCACCGCATCACGTTCGACGAGATGCGCGAGCTCAGCTACATGGGCGCCTCGGTCCTGCAGGAGGAGGCCATCTTCCCCGTGCGCGAGGTGGGCATCCCCATCCAGATCAAGAACACGAACGACCCCGACGCCCCGGGCACCGTCATCCGCGAGACCGCCGTCGAGCACGAGCGCGAGCACCTCATCACCGGCATCGCCGGCAAGAAGGACTTCATGGCGATCCACATCCAGAAGGCCCACATGTCCAACACCGTGGGCTTCGTCCGCCGCGCGCTCTCCGTGTTCGAGCACTACGGCGTGTCAGTCGAGCACATCCCCACGGGCGTCGACTCCTTCGGCATCGTCGTCAACGGCGCGGACGTCAAGGACACGATCTACTCGATCGTGAACGACCTGCGCCAGGAGCTCAAGCCGGACAGCATCAACGTGATCGACAGCCTGGCACTCATCTCCGTCGTCGGCCGCAACATGAGCCGCCGCGCCGGCACCTCCGGCCGCATCTTCGGCGTGCTGGGCGAGGCCGGCATCAACATCCGCATGATCACCCAGAGCTCGCAGGAGATCTCGATCATCATGGGCGTCAACAACTCGGACTTCGCCCGCGCCATCAAGGTGATCTACGACAACTTCGTCGAGAACGAGTACGTCACGGCGGAGGACGCCAAGCAGTAGGGCCCCGGGCCCGCCCGATGCGGCCCACACAACACACGCAGAGGAGAAGTACATGGCAGGCAAGGTTGTAGCAATTCTCGGCGCGACGGGCGTCGTGGGCACGCAGATGATGCAGTGCCTGGAGGAGAGGGACTTCCCGGTGGAGAGGCTCGTGCCTCTTGCGAGCGCTCGCTCGGCCGGCAAGAAGCTCAAGTTCCGCGGCGAGGAGGTGACCGTGCAGGAGGCGACGCCCGAGGCGTTCGAGGGCGTCGACATCGTGCTGGGCGCCGCCGGCGACGCGCAGGCCAAGGAGCTCCTGCCCGAGGCCGCCAAGCGCGGCGCCGTGTGCGTGGACAACTCCCACGCCTTCAGGCTCGACCTGGACGTGCCCCTGGTCATCCCTGAGATCAACCCCGAGGACGTCGCGAACCACCCCAGGAACATCATCTCGAACCCCAACTGCGCCACGATCATCGGCCTCGTGCCCACGTGGCCGCTCGCCAAGGCCGCCGGCCTCAACAGGCTCATCGTGAGCACCTACCAGGCCGCTTCCGGTGCCGGCATGCCGGGCCTCAGGGAGCTCGAGCGCGAGAGCAAGGTCATCGCCGAGGGCGGAGAGGTTGGCGACACCTCGCCCTTCGCGTACCAGCTCGCGTTTAACCTCATCCCGCAGATCGGCGGCTTCAAGGAGGAGGACTACACCTCCGAGGAGCTCAAGATGCAGAACGAGGGCCGCAAGATCATGCACATGCCCGAGCTGCGCGTCAACTGCACCTGCGTGCGCGTGCCCGTCATGCGCTCGCACTCCGAGTCCATCACGGTCGAGTTCGACAACCCCATCACGCCGGACGAGGCGCGCGAGGTGCTGTCCAAGGCGCCGGGCGTCAAGGTCGTGGACGACCCCGCAAACCTGCGCTACCCCATGCCGCTCGACACGTCCGACCAGGACCTCGTCTACGTCGGCCGCATCCGCAGGGACCTCTCGGCCCCCGAGGGCGTCAACGCGCTCACGTTCTTCTGCTGCGGCGACCAGATCCGCAAGGGCGCGGCGACCAACGCCGTCCAGATCGCGGAGATGCTGCTCTAGCAAGCCTCACGTCCCGGGCGCGCAAGGCATGCCCAGGGGAGAAGGACGTGCGTCCGTCGCGGTCGCGCATGCGTAGCAGAACCGCATATGCGTAACGGAAGAGGGACGGGCCATCTGGTCCGTCCCTCTTTGCTGTCTTGGTTGGCTGGCTGATTGGAATGCGTTGCCGCCGTTCGTGGCGTTGCCTGTGGCCTGCTGGCGCCCTTCTCGCCCAGCTAATCCGGTTAGTCCTCAGCGTTGGCGAGGAAGGCCTTGGTCCTGGGGTCGCTCGGGTTGCCGATGACCTCGTCAGGGGTGCCCTCCTCCACGATCTGGCCGTCGAACAGGAAGGCGATCCTGTCGGACACGTCGCGGGCGAAGCCCATCTCGTGTGTGACGATGCCCACGGCCATGCCGTCGTGCGCGAGCTCGCGGATGAGCCGGTGCATGTCCTGCGTGAGCTTGGGGTCGAGTGCCGAGGTGGCCTCGTCGAAGTAGATGACCTGCGGGTTCATGCAGAGGGCGCGCGCGATGGCGACGCGCTGCTGCTGGCCGCCGGAGAGCTGGTCGGGCACCTTGTCCGCGTGGTCCGCGATGTCGAGGCGCTCCAGGAGCTTGCGGGCCTGCTCCTCCACCTCCTTGGGGTCGCGCTTCTGTACCACGATCGGGGCGTCCATCACGTTCTTGAGCACCGTGTAGTGCGGGAAGAGGTTGTAGTTCTGGAAGACGATGCCAAAGCGCATGCGCGCCTGGCGCTCGGCCTCCTTGTCGTACGTGGTGCGCGACTCGCCGGGCACGTTGGCGCAGACGCGCACGTTGCCGTAGGCGAGCTCGCCGCTGTCGAACGTGTCGAGCAGCGTGAGGCAGCGCAGCAGCGTGGACTTGCCGGCGCCGGACGGGCCGATGAGCGAGACGACCTCGCCCTGCTTGATGGAGAGGCTGACGTCGCGCAGGACCTCCTTGTCGCCAAAGGACTTGCGCGCGTCCTTTACGTAGACGGCGGGGAGTCCCAGCGCGGAGGTGAGGCTGATGTCGGGGCGCGGCATCTCGCGCGTCTTGGGCTTAGTCATGGTAGTAGTCCATTCTCTTCTCGATCCTGCGAAGCACGAACTCGATGACGAGGCAGGTGATCCAGTAGATGAGCGCGGCGATCGCGAAGGGGACCATGCTGCGCTGCGACGCCACGAGGGCGCGGCTGGTGGTGAACATCTCGGCGATGCCGATCGAGAACGCGAGCGAGGTGTCCTTCACGAGCGTGACGATCTCGTTGCCCATGGCGGGCAGGATGCGCTTGAAGACCTGGGGCAGGATGATGCGGAAGAAGCGCTGGGTCCTGGAGTAGCCAAGGACCTGCGCCGCCTCGTACTGGCCGCGTGGCATGCTCTGGATGCCGGAGCGGTAGATCTCCGCGAAGTAGGCCGCGTAGTTGACGATGAAGGCGATCATGACCGCGACGAACATGTAGTCGGGGCCCGTCTGCTGGCCAAAGAGGTAGTAGGGGATGAAGAAGACCGCGAACATCTGCAGCATGAGCGGCGTGCCGCGCATGAGCGAGATGTAGAGGCCCACGAGCCAGGAGAGGGGCTTGAACCTGGAGAGCCTGCCGAGCGCGACGAGGACCCCGAGGGGGATGGCCCCGATGAGCGTGAGGGCGAATATCTGGAGGGACACCACGTACCCGTTGAGCAGCATGCCCGTCATCGTGGAGATATCCAAGTGATTACCGCCTTAGTCGTTCGTCTTGAATGGATGGCGCCAGAAAAGCGGAATGGCGGCCGGGGTGGCCGCCAGACCAAAGGCGCTTGGAACTGTGGGGTGCAGTGACTAGGCTAGCCTACAGCACCCAGAGGTCGTACGAGACTCCCTGGTCTGCGTACTTCTCGCACAGCTTCTTTACGGTGCCCTTCTTGTCGAGCTTCTTGAGGTCCGCCTGGACGGTCTCGGCGAGCTTCTTGCCCTCCGTGGTCTTGGCGAAGCCGACGCCGAAGTGCTCGGAGTTGAGCGCCTCACTCAGAATCGTGTACTTGTCCGTGTCCTTGCCGATGTTGTACACGGCGACGGGGTAGTCGATGGCGATGGCGTCGACCGTGCCGTTCTGCAGCATCATGAAGGCCGTGTTGTAGTTGTCGATCGTCTGGAGCTTCTTGAACGTCTTGCCGAGCTTCTCCTGCGAGCCGCCGGTGGAGAGCAGGCTCAGGGCCGCGGAGTCCGTCTGCGTGATGACGTTCTTGCCCGCGAGGTCCGCGAGGCTCGTGATGCTCGAGCTCTTGGGGACGACGATGACCTGGCGGTTCTCCATGTAGGGCTTGGTGAAGGCGTAGTCCTTCTCGCGGCCCTCGATGGTGAAGCCGTTCCAGATGCAGGTGATCTGGCCGCTGTTGAGCAGGCTGTCCTTGGCGTCCCAGCTGATGGGCTTGGGCTTGTACGTCCAGCCCTCCATCTTGCAGACGGCCTTGGCGAGGTCGAGGTCGAAGCCGGTGTACTTGCCGTCCTTGCCCACATAGCCGTAGGGAGGGAACTCCTGGTCGAAGCCGACGATGAACTGCATCTTCTTGGTGGAGCCGGAGCTGGCGCTGCCGCTGCCGCAGGCGGCGAGGTCGAGCATGACGGGCGCGGCGAGGGCCGCGGCGGACAGCTTGAGGAACTGACGACGATCCATGGTGATACCCCCTGGAGTTGCTTGCTTGCCGTGTGCGCCTGGCCCGTGGGCACTTTAGCGCGCTGGAGTAAGCATAGGGCACGGCGCGGGGGCCTTCAAGCTGCTTGCAGTTAAGAGTGTGTTTCATGGCGGGGCCGCGGCCAAGGCGGCGCGGGCTTCTCGCCCGTGTGCTGCAAACGGCGACGTAGGCGCTGCGTTGGGCAGGGTCTGGCGGGGGAGAAGGACGGGGCCTTGTGGCGGAGATTTGCATCGGGAAAAGTTTTTTCAAATTTACCCTTGCCAAGCGGGCCGGGTTCGGGCATTATTACATACCGCGATGCGAGCGGAACCAAATGGTGGGTGTAGCTCAGTTGGCAGAGCGACGGACCGTGGCTCCGTAGGTCGAGGGTTCGAGCCCCTCTACCCACCCCATTCCAACCGCATTGCAGGCATCAATGGGTCGTTAGCTCAGTTGGTAGAGCAGGGGACTCTTAATCCCAAGGTCGAGGGTTCGACCCCCTCACGACCCACCATTGATTCCTCCAGCGCCCACGCGCCACTACATATGGGTCGTTAGCTCAGTTGGTAGAGCAGGGGACTCTTAATCCCAAGGTCGAGGGTTCGACCCCCTCACGACCCACCATTTAAAGCGAAGCCTGGCACCTGGTGGCAGGCTTTTTGCTATAGCGTAGATGTTGCTGAGGCGGGATGGAGCCAGGCGGGTGGGGCGACGCTCCCGTTGAGCCGCCCCGCCCGCGCCACGTCGCTACGCGGGGTTGCTTTCGCCCAGTGCGAGCGTCTCCCGCGCGCCGCGGCTCGCTGCGTCCGGGTCGAGCCACCTACCCGGCGCCTTGAGGCTGAGCCCGCCCAGGCCGCCCGCCTCGAACTCGTACACGCGCGGCTGGCCGGTGGGAACGTTGACGTTGCGGATCTGGTCTGCCGTCAGCCCCTCGATCACCTTCATGAGCGAGCGCACCACGGAGCCGTGCGTGACCACGAGCACCGTCTGGCCAAGCAGGAGCGGCGGCGTGACGTAGGCGCCCCAGAACGGCTCCAGGCGCGCGATGACGTCTCTAAGGCACTCGGAGCGGATGGCGCGTGGGTCGGTCCCGTCGAGCCCGTCCTGCGAGGGCGTGCCGTAGCGCGGGTCGTCCCCCTGGAAGTAGGGGGAGTCGAGCGCGATCGCGGGCGGGCGCACGCCAAAGCTGCGGCGGTACGTGTTGAAGAGCTCGTCGCCGTAGCGCTCGCGCATGGCGGGGCGCGTCTGGCCCTGGAACGCGCCGTAGTGGCGCTCGTTGAGGCGCCAGCTGCGGATCACGGGGACCCAGAGGCGGCCCACCTCGCCCAGGGCGATGTCCGCGCTCACGATGGAGCGCCCCAGAAGCGACGTGAACACGGCGTCGGGCAGGATGTGCGCCTCGCGCATGAGCCTGCCGGCCTCCGCCGCCTGGGCGCGCCCGCGGTCCGTGAGCGGCACGTCCACCCACCCCGCGAACTTGTTGACCCTCTTGTCAGTCCATGCGCTCTCGCCGTGGCGCATGATCACGAGCGTTGCCGTCGCCATGCCGGCCTCCTGGTCCAATCGATGGTTCGCCCCCATGATGACAGGTTCGCGCGGCCGCGGCCCAAGTTCTTCTCGCCCTCCACGGACGCCGCTACGCATGGAGCTTGCGCGAAGCTCGCCGATTGGGCGAGAAGAGCGCGCGCCCGTGGCAGCGGGGGTACATAATGGGCTCACGGTCAGTTCGTCCCGTGTGACTCGGTAACCGTTGGAGCTCGACCGCTCCGAGAAGCGAAAGGAACCTGCAAATGGCGAAGTCAGACATCGAGATCGCTCAGGAAGCGAAGATGCTTCCCATCACCGAGGTGGCCAAGAGGGCCGGCCTTAAGCCCGAACAGCTCGAGCTCTATGGCAACTACAAGGCCAAGGTGGACATCCACTCCCTCAAGGACACGCCCGTCAAGGGCAAGCTCGTGCTCGTGACCGCCATCAACCCCACGCCCGCGGGCGAGGGCAAGACCACGACCTCCGTGGGCCTGCAGGACGCCCTGCGCGCCTTGGGCAAGAACTCGATGCTCTGTCTGCGCGAGCCCTCCCTGGGCCCCGTGTTTGGCATCAAGGGCGGCGCAGCCGGCGGCGGCTACGCGCAGGTGGTCCCCATGGAGGACATCAACCTGCACTTCACGGGCGACTTCCATGCCATCGGGGCGGCCAACAACCTGTGCGCCGCCATGCTCGACAACCACATCAAGCAGGGCAACGCCCTGGGCATCGACCCGCGCCGCATCGTGTGGAAGCGCTGCGTGGACATGAACGACCGCCAGCTGCGCAGCATCGTGGACGGCCTGGGCGGCGTCGCCAACGGCATGCCGCGCGAGGACGGCTTCGACATCACCGTGGCCTCCGAGGTCATGGCCTGCTTCTGCCTGGCCACGGACCTGATGGACCTCAAGGCACGCCTGGGCCGCATGGTCGTGGCGTACACCTACGACCGCAAGCCCGTGACCGTGCACGACATCCACGCCGAGGGCGCCATGACCGCGCTCCTCAAGGACGCGATCAAACCCAACCTGGTCCAGACGCTCGAGGGCAACCCCGCCTTCGTGCACGGCGGCCCGTTCGCGAACATCGCGCACGGCTGCAACTCCGTCGAGGCAACCATGACCGCCATGAGGCTCGCGGACTACGTCGTGACCGAGGCCGGCTTCGGCGCGGACCTTGGCGCGGAGAAGTTCCTGGACATCAAGTGCCGCGCGACGGGCCTCAAGCCATCGGCCGTCGTGCTCGTGGCGACGGTGCGCGCGCTCAAGTACAACGGCGGCGTGCCCAAGGCGGAGCTCACGACCGAGAACCTCGACGCGCTCAAGGCCGGCATGCCCAACCTGCTGCGCCACGTCTCAAACATCAAGGACGTCTTCGGGCTTCCCGTTGTCGTCGCGATTAACGCGTTCCCCACGGACACCGAGGCCGAGCTCAGGCTCGTCGAGGAGGAGTGCAACAAGATCGGCGTGAACGTGGCGCTGTCCGAGGTCTGGGCAAAGGGCGGCGAGGGCGGCCGCGCGCTGGCCGAGGAGGTCATCCGCCTGTGCGACGAGCCCAGCGACTTCCGCTTTGCCTACGACGCGGACGACACGATCGAGAACAAGATCAACGCGATCGCCAAGCGCATCTACCACGCGGACGGCGTGGACTTCACGACGAAGGCCGCCAAGCAGATGAGGCAGCTCGAGGAGCAGGGCTTTGGCAAGCTCCCGATCTGCGTCGCCAAGACCCAGTACAGCTTTACGGACGACCAGCACAAGCTGGGTGCGCCCGAGGGCTTCAGGATCACGGTGCGCAACCTGCGCGTCTCCGCGGGCGCGGGCTTTGTGGTGGCGCTCACGGGCGACATCATGACCATGCCGGGCCTGCCCAAGGTTCCCGCGGCGGAGAAGATCGACGTCACGCCCGACGGCAAGATCGTGGGCCTGTTCTAATACCGCCCGCAACGCCGAACTCAGATCATGGTTATGCGGGGCGTCCCCTGTGGGGCGCCCCTGGAAAGGCTCGAACACATGTCGGATACTCTGGTTGACGGCAGCTGCGCCGCGTTCGCGGGGCGGCTCGCCGCTCGCACGTCCGTGCCCGGCGGGGGCGGGGCGATAGCCTACGCGGGCGCGCTCGCAGCCGCGCTGGGCTCGATGGCGGGCGAGTTCACCATTGGAAAGGCCCGCTACGCGCGGTACCAGGACGACCTCGAGCGCATGCTCGGGGAGCTTGCGGACGTGCGCGAGCGTCTGCTTGGCCTGGTGGACGGCGACGCGCGGGCCTTTGCCCCGCTTGCTGCGGCCTACGCGCTGCCCAAGGACGACCCCACGCGCGCGGACGCGATCGAGCTCGCTACCAAGGGCGCCACGAAGGTGCCCCTTCAGGTGATGGAGGAGACCTGCCGCGCCATCGACCTCCTTGAGGAGATGGAGGAGAAGTGCTCCGCCATGCTCGTCGCGGACGTGGGATGCGGCGCGGCCCTTGCCGAGGCCGCCCTCGAGGGTGCGGGCATCAGCGTGTACGTCAACACGCACAACCTGCGCGACCGCGAGTTCGCGGACGATGCCGAGGGGCGCAGCGAGCGGATGCTCCAGACCTTCTCGCCCAAGGCGAGGGAAGTTTCGAGGCGCGTGATGGCACGCGTGAGGGGGAGGGACCAGATTGGCTGAGGTTCTTAAGGGCGCGCCGGTCGCAAAGGCGCTCACGGAGAGGCTCGCCGCGCGCGCGGCCGAGCTGACGGCCCGCGGCGTCACGCCCAAACTTGCGCTGCTGCGCGTGGGCGAGCGCGCGGACGACCTCGCGTACGAGCGCGCGGCCGTCAAGCGCTGCGACAAGGTGGGCATCGCGGTGCAGAGGATCGCGCTGCCGGCCGACTGCGGCCAGGCGGAGCTCGAGGCCGCGATTGACCGCGTGAACGCGGACGCGTCCGTCCACGGCTGCCTCATGTTCCGCCCGCTGCCGAGGCAGCTGGACGAGCGCGCCGCCTGCGCCAGGCTCGACCCCGCAAAGGACATGGATGGCGTGACGGAGGGCTCGCTCGCGGGCGTCTTCTGCAACGAGCGCCGCGGCTTTCCGCCCTGCACGGCCGAGGCGGTGCTCGAGCTGCTGCGTCACTACGGCGTCGCGCTCGAGGGCGCGGACGTAGTCGTGATCGGCCGCTCGCTCGTGATCGGCAGGCCGGTCTCCCTCATGCTGCAGGCGGCCAACGCCACCGTCACGATGTGCCACACGAGGACCCGCGACCTTGCGGCCAAGTGCCGCGCGGCCGACGTGGTGGTCGTGGCGGCGGGTCACCCTGGCACGTTTGGGGCGGACTGCGCCGCTGCCGGCCAGGTCGTGGTGGACGTGGGCATCAACTGGGACGAGGCCGCGGGAAGGCTCGTGGGCGACGTGGACTTCGACGCGGTCGAGCCCATCGTGCGCGCCGTGACGCCCGTGCCCGGCGGCGTGGGCTCCGTCACGACGGCCTGCCTCGCCAAGCACGTGATCGAGGCCGCGGAAAGGACGCTTGACTGATGATTCCGGAGACGAGCTCGTACCGTGCGGCACAGCCCACGGGCGAGAAGGACCACTTTGGCCGCCCGCTGAACGACCAGGGCTTCGCCATGATGGACAAGCCGCGGGCCGAGGCCGCGGTACGCGAGTTCCTGCTCGCCATAGGCGAGGACCCGGACCGCGAGGGGCTGCGCGGCACGCCGGAGCGCGTGGCGCGCGCCGCGCAGGAGCTCTTTGGCGGCATGCAGGAGGACCCGGACGCGCACCTGCGCAGGCAGTTCCAGGAGGACCAGAACCAGGAGATGGTCGTCGTGCGCGACATCCCGTTCTCCTCCATGTGCGAGCATCACATCCTGCCGTTCGAGGGCAGGGCGAGCGTCTGCTACATACCACGCAAGGGACGCATCACGGGGCTCTCCAAGATCGCTCGCTGCGTCACGGGCTACGCGCACCGGCTGCAGGTGCAGGAGCGCCTGACCTCGCAGGTGGCGGACGCCCTCATGCGCGAGCTCGACCCGCTTGGCGTCATGGTGGTGATGGAGGCTGAGCACACGTGCATGACCATGCGCGGGGCGCGCGCCGCCGGGTCCTCCACCGTCACGAGCGCCGTGCGCGGCGTCTTCAAGAGCGACAGCCGCACGCGCGAAGAGGCGCTGCGCCTCCTGGGCAGGTAGCGGCACGCAAAAAGCACGCTGGTCGCCATGGTTGGACCCACAATAGTGGGCGTAACCGTGGCAGCCAGCGTGCTTGTTTTGCAAGCAGTGCTTTTGCGGGCTGTCTGCGGCCCAGCCTAGCGCCTGCCGCCGCGGTCTCCCGGGTGGCGGCTCAGCCTCTTGGCGGTCTCGCGCTTGGGCTTGCCCGCCGGACCGTACGGCATGGCCTTGCTGCGCCTGCGGGATGCCGCCTTGCCGGCGGTCGAGTGGCCCGAGGCCTTCTCGGCGGCCTTTGGCTTGCCCTCGCCATGGGCGCGCTTCCTGGCGGGACGCTTTGCCTTGCGGCTGGGGTCGTCCTCGCGGCGAGCCTTCGCCTTGCGCCTGGCAGGCGCCTTGGCCTTGGGACGCGCCCCACTCCCGGTCTGCTCGTCCTCGCGCTCGGCTCGCTCGCGCTCGCGGCGGGCCTTGCGCTCGTCGGCCATCTTCTTGCGGGCCTTCTTGCCCGGAAGCTTCTCGTGCGGGTCGCGGTCAGGGTCAAGGCGGACGGGCTTCTCGCCCAGGTCGAGGCCCTCGGCGCGCGGGTAGGCCGGCACGACCTTGCCCATGAGCGCCTCGGCGTCGCGAAGCTCCAGGTAGTCGTCCTCGGTCACAAAGGTCAGGGCCCAGCCAGTCTCGCCGGCGCGGCCCGTGCGGCCGATGCGGTGGATGTAGTCCTCGGCGTCGCCCGGCACGTCAAAGTTGATCACGTAGCGCACGTCCGGGATGTCGATGCCGCGCGCGAGCACGTCCGTCGCCACGAGCACGTCGACCTCGCCCTCGCGGAAGTTGCGCAGGGCGTTCTCGCGCTGACGCTGCGAGCGGTTGCCGTGGATGGGCGCGCACGCGATGCCCGCCTTGCGGAGCTTGCGGCAGATGGCGTCGGCGCGGTGCTTGCCGCGCGTGAACACGATCACGTGGCGCGGCCCCTCACGGCGCAGCACCTCCGCGAGCACGGCGTTCTTCGCCTCGGGGGAGACTGCCAGCACGTACTGGTCCACGGTCTCCGCGGGCGTCCCCTTGCGGGCGATCTCGATGCGGACGGGGTCCCTCACCAGCGAGCGCGTGCTCGCCAGGGCGTCGTCGTCCAGCGTGGCCGAGAAGAGCAGCGTCTGGCGCGAGGCGGGCGTCTTGGCCACGATCTTGCGCACGGCCGGCAAAAAGCCCATGTCGAGCATGCGGTCGGCCTCGTCCAGCACCAGCACCTCGACCTGCGAGAGGCTCGCGTGGCCGGAGTCGATCAGGTCCTGCAGACGGCCTGGGGTCGCCACGAGCACGTCGCAGCCGCGCTCGAGCGCCTGGTACTGCGGCTCGTACGCGACGCCGCCAACCAGCGTCACCGTGCGGTGGCCGGTGTGGGAGCAGATGGTACTCGCCACGTCGTCGATCTGCTGCGCGAGCTCGCGCGTGGGCGTGATGACCAGCATGAGCGGTCCCTCGCCGGCCGCGGCGTGCCCCAGGTTACTGAGCGTGGGGAGCAGGAACGCCTCCGTCTTGCCGGTGCCCGTCTGGGCCGCGGCGAGCACGTCCCTGCCCGCGAGCACGGGCGGGATGGCCTGTGCCTGCACGGGCGTCGGCGTCGTGTGCCCCATCTGGGCGAGGGCGTCTATCACGGCGGGGGAGAGCCCCAGCTGCCCAAAGGACACGACCTTCTCGCCCGCGTCGCCCTTGTTGCGTTTCTTATTGTGTTGGCGGTCAGCCAATATGCACTTCCAATCATGTCGCTTACGGTGCTAGGGAATCGTATCCAAAAATCAGCCGCCCGCGCGCCGCGCGACCCATCTACCAAATAAACCCACTCACGTGCGCCGATGCCCGCACCGTCGCTCTGGCGCTACCATGGGCCGTGTATGCATGACGGGCGGCGCCGGGCAGGCGCCTCAAACGGAGGGAGTGCGCAAGGTGGGCGAGAAGGACACGGGCGTTTGGCAGGAGGGCGGCCTCGGCCGCATCCGGGCGCTCCTCGAGGACGACCCGCGGCTGGTCGAGCACGTCGTCAGCGAGACCAAGGTGTGGGACGGCCGCATCTTTGGCGTGCGGAAGCTCGAGGTGGAGCTGCCCGACGGCAGCCATGGCGTCCGCGAGCTCGTGCTGCACCACGGCGGGGCCGGCGTCGCGGCCGTGCGCGACGGGCGCATCTGCCTGGTGAGGCAGTACCGCGTTGCCATGGGCCGCATGAGCCTGGAGATTCCCGCCGGCAAGCTGGAGGTGGGCGAGGACCCAGAGCGCTGCGCCGCGCGCGAGCTGCGGGAGGAGACGGGCCTCGTGGCGGGGCGGCTCGAGTTCGTTGGCCGCGCGGCCGGATCCATCGGCTTCACCAACGAGACCACGAGCATCTACCTGGCGCACTGCCTGCGGCAGGGGGAGGCCAGTCCCGACGAGGACGAGTTCGTGGACGTGGTCTGGCTACCGGTGCGCGACGTGCTCGAGGCGGTGCGCGCGGGGCTCATCCAGGACGGCAAGACCATCATCGGCGCGCTCGCGGCCGTCGAGCGGGGGCTCGCGTAGCCGGCTTGGGCTTGTTACGAAGAGCGGCCCGAGGACGCAATGTCCCCGGGCCGCGGCAAGTCTGGTGCTCCCTAGGCGATTCGAACGCCTGACCTGCGGTTTAGAAGACCGATGCTCTATCCAGCTGAGCTAAGGGAGCGTGCGTGCAAGATGTTACCACGAAGTGGGCGCGCCCTTCTCGCTCAATCTGGCCCGTGTCGACGTGGGGAGGGTGCTGAAGGGCCGTCATTCGATAATGTCAAGTGCTGGGTGGCAGATGGTAGAGAAGCGCCGCCTGCCAGTTGCGTCTTGACTTGTCTACCAAAACGTGGTCATACCCCTTCCCGAATTTGTCGACTGCTTACGGGAATCCTGGGAAATGCCGACGTAACAGACGTATTCTTGGATTGCGCCAAAGGTTTGTTCTTTTCACGCGTATACCGAAGTTTGTTTGAGTCATAATGTAGTCAAATTGTGTGCTGGAAGGAGCCTACGTTGATTTACACCGTAACTTTGAACCCGGCTATTGACTATGTCATGCATCCCCTGACGCTTGACATGGGCTTCACCAACAGGTCTTCGAGCGAGGAGATCTACTGTGGCGGCAATGGCATCAACGTCTCTACTCTTCTGAACGAGCTCAAGGTGATCAACGTGGCCTTCGGCATCGCCGCCGGCTTTACGGGTGACTACCTGATCGAGACGCTCCAGAAGAACGGGATCTCTTGCAACTTCGTGCGCCTCGACAAGGGCTTCACGCGCATCAACGTGAAGCTCAACGGCATCGTCATGACGATGGTCAACGGCATGGGTCCCAAGATCAGCGAGAAGAAGGTCGACGAGCTCCTCGAGCGCATCGACTACATCGGCGAGGGTGACACGCTCGTGCTCACGGGCTCCATCCCCAAGTCGCTGCCCGAGGACATGTACAACATCATTATGAAGAGGCTCGAGGGCCGCGGCATCCGCTTCGTGGTCGACGCGCCGGGCAAGCTCCTGCTCGAGTCGCTTGAGTCCAAGCCCTTCCTCATCAAGCCCAACAACCACGAGGTCGGCCGCATCTTCAACGCCCGCCCCGAGACGCCCGAGGAGTGCATCCCCTATGCCAAGGAGCTACACGAGAAGGGCGCGCAGAACGTCATCGTCTCCTGCGGCGGGCATGGCTCGCTCCTGTACGACGAGAAGGGCGAGATCCACACGGTCCCGACCGCGAAGATCAAGCTCGTGAACGCGACGGGCGCCGGCGACTCCATGGTCGCGGGCTTCGTCGCGAAGGTGCAGGAGGGTGCCGACTACGAGACGGCGCTGCGCTTCGCCTCCGCCTGCGGCACCGCGACGGCCGCGAGCAAGGGCATCGCCAAGCGTGCGACCATCGACCGCGTGTACGCGAACCTCATCAAGATCATCGAGGAGCAGGGCAAGTAGCTGCCGTGATTCTCGCCATGGAATAGGTCGGGGATTTCAAGGGGGGAATCCCCGATTTGTGATAGCGCCATGGGCAAGTGTGGGTGTTTTCTACTATGGGAGGTCTACATGTACGAAGGCGTTAACGCTTCTGACGGGTACGGCATCGGTGTGGCGCAGGTTGCCGTAGCGCCCGACCTGTCCTTTACCCCGACGAAGCCCGAGGATCCCGAGGCGGAGAAGGCGCGCTACGCCGCCGCGCTCGAGAAGTTCGTGGCCCAGACCAACGCTCAGATCGAGCGCATGAAGCAGTCCGTTGGCGAGGAGGCGGCGGCCATCATGGGCGCCCACATCGAGTTCGCGGAGGACGAAGGCATTAAGGACATGGTCAACGGCTCCATCGACTCCGGCATGTGCGCTGAGCAGGCCGTGAGCGAGGCCTACGACACGTACTACAACATGTTCTCCAACATGGAGGACGAGCTCTTCCGCGAGCGCGCCGCCGACGTCGCCGACGTCAAGACCGGCCTGCTCGCAGACCTGCTGGGCAAGCAGGTCGTCGACCTCTCCTCGCTCCCCGAGAACTCCGTGATCGTCGTCGAGGAGCTCACGCCCTCCATGACGGCCGACATTGACAAGGAGAACGTCGCCGGCATCGTTACCGAGACCGGTGGCCGCACCTCGCACTCCGCCATCATCGCGCGCGCCCTTGAGATTCCCGCGGTCCTCTCCGTTGCCGACGCGACGAAGAACATCAAGTCCGGCGAGATGGTCATCGTCGACGGCACGCTCGGCAAGGTCATCAACAACCCGGACGACGTCGTACTCGAGAACTACCGCGCCAAGGCGAAGAGCTATGCCGAGGAGAAGGCCGCGCTCGAGGCCTACCGCGGCAAGGAGACCGTGACCGGCGACGGCGAGAAGGTCCTTCTCGTCGCGAACATCGGCAACCCCGACGACGCCAACGTCGCGGCAGAGCATGACGCCGAGGGCGTCGGCCTCTTCCGCTCCGAGTTCCTGTTCATGGACGCCAAGGAGCTCCCGATCGAGGACGAGCAGTTCGCGGCGTACCAGAAGGTCGCCCTGCGCATGAAGGACCAGCCGGTCATCATCCGCACGCTCGACGTGGGCGGCGACAAGGAGATCCCGTACCTGAACCTCCAGAAGGAAGACAACCCGTTCATGGGCTTCCGTGCCGTCCGCTACTGCCTGAACAACCCCGAGCAGTACAAGGTCCAGCTGACCGCGCTCCTGCGCGCGTCCGCGTTTGGCGACGTGAAAATCATGCTGCCGCTCGTGACGACCATCGACGAGGTGCGCCAGGCCAAGGAGCTCGTCAAGGAGTGCATGAAGGAGCTTGACGAGCGCGGCGTCGCGTACAACAAGGACATCGAGGTCGGTACCATGGTCGAGACCCCTGCCGCCTCCCTCATCGCCGACAACCTCGCCGAGGAGTGTGACTTCTTCTCCATCGGCACCAACGACCTCATCGGCTACACGATGTGCGCCGACCGCGGCAACGACCGCGTCGCCTACCTGTACTCCGTCTATCAGCCGGCAGTGCTGCGCTCGCTCAAGAACATCATCGAGACCGGCCGCTCCAAGGGCATCATGGTCGGCATGTGCGGCGAGGCCGCAGCCGACCCGCTGCTCATCCCCGTGCTGCTCTCCTTCGGCCTGAACGAGTTCTCCGTCTCCGCTCCGTCGATCCTGCGCACCCGCAAGATCATCTCCGAGTGGACCAAGGAGGAGGCGGACGCCCTGACCGAGAAGGTCATGAAGTGCAAGACCGCCACCGAGGTCAAGGTCATGCTGCAGGCCGCCCAGAAGTAAGTCCGGTCACAACGCTGACTGTGAGGGGGACGTCCGAATGAACTGCGCCCCAAATCCTGGACGCCCTAATAGAGACTGAGCCTAGGCGGCCTGGTTCCGGAACTCCTCCGGGGTCAGGCCGCCTAGCGCCTTCTGGCGCCTGCGGGTGTTCCAGAAGATTATATATGCCTCGAGGTCTGCCCCGAACGCCTCGAACGTGTCCCAGTCGCGGCCGCGGAAGAACTCGTCCTTCATATGGCCGAAGAGCCCCTCGGCGCAGGCGTTGTCGAGGCAGTTGCCCTTCCTGGACATGCTCTGCACGATCCCCGCCTCCCCGGGCTTCTCGCAGTATGCCGCGTGCTGGTACTGCCATCCCATGTCGCTGTGGAGCAGCGGGTGCTTCCATGCGGGGAGCTTCCCTATGAGCATGCGGAGCATCTCCATCTGCTGCGCCATGTCGGGATGCTCCGAGATGGACCATGCGACGATCTCCCTGCTCGAGAAGTCGTAGACCGGCGCGAGGTACGCCTTGCCGAACGAGCACCTGAACTCCGTCACGTCCGTCCCCAGCTTCTCCCACGGCCCGTCCGCCGCGAAGTCCCGTCCCAGCATGTTCTCGAAGGTGCTGCCCACCACGCCCCTGTAGGAGTTGTACCTGTGGTAGTCGCGCTCGCGCCTGATGCCGCAGGATATCCCCATCTCGTGCATGATCTTGAGCGCGGTCTTGTCGGCTATGCGCACGCCGCCCTCGTTGCGCAGGCACATGGCTATCTCCCTGTGGCCGCACCCGTTGGGGCAGCGCGAGAACACCTCCGCCACGCGCCCCCAGAGCTCGGGCCTGGTGGGCCGCCTGGGGTGCGAGAGCGCGTAGTAGTAGGTCGACCTCGGGAGCCCCGAGCACGCGAGGAGGTCGTCGAGCCTGTGCCCCTCCCGCGCTAGGTCGCGCACCGCCTCCGCCTTGGCCCTGGTCAGCGCCCTTCCCTCCTGGCCAGGGACCGCAGTTTTTTAGGTACGCCACCTCGGCCTCGAGCTGCTGCACCCTGCGCTCGAGCTGCTGCTCGCGCGCGAGCGGCCTCGCGGCGGCGCCGGATCCCCTCGGGCGCCCCTTGGGCCTCGGCCTCAGCGCCTCTGCGCCGCCCTCGCGGTATGCCCTGCACCATCTCTCGAGCGGGGACTCGGACATGATGCCGTACTCTGCCATCGCGTCGGCCTTCGACATGCCGCCCTCCACGACGGCCCTCGCGGACGCGACCTTCTGGCCGTATGTGTACCTTGCCTGCTTCCCGCCCATCGACAGCAGCGCCTCGCTTCCGAACGCCCTCCATATCTGCCACCATTTTCTCACGGTGTTTCGGGGGAAGCGGAGCTCCTTCGCCACGCCCTTGTAGCCATGACCCGCGGCGAAGAGCCCTGCCGCCTTCATCCTGGTCCCGACGTCGTGCTTTACCCTCAGATCGGTACGCATGAATATGCCTCCCATTTCCCGTGTCCAGGAAATGGGAGGCAGTTCAGAATGGGCGTCCCCTTTCATGTATGAGCTGGGGGAGAAGAACGCGCCTCCTCTGTAGACGCGAGGTGCCAGAAGGAGGTCGCGGGTGGCTAGTGGCTCTTGCCCGGAACGATGACGGTGAGTGCCTCTGGCACGACGCTCACCTCGAACCTGCTGCCGACGAGCCGCTCGCCATCCACCTGGCAGGGAGGCGTCGCCGTGCCGAAGTCGACCGTGAGGCGCTCGAGCGTGGAGACGCGCACGACGCTTGAGCGGACGTGCCTTCCCGTGCGTGCGAGCGCGAAAAGCGCAAGCAGGCGGGGGAGCGCGGGGACGCCCACGTTGTAGCAGACGTCGAGGCGGCCGTCGAACGGGCTCGCGTCGGGGCAGATGCGAAAGCCGCCGCCGTACGTGGGGCCGTTCTGCACCGCGAAGATGATCGTGTTGAGCCGGAACGGCTCGCCTCCGTCGATGGAGACGGTGGACGGCCAGCCCGACGACTCTCCCCGCACCTTGGAGAAGAGCTTGACGCCCGAGGTCGCAAAGAGCCCGGCCCCGCTCTGGCGCGTGCCGTCCGCGCGGCGGTCGGTCGTGTCAAGCGCGATGGCGGCGTCCAGGCCAAAGGATAGCGTCTGCACGTAGTGGCAGGAGGCGCCGGAGTCGCTCGACACGTGACCGAGGTCGAGCGATCGAGGGTTGCCGGCAAGCAGCTGCGCCATGGCGCGCGCCGGGTCGTTCATGGCCATGCCGAGCGTCCGGGCAAAGTCGTTGCCGGAGCCCACGGGCACGACCGCGAGCGTGGGACGCGCGTCCTTCTCGACTGACATGAGGCCGTTTGCGACCTCGTGGATGATGCCGTCCCCGCCAAGCGCGATGACGGTGTCGAATCCCGCAGACTGGGAGGCGAGCCGCGTGCCGTCGCCGGGAGCCGTCGTGAGGCGGGACGAGAAGGACGTTGTTGCGGCGGGGAAGTTAGAGAGAAGCCGCGTCACGTATGCTGCGGCTTCGGCACCTCTGCCGCTGTGGGCCGTTGGGTTGGCGATCAGAAGCATCCTGCCGAGGTTGCGTATGGGCATTGCGTCACTCCCTCTAGATGGCCATGTGACCAATCTACACAAAGAGAGGCCAACCGGACATGCCGATTAGCCTCTTGAGCGCGAATGGAGCGGCGGACGGGACTCGAACCCGCAACAGGTAGCTTGGAAGGCTACTGCTCTACCAATTGAACTACCGCCGCACGTGGTCGGGGTGACTGGATTCGAACCAGCGACCCTCTGCTCCCAAAGCAGATGCGCTACCAAGCTGCGCCACACCCCGGAGCCGCGTTGAAAGTATAGGGGAGCGGGCGGCTTTGGGCAAGGGGTTATCTGCAATCGCACGAAGCGGGCCCGCGTCTGGGGCCGCCGTTTAAAGTTTGTTACAGGAACTTTCGCATTTGTGTTTCTCGCCCGTAGCGAACATATTATTTAAAATTGTTTTGTGTGTGGATTGTTGGCGTGTGTTTTGTGTGAGAGGAGCTTACATGAACTATTCCGAGCGCGTCATCGCGGAGCTGGAGGAGCGCTACTCCGACCAGCCCGAGTTTATCCAGGCGGCAAGGGAGGTCCTGACGACGCTTCAGCCGGCGCTCGACAGGCATCCCGAGTTCGAGAAGGCCGGCCTGCTCGAGCGCCTGGTCGAGCCCGAGCGCATCGTGATCTTCCGCGTGCCCTGGGTTGACGACGAGGGCAAGGTCCGGGTCAACCGCGGCTACCGCATCCAGTTCAACTCCGCGATCGGGCCCTACAAGGGCGGCATCCGCCTGCACCCGAGCGTGAACCTCTCGATCCTCAAGTTCCTGGGCTTCGAGCAGGTCTTCAAGAACTCCCTCACCACGCTGCCGATGGGCGGCGCCAAGGGCGGCTCCGACTTTGACCCCAAGGGCAAGTCCGACGCCGAGGTCATGCGCTTCTGCCAGTCGTTCATGACCGAGCTTGTCAAGCACATCGGTCCCGACACGGACGTCCCCGCGGGTGACATCGGCACCGGCGGCCGCGAGATCGGCTACATGTTTGGCCAGTACAAGCGCCTGACCAACTCCTGGCAGTCCGTCCTCACGGGCAAGGGCCTCTCCTACGGCGGCTCGCTCGCGCGCCCCGAGGCCACGGGCTACGGCGCCGTGTACTTCCTGCTCAACATGCTGCGCGACAAGGGCGACTCCATCGAGGGCAAGACGATCCTGGTCTCCGGCTCCGGCAACGTTGCCCAGTACGCAATCCAGAAGGCCGAGCAGCTTGGCGGCAAGGTCGTGACCTGCTCCGACTCCAACGGCTACGTGTACGATCCCGCCGGCATCGACTTTGACCTCCTGGTGCAGATCAAGCAGGTCGAGCGCGGCCGCGTCAAGAAGTACGCGGAGCGCAGGGACGGCGCCGTCTACCACGAGGGCGAGCGTCCGTGGGGCGAGAAGTGCGACATCGCCATGCCGTGCGCCACGCAGAACGAGCTCGACCTCGAGGATGCGAAGAAGCTCGTCGCCAACGGCTGCAAGTACGTGGTCGAGGGCGCCAACATGCCGACCACGACCGAGGCGACCGAGTACGTGATGGCCAACGGCGTGTTCTTCGCGCCCGGCAAGGCTGCCAACGCCGGTGGCGTCGCGACCTCCGGCCTCGAGATGAGCCAGAACCACGAGCACCTCTCCTGGACGTTTGACGAGGTGGACGAGAAGCTCCACTCCATCATGGATTCCATCTACGCTGCGGCCTCGAGCGCGGCCAAGGAGTACGGCCACGAGGGCGACCTGGTGTTTGGCGCCAACATCGCCGGCTTCCTGAAGGTTGCCGACGCCATGATGGCCCAGGGCATCGTGTAGTGCACGCTTTCGCATAGTTCCAGGCAGGTGCCTGGAATAGAGTCACGCTTGGGGCGGGACCGGGGAGACCTGGTCCTGCCCTTTGTTTCTGCGTGGTAACAGAATGCAGTATTGCGCATAACCGCATAAGTAAAAATCTAGAATGCAAAACAACCTTTAAGGATGGTACGGAGATACCGTCAAGGCAGACAAAGCGCGTGACGTTATGTATGTGCCGGAGCTCCGCCGCAGGTGGGGTTCCGTTTTTTGCACGCGCACGAAGGAGGTATGGGCATGAATCCACTTGTTTGCATGCGGCCACCACGCGAGGCTCTTCTCGCCCTTGAGGACGGAACGGTGCTCCGCGGCCGATGCGCCGGTGCGACGGGCGAGGCCTTTGGCGAGATCGTGTTCAACACCTCCATGGTGGGCTACCAGGAGATCGTGACGGACCCCAGCTACGCGGGGCAGATCGTGACGCTCACATACCCGCAGGTGGGCAACTACGGCGTGAGCGCCGCGGCCATGCAGTCGGGCGCGCCCGCGCTGGCGGGCCTCGTCGTGCGCGACATGTGCTACGAGCCCAGCAACTGGCAGAGCGAGGGCAGCCTGCCCGAGCTGCTTGAGCGCGAGGGCGTCGTCGCGATCGAGGGCGTGGACACGCGCGCCCTGACGCTGCGGATCCGCTCTGCGGGCGCCATGCGCGCCGCGATATCGACGGAGGACCTGGACCCGCAGAGCCTGGTGGCGCGCGTGTGCCAGGCGCCCGGGATATCGAGCCGGAACCTCGTGGCGGACGTCTCGCCCAGGCAGGAGCACGTGGTGCCCGCCAAGGGCGAGCGCCGCTTCCGCGTGGTCGCGTACGACTGCGGCGAGAAGCGCGGCATAGCGGACGGCCTCGCCTCCGTGGGCTGCGAGACGGTCGTCGTGCCGTGGGACACCCCGGCCGAGCGGACGCTCGCGCTTGGGATTGACGGCGCGAGGCCGGACGGCGTGTTCTTCTCCAACGGACCGGGAGACCCCGGCCAGGTGACGGCGACCGCGCATGCAGCGCGCGAGCTCTTGGGCAAGGTTCCCGTGTTTGGCATCTGCCTGGGCAACCAGCTCGTGAGCATGGCGGCCGGCGCGCGGATAGAGAAGCTGCCGTTTGGCCACCACGGCGGCAACGAGCCCGTGATGAACCTCCTGACCAGCAAGGTGGAGGTGACGGCGCAGAACCACAACTTTGGCCTGGTGTTCGACTCGCTAGGTCCGATCGTGCCCGAGGAGTCGGGCGGCTACGCCGAGCACGAGCGCGACCTGCGCGCGTGGTGCCGTCGCGGCGTGGCGCCCGTGGTGCGGACCGCGGAGATGGGGCGCGTGCGCCTGACGCACGTGAACCTGAACGACGGGACGCCCGAGGGCGTGCAGTTTCTGGACGTGCCCGCGCTCAGCGTGCAGTACCACCCGGAGGCGTGTCCGGGGCCACACGACTCGGCCTACCTATTCAGGTCGTTCGCGAGGCTGATGGAGGGCGATGCCGACTACCTCGACATCGACGTGCGCGAGGGGAGGCGCTTCTGATGCCGAGGCGCGATGACATACACAAGATCCTGATAATAGGCTCCGGCCCCATCGTGATCGGCCAGGCCTGCGAGTTTGACTACTCCGGCACACAGGCGTGCCGTGCGCTGCGCAAGGCGGGCTACGAGGTCGTGCTCGTCAACTCCAACCCGGCGACCATCATGACGGACCCGGAGACCGCGGACCGCACCTACGTGGAGCCGATCACGGCGGAGGCGGTGGAGAAGGTCATCGCCCGGGAGCGGCCGGACGCCCTTCTCCCCAACATGGGCGGCCAGACTGCGCTCAACTGTGCCGTGGCGCTGGGCGAGCGCGGCACGCTCGAGAAGTACGACGTGGAGGTCATCGGCTGCGACCTCGACTCCATCCGCGTGGGTGAGGACCGCGAGCTCTTCGCCCACGCGATGGAGGAGATCGGCCTCAAGGTGGCCGACTCCGGCTTTGCCCACAGCCTGGACGACGCGAAGCAGATCGCGGCGCGGCTGGGATTTCCCGTGGTGGTGCGTCCGAGCTTCACGCTGGGCGGCGCGGGCGGCGGCATCGCGCACGACGGCGCGGAGCTGGAGGCCATTGCGTCGCAGGGGCTCTCGCTCAGCCCCGAGCACGAGGTGCTGGTGGAGCGCTCCATCGAGGGCTGGAAGGAGATCGAGATGGAGGTCATGCGCGACTCCGCCGGCAACGGCATCGTTGTGTGCTCCATCGAGAACCTGGACCCGATGGGCGTGCACACGGGCGACTCCATAACCGTGGCGCCGTGCCAGACGCTCTCCGACCCGGAGCTGCAGCGCCTGCGCGACTACTCCCTGGCGATCCTGGAGAAGGTCGGCGTTGCCTGCGGCGGCTCCAACGTGCAGTTTGCCGTGAACCCGGCCGATGGCGAGGTCGTCGTGATCGAGATGAACCCGCGCGTGAGCCGCAGCTCCGCGCTGGCCTCCAAGGCCACGGGGTTCCCCATAGCCAAGGCCGCCGCGCTTCTCTCCGTCGGCTACACGCTGGACGAGATAACGAACGACATCACGCAGGCCACGCCCGCCTGCTTCGAGCCCTCGATCGACTACTGCGTGGTCAAGGTGCCGCGCTTCGCCTTCGAGAAGTTCAAGGGCACGAGCGAGCGGCTCACCACGCGCATGAAGAGCGTGGGCGAGGCCATGGCCATCGGCCGCACGTTCGAGGAGTCGCTGCAGAAGGCGCTGCGCTCGCTGGAGCAGGGGCACGCCGGCCTGGGGATGGACGGCACGGACGACTTTGCCGGCCTTTCCGAGGATGAGTTCGCGTCCCGCGTGGCCGAGCCCACGCCGGAGCGCATATTCTTCGTGGCGGAGGCGCTCCGCCGCGGCTGGGGCGTTGCGCGCGTGCACGAGGCCACGGGGATCGACCCGTGGTTCCTGCACGGGATCGACAACATCGTGCGCGCGGGCAGGCGCCTGCACGAGCTGGGCACGGCGGGGCTCGACGCCAAGACCATGCTCGCGGCAAAGCAGATGGGCTTCTCGGACGTGCAGATCGCCTGGCTCACAGGCACGAGCGCGGAGGTCGTGCGCGCACTGCGCGAGATAGAGGGAGTGCGGCCCGTCGTGAAGACGGTCGACACCTGCGCCGGCGAGTTCGCGGCGCACACGGACTACCACTACCTCACCTACGAGGCCGCGCCCGTGGGCGGCACGGCCCAGAGCGAGCACGCCCCCTCCGAGCGGCCGCGCGCGATGATCCTTTCCGCCGGTCCCAACAGGATCGGCCAGGGCATCGAGTTCGACTACTGCTGCGTTCACGCGAGCGCGGCGCTGCGCAGGATGGGCTACGAGACCGTGATGGTCAACTGCAACCCCGAGACGGTCTCCACGGACTACGACACGTCCGACCGCCTGTACTTCGAGCCGCTCACCTTCGAGGACGTGCTCAACGTGTGCGAGGTGGAGAAGCCCGCGGGCGTTGTGGTGACACTGGGCGGCCAGACGCCCATCAACCTCGCAAGCAGGCTCAAGGCCGCGGGCGTCCCGATCATGGGCACGCAGCCCGACGCCATCGACCTGGCCGAGGACCGCGAGCGCTTCAGTGAGCTGCTTGACAGGCTGGACGTGGCCTACCCGCCCAGCTCCACGGCCCAGACCGTGGACGAGGCGCGCCAGGTGGCGCGACGGGTGGGCTACCCGCTGCTCGTGCGTCCCAGCTATGTGCTGGGCGGCCGCGGTATGGCCATCGTCTACAACGACGGCGAGCTCGCGACCTACATGGCCGAGGCCGCGCACGTCTCCCCGGCGCACCCCGTGTACCTTGACTCCTTCCTGGAGGACGCCATCGAGCTCGACGTGGACGCGATCTGCGACGGCACCACGTGCTACGTGGGCTCCGTCCTCGAGCACATCGAGGAGTGCGGCATCCACTCGGGCGACTCGGCCTGCTGCTACCCGGCCTTCTCGCTGTCTGACGCGATCGTGGACCGCGTGCGCAGGACCACGCGCGAGCTCGCGCTGGCCGTGGGCATCGTGGGACCGCTCAACATCCAGTATGCCGTCAAGGACGAGCAGCTCTTCGTGATCGAGCTCAACCCGCGCGCCAGCCGCACGGTGCCCTTCTCGTCCAAGGCGTCCGGCGTGAGCCTGGCCCGCGCCGCCGCCAAGGTCATGGCGGGGCAGAAGATCGCCGACCTCGGCCTGCCGCCGGAGGACCGCGAGGTGGGCTACTTCGCGGTCAAGGAGGCCGTCATGCCCTGGGCGCGCTTCCCGGGGGCTGACGTGACCCTCGGGCCCGAGATGAAGTCGACCGGCGAGGTCATGGGCGTGGCGGACAGCTTCCCCAAGGCCTACGCCAAGACGCGGCAGGCCATCGACTACGCCATGCCCGAGCAAGGCTGCGTCTTCGTGAGCGTGTGCGACCGCGACAAGCGCGCCATCGCGCCCGTGGCGCTCGCGCTCAGGGGGCTGGGCTACGACATCCTGGCCACGCGCGGCACGGCCAAGACCCTGCGCGCCGCGGGCATCGAGTGCGAGGTCTGCCGGCACCTGAGCGAGGGGCACCCCAACGCGCTTGACGAGATGCGCTCCGGCCGCGTGTCGTTCATCATCAACACGCCGCACGGGCACGACTCGCGAGGCGACGGCGCCCGGATCCGCGGCGAGGCGGTCAGCCGCGGCATCACGTGCGTCACGGCGCTTTCCGCCACGACGGCGCTCGTGCAGGCGCTCGCGGCGGTGCGGCAGAGCTCGCTCGACGTGTACGCGCTGCAGGACCTCGCTTAGCGGCGCTCGCATAGCGGCCGGGGAGAAGTAACAACGGTGGAGAAGGACGTGCGCCCGGGAGCGCACGTCCTTCTCGCCCTGATGGCAATGCCGTCGCTAGCGGCCAAAATTGCGCAACTCGCATGGAAAGATTTGCTGGGTGTTGGGTAAACTGCCCCTTGTTTGCTATCATGCATAGGCTGTGCGTTGATTCGCGGGCGTGGCGGAACTGGTAGACGCGCTGGATTTAGGTTCCAGTGGGAGAGATCTCGTGAAGGTTCAAATCCTTTCGCCCGCACCATCAACAAAGCAAAGTAACTGCGCCAGGCGTCGGGACGTGGGCCCCGTCACCCGGCACGAGAAGCACTGGAGGAACGTTGAACATTACCGTCACCGCTGAGAAGCCTGAGAATGGCAAGGTAGTCGCCACGATTACCGTCCCTGCCGCCGAGGTCGACAAGTACGTCAACAAGACGTACAAGGACATCTCCCACAAGTACCAGTTCCAGGGATTCCGCAAGGGCCACACCCCGCGTCCCGTCATCGACGGCATCGTCGGCCGTGACTCCGTCCTGGGCCAGGCCACCGAGGACCTCATGAACGACGCGCAGCCCGCCATGCTCGAGGAGCTCGACATCGTCCCCGTCGAGAACCCCAACTACGGCGACGACCCCCTGTCCGTCGTTGAGCACCAGGACTTCGTCGTGACGGCCACCGTCACCGTCCCGCCCACCTGCGAGCTCGACAGCTATGATGCCCCCGCCATCAACATGCCGCCCGAGGAGGCCACCGAGGCCGAGATCGACCAGCAGCTCGAGCAGCTCATGAGCTACCGCAACACCCTCGAGGACGTCGAGGAGGACCGTCCGGCCGAGAAGGACGACGTCGTCGTGCTCGACGTCGAGGACAAGGCCGAGCAGAAGTCCGGCCTCGCCGGCACCGACCGCCAGCTCAACCTCGCGAGCAACTACCTGCCCGAGGACTTCAAGGCTGGCGTCGCCGGCATGAAGAAGGGCGAGCAGAAGGACATCGCCTGGACCGAGGGCGAGGGTGACGACCAGCGCAACTACGAGGTCTCCGTCACGCTCAAGGGCATCAAGAAGTCCGTCACCCCCGAGCTCGACGACGAGTTCGCGAAGAAGAACTTCGGCTTCGACACCGTGGCAGAGCTCCGCGACGCCCTGAAGGAGGACATCGAGAACGACAAGAAGTCCAGCCTTCCCTCCCTCAAGGAGGACCGCGTCGTCGAGGAGATCGGCAAGCACCTCACGCTCGACGAGGTCCCCGAGGCCTACCAGAACCAGGTCTTCAACGAGCTCGCGCAGGAGGTCCTCGGCCAGCTGCAGCGCCAGGGCATCAGCCTTGACATGTACCTCCAGGCCCGCAACATCAAGAGCCAGGACTTCATCAACGACCTCCACGAGCAGGCCGAGGAGCGCGCCCGCCAGTCCCTGGCGCTCGACGCCCTGGCCGACAAGCTCGAGCTCGAGGCCACCGAGGACGACGTCCGCAAGGAGTTCGAGAAGGCCGGTGTCGACGACGTCGACTCCCGCATCGAGGACTTCAGGAAGGGCGGCCAGCTTCCCGCCATCCGCGAGTCCATCCGTCGCTCCAAGGCGGTCGACTGGATGGTCGAGAACGCGCCCGTGACCGTCGTCGACGAGGTCGCCGAGGCTCGCGCCAAGAAGGACGACGCCTCCGATGCGGATTCTGAGGACGCCGAGTAACCCTCTCCCTTCAGAGGACTAGAGAAGCGCTCCGGGGGTACACAGACCTCGGAGCGCTTTTTGCTTCCTTTTTGGTAACAATACCCCGGCCGCGGCCGGGGGACCGAAGGGTCGAACGACCGGAAGGAGACCCAATGCACAATCCCATGAACACGCCGCTCATCCCGTACGTGATCGAGCAGACGCCCCGCGGCGAGCGCAGCTACGACATCTACTCGAGGCTGCTCAACGACAGGATCGTCTTCCTCGGCGAGGAGATCACGCGCGACTCCGCGAACCTCGTGATCGCGCAGCTGCTGCACCTCGAGAGCCAGGATCCCGACAAGGACATCTCGCTCTACATCGACTCGCCCGGCGGCGAGGTCTACGCGGGACTCGGCATCCTCGACACGATGAACTTCATCAAGCCGGACGTCTCCACCATCTGCGTGGGAATGGCCGCCTCCATGGCGTCCGTCCTTCTCGCCGCGGGAACCCCGGGCAAGCGTCTCGCGCTTCCCAACTCGATGATCCTCATCCACCAGCCGAGCTCGGGCGCCCAGGGCCAGCAGACCGACATCCAGATCGTCGCGGACGAGACCAAGTGGATCCGCAACCACATGAACGAGCTGCTCTCGCAGTATACTGGTCAGACCGTCGAGAAGATCAACGCCGACACCGAGCGCGACAACTACATGCGCGCCCAGGAGGCCAAGGACTACGGCCTGGTCGACAAGGTGATCGCCTCTCGCACGGAGCAGGCGTAAGTTCTTAGTTTCACAAGGAAGAGAAGGCAGATGCCGAACAACGACATGAACATGCCAGAGATGCACTGCTCGTTCTGCGGCAAGAGCAGGAGCCAGGTCCGCAAGCTCATCCAGGGACCCAACGGCGTCTTCATCTGCGACGAGTGCGTCAAGGAGTGCGCGGACATCATCAGTGACGACGACGCGGCCGAGGCCGAGGAGCCCGGCGACGAGTCGGCGCTCATCGAGAACCTCCCCACGCCCCACGAGATCTACGAGGAGCTCTCGCAGTACGTGATGGGCCAGGAGGCCGCCAAGCGCGCCATGAGCGTGGCCGTCTACAACCACTACCGCCGCGTCCAGATGGGCGACGAGGAGGTCAACACCGAGGGCGAGAAGGTCGAGCTTGCCAAGAGCAACATCCTGCTGCTCGGCCCGACCGGCACGGGCAAGACGCTGCTCGCGCAGACGCTCGCGCGCTTCCTGGAGGTGCCGTTCGCCATCGCGGACGCTACGACCCTGACCGAGGCCGGCTACGTGGGCGAGGATGTGGAGAACATCCTGCTCAAGCTCATCACGGCGGCCAACGGCGACGTGGAGCGCGCCGAGGTCGGCATCGTCTACATCGACGAGATCGACAAGATCGCGCGCAAGGCGGAGAACCTCTCCATCACGCGCGACGTCTCCGGCGAGGGCGTCCAGCAGGCGCTCCTCAAGATCATCGAGGGGACGGACGCGAGCGTCCCGCCCCAGGGAGGCCGCAAGCACCCGCAGCAGGAGCTCATCCACATCAACACCCGCAACATCCTCTTCATCTGCGGCGGCGCCTTCGTCGGGCTCGACAAGATCGTCGCAGACCGCATCGGCAAGAAGGGCATCGGCTTCAACGCCGAGCTCAACAAGAAGGTCGAGGAGAACACCGACGAGCTCATGGCCCAGGTCATGCCCCAGGACCTGCACAAGTTCGGCATGATCCCCGAGTTCATCGGCCGCATCCCCGTCATCACCTCCACCAAGGAGCTGACGGAGGACGACCTGGTGACCATCCTCACCCAGCCGAGGAACGCCATCGTCAAGCAGTACAAGCGCATGTTCGAGATCGAGGGCGTGAACCTCGAGTTCGAGGAGGACGCGCTGCGCGAGATCGCCCGCGAGGCGATTGCCCGCAACACCGGCGCCCGTGGCCTGCGTGCCATCTGCGAGGCGACGCTCGAGGAGACCATGTTCGACATCCCGAGTGACCTCGAGATCACGGACGTGATCGTGACGCCCGAGTCCGTGGGCGGCAAGGAGCCTCCGCGCATCGTGCGCAAGAGCTCGAGCTTTGGCAAGCACAGCGCCTAGCTGGCAGGTTTAGCTACAGATATCGTTCTGAGTGGGGGAGTCCGTCACGATGGTGGCGGGCTCCCCTTATGCCATGTCGGGACCATCGTGTCGGCGTGTGAAGGTGGAGATGATTTATCGCAAGCGCACGAGATGCGGGATTTTGAGCGTTTCGACGGAGGGGGAAGCGGGCCCGACAGTCTAGAAACACACAGAGTCACACTTCTGGGACCTCAATCGGGGAGTTTTGTGTGATTCGACTGCATGCCTCAGCTTGAAGATGGCCTTTGGGACCATGCGATTGCGACCTCAAACGCACAAAATCCCCGACTTCGTGCAAGCGCGCGGAATCAACTTGCAAGAGGAGGGCAATTCGAAGTCACCCCAGCAGCCGCACCGCGTTGTCGCGAACGATTGTCGCGAGGGCGTTCGGCTCCATGACGCGCGACTCGGCGATCGTCCGGATGCATCCCTCGAGCGAGCGTTCGATTTCCCCGGCCGAGAAGGGCACATCCTCCCCGGGAGGGAAGTCCGTCTCCGTCAGCAGCTGCGCAAGCGGCACCTGCCGCGCGTATTCGCGCCCGCGCCGCGTGCGCAGCATCATCTCGTTGACGGAAAACCAGCAGCCGGCCATGACGGCGCGGTGCAGCTCGTCCGACGTGCCCGTGAACCAGTGGAAGACGCAGCGGCACCTGTCAAGGCAGCCGGTCTGGCCCAGCACGTCGAGCACCTCGCCGGCGGACCTCACGGAGTGGATGGACATCACGCGCGGCCCCGTCCCGCCATCCGCCGCGGCGGCGACGCACGCGCGCCGGAACGCCTCGCGCTGACGGTCGAAGGACCCCTCGGGCACGTGCTTGGGCGAGAAGTCCATGCCGACCTCGCCCACGTACCGCGCCTTGGCAGCGAGCCGCTCGAAGTCGTGCACGTCCTTCTCGCCCACGCGACTGTCGGCCACCCACCAGGGGTGCATGCCCAGCGCCACGCGCACGTTGGGCTGGTCGGCCAGCGCGTCTCGCGCGGCTGTGTAGCCCGCGGGCGTGACCGTGTTCGCGAGGACCCAGAGCCCGTCCTCGCGCGCGTCCGCGGCGACCTCGCGCATGTTGGACATAAAGTCCAGGTGGCAGTGCGCGTCAAGCAGCCTCATGCCGGCCATGTCCTCCGCGGCGCCCGCGCCCATGCGGTTCACCTGCTCCCGCGGCGGCGCTCCGCCACGATGGGCGCCTGCACGTCCAGGTCGTTGTGGAGATCCGCCAGGTCGCAGATCACGCGGCCCGCGATCATCTGCCCCATGATGGGCGGCATGTAGCTCATCGTGCCCAGGGTCACGCCCTTCTCGGGGCGCTTTCCGTCTGGCAGGTCGGCGCCGCGCGGCGTCACGGGCATGGGCACCTCGGAGGAGTAGAGCACCTGCAGTCCGCGGATGCCGCGCTTGCGGCATTCCTTACGCATGACCTTGCAGATGGGGTCGGACTTGGTCTTCTCGATGGTGGAGAAGCGCAGGCGCTCCGGGTTGAGCTTGTTTGCCCCGCCCATGCTGGATATGAGCCGCAGCCCCGTGTCCTGGCACCACTTGGCGACGATGAGCTTCTGCGAGATGGTGTCGATGGCGTCGACCACGTAGTCGGGGCGGGGGAGCGCCTCGAGCGTGGGGACGAGGTTCTCCTTGGAGAGGAACTGGTGCACCGTGGTGACCCTGCAGTCGGGGTTGATGTCGTGGACGATGCGTTCCATCACGTCGGTCTTGGGCTGGCCGATGGTGGAGTGGTAGGCCACGGCCTGCCGGTTGATGTTGGAGGGCTGCACGATGTCGCGGTCCACCAGTACGAGCTCGCCCACGCCGCCGCGCGCGAGGGCCTCCACGCAGTTGGAGCCCACGCCGCCCAGGCCCAGCACCAGCACGCGGGAGCGCGCCAGAGCGTCGAGCCGCTCCTGCCCCAGGATGATGCGCAGCCGGTCGGTCGCGGTCTCCGCCTCCACCTGCGGAGCGTCCTCCTCCGCGGTGGCGTTCTTCTCGTCCATCGGTACCTCCAAGGCTCGAGCGCCGCGTGGGCGCGTGTGTGGTAACGACTGTAGCACGCGGTCGTGCGGGCGGCGCGTGGCGCGCGTGGTATGCTGTTGGGCTGACTTGACCGGCGCCGCCGGCCGGGTCGCAACGTAAGCCAGCCCCGGCGGAGGCGCGCGCCCATTACACGAGTGCCCACACCGTCTGACGGGGCGCGTAAGAAGGCGGTATCAACCGTGGAAGAAATGCCAAAGAACTACGACCCCCAGACCGCGGAGCCCGAGCTCATCAAGAGCTGGATGGACGCCGGCTGCTACCAGCGCAGCAAGGGGGTGGGCGACTGCACCGTCGTCATCCCGCCGCCAAACGTGACGGGCATTCTGCACATGGGCCACGCCATGGACGACACGATCCAGGACACCTACATCCGCTACAACCGCATGCGCGGCCGCTCCACGCGCTGGATCCTGGGAACGGACCACGCGGGCATCGCCACCCAGACCAAGGTGGACAAGAAGCTCAAGAGCGAGGGCATATCGCGCCTCAAGATCGGCCGCGAGAAGTTCATCGAGGAGTGCTGGAAGTGGCGCGAGCAGTACGGCGGCACCATCGTCAGCCAGATCAAGCGCATGGGCTGCTCCATCGACTTCGACGACGAGAAGTTCACCATGTCGCCCGAGTTCAGCCGTGCGGTCCGCAAGGTCTTCTGCGACTGGTACCATGACGGGCTCATCTACCGCGGCAAGCGCATCGTCAACTGGTGCCCCAGCTGCCGCACGGCCATCAGCGACGACGAGGCCGAGTACAAGGACGAAAAGGGCCACCTCTGGTTCCTGCGCTACCCCCTGACCGAGCCGGTCGACGGGATCGAGTACGTGACCGTGGCCACCACTCGCCCCGAGACGATGCTGGGCGACACGGGCATCGCCGTGAGCCCGCAGGACCCGGACAAGCAGAAGCTCGTGGGCAAGACCGTGATGCTGCCGATCGTAAACCGCGAGATCCCCATCTTCAGTGACTGGCACGTCGACCCCAAGTTCGGCACCGGCTTCGTGAAGGTGACGCCCGCACACGACCCCAACGACTACGCGATGGGCCAGACGCACAACCTCCCGCAGATCAACATCTTCGACGAGACGGCGCACGTGGTCGAGGGCTACGGCGAGTTCAGCGGCATGGACCGCGACGAGTGCAGGAAGGCCATCGTCGACTGGTTTGACGAGCACGGCCTGCTGGACCACATCGAGGACCTCGAGCACTCCGTCATGCACTGCTACCGCTGCGGCACGGCGCTGGAGCCGTGGCTGTCCGAGCAGTGGTTCGTGGCCGTGGACAAGCTCAAGGAGCGCGCGACCGAGGTCGTGAAGGACGGCGAGGTCAAGTTCCACCCCGATCGCTGGACGCAGACCTACCTCACGTGGATGGACAACCTCAAGGACTGGTGCATCAGCCGCCAGCTGTGGTGGGGCCACCGCATCCCCGTGTTCTACTGCGAGGACTGCGGCTGGGAGGACGCCCTCATGGAGGACACGGACGTCTGCCCCAAGTGCGGCGGCCACCACGTGCACCAGGACGAGGACGTGCTCGACACCTGGTTCAGCTCGCAGCTGTGGACCTTCGCCACGCAGGGCTGGCCCGACCACCCCGAGCAGATGGAGGGGCACCACCCCACGAAGGTCCTCGTGACCGCCCGCGACATCATCGCCCTGTGGGTCGCGCGCATGATCATGAGCTCGCTGTACTTCACGAACGAGATTCCGTTCCACGACGTGTACATCTACGCGACCATCCTGGCCAAGGACGGCAGCCGCATGAGCAAGTCCAAGGGCAACGGCGTGAACCCCATGGACCTCATCCAGAAGTACGGTGCGGACGCGATGCGCTTCAACCTGCTCACGCTCATCACCAACAACCAGGACGTCAAGTTCGACGCCAACATCGACAAGAAGACAAAGGAGCTGATTGACAGCCCGCGCACCGAGCAGGCCCGCTCCTTCGTCACCAAGATCTGGAATGCCAGCCGCTTCGTCCAGATGAACCTCGCCGGCTACGAGCCCGGCGCCCCCAAGGCCGAGACGCCCGAGGACGCGTGGATGCTCAGCCGCCTGGCCAAGGTGGTGGCCGACTCCACGAGGCAGCTCGAGCAGTACGAGTTTGGCGACTACGCCCGCAACATCCAGTCGTTCTTCTGGAACGAGGTGTGCGACTGGTACATCGAGCTCTGCAAGGACCGCCTGCTGCACGGCGAGCCCGCGGAGAGGCTGCAGGTCCAGCGCAACCTCGTGTTTGTCCTCGACACGTCCATGCGCCTGCTGCACCCGGTCATGCCGTTCGTGACGGAGAGCGTGTGGGACAAGCTCCCCGCCTCCGGCCTCGACGCGCACGACGCGCAGTTCCTCATGGTCGCCAAGTGGCCCGAGCCCGACGACTTTGCCAAGTTCGTGAACGAGAAGGCCGAGCACGACTTCGACCTCGCAAAGCGCGTGGTCTCCGCGGTGCGCTCGACTCGCGCCCGCTACCGCCTGTCGCCCAAGGCCGAGCTCGACGTGGCCGTCCGCTCCTCTGCGGATGACGCGGCGGTGCTCGAGGCGCAGCGCTCGTTCATCTGCTCCGTCGGCCGCGTGGACCAGCTTGCCCTCGGCCACGAGCAGGAGAAGCCTGAGGGCTCCGTCACCGTCGCCGACGGCACGCTCGAGATCTTCGTGGCGCTGGGTGGCCTTGTCGACCTCAAGGCCGAGGCGGCCCGCCTCAAGAAGGAGCTGGCAAAGGCCGAGAAGGACCTAAGCTCCGTGAGCAGGACCCTCTCCAACGAGGGCTTCGTCGCGAAGGCTGCACCTGCCATCATCGAGAAGAAGCGTGCCCAGCAGGCCGAGCTCACGACCACGATCGAGCAGCTCAAGAGCCAGCTCGCGGACTTCGAGTAGGTCCTGACGGGTCAGCATCGGCTTCCCACGCAGCGTGAGACGCACATGAAGGGCGGTCGCCGGCAGTGCCGACGGCCGCCTTCTGCTTCGGGTGCCAAGCGAGGATGCCCGAGATTCTCGCTAGGAGCGTGGATAGAACCTCCAGTAGAGGTCGGGAAGCGACGGACGATGCCTGCCGCCCACGTCGACCAGCTTGCCGTCTTGGATGAAGTACGCATCGTCGCAGGTCTCGTCCAGGTCGTGTAGGAGGTGCGATGACATGAAGACGCAGCGCCCCTCGGACGCATAGGCGCGGATGCGCTCCGACGCGAGCTCACGGTTGGTTGGGTCGAGGGCGTTCATGGGCTCGTCCATGAGCAGGACAGGCGACTGCGTGGCGAGAGCGACCGCGATGGAGACCTGCTGGCGCATGCCTTGGGAGAGCGTGCCGATGCGCTTGTGCCTGAACTCTGCGGCGCCCATATCCGCGAGGTAGTCATGCGAGTCGTCGCGACGGCCCCATAGGCATCGGATGAGGTCGAGCATTTGGTCCGGTGTGAGGTGGTCGTACAGGATGGCACTGTCGCCGGGAAGCAGGAAGACCATCCGCCGCCACGCGGCCTGGTGCGTGGGGTCCGCCTCTTGCACTTCAGAACGGACCGCAAGCGATGCGGACATGGCCGATGGCTTGCGCGGCATGCCCGCGAGTGCCGTGAGGAACGTCGTCTTTCCATATCCGTTTGGCGCGACGAATCCGACGACGCTCTTGGGACCAAGATTGAGGTCTCCGCTCACGATGGGCTGGTTGCGCACGTAGCCGACCTTTGCTCCATCAACACGAAGAAGCCAGCCCGACCTGGCCACGTCGGGGGAGCCGCCGCGAGCGTGTACGAACGAGTGCGCGAGGCGCGTCGTACGCACGATTACACCGGCCAGCCCCATGAGCAACGCCGTCATGCAGATAGAGGCCGTGCCGAGGGGGGCGCTCGCGCCTGCGATGGGAATCGCGTTCGTGGCGCCGGTACCACCCAACCTCCCGAAGATTCTTCCCGCGGAGAAGTACGTGGATGGTAAGACAGCAAATACGTTCGGGAAGAGGGCGCCAAGGCTGTAGCTGTTGTCGAGCAATGGCGGAACCAGAAGGAAGAGCCCCGCAATCATGACCGAGGATGACCGGAGCGAGGCCGAAAGGGAGCAGAGCGAGCCCAGACAGAAGCCTGCGATGAGGAAGACCGCTGCGTAAAGCAGGAGCTCCTGGCCAATTGTCGATCTCACGAGCGCGTCAGCCTGCCAGTAGATGACGGGGTATGTGACGTCTCCCGAGCCGTTTCGGACCGTCGCTAGGGCAACGGCCGGGAGCATGGGGACGAAAGAGCATGCCAGAGCGAGAAGGGCCCCAAAGGCGCCGAAGTACAGCCACGTTCCCAGAGGGGAGAACGGCGCGTGGGAGAGGAGCCTAGAGCAGGCGCACTCCCTTGCGACGGCCCAGAGCAGGACGAAGGGCGCGAGCAGGAGTAGGGGCGAGGGCACGGTGCCAAGGTAGAAGGCGCGAAGGACGAGGCCCGGCAGGTCGGAAGTTCCCTCGTACAGGGTGGGCGAACGAAGCCCGCAAACGGTGTCGAGAAACGCATGCGTAAAGGTGTCGAGTCTCCCCGCCGCCGAATCGCCTGACTGCCCCTGGGCTTTCTGGCTCTTGAGTAAGGCAAACTCGTAGGAGCGCACTTCCCTGCAGTAGGCAGCCTAGTCCTTCTCGCCCATTATCCTGTCGAGCTTGGACATCTCCCTGTGGTCCGCATCGGTCAGCTCCCGGCCGCTGTAGGCCAGGTTCTGCTACGCGTCGTAGTAGCTGTCCCTGGAGTAGTTGTACGAGGTGTCGGTGGCGATGGGAATGAGCGTCGCGAGCATCGCGACGGCAGCGATGGTTACAAGGGCCGTGAGCAGCCAACGCCTCCTGGCTAGGAGCGAATGGGACTTGGCAAGACCTGCAGCGGACATGACGTCCCCCCCAGGGTCGGAATGCAAACTGAGTAGGACCTTAGCACAGGTCGGCCATATGGTTCCCAGCTTGTCGGTCGACTGGGCGCTCGCTCCCCTTTCGGGCGTGGCACCTGCTCGCCACCGTTTGTTTCCGCTCGTGGAAACGTTGCGCGTCGCGCGCTGCGCTCGGATAAAGTGGTTCAAAGCTTGTTGACTTCAAGTGCCGGCGCACGGGAAAGGGGCCCGACGTCGGCGGGGAGGGAGCCATGCACAAAGAGTTCCTGATGGGAAACCAGGCGATGGCGTTGGGGGCGCTCGCGGCCGGGGTCGACGTGGTGGCGGGCTATCCGGGCACGCCCTCGACAGAGATTCTGGACACCATCGCCAAGCGCAACCCGGGCGACGTCTACGTGGAGTGGTCTGTCAACGAGAAGTCCGCGCTCGAGGTGGCGGCCGGCGCATCCTACGCGGGCGCCCGCTCGCTCGTGACCATGAAGTGCGTGGGGCTCAACGTGGCGGCCGACCCGCTCATGAGCCTGGAGTACATTGGCGTCAAGGGCGGCATGGTCATCGTGGTCGCGGACGACCCGGGCCCCATATCCTCACAGACCGAGCAGGACACGCGCACGTTTGCCCAGTTCAGCAAGGTGCCGTGCCTGGACCCCTCCGGCGTGGCCGAGGCCTATGCCATGATGGGTGACGCCTTCGAGCTTTCCGAGAAGTACCACACGCCGGTGTTCCTGCGTCCGACCACCCGCGTCGACCACGGCTACGAGGCCATCGACGTGGCCGACCCGGACGAGTACCAGGCGACCTCCCCGGAGGGCTTCGTGAAGGACGCGTCGCGCTGGGTCATCTTCCCGCGGCTTTCCGTGCGGGCCCACGCGGACATCGAGCGGCGTAACGCAGAGCTCTCGCACGAGCTCAGCGGCTACGCCCGCAACCGGATCGACTGGGAGCGCGGCCACGGCGATGCGGCGCCCAAGGACGACGCCGCGGCGATGGGGGCGCGTACTTCTCGCAAGGCAATCGCGACGCATGGCATCAACTACACCTACGTGCGCGACAACCTGGCCGAGGGCGAGTGCCGCGTGCTGCGCGTGGCGACGCCGTTTCCGTTCCCGGACGACCTCGCGCTCGATTTCCTGCAGGGCGTGGACGAGGTCCTGTGCGTGGAGGAGCTCGATCCCGTGATCGAGCGGGCCCTCGTGGCGCTTGCCGGCAGGCGCCACCTGGACGTGGCCGTGCGCGGCAAGCTCACGGGCGACGTCAAGCCATCCGGTGAGAACTCCGTGGAGTACGTCGGCGGCGTGATCGACAAGTTCCTGGGCAGGGGAGAAGGACGCGCCGCCTTGGCCGCCGACCCCGCCGTGGGCGCCGCCGAGCCACCGCAGCTGCCCGTGCGCCCGCCCGTGCTCTGCGCTGGCTGCCCGCACCGCGCGAGCTTCTATGCGGTCAAGCGAGCGATGCGCGGCAAGAAGACCATCTTCTGCGGCGACATCGGCTGCTACACGCTGGGCAACGCTCACCCGCTCGACATGTGCGACACCTGCCTCTGCATGGGCGCGGGCATCAACATCGCACAGGGCGTGGGCCACGTGGAGCCGGACACGCACTGCTTCGCCTTCGTGGGCGACTCCACGTTCTTCGCGTCCGGTATCACGGGCGTGGTGAACGCGTTCTACAACCAGGCCAATATGACGCTCTGCGTGCTGGACAACGCCACCACCGCCATGACCGGCCACCAGCCGCACCCGGGCACGGGCTGGACGGCCATGGGGCAGAAGGTCACGCCCGTATCGATCGAGCGCGTTCTCAGGGCCATCGGCCTCACCACGGTGGAGACGGTGGACCCGCTCGACCTGGAGGCGACGGCCAGGACCGTGGCGCGCGTGGACGCGGAGCCCGGCGTCAAGGCCATCATCTTCAGGAGCCCGTGCGTGTTCCTGTACAGGCCAAGCGCGCAGAGCCACGTGGACCCCGCGCGCTGCGTGGGCTGTCAGCGCTGCGTCAAGCAGCTGGGCTGCCCTGCGCTTGTGCCGCAGGCAGACGGCAGGGTGGCGATAGACGGCTCGCAGTGCACGGGTTGCACGCTGTGCGAGCAGGTGTGCCCCACGGGCGCGATATCCGGAGGCGTGAGGGTATGAGCGAGGCAAGCGTGACGACCGTGACCCCGCAAGCCGCGGGCGAGAAGGACGGGGCCATGCGGGCCGACATCGTGCTCTGCGGCACGGGCGGCCAGGGCACCGTGCTGGCGTCCCGGCTGCTCGCCACCGCGGCCATGCAGCACGGCCTCCCCGTCAAGACGGCCGAGACCATCGGCATGGCGCAGCGCGGCGGCTCCGTCTTCAGCCACGTGCGCATCGGCGAGGGCGTCGCGGGTCCCATGATCGGCCGCGGCAGGGCAGACCTGCTGATCGCCTTCGAGCCGGCGGAGGCCGTGCGCCAGCTGGGCTTCCTCAAGCCGGGCGGCACCGTGGTCGCGAGCAACCGCGCCGTGGTGCCGGTATCGGCCATGACCGGAGGCCCCGCCTACCACCTGGACGAGGTCATGTCCTACCTGCGCACGACGGTGGACCGCCTCGTGGTGGTGGACGCCGCCGACGCGGAGCGCGAGCTGGGCTCGGCCAAGGTGCTCAACGTGCTGCTGCTGGGCGCGGCCGCGCGCACGGGCGCCATCGGCTTCACCGTGGAGGACGTGGGCCGCGCCATGCACGCGTGCGTGCCGGAGCGCTTCTGGGAGCTCAACGACCGCGCGCTCGCGTACTCGGAGCGCTACGTGTAGGCCGTGCCACGACGCCGCAGCAGGGGACACCACAAGAGCAAGGGATTGCCATGCAGATATCTGACAAGCAGCTCGACCAGGTCAACACGCAGATCGCGCGCCTGCGCGCGTCGGACAACTTCTACGGGCGCCGCCTCAAGGAGGAGGGCATCACGGGCGTGGCCTCGGCCGACGAGTTCCTGAGGCTGCCCTTCTCGTCCAAGCAGGACCTCCGCGACGCCTATCCGCTGGGACTCGCCGCGGTCCCGGAGGAGAAGATCGTGCGCATCCACTCGAGCTCGGGCACCACGGGCACGCCCGTGATCGTGCCGTACACCGCCAAGGACGTGGACGACTGGGCAACGCAGTTCGCGCGCTGCTACCAGATGGCGGGCGTCACCAACCGCGACCGCGTGCAGATAACCCCCGGCTACGGCCTGTGGACGGCCGGCATCGGCTTCCAGGCCGGCGCGGAGAAGCTGGGCGCCATGGCCATCCCCATGGGCCCCGGCAACACGGAGAAGCAGCTCCAGTTCATGGTGGACATGCAGTCCACGGTCATCTGCGCAACGTCGAGCTACGCCCTTCTCCTTGCGGAGGAGGTGCAGAAGCGCGGCATGAGGGACCAGATCGCGCTCAGGCGCGGCGTCATCGGCTCCGAGCGCTGGGGCGAGAAGATCCGCCGCCGCATCTGCGACGGCCTCGGGATCAAGGCGTACGACATCTACGGCCTGACCGAGGTGTACGGCCCCGGCATCGGCATCAGCTGCGACGCCAACGACGGCATGCACTACTGGGACGACTACATCTACCTCGAGATCGTGGACCCCAACACGGGCGAGTCCGTGCCAGACGGCGAGTGGGGCGAGATCGTGATCACCACGCTCGTGAAGGAGGGTGCGCCGCTCATCCGCTTCCGCACGCACGACCTGAGCCGCATCATCCCCGGGCCATGCCCCTGCGGCAGCCCGTACCCGCGCATCGACACGCTGCGCGGCCGCTCGGACGACATGTTCAAGATCCACGGCGTCAACGTGTTCCCGCGCCAGGTGGAGGAGGTCATCGCGTCGTTCCCGCAGCTCTCGAGTGAGTACCAGATCCACCTCTCGCACCTGGAGGGCCGCGACACCATGCGCCTGTACGTGGAGACGGACGGCACGCAGAACTTCCTGGAGCTCGCGGACGAGGTCGCGCACGAGTGCCGCAACCGCATCGGCTTCACGCCGCTCGTCAAGGTGGTGGAGCTGGGCGTCCTGCCACGCAGCGAGAAGAAGACCAAGCGCGTGTTCGACGAGCGCTACGAGTAGCGCCTGCGGCGCCGGGGGAGAAGGACGCGGCGCCGCCGGATGTACAGCTTGTGCGATGCGTGACCAAATGCGGATTGTGCCTGGCAGCCTCCCCCGGTCTGTTACAATCTGTCACGATGCTGTGGGTTCCTGCCGCTGGGCTTTGGGAGCCGTACGTAAAAGGAAAGGCCACTAAGACATGTCAGATCTTCTGAACCAGATCATCACCCCCGAGGTCCGCATGGTCCTCTACCTGATGGTCGCGTGCATCGTGATGCTCTACATCCTCTCCATCGTGTACGTCATCCGCGACGCGCAGCGCCGTGGTGCGGAGCCCTGGTGGCTGTGGGCGATCATCTCGATCATCCCGATCGTCGGCCTTCTGGCGTACGTGATCCTGCGTCCGAGCTCCTACCTGGTCGACCGCGAGGAGCAGGACCTGGACATCGCGCTTCGCGAGCACCAGCTCTCGCACTACGGCATCTGCCCCAAGTGCGGCGCGCCCATCGACCGCGACTTCGTTGTCTGCCCCATCTGCAACACGCAGGTGCGCAACGTGTGCCCCACCTGTCACCGTCCGCTCAACGCGGACTGGAAGGTCTGCCCGTACTGCCGCACCCGCATCCAGTAGCGGCAGGGACATTTCCCGAACCCCAAAGGACGTCAGCGCAACCACGCGCCGGCGTCCTTCTCTTTACCTTGTCTGTGGCCGTGCGGCCGGCGTATGCATGTGACGATTGGACCCGGCACGGGGTGTCCGCCCCCTTGGGGTAGAAGGACGCGCGACCGCCCTTGCGTCCTTATTGGATGGAATGGGCAACCATAGTGGCCATTTTGGCCCGTTGCGGCGCCAGAGTGTGGTACAACCGAGGGGTAACCAAGCAGGAAAGGCACACGCGGCACATGCACGCTCGTTTTGCACGTCGAACTAGGACTATGTAGGCACCTGTCCCTTTATGAGTCGGGCTCGGCTTGTGACAGGTGCCATGGAGCCCGCATCCGTAGGAGCGGGCTATTTTTATGCATAGCGGACGCGGCACGCCGCGTATACCAACGGAAGAGGTTATCAAGATGAAGGCACTGTTCAACGACGGCCATGTGGAGGACGTTCCCGAGGACGAGGAGCTCCACGTCATCCGTCACTCCGCCGCTCACATCATGGCGCAGGCCATCCAGCACCTGTACCCGGAGGCCAAGTTCGCCTTTGGCCCCGCCACCGACAACGGCTTCTACTACGACATCGACCTGGGTGACAAGAAGGTCTCGGAGGACGACTTCCCCGCGATCGAGGCCGAGATGAAGAGCATCTGCAAGCAGAACCTCAAGTTCGAGGTGTTCGAGCTCCCTCGCGCCGAGGCCATCGACTACATGAAGCAGCGCGGTGCCGACTACAAGGTCGAGCACATCGGCGACCTGCCCGAGGACGCGCGCATCACGTTCTACAAGCAGGGCGACTACGTCGACATGTGCGTGGGCCCGCACATCCTCTACACCAAGGCGCTCAAGGCGTTCAAGCTCACCGGCGTGAGCGGCGCCTACTGGAAGGGCGACAAGGACAACAAGATGCTCACCCGCATCAACGGCGTCGCCTTCCGCAACAAGACCGAGATGGACGAGCACTTCAAGCTCCTGGAGGAGGCGGAGAAGCGCGACCACCGCAAGATCGGCCAGGAGATGGACATCTTCATGATGAACGAGGCCGGCCCCGGCTTCCCGTTCTGGCTGCCCAACGGCATGCGCATCCGCAACGCCCTCATGCAGTACTGGCAGGAGATGCAGGACAAGTACGGGTACGACCAGGTGCAGACGCCCATCATCCTCTCGCGCAAGCTCTGGGAGACCTCCGGTCACTGGGACCACTACAAGGAGAACATGTACACGACCCAGATCGACGACGAGGACTACGCGATCAAGCCGATGAACTGCCCCGGCGCCTGCCTCATTTACAAGAGCAAGCCGCGCAGCTACCGTGACCTGCCCCTCAAGCTCGCGGAGGCCGGCATCGACCACCGCCACGAGCTCAAGGGCGCCCTGCACGGCCTCTTCCGCGTCCGCGAGTTCCAGCAGGACGACGCGCACCTCTTCATCCGTCCGGACCAGATCACGGAGCAGGTCGAGGACGTCGCGCACCTGATCACGGCGTACTACGCGCAGTTTGGCTTCCCGTATCGCGTTGAGCTCTCCACGCGCCCGGACAACTCCATGGGCTCCGACGAGGACTGGGAGCGCGCGGAGGAGGGCCTCAAGAAGGCCCTGGAGGACATGCACGTCGACTACAAGCTCAACCCCGGCGACGGCGCGTTCTACGGCCCCAAGATCGACTTCCACCTGCAGGACTGCCTGGGCCGCGAGTGGCAGTGCGGCACCATCCAGCTCGACTTCCAGCTCCCGCACAACTTCCAGCTGGAGTACGTGGACAAGGATGGCACCAAGAAGCAGCCGATCATGATCCACCGCGCGGGCTTTGGCAGCTTCGAGCGCTTCATCGGCATGCTCATCGAGCAGTACGCGGGCAAGTTCCCCACGTGGCTGTCGCCCTGCCAGGTCAAGGTCCTTCCCGTGTCCGAGAAGACCCGCGACTACGCTAACGAGGTCGCTCAGACCCTGCGCGACGCCGGCGTGCGCGTGAAGGTGGACGACCGTGACGAGAAGATCGGCTACAAGATCCGCGAGGCCCGCTCCATCGACCGCGTGCCCTACATGCTGATTCTGGGCGAGAAGGAGAAGGAGGCCGGCAACATCAGCGTCCGCGACCGCGCGACCAACGAGACCACGCAGCGCGACCTGGCCGACTTCGTGAAGGACATCACGGAGGAGATTCGCGAGCGCCGCGGCTAATCCGGGCCCACGGAACCCAACGGTATGACGAGGGTCGTCCCACTCTGGTGGGGCGGCCCTTTTGCGTTGTGTCGCGGGCCAAGGCGGCGCGTCCTTCTCGCCCGCGTGGGCACCGCGCGATGCGGTACAGTTGGGACGTTGACCGACGAATCTTGGGGATGCCTGCATGACTGACGCGACGCTTGACGGGGGAGAAGGACGGGGCGACTCAGCGGGGGAGGCCCTGCGGGACGCGTGCCGCACGTTTGCGAGGGCGCTCGGCGGCAGGAGCCGCGCGTGGGTCGTGGCTGCCTCGGGCGTCGCGGACGTGGCACGGGAGCTGGGGCTTGACGCCGGCTCCGTCGCGACTCCGCTTGGAGGCGTGCCGCTGGCCATGACGGACGTGCGCGTGCTTGCCAGGCGAAGGGATGCGAGGCCGGCTGACGAGCGCACGCCGCTCGTGCTGGACGTGAGCCTGACGTCTGCCCTGGGATGCCCCGCGGGAAGGCTCGGTGCGGACGTGGCGCTGGCGTCGCTCGATCGCGTGGTGCGGCGCCGCGACTGCGGCATGGTCATGGTCGGGCTGCGCCGCGAGGCATTGCAGGGCCGCAATGGGTGCGAGGGCCTGGCTGACGCGGTGGCAGCGCTGCCAGCGCCGGACGATGCCCTGGTGTGCGAGCTGGCCCGCAGCATGGCCGACTACGACCAGAGGCGCCGCACGGCAAACGACAACGCGCAGGTGGCCGCGGCGTTCCTGCGCTGCCATCCGGCCGTTGCGGAGGTGCGCTACCCGGGCCTGACCGACGATCCATCGTATGAGGCCGGGGCCGCCAACCTTGAGGATGGCTTTGGCCCGCTGGTGGATGCGAAGTTTGCGCAGGGCGTCGGACGCGACCTTGCCCGCGATTGGCACGCGGAGCTTTGCGGCAGCTATGTGCCAGGCGGCACCGCCAGCAGCGCGCGCGTGTTGCAAGATGACTCTGGTGCGCTATGGCTCAGGGTCGAGTGCGGCTGTGGCGACCCGAAAGAGCTCGTGGTCGCGCTGGAGGCACTTCTCGGCAGCATGGGCAAACGGGTCTGATTGACACGCGGGTTAACAAGAGCGGCCGCCTCCGCGATGGGAGGCGGCCGCTCATCAAGTCTCGTATGAGCCAACCTGTGCTACTGGCCGTCGTGCGCGTACGTCACGAACGAGAAGGCCTTGCCCCTCTTGGTGACGCCGCCCTCCTCGACGGACTCCACGCGCCAGGCAGGGTCCTCGTCCAGGTTGGGGAAGAACGCGTCCGCGGGCAGCGTGACGTCGAACTTGGTGACGTAGGCGCGCGCACAGTGGGGGAGAAGCGCGCGGTACACGGACTCCCCGCCGATGAGCCAGACGCGGGAGGGGTCCTCGCCCGCGACGGCCGCGAGCGCCGCCTCGGGCGACGTGACGCCCACGACGCCCTCGGGAAGGCTCGCGGGGTCGTGGGTCACGACGACGTTCCTGCGTCCCTTGAGGGGGCCTCCGGGGAAGCTTGCGAGTGTCCTTCTTCCCATGACGACGGTGCAACCCATGGTGAGCTCCACAAAGCGGTGCATGTCCGCCCTGCTGTGGACGAGCAGCTGTCCCTCGAGGCCGATGCCCCAGTCGTCGCACACCGCGACTATTGCGTTCATGCGCTTCCTTTCGCCTGGCTGCCTAGATCGCGATGGGGATGTCCTTAACCTGCGGGCCGTGCTCGTAGCCCTCGACGATGAGGTCGTCCGTCGTGAAGTCGTAGAAGTCGTGCACGTACGGGTTGAGGTGCACCTTGGGTGCGGGGTAGGTGGGCCTGCTGATGAGCTCCTTCACGATGTCCACGTGGCGGTCGTAGATGTGCGCGTCCGCGATCATGTGCACGAGCTCGCCGGCGTACATGTTGCTCACCTGCGCGACCATCATGAGCAGGATGGCGTACTGGCACACGTTCCAGTTGTTTGCCGCGAGCACGTCCTGGCTGCGCTGCACGAGGACCATGTTGAGCGTGGGGCGGTCGTCGCCCGGGTGCTCCGTCACGTTGTAGATGGCGTTGTACGCGCAGGGGTAGAGGTGCATCTCGGACAGGTCCGCAAAGGTGTAGAGGTTCGTCATGATCCTGCGGCTGAAGGGGTTCTCGCGCAGGTCCTTGAGGACGCGGTCCATCTGGTCGTAGTCGCCGTCGGCGTAGTGGCTCACCTGGCCCACCTGGTAGCCGTAGGCCTTGCCGATGGAGCCGTTCTCGTCCGCCCACTCGTCCCAGATGTGCGGCTTGAGGTCGTGCACGTTGTTGGACTTGCGCTGGTAGATCCACAGGACCTCGTCCATGCAGCTCTTGAGCGCCGTGCGGCGCAGCGTGAGCGCGGGGAACTCCTCGCGCAGGTCGTAGCGGTTGCACACGCCAAACTGCTTGATGGTGTAGGCGGGCGTGCCGTCCTCCCAGTGCGGTCGGACCTTCTGGCCCTTGGTGGTGGTTCCGTTGTTGATGATGTCCTTGCACATGGCGATGAAGATGTCGTCAGCCTTGCTCATGTCTGGCCTCCGTTCGCGAGTTAGCTCAGGTGGGATGCGGTTGCGGTGCCTGCGGCGGGCATGCGGTAGGCGCCCTCGCCCAGGCCGTACGCGCCGTCGTCGTAGGTGTCCTCGTCCTGGTCATGCTGCTGGTCGTTCTGGTAGTAGCTGCCCGATCCGCCGTCCTGGTACGCGCGGTCGACGACGTAGCCCACGAAGCCGGTCACAAAGGAGCCGATGGCGCTGGACAGGAGGAGAAGGACGATCACGCCGACCGCGGCGATCACCACGGGCTTGGCGCCCGAGTTCGAGTTGTCGGGCGAGGTCGTGGCGGAGGCGGTCTCTATCACCTGGGGCACCGGCGCCAGGCCTTGCTGTGCCTGTGGCTGTGCGGCCTGTGGCTGCGGTGCGGTCTGTGCCGGCTGCGCGTCTTGCGCCTGGCTTTGGTCTTCCTGCATGGGCATCCTCCCGTGGTCGCTTTCCGCCCTATCATAGCAGCTCATACGACGCTGGGACGTGCCCGCCGCTAGAAGCGGCCCTCCGTGAAGACCTCGTCCCACGCCATGCCGAGGCTGCGCGCGACGTCCGCGTCGGCGGGGAGCCAGTCGACGTCCAGGAGCTCGTCCTGCGAAAGCCAGCGCTCGGCGTCGTGCTCGTTGGAGTGCGGCTCGGAACCCTCGAGCGGGATGCACACGTAGACGTCCATGTGCAGGTGGAACGTGGGGTAGTCGCGCTCGACCGTGTCGAGGTACCACGTCGCGGAAAGCTCGAGCCCGAGCTCCTCGCGCACCTCGCGGCGCAGCGCCTGCTCCGGCGTCTCGCTCTTCTCGACCTTGCCGCCCGGGAACTCCCAGCCCAGGAGCTCGCCGTGCGTGCGGTGTGCCGCGTAGATGCGGCCGTCCTTCCAGATGACTGCCGCCACCACGTCTACCGTGCTCACTCTGCCTGCGCCTCCGTACGCTCCTCGATCCTCACCGTCGCGTAGAACTCGCCGTCAGGCGAGTCGGGCTTTGCGAGGCGCACGGTGCGCGCGTGATCACCCACGAAGACCTGGGGCACCAGAACGTCGCCCAGGAGCGCCATGGCCTCGTACTGGACCGTGATGCGCCAGGGGAGAAGCGCGAGGCCAAGCTCGTCGAGGGCGTCGAGCGCCATCTGGATGTACTGGGCGTTGTTGACGTGGCGGTTGGTGTCGAGATGCTGACGCGTGACCGTGATGGGCGCGGCCTGCGTGAAGTCGCCGCTGACGGCGATCTTGCGGCTCGTGGGCGGCAGGTCGACGCGCGGCGTGTCCTCCACGTAGACCATCTGACGCTCCGGAACCTTGACGGGGCGGCCGAGCTCGGTGTCGAACACGAACCAGAGGGAGTCCGCCAGCACGCAGGGCGGCTCGCCGCGGCGTCCGAGTGTGAAGTCGCGGTATGCGAGCAGGCGCTTTGTGCCGTGGCTCCACGTGCTGGTGGTTATCTCCTCGCCAAAGGAGGGCAGGTCGTCGATCTGGATCTGCCAGGCGGAGAGGAACCACGCATAGTGGTTGCGGTGCATGTCGTCGAGGCCGAGGCCCACGTGCTCGCACTGGAACGTGGAACAGTCCTGCATGAGGTTCACGAGGCCGAGCACCGAGAGCCTGCCGTCCGCCGCGCACTCGCTATAGCGGACCCTGCTGTCATATGAGTACAAGCTGCACCCTCCCCAGGCGCGCCACCCGAGGCGCTAGTCAAAAACGACGCGGTTCTTCTCGTCAAAGTAGGGGCTTGCGTGGTCGACCACGAGCTTGTTGCAGTGCGGGATCACGTGCGCCTTGTAGCCAAGCACGGTGCCGGGGATGGTGTCGCCGTCCACCTGCATGGGGATGGGCGAGTCCGTGCGGACCTCGACCTCCCTGCCCGCGAAGTGCTCGATGAAGGGTCGGCCGCCCTTGGCCTCCTTGTCGAACAGGCCCGTGAAGATGGGCACGAGCAGCTGCACGGCGTCCGAGGTCTCGAGCACGATAACGTCGATCTTGCCGTCGGACATGGAGCAGTCGGGCACGATCTGGATGTCGGCCTGCATCTTGGCGGTGTTCGCGACGATGCACGCGATGCCGTCGCGCTCGAACGTCTCGCCGTCGACCGTGATGGTGAAGTGCTCGACCTTGGGGTGGGCGTTCGCGAGCGCCGCCGTGAAGTACGCGGCCTCGCCGATTACCTGCTTGCCGGGGATGGCCTCGCGCATGAGGATGGCGTCGTAGCCGGAGCCCGCCATGAGGCCGAAGCCGCGGGAGTCGCTGTTGCCGTCCGTGTCGACCCACGAGATCTCGCCGTAGTCCGCGCTCACGTAGTAGCCCTCGCGGCAGGCGGCCGCGATGGACGCGGGCTCGGGCGCGTTCGCGAGGTTCTCGAACACGAGGTTAGCCGTACCGGACGGGAAGACGCAGGTCAGGACGTTGCGATCGCGAAGCTCGTACAGCAGGCTCGTCACGGTGCCGTCGCCGCCGGAGAGCACCACCAGGTCGAAGGACTCCGCGTCGCGCAGCTCCTCGCGGCCGGCGGACTCTGGGTCGAGCCCGCGTATCACGATCTCATCGTCCTCGCGGATGATCGCGTGCATGAAGTCGAAGATGTCGCTCGACCCGATGCCAGACTTTAGGTTGTGAACGATGAGGATGCGCACGGTGCCCTCCCGCCTTGTTATGTATGATGTTGTGGCGATGCCGCGTCTGCGGGCGCCATGACCACAAAGGATAGCGCATGCGCGAATTCGGCGTCAGTCCGACAAATTCCTTAAACGAAAGAGTCCCATTGTACATATCCGACAAGAGGGAGCTCGCCGCCTTCTGCGAGCGGGCGTCAGGGTCAAAGGTGCTCGCCGTCGACACGGAGTTCATTCGCGAGAAGACCTTCTATCCACGACTCTGCCTCATCCAGGTCGCGACCGAGGAAGAGTCCGCGGCTGTCGACCCCATCCTCATCCAGAACCTCTCGAGCCTCAGGGCGCTTTTGGAGGACCCCAACATCACGAAGGTCTTCCACGCCTGCAGCCAGGACCTCGAGGTGATACTCCAGGCGATGGGCTGCGTGCCCACGCCCGTGTTCGACACGCAGGTGGCCGCGGCGTTTTTGGGCTACCGCCAGCAGATCGGCTACGGCGCCCTCGTGGAGCAGTGCTGCGGCGTGCGCCTGCCCAAGGCGGAGTCGCTCACGGACTGGTCGCGCCGCCCGCTCGACGCCGAGCAGCTCAAGTACGCCGAGGACGACGTGATCTACCTCCCGCGCATCTACCACCAGATGATGGAAGAGCTGAGGGAGAAGGACAGGCTCTGGTGGGTCGAGCCCGAGATGGCCGAGGTGACGAGCCGCGAGCACTTCTCCCGCCCGCCCGAGCAGGCCTACCTGCACCTCAAGCGCTCGGGGTCGCTCACGCGAAAGCAGCTGGCCGTGGCGCGCGAGGTGAGCGCCTGGCGCGACGTCACGGCTGCGGAGCGCAACATCCCGCGCAAGTGGGTCGTGTCCGACGAGGTCATCGTCGAGTGCTGCAAGCGCGTGCCCAAGAGCGTGGACCGGCTCAGGCGCATCCGCGGCACGGAGCAGATTGCCGACCGTGACGCCCGCGGCATCGTAGAGGCCGTGCGCAAGGGCGAGGCCTGCCCGCCGGAGGACTACCCGGAGTCCAAGCGCAAGGACCGTCCCTCGGCGGAGGCCGAGAGCGTCGCGGACCTCATGTACGCCATGCTCAGGATCATCTCCGAGAAGAGCGGCGTCGCAACGAAGGTCATAGCCACGCGCGACGACCTCCTGGACGTCGCGGCCGGCCGACTGGGCTCCAGGCTCATGAAGTCCTGGCGCTACGAGATTGCCGGCCGGCAGCTCGAGGCGCTCCTCTCGGGCAAGGTCGGCCTCACCGTCAAGGACGGCAGGGTCGAGGTCCTGTAGGCGAATTTATGTCCGCCGTGTTGGGTAAAAGTGACTCAAGCGATTAACGGATCGGAGAAGATCATGTATTACGGCTACGGAATGGACTTCGCCTACCTGGGGATCGTCGTTCTCTCGATCGTCCTGGGTGGCATCACGCAGGCCTACATCAACTCCCAGTACAAGAAGTGGTCGCGCGTCCCGGCGTCCACGGGCAGGACGGGCGCCCAGGTGGCGCGCCAGATGCTCGATTCGGAGGGCGCACCCAACGTGGGCATCGGACGCGTCGATGGCCACCTCACGGACTACTACGACCCGCGCGACAACAACCTGCACCTCTCGTCGGAGAACTTCGAGGGTGGCTCCGTCGCGTCCGTCGCGGTCGCCTGCCACGAGGCCGGTCACGCCGTGCAGACGGCCAAGGGCTACGCCATGGGCAAGTTCCGCACCGCGCTCGTGCCCGTCGTCAACTTCACGCAGCAGATCTGGATCGTCGTGCTCGTCATCGGCATGGCGCTCGGCCTCGTGGGCCTCACGCAGCTCGCCGTCGCGCTGTTCGCGTTCTCGGTGCTGTTCCAGCTGGTCACCCTCCCCGTCGAGATCGACGCCTCAAAGCGCGCCGTGAAGTACCTCTCCACCGAGGGCGGCGCGATTGACGAGAAGGGCGCCCGCCAGGTGCTGACGGCCGCCGCGCTCACGTACGTCGCCGCCGCGCTCATCTCGGTCCTCCAGCTCGTGTACCTGATGGGCCGCACGGACAGCAGGAACTAGCATGGCGGGCGGCAAGGAGTCGGAGGCGCTGTCCGTCCACGAGGCGGTCATGGTGGCGAGCGCCCACGTGGACGCCATCCCCATGCTCACCGTCTTGGGCGAGGTCAGCGGCTTCAGGGGACCCAACGCAAGGTCCGGCCACTGCTACTTCCAGCTGAAGGACGACGAGTCCGCGATGGACGCCATCGTCTGGCGCGGTACGTACCAGAAGTGCGGCTTCAGGCTCAAGGACGGCATGAAGGTCCTCATGACCGGCCGCTTCAACATCTACGCGGCGTCGGGCAGGCTGTCCTTCGTGGCCAAGAGCGTGAGCCTCGCCGGAGAGGGCCTGCTGAGGCAACAGGTCGCCGCTCTTGCCAGGAAGCTCGAGGCCGAGGGGCTCATGTCCGAGTCACGCAAGCGTCCCATCCCGCGCTTCTGCACGCGCGTGTGCGTGGTCACCTCGCTCTCAGGCAGCGTGATCGACGACGTCAAGCGCACGCTCGCCAGGCGCAACCCGCTCGTCGTGATCCAGGAGGCGGGCTGCACGGTGCAGGGGCCTGGCGCCCCGCAGAGCATAATCCGCGCGCTTAATGTTGCGGCCGCGGCAAAGCCGGACGCCATCCTGCTCGTGAGGGGTGGCGGTTCGTTCGAGGACCTGATGACCTTCAACGACGAGTCGCTGGCGCGCGCCGTCGCGGCATGCCCCGTGCCCGTGGTGACGGGCATCGGCCACGAGCCCGACACGTCCATCTGCGACATGGTGGCGGACCGGCGTTGCTCCACGCCCACAGCGGCGGCGGAGTCGGTCGCACCCGCGCTCGACGAGATCGTGAACCAGATCAACGACCGAAAGGTCAGGCTCGAGCGCACGATGCAGAACCTCGTCGCGAGCGACGAGGCCGTCGTGGAGCAGCTCGCGGAGTCCTCACGGCGTGCCATGACGACGTACCTGCAGGCAAAGCGGGCGTACGTGGAGTCGCTCGCGTCCAGGCGCTGCCTCTCGGACCCGATGGCGCCGTTCGAGGTTCGCGCCGGGGAGCTCAACCTGACGGAGGAGCGGCTTAACGCCGCCATGCCGAGGCTCGTATCCCACGCGCGGGAGTCGCTCGAGAAGGACGCCCGCGCTCTAGGCGCGGCGGGACGGCGGCTGCTTTCGCCCTTCGAGGCGCAGCTTCGCGCAAGCGCGGGTTCGTTGGACGCGCTCTCGCCGCTTCGGGTCCTCGCGAGGGGCTACGCGATCGCAAGGGACGACAAGGGCCACGTCGTGAGCGACGCCTCGAGGCTGAGCGTGGGGGAGGACGTCACCGTCCTTCTCGGCAGTGGGTCCTTTGGCGCGAAGGTCAGCTCGGTAGACGCGGGCACAACAGACAAGGCATAGGAACCTCGTCCTAGGAGGAACGATGGCGGAAGAGTACAGGAACATAGACGAGATGTCGTTCAAGGAGGCCTCGATCGAGCTCGAGCAGATCGTGAGGTCGCTCGAGGCCGGCGACCTCGAGCTCGAGGAGTCGCTCAGCAAGTACACGAGGGGCGTCGAGCTGCTCAAGAGCCTGCGCGAACGCCTGGCGAACGCCGAGCAGAAGGTGCAGGTGCTGCTCGACGCGACGGACGCCTCCGTGGGTACGGACACGACGGCCGCGCCGGCGACGGCCTTCATCAACGAGTAGCGCCCAGGACGAGAAGGACATCCATAGGAGGGATTACGACATGGCAATCAAGGACGACTGCATCTTCTGCAAGATCGCGAACCACGAGATCGAGTCCGACTACGTGTACGAGGACGACCTGGTGTGCGCGTTCAAGGACATGAACCCCCAGGCACCCGTGCACGTGCTGGTGGTTCCCAAGGACCACTACGACAACCTGGTCGACGACGTCCCCGGCGAGGTCCTCGCCGCGATGGCGCACGCCGTCAAGGAGGTCGCGAAGAGGACCGGCATCGACAAGCAGGGCTTCCGCGTGATTGCCAACACCGGCGCCGACGCGGGCCAGACGGTCATGCACCTGCACTTCCACGTGCTGGGCGGCAAGAAGCTGGGCGAGAAGATCCTGTAGACCCTGCCCCAAGGTAAATGTCTATGATATGAGTGTCATTCTTGGACCCGCGTTGTGGCCATGGGGCGACGGCGCGGGTTACACTTGTGCAAGTCAAGAGGGCGGGAACACGCCCCATGCGAGAGGAGACACATGAACGTTCTGGTCATCAACGCCGGAAGCTCGTCGCTCAAGTACCAACTTCTGAACACGAAGACGCGCGAGGTCTTCGCGAAGGGCAACTGCGAGCGCATCGGCATCGACGGCTCCTTCATCGGCCACGAGGAGAAGGGCGCCGGCAAGCAGAAGCTCGAGGTCGCGCTGCCCGACCACAAGACGGCCATCAAGCACGTGTTCGACATCCTGAACGAGGCCGGCTTCGACCAGAGCAAGATCGAGGGCATCGGCCACCGCGTGGTTCAGGGCGGCTGGTACTTCCCCGAGTCCAAGGCCGTCACGGACGAGACGCTGGGCTGGGTCCGCGAGGTCGCTCCTCTCGCCCCGCTGCACAACTACGCCGAGGCCGACGTCATCGAGATCTGCCGCGACATGTTCCCCTCCATCGGCAACGTGATCGTCGCGGACACTTCGTTCCACTACAACATGCCCGAGAAGGCCTGGCGCTACGCCCTGCCGCGTGACGTCGTGGACAAGCTGCACATCCGCAAGTACGGCGCCCACGGCACCTCGCACCGCTACATCTGGCGCACCACGAACGAGTTCCTCAAGGGTGACGTGCACAAGCTCGTGAGCTGCCACCTGGGCTCCGGTGCCTCGCTTTCCGCCATTCAGGACGGCCACGACATGGACACCACCATGGGCCTCACGCCGCTCGACGGCCTGATCATGGGCACCCGCTGCGGCACCATCGACCCGGCGACCGTCTGCTACCTCGTCCGCGAGGGCCACTACACCATCGACGAGGTCGACACCATGATGAACAAGCAGTCCGGCCTGCTCGCGCTCTCCGGCGTCTCCTCCGACTCCCGCGACATCGAGGCGGGCGCGAACAACGGTGACAAGAACTGCCAGATGGCACTCGAGATGTTCTACTACCGCACCTCGCAGCTCATCGCCGAGATGGCCCAGTCCATGCACGGCTTCGACACGATGGCGTTCTCCGCGGGCATCGGCGAGAACTCCGCCACGATGCGTCTGGGCGTCGCCAAGCAGCTCGAGTGGCTGGGCGTCAAGATCGACGAGAAGGCCAACGAGGTCCGCTCGGATGACCCGCGCGTCATCTCCACGCCGGACTCCAAGGTAAAGGTGCTCGTCGTCCCCACGAACGAGGAGCTCATGATCGCCCTCGACGTCGAGGAGCTCCTGGGCAAGTAGGGTTCCGCGCAAAGGCAAGACAAATGAGGGGCGCGTGCCACGTCGGTTGGCACGCGCCCCTTCGCATGGGTCGAACGTGTTGGCTCGCGGTCCCGGGCGCACTGGCCTACAGGGGCATGAGCGAGAAGGACCTCACGAACTTCTCGCCCGCGGGAAGCAGCGTCATGCCGCGCTTGTGCTCGAACTCGTCGTCCTCGTCGGTCGCCGTGGCGCAGCCCGTCCAGGGCTCGAGCGCCACGAACGGCGCGTCGTGCGCGGCGGACCAGACGCCCAGGTAGTCGAAGCCGTCGAAGTCGACCTGCATGCCGCGGCCGCTCGGGCCAACGAGGCGCACGGTGCGGTCGGGCACGTCCTCGAAGACGAGCGTGTCGACGTCGAAGGTGCGGTGCGTGAGCGGAAGCGTGCTTGCGTCGCGCAGGAGTTCGAAGCGGTCCTGGAAGTCGAGCAGGCCGGTCGAGGTGTCGATGCGGGGGCTCGCGTACGTCCACGGGCACGAGAACTCCAGGCGGTAGTCCGAGAAGGACTCGCCCCCGTCCTTGGTGACGGGCACGTTGAACGCGGGGTGGCCGCCGAGCACGAAGGGGAGCGTGACGTCGCCCGTGTTCTCGACCTCGAACGTTTGGGTTAGACGACCGTCGGAGGCCCGATAGGTCATCGTGAGCCTGAAGTCGTAGGGGTAGGCGGCGCGGGACTCCTCGCTCGAGTCGAGCCGGAGGGCAAGCGCACCCTTGGACGCGTCGAGAGGCGTGAACTCGAGGTTGCGCGCGAGACCGTGGCGCTTGAGGGTGACGTCGCCCTGCGCGGAGTGCGCGCGGTCGTTACGAATGTTGCCCACGATGGGGAAGAGCACGGGCGCCCTGCGCGGCCACCACGTGGGGTCTCCCTGCCAGAGGTACTCGGTGCCGGACTTGGCGAGGCTCATCAGCTGAGCCCCCTTGGAGTCGACGGCGAAATCGATTCCGTCGCCGTCTGCGCGATAGAGCGTCACGTTCTTCTCCCTTCCTCGAAACCTGCCAAGAGTATCCCACGCCGCGTTTGCGTTGAGGCAAGCTTTGCGGCGAAATGCATGAGCAGAAGCGTCTGATATCGTTCATGTTAACTTTTTCAGGCAGGTTACAAGCTATGTGCAATATAGTGATTTGTGAAGAGTCCATGTACGTATAGGGAGGTTCGGAGGTTCTATGGTTATCGAAGAGTTGGCCAAGTATGGAATCAACCATACCGACGACAGGACCGTCGTCGATGGCTCGTGTGCCGCCCTGATCGAGAAGGCACTCGAGCGTGGCGAGGGGACCCTCACCGAGACGGGCAGCCTGCGCGTTCTCACGGGAAAGTACACGGGGAGGTCGCCGCATGACAGATTCATCGTGGACACGCCTGACGTCCACGACAAGATCGCATGGGGCAACGTCAACGTCCCGTTCTCGGAGGAGGGGTACGAGAAGATCAGGGCCGAGGTAATCGGCTACCTCTCCGAGCGCCGCATTTTCATGGTCCACGCGCTGGCCGGCGCCGACAGGCGCTACTCCCGCAAGGTCCTCGGCCTCTGCGAGCTCGCGAGCCAGGCGCTCTTCATGAGGCAGATGCTCGTGCGCCCGACCGAGGAGGAGATGGCGAACTTCGGCGACGCCGACTTCGTGGTCATGGCGGCGCCGATGCTCAAGCTCGACCCCAAGGAGTTCGGCACCAACTCCGAGGCCGCCGTCCTTCTCAACTTTAAGAAGCACGAGATCCTGGTCGTGGGCACGCAGTACAGCGGCGAGATTAAGAAGTCGATCTTCTCGATGATGAACTACCTGCTTCCCGTGGAGAACAACGTGCTGAGCATGCACTGCTCCTGCAACATGAACCCGCGCTCGCACGGAACGACCGTGTTCTTTGGCCTGTCCGGCACCGGCAAGACAACGCTCTCCGCGGCCGAGGACCGTTTGCTCATCGGCGACGACGAGCACGGCTGGTCGGCCGACTCGGTGTTCAACATCGAGGGCGGCTGCTATGCCAAGACCATCAACATCACGCCTGAGACCGAGCCGCAGATCTACAACGCGATCCGCTTTGGCTCCCTGTGCGAGAACGTGGTGATCGACCCCCAGACGCGCAAGCCTGACTACTTCGACACGTCGCTCACGCAGAACGGCCGCGTGGCGTACCCCGTCGAGTACATCGACAACGCCGTGGTCAAGGGTGTCGCCAAGCGCACCCCGGATGTCGTGATCTTCCTGACCTGCGACGCCTTTGGCGTGCTGCCCCCGATCTCGAAGCTCGACCAGAACTCCGCCATGTACCACTTCATGACGGGCTTCACGTCCAAGGTCGCTGGCACGGAGCGCGGCATCAAGGAGCCCACGCCCACGTTCTCCTCGCTCTTCGGCGAGCCGTTCATGCCGCTTGACCCTATGGTGTACGCCAAGATGCTCGGCGAGCGCATCAACCACAGCGGCACCCGCGTCTACCTGGTCAACACCGGCTGGAGCGGTGGCCCCTACGGCGTCGGCAGCCGCATCAAGCTCAAGTACACGCGCAAGATGGTCGAGGCCGCGCAGTCCGGCCTTATCGACGAGTGCGAGTTCGTGCATGACGACCGCTTCAACGTCGACGTACCTACCGAGTGCCCGGGCGTTCCCTCGGAGCTGCTGAATCCCAAGTCCACGTGGGCCGATCCCGAGAAGTACGACGAGACCGCGGAGAAGCTCGCCCGCATGTTCGAGGACAACGCCGAGAAGCGCCTCACGTCCATGACCGAGGAGGTCCGCGCGGCCGGCCCGCATCACCTTGGGTAGGGTTCGCCAGGGGAATACGCAACGTCGCGAACACTTTACCGCCGATTCTGACACCTTGGCCGATGACGTGGTTACGGTAGGGAAGGACTCGCAAATATGATGGCAAGGGGTGCCCTTTGCGGTGCCCCTTGTCTTTTTGTATGCGGGTGCGCCGATGTGGGTGGCGTTTCTCGCACTTGCCTTGATTGGGGGAACTATGGCAAGAATGCACGTGATGGAGAGGAGCGAGGCCCAGCAGATCATGGATGAGCTCCATGACGCGGTAGGGCGCCGCTTGGCGGTGAGCTCGCTCGCGCCGTGCCCGGTCGAGTTCACGATGGCCTTTGTTGACATGTGCTCGACCCAGAGCTGCGGAAAGTGCACGCCGTGCCGCGTGGGCCTCAGGATGCTTAGGCACATGCTTTCGGACGTGCTGACCGGCAGGGCGACCATGCAGACGCTCGACGACATCGAGCGGCTTGCGCGGGGCATCTACCTGTCGGCCGACTGCGCGATCGGCTACGAGGCGGGCGCGATGGCGCTCAAGGCGATACTGGGCTTCCACGACGACTTCGTGCACCATGTCGAGCACCACGCGTGCGGCTTCTCGCAGTCCAAGCTCGTGCCGTGCGTGTCGGGCTGCCCGGCGGGGGTTGACATCCCGGGGTACATCGCGCTCGTGAAGGCGGGCCGCAACACGGACGCCGTGCGCCTCATCAGGAAGGACAACCCGCTGCCACTGGTCTGCGGCCTGGTGTGCGAGCATCCCTGCGAGATGAACTGCCGCCGCGGCATGGTGGACGACCCGATGAACATCCGCGCCATCAAGCGCTACGCCTGCGAGCACATGGAGTCCGACTACCGGCCCTGGATCGCGGCGGACACGGGCAAGCGCATCGCCGTCGTGGGCGGCGGACCTGCCGGCCTCAGCTGTGCGTACTACCTCGCGATTATGGGGCACCACGTCACGATCCTGGAGCAGCGCAAGCACCTGGGCGGCATGCTGCGCTACGGCATTCCGGCGTACCGCCTGCCGCGCGAGCGCCTGGAGAGCGAGATCAAGTGGATCCTGGACTGCGGCATCGACGTCAGGTACGAGACCCCCGTGGAGGACGTGGACGAGCTGCGCGAGAAGTACGATGCCGTCTACCTGGCAATCGGCGCTCACGCGGACAGGAAGCTCGGGTTGCCGGGCGAGGATGCCGAGGGCGTCGAGTCCGCCGTGGAGATGCTGCGCTCCGTGGGCGACGACGAGCTTCCCGACTACCGCGGCCAGCGCGTGTGCGTGATCGGCGGGGGCAACGTGGCCATGGACGTCGCGCGCACGAGCGTGCGCTGCGGCGCGGAGAAGGTCACCATCGTGTACCGCAGGCGCGTGGCGGACATGACCGCCCAGGACGAGGAGATCGCGGGTGCCCAGGCGGAGGGCTGCGAGCTCCTGGAGCTCAACGCGCCGCTCCGCATCGCGACCGACGAGTCGGGTAGGGTCGCGGGGCTCGTGGTGCAGCCCCAGATCATCGGCGAGGTCAAGAGGGGTCGTCCTTCTCCCCGTGCGGCGGACAAGCCCGAGGTCACCATACCGTGCGAGCGCGTGATGGTGGCCATCGGCCAGGCTATCGACTCCAAGCCGTTCGAGCGCTTTGGCGTTCCGACCAAGTGGGGACGCATCGTGACGGACGAGGCCGCGGAGGTGCCAGGCCTTGATGGCGTCTTTGCGGGCGGCGACTGCCAGACGGGGCCGGCCACGGTCATCCGCGCGATCAACGCGGGCAAGGTGGCCGCGGGCAACATCGACAGCTACCTTGGCTTCGACCACAGGATCGAGCTGGACGTGGAGATCCCGCAGGTGCAGTTCCAGGGCAAGATGGAGTGCGGCCGCTGCGAGACGACGTTCCGCGAGGCCGAGGAGCGCAAGCGCGACTTTGACGAGATCGAGAACGGCCTTACGACCGAGGAGGTCATGCAGGAGTGCTCCAGGTGCCTGCGCTGCGACCACTTTGGCTATGGCGCGTTCCGTGGCGGGAGGATCCAGGAATGGTAGAGGAGCTCAAGACAAAGGTGAGCGAGAAGGACGCGTCCAGGGTCGTCACCGTCACGGTGGACGGCAAGACGGTGCAGGTTCCCGCCAACACGACCATACTGGACGCCTGCCGCAAGGCGGGGCAGGACGTTCCAACCCTGTGCTACCTGCGCGACATTAACGAGATTGGCTCCTGCCGCGTATGCGTGGTCGAGGTCGAGGGGATAGACCAGCTCGTGGCCTCGTGCAACAACTACGTGCTCGACGGCATGGTCGTCCACACCAACAGTCCCAAGGTGCGGCTTGCCCGACGCGAGAACGTGATGCTGCTTCTGGCGCAGCACGACACCACGTGCACCACGTGTGCGCGGGGCGGCAACTGCAGCCTCGCGCAAGTCTCCAACGACCTGGGGATCATCGACTTTCCGTACAAGACCATCCTCGCGAACACCAAGTGGCCGCACGACTTCCCGCTTATCCGCAACAACGACAAGTGCATCCGCTGCATGCGCTGCATCCAGGTGTGCGACAAGATCCAGGCGTCCCACGTGTGGGACATCACCAACCGCGCGACGCACACGCTCGTGGACGTGGCCGGTGGCGCGGACATCCACGACGTGGACTGCACGCTGTGCGGCCAGTGCATCACGCACTGTCCGACGGGCGCCCTGCGCGAGCGCGACGACGTCATGCGCGTGTACGAGGCGCTCGCGGACCCGGACGTCACCACGATCGTCCAGATCGCGCCCTCCGTGCGCACGAGCTGGGGCGAGTACTGGAACCTCCCGGAGGAGAAGGCCACCATCAACCACCTGGTGGCGGCGCTCCGCCCGATGGGCTTCGACTACATCGTCAACACGGACTTCTCCGCGGACCTCACCATCATGGAGGAGGGCACGGAGCTGCTCGGCCACATGGCGAGAAACGCCAACGGCGGGTCCGGCTACCCCATGTTCACGTCGTGCTGCCCAGGCTGGGTGCGCTTCGTGAAGGCGCACTACCCCGAGCTCGTGGACGACGTCTCCACGAGCAAGAGCCCGCAGCAGATGTTCGGCGCGGTGGTCAAGAGCTACTACGCCGAGCTGCTCGGAGTCGACCCGCACAAGATCTTCTCGCTCTCAATCATGCCCTGCGTCGCCAAGAAGGCGGAGTGTGCCTACCCCAACATGAACGACGCCTGCGGCGACCCGGACGTGGACTGCGTGCTCACCGTCCGCGAGCTGCAGCGGATGCTTCGCGCCGACCACATAGACGTCGCCAACCTCGAGCCCGAGCCCTTTGACGAGCCGCTCGGCTACGGTTCGGGCGCCGGCATCATCTTCGGCGCGACGGGCGGCGTGATGGAGGCCGCGCTCAGGACCGCCTACCACATCGTCACGGGACAAAGGCCCAAGGACGACATGTTCGAGCAGGTCCGTGGGCTCAGGGGCTGGAAGGAGGCCACGTTCGACCTGGCCGGGACAAAGGTGCGCGTCGCCGTCGCCTCCGGCCTCGCCAACGCGCGCGACCTGTGCGACGCGATCCTTTCCGGCGAGGTCAGCTACGACTTCGTGGAGGTCATGGCCTGCCCCGGCGGCTGCGTGGGCGGCGGTGGGCAGCCCATCCACGACGGCGAGGAGCTCGCCGGTGAGCGTGGCAAGGTGCTCTACGGTCTGGACAAGGTGTCCCACTACCGCAACTCGTACGAGAACCCTGACATCGTACGCTGCTACAAGGAGTACTTCGGAAAGCCCATGAGCGAGCTTGCGGAGAGGCTCCTGCACACGGACCAGCACGGCTGGATGATGCCCGCGGAGTGGATCCGCCAGGCGGAAGAGGCGCCAACGGCGGGGGAGTGACGCTTGGCGCGCGGCTCCGTTGGACAGGCAGCAAAAAGGGGCGCCGCCGCAACCCATGTGGTGCGGCGGCGCCCCTCGTGCGCTCGGTATGTGCCAGGCGAAGGCCTACTCGGCCATCTGGGCCTGGACCGCGGTGATCGCGATGACGCCCACGATGTCATCGGCGGAGCAGCCGCGCGACAGGTCGTTCACAGGCTTCGCGATGCCCTGCAGGATGGGGCCGTACGCGTCGGCGCCGGCAAAGCGCTGCACGAGCTTGTAGCCGATGTTGCCCGCCTCGAGGTCGGGGAAGACCAGCACGTTGGCGTTGCCGGCGACCTTGGAGCCGGGGGCCTTGAGCGCGGCAACGCTCGGGACGAGGGCCGCGTCAAGCTGCAGGTCGCCGTCGACGGAGAGCTCGGGCGCCTTCTCGTGGGCGAGCTCGGTGGCCTCCTGGACCTTCGTCGGGACGTCGCCCTTGGCGGAGCCCATGGTGGAGAAGGACAGCATGGCCACTCGCGGCTCGGTGCCCATGTACTTCTCCCACGACTTGGCGGACGCGATGGCGATCTCGGAGAGCTCGTCGGCGTTGGGGGCGATGTTCAGGCCGCAGTCGGCAAACAGCAGCGTGCCGTCCTCGCCGTACTCCTTCTTGTCCGTGCACATGATGAAGAACGCGGACACGAGCTTCGTGCCGGGGGCGGTCTTCAGGATCTGCAGCGCGGGTCGCAGCGTGTTGGCGGTGGAGTGGCAGGCGCCGGAGACCAGGCCGTCGGCATCGCCCATCTTCACCATCATGGTGCCAAAGTAGGTGGCGTCGTTCATCTGCTCCATGGCCTCGGGCAGCGTGACGCCCTTCTTCTTGCGGAGCTCCGCAAAGGCGGCGGCGTACTCGTCGTGCTTCTCGGCGGTGCGCGGATCGATCACCTTGACGCCCTCAACGTCGATTTTGCTGGGGTCGCCAAGAATCACGAGGTTGGCCAGGCCCTCCGCGACGACCTTCTTGGCCGCCTCGATGGTGCGCGGGTCCTCGCCCTCGGGCAGGACGATGGTCTTCTTCTCCTTCTTGGCAGCGGCCTTCATCCTGTTCAGAAAATCGCTCAATTTATCTCCTCTCCGCGCCTTCTGCGGCGGATTTTGCCGCAGAGGCAAACATTTTTGCGCGTCGGCTGGGTATTTCTGCCTACGAACAAGTATTATATGCCCTCGTGCTAGAATCGGATTCGTGAACGCTTGGCGTATGGCTTGGTGCCAAGGGCCGTGTGGCGACCGTACTAGACGGCGCCAATGTCATGAAGGGATCTTTTCCACATGGGTATCACCAATGGTCTGCCGGAGGACTTCAACCCCCAGAACTACGATGCCATCGTCGTGGGCGCTGGCTACGCGGGTGCCGTCTGCGCGCGCAGGCTCGCGGAGGCCTGCGGCGACAAGGTCGCAATCGTCGAGCGTCGCAACCACATCGCCGGCAACGCGTACGACTGCCTGGACGATGCGGGCGTTCTGATCCACAAGTACGGTCCGCACATCTACCACACCGCCAACGAGCGCGTGGACGAGTACCTCTCGCGCTTCACGGAGTGGACCGACTACAGCCACAAGGTCCTCGCCAACATCCACGGCACGCTCATGCCTGTGCCGTTCAACCACCAGTCCCTCAAGCTCGCGTTTGGTGACGAGAAGGGCGAGCACCTTTACCAGAAGCTCGTCGCCACCTTCGGCGAGAACAAGAAGGTCCCCATCATGGACCTCAGGGAGAAGAACGATCCCGAGCTCTCGGAGGTCGCGGACTACGTGTACGAGAACGTCTTCCTGCACTACACCATGAAGCAGTGGGGCAAGACGCCCGACCAGATCGACCCATCCGTCATGGGCCGCGTCCCCGTCTTCGTGGGCGACGACGACCGCTACTTCCCGCAGGCGCCGCACCAGGGCATGCCGAAGGTCTCCTACACGGACCTCTTCGAGCACATGCTCGACCACGACCTCATCTCCGTCTTCCTCGAGGTCGACGCGCGCGACATCCTCAAGGTGGGCGACGGCCACGTCTACGTGTGCGGCAAGCCCTACGGCGGCGAGGTCATCTACACCGGCGCCCTTGACGAGCTCTTCGACTTCGACCTTGGCGCGCTCCCGTACCGCACCGTCGACATGGTGTTCGAGACGCTGGACGAGGACCAGTTCCAGCCCGTCGGCACCGTCAACTACACCGTGTCCGAGAACTTCACGCGCATCACGGAGTTCAAGAACATGACGGGCCAGGTCGTCCCGGGCAAGACCACGATCCTGCGCGAGTACTCCAGGACGTACCTGCCGGGCGTGGGCGAGACCCCGTACTACGTCATCAACGAGCCCGAGAACATCGAGCTCTACAAGCGCTACCGTGCCCGCGTCGAGGACGTGCTCAACTTCCACGTCGTCGGCCGCCTCGCGGAGTACCGCTACTACGACATGGACGGCGTCACGGCCTCCGCGCTCGACCTGTCCGACGAGCTCATCGCGAGCCACTAGACAAACCAAGAACGCCTTGGCCGGTCGTCGCTGGTGCGTCGGCCGGCTTTGGCATAGGGAACGGAAACATGAATAAGATCCTGAGCTTCGGCATCCCCTGCTATAACTCCTCCGAGTACATGGACCACTGCATCTCGTCCATCCTCGAGGGCAGCGACTACGCGGAGGACGTCCAGATCATCGTGGTGGACGACGGCTCCAACAAGGACGACACCCTGGCCAAGGCCCAGGAGTGGGAGAGGCGCTACCCCACGATCGTGAAGGCCGTCCACCAGGAGAACGGTGGTCACGGCATCGCGGTCATGAAGGGCCTCGAGAACGCCGAGGGCACCTACTACAAGGTGGTCGACTCCGACGACTGGGTCGATGGGGACTCGCTCAAGGAGCTGCTCGATCTTCTCCGCCGCTTCGAGGAGCTGGGCACGAGGGTCGACCTCGTCATCTCGAACTACGTGTACGAGCACGTGGAGGACGGCAAGCAGAACGTCGTGGACTACGAGGGCTCGCTTCCCACCAACAAGATCTTTACCTGGGACGACATGGGGCACTTCAGCGTCAAGAAGTACCTGCTCATGCACTCGCTCTGCTATCGCACGGACGTCCTGCGCGACGGCGGTCTCCCCATGCCGCCGCACACGTTCTACGTGGACAACATCTATGCGTACGTGCCGTTCCCGCGCTGCAAGACGCTCTACTACCTGCCCGTGAACCTGTACCGCTACTTCATCGGCCGTGCGGACCAGTCCGTCAACGAGAAGGTCCTCACGTCCAGGATCGACCACTACTGGCGCGTGGCGCGCATCATGATGAAGTCGTACCACCTCTACGACGACATCCAGAGCCCCAAGCTCCGCACCTACATGCTCAACTACTTCACGATCATCATGGCAATCTGCTCCGTGTTCTCGCGCCTGTCCGACCGCCCGGACGCCATGGACCAGCTGCAGCAGCTCTGGGACGACCTCAAGGCCTACGACCCCAGGATGTACCGCCACGCCAAGCACGGCATGGTCGGCACGTTCAGTAACCTTCCCACCAAGGCGGGCGAGAAGACCACCCTCGGAATCTACAAGCTCGCCCAGAAGATCGTCAAATTCAACTAGTCGTCGGCGCGTGGGGGCCGACTGCCCCATGCAAGCGAAACGAAAGGGCCGCCCCGGATGAATCCGGGGCGGCCTTGCCGTTCTTCTCGCCCGTCGTGACGTGACGGGAATCGTGCGGACGCCTGATGCCGCGGGAGCCTAGCCCAGGTCGCCGCCTATGGCCACGTAGCTCTTGATGGCGCGGGTGCGACGCTTGGTGCCAGGAGGGAACGTCTTGTCGAACAGCGGCATGATGCCCTTGAAGATCACGCTCACCTTGGCACGGTCGAGCTTGCCCGCGACGGAGTTCTGCGAGTCGTCAAGCCTCTGGTTGAGCACGTCCACAAACGCGCTCCGGCGCGCGTACTCCCAGAAGTAGTCGCCCATGTCGCAGTCGGGGTAGTCCCAGGGCCTGTCGTCCGGGCCCGCGTAGTGGACGATGGCCGGGTTCGCGCGCGCGGCCTCGTACTGGTCCCGCAGCTCCTGCGGGTCCTGGGCGATGATCTTCTCGCGCCTCAGATGCTTCCAGTCCATCAGGGTGTTCCAGCGCATGTCGATGCGGACGTAGTTGCCGTCCGCGAGCATGTTGAGGATGTCCTGGTCGAGCCAGCGCCACACGCGGACGGTGGAGAGGCTCAGCATGTCCCTCACGGTGAAGGCGTAGCGGAACGCCTCGAGGTTCATCACGAGTACGCCGGCCTGGAAGTACTGCATGGGGTCGGACAGCTTGATGTCGTTCTTGAGGTAGGGCCCCACGGTGCCGTCGTAGCCGAGCATCATTCCCACGGTGTCGGCGTCGCGCGTGGCGCCCAGCAGGCAGCCGTCCACGTCCACGTCATAGAGCGTGGCGATGTCCTCCAGAACCACGAGGTCGGAGTCGAGGTAGACGGCCTTCCTCACGTTGGGGAGGAGCCACGGAGCCAGCAGGCGGAAGAACGTCTCGGGCCTGAAGTGGCCGTGGTGGGGGAGCTTGGTCCCGTGCAGGGCGATCTCGGGGTTAAGGAAGCCGAGCCGCATGTTGGGATAGGGGAGATGCCCCACGAGCGTGTCAATCGAGTGCTGCGACAGGTCGCGCGTGAGCACGACGATGTCATAGTGGCGGTCGGGAGACATGTGCTCCACGATCGACTGGATGGTCACCGCGGTGTACGGCACGAAGTACTCGTTGCAGGCGAGGACGATGACGACGTCCGAGAAGGACATCCCCATCTCCTCGACGGTGCACGAGAGCTGCGTGAGCCTGCCGGCCTCGGTGTTCGAGCTGTTAGGCATAGGACCTCACTGGTGCCAGCGATGCTGGCGTGATGGGAAACAAATCCATAACATGCAGATTCTAACAGAGCGGGCGAGAAGTGCGTGCATGCGTAGCAGAAAGCCAGATGAAACGCGCAACGATGCCGCTGGGTGGTCTATATGTCCCGTGCGGCGGGGAACCCGTAGGCGCCGGCGGCGTCCGTCGCGGCGCTCACGATGGCGCGCTCGAGCGCCTGGGTCGAGAGCATGCCGACCACGTCGACGGGGGCCTCGACTTCGCCCGTTGCCATGACGAAGATGGTGTCCCCGTCGTTGGTGGTGTGCGTGGGGCAGATCGTGTGCGCGTAGGCGTCAGCGGACATCTGGGCGACCTTGGTGGCCTGGGCCTTCGTGAGCGCGGCGTTGGTGACGACGCAGGATATGGTCGTGTTGGTGCGGAGCCACGGCTCCCGCTCGGCAAGCTGGCGTATGGCCTCCGTGGGGTCGAGTATGGCCCTGCGGTCGCCGTCGAGCGCGCCGGCGATGGCGCGCCCCGTGGCGGGGTCGATTACGTTGCCGCAGGCGTTCACGGCCGCGATGCCCACGCAGGCAAGAGACCCGGCGGAGGCGCTGCCCTGGCCGAGGCCGGACTTCATGGCGCGCTCGGGGCCGGCGAACTTGCCCACCGTGCAGCCGCAGCCCGCGCCCACGTTGCCCGTCTCGAGCTGGAGCGTGCGCTTCTCCAACGCGCGTCGCGTCGCCTCCGCACCCGCCTCCGCCGTGGGGCGCACGGACGCGTCGCCGCAGGCGAGGTCGAACAGGCATGCCGAGGATACTATGGGCACGATGCCGACGCCCACGTCGAGCCCCACGCCCTGGCGCTCGAGCTCCTGCGCGACTCCGCAGGACGCCGCGAGACCGTATGCGCTTCCGCCCGACAGCACGACGGCGTGGAGCACGTCCACCGTCTCTTCCGGACGCAGCAGGTCGGTCTCGCGCGTTGCCGGCGCACCCCCGCGCACGTCCACGGCGCCCCGAGCGCCCTTGGGGCACACGATCACGGTGCAGCCCGTACCAGACTCCGCGTACGTGTAGCTTGAGGCGTATACGCCCGTCACGAGCTCCTGGGCCGCATTGTTGATGCTAGGCATGTCTTCCCTCCAGAATCTTGCAGAGCAGCGGCTCCTCCGCGGTGGCACCCATGTCCTCGAGCTCCCTCACGAGCCGCGCCACGGGCAGTCCCACGATGTTGAAGTAGTCGCCGCGGATCTCCCTCACGAGCAGCCTGCCCAGCCCCTGGATCCCGTAGGCGCCGGCCTTGTCCATAGGCTCCCCGCTGCTGACGTAGGAGTCGATCTGGGCGTCCGTGAGCTCGTAGAACGTCACGTCGCTCGTCTCCACAAAGGAGCGCTCCTCGCCCGCGCGGGCAATGGCCACGCCCGTGGAGACGTGGTGGGTGTGGCCGGAGAGCGCCCTCAGCATGCGGCGCGCGTCGTCTGTGTCCGCAGGCTTCCCCAGCTCGACGTCCCGGAACCACACCGTCGTGTCCGCCGCGACCACGGTCTGCCCGCGCAGCTCAGGGGGCAGGTCCTTCTCGCACGCGTGAGCCTTGCCCCTGGCGAGGCGGAGCACGAGCTCCGTGGGCGACTCGCCGGGGAGGGGAGTCTCGTCGATGTTCGAGGGCTTCACGACGAGCGTAAAGCCCAACTGGGAGAGAAGCTCGCGCCTTCGCGGCGAGCCCGATGCCAAGATCATGCGTCTGCCTTTCGCGTCCGTGCGGCCGGACGCCTCGCCCTACAGAAAAGGGGCCGCCCAAGGGCGACCCCTCCATACTAGCCTTTGACCAGCGACGTGCTACTCGATGGTAATGGCGCCGACGGGGCAGCCCTCCTCGGCCTCCTTGGCAGCGTCCTCGTTCTCCTCGGGGATGTCCTCCTCGATGGCAACAGCGGTGCCCTCGTCGCCGATGCTGAAGACCTCGGGGCAGGTGCCCTCGCAGAGACCGCAGCCGATGCACTCTTCGCTAACAGTAGCCTTCATGGTGAAATCCTCTCGTTGTGCCTTGGGCCCCTTACCCAAGTCGGTACATGACCCTTTTTACTCTAAAGTGCGCCAGAGTTCTAGTGAGAATGGGACTTTTTCCCCAAGCGTCGGGCGCGCTGTTGGCTACGTCTAACTCGCTTACGCGTTTTGCCTGGTCAGGATTGTGACGGTCTCGACATGAAACGTTTCCGGGAACAGGTCGACCGGCGTCACGCTCGTTGCGGAAAACGTTCCCAGCGCCTCGAAGCGCCCGATGTCGCGTGCGAGCGTCGCCGGGTCGCACGAGACGTAGGCGATGGCGCGTGCCGGCTGGCGTGAGAGCTTCTCCACCACGTCCTTGGCGAGTCCCGCGCGCGGCGGGTCCACCACGATGACGTCCGCGTCGGAGTCCGGGAACTCTCGTCCGGCGTCGCCACCCACGGCGTCCGCGTTGGAGAGGCCCGCGCGCTCGAGGTTGCGGCGCAGGTCGCGCACCGCCGGACCGTAGGACTCCACGGCGTCGACCCATGCCGTGCGCCGCGCGAGCGGCAGCGTGAACGTGCCTGCGCCGGAGTACAGGTCCATCGCGACGTCGTCCTCGGTTGGCTTGAGGCCGTCGAGCACAAGGGACACGAGCTTCTCCGCGCCCCTGGTGTTGACCTGGAAGAACGACGGTGCGGACACCGTCATGCGCTCGTCCAGCACCTGCTCGCTCCAGCTGCCGGCGCCCGAGAGCCTCTCGACGCCGGTCACGCGCCGCGCCTTGGTCGGGCCCTTGGTGAGTACGCGCACGATCGAGCTTGCGCCCGTGGCGTCGCCCAGGATCTTGGCGGCCTGCGCCCGCGGGAAGGGGCCCGGCGCCGTCCAGAGCGCGACCTCGACGTTGCCCGTGCGCTTTGAGGCGCGGATGCCCACACGGTCGATCTGCAGCGCGTGCGAGTTGGAGAGGTACGAGAGCGCGCCGCTCGTGGCCTTGACGAGCTTCTGGAAGCGCGTCTGCAGCAGGAGGCAGCGATCGACCTTGACGACGCCGGTGCCGCTGGCATCGTGCATGCCCACGACGGCACGGCCGCGCACGCGCTGGAACGCGAGCTCGACCTTGTTGCGGTAGCCCCAGGGCTCCCCGGGCGCCACGCACTCCGCCACGAGCGACTCCGCGCGGTCGCGGTCCAGGTGCCCGATCCTCGCGAGCGAGTCGACCACGTTGCCCCGCTTGGCGCGGAGCTGCGCCTCGTACGACACGTGCGCCCACGGACAGCCGCCGCACACGTCCGCAAAGGGGCAGGGCGAGTCCACCCGGTCCGGCGACGGCTCCAGGACCCGCGTCACCTTTGCGCGCGAGAAGGACGGGCCGTCCTGGTAGACGCTCGCCTCCACCGTGTCGCCGGGAACCGCCCCCTGCACAAACACGGTCTTCCCGTCCTGCGCGTGGGCGATGGAGTCGGGGCCATACGTCGCCCGCTCCACCTTGAGCACAAGGGGCGTGCCCGCCTGGAGCACGCCCTCGTTTGATACATCTTCAGTTTGCCGACCGATGCGCTGAGCCTCTGTCAACTACTTTCTCCTTTTGGTGAGATTGCCCGTGAAGAGCTCCGCAAAGCCGAGCCCTATGAGCTTAAATGCTACGGCAAATCGGTTCGGCCTGCGAATCTCGATCGACGTGGTCTGCGTGTTGGGCTCGCTTTCGGCGGCGGACGGCTTCTCGTCGATCACGTGCGCGTCCACCGGGCTCGCCTCGCGGGGTGCCTCCGGCTCTGCCGGCTCCGCCGCCGTGGGCTCGGGCTTAACGGTCTCCGCGGCAGCCTTCGTGTCAAAGTGCTTTGGAGCTGCGCTCGCGGGCTGCTCGGGCTCCTCGGCTTCAGGCTCCGGCTCAGTCTCTGCAACCTCCGGTTCCGGCTCGGGCTCGGTAGAAGGCGCCTCGGCCGCAGGGGCCTCCTCGGCCACCGGCTTTGCCTCGGGCTCGGTGGCCATGTTCTTCTCCACCGGCGATGCCTCGCTCACGGGGGCGGGAGTGGGAACCTGCGTGGCCTTGGCCTTCGCCTCCTCCTTGTGCTCCACCGCGAGCAGTGCGCGCTCCTGGTCCAGGAACTCAGCCGGGGTCACGATGCGCGTGTGCACCTGCTCCTGGCCGTCGCGGTCCTCCTCGAAGCTGCCGATGTAGGGGAGCGCGACCAGCGTGCGCGTCTCCTCGGGAGTGAGCATGGGGTTGGCCTTCGCGACGAGCTTTGCGTCCATCGCGGCGTCGGCCACCTCCTGCGTGTTGAGATACGCCTGCGCCAGCAGCAGCTCCTGCGCGTCGATCTTGGGGTCGTCTGGTTCGGTCTCGAGGCGCTCCCACGTGCCGTCCTCCGTGAGCCTGCGAGCCTTCACGTTGTCCGCGAGCTGCAGGTTCGCAAACTCGACCACGCGCTTCTTGCACGTGGGGTCGAGCACGGGGTAGGCGATCTCGACGCGGCGCTCGGTGTTCCTGGTCATCATGTCGGCGGACGAGAGGTACAGGATGTCCGTGTCGGCACCAAAGGCGTAGATGCGCGCGTGCTCCAGGAAGCGGCCAACGATCTGGTGCGCGATGAGGCCCTCGGTCTTGCCGGGCACGTTCGCCTTGATGCAGCAGATGCCGCGGATCATGAGCATGACGCGGACGCCGGCCTGGCAGGCTTCGGCGATCTTGTCGATGACGTCGCGGTCCGTGAGGGAGTTCATCTTCATGAAGACCTGAGCGGGCTCGCCCATGCGGGCACGGCCGATCTCGCGGTTGAGTCCGCGCATGACGAGCGGCTTGAGGCCAACAGGTGCCACGCCCAGGAAGTTGTAGCTTCCCTTGAGGTTGCCGAGAGAGAGGTTGCGGAAGAACGTGTTGCCGTCGTCCGCGATGCCCTTGTGGGCCGTCATCAGCATGAAGTCGGAGTACAGCTTTGCCGTCTTCTCGTTGAAGTTGCCGGTGCCGAGGCAGGTGATCCTGTTGATGCCCGAGCCGTCGTGGTAGGTGATCTGGCAGATCTTGGAGTGGACCTTGAAGCCCTCCTGGCCATAGATGACGGTGCAGCCGGCCTGCTCGAGCCTGTCCGCCCACTCGATGTTGTTCGCCTCGTCAAAGCGGGCGCGCAGCTCCATGAGGACGGTGACCTCCTTGCCGTTCTCGGATGCGGCGATGAGGCTCTCGCAGAGCTTGGAGCGCTTGGCGACGCGGTACAGCGTGATCTTGATGGAGATGCACGCCTCGTCCGTGGAGGCCTCGCGCAGGAGCTTCAGCAGCGGGGACATGCTCTCGTACGGGTAGGTGAGAAGGACGTCGTGGTCATCGACCTGCGGGCGCATCGGCTTCGAGAGGTCGACCATGGAGCTGGGCTGCGGCTCGAACGGGTCGAACACGAGCTCGTGCCTTTCGGACTCGGGAATCTTGGACTCGAGGCCGTAGACGTAGTCGTCGAGGTCGAGCGGCATGTCGCACCTGAAGACGCGCTCGTCCGTGAGGCCCAGGCGCTCCTGGACCTCGTGGAGTTGCTCCTCTGGGAGGTAGCCCTCAACCTCGAGGCGCACGGGCTGGAGGCGCTGCCTGCGCTTCAGCACCTTCTTCATGTGCTGGCGGTAGTCTTCCTCCTCCTCGACGCCCTCGCCGTCGGGGTCGATGTCCGCGTTCCTCGTCACCCTGATGACCGCGCTCGCCGTGGGGACGTAGTCGCCAAAGCAGCCCTCGAGCAGCTCCTGCATCACGTCCTCCATGAGGATATAGCGATACTGGCCCTCGCGGGAGGGGAGCGGGATGACCCTGCCCTGCGTGGTGGGGACCTCGACGATGCCGAGCAGGCCCTTCTCGTCCGTGCCGTCAAGCGTGCAGGTCACGTAGAGGTTGCCGTTGCGCAGGTTGGGGAAGGGGTGCCTGGGGTCGATGATCATCGGCGAGATGATCGGTGCGATCTGCCGCTCGTAGGTGCGGACCATCGCCGTGCGGTCGGCGTCCGTGAGGTCCTCGCGCGCGACGCGCGTCAGGCCGTGCTCGGAGAGCGCCTGCTCGATCTGGGCGCACGCCTTGCCCTGGCGCTCGATGAGCGCGGGCAGCATGCCGAGGACCGTGTCGATCTGCTCGGAGGGCGTCTGGTTAGACTTGTTGTCGCGCGGCTGGTGCTTGAGCAGCGTGAGGTCGCTCAGGCCGCCGATGCGGATCATGAACCACTCGTCGAGGTTGCTGCCAAAGATCGATACGAACTTCAGCCTCTCGAATAGTGGGACGCTCTCGTCGTACGCCTCGTCCAGCACGCGGTCGTCGAACCTGAGCCAGCTCACCTCGCGGTTCTGCGTGTAGGAGAAGTCCCTGGTCTCGCTTGCCTTGTTCTTCTCGTCCTTCGCGTTTGCGAACTTTGCGGCGCGCTTCTCGAGCCCCTCCTCGGAGTGCTCGAACTCCTCGGTCTCGGCGTCAATCGACTTGCCCTTGTTCTTCTTGCCCTTACCCATATATCTACATCCGTTCTGAAGAATGGTATTGACCCTTAGATTTTAAGTCTGCGAGAAGTGCGTGTGATGCTCGGTCGCGCAACCTTACGTAGACGTAACTACCCGGCTGATGTCGAGAGTGCCAATACGACCCTGTCCGACTCTCGAAAGGCTTACGAGAACGGCTTGCTCTCGTGTTGCGAAACCATATTGCGTATTGGCAAAAATAGTATAAAGACGAAATTCCATAGTATGTTTTTGTTGGCAAATAATCGTTTCACGCATAGGGTTGAGTAAGGTTTGTCTGGTTTTGAAGATTGGTTGAGTCTGGTTTAGGCGTAAGAAAACAAGCAGGTAAAACATGGTGTAAATCATTACATTCCGACAGAATCGACCGTTCGGGAACAGAAAGCTACCGTTCCCCCAGAGGGAACGAATTTCGGATTTGCGAAAAAAGTTATTGGATATAGTTGGGGTTGGCGTTATTGTTAGTGCTGCAAGTTCGAAGCAGGGCGGCGATCCGGTCCGCCGGTTTCGCATCCTGTCAGAACGCAGCGTAGTATCCATTGCGTTGGTCGGGATTTCCCCGACGCGAAAGGAGTGGGAGGACATGGCTAACGGACTCTACGTCCACAGCGAGATTGGCCCCCTGAAGAAGGTCTGCCTTCACCGTCCTGGCGAGGAGCTTCTGAACCTCACCCCGGATGACCTCGAGCGCCTTCTGTTCGACGACATCCCCTTCCTGGAGGTTGCTCAGGCCGAGCACGACAAGTTCGCCGAGCTGCTCCGCGAGCAGGGCGTTGAGGTCCTCTACATCGAGAACCTCGTTGCCGAGGCCCTCGACGCTGCAGGTTCCCGCGAGGAGTTCACGCAGCAGTGGCTGGACGAGTCCGGCCTGAAGGGCAAGGAGGCCCGCGCGGCTGTCAAGGAGTACATGGACTCCATCAAGGACACCAAGGCCTTCGTCGACAAGTGCATCGCCGGTCTCCGCAAGAACGAGATCGACCTGCCCGTTCACTCCAGCAGCACCCTGTCCGAGCTCGTCGGTGCCGATCAGGATGGCGAGACCGACCTCCTCGTCGACCCGATGCCCAACACGTACTTCACGCGCGACCCGTTCGCCGTCGTCGGCCGTGGCGTCAACCTGAACCACATGTTCTCCGTGACGCGCAACCGCGAGACGCTGCTTGGCAAGTACGTCTTCCGCGATCACCCCGACTACAAGGACGCTCCGCTTTGGTACCGTCGCGACAGCGCCTTCCACACCGAGGGTGGCGACGTCCTCAACATCAACGCGCACACGCTGGCCATCGGCATCTCGCAGCGCACCCAGGCTGCCGCCATCGACAAGCTCGCTCAGAACATGTTCTGGGGCGCCAACGCCGAGAAGTGCGAGATTACGGACATCTACGCGTTCAACATCCCCGTGTCCCGTGCCTTCATGCACCTCGACACCGTCTTCACCCAGATTGATGTTGACAAGTTCACCATCCACCCGGGCATCATGGGCACCCTGCAGGTCTTCAGGCTCACCAAGGGCGCTACCGAGGGTGAGGTCAAGATCGAGGAGCTCAACGACACGCTCGAGCACATCCTTGAGAAGGCCACCGGCGTCGACGCGATCAAGCTCATCAAGTGCGGTGGCGGCGACCCCGTCGCGGCTGCTCGCGAGCAGTGGAACGACGGCTCCAACACGCTGGCCGTTGCCCCTGGCAAGATCTGCGTCTACCAGCGCAACTCCGTCACCAACGACGTGCTCTACAAGGAGGGCCTCGACCTCATCGTCGTGCCGTCCGCAGAGCTCTCCCGCGGCCGTGGCGGCCCCCGCTGCATGAGCATGCCCTTCGAGCGCGAGGACATCTAATCGGTGTAGCTGCTTAAGGCGATACCGGGGACGCATGTTGCGTCCCCGGTATCGATGCGTTGTCAATTGCATACCTGCCGACAAGGACGGCGGGGTGTAAATATTCGAAAGGATCAAAATGGGCGTTAATCTTCGTGGTCGTCACTTCCTGAAGCTTCTGGACTTCACCCCCGAGGAGATCAACTATCTGCTCGACCTGTCCGTCGACTTCAAGAACATGAAGCGCGCTGGCGTTCCTCACCGCTACCTCGAGGGCAAGAACGTCGCCCTTCTCTTCGAGAAGACCTCGACCCGTACCCGTTGCTCCTTCGAGGTTGGCGCCTATGACCTCGGCATGGGCTGCACCTACCTTGATCCCAGCGGTTCTCAGATGGGCCACAAGGAGTCCATCGCCGACACCGCTCGCGTCCTCGGCCGCATGTTCGACGGCATCGAGTACCGTGGCTTCGAGCAGACCAAGGTTGAGGAGCTCGCCAAGTACGCTGGCGTCCCCGTCTGGAACGGCCTCACCAACGAGTTCCACCCCACCCAGATGCTCGCTGACATCCTTACGATGAAGGAGAACTTCAACAACGACATCAAGGGTCGTCAGCTCACGTTCATGGGCGACGCTGGCAACAACGTCGGCAACTCCCTCATGGTCGTCTGCGCCAAGCTCGGCGTCAACTTCGTCGCCTGTGGCCCCAAGGAGAACATGCCTGAGGCTGACCTCGTCAAGCAGTGCGAGGCCATCGCCGCCGAGAACGGCTCCACGGTCAAGCTGACCGAGGACGTCCACGAGGGCGTCAAGGATGCCGACGCGATCTACACCGACATCTGGGTTTCCATGGGCCAGCCGGACGAGCTCTACAAGGAGCGCATCCCTCTGATGGAGCCCTACCGCGTCACCTCCGACGTCATGGCTCAGGCTCACGACGACTGCATCTTCCTGCACTGCCTGCCCTCCTTCCACGACACCAACACCACCAAGGGTGCTGAGGTCGCGAAGAAGTTCGGCATCACCGAGATGGAGGTCACGAACGAGGTCTTCGAGTCCCGTGCGTCCAAGGTCTTCGACGAGGCCGAGAACCGTATGCACACCATCAAGGCCGTCATGTACGCGACCCTGAAGTAACCAATACATAGGTCTTGGTTAACGAGGCCTCCCCACGTATATGGGGAGGCCTTTTTCGTGCAATTGTTTCATAAAATATATTGGAAATGCATGAGATTTGTCGCTGCATTGTGAAGCATTCGTATACAATATGTGTGTAAGGTCCATCACAAATTCTTAGGAGGAATTCGATGGCAAACGAAGAAAAGGTGGACAACCCTAATGGCGTTGGCTTCTTCGGCCTCGTCGGTCTGGTTGTCTCATCCTGCATCGGCTCCGGCGTCTTCGCCCTTACTGGGCAGCTCGCCAACGTGGCATCCCCTGGTGCCGCGCTTGTCGCATGGGTGATCTGCGGCCTGGGCTTCCTGTTCCTGGCCCTGTCCCTTGCGAACCTCGGTGCGAAGCGTCCTGACGCCGACGGCGTCGTCGCCTACGCAGAGGAGGGCTTCGGCAAGTTCGCCGGCTTCATCTCCGGTTGGGGATACTGGCTGTCCGCATGGCTGGGCAACGTCGGCTTCGCGACCATGGTCGCCCAGGTCCTCGGTTCCCAGTACTGCCTCGGCAAGGTGTTCCCTGGCTTCTTCTCCGTTCCCAGCACCGGCAACCCCGCCGTCGGCGGCGTCATCGTCATCTCCCTCGTCCTGTGGGCACTCACGTACCTCGTCATCCGTGGCGTCGAGAGCGCCGCGTTCTTCAACGCGGTCGTGATGGTCGTCAAGGTCGCCACCATCCTCATCTTCATCGTCTTCACCATCTTCTCCTTCAACGCCGGCGTCTTCTCCGCTGACTTCTGGGGAACCGCTGCCCGTAACGCCACCATCATCGCCGCCGGCACCAAGGGCGGTCTCGGCAGCGTCGCGAATCAGGTCACGCAGTGCATCCTCGTCATGATGTGGGTCTTCATCGGCATCGAGGGCGCTTCCGTCATGTCCAAGCGTGCCCAGAAGAAGTCCGAGATCGGCTCCGCCACCATCCTTGGCCTTGTCGTCCTTCTCGTCCTCTACATCGGCGCTTCCGTGCTTCCCTACGGCGTCCTTCCCTACAAGGAGCTCGTCGCTGCCCCGAAGCCGGCCACCATCACCGTCTTCGAGCACATGGCTCCCGGTTGGGGCGGTGCCTTCATCTCCTGGGCAATCATCATCTCCGTCTGCGGCTCCTGGCTGTCCTTCACCATGCTGCCTGCAGAGTGCGCCTCGATGATGGCCGACCACGGCCTGCTCCCCAAGTCCTGGGACGAGCGTAACGCCGCCAACGCGCCTCAGATGTCGCTGCTGATCGTCGGCGTCCTCACCGAGATCTTCATCATCATCGCGAGCTTCGCTGCCGACGCCTACACCTTCGCGATCTCGATGTGCACCGTCACCATCGTCATCACCTGGGCCTTCGCCGCTGCCTACCAGGTCAAGTACAGCGCACAGAACCACGAGGGCGGCCAGCTCGTCTGCGGCCTTCTCGCGCTCATCTTCCAGGTCGTCGGCGTCCTGTTCACGGGCTGGGGCTTCCTGCTGCTTGCCTGCCTGGGCTACATCCCCGGCATGTACTTCTACGTCAAGGCTCGTAAGGAGAACGGCGCCTCCGTCACCAAGGCCGAGTGGGCTGTCTACGCTGTCCTGACCATCCTGGGCATCATCTCCATCCCTCTGACGGCCGTCGGCATCATCCCGGTCTTCTAAATCGGGGAATATGGGTTAACTTGGGGCAGGGTCCGTGGTGGTCCCTGCCCCTTTTTTATCTAAGGAGTCGAAATGAACAACCCCATCAAGCTCATCGGCTGCGAGGACTGGCTCAACGTCTACGAGAAGAGCGCAAAGTGGGACATCGCGCAGTCCACCTTTGCCTCGTTCACGATGGACGAGCTCATGAACCTGGATGACGAGGGCGGTGCGACGTTCTACGAGAGTCTCAACCGCGAGGTCATGAACTACGGCTGGATCGAGGGCTCTCCCGAGTTCAAGGACGAGGTCGCGAAGCTGTACCGCAAGCCCGTGAGCCCCACGAGGATCCTGCAGACCAACGGATGCACTGGCGCGAACCTCAACGCGATGCACGTCCTAATCGAGCCGGGAGACCACGTCGTTGCCGAGTGGCCGACCTACACGCCGCTCTACGAGGTGCCGAGGCAGCTCGGTGCCAAGGTCGACTACTGGGAGCTCGAGGAGGGACTTGGCTGGAGGCCCGACATCGAGAAGCTCAAGAAGCTCGCGAAGCCCTCGACCAAGCTGATTTGCATCAACAACGCATCGAACCCCGTCGGCTGCGTACTCGACAAGGAGACGCTCGAGCAGATCGCGGAGATTGCCCGCTCGGTCGACGCATACGTGCTCTCCGACGAGGTCTACATGCCGATGGACAACACCGACCAGTACTGGTCCATGGCGGACGTGTACGAGAAGGCCATCGTCACGAACTCCATCAGCAAGACCTACTCCACCCCCGGCGCACGCATCGGCTGGGTGCTCGCCGATGAGGAGGTCGCTCAGCGCATCCGCGTGTACAGGGACTACTCGATGATCTGCGCTGGTGTCTTCAACGACATCCTCGCGACGTACGTTCTGAGGAACCGCGAGACGATTCTCAAGCGCAACCGCGACATCTGCCATACCAACCATGACATCGTGGCCGAGTGGGTCAAGGGCCAGCCGCGTGCCAAGTGGAACGACCCCAAGGGCGTCTCCGTCTCGTACCTCCAGCTCGACATCCCCGAGTCCGACGAGGAGTTCTGCAAGAGGATCCTGAGCGAGAGGGGAGTGCTGCTCGTGCCCGGCACCCGCTTCGAGCTGCCCAACGGCGCGAGGCTTGGCTACTGCTGCCACGAGGACGTGCTGAGGAAGGGCCTGTCCCTCCTGGGTGACGCGCTTGCGGAGTACGACGCGTAAGGTGCGCGTGCGGTCAGATAAATAGATATTGATGAAGCGGATATGCAGAAAACATATCCGCTTTTCATTTCTCAACTATCTATTTGAGAAGATTATTGGAATACTTCCAAAAGGTTGGCGTGGCTCTGAGCTTGCCTTTTGTTATTGAGAAGAACAATGAGCCGGATGAGCGCTCGATATTTTCCCGCAAACGGTAATTGTCAAATTCATGACCGCTCGTGTAACAATTCACCGACTATTGCATAACGCTGGCGAATGTCACTCGTCCACTTTGACGAAGTCATGTAGGATATGTAGCGGAATTAAGCGGATTGTGTAGCCAAACTGTTACGCAGCCGCTGGCACTAGGTCGAGTGACGCATTGCGTCGAAAGGAGTTGCGGTCATGTCAGACACGACAGCGCAGCCGAAGAAGAAGAGGAAGATGCTCACGTCCTTCTCTATCATCTTCATCTTGCTGGCCATTGTGGCCATCGTCTCGATCCTCATGAACGGTACGCCGTACCACTATGAGGACATCCAGGGGACGGTAACGGGCGCCACGCTTGGCAGCTTCATGATGGCCTCCGTCAACGGCTTCAAGGACGCCGTCGACGTCTGCCTCTTCGTGATGGTCCTCGGTGGCTTCCTCGGGATCGTCAACAAGACCGACGCGCTTGCGACGGGCATCGACGTCCTGGTCGAGAAGATGAACGGCAACGAGCTCAAGCTCATCCCGATCCTCATGGCCATCTTCGCCTTCGGCGGCACCACCTACGGCATGTGCGAGGAGACCGTCGGCTTCTACGCTCTGCTCTCCGCCACGATGATCGCGGCCGGCTATGACTCCCTCAGCGGCGCGATGATCGTCCTTCTCGGCGCTGGCGTCGGCTGCCTCGGTTCCACGGTCAACCCGTTCGCCACCGGCATCGCGAGCTCCGCGCTCACGGACATGGGCATCAAGGTCAACCAGGCCGTCGTCATCGGCCTTGGCCTCGTCCTTCTTGTCGTCTCCTATGGCATCTCCGTCTTCTTCGTGCTGCAGTACGCGAAGCGCGTCAAGGCCGACCCCTCCAAGTCCCTCATGAGCCAGGACGAGATCGATGCGTCCGTCGCGGCGTATGCCAACGAGGACGCGACCGACGAGAAGAAGAGCCTCTCTGGCAAGCAGAAGGCCGTCCTCTGGGTGTTCGCGGCAGCGTTCATCATCATGGTCATCTCCTTCGTGCCTTGGGAGGACCTCGGCAACAACTTCTTCGTCGCGGGCGCATCTTCCCACGAGGAGACCACCAAGGTCACCGCTTCCGACATCATCCAGCAGTACAGCGATGACAGCCTTGGCGACCTCAAGCTGACCCCGAAGAACACCAAGGGCACCCTCACCACCACCGTCACCGACAACGCTGGCTGGTCCGCGTTCCTGACGGGCACCCCGCTCGGCCAGTGGTACTTCGCAGAGTCCACCACCTGGTTCCTGCTCCTCGCAATCATCATCGGCATCATCGGAGGGCTTTCCGAGCATGAGATCGTCGACACGTTCATGGCGGGCGCAGGCGACATGATGTCGGTCGTCATGATCATCGCGGTCTCCCGTGGCGTCTCCGTCCTGATGAAGAGCACGGGCATCGCGAACCTGGTCCTGGCCGACTCCGCCAACGCGCTGAAGGGCACCCCGGCAGTCGTGTTCACCATCGGCTCGTTCCTGCTGCTGTTCCTGCTCTCCTTCCTCATCCCGTCGACGTCCGGCCTGGCAACGCTGTCCATGCCCATCCTCGGGCCCCTGGCCGCAAAGCTCGGCTTCAACCCCGCGATCATGATCATGATCTTCTCCGCCGCATGCGGCGTCGTGAACCTGATCACCCCTACGTCCGGTGCAATCATGGGCGGCCTTGCCCTGTCCCGCATCGAGTACGGCACGTGGGTCAAGTTCTGCCTCAAGATCGTCATCGCGATCTCTGTGGCCTGCATGGTCATCCTCTCCATCGCCATGGTTGCCATCCCGGCATAGCCTGCACGGCACAGGTAGAGAAGGGCGCCTCCCAAGGGGGCGCCCTTTTTGCGTATGGAGAAGTTGGGGCAAATTGCATCAAGTTGTGAGAATAACGTTTACCGAGCAGCTTGACGCTGCGACAGATAAGACAAACTCACATGTTACAGAACGATTACGATACATAAATGTATTCTATAAGTTGGCCGCGTGAGCGGCCATTGCTTTGAAGGGATGTGTAGCGGTGTCGGAGGGAAAGGGAAAGAAGAGAAGGGTACTCACGTCCTTCTCGATCATGTTCATATTGCTGGCGGCTATCGCGCTCATAAGCGTCGTGCTGTCGGCGTTCACGAGTGAGGTCAAGGCCGTGTCGTTTGGCACACTCATGATGTCGCCCGTCAACGGTTTCAAGGACGGCCTTGGGGTCGCCCTCTTCGTGATGGTGCTGGGAGGTTTCCTCGCCATCGTGAACGCGACCGACGCGCTCTCCGCGGGCATCGGTGCGCTGGTCAAGCGCATGGGCGGCAATGAGCTCAAGCTCATCCCCGTGCTCATGTTCATCTTTGCGGTGCTGGGCAGCACCTATGGCTTCTGCGAGGAGACCGTCGGGTTCTACGCGCTGCTTTCGGCCACGATGATGGCCGCCGGCTTCGACTCGCTGACCGGTGCCATGATGGTGCTCCTGGGCGCCGGAGTCGGCTGCCTGGGCTCCACGGTGAACCCGTTCGCGACGGGCATCGCGTCTGACGTCCTGAGCTCGTGCGGCATCGTGGCGAACCAGGGAATCGTCATCGGCCTTGGCCTCGTCCTTCTCGTCACCTCGTACGTTGTGGCTGTCTACTTTGTGATGCGCTACGCGAAGCGTGTGCGCGGCAACAGGCAGAGGTCGCTCATGAGCGCGGATGAAACCGAGGCCGCGCGGGAGGCGTACGGTGACGCCGCGGCGGAGAAGTCGGCGTACAGCGAGCCCACGCGCAAGCAGAAGATGGTGCTCTGGCTCTTTGGCCTCTCGTTCCTCGTGATGATCATCGGCTTTGTGCCGTGGGGCAAGCTCGGCGTCAACGCGTTCACGGCGGGGGAGAGCTCGCATGTGGTGACGACGCGCGTCACGGCGTCGGACATCGCCAAGCAGTACGCGGACGACGACCTGGGCACCCTGAGGCTCATCCCCAAGGACGCGCACGGCACGCTCAGGACCACGGTGGTTGACAACGGCGGATGGTCCGCGTTCCTGACGGGCACGCCGCTGGGAGACTGGTACTTCTCGGAGTCCAACACGTGGTTCCTGCTCATGGCGATCGTCATCGGCGTCGCGGCGGGCATGGACGAGCACGAGCTCGTGCACACGTTCCTCGCGGGCTGCGGCGACATGATGGGCGTCGTGATGATCGTGGGCCTCTCGCGCGGCGTCGCCATCCTCATGGGTGACACGGGGCTTTCGCTCTTCGTGCTCCACCACGTGTCCGCCGCGCTCAAGGGCACGTCGCCCGTGGTCTTCGCGCTCGGCAGCTACGTGCTCTACTTCCTGCTTTCCATCCTCATCCCGGGCACGTCGAGCATGGCCACGATCTCCATGCCGATCATGGGGCCGCTCACGCAGTCGCTCGGCTTCAACCCCGCCATCATGATCAACGTCTTTGCGTCCGCGAGCGGCGTCGTGAACTACTTCACGCCAGCCAACGGCGCCATCATGGGCGGGCTCGCGCTCTCGCGCGTGGAGTACGGCACGTGGCTCAAGTTCGTGGGCAAGGTCGTGCTCGCGACGGCCGTCGTGAACGTGGTGGTGCTCGCCATCGCGATGGTCGTGCTGTAGGCACAAGGCATATGCAAGAAAGGCGCGTCCTTCTCGCCCGTGTGATTGGGGGAGAAGGACGCGCCCTCGCGTGCCGATGCGCTGCCGTTGGGCGTTAGTACACCATGCCCATGGCCTCGCGGACCTCGTCGAGCGTCTGCTGCGCGATGGCGTTGGCCTTGCGGTTGCCCTCATGCAGGACGTCCTTGACGTAGTCGAGGTCGTTCTCGTAGGCGTGGCGACGCTCGCGGATAGGCGCGAAGTAGTCGTTGACGGCCTGGGTCACGTACTTCTTGAGCTGGCCGGAGCCGCCGTTGCCGATTTCGGCTGCGATGTCCTTGGGGTCACGGCCGGTGCAGATGCCCGCGGTGGTGAGCAGCGCGGAGACGCCGGGCCTGGCCTCGGGGTCGTACGTGATGAAGCGCTCGGAGTCGGTCTTGGACTTCTTGATGAGCTTGGCGGTCTCCTCCGCGGTCATGCTGATGGAGATCGCGTTGCCGTAGGACTTGCTCATCTTGCGGCCGTCGAGGCCCGGGATGAGCGGCGTGGAGGTGAGGAGTCCCGTCACGTCCGGGAAGACCTTGCCGTAGCGCTCGTTGAAGCGGCGGGCGATCTTGCTTGTGACCTCGATGTGCGGCAGCTGGTCGCGGCCGACGGGCACGATGTTGCCCTTGCAGAAGAGGATGTCGCAGGCCTGGTGCACCGGGTAGGTGAGCAGGAGTCCCGTGAGCGAGTGGCCAGAGGCCTCCATCTCGGCCTTGACGGTGGGGTTGCGCTGGAGCTCCGCCTCCGTCACGAGCGAGAGGAACGGCAGCATGAGCTGGTTCTCCGCGGGGACGGCGGAGTGCGTGAAGATCATCGTCTTGTCCGGGTCTATACCGCAGGCGAGGTAGTCCATCACCATGTTGTACACGTTGTCGCGGATGTGCTCTGTGGTGTCGCGGTCCGTGATGACCTGGTAGTCCGCGATGATGATGTTGGTGCTCACGCCCAGGTTCTGCAGGCGCACGCGCTCCTTGATGGTGCCAAAGTAGTGGCCCAGGTGCAGGCGGCCGGTGGGCCTGTCGCCGGTGAGCATGGTGTACTTCTCGACCTTGCCGGAGGCGATGTCCGCCTCGACTTCCTGGCTGCGCCTGAGCGCCGCCTCGTAGCTTCCCTCGTTGGGCATGTTCTTCTCCTTGCGGAATCGTTTCTCGCGTAACCCCTCTATCCTACGGCAAAAGGGGCGTCACGTCCCGCCTGGCCCCCGCGTGGGGCACCGTGGCGTAACGCCGCGGGCGGCACCGGGCGAGAAGTTCGGCCGCCTAGGGCCGTGGCCGGGCCTGGGGCGCTGCGTCGAGCTCGCGCTTGGCCTCGCGCCATGCGGGGTAGTAGCGGTCCATGAGCGCGTGGAAGCGCACGTTGTGGCTTGGCTCGAGCAGGTGGCAGAGCTCGTGCACGACGACGCTCTGGATGCTCGCGACGGGGTGCGCGGCGAGCTCCGTGTTGAGCGTGATGCGCCCCGTCCGCACGTTGCACGAGCCCCAGCGCGATGTCATGCGGCGCAGGCGCCACTCGCTCGCGTGGACGCCCATGAGGGGCTCGTAGCGCTCGAACATCGCGGGGAGCAGCGCCTCCAGCTCCCGGCGGCGCAGCTCCTCAACAGCGGTGCCGATGAGCTGCGCAATCGCCTGCTGCGGGTCCGGTGCGGGCGTGCCGGCGGGGTCGGTGTCCGTGGAAACGGCGTCCTGTGCCACGTGGACGAGAAGGGCGTCCCCCTCAACCTCGGCCCGCGGGCTCCTGCGGCGGGGGAGGTCCGCCACGACGCGAATGGGGAGCTCCTGCCCCAGGAGCCTGGTGCGACCGCCGTCGCGCAGTCCTTCTCGCCTTGCTTCCTCGCGTGCGAGGGCTCGCGAGCGGGCCTTGGCGATCCACTGGCGGTGCGAAAGGACGAACTCCTCTATCTGTGCGAGGGGCACGCGGGCGGGCGCGCTCACAACGACGGAGCCGTCCTGGCGGACGCGTAGGTTGACGCGCCGCACGCGCTTGCGTACGACGGACACCTCCACGCCGTCGACCGCGATGCTCTTGGCAGTCCTCATTACGCTGGGGCTTCCTCCCTGTTACAATTTTTCCGTATGCAATATTGCCCCGCGGCATGCGGCGGCCATGGTCTAGACTTGCGATTGTATATGGGGAGGGTGCCGATGGCCAGTTCTTATGGGGAAGATGCGAGCAAGTCCGCACTCCGCGAGAGCTACCTCAGGGCATCCAAGGGCCTTACGCCGCGCTATCGCAAGCGTGTTGACAGGGAGGTCCGCCTGCACCTTCGCACGCTGCCGGAATACCTCCGTGCCGACTGGCTGCTGGCCTACGTCCCCTTTGAGGACGAGTTTCCCACGCGCGACATCGTGACCCGTGCACTGGCCGATGGCAAGCAGGTGGCGCTGCCGCGCTGCGAGCAGGGGGTGCGTGGCTCCCGGCTCAGCTTCTATGGCGTGGACTCGCTCGAGGGGCTGGTTGCGGGTACGCGCGGCGTGCTCGAGCCCGTGCCGGCGGAGGGGGAGCTTCCCCTGGGACCGGACGAGCTTGGCCGTTCGATCTGCCTCGTGCCGGGCCTCGTGTTTGACGCCGAGGGCTACCGCATTGGCTACGGTGCCGGCTACTACGACGACTTCCTGGCGGGATACCCCGGCCTCAAGGTGGGGCTTGCCCGAACGATGCAGATAAGCGGCAACCCGCTGCCCCACGACGACCACGACGTTCCCGTGGACGTGATCGTGAGCGACGGCGCCGTGTGGCGTGCGAGGCGCGTTGCGGACTAGCGATAGACTGCGCGCGGTACGCCGAATTGCGAACTGCGATGGCTTGCCGAAGGGTTCGGGTCTTCCCGACTACGCCCCCAGGTGCTCCGCGAGGTCCCTGATGGCGTGCACGTAGCCCTGGATGCCCTCGCCGATGATCGTCTCGAAGCAGGCGAGGCGCACGAAGGAGACCTGACGGAAGTCCTCGCGCTCGTCCACCTTGGAGATGTGGACCTCCACCGCGGGGATGGACACGGCTTTGAGCGCGTCGAGTATCGCGACGGACGTGTGCGTGTAGGCGCCGGGGTTGATCACGATGCCGTCGATCTTCTGGTACGCGGCCTGGATGCGGTCCACGATGTCGCCCTCGTGGTTGGACTGGTAGCACTCGCAGGACGAGAAGCCCGCGGCGTCCGCCGCCTCGCGGCACACGCGGATGAGCTCGGCGTAGTCCTGGCGTCCGTAGAGGTCCGGCTCGCGGATGCCAAGCATGTTGATGTTGGGGCCGTTGATGACGAGCAGCCTGGGACCGTCGGACGGGGACGGGGCCTCGTCCTTCTCGCCCGCGTCGGGCTCCTCGAGCTCGTCATCATCGTCAAGGGTGTCGTCGTCCATGAAGGAGTCGTCCTCCTCGTCGTCATCGTCGTCGTCGAGCGAGAGGAGCGTCTTGAGCATGAACTCGTCGGGCTCCTGGGATGCGTCGGCGGCCAGCGGGGTGGCTGCGGGCGCCTTGTCCGGTGGCGTGATCTGGACGTGTATGCCGCTGCCCTCGCCCCTGGCCAGGGGAGGGAGCTCGATGTCCGGCTCGAGGCCCGTGAGCGACGCGAAGCTGTCGAACACGCGCTGGACGACGCGTGGCCCAAAGACGACCTCGATGCCGTTCGTGCCGAAGGACGCGACGCCCAGGACGCCGGGGACGCCCTTGAGGGCCGTCCGGTTGATGAGCGTGGGGTTCTTGACCGTGATCCTGAGCCTGGTCATGCAGAGCCCGTTGGACGCCACGTTTGCCTTGCCGCCTATGTTCTTGAGTACGGCCCTTGCGGCCTCGCCCGTCTCCATTGGGACCTCATCCCTCTTTAGACACTTGCATACAAACGTAGAAGTATAGGGAAGCGCGGAAGCGTTTCCAGCGGGGGAGAAGGACTGTCTGGTGGGCGTTGCGAAATTCTCCATGAACGGATGTTGGTACGAATCGCAAGAAATGAGGCCTTAACAACCAATCATCTTGACGATGGCACGCGCGTCGCCCGATGCCGTGCCCGTACAGCGAAGGTCGACGTCGGCCCAGGCGCGGTAGAGCGGCATGCGCTCGCGCGCGAGCTGCTCGAGCCCCTTTGCCTGCGAGATGGGGCGGCCGCCCTTGGGGAGGCTCTCGAGCGGGCGCTCCAGGAGCACGATCGTGCCGTTCTGGCGGAGGAGGTCCTCGTTGCGACTGCGCGTGACGATGCCGCCTCCGCATGCGATCACAAGGCTCGAGCGCGAGCCGTAGTCCGCGGCGACGCGCGTCTCGAGCTCGCGGAAGGCATCCTCGCCGTGCAAGCGGATGTAGTCGCCGGCGCCCGTGCCGTACTCGAGCCTGAAGGCGTCGTCCAGGTCCACGAACGGGCGCCCGAGCAGGTGCGCGAGCGCGCGTCCCGTGGTCGTCTTGCCGACGCCCGGCATGCCGATGAGGATGACGTTCTGGGTCTGGCGGCGGATCTGCGACTCGATGCTTGCCACGAGCGAGCGGTCGAGCGTGCGGCCCTGGAAGAGCTCGCTGGAATACAGCGCCTGCGAGACGAGCATGGCGAGGCCGCTCTGGTAGGGTATGCCGAGCCGGCGGGCGTTAAGGCAGATGCCCGTGAGCGCGGGGTTGTAGACGACGTCCAGCACGCCCGCGAGGCCGTGGAGCGCGCGCATGTCATCCAGCGTGAGGGGCGTCGCGGGGCACTTGGGGTACATACCCACGGGCGTGGTGTTGACGACGAGGAAGGCGTTGGGGTGGCGCCCGGGGATGTTTGAGTAGTCGTCCTCGGTGTGGCGCGATATCACGCGGACGTCCGCGCCGGTCCGGGCGAGAGCGGCCTGTACGGCCTGGCTCGCGCCGCCGTCGCCCAGGACGAGGACCTCGCGTCCGCGGAGCGGCTCGGGGCCGTCGAGTGCCAGGGGCCCGCGCAGGAACTGGTCCAGCATGAAGCCGAAGCCGAGGACGTCGGTGTTCTCGGCGTAGATGCTTCCGTCCTCGCGGCGGACGAGGGTGTTGGCCACGCCGAGCTCGCGCACGCGCGTGGATGCCTCGTCCGCGAGGCGGGCGGCGTCGGCCTTGTAGGGGATCGTCACGTTGAGGCCCTGCCAGGTCTTGTCCTCGCGCACGAAGGGCTCGACCTCGCCCGGCTCGAGCTCGATCAGGTCGTACGGCGTGGAGCCCAGGCACTTGTGGATGAGCGGGGACCAGCTGTGGCCGAGCTTCCTGCCCAGCAGGCCAAAGCGCGCCACCTAGATCACCTCGCTGTAGCTGCCGAGGTAGCGGAACTCCTCGCAGTTCGCCTCGAGGGAGCGCACGAGCGTGAGGAACTCCGGGGAGGCCGCGGGGCAGTCGATGTCGAAGTAGAACATGAACTTGAAGTCGCGGTCCGGGATGGGGCGGCTCTCGAGCTTGATGATGTTGATGTCGAGTGCGTAGAACTTGGCCAGCACCTTGTAGAGGGCTCCGGGCTCGTGGTTGACGACGAGCATGAACGTGCTGCGGTCGGCGCCCGGGAAGATCGTGAGGTCGCGCGAGATGCAGGCGAAGCGCGTGTAGTTGTTGCCCTGGTCCTGCACGCTGGACGCGAGCACGTCGAGCCCGTAGATCTGGGCGCACGAGCGCGACGCGAGCGCGGCGACGTCCGTGCGGGGGCTCTCGGCCACCATCTTGGAGGCGACGGCCGTGTTCTCGCACGCGTGGACCTTGACGCCCTTGAGCTGGCCCAGGAAGTCGCCGCATTGGTTGATGGCCTGCTCGTGGCTGTAGATGTGGCGGATGTCCTCGATCCCGGTGCCGGGCTTTGCCAGCAGGTTGTGGTCGACCTTGAGGCGGCACGTGCGCACGATGTGGAAGTTGTGGCGCATCATGAGGTCGAACACCTGGTTGACGGAGCCGGCGGTGCTGTTCTCGATGGGCAGCACTCCAAGGTCCACGTACTTCTCCTCCACGGCGCGGAAGACCGCGTCAAACGTGTCGAAGTAGCTGATGTTTGCGTGCCGGAAGATGCGGTCGCACGCGATCTGCTGGTAGGCGCCCTCGACGCCCTGGCACGCCACGAAGGCGTCGCGCGGGAAGCACGCCGGGCTCTGCGCGAGCGCGGCCTGGATGGCCTCGGCCGTGGCGCTGGGCGTCTGAAGGCGCTCGGTCTGGCGGTTGCGCGAGGCCTCCATGAGGAGCTGGAACAGCACCTCCGTGTAGACGCGCATGTCCTCGGGCACCTCGGAGGCGCGGCGGGCGAGAAGAGCGCGCTCCCTCGACTTGTCCAGCACGGGGAGGTGCTTCTGTCGCTTGTACGCGGCGACCCTGTCCGCGCAGTCCATGCGGCGCTTGAACAGGTCGACGATCTGCGAGTCTATCGAGTCGATGTCGCTGCGGATCTGGGAAAGGTCTTCCAAGGTTCCTCCTGACGGGTCCGGCCGCTCGGCGCGGCACCCGGGTTCTGCTTGTGTGCTTGGCTACTCTGCCGGGAACGACTCGAGCGCGTCGAGAAGGACGAGCGCGCAGACCGCCTCCGTCACGGGGACGGCGCGCGTGGCGACGCAGGGGTCGTGGCGGCCGTGGACCTCGAGCTCGGCGTCGGCCATCGTGGTGAGGTCGACGCTCTGCTGGGGGCGCGAGATGCTCGACGTGGGCTTGAGCGCGATCCTGAAGAGGACGGGCGCGCCCGTGGTGATGCCACCCAGGGCGCCGCCCGCGTTGTTGGTGGTGGGGGTGGGCCTGCCGTCGCGCATGCGGTAGGGGTCGTTGTCCTCGCTCCCGCGCAGGCGCGCCGCCTCGAAGCCACGGCCGAACTCGAGCCCCTTGACCGCGGGGATGCCAAAGGCCGCGCGCGCGATGAGGTTCTCTATGCCGTCGAACATGGGCGAGCCGACGCCGGCGGGCATGCCGGTCGCGACGCACTCCACAATGCCGCCCACGGAGTCGAGCGAGCGGCGCGCCTCGTCGATCGCGGCGAGCATGGACGTGCCGGCCGACTCGTCGATCGTGGGGAAGGTGCGGCCGTCTGCAAGCGCGTCCATCTGCGCGGCCAGGCGCTGCTGTGCCTCCGGCGAGTTGTCGAGCGCGGAGAAGGGTTCGTCATCCACGTTCGCGACGCTTGCGAGGTGCGCGGCCACGCGGACGCCCTGCTTTGCGAGGATTTGGAGCGCGATGCCTCCCGCCGCGCAGAGCGGCGCGGTGAGCCTGCCGGAGAAGTGGCCGCCGCCGGGGACGTCCTGGTTGCCGTGCCACTTGGCCCATGCCGTGAAGTCCGCGTGGCCGGGGCGCGGGACGGCGAGGATGTTGTCGTAGTCGCCGGAGCGGGTGTTGGTGTTCTCTATCACGACGGCAAGCGGGGCCCCGCAGGTCGCGCCCTTGGGGTTGAGACCGCTCACGATGCGAGGAAGGTCGGCCTCTTTGCGCGGCGTTGTCCAGCTGCCCTGGCCGGGCGCCCTTCTCGCCATGAACGCGTTAAGGGCGTCGAGGTCGACCACGTGGCCGGAGGGAAGCCCCTCGACGACGCAACCGACGGCCGTGGAGTGCGACTGCCCGAAGACGGTGACCTTGAGTGTGTTGCCGAAGGTTGAAGGCATGGCTACTCGCTTTCGCGCGCGACGCCGCCGAGCGAGCGGAAGTCGCGGAAGAAATCCGGATAGGACTTGCGGACGCACTCGGCGCCGCGGATCGTGGTGGGGCCGTCGGCGTAGGCGCCGCAGACCGCGGCCATCATGGCGATGCGGTGGTCGTTTGCGGCGTCGACGGTGCCGCCGGAAAGGCGGCCCGAACCCTCGACCACGAGGTCGTCGCCCTCGACGCGGGCCGTTCCGCCCAGCGCGTTGATTGCGGCGCTCACCGTTGCGAGGCGGTCGGACTCCTTGAGGCGCAGCCGGCCCGCGTCGGTGAGGCGCGTCGTGCCCGTGGCGTACGCGGCCATGGCCGCGAGGGGCGGCACGAGGTCGGGGATGTTGGCCACGCTCGAGAAATGGGCGTGGAGCGGTGCGTGACCCGCGGTGACGCCCTCCTGCGAGGCGGACGTCCGCCCGCCGAAGAGTGCCGTGGCGGCGAGGGCCGCGCGGTCGCCCTGGGAGCTCTTGGGATCGAGGCCGGTGACCGTGACGGGGCCGCCGATGGCGCCGGCGGCGAGCCAGAAGGCGGAGTTGGACCAGTCGCCCTCGACGGAGCAGGTGCCAGGGGAGGCGAGCTTGGCGGAATTGACGGAGTAGACCTCGCACGGCGTGCCAGCCACGTCCTCGTGCGAGACGCGGACCGTGACGCCGAAGGCCCGGAGGGCCGCACGCGTGAGCGTGATGTATGAGCGGGACTCGACGGGCTCGCTCACCGCGACGCGCACGGGCTCGCCGAGGAGCGGCGCCGCCATGAGGAGGCCGCTCACGTACTGCGAGGAGACGTTGCCGGGGATGCGGTAGGCGCCGCCGGAGATTGGCCCCTCGACGGTAAGCGGGAACGACCCCTCCCGCGAGATGCGCGCGCCGTGGGCGATGAGCTCCTCGCGCAGGGGCGAGAGCGGGCGCGACGCTAGGCGGCCGTGACCGACGATCCGGACCGGCATGCCAAGGGCGCTTGCAACGGGCAGCAGGAAGCGCAGCGTGGAGCCGGACTCCCCGCAGTCGAGCGTGGGCACGTGGTCGTCCGCCGCAGGCGCACCTTGCTCGGCGTCGTGCGGTACGGGCCTCACCCTGAAGCCGCGGCGCGTGCGCGTGATGCGCGCGCCGAGGGCCTCGAGGCACGAGACCGTCGCGTCGATGTCGAGCGAGGTCGTGTTGCAGTCGATGTCCGTGGTGCCGGGGCAGAGCGCCGCGAGGATGAGCAGCCGGTGCGCCATCGACTTGGAGGCGACGGCGGGCAGCGTGCCCGCGAGCGCGTGGGGCTCGATGGTTACGTCCATGATCTTCTCCCCCTACGCCTGCGTGCCGCAGCCAAGGTCGATGAGGTGCCTGAACTCCTCCAGCGACAGCTTTCTCACCTCGACGGAGCCGATGGCGAGGGGCACCACGACGTTGACGGTGGTGCCATGGCGCTTCTTGTCGTGCACGGCATAGGAGAAGAGCGTGTCGTGGTCCTCGGAGGTGTCAGTGGGAAGGCCGTACGCCTCGACCGCGGACACGATGTCCGTCGCGACCTCGTCGGGGCACCAGCCCATGCGCGCGGACGCGCGGGCGATGCAGCACATGCCAGCGGCGACGCTCGATCCGTGGCCGAGCTTGAAGTCGCTCGCGGCCTCGATCGCGTGGCCGATGGTGTGGCCGAAGTTGAGGATCTGCCTGAGGCCGCGCTCGCGCTCGTCCTGGTCAACAACGTCGCGCTTGATCTCTATGTTGCGGACGATGACGGACTGGAGCTCTGCTGGGTCGAAGTCCGGCGCGTTGATGGGCTTGCTAACGAGCCTCCTGAAGAGCTCCGCGTCGCGGATGACGCCGTGCTTGATGACCTCGCCGCACGAGTCCGTGAACAGGGCCGGCGTGAGGGTGTCGAGGCAGTCGACGTCTGCGACCACGAGCGAGGGCTGGAAGAACGCGCCGGCGAGGTTCTTGCCGGCCTCGAGGTCGACGGCGGTCTTGCCGCCGACGGATGAGTCGACCATCGCGAGGAGCGACGTGGGGACCTGGACGACCTTGCAGCCACGGAGGTAAAGCGCGCCCGCGAGGCCGCCCATGTCGCCCGTGACGCCGCCGCCCACGGCGACGACCACGTCGTCGCGCGAGAGCTCGGACTCCGCGAGGCCCTCGAGCAGGTCCGACAGGGTCGAGAGGCGCTTGTGCTGCTCGCCCGCGGGGAAGACCTGCAGGGTCGTGCGGTAGCCCGCGGCCTCGAGCGACTCCGCGACCGCGTTGGCGTAGAGCGGCGCGACGTTGGAGTCGGATATGACGCAGGCGACGGAGCCGCCGCACGCCTTGCGCGTGAGGTCGCCCACCTCGTCGATCACGCCCTGGCCCACGACGACGTCGTAGGAGCGCGACGGCGTGTTGACCTTGATGACGTCCGTGCTCATCTGCGCTCGGCCTCCTTCTTGAGGCGGTCGCCCTCCGCGAGGAGCTCCTCGAGGCGCTTGGCGTCCTTCTCGTCTATCGCGTCCTTGTATGCCTGCAGGTTGTCGATGAGGATGCCGATCTCGTGCGAGAGGTTGTCGGCGTTGTCGAGGAAGAGCTCGGTCCACATGGGGGCGTTGAGTCGCGCGACGCGCGTGAGGTCCTTGTAGGAGCCGGCGGAGAAGCCCTTGTGGCTCTGGGCCGCGGGGCTCTTGACGTACGCGTTGGAGACGACGTGCGCGAGCTGGGACGTGTAGGCGATCTGCTCGTCGTGGAACGCGGCCGTGGCCAGCGTGAACGAGCCGAAGCCGCAGGGCTCGAGCAGGTGCTTGAGGCGCTCGAGCACGTCGAGGCGCTCGAAGTCGTCCATCTTGGGCGGCACGACGACCATGGGGGCGCCGTGGAACATGTTGGCGCGGGAGTGCGCGAAGCCCGAGTACTGGGTGCCGGCCATGGGGTGGCAGCCGACGAAGGTCCACTCGTACTTCTCCGCTATCTTGAAGCAGTGGCTGCAGATGACGCGCTTGACGCCCACGGTGTCGATCACGATCGCGTTGGGCGAGATGAGGCCAGCCATCTGCTCGAGCCAGTCGATGCTCACCTGGGGGTAGCCGGCCAGGATGATGAGCTCGCAGGTCGGGATGACGTCGTCCGTCAGCTCGCCGTCGATGGTCTCGATCTCCGCGAGCTCGACGGTGGAGTGCGTGCGGTTCCAGGCGTACACCTCGCGACCGCCCGCGTGCTCCGCCTTGGCGAAGGAGCCTCCCATGAGGCCGAGCCCGACCACGCCGACGCGGTCGGGAGTGAAGGTCTGCTGCGCCATCAGAGCTCGCCGCCCTCGTCGAGGTCCATCGTGACGGCCTCGCGGATGACGTGGATGCGCCTCATTGCGTCCTCGAACTGCTGGGGTGTGAGCGCCTGCGCGCCGTCGGACCATGCCTTGGACGGGTTGTCGTGCACCTCGATCTCGAGGCCGTCCGCGCCGGCGGCCGTCGCCGCGTAGGCGGCGGGGCGCACGTAGCGGGTGTAGCCCGTGGCGTGGCTCGGGTCGCCGATGATGGGCAGGTGCGAGAGGTGGTGCACAACGGGGATGGCGTTGACGTCGAACGTGTTGCGGGTGCGCGTCTCGAACGTGCGGATGCCGCGCTCGCAGAGGATGACGTTGGGGTTGCCCTCGCTCATGATGTACTCGGCGCCCATGAGGAACTCGTCGATGGTCTCGGACATGCCGCGCTTGAGGAGAACGGGGACGTTGGTCTTGCCGACCTCCTTGAGGAGCGGGAAGTTCTGCGCGTTGCGCGCGCCGATCTGCATGACGTCGATACCCTTGTCGAGGAAGAGGCCCACGTCGCGCGGGTCCATGACCTCCGTGACGATGGGCATGTCGAGCTCGGCAGAGGCCTCCAGCAGGATGTCGAGGCCCTTCTCGCCCATGCCCTGGTACGAGTAGGGGCTGGTGCGGGGCTTGTAGGCGCCGCCGCGCAGCATGGTGGCGCCGGCCTTCTTGACGGCGCGCGCGATGGGGAGCAGGCCCTCGCCCTCGACTGAGCAGGGGCCGGCGATGACCTGGAAGTTGCCGCCGCCGATCTTGACGCCGTGGCCGCAGTCGACGACCGTGTCCTCGGGGTGGAACTTGCGGTTGGCCTTCTTGAAGGGCTCGGAGACGCGCCTCACCTGGTCGATGATGTCCATCGACTCGAGCAGGAACGGGTCGATGCGCGTGGTGTCGCCGATGATGCCGACGATCGTCTCGTTCTCGCCCTTGGACACGTTTGTCTTGAAGCCGCGGTCCTCGATCCATCGCACGAAGTGGTCGAGCTGCTCCGGGGTTGCGGAGTCTTTAACGATTGCAATCATTTCTAACTAACCTTTCGGGTGCCTGCGCACCTAGTCGTCCTATACGGGGACGATGCTAACGCAAGATATTGGATATGCGGCTTCGCGTACTCAAAGCGTTACGAAACGTGGATTTTGGTGAGCCCGTCCGTGCACGTTTGATGAAGGCGGGCCGACGGCGCGACGGCCCCGGTGGAGGAAGAGGGCGAGAAGAACAAAAAAGGGCATCCCGAAGGATGCCCTTGAACTGCCGGTTGGTGACCCCAGTGAGGCTCGAACTCACGACCTTTCGCTCCGGAGGCGAACGCTCTAATCCACTGAGCTATGGGGCCACGCGGGTGAACAGTATACGACATCCCGCGCAAAATGTGCCACGGGAGTGGGCAGGATTTGACGTGGCGGCAGGTGCGGGGCTTCGACCTTCGCCGTCGTTCTTCTCCAACTGATAGAATGGACCCTCGAACCGACTCATGGCGTGGTAGCGATCTGGCGGGTCTGACAAGGAGGACAGGTGGCACCTGAGACGACGGAGCAGTCGGCCCGGACGCGGGAGGAAGAACCGCTCCGCGGCCTGAGCGACGACGAGGTCCGCGAGCGCGTGCGCGAGGGCAAGGTCAACGCCGACACGGACGTCAAGACCAAGTCGGTCCGGCAGATCGTGGCCGAACACACGCTCACGCTCTTCAACGCGATCAACGTCTTCATGGCGGCCCTCGTCATCTCCACCGGCTCCTACAAGAACTGCGCGTTCATGATCGTGGTCATCGCGAACCTGGCCATCGGCATCGTCCAGGAGGTACGGGCCAAGCGCAAGGTCGACCGGCTCACGATCGTCGCGGCAAAGGACGTGACGGTCATCCGCGGGGGCGAGCGCAGACAGGTGCCCGTGCACGAGGTGGTGCTGGACGACCTGGTGGCTCTCGCACACGGCGACCAGGTGCCCGCCGACGGCGTGGTGGTGGAGGGCTCGCCCCGCATGGACGAGAGCCTGCTCACGGGCGAGAGCGACGCAATAGAGAAGAACGTGGGCAGCGAGGTCCTGTCCGGCTCCTTCGTGGACAGCGGCGCCTTTGTGTACCGCGTGACGCGCGTGGGACGCGAGGGCTTTGCCGCGCGCATCAACGCGGAGGCCAAGTACGTCAAGCGCGTCAACTCCGAGATGCTCTCCGCCCTGGAGGAGATCATCCGCCTGGGGACCACGTGCCTGCTCGTGCTGGGTCCGGTGCTCTTTGTGCGGATCATCCTGACGGGAAAGTACGACTACAACGCGGCTGTGCTGCAGACGGTCGCGGCCGTGGTGGGCATGATCCCGCAGGGGCTCGTGCTCCTCACCTCGAGCGTCCTCGCCATCGCGACGACGCGCCTGGCCATGCGCAACGTCCTCGTGCAGCAGGCGTACTGCGTGGAGACGCTCGCGCGCGTGGACGTGCTCTGCCTCGACAAGACGGGGACCATCACGACGGGTGCCATGGAGGTCGCGGAGGTGCGCGGGGACGCCGCGCAGGCGGCCGTGACCATCGCGCACGCGAGCGCGGACGACGCGAACGAGACGGCCCGCGCCGTCATCGAGTACGGAAGGGCGCACGCCGTGGAGCCGCTTGCCGTCACGCGGGCCGTGCCCTTCTCGTCCAGGACCAAGTACTCTGGCTGCGTCACGGCGGACGGTACCTGCCTCGCGATGGGTGCGGCGCAGTTCGTGCTGGGCGAGCGCGCTGCGGAGGTCAGGGCAGAGCTTGACGGCTTTGACCAGCTCATGCGTGTGCTCGTGGTGGCGCGCGTGGACGGCTTTGCGCCCGACGGCTCGATAGAGGGCAAGCCTGAGGTGCTGGGTTTCTTGGGCATCCGCGACCAGATCCGCGACACCGCGGCGCAGACCATGGAGTTCTTCAAGCGCCAGGGCGTCCAGATCCGCGTGATTTCCGGCGACGACCCGCGCACCGTGTCGGGCATCGCGGGCGTGGTGGGCGTGCCGGACGCCGACCGCTACGTGGACGCGTCGACCCTTTCGGGCGAGAAGGACGTGGACCGCGCGGTGAGGGACTGCCGCGTGTTCGGCCGCGTCACGCCCCAGGTCAAGCGCCAGATCGTGCGGAAGCTGCGCGAGGAGGGGCACGTGGTCGCCATGACGGGCGACGGCGTGAACGACGTGCTCGCGCTCAAGGACGCCGACTGCTCCGTGGCCATGGCCTCCGGGTCGGCCGCCGCGAGGAACGTGGCAGAGATCGTGCTCGTGGACAACGACTTCGCGCACCTGCCCGAGGTCGTGGCGGAGGGGCGACGCTCCATCAACAACCTGCAGCGCTCCGCGGCGCTCTTCCTCACCAAGACGTTCTTCAGCGCGGTGCTTGCCGCGTTCTGCATCCTGATGCCGCCCTATCCCTTCGTGCCGGTGCAGATGTCGCTCGTGTCCGCGGCCGTCATCGGCATCCCGTCCTTCCTGCTGGCGCTCGAGCCCAACCACGAACGCGTGCGTGGGCGCTTCATATCAAACGTCCTCACCAGCTCGCTGCCGGCCTCGCTCTCCATCGTGGCGGCGCTGGTCGCGACCATCTGCTGCTGCAGGGCGCTGGGCTGGTCGGACGCGACGATGTCCACCATGTGCATGATGCAGATGCTCGTCGTGGGTGTCGCGCTCATCTACCGCATATCGCGTCCACTCAACCCGCTGAGGGTCGCTGTGCTCGCGATCGTGCTCGCGACCATAGGCGTGGGCACGACCCTGGGCGCCTCGTTCTTCTCCATAGCCACCCCGACGGTTAATTCTGCGGTAGCATCGACCGTGGTCGCCGTTTTGGCGATAGTCTTGTTCAACAGGCTGTACGACGAATCCGTTCGCGAGGGAGGGGCCAAGGGCCTCGTCGGGTTCCTTATCAAGAGGTTGGAGAAGCTGAATGAGCGTGAGCAAAGAGTTCGCAGACGCGGTTAGCGCCGCACGCAGGCCCAAGCGCCTGGAGGTGGGGGAGAAGAGCTTCCTCGCCTACGACGTGTCCGCCATCCCCGGCGCGTCGAGGCTGCCCAGGGCACTCGTGACGCTGCTCGAGAACTGCGTGCGCAGGGCGTCCACTGACGAGGAGGCGACGGAGCTCGCACGGCGCGTGGTCGAGGCGGGCCTTGCCGGCAAGCAGGGCGAGGAGATCCCCTTCATGCCGTCACGCGTGCTCTTCCAGGACTTCACGGGCGTGCCGGTCTTCGTGGACTTCGCGGCCATGCGCGACGCCATGGTCGCCCGCGGCGGCGACCCCGCAAAGGTGAGCCCGCGCATCCCGTGCACGCTGGTGGTGGACCACTCCGTCATCGCGGACGTCACGGGCGAGGACGACGCGGTCGAGAAGAACCAGCGGCGCGAGGCAGAGCGCAACCACGAGCGCTTCGCGTTCCTCAAGTGGGCCGCCAACTCCTTCGACAACGTGCGCATCGTGCCGCCCGGGGAGGGTATCTGCCACCAGCTCAACATGGAGCGCTTCAGCGAGGTCGTGAGCAGGGACACGCTCTCCAGCGAGGAGCTGCCGGTCGCGTGCTTCGACACGCTGGTCGGCACCGACTCGCACACCACCACGGCAAACGGCCTCGGCGTGCTCGGCTGGGGCGTGGGCGGCATCGAGGCCGAGGCCGCGGCGCTCGGCCAGCCCATCACGATGCTCGTGCCGCCCGTCGTGGAGCTGCGCCTCACGGGCAGGCTGCGCGACGGCGTGAGCGGCATGGACCTCGCGCTCACGGTGGCGCAGCGCCTGCGCGCGGAGGGCGTCGTCGGCACGCTCGTGGAGGTCACGGGCGACGGCGCGGCAACGCTCACCGCGACGCAGCGCGCCTGCGTCGCCAACATGACGCCGGAGTACGGCGCCACGACCACGCTCTTCCCGGTGGACGAGCAGTCCGTCGACTACCTCACCCTCACGGGCAGGAGCGAGGCCCGCGTCGGGCTCATCAGGTCCTACCTCGGCATGCAGGGCGTCTTTGGCGCCACCAGCGGCCGCACGTACTCGCGCACGGTCGAGCTCGACCTCGCGACCGTCCAGACGAGCCTCGCCGGCCCGTCCAAGCCGCACGACCGCGTGACGCCCGCGACCCTGAGGGAGCGCTTCTCGTCCTCCCTCGCCGCCCACGGCGTCAAGGACCCCGCCGAGCGCTTCGACGTCAAGGTGGGCGAGAAGGACGTGAGCCTCGGCCACGGCACCATCGCGATCGCGGCCATCACCAGCTGCACCACGGCGACCGACCCCGCCATGATGGTCGCGGCCGGCCTGCTCGCGCGGAAGGCCTGCGAGCGCGGGCTTGCCACCAAGCCGTGGGTCAAGCGCATCCTCGCGCCCGGCTCCAGGGTGACGTCGCTTCTGCTCGCGCGCTCCGGCCTCGCGGAGCCGCTGCGCAAGCTTGGGTTCTACACCTGCGGATTTGGCTGCATGAGCTGCATCGGCAACTCCGGCGACATCCTTCCCGCACTCAAGGAGCTCTCCTCCAGGATTGAGCTCACGAGCGTGCTTTCCGGCAACAGGAACTTCGAGGGCCGCATCTCGCCCTACGTGAGCCAGAACTATCTCATGCAGCCAGCGCTCGTGGTCGCCTACGCGCTCGTGGGCACCGTGGACGTCGACCTCGCAAACGAGCCCCTCGGCCTCGACGGCGACGGCAAGCCCGTCATGCTTTCGGACGTCATGCCCACGGACGCCGAGGTCAAGGCGGTCCTGGACGCGCAGCTCACACCCGAGCTCTTCAGCGAGGGCGAGAAGAGCCTGTTCGAGGGCTCGCGCGTGTGGAGGCAGATCGACGCGGGCAAGAGCAGCACCTTCGACTGGGACCCCAAGTCCACGTACGTGAGGCGTGCGCCGTACTTCGACATCGCTCGTCCGACCGACGTGATCGAGGTGAGGGGCGCCCGCGCGCTCGCGCTGCTGGGCGACTTCGTCACAACGGACCACATCTCGCCCGCCGGCGCCATCGCGCCCGACTCGCCCGCGGCGCGCTACCTGCGCGAGCACGGTATCGAGCCCAGGGACTTCAACACGTACGGCAGCCGCCGCGGCAACCACGAGGTCATGGCGCGCGGCACCTTTGCCAACGTCAAGCTCTCCAACGCGCTCGCGGACGGCCGCAAGGGCGGTTGGACCAGGGACTTCCTGGACGGCGAAGTCAAGAGCATATACGACGCGTCCGTCGACTACCGCGAGCACGGAGTGCCCCTGGTCGTCGTGGCCGGCAAGCTCTACGGCTCCGGCTCGAGCCGCGACTGGGCGGGCAAGGGTCCGGCGCTCCTGGGCGTCAGGGCCGTCATCGCGCAGAGCTTCGAGAGGATCCACCGTTCGAACCTCGTGCAGATGGGCGTGCTGCCCCTCCAGTTCCAGGACGGCGACTCCGCCGAGAGCCTTGGTCTCGACGGCACGGAGACCTTCGATGTCACGCCCGTCGACGTGTCTGAGGGCCTGCCCCGCGACCGCAAGGCGACCGTGACGGCTACGAAGCCGAACGGGGAGAAGATTGTGTTCGACTGCGTGGTGAGGGTGGACACGCCCATGGAGGGCGGTTATCTTTCTGCGGGCGGCATCCTGCCGTACGTTCTCGAGGAGCTTTCGGAGTAACGTCGGTCGCCCCGCCGTCCACAAGGCGACGGGGCGACCCTTCCAGTGCTCGTGACCTGGAGGTCATCAATCGTGATTTGTCCCAACTGCGGCTCGAACATACCTGACGGCCTGGCAAAGTGCCCGGCGTGTCACGTCGACCTCGAGCACCCCGCAAAGCCCCATAAGGCCGAGGGCGTGTGGTGCGAGAGCTGCGGTTCGCTTGTTCCCGATGGCGCGACGGTGTGCCCGCACTGCGGGATGCCCGTGGGCCAGACGGACGATGCCGACCCTCGCCAGAGTGCGATCGAGGCGGGCGAGGCGACGGGCGACCTCAACTCCGACCGCGAGCGCACCAACGTGATGCCGCGCATCGAGAGCGCCATCCCGCCGGAGGACGACGGCGACAGCCCCGTCGTGGAGCACGACCGCATGCCGCGCGCCCGCGTGATGGTGATCACCATGGCCATAGCCGTGGCGGCCGTGTGCGGATTCGTCCTTCTCGTCACCCATCCCTGGAACCCCCAGGCGTTCGACACTCGTGCCAAGACGGACGCGAACACCTCCATGGCCGGCTACCCGGGCAAGATCACCGAGCTCAAGGGCCAGGACTCCTCGTCGAGCTCCGATTCCCAGAAGGTGACTTCGGGCGACGACGCCACGTACAAGAAGCTCTCGAGCGCGTACAAGAAGCTCGTGAAGCTGGAGGCAAAGGTCGACGCGAGCGAGAAGAACTTCGACAAGATCGCCTATTCCGGTACGCAGACGGAGCGTCAGGCGGGCTGCGACAACGCGCAGGCGCTCGTGTACGAGATCAGCAACCTCATCAGCGACATCAAGCAGATAGACGTCACGTCGGGCACCTACACCGACGACGCAAACAACCTCACGTCGCTCGGCAACTACATGCGCAACAGGATGGATGCGCTCTACGACGCGTGGAAGCGCTCCGCCAAGTCGTCCGACCCGCAGGCGGACCAGAAGATCATCGCGGAGCCGCTCACGGACACCGACGGAAGCTCAATAACCGACCGGTACAAGAAGCTCTTTGAGGATAACTACAAGGATTGGAAGCCCCAGAAGAAATCGAGCTAGGCACGGTAGCGTTCTGCCGAATATGTGAAACAATATCCCTGCTGCTAGAATTGGTTGGATGAACGATGGCGAGCCAGGGATATGGCCTGCATTCTGGAGGGACTGACATGGGATTCTTCTTGGAGCCCGTCTACACGCCCGAGTACGAGGTCGCGGGTGACGAGGTGGCCGTGTTCGAGACGAGCAAGGGCACCATCAAGGCGCGTCTCGATGGCGACGGCGCACCGATTCACGTGGCAAACTTCTGCGAGCTTGCCAGCTCCGGCTTCTACGACGGACTGAAGTTCCATCGCTACGTCCCGGACTTCGTGATCCAGGGCGGATGCCCCAACACCAGGGACATGACACCGGAGCAGGTCGCGGCGGGCGTCGCCGGTCCCGACGGAATGCCCGGCACGGGCGGCCCCGGGTATCGCATCAAGCACGAGTACGACACCAATCCCCGCAACAGCCACGTGGACGGCGCGCTCGCGATGGCGCGCTCGCAGAATCCAGACTCGGCAGGGTCGCAGTTCTACTTCTGCCTGGGCGCCCAGCACTTCCTCGATCCCAACTACACGGTGTTCGGCAACACCATCGAGGGGCTTGACGTCGTCAAGAGCCTTCGGGCCGGCGACGTGATCGAGTCGATCAGGATCGAGCACGCTGAGTAGCCAGAAACTTCTATAAACACTCGGTAAAGGGGCACTATGAATCAGCAAGCATTCGAAGCCGGCAAAAACGCGTACAAGCGTGGGGACTTCGCTGGCGCCGTGGCTCAGCTCTCGGCCGCAAAGGCCCCGGGAGAGGTGTCTGGCGCTGTCGATCACCTGCTCGGCAACTGCCTCATGAAGCTCGGCCGCTACGCCGAGGCAGCAAATTCTTACGGCAACGCCCTCGGGGACGCAAACTACGGCCACTCCGGCGCACTCGCGTGCAACCGCGGCCGCGCCCTTCTCGCCGCGAACAAGCCCCAGGAGGCAATCGCGTCCCTGTCGCTCGCCATCAAGGACGAGGACTACCCGACTCCCTACAAGGCCTACACGGCGCTTGGCAACGCCTATATGCGCGTCGGCAACGTTCGTGATGCGGGCGTCGCATACAGGAACGCCGCAATCGACGAGAAGAACCCCGATCCCAGCTCCGCGCTCAAGAACCTCGGCGGATGCTTCATGCAGATGGGACGTGCTGTCGACGCCGTCGAGGCGTACCGCACCGCGCTCGACTTCACGACTCCCGCAGAGAGCCAGAACGAGATCTACGGTGACCTCGGCCTCGCCTACGTCGCCGCGAACCGCATGACCGAGGCAGTGGACGCCTTCTCCCGTGCGACGAAGGACGGCTCCTACAAGCTCAAGCCCGAGGCGCAGGCAGCGTTCGAGGCGGCCAAGAAGGCCGTTGCCGCCATTACTGACGGCTCTCCCTCCGAGACCGACGCGTTTCTCGCCGCCGCCGGCTATGGCACCGGCGCCGCGATCGACCCGCTCGACCCCACGGGACAGACGGGCGAGTTCATGCCCTCTCCCGAGGACACCGGCTTCTTCTCCGTCAAGGAGGAGGACCTCGTCGCGCAGGACAAGAAGGCCCGCAAGGAGCGTAAGGTGAGGCGCAAGAAGAGCCACCGTGGCCTGAAGGCGTTCCTGACCATCCTCATCATCCTGATCATCGCGGCCGGAGTCGCTGGGTTTGCGTACTACAAGGGCTATGGCTGGCCCACGCAGCAGTCCGTCGTCGAGGACCTCTTCACGGCTGGCTCCTCGAGCAAGGACGTCTCGAGCTACCTGAGCTCCAGCCTCTCCAGCTCGGAGCGCTCGCAGATCAAGAGTCTCCTTCCCACGAGCACCTCGAAGGTCACGATCGACGGCCTGGATAAGTCGATGCGCACGTCCACCGTCACCGCGACCGCGACGCTCTCCGCTGGCGGAACCCAGAGCTACAAGATCACGCTCGTGAGGGATGGCATCGGCTGGAAGGTCTCGGCCGTGACGCCCCTGTACGCCTCGAGCAACGGTTCCGACGCGTCCGTGAGCGACTCGTCCACGTCGAGTGCGGACTCTTCCACGAGCTCGAATAGTGGAACTGACGTGTCCAGTAGCTCCTCGACGTCTCAGAGTGGCTCCACCACGGGTACCATCTCTACGGGCGAGTAGCCCAAAGGATTCACGATTGGCCTCGGGCAGGGCTGCCCGTATGGGAATAGGATAGGAAGCAATGTCGATCATCGACTCACTCTTCGGCGAAAATGACGGAGACCTCGCCATCGACCTGGGCACCGCCAACACGCTCGTGGCCGTTCGCGGCCGTGGCATCGTGCTCAACGAGCCCTCCGTCGTTGCCATCGACAAGAGCGAGGACAGGGTCCTTGCCGTCGGTGCCGATGCAAAGCGCATGATCGGCAGGACTCCTGGCTCGATCATCGCGGAGCGCCCGCTCAAGGACGGCGTCATCGCCGACTTTGACGTCACGGAGGTCATGCTCCGCTACTTCATAGAGAAAGCCCGCGGGACGCGGCGCTATCCCTGGTCCCCGAGGCCGAGGGTCGTCATCTGCGTTCCGTCCGGCGTCACGTCCGTCGAGAAGCGCGCGGTCTTCGAGGCCACGATCTCGGCCGGCGCGAGGCAGGCATACCTCATCGAGGAGCCCATGGCCGCGGCCATCGGCGCCGACCTGCCCATCGAGGACCCGACGGGTTCCATGGTCGTCGACATCGGTGGCGGTACGACCGAGGTCGCCGTCATCGCAATGGGCGGTATCGTCGTGTCGCAGTCGATTCGCGTCGCTGGCGACGAGTTCGACCAGACGATCCTCGAGCACGTCCGCGACGCGTACAACCTCTCGATCGGCGAGAGGACCGCTGAGGACATCAAGATCAAGGTCGGATCCGCCGCGCCGCTTGCGGAGGAGCTCGACGTCGAGGTCAACGGCCGCGACGTGATGAGTGGTCTGCCCAAGAGCGTCAGGATCGAGTCGGAGGAGATCAGGCGTGCCCTGGACAAGCCCCTCGACGAGGTCACGAAGGCCGTTAAGGACGCACTCGACGTGACGCCTCCCGATCTTGCATCGGACCTCATGTACTATGGTGTGCTCCTGACGGGTGGCGGCGGCATGCTCCGCGGCCTCGACCAGAGGCTCCGCGAGGAGACCGGAGTCCCCGTGAACGTGAGCCCCACGGCGCTCGAGAACGTGGTGAACGGCTGTGCAAAGGTGCTCGAGGCCAACGCGCTCTCCGGCGGCTTTGTCCAGAGCGCAAGCTAGCAGGTGGGGCGATTGCCGACTATGAACGGGGGAGGCCTGTCCTCCTCGGGTCTGCATAAGGATACGCAGGGAAACGGGAGCCGCCTTGCGGTGGTTCTCGTCGTTCTCTCCCTCGTCATGTTCACCATGAGCGCGCGCGAGTCCAATGGCGGGTTCTTCACGGGCGTCAGGAGCGTGTACTCCACGATCACCACGCCCGTACGCTATGTGGGGGTCGTCGTGACGGCTCCGTTCCAGGGACTCGGGAACATATTCTCGAACCTGACGGCGAACCAGAAGTCGCTGTCGGAGCTCAAGTCGGAGAACGCGAAGCTCAAGGCGAGCAACGTGAAGCTCAAGGAGGCTGAGAAGACCTCCGAGCGGCTCGAGAAGCTGCTTGCGCTCCAGAGTACCTACAAGCTGAAGTCCACGGCCGCGAGGGTGATCTCTGGGGCAACGTCCTCCTGGAGCGACGACGTGACCATCGACAAGGGATCGACCTCGGGGCTCGCCGTCGGCATGCCCGTAACGGACTCGAATGGCGCCATTGGGCAGATCATCAGCTGTGGCGGCACCTCCGCGACGGTCAGGCTTCTGACGGACGAGAACTCCAGGGTCTCCGCGATGATCCAGTCGAGCAGGGCACAGGGCATACTCGAGGGCAGCTCAGATGGAACGCTCAAGCTCACGCTCATCAGCACCGACACGTCGGTCAAGGTGGGAGACAACGTGGTCACGAGTGGCCTGGGTGGCGTGTTCCCAAAGGGCCTGCCGATCGGCACCGTAATGAGCGTAAACAAGTCCGCCGGCGCGCTCTACTATGACATCGACGTGAAGCCGCTGTCGACCACGGAGAACTTCGAGGAGGTCCTCGTGATCACGTCGCTCACGGAGGACCAGCAGGCCACGTCGGAGGACATCACGTCCGCCGACTCGCAGGACTCCTCGAGCTCGAGCAAGAGCTCCTCCAAGAGTTCTGACAGCAGCGACAGCAGCTCCAGCTCCTCCTAGGAACCATCCCTTAGGGAGCATCGGAGGGACTTTCGACAAATCGGAAGTGGGTGAGTAAGCGTGCAGGTCAAGGACACCAACAAGAACAAGAGGAGCATCGGCTGGCTCGCGCTGGCCTGTCTGGTGCTGCAGCTCGCCGTGGCACCGAACCTCGCCCTTGGAAACGGCCGCATCAACTTTGCGCTGATCTTCTCCGCCGTGGTGGCGCTGACCATCGGCGGGAGGACGGGAGTCTTCTGCGGGTTTCTTGCGGGGCTGGTCTTCGACCTGTCCACAACGGGCCCCATCGGACTCATGGCGCTGCTGCTCACCATATCCTCGTTCCAGATGGGCATGGAGTGCAGGAACCGTCTGGCGGGGGAGATAGGTCCCTCGATGATCCTGTACGCGATACATGCGCTGCTGGTGAGCCTCTTCTACCACCTGGCCATGCTCATCGTGGGTCAGGCGAGCTCCATCTTCGACGTGATCGTTCAGAGGACGCTGCCGACGTTCCTCCTGAGCGTGATTGCGTTCATCCCGTTCGCGATCTTCTACTCGCGTGGCGACGGTACGGGCCTCAGCGGACGCCAGCGGGGCGGTCGTCCCAAGAAGGGTTCGAGATACAACATTGGCAACATCTAAGGTGAGATCTTGAGTCCCATCGTCGTAATAATCATCGTACTGGCGCTCGTACTCATCGGGCTGCTTATCGCGTTCTTCCTCTTTGGGAGGGGCGAGTCGCGCTTCACCTTCGACATCGGAGGCGGGGCGCCTCGCGCGTCCGGCGGATCGGACATGTCGAGCGAGGGCGGCTTCAAGTCGAGGCTGTTCGGGCTGGGGATATTCTCTGGCTCGATCATCGGCGTTCTTCTCGCCCGCCTTTGGACCATGCAGCTCGTGTCCTCGAGCTCGTACAGCGAGCAGGCGGAGTCGAACAGGTCGAGGACCATCTCGACGGCGGCCGCGCGAGGCAGGATTCTGGACCGCAACGGCAAGGAGCTCGTGAACAACCGCGCGAGTCTGACCGTCGTCGCGAAGTCGGACGTGGTGGACGACGAGATCGAGATGCGCCTTCTGGCGAACCTGATCGGCATGCCCGAGATGGCCGTCAAGCGCAACATCGAGGACTCGACGGGCGGCGCGCAGAGCCTGAGGCCGGTCGCGGTGGACGTTTCGAGGCGCGTCGTGGCTTTTATCGACGCGCACCAGAGCGTCTTCACGGGCGTGAGCGTGGAGGAGAGGACCCAGCGGCATTACCCGCAGGGGACCCTGGCGGCGCAGGTGTTGGGCTACACCGGAACCGTGAGCTCCGACCAGCTGAAGAAGTCGTCCTCGTCTGACAGCAAGTCGAGCATCGCCTACGAGTCCGGGGACGTCGTGGGCCAGGCCGGCGTGGAGTACGAGTACGAGAACGTGCTCCAGGGCGTCAAGGGCGAACAGAAGGTGTACGTAGACGCATCCGGAAACGTCTTGAGCTACTCGAGCTCAGTCGAGCCGCAAAGCGGGTCCGACGTTGTGCTCACCATCGACTCGGCACTGCAGAAGGCGGCGGAGGACTCGCTGGCCAAGAGGATCGCGGCACTAAGGAAGCAGGGCAGGACGGACTGCCACGCGGGATGCGCGATAGCGATGGACGTGACGAACGGCGAGATCCTCGCCATGGCGTCGGCCCCTACGTACTCACCGAGCGTCTTCGTGGGTGGCATCTCGAGCGACGACTGGAAGAGCCTCTCGGACGACTCGAGCCACTACCCGCTCATGAACCGCTGCATAGCCGGCCAGTACCCGTCGGCCTCGACCATCAAACCGCTCTCGTCGTTTGCCGCCCTCAACTACGGCATCGCGACCACGAGCTCGACCTACTACTGCTCCGGATACTGGACGGGCTTCGGCAAGGGCTTCGGACAGTACTGCTGGGACCACGCCGGACACGGGACGGTCAACATCCAGAGGGGCATCACGGTCTCCTGCGACGTCGTCTTCTACGAGATCGGCAAGGGGTTCTTCTACTCCAAGCACCCCGAGGGGCTACAGGACACGTACAAGAAGTGGGGCCTGGGCTCAAAGACGGGCATCGACCTGCCGAGCGAGTCGGAGGGCCGCGTGCCGACGCCCGAGTGGAAGTACAAGTACTACGCCTCCTCAGACAGCGACTCGAGGACCTGGCAGGGAGGCGACACGACGAACCTCGTCATCGGCCAGGGCGACCTGCTCGTGACGCCCCTGCAGATGCTCTGCGTCTACGAGGGCATCGCGTGCGACGGGACCATGTACCGGCCGCACGTGCTCAAGAGCGTCAAGTCGCCCCTGGGCGACGGCTCCGTGGTCACGTACGAGCCGCAGGTCATGCGCAAGGTGACGGAGAAGCAGGCCTACCTCGACGTGGTCCACGCCGGCCTCAAGGGCGTGATCTACGAGGAGTCCGAGGCGCAGACCGAGCACTTCACGAACCTCTCGGTCACCGTCGCCGGCAAGACGGGCTCCGCCCAGACCTCGAAGTCCCAGCCCACGGGCTGGTTCATCGCGTACGCTCCCTACGACAAGCCAAAGTACGTGGTCGCATCCGTGATCGAGTACGGCGGCTACGGCAGCGAGGGAGCCATGTACGTGGTGAGGGACATCCTCGGCCAGATCTACAACCAGCCCGACACGGCAACGTCCGTGGACAACTCCGGCGTCCAGTAGGGGAGGGACGATGGCACGGCAGACACGGCAGAACTCGGCCCAGGGGGCCAAGGTGAACGAGAAGGGCCTGGGGTCCTTCTCGGCATTCTATTCCCACATCATGAACCGCCGCGGCATGGCGGCCCGTCCCTCCACGGGCAAGCACATCGCCCGCAGCTCCGTCTACATCCCGCAGCTCATCCCGGCCGTGCTGCTGGTGGCGTACGGCGCCGTCGTCATCTACTCGGCGTCGCTCTCCATCGCGGAGGCGTCCTTCCCCAGGCACCTCCTGGGCATCGCCATGGGCCTGGTGGGCGCGTTTCTCATCTGGCGCTACGACTACCGCACGCTGCAGAACATGACGACGGCGCTGCTGGTGACCGACGTCATCCTCATGTTCCTGCCCAAGGTGCCGGGGCTCAGCTACACGGCCCTGGGCATGACCGGCTGGATCAAGATTCCGATCATCGGGATGACGTTCCAGCCCTCGGAGCTCGCCAAGCTCGTCACGATATACCTCATGGCGGGGCTGGGCGCGCAGTACAACGGCAAGATTGACACGCTGCGCGATTACCTCAAGCTCTGCGGCTTCCTCTGTGTGCCGTTCCTGCTCATCCTCACGCAGCCCGACCTGGGCACCGGCCTCATCATCCTCGTGACCGGCGCCGCCATCATCATCTGCGCGGGGGCGAAGCGCTCCTGGGTGCTCGTGACCATCGGCGGCATCGTGGCGCTCGGCGCGCTCGTGGTCGTCATGTCCATGACGCCCGGCATGCCGCACCCGCTCAAGCAGTACCAGCTCAACAGGCTCATCGTGTTCGCGGACCCCTCCGTGGACCCCGCGGGCGACGGCTACAACCTCCAGCAGGCCAAGATCGCCGTCGGCTCGGGCGGCCTGCTCGGCAAGGGCATCGGCCACGCCACGCAGGCCGGCAGCGGCTTCCTCCCCGAGGCGCACACGGACTTCGTCTTTGCGCTTCTCGCCGAGGAGTTTGGCTTCGTGGGATCCGTGCTGCTGCTCGCGCTCTTTGGAGGGCTGATCTTCTCGACCATCATCCTGGCGAACAAGATCGAGTCGCCGTTTGGCAAGCTCGTGCTCGTGGGATGCGCCACGATGTGGTCGTTCCAGCTGCTGCAGAACGTGGGCATGTGCATCGGCATCATGCCCATCACGGGCATCCCGCTGCCCTTTGTAAGCTTTGGCTCGTCGTCGATGCTGGTGCAGATAACCGCGGTGGGCATGGTCCAGTCCGTGTGGCATCATAAGCTGAAGGCCGGCTAGGCGCGACTGGCGTCAGTCCGGCGTAAGGTGGTCCGTCCCAGGTAAGGTGGTGCGCATGGCGCGAAAGAGTAGGGTCTCGGTGCGGGACGTAGCGGAAGTCCTGAGCGCTGGGCGCAACAGCGAGAGGCGTCGCTCGACGCCGATCAGCCTCCTGGTCGTGGTGGACCCGAGCGCGCCGCGCGACGTGGTGCTCGCGGTCCGCGACGCCTTCGTGCCGGAGCAGGAGAGCTCGAGCGTCGAGGTTGGCACGCTCGACAACTGCGGCGCGCCTGACGGCAGCCGCGACCTCGTGGTGGTCGTGGCGGGACCCGACGCGGCGCATGCCACGCAGACGGCCATCGGCTACGCGCGTTGCGGCGTGGCCGCGTGCGTCGTGGTGGAGTCCGCGCTCGACTTTGCGACGGGCGACCTTCCCGATGCCGTGGCGGCGCTCGTCACGCCGGTCGCCGCGTCAAGTGCCGACGCGCTCCAGGCAAATCTCTCGCAGTGGGTCGCGGACGCGGCGGGCGAGAAGGCCATAGCCTTTGCCGCGAACTTCCCCTTCTGCCGCGAGCCCGTGGTGCGCTCGCTGGTGAGGGACACTGCGCTCCAGAACGCCGCCGTGGGTGCCGTCGACGTCATCCACGGTGCCGACTTCCCCATCATGACCGTGAGGCAGGCCAAGCTCGCGCTCGACATCGCGGCCGCGCACGGCAGGAGGGTGGACCTCTCCTGCGTGGCGGACGTCGCGGGCGTGGCGGGGGCCGGCCTGGCGTACCGTGCCGTCGCGAGGGCGCTCGAGGCCGCGGTGCCGCTGCCAAACTGGATGGTCCGCTCGGCCGTGGGCTATGCGGGAACCGTGGCCACGGCAGCCGTCGCCGGCGTCAGGAACCAGCCCAACCTCGTCGCGGGCGTGATGGATCGCGTGCGCGCCGCGGCCCACCGCGGTGCCGACGAGGTGGCCTTTGGCCACGAGGACGAGGTGCCGCGCGAGGGGCGCCAGCTCCCCAGGGCGCTGCTGGAGGCAACGACCTCGCACGAGGACGACCGCAGTGCCGGGGGCTCCGGCTACATCGTGATAGGCGAGGCCTAGCATGCGACTCAGGCGAGAAGACCTATACCACCGGCTCGAGCCCCTGCTCGGGCAGGTAGAGAAGCCCTCCCGCTACCTCGACCACGAGTGGGGCGCCATCGAGGAGCAGGACGGTCCCTTCCACGTGGCGCTCATGTACCCGGACGTGTACGAGGTCGGTCTGCCCAACATGGGGCTCTCCATCTTGTACTCCATCCTCAACAAGGTCGATGGCATGTCCTGCGAGCGCGGCTACCTGCCGTGGGTCGACATGGCGGACCTGATGCGCGCCCACGACGTGCCCCTGCTCGCGTTGGAAAGCTCTTCTCCCATAGCATCCTTTGACGTGGTTGGCTTCACGCTCGCGCACGAGATGGCCTGCACCAACATCGTGGAGGCGCTCGACCTGTCACGGATTCCGGTGCGTGCCGCCGACCGCGCGGAGGACGACGCGATCGTCATCGCCGGCGGGCCCTCGGTCTGGAACTGCGAGCCCGTGGCGCCCATGTTCGACGCGGTGCTCCTGGGCGACGGCGAGGAGGCGCTCGTTCAGATGTGCGCCTGCGTGAGCGACGGCCGCACCGCCGGCAAGCCTAGGGCTCAGATCCTGCTGGACCTCTCGCGCATACAGGGCGTCTACGTGCCGAGCCTGTACGACGTGGTGGTGGACGACAGCTCGACCCGGTGGGGCTATGCGGTTCCGCGGCCCGGCACCGGCGCACCCGAGGTCGTGCTCAAGCGCTGCCTGCAGGACTTTGCGGGAACGGACCCGCTGCCGCACAGGATCGTGCCGTACATGGACGTGGTACAGGACCGCCTCGCCGTCGAGATCCTGCGCGGGTGCTGCCGCGGCTGCAGGTTCTGCCAGGCGGGCATGACGTACCGCCCCGTGCGCGAGCGCCCCGCGGAGCAGGTGATCGAGGCCGCCAAGGAGGGCCTCAGGATCACCGGGCACGACGAGGTCTCGCTCACGTCGCTTTCCACCACGGACCACTCGCAGTGCGCCGCCATCCTGCACCAGCTCAACGCCGACGTGCGCGACCAGGGCGTGCGCGTGTCCATCCCGTCGCAGCGCCTCGACTCCTTTGGCGTCGACATGGCGGCCGAGGTTGGCGGCTCCAAGAAGGGCGGCCTCACCTTCGCGCCCGAGGCGGGCAGCCAGCGCCTCCGCGACGTGATCAACAAGAACGTGAGCGAGAAGGACATAGACGTCGCGGCAGAAAACGCCTTTCGCAACGGGTGGCGCCGCATGAAGCTGTACTTCATGATTGGCCTGCCGACCGAGACGGACGACGACATCGTCGCGATCAACAAGGTCGCGGACCACCTGCTCGAGATCGGCCGCACGGTCGTGGGCAAGGGTCCCAAGAGCGGCGTGAGCGTGTCGATATCCGTCGCGGTCTTCGTGCCCAAGTCGCACACGCCGTTCCAGTGGTGCGGGCAGCTACGCCTGGAGGAGGTGCGCCGCAGGCAGCAGCTCCTTCTCCACACCTGCCCCGACCACGCGATCAAGATCTCCTACCACGACGCGGAGGTCTCGCTCGTGGAGGCCGTCCTCTCCAAGATGGGGCGCGCGGGCTTCGACCTGATCTACACGGCATGGCGCCACGGCTGCCGCTTTGACGCCTGGACGGACGAGTTCAGCTTCGAGCGCTGGCAGGAGGCCGCCGCGGAGCTGGGCCTCGACCTCGAGGACATCGCGTCCACGGACATCCCGCTCGACCGCAGGCTCCCCTGGGAGCACACCTCGCCCGGGGTCTCCAAGGGCTTCCTCAAGCGCGAGTGGCATCGCGCCGCCCAGGGCGTCACGACGGACGACTGCACCATGACGAGCTGCGTCGGCTGCGGCGTCTGCCCCAAGCTCGGCGTCGACCTTGCGATTGTGGGTGACAGGCATGCCGGACACCAGTAACCAGGTGCGTCTCCGCGTCCGCTACAAGAAGGACGGCAGGCTCGCCTACCTCGGGCACCTCGAGGTGCTGGGCACCATCAACCGCTCGATCCGGCGCTCGTGCGTGCCGTTTGCCGTCGGCAACGGCTTCGCGCGGCGCATCCGCCTGCAGTTCTCGCAGGCGCTGCCCGTCGGCGCTTCGTCCGCGGGGGAGTACTACGACCTCATGCTAACGCAGAGGCTCGAACCCGCCGAGGCGCTTCGGATGCTCGCGGGCGCCACGCCCACCGGCCTCGCGCCCAACGCCGCCGCCTATGTGTCTCGCAAGCTGCCGGCCCTCGAGGCATGGCTCAACCGCGCCGCGTGGGAGGTCCGCATGCCACGGTTCGTGGCGCCGCACGACCTCGACGCGACGTTCTCGCAGCTGCGCGACGCCGGCGAGCTCCGCTACATGAGGGGCGAGCGGCAGAAGCGCATCGACCTCACGTCGGCCCTCGTTGGTTGGGACGTGTCAACTGAGGGAGAAGACCTTCTCCTCCGGCTCGACACCCGCTCGTCAAACAACGGGTCACTGCGTCCGCAGATCCTGATCGACGCGGCGCTGGCCAAGATTCTCCCCGCGGATGGCGACGCCGGACCCGCGCGCGTGCCCCTGCGGGTCTGCCGAACGGGCCAGTGGCACGAGGAGGAAAATGGCAATCTCGTGAAGCCGATGCCCTCGCAGGAAGAGTAGCCTCAACGCAGGTATCCTTTGCTAGGCGCGTGCGCTGCATGTCGATGCTGTTTCCCCGTTGACTGTGCGGTCGGACGCTAGTAATATGTTTTGCTGTTGCACTAGAACCAGTAATGAAGGGTTAACACATGTACGCAATCGTTACCACTGGTGGCAAGCAGTATAAGGTTGCCAAGGGCGACATCTTTGATGTCGAGAAGCTCGATGCGCAGCCTGGCGACAAGGTCAAGCTTGACGTTCTCATGCTTAATGATGGCAAGAAGACCGTCGTTGACGCTGCCACGCTCGCAAAGAAGAAGGTCACCTGCGAGGTCCTCGACCAGCACAAGGGCGAGAAGTGCCTCGTCGTCAAGTTCAAGAAGCGCAAGCGCTATCACCGCACCAAGGGTCACCGTCAGAACCTCACCAAGCTCCAGGTGACTTCGATGCCGACCACCAGGACTGCCGCTGCCAAGTCTGCCTCTACCGAGGAAGCTGCCGAGTAGTTCGTTTTATAGTTACTTCGTAAAGAGAGCAGGTAGATTATGGCTCACAAGAAAGGCCAGGGTACTTCCCGTAACGGTCGTGACTCCAACGCTCAGCGCCTCGGCACCAAGGTCTTTGGTGGCCAGGCCGTGAAGACCGGCCAGATCATCGTCCGTCAGCGTGGCACGCACATCACGCCGGGCGACAACGTCGGTCGCGGCAAGGACGACACCCTCTTCGCGCTCGCAGACGGCACCGTCGAGTTCGTCAAGGGCAAGAAGCACTACGTGCACGTCCGCACCGCCTAGTCACACCCTTACATCGTGACTTGCACCCTGGGTCCAACAGAGGGCCTGGGGTGTTTTCTTATGCATCGGCCGAGCCGTCCGTCCCTCCATTGGGAGATGGCGCGCGGATGGCTTAACATTGCAAGCGTCAAAGGAGGCCAACATGCCATCGAGTACATTCACTGACGTGTGCCGAATCAACGTGAAGGGCGGAGACGGCGGCGCAGGCTGCATGTCGTTCCGCCGCGAGGCGCACGTTCCCAAGGGAGGTCCCGACGGGGGAGACGGCGGCCATGGCGGAAACGTCATCCTCGAGGCCGACCCGCAGCTCTCGTCGTTGATCGACTACAGGTTCAAGCACCACTTCCGTGCCGAGCGCGGTACCCACGGAAAGGGCTCGCGAAAGCACGGCAAGGACGGCGAGGACCTCGTCCTCAAGGTGCCCGTGGGTACCGTCGTGCACGAGCTCGACCCGGAGACGCTCGAGCCCGCCTTCGACGTCGCGGACCTCACACATCCCGGGCAGCGCGTCATCGTGGCACCCGGCGGAATCGGCGGCAAGGGCAACATCCACTTCGTCACGTCCGTCAGGCGAGCCCCGGCGTTCGCCGAGAAGGGAGAGCCCGCTGTCGAGCACTGGATCGAGCTCGAGATGAAGCTCATGGCCGACGCAGCGCTCGTGGGCATGCCCTCCGTGGGCAAGAGCTCCATCATCGCGAGGATCTCCGCCGCACGCCCCAAGATCGCCGACTACCCCTTCACGACCCTCGTGCCCAACCTGGGCATGGTGAGGGCCAAGGACGGCTCGTCGTTCGTCGTCGCGGACGTCCCCGGCCTCATCGAGGGCGCGAGCGAGGGCAAGGGCCTCGGCCACCAGTTCCTCCGCCACATCGAGCGCTCCGCGCTTATCCTCCACGTCGTGGACGTCACGGGCGGCTACGAGGGCCGGGACGCCGTCGAGGACTACAAGACGATCAACGAGGAGCTCGCCGCATACGCCTCCGAGCTCGCAGAGCGTCCCCAGATCGTCGTCGCGAACAAGTGCGACATGCCGGGCACCGAGGACGCCATCGAGAGGCTTCGCCAAGCCGCGGAGAAGGACGGGCGTCCGTTCTTCGAGGTTTCCGCTGTCACCGGCGAGGGCCTCGACGAGCTCGTCATCAACACGTCCGTCGAGGTGCGCAAGCTGAGGAACGCCGCCAAGTCCGACGAGGACACCGAGCTTTCCCAGGCCCTGAACGAGAGGGCCGAGAGGCAGCGCCGCAGGCGCGACAACGCCATTTCCATCAGGATGGAGTCCCAGGGCATCTGGCGTGTCAGCGGCGGCGCCGTCGAGCGCATGGTCATCCAGACGGACTGGGACAACGACGAGGCAATCGCCTACCTCCAGCACCGCTTCGACCGCATCGGTCTCGACGACCGCCTCGCGGACGCGGGCTGCAAGAACGGGGACGAGGTCAGGATCCTCGGCTTCGCCTTCACGTACGAGGGGGCGGACCAGGACGACGAGTTCGCGGAGCTGAACGAGGACGAGGACCTGGTCGTGCTCGACGATGGCGACGAGGACGGCGGGGAGACAGAGGTCCTGCATGTCTGAGATCTTCGAGACCCCAAACGTCATCGTCGTGAAGGTCGGCTCGTCCACGCTCGTGGACGACTCGGGGCGTCCCGACAGGGCGTTCATCGGCTCGCTCTGCGAGCAGGCCGCCAACCTCACCTCTAAGGGCTACCGCGTGGTCGTCGTCTCCTCGGGAGCCGTGGCCGCCGGCATGGAGCGCCTGGGCCTCGACAGTCGCCCCAGTGACATGCCGGGTCGCCAGGCCTGCGCCTCCGCAGGCCAGGCGGCGCTCACGGAGGTGTACGCCGAGCAGCTGGCAAGGCGCGGCGTGCCCTGTGGGCAGGTTCTTCTCACCCGTAGGGACCTGACGGACCGCGAGGGCTACCTCAACGCCAGGAACACGCTCGGCAAGCTGCTTGCGCTCGGCGCGGTGCCCGTCGTGAACGAGAACGACACCGTGTCCACCACGGAGTTCACCTTTGGCGACAACGACATGCTCGGCGCCATCGTCGCGACGATGCTCAACGCAGACGAGTACGTGATCCTCTCGGACGTCGACGGCCTCTACACCGCGAACCCGTCGACGGACCCGGAGGCCCGGCTGATCGGCCGCGTGAGCGAGATAACGCCGCAGATATCCGCCATGGCGGGCGGAGTGGGCTCTTCCGTGGGCACGGGCGGCATGGCCTCCAAGATCCGCGCCGCGCGCGCGATGCTCGCGGCAGGCATCCCGATGGTGGTGTGTCGCGGACGAGGGGAGCGGTCGCTCGAGCGCGTCGTCGGGGGGGAAGGACTCGGCACGCGCTTCGAGGCGCCTCGGGACGCGCAGCACGAGAACGCCCGCAAGCTCTGGATCGGCCTCGCGGAGATGCCGCGCGGCACCGTGACCGTGGACGAGGGAGCGAGCAGGGCCGTGCGCGAGGGCGGCGCCTCCATCCTCCCCGTGGGCGTGGCGGGTGCCGTGGGCGAGTTCAGGAGTGGTGACGTGGTGAACGTGACCTGCGGCGACACCCTCATCGGCAGGGGAGTGACGCGCTACTCGTCCGAGGACATATCGCGCGTGCACGGCCTCAAGCTGGACGTCATCGCCAGGTTCATGCCCGACAAGGCGGGCCTGCCCGTCATACACCGCGACGAGCTGCTGGTTTTCTAGGAGGGAAGATGGAGCTGAGCCTCGACGAGATTGAACAGGTTGCCGCCGACGTGGTGGAGCGCGGCGATCTGCCCACGCTTGGGCAGGAGCCATCGCGCACCTATAGGCTGGGCATCATGGGCGGGACGTTCGACCCCATCCACAACGGCCACCTCGTGGCCGCCGAGCAGGCCTTTGACGACCTGGGGCTCGACACCGTGGTGTTCATGCCGGCCGGTCGCCCCGCCTTCAAGCAGGACAAGCAGGTAAGCGCCGGCGAGGACCGCTACGCGATGACGCTTCTGGCCACGTCGGACAACCCGCACTTCCTGGCGAGCCGCTTCGAGGTGGACCGCCCCGGCATCACGTACACGGCGGACACGCTGGAGCGCCTGCGGGCCATCTACCCTGAGAACGTGGAGCTCTACTTCATCACCGGCGCGGACGCGATCGCGGACATCGTGAGCTGGCGCGAGGCGGGGCGGATGGCCTCGCTCGCCAGGTTCGTGGGCGCCACGCGCCCTGGCTACGACCTCGCCCGTGCCAAGAGCGCCATCGCCAAGTCGGGCCTGCCCTTTGACGTCACGTACCTCGAGGTGCCGGCGCTCGCCATATCATCCAGCTACCTGCGCGAGCGGGTGCGCAGGGGCCAGAGCCTGCGCTACCTCACGCCGGACGCCGTGACTGGGTACATACACAAGCACAAGCTCTATGGGGCGAGCCAGCTGGGCTACGGCTCCAAGGGCGCGGAAGGTCGTGAGTGATTGCATGGCGGAGCCAGCGTACACGCCCGCGCAACGGGCGGAGATCGAGAAGCTCGAGCATGACGTGACGGAGCGCATGCGGGACGTCAAGCCAAGGCGGCTCGCGCACTCGCTTTCCGTCGCTAAGACGGCGGAGGCGATGGCACTCGAGTACGGCGTCGACCCGTACCTCGCCAGGACGGCGGGCATCCTGCACGACTGGGACAAGGTCGTGCCTGACGACGAGCTCGAGGCGCGCGCCATGTCCCTGGGGATCGACTTCGGCGTTGACCTCTCTCTCGTGAGGCCGCTCCTGCACGGGGTCGTTGCGGCGCGCGAGCTTCCCGAGCTCTATCCGGAGCTCCCGGGGGACGTGTTTCTCGCCATAGCACGGCACACCACGGGCGCGGCGGACATGACGCCGCTGCAGGAGGTCGTCTTCGTGGCGGACGGTATCGAGCCGCTCCGCAAGTCGTCGCCCGGCATCGAGCGCGTGCGTGAGATGGTGGGCAAGGCGCCGCTCGACGACGTGTACTACGAGTCGTTCTGCGGCGGTCTCTCGTACGTGATCGACACCAGGCGCTACCTCTATCCGGGAACGCTCGACATCTACAACAAGCTCGTCCTGCGGCGCGCGCAGTCGCGCTAGGAAGGCGGAAGGGAACTCACATGGCAGAATCACTCGATATGGCAAAGGTCGCCGCGGCGGCCGCCGACGCCAAGAAGGCGCAGGACATCGTGCTGCTCGACCTGCGCGGCCTCACGGACGTGTGCGACTACTTCCTCATCTGCACCACGCAGAACAACCCGCAGATGGACGCCGTGGTTGAGGAGATCAAGAAGCGCGTGCTCGAGGAGTGCGGCACCAAGCCGATCTCGACGGAGGGCCGCGGCGGCTCCGGTTGGCTCCTCATGGACTACGGCTCGCTCGTGTGCCACGTCTTCAAGCCTGAGACCAGGGACTTCTATCGCCTGGAGAACCTCTGGGGCGACGCCCCGCGCGTGCCGCTCGAGCTCGAGCAGTAGCGGGGTGCCATCAGGCGCCGTCGCGCGGCTGGGACGTCAGGTTTCGTCCGGCTTGTTCATGGGCGACGTGTCCGAGGCGTCGCGCCCGATCCTGAGGTCACGCCCCATGTTGAGGGCGTCCCTGCCAAAGCGGGCGCGCACCTCGTCGGCGGCCACGGAGAGCGCCCTGAGGTCCCTGTGAGGCCTGGCGTCAGCCTGCGGTGCCTCGTCCTTCTCGCCCGCATTGGGCGAGAAGAGCTCCAGCCTTTGCTGATGGGGCCTTGCGGGGCCAAAGCCGCTCACCGCCACGCCGACCAGGCGCACCGGCGTTCCGGGTTGCCAGATGCCGGAGAGCAGCTCGACGGCGGCCGCACCAAACACATGCTCGTCGTCTGTGGGACCGTCCAACTGGCGTTGGGCGGTCCTCGTCTTCTTGAGCGAGAAGCGCAGCTTGAGCGTGACCTGCTGGCCCCTGAGGCCCTTGCGGCGCAGCCGGGTGCCCACGAGCGAGCTCACCATCCTGATGGCGGCAGTGACGTCCTGCTCGCTCGTGAGGTCGTGGGCGAAGGTGCGCTCGTTCGAGACGAACTTGACCTCCGCGGGCGTGGCCTCCGCGCGTACGGTCGACACCTCGCGTCCCGCCGCGCGCTCCACGAGCCGCGGGCCCTGTATGCCGAACGACCTTTGCATGCGCTCCTCGTCCTGTCGAGCGAGGTCGCCCAGCGTCCTGATGCCCATCTCGCGCAGGTGTGCCTCCGTTGCGGAGCCCACGCCGCTCATCGCTCCCACGGGAAGCGGTGCCAGGAACTGCGCCTCCGTACCGGGAAGCACGACCGTCATGCCGCGGGGTTTCTGGCGCTCCGAGGCGATCTTCGCGATCGTCTTGTTGGTGCCGAGGCCGATGGAGCAGGTGATGCCGAGCTCCGCCACGCGCCGCTGCAGGCGCCGGCAGATCGCGATGGGGCTCTCGCGCGAGTAGCGACCGGGTGTGACGTCGAAGAACGCCTCGTCTATGGAGACCTGCTCCACCAGGGGCGTCTCGTCCAGGATGAGCGACATGACCGCGCGCGACATCTCGCGGTAGCGGTCGTAGTGGCCGCGGGTCCAGATGGCGTTGGGGCAGAGGCGCTCGGCCTGCCATGACGGCATGGCGGAGTGGACGCCAAAGCGGCGCGCCTCGTAGGACGCCGTCGACACCACGCCGCGACGGTCGGCGGAGCCGCCCACGATGACGGGCTTGCCTCGCCACTCGGGGTGGTCCAGCTGCTCCACGGATGCGAAGAACGCGTCAAGGTCCAGCAGGCCTATGGCCTTGCCGGACCAGGGGAGCGCCATGCCGCCCTCCGCCTCTGCCATGTCCGAAACGTGTTCCATGGGAAGGATTATAGGGCGGCGCGCCCGCGTTGCCACGCGCTAGAGGGTGACCGTGAACGTGGTGCCCGCCTCCGCGGTGCTCGTGCACGCGATGGAGCCGCCATGGGCCTCGGTTATGCCCTTCGCGATGGCAAGGCCCAGGCCAAAGCCGCCCTGGCCGTCGGTCCTGCTGCGCGCCTTGTCCGAGCGGTAGAAGCGGTCGAATATGTGCTTGAGGTCCTCGGGTGAGATCACGTTTCCGCGGTTGTTGACCTTGAGCACGCAGCCCTTGGCCTTGCCGCCCTTTCCGCCCTTGCGGGAGAGCGTGACGCTCACCGTCGAGTTCGCGTCGGCGTACTTGACGGCGTTGTCGATCAGGATCTTGACCAGGCGCTCGAGCCACTCCGAGTCGCCGTTCACGTGGATGCCCTCGGTCACGTCGTCGTCTATAGTGATGCCGCGCTCGAAGGCAACGGCGTCAAACTCCAGCGCCGCCTCGCCCACGAGGTCGGAAAAGTCCACGTCCTCGCGCTTGAGCGCGTCCGTGATGCCGGCGGAGCTCTCGTCAGCGCGGGCGAGCTGCAGCAGGTCGTTCACGAGCGCCTTCATGTGGCGCGACTCCTCCTCCGTGCTGTCGATCCAGCGCTTGCTCGAAGCCGGGATGGACGTGTCCTTCTCCAATATCTGGGTGTTCGCGATGATGACCGCAAGGGGCGTCTTGAGCTCGTGCGACGCGTCCGCCACAAAGCGCTGCTGCTGCTCCCAGGCGCGCTTGACGGGCTTGAGTGCCCAATCCGCCAGGAACCACGTGATCACGGAGAGGACGAGAAGACCGATGACTATGATCTCGAGGTCCCTTATGAGGGTGTTCTGGAACGTGGCGTCGACGGCGGACGTGTCCACCAGGGCGATGCGGATGCTGCCCGTCGCGGTGGTGGCGGACTTCCACGAGACGTGGTTCTTGCGAATGGTGCCCTGGGACTCGTTGGACTTGAGCACGAGCTTGATGACGTGCTTGAGCACGCTCGTGTTGATGTTGACGGGCGCGTCGCTGGTCTGGAGCACGACGCCCTCGGAGGAGATCTCGATCCCGAGCGCGAGCATGTTGCCGTGCTGCTTGCCGTCGCCGGGCTCGTGCTGCGCGCCGATGACGGGCACGGAGTCGATGCTGCCCTCGAGGTTGCGGTCGAGCGCCTCGTTGATGAGGTTCTGCTGGTTGACGTAGGTGGAATACAGCGACATGCCGAGAACGCCCGCGAGGACGAGCCCCACGAGCGTCATGACGATAAGAATGAACTTGCGCTTGAGCTTCTTTATCATGTGCGGATACCGCCGCTACTCCTCGTCGAACACCTCGAGCCTGTAGCCGAGCATGCGAAGCGTCGTGATCTGGACCTTCGAGTGGACGTGGTTGAGCTTCTTGCGCAGGAACGAGACGTACGCCTCGACGGAGTTCTCGGACGCCTCGGCGTCGGCGCCCCACACGCGGGTGAGAAGGTCCTGCTTTGACACGACGCGGGCGTTGGAGCTCATCAGCATCTTGAGGACCTCGAACTCCTTGCCGGACAGGTGCACCGTGTGGGGCCCGCAGGAGAGGTCGTGCGTCTCGAGGTCGAGCGTGATGTCCGCAAACGTCACGGTGTCGATCACGACGTCGCCCTGCCTGCGCGTGAGGGCGCGAAGCCTCGCGAGCAGCTCGGGTGCCTCGAACGGCTTGGTCATGTAGTCGTCGGCGCCGGCGTCGAGGCCCTCGACCTTGTCCGTGGTTGACGTCCTGGCGGTGAGCATGAGGATGGGGATGGAGTTGCCCTTGTGGCGGAGCTCCTTCGTGATCTGGATGCCGTCGAGCCCGGGCAGCATGACATCCATGATCACCGCGTCGTACAGACCGCTCTCCGCGGCGGTGAGTCCGGTGTTGCCGTCATACACGGCCTCGCAGTTGAATCCCGCGTCCGAGACGATCCTCACGATTGCGTCGGCCAGGTTCCTCTCATCCTCGACAACCAGAACGTTCATGTGGCTTCCTCCTTTGGAAAGCTGAATTCCGTGTTTCTAGTAGCAATATAGGCACGTGCCCTTAATTGCGTCTTAAAGTACGCACGCGCCATTTTGCGTGCAAAAATGCTCCACAAGGTTCACAGAAACGACACCTTGAGACTCCCGTGGGGTGTCGTATCATATAGAGTCGCTGATTGCAGCTATGCGGCGCACAAACTCAACTAACCCCGGCGCCGCGCGTGTAAAGGAGTTTTGTTTTGGCAGTTAAGATTCGTCTCGCCCGTCACGGTGCAAAGAAGCGTCCGTACTACCGCGTCGTCGTCGCTGACGGCCGCATGCCCCGCGATGGCCGTTACATCGAGCTCGTTGGCCGCTACAACCCGCTGACCAGCCCCAAGACCATCGACCTCGACCTCGAGAAGATCGACGAGTGGGTCGCCAAGGGTGCCCAGCCCTCCAACGCCGTCGCTCACCTGATCGACATCGCACGCTCCGACGCTCCCGCTCCCGAGAAGAAGCAGAAGCTCTCCAAGAAGGCCGCAGCCAAGGCCGCTGCCGCCGCCGAGAACGCGGAGTAGGCATCGTGTCCGAGGAAATCGAGGACGTCGATTCCCTGGACCAGCTCTCTGACGACTCCGAGGAGCTTGCCTCCGACAAGGTCGCGGACCTCGTCGAGTACATCGTCTGCGGACTCGTGACGAATGAGGACGCCGTATCTCTCGACGTGACCGACAGCGAGGGTTCCGCCCTCATCGAGGTCTCGTGCGCCGAGGAGGATGCCGGAAGGATAATCGGCAGGAGGGGACGCACCATCAAGGCCATCCGCACGCTCGCTCGCGCGCTCGGCTCGAGGGTCGGCACCTCCGTGGAAGTAGAGGTTCTGGGCTAGACGTCTCGTGCATAACGAATACAGAGCCATAAGCCGTGTGGTCAAGGCCCACGGCAGAAGGGGGGAGGTCGTGACGGTTCCCGTTCACGGCCTTCCTTCGATTGTGAGCAAGGGTCTCGAGGTCTGCGTCGTTCCCCCCGCGCTTAAGGGACCGCGCTGGCGCAAGGTGCTCTCCGCAGATGGGGGCGAGAAGGGCCAGCTCGTGCACCTGCAGGGTGTCGACGACCTCGAGGCCGCATCGAAGCTCGTGGGGAAGACGCTCCTCGCACGCGTGGAGGACCTGCCCGACGGGTTCGAGCGCTCGGACGTCGACTGGCTGATGGGCCGTGACGTCACGGACGAGCGCCTCGGCTACCTCGGCAAGGTTACCGAGGTCATGGTCGGTCCGGCAAACGACGTCTGGACCGTCGAAGGTCCCTATGGCGAGGTCATGGTGCCCGTCGTGGATGAGTTCCTGGTAAAGATTCCCAGGCAAGGTTCAATCGTCGTGAGGGTCCCCGACGGGACCGTGGGGAGTGACGCGCGTTGAGGTTCGAGACCCTATCCGTCTTCCCGCAGGTGTTCGCGCCCTACCTCGACGAGTCGATCATGGGTCGCGCCCAGGCAAAGGGGATACTCGACTTCGAGGCGTACAACCTGAGGGACTGGACACACGACCGGCACAACACCGTGGACGACGCCCCCTTCGGGGGTGGGCAGGGCATGCTCATGAAGCCTGCCCCGATCTTCGAGGCGGTTCGTGACATATCGCAACGGGGGGATTGCGCCCCGCACGTCGTGTTCTTCTCGCCCTGCGGAAGGCGCTACGACGAGGCCTGCGCCGAGCGGCTGTCGCATCTGGACCGAGTGCTCCTGGTGTGCGGCCGCTACGAGGGCATGGACGAGCGCGCCTACGAGCTGGCGGACGAGGTCTTCTCGCTCGGGGACTACGTGCTCACGGGCGGCGAGCTTGCCGCGCTCGTGGTTATCGACTCCGTCGTGAGGCTCCTGCCCGGGGCCCTTGGAGACGAGATGAGCGCCCGGGACGAGTCGTTCAGCGATGGGCTGCTGGAGTACGCGCAGTATACGCGACCCGCCGACTACGAGGGAAGGCGCGTTCCCGACGTGCTGCTCTCGGGCGACCATGGTGCCGTGGACGCGTGGCGCCGCAGGAGCGCGCTCGAGCGCACGGCCAGGTGGCGGCCCGACCTGCTTGACTCAGCGGAACTTACGGACGAGGAACGCGACTTCGTGTCCGGTATCCTCGACGAGCCCGACGGGAAGGACGAATGATGGCGTCATCTGAACAGAAGGAGCGCGGCAAGGGGATTCCGGGATGGCTCGAGTGGGTCATCACGATCGCCGTGGGCGTGACCCTCGCGCTCCTGGTGAGGGCCTTTGTGGCCGAGGTCTACATCGTTCCCTCGGGCTCCATGCTCGACACGATCCAGGAGGGCGACCGCCTGTTGGGCGAGAAGGTCACCTACAAGACCTCGAGCCCCAAGTGGGGTGACATCGTCACGTTCGACGACCCCGAGAAGCCCGGCACCACGCTCATCAAGCGCGTGATCGCCGTCGCGGGCGACACCGTGGACCTCAGGAACGGCTTCGTCTACGTCAACGGCAAGAAGCTGAGCGAGTCCTACACGGAGGGGAAGCCCAGCTACCCGCTCGAGCAGTACTCGAGCACGCTGGGCGAGGCCATCAGCTATCCGTACAAGGTCCCGGCGGGTCATATCTGGGTGATGGGGGACAACAGGACCAACTCCCTTGACTCCCGCTACTTTGGCGCCGTGAGCGTAGATTCGGTATCATCAAGGGCCGTATTCATTTTCTGGCCGTTCAAGGACGCGCGCGGACTCTAGCGCGCGGGCACACATACGATGGGAGCAGACAAGCACATGAGCGACAAGCCGCTTACGTTTCAGGAGATAATCCTGACGCTCGAGAAGTACTGGGCAGAACAGGGGTGCACGGTCATGCAGCCCTACGACAGCGAGGTAGGCGCCGGCACGTTCCACACCGCGACGCTCCTGCGCTCCCTTGGGCCCCAGGCGTGGAGGACCTGCTACCCGCAGCCCTGCCGCCGTCCGGCCGACGGCCGCTACGGTGACAACCCCAACCGCCTGCAGCACTACTACCAGTTCCAGGTGCTGCTCAAGCCGTCCCCGGTTGACTCCCAGGACCTGTACCTCGGCTCGCTCGCCGCTATCGGCCTCGACCCCAACGACCACGACGTCCGCTTTGTTGAGGACGACTGGGAGTCCCCGACGCTCGGCGCGTGGGGCCTCGGCTGGGAGGTCTGGCTCAACGGCATGGAGGTCACGCAGTTCACGTACTTCCAGCAGGTCGGCGGCCTCGAGGTGGACCCCGTCCCCGTCGAGATCACCTACGGCCTCGAGCGCATCGCCATGTACGCCCAGGGCGTCAACTCCGTGTACGACCTCGTCTGGAGCTACCTGCCCGACGGCACGCCCATGACGTACGGCGACGTGTTCCACGAGAACGAGTTCGAGTTCTCCACGTACAACTTCGAGGTCGCCAACGTCGAGATGATGCGCAACAAGTTTGACGACTACGAGCGCGAGTGCAACGCCTGCCTCGAGCGCAAGCTGCCGCTTCCCGCCTACGACTGCGTCATGAAGTGCTCGCACGCGTTCAATCTCCTCGACTCGCGCGGCGCGATATCCGCAACGGAGCGCGCAAACTACATCCTGCGCGTCCGCACCATCGCAAAGGCCTGCTGCGAGGCATACCTTGCCGAGGTGGCAAGCAAGCAAGACGACAAGCACACGAAGGGGGAGGTGGCCTAGATGGCAGAGACTCTGGACTTCCTGCTGGAGGTTGGTACCGAGGAGATGCCCTCCGCTCCTCTCATCCATGCAATAAAGCAGTTCGGCCAGCTCGTCGGCAAGGGGCTTGACGAGGCGGGCCTCAGCCACGGCGCCGTGAGCGCCATGAGCACGCCGCGCAGGCTCACGGTCATCGTGAAGGACGTCGCGACCGCGACGCAGGAGGTCCACGAGGTCAAGCGCGGCCCCGCGGCCAACATCGCGTTCGACGCCGACGGCAACCCCACCAAGGCAGCGGCAGGCTTCGCCCGCAAGTTCGGCCTCGCCGCGAGCGAGCTCGTGAGGCGCGAGGACGCCGACGGCCGCGAGTACGTCTTCGCGGAGAAGAACGTGCCCTCCCAGCCGGCGCTCCCCATCCTGACCAAGCTCTCCGAGGACTCCATCGCGTCCCTCGAGTGGCCCAACTACCGCTCGCAGCGCTGGGGCTCCGAGCACCAGACGTTCGTGAGGCCTATCCGCTGGATCTGTGCGCTTCTCGGCGAGGAGGTCGTCCCCGTCAAGTACGCCGACGTCACGAGCGGCCACGTCACGCGCGGGCACCGCGTCCTCGGCCCCGGCGAGCACCTGGTGAAGGACCCCGCAAGCTACGTCGAGACCTGCCGTGAGGCTGGCGTGCTCTTCGAGGACGAGCGCCGCAAGGTCATCCTCGACGGCATCAAGCAGGTCGAGCAGGAGCGTGGCGGAGCTCACGTGGACACGCCCAAGAGGATCTTCGACGAGGTCGTCAACCTCACGGAGTACCCCTCGGTGCTCGTCGGCAAGTTCGACGAGGAGTTCCTCAAGGTCCCCAACGAGATCATCTGCGACTCGATGCTCTCCAACCAGCGCTACTTCCCGATCTACGATGCCAATGGCAACCTGACCCGCGAGTTCGTGGTGGTCTCCAACACCGCCCGCCGCAACGACGAGCGCGTGATCGACGGCAACGAGCGCGTAGTGCGCGCACGCCTCGACGATGCCAAGTTCTTCTACGAGGAGGACCTCAAGAAGCCGCTCGCAGACTACGTCGAGAAGCTTAAGGACGTCGTCTTCCAGGAGAAGCTCGGCACCGTGTACCAGAAGACCCTCCGCATGGAGAAGATCGCCCCCGAGGTCGCACGCGAGGACGGCCAGGGCGAGGACGTCGTGCGCATGGCAGAGAGGGCCGCTCACCTCGCGAAGGCGGACCTCGTTACGCAGGCCGTCGTCGAGTTCACGAGCCAGCAGGGCGTCATGGGCGGCTACTACGCCAAGGCCTCCGGCGAGCCCGACGAGGTGGCGGAGGCCATCCGCGACCACTATCGTCCCCGCTTCGCGGGCGATGACATGCCCGCCGGCGTCGTCGGCAAGTGCGTCGCCATCGCCGACAAGCTCGACACGGTGTGCGGCCTCTTTGCGATCAACGAGCCGCCGACCGGCTCCTCCGACCCGTTCGCGGTGAGGCGCTCCGCCATCGGCATCATCTCCATGCTCAGGACGATGCCCGAGGTCTCGCTCAAGTCGCTCATCTCCGTCTCCCTGGACGCCTATGCAGAGCAGGGGCTTATGTTCGACAAGGATGCGGTCGAGGCCGAGGTCCAGAAGTTCTTCGCCGGCAGGCTCAACACCATCGCCAAGGACGAGAAGATCTCTCCCGACACCATCGAGGCGGTCTCCAGCGTCGGCGTCATCGATCCCGAGGAGTTCCTCGAGCGCGCACACGCCCTCGAGAACGCACGCAAGAACGAGCCCGAGCTCTTCGACGACCTCGCCACGGCCTATGCGCGCGCCGCGCACCTCGGTGACAAGTCGCTCGGCACCGACGTCGATGAGTCGATCATGGGCGACGCCGAGAAGGCACTCCTCGCCGCATGTAGGAAGGGTGACGAAAGCGTGGAGGAAGCGCTCTCGAAGCATGACTACGAGGGCGCCTGCAAGGCTCTCGCCGAACTACGTGAGCCAATCGACCGTTTCTTTGATGACGTACTCGTCATGGACGAGGACACTGTGGTAAGGGAGAACCGCCTGAGGCTTCTCAACAGGTTCGCTGCGGTGTTCAGCGGTGTCGCCAACATTGGCGCGCTCTCGAAGAAGAAGTAGGATAGGAAAAGCTGCTTATCCATCATGCGGGGGATTTTCCTCCGGCGAGGAGGTATCGATATGGGAGACGAGGCTGGTATGGACGAGGACATCTTTGACGTACAGACTCCCGTCGTGATCGTCATCTCTGACGCTCGCGGCAAGACCGCAACCGGCGTCGTGGAGGCGGCGGCCGACCAGTTCAGCGAGGACAGCGTCATCATCAAGAGCATCGGCAACGTGAGGAACCTCGATACGGTCGTCAAGTACCTGGACGAGAACATCGAGGAGGGCATCCCCGTAGCCGTGTTCCACACGATCGTCGACCGCAACCTTCGCAGGGACATCCGTCGCGAGCTCGACAAGCGCGGCGTTCCTTCCATCGACCTGCTTGGGCCGGCAATCACGGTGCTATCGTCGCTCACCGGCGAGGAGCCGAAGCTCGTCGTGGGTCGCCGCGTGGACAGTGACGTCCAGGAGATTTAATAGCTACTTCAATTTGTAGTGGCTGTAAAGAAGTATTTTGCGTGTGGTGGTCGTTAGCGTCTGAGTGGATGCTAACGACCTTTTTTACCCCCAAATGTGTATTCGTGAGCGATAAACCAATACTTGTGGATACAATAGGGTTCGTTAGAGGTGCTGCGAGATTCGCAATCAGAGTGGTGCCAAAAAGGACTAGGTGCACTACAGCACCGCGGGAAAACGATCAGGGGTGTCAAATGGCTGAAAAGCACGTGTACAAATTCGGCGTTGACGAAAACGGTAACAACGTTACCGAAGTCGCCGGCAAGACCGTTGACGAGGCCAAGTGGATCACTGGTGGTAAGGGCGCGAACCTTGCCGAGATGGCAAACATTGGCCTTCCTGTTCCTCCGGGATTCACCATCACCTGCCAGACCTGCGTTGCATATTCCAGCGCTGGCAACGTGTGGCCTGACGGCGTTCTCGACGAGATCGACGTCTACCGCAAGGACCTCGAGAATCGCATGGGCAAGAAGCTCGGCGACAAGGACGACCCGCTGCTCGTCTCCGTCCGCTCCGGCGCTCCCTTCTCGATGCCCGGCATGATGGACACGGTCCTCAACCTCGGCCTCAACGACGACTCCGTCCAGGGCCTCATCAAGAAGACGAACAACGAGCGCTTCGGCTGGGACTCCTACCGTCGCTTCGTCCAGATGTTCTCCGACGTCGTCATGGGCGTTGATGGTCAGCTCTTCGAGGACGCCATCAACGAGAAGAAGGAGGAGAAGGGCGTAAAGCTCGACACCGAGCTCACCGCCGAGGACCTCAAGGACCTCACCGCAACCTTCAAGGACATCTTCGCGAAGAACGTCGACTCCCAGGCTCACCCCGAGGTCGCCCCGAACGGCAAGGCCGAGTTCCCGCAGGATCCTTACCTGCAGCTCCGTCTCGCAGAGCAGGCCGTCTTCGGCTCCTGGAACACTCCGCGCGCCATCCTGTACCGCAAGCAGAACAAGATCGACGACACGCTCGGCACCGCCGTCAACGTGCAGGTCATGGTCTTCGGCAACATGGGCAACACCTCCGCGACCGGCGTCGCCTTCACGCGTAACCCGGCCGACGGCACCAACGAGCGCTATGGCGACTTCCTCGTCAACGCTCAGGGCGAGGACGTCGTCGCGGGCATCCGTAACACCGAGCCCATCGCCGACCTCCCCAAGACCCCTGGTCTCGAGAAGGCAGGCAAGGACCTCTATCACGTCTTCGAGATCCTCGAGGATCACTACGCTGACATGATGGACCTCGAGTTCACCATCCAGGAGGGCAAGCTCTGGATGCTGCAGACCCGTGTCGGCAAGCGTACCGCGCTTTCCGCGCTCAAGGTCGCTATGCAGATGGTCGAGGAGGGCCGCATTTCCAAGGAGCAGGCGATCATGCGCGTCGCTCCCGCTCAGCTCGACCAGCTGCTGCACCCGCAGTTCGACCCGAAGGCGAAGCTCGACGTAGTCGCCAAGGGCATGAACGCCAGCCCTGGCGCTGCAGTTGGCGCCGTCGTGTTCTCCTCCGACGCTGCGGTTCATTACCACAACATCGAGAAGCCCTGCATCCTCGTTCGCTGGGAGACCACTCCTGACGACCTCAAGGGCATGGTTGCGGCCGAGGGCATCCTCACGTCTCACGGCGGCAAGACCTCTCACGCGGCCGTCATCGCCCGTGGCATGGGTGCCCCGTGCGTCTGCGGCGCTGAGGCGCTCAAGATCGACGCCAAGGCCAAGGAGTGCGTCATCACCGGCACCGACATCGTCCTGCACGAGGGTGACGTCATCTCCATCAACGGTACGACCGGCGACGTCATCCTGGGCGAGGTGCCCCTGGTTCGCCCGGAGCTCACCGGCGATCTCGAGACCATCCTCGAGTGGGCCGACGACGTCCGTCACGACGCCTCCCGTGGCCGCCTGTTCGGTGTCCGCGCTAACGCCGACAACCCGGCTGACGCCAAGCTCTCCCGTGACTTCGGCGCCGAGGGCATCGGCCTTGACCGTACCGAGCACATGTTCCTGGGCGACCGTAAGCAGATCATCCAGACCTTCATCCTCGCCGACCGCACCGGCGACAAGCAGACCGCTCTCGGCCAGCTCCTGAAGGCCCAGACCGACGACTTCCTCGGAATGTTCGAGGCCATGGACGGCAAGACCGTCATCGTCCGTCTGCTCGATCCGCCTCTGCACGAGTTCCTGGACAACCCGCGTGACTACGCCGTCGCGCTGGCTCACGCCGAGGACCGTGGCGAGAACGAGACCCAGCTCAAGGCCCGTCGCGATATGCTCGCCCGTCTGGACTCCTTCCAGGAGGCCAACCCGATGCTCGGCCTGCGTGGCTGCCGTCTGGGCATCGTGTACCCCGAGCTCACCGAGATGCAGGTTCGCGCCATCGCCGGCGCCGCAGCGCACCTCAAGAAGCGCGGTCTAGACCCCAGGCCCGAGATTATGGTCCCGCTGGTTGGCACCTGGCAGGAGCTCAAGGTCGAGCGCGACCAGATCGAGGAGACCATCGCCTCCGTCGCCGAGCAGACCGGCGTCGATCTTGACATCCCCGTCGGCTGCATGATCGAGATTCCGCGTGCCGCCGTCACCGCCGACGAGATCGGCAAGTATGCCGACTTCTTCAGCTTTGGCACCAACGACCTCACGCAGATGGGCTTCGGCTACTCTCGCGACGACGTCGAGGGCGCGTTCGTACCCCTGTACCTCAAGAAGAAGATCCTGAAGTCCAACCCGTTCGAGACGCTGGACTACGGCATCGCAAAGCTCGTCAAGATGGGTGTCGAGGGTGGCCACGAGGCCAACGACAAGATCGTCTGCGGCGTCTGCGGCGAGACCGGTGGCGACCCCGACTCCATCCAGATGTACTACGACCTTGGCCTTGACTACGTCTCCTGCTCGCCGTACCGCGTGCCCATCGCGCGTCTTGCCGGCGCTCAGGCGAAGATCAACTCCAACGGCGGCCCCAAGAAGCTCGGGGAGTAGCCTGAGGCAGGCATTGGCCAATCGCTTGGTTTAGAGTGGGGGAGAAGGACTCGCGTCCTTCTCCCCTTCTTGTTTTTGGGTGCAAGGGGTTCCCGAGCGGCAAACGGGAGGAACGATGGAAGTCTGCGCTCGTTTGGATCTGGAGCGACGCGAGCACGAGCTGCTCTCGCCGATGGCCGCGTTTGCGGATGCATCTCTGGGGCGGGGCAGGCATGAGCCGGAGGACCCCCTAAGGACCTGTTACCAGCGCGACAGGGATCGGATTCTGCACAGCAAGAGCTTCAGGCGCCTCGCAAACAAGACGCAGGTGTTTCTGGCCCCCGAGGGCGACCACTATCGCACGAGGCTCACGCACACGCTCGAGGTTGCGCAGATCGCGCGCGACATCGCCCGGCCCCTGAGGCTCAACGAGGACCTGACCGAGGCGATAGCGCTTGGCCACGACCTTGGGCACACGCCCTTTGGGCATGCCGGGGAGCGCGCGCTGCAGCGTGCGATGGCGCGTCACGTTGGCGTTGACCCGAGGTCGGATGCGGCAAGGGGGCTCTTCCGCCACAACGAGCAGAGCGTGCGTGTCGTCGAGCTTTACGAGCGAGAAGGGCGCGGCCTTAACCTCAGCACCGAGGTGCTCAACGGGATGCGCTGCCATGCGGGGAGCCTGAGGGCCCGCACGCTCGAGGGCAGGGTCGTCGCGCGTGCGGACAGGATTGCGTACGTCACGCATGACATTGACGACGCGGAGCGAGCGGGCCTGCTCACGGAGGAGATGCTGCCGGCGCGCTGCCGGGACGGCCTGGGCGGCAACTCGTCCGAGCGGATTGCGGCCATGGTGCATGACATTGTGTCCACGAGCGCTGCCGCCGGCGACGTCCAGATGTCCGACACGGTGTGGGGCGCGCTCATGGGCATGCGCGCGTTTCTCTTCTCGAACCTCTACAAGACAGGTGACGCAAAGTCCGAGGAGCCCAAGGCCGAGCACGTCGTCGAGGCGCTCTTCGATTATTACGTGCGGCACCTCGACGAGCTTCCCGCGGAGTACACGTTGCGCGGCGACCCCGACGAGGTGCGCGTTGCGGACTACATCAGCTCCATGACGGACAGGTTTGCCATCCGCAGGTACCAGGACCTGTTTGTGCCACGTGCCTGGGGCTTGAGGTAGGCGAGAAGTGCGAGCGGCGTCTTGGCCTGCCCCGGCTTGTGTGAATAAGTTTTGACGGCTTCGCAAGGCTTGAAGGAGCACGTTCCGAGGTTTATACTTCGCACTTGTGTGTAAACCTATGTGCCGCGCACACGGCGACGGCACCTCTAGAGACGAGGAAACTATGGACTACATTCGCGCCATCGAGCGTCAGCAGATCCGTGAGGACATCCCTCAGGTCCGCGTGGGCGACAACGTCAAGGTTCACTACCGCATCAAGGAGGGTGACCGCGAGCGCATCCAGGTCTTCCAGGGCGACGTCATCCGCATGAGCGGTGCCAGCTCCCGCGAGACCTTCACCGTCCGCAAGATCAGCTTCGGCGTTGGCGTCGAGCGCACCTTCCCCCTGCACAGCCCGAAGATCGCAAAGCTCGAGGTCGTGCGTCACGGCGACGTCAACCGCGCAAAGCTCTACTACCTGCGCGACCGCGTCGGCAAGGCTGCTCGCATCCGCGAGAAGCGCTAAGCCTTTCCATAGGCACACCTTGGCGGCACCCTTGCGGGTGTCGCCTTTTTTGTAGGGAGATCACTCATGACACAGGCCTCTCGTCCCGCAAGCGCAAGGGAAGTGGCGGCCAGGCTCCATGACGCGAGCCTTGACGAAATCGATGAGCTTGCAGAACGCTATGCGGAGGACCCTCGCAAGCAGGTGCAGCATGCGGTGCAGGCGGCCCTGCGTAGGAAGCAGCGCGAACAGGCCGAGATCGAGCGCGTCGACGGGATGTACGAGCTACAGCGCGAGCTCGGTGGCGACGGCGTCGTCCTGGGCGTTGACGAGGTCGGTCGCGGCGCGCTTGCCGGTCCGCTTACGGTCTGCGCGGTCGCTCTGCCAGACGAACCACGAATATACGGTATAAACGACTCGAAGCAGCTCACTCCCGAGCGCCGAGAGGTGCTTGCCGCGAGGATTGCCGAAGTCGCGACGGCCATCGGCATAGCGCACGTCGAACCCGCCTCCATAGACGCCGTGGGCATGGCGACGGCGCTGCGCATGGCCATGTCGGGTGCGATAGAGGACGCCGGCGTCGACCCTGACTGCGTCCTCATCGACGGCAATCCCGTGCACGTCCACCCAAGGGAGAAGACCTTGGTCAAGGGCGATGCGCGCATAGCCTGCATCGCCGCGGCATCCATAGTCGCAAAGGTCACGAGGGACGCCCTGATGGTCGCGTACGACTCGGAGTATCCGGAGTACCACCTCGCAGAGTGTAAGGGCTATGGTTCCGCCTCGCACATTGACGCCATCAAGCGGCTCGGCCTCACGCCAATCCACAGAGTCTCGTTTTGTGGGAATTTCTTGGAGACGCCTCGGCTCTTCTCATAAATGTCTTAATCACAGCATATTGAGGCGTGGCTTGTACGTGTGAGTCCCCGTTCAATCTCGAGAAGCTGGCTCGTTTGCAAAGTTTCACGCAAGACATGCGAAAGGCTACCTAAAGACCTGTGAGGGAAGCTCTAAAGCCCATAGGCGAGGCTTGGAGGTTCCCATGAGCGACGAAGAGGTCTACGGAACGCAGCAGTCAGGGTACGACGACCCCGAATACTTTGCGGCAGAGGGGACGGGCACGGGCCTCGAAACGGCTCCCACTCCGCAGCCCCAATCGGAATACGGGCCATCAAGCGGCTTGGACGAGGATGCGGCACAGCCACCCGTCGACAACAAACCGGTTGACCAGCTCACGCCCAAGGAGCTGGGACAGGAGGGCGAGAAGATCGCGGCCACGTACCTCATGCGCAGAGGCTACGAGATCGTCGAACGAAACTGGTCCTGCTTGGACGGCGAGATTGACATTGTCGCCAAGACGCTGGACGAGGACGGACACGACGTATTCGTTCTCGTGGAGGTCAAGACGAGGCTCGCCCTGGGCATGAACAAGGAGCTGATCCCCGAGCTTGCCGTCGACCAGAAGAAGCAGGCGAAGTACAGGCGACTTGCCCTGAGGTATCTGTACGACCATCCCGGTGTGTTCAACATCCGCTTTGATGTCATCGCCGTCAATATCGTTGGCATGCATCTCGCAAGGCTGCGTCATCTCTGTGGCGCATTCGAGTGGGACCAGTGATCGGCGATGGCTGGCTCCCCTTGTCTCGTGATTCACAGCGCAACCCTGAGGGGTATGGAGGCGCTCCCAGTCGACCTCGAGATAGCGACGTCAAACGGAATTCCCGGAATCGTCATCGTGGGAATGCCGGATTCGAATGTGTTGGAGGCGCGTTCGAGAGTACGCTGTGCGATTAGGGCATCCGGACTCAAGATGCCAAGACTCAGGTTCACGGTAAACCTTTCGCCTGGCGAGCTCAGGAAGACCGGAACGGGCTTCGACCTTCCGCTGGCTGTCGCCATACTTGCGTCGACCTCGCAGATTCCCCCTCGCGGTCTTGACGAATGTCTCTTTGTCGGCGAGCTTGACCTTGACGGCACGGTCAACCCCGTGCGTGGAATGGTCGCATATGAGCGGCTGGCACAGAGGCTTGGCATGAAGCTCGTCAGCTCAGGCACAAACGAGCTTATAGGGTCGACGCACTTTTTGGACATGGAGTCCCTTCCGGAGATTCTGGCGGGTGTCGAGCACCTGCAAACGTTGCCTCTCAGTTCGTCGCAAGTTGCCAGTGGCTCGAGTTCCAAAGACGTTGACTTCTCGGACGTGATGGACCAGGAGGCTGCGAAGCGCGCGATGGTCATCTCGGCAACTGGCGGTCATGGTCTGCTCATGATTGGCCCGCCGGGGTCTGGAAAGACGATGCTCGCCAAGAGGATGCCGACTATTCTCCCTCCATTGACGAGAGGGGAGATGGAGGAAGCCATGCTCGTAAGCTCCGTTGCGGGGCTGGACGTCTCGGACATTGCTTCAGGGAAGAGGCCTTTCAGGGCACCGCATCACTCGATCTCGATGGCGGGGATGATAGGGGGAGGCAGCCCCGTGAGGCCCGGCGAGGTATCTCTGTCCCACGAGGGCGTTCTCTTCCTCGACGAGCTCCCAGAATTCTCCTCCAACGTACTCCAGTCTTTGCGGCAACCCTTCGAGGAGCATGAGGTCAGGCTCGTACGCGCTGACGGACTCTATAGGTTCCCCTGCAACTTCATGTTCCTGGCCGCATCGAACCCCTGTCCCTGCGGATACCTTGGTGATGACCGCCACCAGTGCAAATGTACGCCTGCGAAGATCGCGCAGTACCAGTCGCGGATAGGCGGACCACTGAATGACAGGATCGACCTACACGTCTTCGTTAACCGCCCGGACTCCAGGAAGGTTGTTTCCGGCGAAGAGGGGATGAGCACCGAGGAAATGCGCAGTCAGGTCCTACAAGGAAGGGAATTCCGGAATTGGAGAACGCGACGGACCGGAGAGGTCGGTCTTCCGAACCAGGGTCTCGAGCCCATGTGTCTGGATGACTGCGCTCGTGAGGAGATTGAGAGGGTGGCACGCAGGCTTGGGTTCGGTGGGAGAGCGATAGTTCGCGTCGGAGGCATCGCCAGGACCATCGCGGACCTAGAAGGGAGAGATCGCGTCACTAGGGAAGATGTGCTCGAGGCCTGCGCATACAGAGACAGGAGGGAAGGATGACTGACAAATCATTTGAGCTCTCCCGCGGGCAAGCGCAGTACCCGAAGACACTGGATGATCTTCCCAATCCGCCAAAGACCGTCTATGGGATTGGTGATCCGGAGGTTCTAGCCCTCCCTAGCATTGCCATCGTCGGCTCGAGACGTGCGACGCCTTACGGGATTGCCGTCGCCGAGATTGCGGGTAGGGTCGCGGCGGAAAGTGGTCTCGCGGTGGTTTCCGGAGGAGCGCTCGGTTGCGACTCGGCGGCGTCCAGAGCCGCAATGAATGCCGGAGGAAGGTCAATTATCGTATCCGGCTGTGGGGCCGACGTCATCTACCCACAGGCATCGAACGACGTCTTCCTGAAATCGATAGAGCTCGACGGTGCCGTCATCTCCATCGAGAAGTGGGGTGCGCCACCGAGACGGTATGCCTTTCCGAAGAGGAATGGAGTCATTGCGGCGCTGTCACGGGCGACGCTCGTAATCGAGGCTGGCAAGAAGTCTGGAACGATGAGCACCGCCGAGATGGCATCGCAGCTCGGGAGGTTGCTCTATGCCGTACCCGGATCGATCTTCTCGCCCCAATCCCTGGGGACGAACGAGCTGATATCGGATGGGGCGAGCATCATCTGCTCTGAACGGGATTTGGAAATGTGCATTGCCCTGGACTATGACAGGCTTAGGCTGACTGAGACGACTGGCAATCCCGAGATGGGCAGGGTCATGTCGGCCTTGGTCGCATCACCGACGCGTGCGGACGAGCTCGCAAACAGGCTTGGCGACAGCGTAATCACGATTCTCGGCACGCTGTCCGACTATGAGGCGAGGGGCATGGTCGTGAGGCTGCCCGACGGGAGGTACTCTCCCTCGGAGGAATTCCTCAGAACGTCCGATAGAATGGACTGTAGGAATTAGCGAAGAGGGGGATCAGTTGGCTGAGAGCGTTATCGTCATCGGCGGTGGCTTGGCAGGGAGCGAGTGCGCGCTGCAGCTCGCCGACAGGGGCGTAGATGTGACATTGGTTGAGCAGCGTCCCGTTGCCAGCACGGCCGCACATCATACCGACGGCTTTGCCGAGCTCGTCTGCTCGAACTCTCTGAAGTCCACTAGGCACGACAGTGCTGCCGGTCTTTTGAAGGAAGAGCTCTCAAAGATGGGGTCGAAGCTCATCTCCTATGCAAGGGAGGCTGCCGTACCCGCGGGTGGGGCATTGGCCGTCGACCGGAAGAGGTTCTCAGACCTTGTTGGCGAAGCGATTTCGAATACCGAGAACATCGTGGTTCAGCGCCGAGTACAGACGACACTTCCAGAGGGTCCGGCGGTGATTGCGGCTGGACCGCTCTGCGGGGACGAGCTCTTCTCGGCTATCGCCGAGAAGGTCGGCGGGGATTCCCTCTCCTTCTATGACGCAGCTGCCCCCATCGTAGACGCGCAGACGCTTGACAGGGACGTGGTCTTCTCCCAATCGCGATACGACGATAAGGGAGTGGGCGACTATCTGAACTGCCCCATGGACAAGGAAGAGTATGACGCGTTCTATGATGCTCTCATCGAGGCCAAGAGGGTCGTCTCGAAGGAGTTCGAACAGAGCGACTTGTTCAGTGCGTGCCAGCCAGTCGAAGAGGTTGCGAGGACAGGAAGGGACTCGCTTAGGTTCGGCGCACTCAAGCCCGTGGGCCTTGTTGACCCGAGGACCGGGAGAAGGCCATGGGCGGCGGTGCAACTGCGTTCGGAGAACGAGGCGAACACCGCTTACAACCTTGTTGGCTTCCAGACGAACCTCACATGGGGGGAGCAGAAGCGCGTTTTCCGAATGATCCCGGGTCTCGAGAACGCGGACTTCTTCCGTTACGGTGTCATGCACAGGAACTCGTTTGTGGATGCCCCGCGCGTCCTGGACAAGACATTCGCGATACCTGACACGAGCGTGAGACTGGCTGGGCAGATTACCGGTACGGAGGGATATACGGAGGCAATAGCTTCTGGCCTTCTGGCCGCCCTGAACACCTATGCGGACCTCCGAGGGCTTCCCATGGTCAGTCTGCCGCCAACCAGCGCGTTCGGGTCGCTCGTCGCATACGCAACAAACCCGAACACGAGCCCGTACCAGCCGATGCACGTCAACTTTGGCCTTGTGCCTCCAATTGAGGGCAAGAGACTCAAGAAGCGAGAGCGCTACCAGGCGTATGCTGACAGGGCATCGACAGACCTCGACGAGTATCTGGCCTCCAGGCGCGACCTCTTTCCGGCGGCATCCGTTGAGTGAGACGGAGTCGAGCTCTGAGGAATCGATTGCGCGGTTCCGAGAGTACGTCCAATCGTTTCTGAGAAGCGAGAAAGGCGCCCGGCTCTTCTCGGACAATACCGTCCGGGCGTACACATGCGACCTTGAATCGTATGTAAGATGGGTCGAGAGGAGCGGAGTCGACCCGTTCAAGGTGAGCCACCCGCAGTTGCGCGGATATCTTGCAGACATGAACAGGGCGAAGTACTCCACGGCCACGATAAACAGGAGGCTGTCGGCGGTCCGCGACCTCTACAGGTGGCTTCTCGAGGAAGGCGTGACGGAGCAGGATTCTGCCGCGGCGATCGCGAGCCCGAAGAGAAGGAAGACGCTCCCGAAGACGCTTACGGAGGCCGAGGCGGAGGCCATTCTGAACAGCTGCGATGGCAACGGCGCTCGGGAAATGAGAGACAGAGCGTTCTTGGAGCTGCTGTACGCGACGGGCGCGAGAATCTCCGAAATCTCGTCACTCAACGTGGATGACGTAGACCTCGCACAAGCGCAGGTGAGGCTCTTCGGAAAGGGGAGTAAGGTCCGCATCGTTCCCGTCTACAAGCTCGCAATCGAACGGGTCGACGCATACGAGCGCGAGGCACGGCCGAAGCTTTCGACAAGGTCTGACGGACGCGAGCGCGCCCTCTTCCTTTCGACGAGGGGAAACCGCATGAGTGCCGACGCGCTCAGAAAGGTGTTCGAGCAGCGTGTCGTCCAATCCGGCATCGGGAGGCACGTTACGCCGCACGCAATGCGCCACACCTTCGCAACGGAACTTCTCGCCGGTGGTGCCGACCTCAGAAGCGTCCAGACGCTCCTTGGCCACTCCGACCTATCTACGACGCAGATATACACGCACCTGACCATAGACAGAATGAAGGCTGCGGCCAAGCAGGCTCATCCAAGGTCCGAATGAGCGCTGGAACGGACAAGCGAGCGAGAGGATTGTGAAACATCCGAGAAGAATCCTGCAAACCTTGTGGAGTGGAGGGTATTTGTCCGTTGCGTGGTTTTAAACGCTACACACTGTTATAATTTTTGCTTGCTGTGCGACCGTGCAGCATTAATTCACACGTGTGACGACTCGTCGACCACGGTGCCTGTGATGTGAGCCGCATCCCAGGTGGTACGCACGGGGTTGATATCACACGGAGGACCAACCAATGGAGGTTTTTGAATGGCTGTTAAGATCAACATCCGTACCCTGCTCGAGGCTGGCTGCCACTACGGCCACCAGACGCGTCGTTGGAACCCGAAGATGAAGCCCTACATCTTCGGCGAGCGCAACGGCATCTACATCCTTGACCTCAAGCAGACGGTCCTCGACGCCGACAAGGCGTATACGTTCCTGAAGGAGACGGCTGCCAAGGGTGGTCGCATCCTCTTCGTCGGCACCAAGAAGCAGGCCCAGGAGCCCATCGCGACTCAGGCCGAGCGCTGCGGCATGCCTTACATCAACCAGCGTTGGCTCGGCGGCATGCTCACCAACTTCGTCACCATGCGCTCCCGCATCGATCGCATGGAGGAGCTCGAGGCCATGGTCGAGGACGGCCGCATGGCTCTTCTCCCCAAGAAGGAGCAGGCAGTCCTGACGAAGGAGCTCGACAAGCTCCAGCGCAACCTCGGTGGCGCCCGTGACCTCCACGCCCTGCCTCAGGCCATCTTCGTGGTCGACAGCAAGCGCGAGGAGATCGCCATCCGCGAGGCCAACCGTCTCCACATCCCCGTCGTCGCCCTTCTCGACACCAACTCCGACCCGGACGTCGTCGACTATGGCATCCCCGCGAACGATGACGCCATCCGCTCCGTCAACCTGATGTGCGAGCTTGTCGCTGACGCCATCCTGGCTGGCTCTGGCAAGGAGCAGATCTCCGTCGAGGAGATGGCCTCTGGCGAGACCACTCCCGCGGTCGAGACCCCTGCAGCTGAGTAGGCTTCTTTACAGTAGAGACAAAGGAGTTCACCATGGCAACTAAGATTACTGCCGCTCTCGTCAAGCAGCTTCGTGAGATGACCGACTCCCCGATGATGGAGTGCAAGAAGGCCCTCGTCGAGGCAGACGGCGACATCGATAAGGCTGTCGACGTCCTCCGCAAGATGGGCGTTGCCAAGGCCGTCAAGCGCGCTGGCCGCGAGACTAACGAGGGCACCATCGCCGCTTACGTCTCCGACGACGGCAAGACCGGTGCTCTTCTCGAGCTCACCTGCGAGACCGACTTCGTGGGCACCAACCCCAAGTTCGTCGGCTTCGCAAACGACCTCGCCAAGGTCGTTGCGGAGAACGACCCCGCTGACGTCGAGGCCCTCAAGGCCTGCAAGATGGCCGAGGACACCGTTGCCGACGAGCTCACCGAGATGATTCACGTCATTGGCGAGAACATGAAGATCGCTCGCTTCCAGCGCATCACCGCTGAGGACGGCGCACTCGCGAAGTACGTCCACCACAACGGCAAGCTTGCGGACATCGTCGCCTTCACGTTCGGCAAGGCCGAGACCAGCTCCAACGAGGAGTTCAAGAGCTTCGCGCATGACGTCGCGATGCAGGTCGCTGCCGCCAACCCCGTTGCCGCTCGCCGCGAGGACGTCCCCGCTGACGTTCTCGAGCACGAGAAGGGCATCTACATGGCCCAGGCTGCCGAGTCCGGCAAGCCCGAGTTCATCCAGGAGAAGATTGCCCTCGGCAAGCTCGAGAAGTTCTACAAGGAGAACTGCCTGACCGAGCAGGAGTCGATCAAGGAGTCTGGCGTCACCATCAGCGAGCTCGCCAAGAAGGTCTCCAAGGCCGTCAGCGACGACATCGAGATCGTTAAGTTCGTCCGCTTCGCATTCGGCGAGTAGACACAAAAGATCGTATTGCTTGGGAGCCGGCGCACAAACGCCGGCTCCTTTCATATGTCGCGTCACCACAGGTTACCTATTGGATGCGTGTCTCTGTTGACGCTTTGCTAAAATCTAACACGCGAGGCATCGAGTATACCGACGCACCTCGAACAAGGACTGGAGGCCTGGATTGTCCGATTACAAGTACAAGCGCGTTCTCCTCAAGCTTTCTGGCGAGGCCCTCATGGGGTCCAAGGATTTCGGAATCGACCCAGAGGTCCCGAAGAGAATCGCAAAGGAGCTGAAGCCAGCGTATGATGCTGGACTCCAAATCGCCGTGGTCGTGGGAGGCGGAAACATATTCCGCGGACTCTCTGGTGCTGCGGCCGGAATGGATCGCGCCCAGGGAGACAACATGGGCATGCTGGCGACGGTCATCAACTCGCTTGCGCTTCAGGACACGTTCGAGCACAACGGCATGGTGTGCAGGGTCATGAGTGCCATCGAGATGCACCAGGTCTCCGAGACGTACATCAGGAGGAGGGCGATAAGGCACCTCGAGAAGGGCCGCATCACCATCTTCGCCGCAGGCACGGGCAATCCGTACTTCACTACCGACACCGCGGCAGCACTGAGGGCATGCGAAATTGGCGCCGAGGTGCTGATGAAGGCCACGAAGGTCGACGGGGTTTATGACAGCGACCCCATGAAAAATCCCAACGCCAAGAAGTTCGATACCATCACGTACATGGACGTCCTCAACAGGGACCTCCACGTCATGGACGCGACGGCAACGGCGCTCTGCCATGACAACCACATGCCCATCATGGTCTTCAACCTTGATGGGGACGGCATTTTCGACCGCGCGCTTCGCGGCGAGAACGTAGGAACCACCGTCGTAGACGAGTAGGAGAGAGACATGAGCACCTTTACAGACTCCGCCAGGAAGAGCATGAACAAGTCCATCGAAGCCCTGAAGTACAACTTCAGCAAGGTCCGCACTGGACGTGCAAACGCACATGTCCTCGACGGCATCAGCGTCGAGTACTATGGCCAGCCGACCCCCATCACCCAGCTTGCGGGCGTGAAGGTGCCCGAGGCGTCGATGCTCGTCATCGAGCCGTGGGACAAGACCGCGCTAAAGGCCATCGAGAAAGCCATCGAGTCCTCCGACCTCGGCATCACTCCCTCGAACGACGGCGTCTCCATTCGCCTTCCGTTCCCGAAGCCCACTGAGGAGCGCCGTAAGGAGCTCGTGAAGGACTGCAACAAGTACGCCGAGGAGGCCAGGGTTGCCGTCCGCAACGCGCGTCGCGACGCGATTCACGACGCGGAGAAGGACGAGGAGCTTTCCGAGGACGACGTCAACCGCGAGAAGAAGAGCATCCAGAAGGTGACGGACGAGTTCGTGGCCAAGATCGACGCCCTTCTGAAGGAGAAGACCGCCGAGGTCATGGAGATCTAGCGTGCAAAGGGACCTGGAGAAGCTCAGGGCCTTCTATGCGGAGGCACCTGATGACATATGCCTTTCTGACGTCGACCTCGATCGTATACCGAGCCACGTTTCCATAATCATGGACGGAAACGGTCGCTGGGCCCAAGCGAGGGGTCTCGATAGGTCGGAGGGGCACGTCGCCGGCGTGGACTCGCTGCGCGAGACCGTGACCACAAGCGTGCGCCTTGGCTTGGACGTCCTGTCCGTATACGCGTTCTCGACGGAGAACTGGAAGCGCCCACAGCATGAGGTCAACCTGCTCATGCACCTGTTCGCCACGACGCTTCTAAAGGAGCTCCCGCTCTTCCACCAGGAGAACGTGCGCCTGCGCTTCCTTGGCGACCTGAACCAGCTTCCGGACGAGACGCGCTCCGTCTTCCAGGAAGGCCTCGACGAGACGGCTGACCACGACGGCATGACGTTCGCGCTTGCCGTCAACTATGGTGCACGCAAGGAGATCGTAAAGGCTTGCAGGGAGATCAGCGAACTCGTGAAGAGGGGTGAGCTCGACCCCGCCGACATCGACGAGGAGCTCTTCTCGTCCCACCTTTACACGGTGGGACTCCCGGATCCCGACCTTCTCATCAGGACCTCCGGCGAGCTGCGCCTCTCCAACTACCTGCTCTGGCAGCTGGCGTACACGGAGTTCTACGTGACAGACACCCTCTGGCCGGACTTTGACCGATGGGAATTCTTGAGGGCCGTTCGTTCCTTCCAGGGTAGGAACAGGCGATTCGGAGGTGTTACTGGAAAGTGAGCGAAGAGAAGCAGTCGGACCCCGAGGTCTCGACGGAAGGCGTTGAACAGGCCGCGGCCAGTTCAACGCAGGATTCCGGCCAGGAGCCAAAGCCTTCGCAGAGCGAAGCCAAGGACGAGAAGAACGAGGCACCGTCGGCGGAAGCCGCCACAAAGGACGAGAAGAGTGACGTTGCCCACAAGGGCAAGCCTACAGCCATGCACGCGCGCGTGGTCTCCGGGGCCATCTACGCCCTTGGCACGGTGGCGTGTCTCTTTCTGGGCACGTGGCCCACGGCGATCCTCATCGCCGTCATGGCGTTCCTCTGCTGCTCGGAGTTCCTCAAGATGTCGCGTCGAAGCGGCAGGATGCCAAACGACGTCATCGCGCTCGTGTTCGCCGTCGTGTTCCCCTTCGCACCGCTGTCGAACATCTCTGACGCGGAGTTCTTCGTCATATTCGCGCTGCTCGTCGTCTGCGCGTGCTGGTACGTGTCGACGCCCCGTGCCAACCTCGGGGACGTCGCGCTCACCGTGTTCGGCCCCATCTACACGTCGCTCGCTTTCTCGAGCATCGTAATCATCAGAGACAGCTTCCCGTCGTGGAGGGGCGCCCTTCTCACCTTCGCCGTTATGGGATCCATCTGGCTGAGCGACTCCACCGCGTACTTCGTCGGATCGAAGTTCGGCAAGCACAAGCTTGCGCCCAGAATCTCGCCCAACAAGACGATCGAGGGCTTCTGGGGCGGCCTCGCCGGCAGCGTCCTCGTCTGGATCATCGTGTACTTCCTGCGCGTCTGGAACATCAACCTCGTGTACGCGATCGTGTGCGGCGTGCTCGTCAACATCGCCGCCGTCGCTGGCGACCTCTTCGAGTCTCGCCTGAAGCGTGGGGTGGGCGTGAAGGACTCCGGCAACCTCATGCCAGGACATGGCGGCATGCTCGATCGCTCGGACTCGCTGCTCTTTGGCGGCATGACGGCGTTCCTGCTGCTTAGACTTGGAGGAATCCTTTGAGTATATTCGTGAATGAGGGCGAGGCCCACAAAAGGCCCAACCCGCAGCGCGTAGCAATCCTGGGTGCGTCTGGCTCCATCGGCAGCCAGACGCTTGACGTCTGCAGGCAGCATGCCGACAGGCTCGACGTCGTCGCGATCACCGTGTATGACTCCGTGTCCTTCGCGGCCAAGGCGGCTCGCGAGTTCGGGTGCCGCCACGTGGTCATCGCAAACGAGGCAAGAAGGAACGACCCCGCGCTCGCGGACATGCCCGAGCAGGCCGAGGTCACGTTTGGCCCCGAGGCCCTCGAGGAGCTCGTTCGCAGCGACGACGTGGACAGCGTCGTCTCAGCCGTGGTTGGCTTTGCGGGCATCCGCGCCGGATACGCAGCCCTCAAGGCCGGCAAGGCGCTCATGTACGCCAACAAGGAGTCGCTCGTCGTGGGCGGCGACCTGCTCATGCCGCTCGTCAAGCCGGGCCAGCTCATCCCCGTCGACTCCGAGCACAGCGCCATCTACCAGTGCCTGGTGGGGGAGCACAGGAGCGACCTGTACCGCATCTGGCTCACCTGCTCCGGCGGACCGTTCTACGGCATGGGGCGAGAAGAGCTTTCCCACGTCACGGCGGCCATGGCGCTCAAGCACCCCACGTGGAGCATGGGCAGCAAGATCACGATCGACTCCGCCACGCTCATGAACAAGGGCCTCGAGGTGCTCGAGGCGCACCACCTGTTCGAGGTGCCCGTGGACCAGGTCAACGTGCTCGTCCATCCCCAGAGCATGGTCCACTCCATGGTCGAGTTCTCGGATGGCGTAGTGAAGGCCCAGCTCGGCCCCTCCGACATGCGCATTCCCATCCAGTACGCCCTCAGCTTCCCCGAACGCTGGGAGACCCCCTGCGAACGCGTTGACTACCGGGACGTCTGCGACTTCAGCTTTGGCCACGCCGACGAGGAGGCGTTCGGCTGCCTCAGGCTCGCCAAGGAGGCAGGCCGCACCGGTGGCACCATGCCCTGCGTGATGAACGCGGCAAACGAGGTCGCCAACCTCGCGTTCAGGCAAGGCAGGTGCGGCTTCCTCGACATCGAGGCTACCGTCGAGGCGGTCATGGGCGTCCATGACGTTGCGCCCGTCGAGTCTCTCGCGCAGCTCGAGGAGCTCGACTCCAAGGCTCGCGACGCGGCACGCGCATATCTCGAGGGGATTGCCTCCTGATGGGCGTCATCTCGGCCGTGTTCTGGGGCGTTGTGGTCCTCTCCGTCCTCGTCTTCGTTCACGAGGGCGGCCACTTCCTCGCGGCCCGCGCGTGTGGCATGCGCGTGACGGAGTTCTTCCTCGGCATGCCGTGTCGCATCCGTGCAAGCCGCAAGTCCAAAAAGTACGGTACGGAGTTTGGCGTCACGCCCATCCTCCTGGGCGGCTACACGCGCATCTGCGGCATGGAGGGCTCCCAGGACGAGCTCCTGTCCGAGTGCTTCGCCATCGTGCAGCGCGAGGGCCACGTCCTCGCCTCGGACGTTGCCGCGGAGCTGGGCGTGGACCTGGACCGTGCGTACGATCTTCTCGCTACGCTGTGCGACTGGGCGAGCATCCGGCCATACTACGACCCAGACAAGGGCGAGTCTCCCAACCAGGGTTCCTTCCCGGAGGCGTTCGAGACCCTTGCTCGCGATGCGCACATGCTCACGGAGTACGACTCCGGACACGACTTCTCGCAGGACGGCTCGACAACGTATGCGGAGCCACGTCCCGTTACAGACCCAGATGCCGCCCTTGCGGACGAGAAGGGCCACACCTACCTTGGCAAGGGTTTCCTCAGGCGCGTGCTCACCCTCTTTGCGGGCCCGCTCGTCAACGTCGTGGTCGCCTTCGCGATCGTGACCGCGAGCCTCTCCATCGTCGGCGTCACGGCTGCGGTCAACTCCAACAAGCTGGGCGGCGTCGAGTCCGGCTCGTACGCGTACAAGGCAGGCCTCCGCGCGGGGGACCGCATCACGGCAATCGGCGGGACGAGCACAAGCGACTGGAACGGCGTCGTCAGGGCGCTCGACGGCGTGCTCGGAACGCGCAAGGACTTTACCGTCACGTACGAGCGGTCCGGCAGGTCCCATACCGCGAACGTAAGCGTCAACGGCAAGAAGGTCAAGGTCTTCGGAATCGATGCGCAGTCCAGGCAGGTACGACTTCCCGTTTGGCAGTCGGCGCTCGCGGCGCTGCAATACGGGCAGGCGGTCGCAAAGTTTGCGGTGCAGCTCATCATCCCGCAGCAGACCATGAAGACGCTCTCGAGCGCCTCGTCCGTCGTGGGAATCTCGGCCGCCGCCAGCCAGGCGGCTGCAAGCGGAGTGAACGACCTTCTCCTCTTTGTCGCGATGGTGTCCATGTCCCTGGGCTTCATGAACCTGCTGCCCATCCCGCCGCTCGACGGAGGCAAGATCCTTATCGAGGTCATCCAGCTGATCGTGCGCAAGCCGCTCTCGCTCCGCGCGCAGACCATCGTGAGCTACGTCGGTCTAGCGTTCTTCGCGTTCATATTCGTGTTCGCGCTCAAGAATGACATCACGCGCCTCGTGCTTGGATAGAGACGCAAGGTTATTGGATAGGTGATGACACATGTCTGACGCTCGTGACGGTGCCGCCAGGAACCTGACGCACCAGGTGCACGTTGGCGACGTTGCCGTGGGAGGCGGTGCCCCCGTCTCCGTGCAGTCAATGTGCACGACCAAGACGACCGACCCCAAGGCGACGCTCGCGCAGATAGACGGGCTTGCCAAGGCCGGCTGCGAGATCATCCGCGTCGCGATTCCCAACGCCGGCGCGCTCGACGGCTTCGAGGCGATCTGCGCGCAGAGCCCGCTGCCCGTGGTGGCCGACATCCACTTCGACCACAGGCTCGCCATCGAGGCCGCGCGCAGGGGTGCCGCTGCGCTTCGCATAAACCCAGGAAACATCGGCTCGTTCGAGCGCGTCGACCAGGTGATCGACGCGGCGGGCGAGAAGGGCATCCCCATTCGCATCGGAGTCAACGCGGGATCGCTCGACCCCACGTACGCCGAGCGCCAGGACCTCTCGCTCCCGCAGAAGCTCGTCGCGTCCGCCAAGAGCTACGTCGACCACTTCGCCTCGCGCGGGTTCACGGACGTCGTGCTCTCCGCAAAGGCCCACTCAGTGCCCGTGACGCTCGAGACCTACCGCATGCTCTCGCGCGAGCTCCCCAGTATCCCGCTGCACGTGGGCGTGACCGAGGCCGGGACGCTCCGCCAGGGCACGGTTAAGAACTGTGCCGGCGTCGGAATCCTGCTCGAACAGGGCATCGGCGACACGATGCGCCTCTCGCTCACGGCCGACCCGGTCGAGGAGGTCAACGTCGCGTGGGACCTGCTCTCGGCACTGGGGATGCGCCGCCTGCACCCCGAGCTCGTGAGCTGCCCCACCTGCGGCCGCTGCCAGGTCAACCTCATCGGCATGGCGGACGAGGTCTCGCGCAGGCTCGCCAAGGTCAAGGCTCCCATCTCCGTGGCGGTCATGGGCTGCGTCGTGAACGGCCCCGGCGAGTCCAGGGACGCTGACCTCGGCATCGCCTGCGGCCTGGGCAAGGGCGTCCTCTTCGAGAACGGCAAGCAGATCCGCACCGTCCCGGAGGACAGGATCGTGGACGAGCTCTTCTCGGAGATCGAGCGTCGCTACGGTGACGGCGCGAATCCCGTCACGCAGGACGACGCGGGCGAGAAGGACGCGTAGAATGTCGCGATAGTGTTCGTGCCGGCACGCGCCGGCTGGTCGTGAACTTGGAAGGAAGTACGTTGAGAAAGTACATGCAGATGTCGAGGCTCTACGCCCCGACCCTCAAGGAGGACCCGAGGGAGGCCGAGCTCGCCAGCCACAAGCTGCTGCTGCGTGCCGGCATGATGCGCCGTGGCGCCGTGGGCCTCTATAGCTACCTGCCGCTCGCGTGGCGCTCCATCAACAAGATCGAGGACATCATCCGCGACGAGATGGAGGCCATCGACGCACAGGAGATGCAGGTCCCCATCCTGACGGACGGCGACCTCTGGCACCAGAGCGGCCGCTGGAACGACTACGGCCCCGAGCTCATGCGCCTGAGCGACCGCTACGACCACGAGTACGCGCTCGGCCCCACGCACGAGGAGACGTTCACGGACCTCGTCCGCAACGAGCTTCGCAGCTACAAGCAGCTGCCAGTGACGCTCTACCAGATGCAGGACAAGTTCCGCGACGAGCGTCGCCCCCGCTTTGGCCTCATGCGCAGCCGCGAGTTCATCATGAAGGACGCCTACTCGTTCAGCGCGACGCAGGAGTCCCTGCAGGAGTGCTACGAGCAGGAGAAGGAGGCCTACGCCAAGATCTGCAAGCGCGTCGGCCTGAGGGCGCTCCCCGTCGTGGCCGACTCCGGCCAGATCGGCGGCGACACCTCCGTCGAGTTCATGGCGATCGCGGACGCAGGCGAGGCCGCCCTCGTCTACTGCGACGACTGCGGCTTCGCGGCGGACACCGAGGCCGCCACGGCAGCCATCAACCTCGTCGACGGCGAGGCCGGCGACCTCGAGAAGATCGCGACCCCCGGTGCCTCCACCATCGAGGCGCTCGCGAAGTTCCTCAACGTCCCCGAGGCGGGCACGCGCAAGGCACTTGCGCTCGTCGATGGCGACGGCAAGCCCGTCGTGTGCTTCGTGCCCGGCGACCACGAGCTTAACGACGTCAAGGCGGAGCACGCCTTTGGCTCCTACCACATGATGACCGAGGAGGAGCTCAAGGAGTTTGGCCTCGTCAAGGGCTTCATGGGTCCCATCGGCCTGCCTGACGGCGTTCGCGCCTGCTACGACGTCTCCCTCAAGGAGTCCCAGTGGTGGGCCATCGGCGCAAACGAGCCCGGCTACCACTACGTGCACGCCAAGCCCGGCCGCGACTTCCAGATCGCAGACTCCGACTGGGTCGACATCATCACGGCCAGGGAGGGCGACGTCTGCCCCAAGTGCGGCGCCCCGCTCAAGGCTGCGCGCGGCATCGAGGTGTCCCAGGTCTTCCAGCTCGGCACCAAGTACTCCGCCTCCATGGGCGCCACGTTCATGGACGAGGACGGCGTCGAGAAGCCGCTCCTCATGGGCTGCTACGGCATCGGCATCAGCCGCACGCTGCAGGCCATCGTCGAGCAGCACCACGACGAGCACGGCATCATCTGGCCCGTCAGCGTTGCCCCCTACGAGGTCGAGGTCATCCCGCTTGACGTCCACGACGACCTCGTGTGGCCCGTGGCCGACAAGGTGGCCAACCAGCTCCTGGGACTTGGCGTTGACGTGCTGGTGGACGACCGCAAGGAGCGCCCCGGCGTCAAGTTCAACGACGCCGACCTCATGGGCATGCCCTACCAGGTGGTCTGCGGCAAGAAGGCCATCAAGAACGGCAACGTGGAGCTCAAGAACCGTGCGACCGGCGAGCGCACGGAGGTCGCCATCGACGAGGTGGCCGCCCTTCTCGCCCAGAAGGTCGAGGCCCAGAGGGCCTAAGCCTGGCGCAAGGAACATACGGATAATCGAATGCGGCCGCATCCTCCGGGAGGCGGCCGCTTTTGGGAGAAGAACATGAACTACAGCCAGATGGCCGCTGCGGCGCGCGGCAACATGGGCCCCTGGTGCAAGGCGTGCCCCGTGTGCAACGGGCGTGCGTGCGGCTCGCACATGCCGGGGCCGGGCTCCAAGGGCACGGGCACCGTCGCTACGCGAAACTACGACGCGTGGCAGCGCGTGTGCGTGCAGATGGACACGATCCACGAGCGCTTCGAGGCAGACACCTCCGTCGGGTTCTTTGGGCGCAGGCTATCCGTACCCGTCATGATCGGGCCGCTTGGGGACGTGAAGCTCCACTACGGCGACAAGTGGGAGATGGAGGCCTACAACTCCTGCATCCTCCAAGCCGCGTCGGAGGCGGGCTCGCTCGCGTGGACGGGCGACGGCATGGTGGCGGCCATCCATGAGTCCGCGGTGAAAGACATCCGCAAGCTTGGCGGCTGCGGCGTCACGACCATCAAGCCCTGGAACATGGAGACCATCATGGAGAAGCTCGAGCTTGCGCTCGACGCGCACCCCACGGCCATCGCCATGGACATCGACGCGGCCGGCCTGCCGTTCCTGAGGGGCTTCGAGCCGCCCGCAGGACCCAAGACCGTCGAGGAGCTCGCGCGCGTCGCGGACGCCTGCCACGCGGCCGACACGCCCTTTGTCCTGAAGGGCATCATGACGGTGCGAGGCGCGCACAAGGCCGTGGCAGCCGGCGCCGACGGCATCGTGGTGAGCAACCACGGTGGAAGGGTACAGGATGGCGTCCCCGCCACGGCGGACGTCCTGCCCGCAATAGCAAACGAGGTGGGGGAGAAGGTCACGGTCCTGGTGGACGGAGGCATCCGCACAGGGCTCGACGTCTTTAGGGCACTGGCGCTCGGTGCAGACGCATGCCTGATTTGCAGGCCGTTTGCCGTCGCGACCTATGGCGCCGGAGCAGAGGGCGTGCGCGACTACTTTGCGCAGCTCGGCCGGGAGTTGGCCGACACCATGGAGATGTGCGGCGCCCAGACGACGGCGGACATCAACGCGGACATGCTCGCGTAGCGCCGCATGGGGTGTCGCTCAAAAAATATCCACCATAGGGAATGGCATCGTCGCAGGTAAATGGCTTGTAAGGAAACGAGCGACAAACAATTTTGCGATTGGGCGAACTTCTCGGCTTTACAGGGGCGAATGTTCTGTTACTATAGCTACCGCACTGAGGGGCGATTAGCTCAGGGGTAGAGCACTTCCTTCACACGGAAGGGGTCGCTGGTTCAAATCCAGCATCGCCCACCATAAGAGATTGCAGGCCGGACGGTTTCCGTTCGGCCTTTTTTGGCAGTCGGCTGCCATCCGGCTTTGGGAGCAGACCGCGATCCGCTTACGACTGACCCTGCACACAAGAGTTCGCCCCCGCGATCAAAGTGACCGCGGGGGCGACTGGCTTTCGCGAACTATGTGTGGGCGATGGGGCTGTCCTTCTCGACCGACGAATGTAAGCGAAAGGGCTACTTTGCCTCGAGGATCGTTTCAACCTTCTTGGCGAGCATGAAGACCAGAAGCGCCATGACGACGCAGGCGGAGCCCACGAAGATCTCGGCCAGGGACTTCTGCGGGGCCACCAGGATGTACGCCGCGCAGAAGAACATCACGAGCACCATGACCGAACTGAGCCGCTTGATGTGGTTCGCGTTCGAGGGGACGTTGATCTGGCGCGCGCAGTGGAAGCCCATGTAGGTGCAGAGCACGCCGTCGAGCAGGCCCACGTAGGCGCGGGGGTTCATGTGGTTGACCACGATGAGCGCAATCGAGCAAACGGTGGCCAGAAGGCCCACCACGAGGGATACGATGCAGACGATCTTGAGCTTCTTGCACGCGTCGTTCATTTTGTTCTCCGTTCGGTTTTGGGGTGTGGCGGCGTGGTGGCGCCAGGGGAGTACCACCCGACTTGGTAGGTGCACACTTGTTGGGTTCCCATATAGGAAGCAGTGTAGCGGTTTGTGAAGGAATTTCACAACTGATGCGCGGTGGCGGGGAAGTCAAAATTTCCGCTTGACCGGGATGGTGACTTTGGTAATATATCCCTCGCACCAACGAACGGGGAATTAGCTCAGTTGGGAGAGCGCATGACTGGCAGTCATGAGGTCAGGGGTTCGAATCCCCTATTCTCCACCATGTAATTAAGGGGGCGGCGGCTTAGGTCGCCGCCCTTCTCGTTAGGGGCCCATGGCGCAACGGTTAGCGCAGGGGACTCATAATCCCTGGGTTGGGAGTTCGAATCTCTCTGGGCCCACCAAGCATCCGGGACCCCCGCGCGGGGTCCTTTTTTGTGTGCGGGATGCGAACGAGAAGTGCGGGGGAGCGGGTTCCAAAATTTCCCGTTGACTCGGGGTCAGGTTTTGGTAATATATCCCTCGCACCAACGAACGGGGAATTAGCTCAGTTGGGAGAGCGCATGACTGGCAGTCATGAGGTCAGGGGTTCGAATCCCCTATTCTCCACCATGTAATTAAGGGGGCGGCGGCTTAGGTCGCCGCCCTTCTCGTTAGGGGCCCATGGCGCAACGGTTAGCGCAGGGGACTCATAATCCCTGGGTTGGGAGTTCGAATCTCTCTGGGCCCACCAAGCATCCGGGACCCCCGCGCGGGGTCCTTTTTTGTGTGCGGACCCGCGCCGATGCGGGCGCACGGGCGCGTCCGCGTATACTCAGTGGGGTAAAGCCCGGTCGGGACGGCCCCGGCCACGTAGGAACGGACAGCACTTGATAGCACTAGCGGACAAGATAACGAAGTCATTTGGCGGCCGTGTCCTGTACACGGCCGCAACGTTGCAGCTCAACGCGGGGGAGCGCTGGGGCCTTGTGGGGCCCAACGGCGCGGGCAAGACCACGCTCCTCAAGATCCTGATGGGGCAGGAGGAGCCCGACGAGGGCACCGTGAGCTTTGCCAAGGACACGACCGTGGGTTACCTCGAGCAGGAGACGAAGCTCGCGGGCGAGAAGAGCGCGCTTGAAGAGGTGATTGACTCCGCCAAGGAGATCAAGACCCTGGAGCGCAAGATAAAGGACATGGAGCACCAGATCTCCGTGATGCCGGAGGGCGACGAGCAGTACGCCCTGCTGGAGAAGTACGGCGCCGCGCAGGACCGCTACGAGCGGCTGGGCGGCTACGAGCTCGACGCGCGCGCCAGGCAGATCCTGGGCGGCCTGGGGTTCCCCGTTGAGGACTTCGACAAGCCGGCCAAGGAGTTCAGCGGCGGCTGGCAGATGCGCATAGCCCTGTCGAAGCTCCTGCTGAGGCACCCCGACCTTCTCCTCCTGGACGAGCCGACCAACCACCTGGACCTCGAGAGCGTCAAGTGGCTGGAGAGCTTCCTTAGTGCCTACGACGGCGCCGTGCTGCTGGTGAGCCACGACCGCGCCTTCATGGACGCGTGCGTGAGCCACGTTGCCGCGCTCGAGAACAAGCGGCTCATGACCTACACGGGCAACTACTCGAGCTACCTCAAGCAGCGCGAGGACAACCTTGAGCAGCTTCGCGCCAAGCGCGCGGCGCAGGAGCGGGACATCCAGCACATGGAGGTCTTCATCGAGAGGTTCCGCTACAAGCCGACCAAGGCCAAGCAGGTGCAGGAGCGTATCAAGAAGCTCGAGAAGGTGCGCGAGGAGCTGGTGGTCCTGCCCGAGTCCTCCAAGAAGGTGCACTTCAGGTTCCCGGACCCGCCGCGCACCGGCGACGAGGTCGTGAGCCTGGAGGGTGTGGCGAAGCACTACGAGGACAATGACGTGTACGATGACGTCAACCTCAAGCTCTACCGCGGCGACCACGTGGCGCTGGTCGGCCCCAACGGCGCCGGCAAGTCCACGCTCATGAAGCTCATCAACGGGCACGAGGCCCCCACGGCGGGCAGCGTCAAGCTGGGCCAGAACGTGACCGTCTCGTACTACGCGCAGCACCAGCTGGAGACCCTGAAGGAGTCCTATACCGTCCTGCAGGAGATGGACGAGGCCGCGCCGGGCTGGACCACCTCGCAGGAGCGCAAGCTGCTGGGCGCCTTCCTCTTCCACGGCGACGACGTGGACAAGAAGGTCGGCGTCCTTTCCGGCGGCGAGCGGGCGCGCCTTGCCCTGGCCCGCATGCTCGTGGCGCCCGACCCGCTGCTGTGCCTGGACGAGCCGACCAACCACCTGGACATCGACTCCGTCGACGTGCTGGAGGAGGCACTCGTCAACTTCCCGGGCACGATCGTGCTGATCAGCCACGACGAGCACCTGGTGCGCGCGGTGGCCAACAAGGTGGTTGACGTGCGCGACCACAAGGTCACGCTGTACGACGGCGACTACGACTACTACCTCTACAAGCGCGCGGAGCTCGAGGGCGAGGCGTCACCAACGGAGGCCGCGGGCGAGAAGAACGTCCCCGCGACCGCGACTCCCGCTGCCAAGCAGCAGCAGGGCACTGGTAGGAACGTCAAGACCAAGGAGCAGCGCCGCGCCGAGGCCGAGGCCAGAAACGCCGCCAACAAGGCCGTCCGCGCCGAGAAGAAGCGTCTGAAGCAGATCGAGGCGGAGCTCAAGCACGCGCAGGACCGCTACAAGGAGCTCGTGGCGCAGATGGCCGACGAGGAGCTCTACAACGACTCCGAGCGCTTTGACAAGTGCATGAAGGAGTACAACGCCCTCTCCAAGAGGATCCCGCAACTCGAGGAGGAGTGGCTTGAGCTCACGGAGAAGATCGAGGAGAGCCTGAATGCCTAAGCACGCCCCCAGGGACTGGAATGCCGCCGACGAGGAGGCGACGAGGGTCGTGAGCCCGCAGGAGACCCGCGTGGTGTCCGGTGACACGGCCGAGTACCAGCCCGTGCCCCCCGCGCGCCAGCAGTCCCAGGCCGCGTCCGACGTGCCCGTGACGCAGACCATGCGCCGCGCACCGCAGCAGCAGGCCTACCGCCCCAACGTGGCACCCGTCGAGAGCCCGGCGCAGCAGCCCTTCTCGCCCAACGCGCAGGCGGCGCAGCGCGAGCCGGTGCGTCGCGGCGGCGCGGGGGCGGCATGGCTGCTCAAGCTCATCGCGGTGGTGCTCCGCCTGTGCGCCATCGCGCTTGCGGCCCTCGTGGTGGCCAACGCGTTCAACATCGGCCCGCTGCGCATACGCCTTGTGGAGATCACGAGCACGGTCGCATCGTGGATCCCCGACGGGCTTTCTGGCTCGCTCGTGTACCAGACGCCGTTTGGCGGCGTCCTGCGCGGCGACTTTGTGGCGGTGGCCGTCGCGTTCTTTATTGTCGACTGGCTCCTTTCGCGCAAGGCGCGGGAGCTTCGAGACCGATAGGAGAAGTGCATGCTCTCCAACCAGCGAATCTTCATGATCGTGGGCTCCGTCGCCCTCGTCATGTTCTCGGCCATCGTGCACGAGGTGGCGCACGGCTGGGTTGCCTACAAGCTGGGCGACCCCACGGCCAAGCAGGCGGGGAGGCTCACCCTCAACCCGCTCGCGCACCTCGACCCGGTGGGCTCCGTCCTGCTCCCCCTGCTCATGGCGTGGCTGGGCGGTCCGGTGTTCGCCTTTGCCAAACCCGTGCCCTACAACCCCTACAACCTGCGGCACCCCCGCAGGGACGAGGTGTTGGTGGCACTGGCGGGTCCCGCGTCCAACCTCCTGCAGGGCTGCGTGGGCGCGCTCGCCTTCCGGGCGTGCTACGGGTTCTGGTCGGGGCAGGCCGACGCCATGTACTGGGTGCTCCAGGCGCTGAGCATCTACGTGTACGTGAACATGACGCTCATGTTCTTCAACCTCATCCCGCTGCCGCCGCTCGACGGCTCCAAGATCGTGATGCCGCTCCTGCACGGCCAGGCGAAGATGAACTACTACAAGATCCAGCAGTATGCGATGCCTATACTTCTTGTGGTCATGTACGTGCTTCCCTCCGTCCTGGGGTTCGACCCGCTGGGCATCTACCTCAACGCGACGGCGGGGAACCTGACGACGGCGCTCCTGGGGGCATAGTTGTCGTACAACGTTAAGACACAGGCGTACTCGGGTCCGTTCGACCTGCTTCTGCAGCTGGTGAGCCGTCAGAAGCTGGCCATCGGGTCTATATCGATAGCCGAAGTGGCGGACCAGTACCTGCACGAGGTGCAGGCCATGGGCGAGCTCGACCTCGACGTGGCGAGCGACTTCGTGCTGGTGGCGTCAACACTCCTCGACATGAAGGCCGCCTCGCTCGTGCCGCAAGACGCGGCCCGCCCCAAGGCGCAGCCCGAGGATGAGGACGAGGACGACCTCGCGAACCTCTCGCCCGACGAGGCGCGCGAGGTCCTCATCGCAAGGCTCATCGCGTACAAGCAGTTCAGGAACGCTGCGGCCGCGCTCGCGAGCCGCATGGAGGCCGAGAGCCTCATGGAGCCCAGGACCGCCGGGCCCGACCCCGAGTTCATGGGCCTCATGCCCGACTACCTCGAGGGCATCACGCTGCGCTCGCTGGCCGTCATCTGTGCGGACCTCGACAGCCGCCGCCAGGGGTTCCTCCTCGAGGCGGAGCACGTGGCGCCCAAGCGCATGCCCATCGCGCTCACGGTTGCCGCCGTTGACCGGGTGACGCGCAACAAGCCGCTCGTGAGCTTCTCGGAGCTGCTCGACGGCGACCTGAGGAACGAGAACGTCGTCGCGACGTTTCTGGCGATCCTCGAGCTCGAGAAGCGCGGCTCCGTCGTGCTGTCGCAGGAGCGCAACTTCGAGGAGATAGACGTCGCGCGCGTGGAGGGCGCCAAGCCCTTCGAGCTGGACGAATCGGACCTCACGAGCATCGAGGAGGGAATCTGATGCAGGAACTCGAACACCTTGACCACGACTCGCTCAAGGGAGCGATCGAGGCGCTGCTGCTCGTGTCGACCGACGCCGTGCCAGCGACGGACCTCTCCAGCATCCTGGGCGTGGAGCCGAGCGAGGCCGCGTCCGCCCTGGCGGAGCTCTCGGCGGAGTACTCCGACGCCAACCGCGGCTTCCAGCTGCGCGAGGTCGCCGGCGGCTGGCGGCTCTTCACGCACCCCGCCTACCACGACGTCGTCGAACGCTACGTGCTCTCGTGGGACACGCGCAAGCTCTCCCAGGCCGCGCTCGAGACCCTTGCCGTGATTGCCTACCACCAGCCGGTCACGCGCGAGGGCGTCAAGGCCGTGCGCGGCGTCAACTCCGACGGCGTGATCGCATCCCTCAAGGAGAAGGGCCTCGTGCGCGAGATGGGCCACGAGCGCGACCGCAGCAGGGCCACGCTCTTTGGCACCACGCCGCGCTTCCTGGAGACCTTCGGCCTCAAGTCGCTCAAGGAGCTCCCGCCGCTCGAGGACTTCGCGCCCGACGAGGAGTCCAAGCGCTTCATCCGCGAGCGCCTGTCCGGCCGCGCCATATCCTCCACGCTCGAGGAGGCCGCGGACGACATCGACGAGGAGCAGGAGCTCATGGGCGACGACTACGCGGACGAGGACCTCGACGCGCCCGCTGTCAACGCTATGGGCGAGAAGGACGAGCCCCCATCGCCGCAGCCTGATGCCCAGGATGACGGCTCGCAGGAGGTGGACGGCTGATGGGCCAGACGCCAGCCGATGGCGACCGCGACATCGAGTACACCATGCGCCTGCAGCGCTTCCTGGCACGCGCCGGCGTCGCGAGCCGCCGCGGGTCCGAGAACCTCATGACGGCCGGACGCGTGCGCGTAAACGGCCAGGTCGTGACCGAGCTTGGCAGCAAGGTCGTGCCGGACCGCGACGTCGTGACCGTGGACGGCGTGGAGTGCCACCTCGCGGACGAGCACGCCTACGTGATGCTCTACAAGCCCGCGGGCTACGTCACGACCATGAGCGACCCGCAGGGCCGCCCGTGCGTCGCCTCGCTCGTGCCGACCGACCGATACCCGGGGCTCTTCCCCGTGGGACGCCTCGACACGGACACGACCGGTCTTCTCCTCTTCACGACCAACGGCGACGTGGCAAACGCCATGCTCCACCCCTCGAGCCACGTGTGGAAGCACTACGTGGCGCTCGTGAGGGGCGTGCCGAGCCGCCACCAGCTGCAGATGCTGCGCGACGGCGTGAGGATGCCCGACGGCGTGGCGGCCCCCGCCAAGGCACAGCTGCTCGCGGCGGATGACCCGGCAGCGCTGCCCGTGGCGCCGGAGGGCGTGCCCTACAACCACGCGGTGGTCTCGCTCAGCATCCACGAGGGTAGGAAGCACCAGGTAAAGAAGATGCTCCGCTCCATCGGTCACGAGGTCGTGCGCCTGCACCGGGACGAGTTTGGCCCGCTCAGGCTCAGCGGCCTCATGCCGGGCCAGTGGCGCCCGCTCACGGCCCAGGAGCGCTCGGCCGTGGAGTCGCAGGCGCCGCGCAACAACACAAAACGGGAGGTGGGCTGATGCCCAGCCACAGGATTTTGCTCATGCGCCATCCGGAGACGCGCGAGAACATGGCCGGCGTCCTTTCCGGCAGGATCGACGTCGACCTCACGCCCAGGGGAGAGGAGCAGATGCGCCGCGCCATCAAGGCCGTCGTGGCCTGGAAGCCGGACCGCATCTGGTGCTCGCCGCTCTCGCGCTGCCGCTCCATCGCGGAGGAGGCCGCCTTCGCGCTCGGCGTGCCGTGCGAGGTGCACCAGAACCTCGCGGAGATCAACTTCGGCAGCGTGCAGGGACTGCACATGGACGAGGTGCACCGCATGGGATACGACTTCCCCTGGCCCCTGGACCAGGATGGCCATTCCATCGCCGCACCGGGTGCGGAAAGCTTCGAGGACCTTCTCGCCCGCGCACGTACCGTGCTGGACGACCTCGCTCCGCTCGAGGGGCGCACGGCCTGCATCAGCCACGGCGGCATGTCCCGCGCCATCCTGGGTGCCGTGTTCGGCACGCCACTCAGCACGTTCTGGCACGTGACGCTCCCCAACGTGAGCTCGCAGGTCCTCACGTACGGGGACGGGCACTTCTCGCTCGCGGCGCTCGCGCTCGCGCCGGAGGAGGTCGCCCGCCGCGCCAAGGACCCAAGTCTCATAGGAATCGACACCACCCAGAACATCTCGGGAAGCGAGGACAAATGATAGTCGCCATCGACGGGCCGGCCGGGTCCGGCAAGTCCACGACCGCTCACGCCATTGCCAAGAGGTGCAACCTCAAGTTCCTGGACACGGGCGCGATGTACCGCTCGGTCACGTACAAGTGCCTCGCGGACGGGATCGACGTGAACGACGAGGAGGCCGTCTCCAAGGTGGCCGAGGCAGCGCGCATCGACTTTGGCCGCTCCGCCGAGGGCCAGACCGTGCTCATCGACGGCCAGGAGGTCACGCACCAGATCCGAACTCCGGAGGTGGACAGGAACGTCTCCGTCGTGGCGGCCTACCCGCGCGTGAGGCACGCCATGGTCGAGCGCCAGAGGGAGCTCGGCTACACGGGCGACGTCGTGGCAGAGGGTCGCGACATCGGCACCGTCGTCTTCCCCAACGCAGAGGTGAAGGTCTTCCTGACGGCGGACGCCGCCGCCCGTGCCCACCGCCGCGCGGTGCAGCGCGAGGGCGGGGACGCCGGCCAGGACGCGAGCGCCAAGGCTGACGCGGCCGAGGAGCAACAGATCCTGCGCGACCTGGTGCGCCGCGACAAGCTCGACTCCTCGCGCAAGGAGTCCCCGCTGAAGCCCGCCGCGGACGCGCACCTGATCGATAACTCCGGCCTCGCGCCCGACGAGGTGGTCCAGAAGATCGTGGACCTCATGGACGAGGCCCGCTCAAAGTCCCAGGCGCCCGTCCCGGCAGAGCCGGAGGCTCCCGCGGCCGCCAAGGCGCAGGAGGCGGCCCCAGCTAAGAAGCCTGCTCCCAAGGGCGCAACGGGCGAGAAGAACAAGCCCGGCAAGATGCGCGCGTTTGCCGGCAACACGTTTGACGACTACTACGACCACGGCATGCGCGAGTTCCCGCTTCCGGCGCGCGCCCTCTACGCGGTTGCTGCGGCCATCGTCACCTTCGTCACCAAGGTGCTGTGGCCGTGGAAGATCGAGGATGCCCGCAAGCTCTGGGATGACGACCGCGGCCGCGTGGTGGTCATGAACCACACGTCGATGCTCGACCCCGTCATCGTCATCTGCTCGCTCTACTACCACGGCAAGCGCGTCCGCGCCATCGCCAAGAGCGAGTTCTACACCAACACGTTCGTGTCGTGGGTCTTCTCGCGCGCGGGAACCATCCCCATCAAGCGCGGCACGGCCGACCTCAAGGCGGTCCGTCGCGCGCAGGCCGCGCTCAAACGCGGCGAGGTCGTGCTCATCTTCCCGGAGGGCACCCGCATCAAGAGTGACGACCAGCCGGTCACCATTCATGGCGGCTTCTCGCTCATGGCGCAGATGGCCAAGGCCCCCGTGCAGCCCATGGCCATCGTGGGCGCGCGCGACATCACGCCCAGGGGCACGCACTGGAAGCGCTTCGGCCGCGTGTTCTGCAAGGCCGGAGACTGCATCGAGTTCTCGGACCTTGGCGTCAAGGGCAGGAAGCAGCAGGCCCAGCGCATGGAGGAGGTCGCCATGGAGCGCGTGTACGCCCTGCGCGACGAACTCCGCCAGGAGCATCCCAACAAGAAGTAGGAGCAGAAGAGTCAGGAGGACCCCGTGGGGGAGAAGAACACGCCGACCATCGTCGTGGCCCGCGAGGCGGGCGCCTGCTATGGCGTGAACCGTGCGCTCGACCTCGTGCGAGAGGCCGCCGCCAAGGCAGACGGACCCATTCACACGCTCGGCCCGCTCATCCACAACCCGACCGTCGTGGAGTCGCTGGCCAAGTCCGGCGTCACCGTGGCGGAGGAGCCCGACCAGTTCGAGGGCGGCACGCTCGTCCTGCGCACGCACGGCGTCACCCCCGAGGAGGAGGAGCGCGCCCGCGCCAGCGCGGACACGGTGCTCGACGCCACCTGCCCCTTCGTCATCCGCGCGCACCAGGCCGCGGAGCGCCTCACACGCGAGGGCTACCAGGTCCTCGTCTTTGGCGAGGAGGGCCATCCCGAGGTCACGGGCACCTTGGGCCACGCGCCCGGCGCCACCGTCGTGCAGGCGCCCGAGGACGTGCTCGGCCTCAGGCTCGCGCACAAGGTGGGCGTCGTGGTGCAGACCACGCAGTCCCGCGCGCGCCTGAGGGAGCTAGTATCAAACCTCATCGGCAGGACGGATGAGGTCCGCGTAATCGACACCATCTGCGAGGCCACCTCAGCACGCCAGGCCGCCGCGGCGGAGCTCGCGGCAAAATCCGACGTCATGGTCGTGATCGGCGGGCGCATGTCCGCCAACACAAGGCGCCTCGCCAAGATCTGCTCGGCATCCTGCTCGCAGACGCACCACGTGGAGCAGGCTGACGAGCTCGAGGCAGGCTGGTTCGACGGCGCGGACACCATCGGCGTCACGGCCGGTGCCTCGACCCCGCAGGAGCAGATAGACGAGGTGTGCGCCCGCATCCGCGAGCTTTCCGGCGCGACCATGGCGTAGCGCCCTTCTCGCCCGTACGCGGTGCGCCATGCGCCACGGTTCCGCACAGTTGGTGTGGGACGTTCCCAACAGAATAGCCCCGCCGCGCGAATGGTAGACTGGGCATAACAGTGCACCAACAGCAAGGAGTGATATGTCTAAGCCAATCGTCGCCGTTGTCGGCAGACCCAACGTGGGCAAGTCCACGCTGGTCAACCGCCTGGCCGTCAATCGTGACGCCATCGTACACGAGTCTCGCGGCGTCACGCGCGACCGCTCGTACCACGACTGCGACTGGAACGGTCGCGAGTTTACGCTCATCGACACGGGCGGCATCGAGTCCATCAAGAGCAAGGACGTCTTCGCGCCCCGCATCCGCGAGCAGGCGCTCGCCGCGTGCGACGAGGCCGACGTCATCGTGTTCGTGGTCGACGGCACCGTGGGCGTCACGGACGAGGACGAGGAGGTCGCGCGCGTGGTCCGCCGCTCCGGCAAGCCCGTGTTCCTCTGCGTCAACAAGCTCGACGACCCCAACCAGGACCTGAACGCCTGGGACTACTACTCTCTCGGCGTCGGCGAGCCGCGCGGCATATCCGCCGGCCACGGCCACGGCACGGGAGACCTTTTGGACGACGTGGTCGCCGCGCTCCCGCCCGAGGATGACGACGAGCCGGAGGAGAGGGACGAGGGCGTCCTGAACGTGGCCATCATCGGCAGGCCCAACGTGGGCAAGTCCTCGCTCACGAACCGCCTCGCCAAGCGCAACCGCTCCATCGTGAGCGACATCGCCGGCACCACCCGCGACGCCGTCGACATCCACATCGACTGGAAGGGCAACCGCATCCGCCTGGTCGACACGGCAGGCATGCGCAAGAAGACCCAGGTCCACGAGGACGTGGAGTACTACAGCCTCGTGAGGGGCCTCCAGGCCATGGACAAGGCCGACGTCTGCCTGCTCGTGGTCGACGCGAGCGTCGGCGTGACGGAGCAGGACCAGAAGCTCGCGGGCATGGCCATCGACCGCGGCTGCGCCCTCGTGATCGTCCTCAACAAGTGGGACCTCATCGACACGGACGAGAAGCGCGACGCCGTGGTCCAGAGCCTGGACCAGCGCATGACGTTCTGCCGCTGGGCGCCCAGCGTCAACGTGTCCGCGCTCACGGGCCGCGCGACGGACAAGGCGCTCGCGGCCGCCGTCAAGGCGGCCCAGAACCACCGTCGCCAGGTCAAGACGTCCGAGCTGAACAGGCTCGTGACGGCCATCCGCGAGAGCGGCCACACCGTCACGTACAAGAACCGCAGGCTCAAGGTCCACTACGGCACGCAGACCGGCTCGGAGCCACCCGTCTTCACCTTCTTCTGCAACGCCCCCGACCTCGTGGACGACAACTACGAGCGGTTCCTCGAGAACCGCCTGAGGGAGACCTTCGACCTCGAGGGCACCCCCGTGAGGCTCAGGTTCAGGAGGAAGGACGTCTAGGCAATGTCGGTCATCGCCATTTCAACTATCGCGTGCATGCTTGCCGCTTTTCTCGTCTGCGGGATCCCCTCCGGCCTCATCATCGCCAAGCACTCCAAGGAGCACGTGGACGTGCGAACCGTCGGGTCCGGCAACATCGGGATGACGAACGTCGCACGATCCGCGGGTGCGGGCGCGGCGGCGCTCACGTTCCTGTGCGACGCGGGCAAGGGCCTCGTGGCCATGCTGCTGTGCAGGCTGGTCGTCGCCAACGTGGCGTTCGGTGGAGACTTTGGGGCCACGAGCCCGCTCGGGTCGTACGGCTGGGTGGCCACGCTCCTGTACATGAGCTGCGTGCTCGGGCACGTGTACTCGCCGTACCTGGGCTTCCACGGCGGCAAGGGCATCAGCGTGGGCTTTGGCGCCGCGCTCGGCCTGTACTGGCCCGTCGCACTCCTCATGCTGCTCGTGTTCCTGGTCCTCGTGATTCCCTCGCACTACGTCTCGCTCGGGTCGGTCTCCGCGGACATCGCGCTGCCAATCATCTCGTTCGCGCTGGGAATCCGTGGCGTCAGGCTCATCCCAATCCTCGTCGTGACGGTGGTGGTCGCCTTCGCGCACAGGAAGAACATCGTGAAGCTCGCCAACGGGACGGAGCGCAAGTTCACGGTGCACAAGCAGGGGAGCGAAGGGGGCCGCAAGTAGCATGGCAGGAAAGATCGCGGTCATCGGCTCGGGCTCGTGGGGAACCGCGGCCAGCGGGCTCCTCTCGCCCCACGCGGACGAGGTGCGCATCTGGGCGCACTCGCCCCGCGTGGCGGATTCCATCAACTCCGACCATCGCAACCCCCGTCAGCTCAAGGACTACGTCCTGCCTGGCAACGTCAGCGCGAGCCACGATTTTGCGCAGGTGCTCGATGGCGCCGAGTCTATGGTCCTGGCCACCCCCTCGAGCTTCCTCCGCGGCATCTGCGAGGAGCTGGCGCCAAGCGTGCCGAAGGACCTCCCGATCGTCGTGCTCACGAAGGGCATCGAGCCCAAGACGCACCTCCTCATGGCGGACGTCGCGGCAGACGTCCTCGGAGAGCCCGAGCGCGTGGCGGCCCTGTCCGGCCCCAACCACGCGGAGGAGATCAGCCGCGGCATGCTGAGCGCCGCCGTGGTCGCGGGCAGCCGCGAGGACGTCGTCTCGTACTTCCAGCAGGCCTTCGTCTCGCAGGCGTTCCGCGTGTACCGCTCGGACGACCTCGTGGGCGTGGAGGTGTGCGCGGCCGTCAAGAACGTCGTCGCCATCGCCTGTGGCGTCTCCGCGGGGCTCGGCCTGGGCGACAACGCCCTCGCCGTGCTCATGACGCGCGGCCTGGCCGAGATCAGCCGCATCGCCAACGCCATGGGCGGACGGCCCCTCACCTGCATGGGCCTGGCCGGCATGGGCGACCTCGTGGCAACGTGCACCTCGCGCCACTCGCGCAACCGCACGTTTGGCGAGGCGTACGCAAAGGGCACGACGCTCGAGGAGTACGAGTCCGCCACCGGCATGGTGGTGGAGGGCGCCCGCGCCGCACTCAGCACGTGGGAGCTCGCTCACGAGCGCGGCATCGAGTCCCCGCTCACGGACGCGGTTCACGCGATCCTGTACGAAGGAAGGAAACTGGACGACGTCATCGGGCTCCTGCTCGACAGGGACCCCCACGTCGAGTTCTACGGGCTCGACGGCGTCGAGTAACGAGGGAAGGGCATCATGCCAGACAAGAGCATCCTCATAGCACCGTCGGTCCTCTCGGCCGACTTCACGCGGCTCGGCGACGAGCTGCAGAGCATCAAGAGCGCGGACCTCGTCCACTACGACGTGATGGACGGGCACTTCGTCCCCAACCTGAGCTTTGGCACGGAGATCCTGCGCCAGGTGAGAAGGGCGACGGACCTTCCCCTCGACGTCCACCTCATGGTGAGCAACCCCGAGGAGCAGGTGCCCTGGTACCTGGACGCCGGCGCGGACATCGTGACGTTCCACTACGAGGCTCAGACGCACGCCAACCGCATCGTCTCGCAGATTCACGAGGCAGGCGCCAAGGCATGCGTGGCGCTCAACCCGGCCACACCGGTCGCCCTTCTCGACAGCATCATCGAGGACCTGGACATGGTCCTGGTCATGACGGTGAACCCGGGCTTTGGCGGACAGAGCTTCATCCCGTCCTCGCTTGCCAAGCTCAGGTCGCTCCGCAAGCTGTGCCACGAGCACGGCGTGAGCCCCGACGTCGAGGTCGACGGCGGCATCGGACCCGACAACGTGGCCGAGGTGGCGGCGGCCGGCGCGAACGTCTTCGTCGCGGGCAGCAAGGTGTTCAAGGCGGAGGACCGCTCCGCCGCGATCGAGGCGCTTCGCACCAACGCGACGCTCGGCACCGCGAAGAGGGCATAGGGGGATGCGCGAGAATATGAGCGATAGGTTCGTGTACCTGGACTACGCGGCATCCGCACCCATGTGCGAGGAGGCGCTCGCCGCCGAGCGAGACTACGAGGCGTCCCAGATCGCCGGCGCCAACCCCAACTCGCTGCACACGCTGGGGCGCATGGCCTCTGCCAAGCTCGAGTCCACCCGCCGCGTGATCGCAAAGGCCGTTGGCGGCGGCTTCAGGCCGGCTGACGTGGCGTACACGTCGGGCGGCACGGAGTCCAACAACCTCGCCCTCTACGGGCTGGCCGAGGGCGCGCGCGACCGCGACCGCGCCAGGACGCGCGTCATCGTGTCCGCCATCGAGCACGACTCCGAGCTCGACGTGGTGCCGGCGCTCCGCAACCGCGGCTTCGACGTCGACCTCGCCCGCCCCAACCGCGACGGCGTCGTCACGGCGGAGGCCGTCGAGTCCCTCATGGGTCCCGACGTCGCGCTGGTGTCCGTCATGAGCGCCAACAACGAGACGGGCGTCGTCCAGCCCGTGGGGAAGATCGGTGCCGTGGCGCACGCCGCCGGCGCCCTCATGCACACGGACGCCGTGCAGGCCTTCGGGCGCATCCCGCTCGACTGCGTCAACGTCGACGCCGTGAGCGTCGCCGCGCACAAGATCGGCGGCCCGGTCGGCATCGGCGCCCTTCTCATCCGCGGGCGTACGCCCTTCAGGCCGCAGACCTTTGGCGGCGGCCAGGAGCAGGGCAGGCGCCCCGGCACGCAGGACGTCCGCGCGGCGCTCGCCTTCGCGGCAGCGGTGCGCCACTGCTGCGACGACCTCCCGCGACTGAGGGCGCTCGTCCAGGGCAGGGCCAACGCGCTGTACGCCAGGCTCTGCGCCGAGGGCACGGGGATCCTCCCGACCGTGAGCGCGAGCGTGGGGGAGGACAGGCTTCCGGGCATGGTGTCGGTCATGGTGCCGACCCTCGACTCCGAGACGCTCATCCTCAAGCTCGACGCGCGCGGCTTCGAGGTCTCCGCCGGCTCGGCATGCTCCTCGGGCTCGCTCGACCCCAGCCACGTGCTCTCGGCCATGGGCATCGCGCGCCGGGACGCTCTGGGCTCGCTCAGGATATCGTTCGACGAGCGCGTGGGCGAGAAGGACCTCGACGCCTTTGCCGACGCGCTTCTGGAAATCGTGGCGTCCGGCGGACGCTAGACGGCGGCGCCCGGCAGTACGGGCGCACATAGGAATATTGGCCGTGGGAATTCGGCCGGAGGTAGACATGAACGACTACGAGGCACTGCTTCGCCTTCAGGACATCGACCTTGAGCTCATGCGCCTGAGCAAGACGCTCAAGGCCATGCCGCAGCAGAAGAAGATCGCCGCCATCGACGCGGCAAAGCACAAGGTCGCCGGCGAGCTCACGAAGATCGTGGGCCAGCGCAAGGACACCGAGATGGAGATTGCGGACTGCGAGCAGGAGCACGAGCACCTGATGCAGAAGACGGACGAGGTCAGGGCCACGGCGCAGGCGCCGGACGCCGACTACCGCCAGGCCTCCAACATCGAGGCCCAGCTCACCCACCTTGCCAAGAAGATGGAGAAGATCGGGTTCGAGCACGGCCAGAAGGTCGAGGCCCTCAAGCGCCTGGGCAAGGCCGAGTCCAACGCCCGCGGCCTGGAGGCCAAGCTCGACGAGGAGCGCGCCGCCCAGGAGGAGGCCTTCAAGCGCGACACGGCCGACCTCATGGCGCGCGCCAGGAGCCTGAACGAGGAGCGAAAGCAGATGCTCGCCGCGCTGGACGACGACACGATCAGGCGCTACGACGCCGCGTTCAAGCGCTTTGGCGGCCTCGCGGTGGAGCGCCTGCAGGGCAACGTGCCCTCGATCTGCCGCGTCAAGCTGCAGCCGAGCCTCTTTAGCGACCTCAAGAAGGCCGACGCCATCACGGAGTGCCCGTACTGCCACCGCCTGCTCGTGACGCAGGAGGTTGCCGACTGATGCCCAACGTCACCCTTGTCGTGAACGGCGGCATCGCTGCGTACAAGGCCTGCGAGGTCCTTCGCGGGCTGCAGAAGGCGGGCTGCGACGTCCGCGTGACCATGACGGAGGACGCGACGCGCTTCGTGGGCGAGGCGACGTTCCGCGCGCTCACGCACCACGAGGTCGTGACCTCGCTCTACGGCAACGCCTCGACCGACATCCCCCACATCGAGCTCGCGGACTTTGCGGACCTCGTGCTCGTGGTGCCCGCGACGGGCAACTTCGTCGCGAAGATGGCGCTCGGCATCGCGGACGACGCGGCGAGCACCACGCTCCTGGCGGCCCACTCCACGGTGCTCGTGGCCCCCGCCATGAACGTCAACATGTGGAGAAACCCGGCCACCCAGCAGAACGTGAGGACGCTCCTGTCGCGCGGCGTCGAGTTCGTGATGCCTGATAGCGGAGAGCTCGCCTGCGGCTACGTGGGCGAGGGCAAGCTCGCGAGCGTGGAGGACATCGTGTCCCGCGCGCTCGCGCTCCTGGGCCTCGCCACTGAGGGGAGCCCCCTCACCGGCAAGCACGTGCTCGTGACGGCCGGCCCCACGCACGAGGCGATCGACCCCGTGCGCTACATCGCGAACGCCTCCACGGGCAAGATGGGCTTCGCGATCGCCCGCGAGGCGGCTCGCCGCGGCGCCAGGGTGACGCTCGTCGCGGGACCCTGCGAGCTCCCTACGCCCGCGGGCGTCGACCGCGTCGACGTCGTGAGCGCATGGCAGATGCACGACGCGGCGCTCTCGTCCTTCTACGATGCGGACGTGGCCATATGCGCCGCGGCCGTGGCCGACTACACGCCCGCCGAGCCCGCCGACCACAAGCTCAAGAAGGCCCACGAGCACCTGGACAGCATCAGGCTCGTGGAGACCGCGGACATCCTGGCGGAGCTCTCGGCCGCCAAGGGCGCGCGCAAGGTGGTGGGCTTTGCCGCCGAGACGCACGACCTCATGGCAAACGCCCAGGCCAAGCTCGCGCGCAAGGGCTGCGACATGATCGTGGCCAACGACGTGAGCCGGGCGGACTCGACGTTTGGCTCCGACACGGACCGCGTCGCCTTCGTGTACGCGGACCACGTGGAGCAGCTGGACACGCTGCCGCTCGCGTCCGTGGCGTCCGAGCTGCTGGACCGCGTCGGCGCGCTCCTGGAAGCGGGGACGTAGCATGGCGGACATCTGCATCGGCTGCCACCTCTCCACGTCGGACGGCTACGCCGCCATGGGCCGGCGTGCCGTGGAGATCGGCGCGAACACCTTCGCGTTCTTCACGCGCAACCCGCGCGGTGGCAACGCCAAGCCGCTCGACCCGGACGACGTGGCGGAGCTCAGGCGCATTATGGGCGAGAAGGACTTTGGCCCTCTTGTGGCGCACGCCCCCTACACCATGAACCTCTGCTCCTCCACGGAGCGAACCGTCGAGTTTGCCCGCACGGCCATGGCGGACGACCTCAGGCGCATGGAGGAGCTGCCGGGCAACTACTACAACTTCCACCCGGGCAGCCACGTGAAGCAGGGGGTCGACCGCGGGATCGAGCTCATCTGCGAGGGGCTCAACCAGGCGCTCTTCGAGGGGCAGCACACGACGGTGCTGCTCGAGACCATGGCCGGCAAGGGCACGGAGGTCGGACGGAGCTTCGAGGAGCTGGCACGCATCCTCGATGGCGTGCGGCTCGACTCGTACATGGGCGTCTGCCTCGACACCTGCCACGTGAACGACGCGGGCTACGACGTGGCCGGCGACCTCGACGGCGTGCTGGACGAGTTCGATCGCGTGATCGGGCTCGACCGCCTCAAGGCGCTGCACGTAAACGACTCGAAGAACCCTTGCGGGTCGCACAAGGACCGCCACGAGAAGATCGGCGAGGGCACGCTGGGACTGGACGCGTTTCGCGCCGTGGTGACCAACCCCAGGACGCGCACGCTCCCCATGATCCTGGAGACGCCCAACGACCTGGCGGGATACAAGAAGGAGATCAGCCTGCTGCGTGGCATCGCGGCAAGCGTGGAGGCATAGCTTTGGGAATCCTCATCGGATGCGAGCACCTGAGCCAGGAGTGGCCCGGCAAGCAGGTGCTGAAGGACCAGACCATCGGCATCAACGAGGGCGAGCGCATCGGCATCGTGGGCAAGAACGGCGACGGCAAGTCGACGCTGCTCGAGCTGATCGCCAGGCGCATCGAGCCGGACGACGGCTCCGTTACCTACCGCAACGGCATCGCCGTGGGCATGCTCGCGCAGGAGGACTCGCTGAACGACGACGACACCGTGGAGCGCGCCGTCGTGGGCGACGTGCCGGAGTACGTGTGGGCGTCCGATCCGCGCGTCCGCTCCATCCTGGACGAGCTGCTGGGCGACGTCGACTGGCACGCCAAGGTGGGGGAGCTCTCCGGCGGGCAGCGCCGGCGCTGCGACCTCGCACGCGTGCTCGTGGGCACGTGGGACGTGATTCTGATGGACGAGCCCACCAACCACCTGGACATGGGCGCCATCACGTGGCTCGCCAACCACCTCAAGCACCGCTGGCAGCCCGGGCAGGGCGCGCTTCTCGTCGTGACGCACGACCGCTGGTTCTTGGACGAGGTGTGCGAGCACATGTGGGAGGTCCACGACGGAGTGATCGAGCCATTCGAGGGCGGCTACTCCGCCTACATCCAGCAGCGCGTCGAGCGCCAGCGCCAGGCGGCCGTCACAGAGGAGCGCCGCCAGAACACGCTGCGCAAGGAGCTCAACTGGCTCGCGCACGGCGCCAAGGCGCGCACGAGCAAGCCAAAGTTCAGGATTGACGCGGCGATGGCCCTTTTGGCCAACGACCCGCCCCTCAGGAACACGACCGAGCTCAAGCGCCTTGCCGTGAGCCGCCTGGGCAAGCAGGTCATCGAGATGAAGAACGTGAGCGCCGGCTACGGCGATCGCAAGGTGCTCGACGGGATCGACTGGCTCATCGGGCCGGGCGACCGCGTGGGCATCCTGGGCGAGAACGGCGCCGGCAAGTCGACGCTGCTCAAGGTCATGAGCGGGCGCATGCTGCCCAGCTCAGGCTTCGTGAAGATCGGCAAGTCCGTGCGCTTTGGCATACTGTCCCAGCACCTCGACCAGCTGGCCGAGAAGGACGACTGGCGCGTGCAGGAGCTCCTCTCCACGTTCAAGAAGTACTACGAGGTGGACGGCAAGCCCCAGACACCGGAACAGCTGCTCGAGAGGCTCGGCTTCGAGCGCCGCGAGTTCCCCACGTTCATCAAGGACCTGTCCGGCGGCCAGAGGCGGCGCCTGTCGATACTCTGCGTCCTTCTCCGCGAACCGAACGTCCTCATCCTGGACGAGCCCGGAAACGACCTGGACACCGACATGCTGGCCGTCCTCGAGGACTTGCTCGACACGTGGCCAGGCACGCTCATCCTGGTGAGCCACGACCGCTACCTCATGGAGCGCGTGACGGACGACCAGTACGCCCTGATCGGCGGACACCTGCGCCACGTGCCGGGCGGCGTGGACGAGTACCTAAGCTTGTTGAATGCCAGCATACAAAACCAGAATTCGACAGGTGGCACTGGTGGCGCTACCGTAGGCGACGGCACTGCCAAGCAGGCCACCCAGCCCGGCGGGCTCACCAACGCCGAGCGCCGCGAGCTCAAGAAGCGCTTCGACGCCGTATCGCGCAAGCTCCAGAAGAAGCAGGGCGAGCCGGACCGGCTCCGCGCGAAGATGGCCCAGATCGACGCATCGGACTACCAGGGGCTCATGGACGCCCAGAAGGACGTGGACGCAGCGGAGGCGGAGCTCGACGAGCTCGAGACCGAGTGGATCGAGCTCTCGGACAAGCTGGGGATAGACTAGGCACTCGTCCACAGGAGGTTTTCGGTCTTGCACGAGCTTCTTTCTCGCTTCATGCGCCCGTACCGGGGGCGCGTGGCGCTGGGCATGTCGGCCAAGGTGGTCGAGGTGATATTCGACCTGATGACCCCCGTCATCGTGGCGCGCATGATCGACCGCGGCGTCGCCGGGCACGACGCGGGCCTGGTCGTGCGCCTGGGCGGACTCCTCGTCCTTCTCGCCTGCGTGGGCTACTGCTTTACGCTGGTGTGCCAGAAGATGGCGGCACTCGTGTCGCAGGGCATGGGCACGGACGTGCGAAACGCCCTGTTCCGCAAGGTGATGGGCCTCTCCGCCGCCGACGTGGACCGCTTTGGCACGCCCTCGCTCACGACGCGCCTCACCAACGACGTCAACCAGGTGCAGCTTGCCGTTGCCCTGGGCATCCGCCAGCTCATCCGTTGGCCGTTCTTGGCAGTTGGCTCCATGGTGGCCGCCTGCCTCATCGACCTGCGCCTCGGCTGCATCTTCCTGCTGTGCACGCCGCTCATCGGCCTGGCGTTCTGGTTCGTGATGAGCCACGCCGTGCCGTACTTCAGGCAGATGCAGGTCAGGCTCGACCGCGTGTCGCTCCTCGCGCGCGAGACGCTCTCCGGCATGCGCGTGATCCGCGCCTTCCGCCACGAGGACGACGAGCAGACCCGCTTTGGCGAGGCAGCTCGCGCCCAGGCCCAGACGGCGATCTCCGCCGGCAAGCTCACGTCGCTCCTCAACCCCGCGACGTTCCTCGTGCTCAACCTCGGCGTCGTCGCGATCCTGTGGAGCGGCGCCATCCGCATCAACGTGGGCGACCTCACGCAGGGCGAGGTCATGGCCTTCGTCAACTACATGACGCAGACGCTCTTGGCCGTGGGCTACGTGGCCAACCTCGTGGTGGTCTTCACGCGCGGCGCCGCATCGAGCCAGCGCATCATGGAGGTGCTGAACACCCCTGACGCCCTCACGGACGGCAGCGACGCCGAACTCGCGCTTCCCGCCAGGGGAGAAGAGCCTGCCCTCCAGCTCGAGGGCGTGACCTTCAGCTACGCCGGCGGCGAGTCGAGCGCACTCACGGACGTGACGCTCACCCTCGAGGAGGGACAGACCCTCGGCATCATCGGCGGCACGGGCTCGGGCAAGTCCACGCTCGTGCAGCTGCTCGACAGGCTGTACGACCCCACGTCCGGCACGGTGCGGGTGCTCGGGCGCGACGTGCGCGAGTACCCGCTCGACCAGCTGCGGAACACCGTCTCCGTCGTGCCGCAGCTCGCCTCGCTCCTCACGGGCACCATCCGCTCCAACCTCGCCTGGCGCGACGCCTCCGCCACGGACGCGGAGCTCTGGCGCGCGCTCGAGCTCGCCCAGGCGGAGGACTTCGTGCGCGCCAAGCCCCAGGGCCTCGACGAGCCCGTGGAGGCCGACGGCCGCAACTTCAGCGGCGGGCAGCGGCAGCGCCTCACCATCGCGCGTGCGCTCGTCGGGAGCCCGCGCATCATCGTGCTGGACGACTCCGCCTCCGCGCTCGACTTCGCGACGGACGCGCGGCTGCGCCATGCGCTCGCGGGCATTGCGGACAGGACGACCAGCGTCGTGGTGTCGCAGCGCGTGAGCGCCGTCATGGGCGCGGACAAGATCCTCGTGCTCGACCACGGGTGCGTGGCTGGCCTCGGCACGCACCGCGAGCTCCTCAAGGACTGCAACCTCTACCGCGAGATCTGCCTCTCGCAGCTTTCCGAGAAGGAGGTGCTCGCGTAATGGCCAACCCCTACGCAGCCGGCGGGTCCGCCGCCGCTACCATCGCCAACGTCCGCGGCAACCGCGGATCGGGAACCGACCCCAACCAGGGCCTCGACGTGGGCGGCTACGACGTCCGCACGGTCCTCAGGAGGCTCATGGCCTACGCCAGGCCGTACCTCGCCCTTCTCGTCCTGGCATTTGCCTGCGCGGCCGTCGCCGTGCTCCTCTCGCTCTACGTGCCCATCCTCATCGGCAACGCCATCGACCTCATGGTGCGCGCCGGCAAGGTCGACTTTGCCGCGCTCGTGCCCGTGCTGCAGAGGCTCGCGGTCGTCGTGGTGCTCACGGGCGTCGCGCAGTGGGCGCAGGGCTACTGCACCAACCGCCTCACGTACGAGACGACGCGCGACCTCAGGACCGACGCGTACGCCAAGTTCAAGAGCCTGCCGCTTTCCTTCCTGGACTCGCACCCCCACGGCGACCTGCTCTCGCGCGTCATCAACGACGTGGACCAGGTGGGCGATGGTCTGTTGCAGGGCCTCACGCAGCTCTTCAACGGCATCGTCACCATCGTGGGGACCATCGTCTTCATGTTCTCGATCTCCGTCCCCGTCGCGCTCGTGGTGATCGTGCTCACGCCGCTCTCCATCGTGGCGGCGAGCCTCATCACCAGGCGCTCCGCGGAGTCGTTCCGCGCGCAGCAGTCCATCCAGGGCGAGCTCGGAGGCCTGGCCGAGGAGGTCATCGGCAACCAGAAGCTCGTGAGCGCCTTCGCGCACGCGGACTCCGAGGTCGCCGCCTTTGTCGAGGTCAACCAGCGCCTCTACGTCAAGGGCGAGCACGCGCAGTTCGTGAGCTCGCTCTCCAACCCCTCCACGCGCCTCGTCAACAACCTCACGTACGCGGCTGTCGCCGTGGCGGGCTGCTGCTGCGTCGTGACGGGCTGGCCCTCGCCCATGACCGTGGGCCAGGTGCAGAGCTTCCTCTCGTACGCCAACCAGTACATGAAGCCGTTCAACGAGGTCTCGGCCGTGGTCACGCAGGTGCAGACCGCCTTCGCCTCCGCCCGCCGCCTCCTCGCGCTCCTCGATGCGCAGGACGAGAAGCCCGACCCCTCCGATGCGAAGGCGCTCGCCAACCCCAGGGGCAGCCTCGAGCTGGACCACGTGTGCTTCTCGTACACGAAGGACCACCCGCTGCTGCAGGACATCTGCCTCAAGGTCCCCGCGGGCAAGCGCTACGCCCTCGTGGGGCCCACCGGCTGCGGCAAGACCACCCTCATCAACCTGCTGCTTCGCTTCTACGACGTTGACTCGGGCACCATCCGCCTGGACGGGCGGGACACGCGCACCCTCACGCGCCAGAGCCTGCGCTCCGCCTTTGGCATGGTGCTGCAGGAGACGTGGCTCTTCGAGGGCACCGTGCGTGACAACATCGCCTACGGCCGTCCCGACGCCACGGACGACGAGGTAATCGACGCCGCCAAGCGCGCCCACGCGCACAAGTTCATCATGCAGCTCCCCCAGGGCTACCAGACCAAGGTGGGGGAGGGCGGCGGCGCCCTGAGCCAGGGCCAGCGGCAGCTCTTGTGCATCGCCCGCGTCATGATGTGCGACCCGGTGGTGCTCCTTCTGGACGAGGCCACGAGCTCCATCGACACGCGCACGGAGCTCCAGGTGCAGGACGCCTTCGACCGCATCATGGAGGGCCGCACCTCGCTCGTGGTTGCGCACCGCCTCTCGACCGTGCGCAACGCGGACTGCATCGTGGTCATGCGCGACGGCCGCATCGTCGAGACGGGCACGCACGACGAGCTCCTGGCAGCCGGCGGCTTCTACAGCGACCTCTACCAGAGCCAGTTCGCCCACTAGACGAGAGGGCGCGCCTTTCATACCCGCAGGGCATACGATGGTTCCGGCCGCACGTGCGACGGACCCTTGCGGGGAGGGAAGGACATGGCAGAAACGGTGTATGACGCGCTCGTCGTGGGCGCGGGCGTGAGCGGGTGCTCCATAGCCCGCGAGTTCTCGCGGCTCGACGGGCGCTTCCTTGTGCTGGAGGCGGAGGACGACGTGTGCTCCGGCACCTCCAAGGCGAACTCGGCGATCGTGCACGCGGGCTTCGACGCCCAGACAGGCACGCTCATGGCGAGGCTCAACGTGGAGGGCACGTCGCTCTTCCCAGAGCTCTCGCGCGAGCTCGAGTTTGGCTTCAGGCAGATCGGCTCGCTCGTGGTGTGCACCAACGAGGCCGACCTGCCCGCGCTGCAGGCGCTGCTCGAGCGCGGGCACGCCAACGGCGTGCATGACCTGCGCATAGTTGGGCGAGAAGAGCTCGTCCGCATGGAGCCCAACATATCCGACGCCGCGGTGGCGGCGCTCTGGGCGCCCACGGCGGGCATCTGCGACCCGTTCGAGCTGACGGACGCCCTGGCGGAGAACGCCGCCGCAAACGGCGTCGAGTTCCGCTTCGACGCACCGGTCACGGGCGCCAGGCGCCGCAAGCGCGATGGGGAGCCGGCCCTGTGGGAGGTCACGACCCCCAAGGGCACGTTCCTCTCGCACGTGGTGGTGAACGCCGCCGGCGTGCACGCCGACGAGCTCCACAACATGGTGAGCGCAAGCAGGATATCCATCACGCCCCGCCGCGGCCAGTACGAGCTGCTTGACACCACGGCCGGCGACCACGTACGCCACACGGTGTTCATGCTCCCCACCAAGATGGGCAAGGGCGTGCTCGTGACGCCCACGATCCACGGCAACCTTCTGGTCGGCCCCACGGCCGAGGACATCCCGGACAAGTCCGGCACCCAGACCACGCCAGACGGCCTGGCCGAGGTGCGCCGCAAATCCGCCCTCACGGTGCGCGACATCCCCTTCAGGGAGACCATCACCTCGTTCAGCGGCCTGCGCGCGCACCAGCCCGGCCAGGAGTTCATCATCGGCGAGGTCGAGGACGCCCCCGGCTTCGTGGACTGCGCCGGCATCGAGAGCCCCGGCCTCAGCGCGAGCCCGGCCATCGGGCGCATGGTCGCGCGCATCGTCAACGGCATCCTGGGCCTCTCGCCCAACGAGGGCTTTGTCCCCACGCGCCGCGGCATCCCCAACCTGCGCGACATCGACCCCGAGGACTGGCAGCGGCTCATCCAGGAGGACCCGGCCTACGGCACCATCGTCTGCCGCTGCTGCCGCGTGAGCGAGGCGCAGATCCGCGACGCCTGCCGCCGCGTGCCGGGCGCCCGCTCGCTCGACGGCGTCAAGCACCGCACGGGCGCCTGCATGGGGCGCTGCCAGGCGGGCTTCTGCACGCCGCGCATCATGGAGATCATATCCGAGGAGGTCGCCAGCATCGACCTCGCGCACGTGACCAAGAGCGGGCCCGGCTCTCGCATGGTCGTGGGTCCGGACAAGCAGGGCCTCGCCACCGCCTCGGACGAGAAGGACGACTCCCGCGGGGGTGAGCGCAATGCCTAGCACAGCAACCATCCAGACGCTCGAGCGCGACATCGTGGTCGTGGGCGGCGGCTCCGCGGGACTCGCGGCCGCCATATCCGCGCGCGACGCGGGCTGCGAGTCCGTCCTCGTGCTGGAGCGCGAGCCCCAGCTGGGCGGCATCCTCAACCAGTGCATCCACAACGGCTTTGGCCTCCACGCCTTCAAGGAGGAGCTCACGGGGCCGGAGTACGCCGCGCGCTACATCAGCCAGGCGCGCGAGCGCCAGATCGAGCACATGCTCCGCACCACGGTGCTCGACATAGCGGACGACCTCACGGTCACGGCCGTGAGCGCCGAGCGCGGCGTCTTCCGCATCCGCGCCAAGGCCGTCGTCCTCGCGATGGGCTGCCGCGAGTGCCCGCGCGGCGCGCTCGACATCTGCGGCACGCGCCCCGCCGGCGTCTACACGGCCGGCACCGCGCAGCGCCTCGTCAACATCGACGGCCTCATGCCCGGCCGCGAGGTGGTCATCCTCGGCTCCGGCGACATCGGCCTCATCATGGCGCGCCGCCTCACGCTCGAGGGCGCGCACGTGGCCTGCGTGGCGGAGCTCATGCCGTACTCCGGTGGCCTCAAGCGCAACATCGTGCAGTGCCTGGATGACTTTGGCATACCGCTTCTGCTCTCGCACACCGTCGTGAACGTGGAGGGAACCAAGCGCGTGGAGGCCGTCACCATCGCCCAGGTGGACGAGCACCTCAAGCCCATCCCCGGGACGGAGGTCCGCTACCCCTGCGACACGCTGCTGCTCTCCGTGGGCCTGCTTCCGGAAAACGAGCTCAGCCGCCAGGCGGGCGTGCGCATCAACCCGATCACGCGCGGCGCCTTTGTGGACGACTCGCTCATGACGAGCGTGCCGGGCGTCTTCGCGTGCGGCAACGTGCTCCACGTGCACGACCTGGTTGACTACGTGAGCGAGGAGTCCGCCCACGCCGGGGCCTCGGCCGCCCGCTACGTGCGCCAGCTGGCCGAGGGCGCCGGCCGCGGGGCCTCCGACCTCGTGCCGGTCAGGGTCGCCGGAGGCATCCGCTACAGCGTGCCCGCGTTTGTCTCGCCCGCCAACATGGACGAGAAGATCACCCTGCGCTTCAGGGTGGGGGCCGTCTACCAGAACCGCTACGTTTCGCTCTACGTGGGCGACCGCCGCGTGCAGCACCGTCGCAAGCAAATCCTGGCCCCCGGCGAGATGCAGGAGCTCACGCTCAGGCGCGAGGAACTCGCGGGCATCGCCCCTGCCGACGAGATCCGCCTGCTTCTGGAGGAGGAGTAGCCATGTCCACGCAACACCTCACCTGCATACGCTGCCCCAAGGGCTGCCAGATAACCGTCGAGCTCGAGGGGACGGAGGTCGTCTCCGTCACGGGCAACGGCTGCCGCCGCGGCGACGAGTACGCCCGCAAGGAGGTCACCAACCCCACGCGCACCGTCACGACGGTGGTGCCCGTGGAGGGCTCGCCCGTCGCCCGCATGGTGTCCGTCAAGACCGCCGCGGACGTCCCCAAGTCCAAGGTGCTCGACGTCGTCCGCGCACTCGCGGGCGTCCGCACCACGGCACCCGTCCACATTGGCGACGTGGTCCTGGCAGACGTCTGCGGCACGGGCGTGGACGTCGTGGCCACCAAGAACGTGTAGCCGCGCGGACGCCTGCCCCGCCTACAGCGCCTCCCACTTGTAGCGCCGCATGTCGACCTTGCCGTTGGGGAGAAACCCGACCCCCTCGGCCTCGAGCATGCGACGCTGCTCGCCGGGGCCGCCAAACGCGAAGCCTGGCGCAAGCGACCCATCTGCGAAGACGATGCGGTGGCAGGGCACGCCGCCTGCCACCCCCGGGCTCGAGTGCAAGGCAAAGCCAACGTAGCGCGCCTTGCGGGGCTCGCCCATGGCGGCGGCCACCTGGCCGTACGTTGCCACGCGCCCGGCCGGCACCTGCCTCACCACGTCATATGCACGCAAGAAGAACCCGTCTTCCACACCTGGCCTCCCATCTGCTATGTTTGCACTAACACTAGCAGACGGGAGGCCTTCTCCCGCGGAAGGGTTGACATGACAGACAAGGACCTTGACCAGCTCAAGAGGTCCATCGGCACGCCAAGCGACACGAGGCCCCTCAAGACCGTGGACCAGTCCCGCACGGAGACCACGCACACGGTCGTCCACGGGGACATGAACGGCGAGAACCGCCTGTTTGGCGGCAGGCTGATGGAGTGGATAGACGAGGCGGCGGGCATCGCGTCGCGCAGGCACTGCGGCGGCTCCGTCACGACGGCGTGCGTTGACAGCCTGGTATTCCAGAACCCGGCCTACCTCAACGAGGTCGTGATCGTGGACGCCTACGTCACGTACGTGGGCAGGACCTCGCTCGAGGTGCGCGTGGACTCCTACGTGGAGGACATCCAGACCGGCGAGCGCAAGCAGATCAACGTGGCCTACCTCACGGAGGTGCATGTGGACGCCGACGAGCGGCCCACGCCGATTCGCTACGGCCTCGAGCTCGCCACTGACGAGCAAAAGAACGAGTGGAGCCTCGCGCAGATCCGCAAGATGATCCGCCGCGAGCGCCAGGAACAGGGAATCTAGGGCATGACGGCGCTTCTCCTCGTTATCATCTACCTCGCGTTCGTGAGCCTCGGCCTGCTGGACGGCCTGCTGGGCTCCGCGTGGCCCACCATGCACGCGAGCCTGGGCGCCGCGGTGTCAGCTGCGGGAACGATATCACTCGTGATCTGCCTGGGGACCATCGTGTCGAGCCTCATGACGGACCGGCTGGTCAGGCGCCTGGGCGCCGGCGGCCTCACCGCGTGCTCCGTGGGGCTCACGGCCATCGCGCTCTTCGGCTTCTCCGCGTCAGGGTCCTTTTGGCAGCTCGTCCTCTGGGCCGTCCCGTACGGCCTGGGCGCGGGAGCCGTGGACGCCTCCCTCAACGCGTACGTGGCCACGCACTTTGCGCCACGCCACATGAACTGGCTGCACTCCTGCTGGGGCATCGGCGCCGCGGTGGGGCCGATGGTCATGTCGTGGCAGATGGCGACGCCCGCCGGCTGGCAGGGCGGCTACCGCGTCGTGGGGCTCATCCAGGTCGCGCTCACGGCGGCCATCCTCGTGAGCCTGCCCCTCTGGCACGAGCGCCGCGGCACACACACAGACGAAAGCCACGCGGAAGCCGGGGGAGAAGAACGTCCCTCCAAGCTGCAGCTCGCGCGGCGCCCAGGCGTCATCCAGGCGATGCTCGGGTTTTTGTGCTACTGCTCCATCGAGTCGACGTGCGGCCTCTGGTCGTCCACGTTCCTCGTGATGGGGCATGGCGTCCCCACCCAGACGGCCGCGCTTCTGGTCTCGCTCTTCTATGGCGGCATCACGGTTGGGAGGCTGCTCTCCGGCGTGCTCACGCTCAGGCTCGACGGCCAGCAGCTCCTGCGCGTAGGGGAGGCGACCATGGCCCTCGGCATCGCTGTGCTGCTCCTGGGACGCTCGACCGTCGTCCTGGGCGCGGGGCTCACGCTGCTGGGCCTGGGCTGTGCGCCCATCTATCCCCAGATGATCCAGCTCACGCCAAGCCGCTTTGGCAGCCGGAACGCGCAGTCGCTCATGGGGCTCCAGATGGCCTGTGCCTACGTGGGCTCGATGGTCGCCCCGCCCCTCATGGGCGCCATCATAGAGCGCGTGTCACCGCTGCTGATGCCAGTCGTGGAGGCGGCCCTTCTCGCCCTCATGACGGCGCTCATCACGGCATGCGACCGCCGCATCAGCCAAGCCAGCGCTCGGCGCGCGCAAGAAGCAGGTCGAGGCTGAAGTAGCCGGACTCCCGCAGTGCCAGCTTGCCATGCGCCCACACCTCGACGGTTGGGCTGCCCATGATGCCGGCCTGGGCCGCCTCCTCCATGTGCCGCTCCAGCGGGACGTAGAGCGCGAGCACGCCCGGATGCTCCCGCTCCCACCGCTCGATCCTCCCGTGCAGGGCCGCGCACGGTGCGCACGCGGAGGACCCGTACTCCACAACGACAAGGGGCGCCGACGAGACAGCCTCGCCGACGCCCTCGCCCTCAAGAAGTTCCCTCATGCCTAGAGGAGGTTCTTGACGTGTGCCTCGAGGGCGGCCGCGGGCATGCCGCCGATCGCGGTGTCGACGACCTTACCGTCCTTGATGAAGAAGAACGCCGGGATGCTCATGACCTGGAAGGCCTGCGCGAGCGCGGGCTCCTCGTCCGAGTTGACCTTGCCGACCTTCACCTTGCCGTCGTACTTCTCCGCAAGCTTCTCCACGACGGGGCCCATCGCGCGGCACGGGCCGCACCAGTCAGCGTAGAAGTCGATCATGACGGGAAGGTCGCTCTTCTCGACCTCGTCCTCGAAGTTCTGAGCGGTGAACTTGTACTCCATGTCGTTCTCCTTTCGTCCGCGCGTCACCTTGGCGCGCTCCCTTGGTTCACGAACTAGCTTATGTGGTACATTTTTCTGAGCAAGTACGCAGTTTCGTTTGACGTGGTAAGGAAAATCTGACCATGGCGTCTACCAGCACAAACGCACGTGGAGAAACTATGTCGCCCTGCCTGTCGAGCGCAGACCCCTCTGTCACGGGCTCGGGCTGCGCGCTGCGCAGGGTGCTCGACGCCGTGGGAGGCAAGTGGAAGATTCTGCTGATCGTCGCGCTGTCGCAGACGGACGAGCTCCGCTACGGCGAGCTGCGCAAGCTCGTCTACGGCATCACCAACACGATGCTTGCGTCTTCCCTCAAGGAGCTCGAGGCCGACGGCCTCGTCATGCGCACCCAGTACGCCGAGATGCCCGTCCGCGTGGAGTACAGCCTGACGGACCGCGCGCGCACGCTCGTACCCATTCTCATGGAGCTCAAGGACTGGGGCGAGAAGAACCTCTAGCCCCTAGCAGGCATCTGCCCCGATTGGAGTCCGCTACGCGTCGCAGGGCAGGTGGCGGTGCGAGAGCTGCGCGTACGCCTTTGCGTAGGTGCCGTCGTAGGTGGCGCAGCCCACGTGCGCCTGGCCGCCCTCGAGCGCACCGCAGTGGTTGCAGCAGGTGCACCACCTGATCTTCTCCACCTCGCCCTCCAGGTACTTGCGGGGCGTATCCGGGTCCGCAAGCGACTGCCGGCCCAGGGCGACCATGTTGAAGTCGCCCGCAGATATGCGCGCGTTGCCCATGGCAAAGAGCGACGCCTCTTCGGGCGAGACGCCCGAGAGCCCGTTGCTGCGGCCGTCCCTCAGGGCGCTCAGCCCGCCGCAGATGACGGTCGTCTGCGGGGCGAGCCTGTCGCGAAGCGTGCGCGCCGCCGTGATGTGCTGCATCACCGTGCCGGCGGTGTAGTGGTCGGGGCACATGAGGCCCCATCCGCAACCGCAGTCCCCAAGGGTCTCCAGGAACCAGCTCGCGCCGCGCGCCTCCAGGCCCTGAGCCAGCCTGATGGTCTCCCTCGGGTCGATGATGGGGCTGTTCGGCCCGTCGTGGCCCACGCCACCAGGAAACTCGTCCCACACGCTCAGCTTGGCGCCAACGAGGAAGCCGTCGTCCGGCGTCGCGTGGCGCACGCGCTCGCACAGCTCCAGAAGGGCGCGCGAGCGGGCCGCAAGGGAGCCGCCGTAGCGCCAGGCTCGGTCGTTGTAGGGACGGAACACCTGCGACCACAGGTAGCCGTGGCAGAACTTGAGGTCCACGCCGTCGGCCCCGGCGCGCCAGAGGAAGTTTGCCGCGCGAACGCAGCGGTCTATCTCGGCATCTATGTACTTCTCGTCTATAAGGTCTCCGCCATACCCCGGACGCTGCTTCACGCACACGCGACGCGAGAACGAGGGGTCGCTCAGCTCGCCACTGTGATGCAGCTGGACCACGAGGAGCTGCTGGGGATAGTTGTCCCGCTTCCACGCGAGGAAGCGCTCCCACGCCCTGCGGCTGCGGGGGTCGTCCACGTCGAGCGCGAGCTGCGTCCTGCGCGCCCGGCTCTGGCGCTGGAGGGTCACCGCCTCGACCTCGACAACGCCAAAGCCGCCCTCCAGGAGCCGGCGGTATCGCTCGAGCGTCACGTCGGTAAAGACGCCGTCATCGTCCGCGTCGTTGCACTCCATCGGCTGCGCCCAGAAGCGGTTTGGCGCCATGCGCGCCCCGATGTGCGCGGGAAGCGACAGCGGTATCTGAGGTTGCACGTTCGTGAGCGCCATGGGGCATCCCCTCCGGTATGGCCGCACGGCACGCGGCCCATTCAACCTTTATAGGGGGTTCCGCGACGCGAGAGTCAAGGCGCGCCCGGCAGGCGGCACAGTGGGTAGGGGAGTGATGAACGCGGGAGCACCGTGGGGTCGAGGCACCTCTGCACACGAAAAAGGCCAGGCGGGAAACCCGTCTGGCCTCTAAGTTTCTGGTCGGGTGGACTGGATTCGAACCAGCGACCCCTTGACCCCCAGTCAAGTGCGCTACCAAGCTGCGCCACCACCCGTTGCATCGGACTCTCGCCCGCCTGCGGTTGAATACAATATCATTTGCCGCGAACCGAGGCAAGAAGATTTTTGACCAATTTCGAAATTGGTCCGTTTGGCCAGCTCAGGACCCTGACAGACGTTAGCGCCCGTCGCCCTCGACCCGCATGAGGGGGAGCGTTGACCCGCCGTGGGGCATGATGAGCATGCGCGGCTCGCGCCCCAATCTCTTGCGCTGCGCGTCCATGGCCGCGTCCACGGCATCCTGCACGGACGAGAAGGGCGTCATGAAGCAGTCGAGGACCACCTCGGGACGTATGTCGGACACGAGGTAGATGTCGTTCCTCAGCTCGATCTGCGCGATGGCCGCCGCCTTGTGGCCGCCGAGCCTGAAGTCGCGGCGCAGGTGGTCGACAACGTCCTGCGGACACGAGGCCTCGTGCATCCAGCTCGCGAACGTCTCCTGCCCCAGGCCCTCTGCGCAGGAGCCCACCAGCACGATGGTGCCACCCTCGCGCACGGGGTGCTTCGCGTTGTCGAGCGCCTTCTGCAGCTGGTAGAGGTTGAGGTCCTTGGGCGCGCCGCCCTGGCTCACCACGACGACGTCCGCATACTCGCGCAGCTCGCAGCCGTACAGAGCGTCCAGCCTGCGGCAGGCGTCGCGCTGAGCAGCCACAAAGTCGCCCGCGGCACTGTAGACCACGTTCTTCTCCTCATCAAGGACCACGTTCACTATGAAGTCGAGGCCCACCATGCCGCAGGCCTCCTCAAGGTCGAGGCGGACGGGGCTCTCCATGTTGCCGGAGTGCGCCGCGGGGTCGACCATGAGCGAGTGGTTTGCCTGGATCGCTTGGAAGGTGGAGCAGCCGGGCATGATGGCCTTGGCGCCGCCGGAGTAGCCCGCAAAGTAGTGGTACTCAACGTTGCCCAGGCTCACGCGGACGTCTGCCGCCGCGACCTCCTGCAGCACGTCGACCGGCGTCCCGTGCGAGGTGTAGCCAAAGTGCTTGAGGCCCTTGGAGTCGCCGTTCAGCACGCGCAGGCGCCCGTAGTAGGGGCCCATGATGGTCCTGAGCTCGTCATCCGTCTGCGGGCGGTGGCTGCCGAGCGCGATGGCCAGAAGCACGTCCTCATCGCGCACGCCAGCCGCGTGGAGCTCGTCCATCACGGGCGGGAGCACCGTCGCCGTGGGGAGTGGCCGTGTCACGTCACTCGTGATGACGCAGACGCTCTGGCCCGCGTGCACCAGCTCGCGCAGGCGCGCCGTCCCGATGGGGTGCTCGATCGAGTCGCGCACGACCTTCTCGCCCGTGGCCGCAAAGCTCGCGGGGTTCGCGTGCATGACCTCTATTACGTCTTCCTGCGGGAGCTCGAACCGCTCCGTACGGTTGCCGATGCCAACCTCGTATCGCATCAATACCTCCTAAGGGCGCCTTCCGCGCACGCACCGTCCTTCAAGCATTGTCGCGCCGGCGCCAAATCTTGAGCAAGTTTGTGAATGCCGCATCCGATGGGTTACCATAGCAACGTTAAATCCGTACTTAGGAGACGACCCCTTGGGCACCAAGCGCAAAAAGTTTGAGACTTCCATAAAGAACCAGGTTGGACGCGACGCCGCCCTTGCCCAGGAGCACGGCACCACGGCCCCGGTCGGAACATCGAACAACCCCTCGCACAAGATCTTCACCATCGCCAACGTGATAACGCTCTGTCGCTTTGTCCTGACGGCCATCTTCCTCTATATGTTCGTGAACGACATCAACCGTTACCTGGCGCTTACCTTTTACGTGATCGCCGCCGTGACGGACTTCCTGGACGGACAGGTCGCGCGCCGCACGCAGACCGTGAGCTGGCTCGGCAAGATCATGGACCCGGTGATGGACCGCGTGCTGCTCTTCACGGGCGTGCTGGGGCTCATCCTCACGGGCGAGCTTCCCGTGTGGACGGCCATCTTCGTGATCGGGCGCGACATCTACCTCTTCATAGGCAGCATGATCCTGCAGAAGTACCAGCGCAGGCCCGTCGACGTGGTGTACGTGGGCAAGTTTGCGACGGCCTTCCTCATGACGGGCTTCAGCTTCCTGTTGCTGGGCCTGCCGCGCGTGCACGGGCTCAACCTGGTGGAGGTCTCCTGGCTGCCTGGCCTGGGCCGCGAGAGCGCGCCGCTGGGTATCTTCTTCGTGTACGCCGGCCTTTTGTGCTCGCTTGCGGCCGCGCTCGTGTACACCAAGCGCGGGTTTGCCATCAAGCGCCGCGCGCTCGCGCTGGGCCACCGCACGGACGAGGCGGCCGACGCCGCCGCCGTGGAGGCCGCGGACGCCGTGGCCGAGGCAGCCCACGCGGGCGAGAAGGACGCGCGTTCCAAGGCCGATGCCGGCGTGCCGGGTGCGCCAGAGGCCGACTAGGGGAGTGACGCTCATGCACCGTTTGATGACGCGGGCCGTTGGGTCCGTTCTTCTCGCCCTCGCGATCGCGCTCGCGTCGCTGGGGCTTTCTGCCGTGCCCGCACGCGCCGCGGAGTCCAAGCCACAGGTGACCGAGGCGCAGTGCTACGAGATCGTGGACCAGGACGGCAACGTGCTCGCCAAGAAGAACGCCACAAAGCATATGGCGCCCGCCTCCATCACCAAGATCATGACGGCCATGGTGGCGCTCGACGCCGGCATCGACATGGACAAGAAGTGCACCATCACCGACGAGACGTACCAGGACGGCGCGCAGCTCGCAGGCTACACCTCGAGCGACACGCCCACGTTCCGCGAGCTCATGATGGCCATGCTCGTGTACTCCGCCAACGACGCGGCAGAAAACATCGCCATCAACGTGGCCGGCAGCGTGGACAAGTTCGTCGAGCTCATGAACAAGAAGGCCAAGGAGATCGGGATGACGAACACGCACTTCGTCAACCCGCACGGGCTCGAGGAGGACGGCCACTACTCCTGCGCCCACGACCTCGTGCTCATGGGTCGCTACGCGCTCGAGCACTACTCGTTCATCGCGAGGGCGGTCACCACGCGCTCCACCACGGTTACGGTGGGCGGCATCAGCAAGACGCTCTCCTCCACGGACGACCTCATGGGCAGCTACGCGGGCCTCTGCGGCATCAAGACCGGAGCCGTGGCGTCCGGCACCACCTTCCTGGGATCGTCCAAGCGCTGGGGCGTCCAGCTCTTCTCGGCCGTGCTCGGCTGCCAGACGCACGAGGGACGCTTCACGGACACGGCGGCGCTCATGGACTGGGCGTACGACAGCTACCTCAAGAAGATCGAGTTCTCGCGCGCGTCGCGCATCGTGCGCATGGTGACCGACCCCACGAGCCTCTGGGGCAAGCGCGCCGTAAGCGCCTCGTGGGACGCCGTGGGCCGCGTGTACGCCGGCAGGGACGTCACGTACACGACGACCATGCAGCAGTCCGGCACGCTGCTGGGCGCGGGGGACCCGTTTGGCAGCAGCGTGTGGAAGCAGGGCTCGCGCGTGGTCTCGCGCGACGTGTACACCGCCGGCAGCAAGCTGGTGCGCACCTCCTCCTGGGACGTCTTCGCGCTGCCCCTGTTCTACAACACAAGCGATCTGGTGTAGGTGAGCATGATGGACAACGCACGCGACACGCAGGGCCTGACGGGTGAGAAGCGCGGCGCCCTGTACGAGGAGCACGTGCTCCTGGGCGCAAGCTTTGCGCAGGGCGAGCTCGGCATCCCCACGACGGTGGCCTACGCCTCCGCCCAGGCGGCCGATTCCGCCGTGCGCGAGGGCTGCGTGCTGGCCGACGCCACGGGCATGCGCGTGATCCTCTCTTCCGGGGCGCCGCTCGAGGGCTTCCAGCAGGCGGCCTTCGCGAGCGAGTCGCTCTCCGTGGGCGAGTCCGCGTTTGGCCCCGTGCTCCTGGGCGACGGCAGCCTCGCCTCCATCCCGCTGCTCGCGCGCTCCGGCGACGACGAGCTGCTTGCCTTTGACATGAGCCCCCGCGCCTCCGTCATGGCGGCGTGGCTGAGCTTTGTGTCCTCCATCGAGCAGGACGGCTTCGCGCCGTACCAGGGCCTCGACGTGACGGACGTGAGCACGCGCCTCGTGCCGCTCGTGCTCTGGGGCCACACGGCGCCGGCCGTCCTGGGCGACTACGTGGGCGGCGCCGACGCGCTCCCCGCGCCCGGCAGCGTGGCGAGCCTCATGCTCGATGGCCGCATCAGCTGCGTCTGCATCGCCACGGAGCTTGCGGGCGAGAATTGCTACCTCCTCATGGTGCCGCCCAACCTCGCGCGCGTCATCTGGCGCAGCCTGCTCTCGTTCCAGTCCGTGAGTCCCGTGGGGCTCGCCCAGCTCTGGGCCGCCGCCCGCGACGCGGCGCCCTGGCTCGACGCGCTCGCGACCACGGACAAGCTCAGCCTCTCGCGTTCGGACCTCGAGTCGTGGGGCATCGTGCGCGACGGAAGCGACTTCATTGGCGGACGGGCCCTCTAGCGCGCGTCTGAGTTCTTCTCCCCGCGGATATAATCTGTAACATGCAGACCGATTGGGGGAGCCAGCTATGGATTTGTCAACAGGTTAGCCAGGCCAACTTCGGCCTTTCCAGCACCTTGACAACCGGATATGGAACGTTGTTTTCCGGCACGAGGGGCCAGGCGGCCGGCGGCCGCCCGTGAC